>Ga0256404_1000004_pt1 | contig 563343 bp, 511 predicted proteins | sample RumenRJG_01DNA_FD_185990 | JGI IMG/M metagenome (GOLD analysis project Ga0256404, IMG submission 185990) | Bovine rumen microbial communities from Lethbridge, Alberta, Canada - RJG_01 | ecosystem: Host-associated > Mammals > Digestive system > Stomach > Rumen | place: Canada: Alberta... | reverse complement strand
TACTATTACCAAAATGGTTAAAGTTCCAATGAAGTTCAAAATAAAAATTAAACTCCAAAGAGTTGTCATCTTTGAAGTTCCAAGAATATTTATTTAGTTGTGTTTTACGGTAACTTTCAAATGCATCTTGGATTTCTTTGGCAAATTTTATCCTGAATTCAGAATACGGAATGTCCAATGTCTCTTTGGTTAATTTATTTTTCAAAATCATCTTCAAACCCTCTTATATTATCAAGTTCAATGTTGTATCTCTTGCCGGTTTTATCAACACAAGTTGCAAAGTCCACAGTTTTATCGGCATATTTGTTTTTCCATAAACAAATCAACAGTCCAATTTCTTGCGTTTTTAAATTCAAAATCTTTGTTCCATACAACTTATAATCTTTTTCAACCATAGTATGTTCCTTTCAAGCTATACCATTCATTGATCCAGCATCGGCAAACATCAACTTAATGTGTTTAAAACGTATCATTTCAACACAATAATTTTTGAACACGATTTAAACAGCTTTTAAACACCTTTTAAACGGCTTTTAAATTGTTGTTAATATAAATTAACTAATTCCCAAATAAATTTATTCAATAATGTATAATAAAATAGTAAAGTTCTTACTGGAGGTAAATTTTTGTCAAAACCTATAATAGCAAAGAAATTAAGTAATCCAATATCAACAGGAGGGGCAGGAGTACTATTTGAAAATGAAGTTCAAAGTTCATTTGTTTTACTTATGCTATCAAAAGGTGTTTTTAGTCCTATTGATAATAATGCTATTATTGAGAAAATAGATCTTCAAGCAAGGATTAAAGGGTATGAACTCGATGATTTAATTATTCATGCAAAAAATATTCGAAATAATCAAATATACAAGATGCTAACTCAAGTTAAACTTAATATATCAATTCAAAAAAGCAGTATTGAATTTCAGGAGGTAATTAAAGCAGCTTGGGATGACTTTAACAATTTAAAACTTTTTAATCGTAGACATGATATTCTTGCATTAATAACTTCTTCCTTAAGTACCAATGACAATGATGCAATTTATTATATATTAGAGCAGGCCAAAACCGTTAATAATTCTCAAGAATTTTACGATAGAATTTACCAAACAAATTTTTCTTCAAAGAATAAAAAAATTAAATTTGAAACTATTGTAAAATTATTAATAGCAGCAAATGATAATAAAATAGTATCTCAAGATGAAATATGGCAATTTTTTAAATGTTTTCGTGTGTTTATATATGATTTGCATATAAAGGGAATTTGTTCGTCATTATTATACACAATAATAGAAATGCATTCTCCAAATAATTCTCACGCTGTATGGTGCCAAATTAAAGATTATGTATTAAATATTAATAGTAATGCTGGGAGTATAGAACTATCAAATATTCCAGATGAAATAAAATCATATTTTAATAATAAAAATAACAATATATATGTATGCAAATCAAATAATATTGCTCCAATATTGATAAAAAGAAAGAATATAAATGCTCGTGATATATCATTGTTATTTTTGTTAGGGAGTTTTAATGAAAATAATGAAAATGATGTTGAAATTGTTAAAACTTTTATTCGTATAGAATATAACGAATGGATATCAAATTTAAGAAATATAATACAAGAGGATAATGCTCCAATATTTTTAAACAATGGCGTTTGGGGTATAAAAGATAAAAAAGATGTATTTGAAGAGTTAAAAACTTGTATTTATGACGAAGATATTGATGCACTAAAAAGCACTGCTATTAGTGTCTTAAACGAAATTGATCCACAATATGAATTAGGTAAAGAACAGCGATTTTGTGCTGCAATGTTTGATAAAAAGTGTAAATATTCTCACGCCTTGCGTTCTGGACTTGCAGAGGCATTGGCGATTATTGGTTCATATGAAAATAAAATAAAAAATTGTTCTAAAGACAAAATTATTAATACGATAATAAGCATACTGAGAACAATATTTGAAAATTCTTCTTGGCAATTATGGGCAACTTTATCAGATTATTTACCATTATTAGCCGAGGCCTCACCCAAAGAGTTTATTTCAATTTTAAACAAAGAAAATGAAAGCGTATTTAAAGAATTATATGCTCAAGAAGGGGATGGATTAACTGGAAGAAACTATATTTTAGGAATATTAAGAGCTCTTGAGACTATAGCCTGGGATAAAAAATATTTAAGTGAAATAACTATATTTTTAGGATATTTATCAAGTATAGATCCAGGTGGCAATCATGGAAATAGACCTATTAACTCTATAAAAGAAATATTTATACCTTGGCATGTACAGACATTAGCAACAATTGAAGATCAAAAAAATGCTATAAAATGCTTAAATAATGAGTATCCAAAAACAGCGTGGGATGTACTAATAAGCATTCTTCCTGATGAACATCAGTATGCAACTGGCACTGCTAAGCCTAAATATAGAAATGCAATAGATAAAGATTGGAGATATAAAATCCTTAATAGAGAATATGCTGATATTTGTTGTTATTACACAAATTTTTTAATTGAGCAATCAAGACATAGTATTGATAAACTTCAAAGATTAATTGATATTATATCTAAAATGCCAGACAATTTATTTAATAAAATTATTAAATACTTATCAGAACAAGAAATTATTAATTCTTCAGATGATAAAAAATATCAGCTATGGAATGAATTAAAAAATTTGGTTAATCATCATATAAAGTATTCTGAAACTAAATGGGCAATGAAGGCTTTAAGAATAAAAAAATTAAAAAAAGTAATAACAATTTTAATGCCCAGAGATTTAATATATCAATATATTAGACTATTTTCAAACGCTGCTCTTACAGACTATGAATTAAATAAAAGAAATAAAAAAGATAATATTGATTACACAAAGGATTTAATAAAAATTCAATATCGAAAAGTTAAGGAAAAGATAGAACAAGAATCTTCTTTTAAATGGATTTTTATTTTAATAGAAAAAATAGAAAATCCATACGACTTTGGATTTGTTCTTGGAAAAATGAATAATACAAATATTGATAAAGAATTTTTACCTAAATTTTTGAGCTCTGATAAACGAAATGAATGTCAGTTTATAGCAGGTTATATAAATGCAAAATTTCATTATAAAAAATTGAAATATGTTAACAATAATTTTAATTGGGTAGAAAGTATTGATAAAAATAAGTGGTCTCTAATAGAAATTTCTAAATTATATCAGTATTTATCTATAGATTCTAAAACATTAGAAATGGTAGAAAAACTTAATAAAAAAATAAAAGATAACTATTGGCAATATGTAAATATAAATCCATACAGAGTTAAAGATATAATAGACGAAATAATCAACAAAATGATTATTTACAAACGAAAAAATACCGCAATAGAATGTTTATATTTTAAATACCACTTCCTTAAAAAAGAGGAGGATATTGACACAAATAAAATTATAGAAGTTCTTAATATGCCTGAAAGCAGAATAGAACCAGCAACTAGATTAGACTCATTCCAAACAGTTTCTTTAATTGAAATATTACAAAAAGATACAGCAGTAGATAGAACTAAGTTGGCAAACATTGAATGGATATATTTAAATTGGCTAAACGATTATGATGGGCATCATCCTATTGCCTTAAATATGGAATTAGCTTCCAATCCTGCGATTTTTTGTGAAATTATTCAGCTAATTTATAAGTCAGAAAATGAAGAAAAAAAGGATATAATTTTTGATAAAGATAAACAAAAAATTGCCGAGCACGCATGGAGACTTTTAAAAAAATGGAAGACTCCTCCAGGTTTTTTGGTAGACGGGACATTCAGCTATGACAAATTTAAAGAATGGTTTGATTATGTCACTTGTGAACTAAAAAAATCTGGGCACATGAAAGTTGCATTGTATAATATTGGTGAAATTTTATATAATGTACCAACAGATTCTGATGGTTTTTGGATAAACAAAGATATTGCAGCATTATTAAATAAAAAAGAAAATGAGGATATGCGACACGGTTTTTATATTAAAACTAGGAATTCTCGTGGCGTTTATTGGGTTGATCCGGAGGCCAAACCGGAAAAAGAATTAGAGGCAAAATATAATAAACTAGCGGCAGATACTGAAGCAAAAGGTTATGCTCGATTGGCAACATTATTAAGAGAATTAGCGGATTCTTATGCAAAAGATGCCGAAAGAATTATTGAAGAGCAAAAACAGCTTAGGAATCTTGATTGATTTCTTTATCACGATCAATAAAGAATGCATTCAACACATCCGCATCATTGCGCAGATGTTTTACTACCGGTGCAAGATTGTAGCACTCTTCAATCTCCGGCTGATTTGCTACAAAATAATCTATAACAACGGCAGTGTTATAAATATTCTCCACCAATTTGCTCAATTGCTTAAACTCTTTTGGAGTAATATTCAATCCGACTTTTTCCATACGTCCTCCATTTATTAAATGCAAGACATACATTACCTAAAAGCACAGTCATATCAATAAAAATGACACAATAAGTTACATGTATTTTCTTAATAATATTTCCTTTAATCGTGTGTTTGTGCTATAATTAGGGCATGAATAGTCGTTGTGAAGCATTGGAAGTATATTTTTACGTAACAAATTCCGAAAACGAACCCGTGCGTGAGTGGTTAAAAGAACTTCCTAAAGAAGATAAGAAAACTATTGGATATGATATTAAAACCGTTCAATACGGTTATCCTGTTGGAATGCCCTTAACGAGAGTGTTAAAAGGTACAAACTTGGAGGAAATTCGCTGCAAAATTTCTAATGGGATTGCAAGAATAATTTTCTGCGTTGAAGATAACACAATAATCTTGCTTCACGCATTTATAAAGAAAACTCAGAAAACCCCGCAAAAAGAACTGGATGTTGCAATTAAACGCTATAAAGAATTATGCAAAAGATAAAACAATGCGTTTACCCAAATATTTTGCAACTTTTTCAATTGTATTCAAAGTAATAGAAGTATTTTCAGGATCTAAAATGCGACAAATAGCTGTTCTAGATGTTGCAAGTTCTTTGGCAAGACGATTAACAGAAATATTATCTGCAAGCATTTTTTGCTCCAATGCATAAGCAATAACTCTTTTTATTGCAACAGCTTCTGATTCCTGAAGAATATTTTCTTCTTCAAGAAAATTATCAAAACTGGAACCTATGTGCTTTTTATTTACCATTTTTATTATCCTTTTTTATTAAAATTAACTTATATTTATATTGTACCAAAAATGGTACAATATTTCAAGTGGGTAATTTATATTTATTTAATTTAAGTCATTATCCATAGCATTTAAACTCAAATGTACTTCCTGCTTTTCATTTTTCCAAAATTTTATTAATTCTTCTTTAGTCGTAATTAATTTATCATTCCCCGGAAGTTTTATTTGCATACCCTGCTCAATGAGATAAATTAAAAATGCACGATATAATTCGTTAATAGATTCCAACATTGTATAAAATAAAAAAGCTATTTCCTGAGGACTAAATTTAATTTTATCACCTTGATAAAATATTTTTTCTTTTTCTTCAAGCTTTATTGAGCATTGTATTGTATGTCCGGCCATATTTTGTATTTTGTGTATAGGATTATCAGGAGTAAAATAATATTCCTCTTTTGTTATTTGATCAACCATTTTACAAGTAAATGCTTTTATCTTTAATTTAATTTCACCTTTATTAACTAAACTATTATTATGAGCAACACAATTTCTTACATATTTTAAGTTTTCCCATAAATTTTTATTACTTTTTATATTTCTAAGTAATCTACTTATAATTTTTATTTTTTTCGGGAAATCTCGACCTGAAAATTTTTTGGTCAAATTATTGGCAATCTTTTCATCATATATTTTTCGTTCATTATAGCAATTCAAATAATATATTTTTTTATACAATTCTGTTAATGTTTTTTCGAATAAAGACATCATTTCACATAATGAATTATGAACGACAAAAGATTTAAATTCATTTATTGTTTCCTCATTGTTTACCGGTTCTGGAATTAATTCATACTGCTCAAAAATTCGCCATTGTTTTATATTAAAATTATTTTTTTCGTTAAGAACTGCTCCAGAGAAGGCAGAAGCTCTTATAACTCCTTTCCTTGCATATTCAAAAATTTGGTTTATATCTAAATCTATACCATTATCCATATAATTATTTTATCACTAATATATCATCTCCATCTCATAGTTAATTTAATCTTGTTCTGTATGTTAAATTACATTTATTATGAAGTTGGGTCGGGCTTTAACCACCTTTTGGGGTTCAGCGGATTTTACGTAAGAGTGAAGTCGAGCGATAGCGAGCGAACTCGAGTATGTGAGGACAAAGATTTGCGACAACGAAGTGAAGCAAATCACTTGTCCGAGAAACAGTAAAATCCAAGACAAGTCCCCCCGTCGACACCATTTTATGGTGAGCTGAAGCCCTCGAAACTGATTTTTATCGGTAGACTAATATCTACCTTACAAACTGCAAACTATTATTAATGAGAAAATTATTATTATCGATATTTGTCATTTTTTTATTGAATACACCTGCTTTTGCTGATGTTGTATGGCCGTCTTTATATATCGCAACAGGAATGGTTAGCATAAAAGTAATACTTGTTGGTCTTTTAGTTGAGCTGTTTTTTGTGAAATTCTTTACTGATACACATTGGCTGAAAGCAATTGGTATAACTATTTTGATGAATGGTATTACTTGTTTGCTTGGTATAATATTAATACCAATATCAGGCTTATTTGTAGAGCTTATTCCTCCACATAAAACTTTCCATTGGACTCATTGGTTTTTAGATTATTTATTGGCTATTCTTATAAATACTGCCATAGAAGGTTTTATAATAAAATTAATTTTAAAACTTAAATTTAAAAATATTTTTACATGGCTATTTATTGCAAATGCTATCAGCATTTTAATCTGTATAATATTTTATGGCTTACAGTTAGGGGCAAAACTTTAATATTGTTAAAATCCGGATGCCAATTGCATTCATTAACAAATATTATAATACTCTTGCACTTGTTGTTTTAAATAAAATATAAATTGTTACTGTAACTGCCGAAAATTGAAATATATTGCACTTGGAAAAATTGAAAAAGCAAAAGCTCCGGAATAAATTATTTCCTTAAAGGCTTATATATTTTTTTACCGCTTTGAACATATTTTTTCAATTCCTGTTCTCCTGCTTCAGATTCAATGTTGCCGTAAACAACTATTCCCCGCTTGCGAAATTCCTCAACCCAATTTGGCTTAAAACCCTCATCAAATCCGGTAATTTCTTCAACTCTTTTTGAAGAAACACTATAATAAACTTCTTTTATTCCTGACCACAAAATTCCGCCAATACACATCAGGCACGGCTCTGAAGTAGTGTATAATTTCAAATTATATTTTGATAAATCATAAGTTCCGAATTTTTCTTCAGCCAATTTTATCGCCACCATTTCTGCATGTGCATTTGAATTATTTTCATGCACCACTGAATTTGCAGCTTTTATAACTAAATTTCCGGCTGCATCATATATTGCAACAAGAAAAGGCCCGCAACCTCGGTCAGTATATTTTTGAACCTCCTGCTGTAATCCCATCAAAATCCGGCTTGCTGTTTCAACTTTTACCCTATCAATTTTTTCGTTTGAAATAATTTTTTCCATATTTTTATTATACTATAAATTAATTTTTAAAAGTTTCTGATATAAGAAACCACCAAAGATAAATTATCTTTAAAAGAAACACATCAGACCTGATAAAATTGGTTTTGCTATTCTCATTAATTTAATCCACTATTATGAATCATATTATAATATAAAACCCATAAAAAAATTATTTGTCATTAATTTGCTCAATATTAACAAATTCAAAATTCAAATAAAAAGAGACAGGATTTAACCTGTCTCTTTTTATTTACCCCAGAGTTGACGAGTTCAGAACTTGGTTACTAAAAAATGTGGCTTAAGCATTTTTACAGTTTGCAGTGAAAATAAAATGTTGATTTATTAAGTCAAAATGTATAGAATACTCATATGAATATATCAGTTGGCAGAATAAATTCAATTCAATCTGTAGGACACCTTGATTTATATAAGGTTCGTGAAATTATGACTTCTAATAAAATAACACAAACAGAAAAAATAAAGTTTCTGCAGGAAAATCATGATAAAATCAAAAGTTTGGCAGAGGAAAAGATTTCAGGTACTGAATATGAAAAAATGATAGATGTCAGACCATTAAAACTTCAAAATCCACTAAAAAACATAGGTATCAAATATGTTGATTGGAAACTTACGGCTCATGCTCTTGGTATAAAACCACCTGAAGTTAAGGGATATATGGGAGATATTGTTAATAAATTGGCGACAATGGAAGATTTAAAAACTTTGGGAATTACCGAAGATGTTTATAAGACAATTAGAACACACGTTTATCGTATGGGTTCAAAAAAACAGGTAATAATCAATCTTGATTATGAATTGCACTATACAGAAAATATACTGGATACACTTTATCATACTTTAGATTATAACTCCTTGGGAATTGCAAATTATTTTATGTTTCCTCATCGCAGACTTGATAATAAGACTATGCTCAAGGTTTATAATGTAATAGATAAAAATTTGAAATCATGTAGTGAATCAGGAAGAATTTCTGAATCCGATGCATTAAGCACGGCAGAATGGGCACTTGCAAAGATGTATGAAATTCAAAATAATCAACATTTCCAAAATGTAATAAAACTAAGAAAAGAATTGGGATAAGTTTTCACACAAAAATAAAAATATTAAAAGGGACTAGTTTATACTAGTCCCTTTTAATTTACGCCTGCCGCGATTGTCTTGGTCGCTCGCATTTAACGGGGCTACAGTTTTTCTTTTCAGAAACTTCGTTTCTTCCAAAGAAAAGACCTTCGCCCTCAGCTCGCTCCCGCTCGAACACACAAGTGCTTATGCACTTTAGCACTTCTCATCGTTGACAAACATAAAATTAGAGGAGATAGGACTAACCTATCTCCTCTAATTTACGCCTGCCGCGATTCGAACGCGGGACCCTCTGCTTAGAAGGCAGATGCTCTATCCAGCTGAGCTACAGACGCATATCATATCTTGTATTCACACTGCACGACATTCGAGGAATGTTCGTATAATTATACTAACACGAAAAAATTTTTGTGCAAGCATAATTTATTTTAACTGACCATTTAACCACTCCAGATAAGAATCTGAGCCATGTTCTACATCTAACGATATAATTTCAGGAACTTCGTATGGATGAAGCTCTGTTATCTTATCTTTTAATTCATTAAATAAGTCTCTTCTGCTTTTTAATATCATAAGATATTCGTCATCTTCACAAATTTTCCCCTGCCAACGATATAGAGAACAAACATTATCCACAATATTTGCACAGGCAATAAGCCTTAACTCAAGCAAAATTTTAGCAATTTCTTTTGCCTTATCTTTATCATTTATCGTACACAAAATTACTGAATAATTCATAACAATTATTATATCATATTTAGCGAAAATAATGATTATTTTTTATGTTTGGGTTATTATATTGTTATCAATATCTGTGATTTAACACGAAATACGAAATTAAAGGAAATAAAGAGAAATGCTAACAGGAAATGAAATAAGAAAATTATATTTAGATTATTTTAAAAATAAACGTCAACATACTGTTGTAGAAAGTTCAAGTCTTGTACCTGATAACCCTACGGTATTATTAACAACAGCCGGAATGTTACAGTTTTTACCAATATTTTTGGATATTACCCCTTGCCCTTATGAACCGGCAAGAGCTACATCTTGTCAAAAATGTGCAAGAGCAGGCGGAAAAGATTCAGACATTGAAAATGTCGGCAGAACTCCACGCCATCATACATTTTTTGAAATGTTAGGCAATTTCTCTTTTGGAGATTATTACAAGAAAGAAATTATCCCATGGGCATGGGAATTTGTTACGGAAGTCCTAAAACTTGATAAAGACAGATTGTGGATAACAATATTTGAAACAGATGACGAAGCTTATGAAATATGGCGTGAAGCAGGTGTTCCGGCAGAACGTATAAAAAGAAAAGGCAAAAAAGATAACTTCTGGGGCCCTCCGGGAGCATCAGGCTCTTGCGGTCCGTGTTCAGAAATTCACTACGACTTGGGCGAGCAATACTCCTGCGGACACCCAAATTGCGGAATAGATACCTGCGAATGTGACCGTTGGGTTGAAATATGGAACCTTGTATTTACAGAACTTTATCAGGATGAAGAAGGAAACCAATCACCTTTGGGCAAAAAAAATGTTGATACAGGTATGGGTTTAGAACGTATTACAATGGTTTGTCAGGGTGTTGCTTCAACATTCGAAACAGACCTTTTAAAACCTATTATGGATAAAGTTTCACAAATGTGTGGTGTGCCATACAAAAAATCGGAAAAAACAGATATTTCTCTGAGAATTATAACAGACCACGCAAGATGTGTAACATTCCTCATTTCAGACGGAGTTATCCCGGGAAATGAAGGACGAAATTATGTATTAAGAATGATTTTACGCCGTGCATTACGTCACGGAAAAATCTTGGGTATGGAATTACCGTTCTTATACAAACTTGTGGATGTTATTATTGAAAACTACGGCGAAGCATATCCGGATTTAATTACCAATAAAGACAAAATTAAAAATGTTATAAAAACAGAAGAAGAAAGATTTAATAAAACACTCGACAGAGGCTATAAACTCTTGGAAGAATTTATAGAACAGAAAAAAGATATTGACGGAGAAAGTGCATTTAAACTATATGATACTTTTGGCTTCCCGCTAGAATTAACAAAAGAAATTGCACAGGAAAACAACTTAAATGTTGATGAAGCCGGATATAAAGTTGCGATGCAGGAACAAAAAGATAGAGCAAAAGCAGCAACTGCAAAGATTTCTGTTACCGGTGATATTAAATATGCAAAACTTGAAAGAGAAGTCGGTTCAACAAACTTCATCGGATATGAACAAAATTCCTGCAATGATGCAAAAATTTTAGGTTTCATTGAAGGAGAAGGTTATGTCGATATTGTATTGGACAAAACACCTTTCTATGCAGAATGTGGTGGTCAGATAGGTGATAGTGGATTCATTGAAAACAACAATTTTAAAGCAGAAGTTCTGACAACATTCAAAGTAAATGATTTATACGTTCACCGCTGCCAGATTTTAAACGGTGATGTTGAAATCGGAGCAGTTGTTAATGCACAAATTAATGTCGAAAAACGCGAAGAAATTCGTGTTCACCACACATCAGCACACTTACTGCAGGCTGCATTAATCAAAGTCATAGGAGATGAAGTAAAACAGGCAGGCTCTTATGTTGATGAAGAACGTATGCGTTTTGACTTTTCATTCTCAAGAGCAATGACTCCGCAAGAAGTTCAAAAAACCGAAGATTTAATGAACAAATGGATAGGCGAAGGGTATAGTGTTAAAACACAAGTTATGGGCATTGAAGAAGCTAAACAAACAGGTGCAACGGCACTATTTGGTGAAAAATACGGCGACAGCGTACGAGTTGTGTCCATTGAAAAAGACGGAGAATCGATCTCTAAAGAATTTTGCGGCGGTACGCACGCAAGAGAACTTAAAGACCTTCGCATGATTAAAATTGTTTCCGAAGGTGCAATTGCGGCAGGCACAAGAAGGATAGAAGCCGTTGTGTCTAAATCTGCACTGAAATATATAAATTCCAAAGTATCTGTAACTGATACACTGTCAGCTAAATTTAAAGCACATTATGACGAAATTATTGACAGGGTTGATAAAATACAGGAAGAAAATAAATCTTTGCAAAAAGAAATTGAAAAACTGCAGGAAGAAAATGCACGCAGCAAGTTTGCATCTTTTGTAGACAGAGCACAGGAAATTGAAGGCGGTAAATTATTTATTTCAAAAATTTCAAACCTTACTCCTATCGGAATGAAAATAGGTATAGAACTGCTTTCACATAAACTTGGCAAAGAAAGTATTATCGTACTTGCAGGTGAAAAAATGGTTGCATCAAAAGTTAGCGAAGGATTTATAAATAAAGGCATCAATGCCGGTAAAATTGTAGGAGAAATCGCAAGAGCAACCGGAGCAAACGGCGGAGGACGTCCTAATTTTGCACAAGGCGGAGTAAAAGATTCTTCTAAACTTGATGAAATTTTATCGAAGGTTGAAGAAGAAATTAAAACGATATAACAAAACGGAGAGATTATGAAAAAAACTTTAATAAAATATCCTTTTTTAACAAAAGATGTTGAAATATACGAAAATGATAACGGACATAAAATCGTTTTGGCACATAAAGAAGGTGAAATAGTAAATGTTTCTTCATGGGTAAAAACAGGCTCCATAAATGAAAATGATAACAACAACGGAATTTCACATTTTCTTGAACATCTTATGTTTAAGGGCACTCATGCACACAAAGTTGGTGAATTTGATAAAATACTAGAATCAAAGGGGGCAATAGTTAATGCTGCAACCTGGAAAGATTACACTTTCTATTATGTTACACTCCCTAAAGGGAAGAATGACGAGTATTTTAATCTTGCAATCGACTTACACGCAGATATGATGATGGATCCAATTTTTCCATCAGAAGAACTTGGAGCGCCGTTTGACATAAATGATAATACAGTTACCGATAAACGCGAGCGCCACGTTGTTATAGAAGAAATCAGAATGAGAAAAGACCAGCCTTGGACAAAGGTTTACAATATTTGCAACAGAAATATGTATTCCGCTCATCCATACAAAAGAGATGTAATCGGAACCCCTGAAATTATTTCTCAGGTAACCAGAGAAGATATTGACAACTATTACAGATCTTTTTACACTCCAAAGAATGTCACAACAATTGTTGTCGGCGATTTTGACCACAAGGAAGTTTTGGAAAAAATTACAAGATTATTTACTTTCCCAAATAGAAACAATACACCAAAAATATCAAATAAACCTGATACACCGACACAAAATACAAAATATATTGAAACAAAATCAAATGTTCAGACTGCGTATGCAATGTTTGGGTGGCTTGGTCCTAAAGCTAAAGAATTAAGAGATTCTATATGCCTTGACCTTATAAGTATAATTTTTGGTGACGGGTCAAGTTCAAGATTACAGCAGAATTTAATCGAAAAACAACCGCAAAAAATATTCAATATGGTCGGAACAGAACATTATCAGTTTAAAGATGGTAATAATTTCTTTATTCAGGCAAATTTTGAGCCGCAAGAAAAAGAGAAAGCAATTGAAATGGTAAAATCAGAACTGTTTGGATTACTTGAGAATAAAATTACGGAAGACGAACTGCTAAAAGCTAAAAAGCGTATAAAATCACGTTTTGCAAATGAAGCTGAAACCGTATCAGAAATCGGAGAAAATATCGGTTATTATGAAACAGTATGCGGAGGATTAAAACTGATAGAAGAATACCTCAATGATTTAGAAAATATTACGGTATCAGATTTGGAAAATACTATAAAAAAATACTTATCAATAGATAACGCAGTAATTTCAGTTCTTGTTCCCGAGGAATAATTTTGGCTACTGAATACGATAAACAACTTGAAGAAATAAGGCAAAAGTGTCTTAAATGCGAAAAATGTCCGCTATGTAAAACTCGCACAAACACTGTGTTTTCAGCAGGCATACCCAACTCTAAATTAATGCTTATCGGCGAAGCTCCGGGATATTATGAAGATCAAAAAGGTGAACCTTTCGTTGGAAAAGCAGGTCAACTTCTCGATAAAATACTAGGATGTGTTGGATTTTCCAGAAAAAAAGATATTTATATATGCAACACTCTAAAATGCAGACCTCCTGAAAACAGAGATCCACTGCCGGAGGAAAAACTTGCCTGCAGAGAATATTTGGATGCACAAATAAATATTATAAAACCAAGAATAATACTTCTATGCGGCAAAGTTGCCGTAAACTCTTTTATTGACACAAGACTTGGAATAACGAAACTAAGAGGCAAATGGTATGACGGACCGCACTATTCAAAAATGATGCCAATATTCCACCCGTCATATCTATTGAGGAATGATTCAAAAGAAAAAGGCTCTCCAAAATGGCTGATGTGGCAAGATATTAAAGAAGTCAGACGAGTTTATGACCAAATGCAATAATAAAATACAAATATTAAAAAAGCGGTTCTGATAAATACCAAAACCGCTTTAAAATTATTGCATCAATGTTAAATTACTTAGCGATGCTTGCATCATCTAATAAAATAACTTTGATTTCTTCACCTTCGTGAGCAACATAATTTAAACCAGGAGTTACTAAACCTGTGATTAAACCAACAGCTGCACCAACAGGAGTACCGATTGCAATACCAGTACCGATTTTTTCAGGTTTTGGAATAAATGCAAAACCAACACCGGCACCTGTACCAACAGCAGTACCACCTACTGTGTATAATGCAACTTTACCAGCTGTCATCCAAGGACCTTCTTTTAATGCATAATCTTTATAGAAAGGTTTTGCATTCATATCGATTGTTTGACCGCTTGGAGTTACAACTCTAGTGATTTGAGCATAAACTCTTGCATTTTTATTGAACCATTGAGGATCTTTAATATCCAAAACTGTTCCGTAGAAAGTTGAACCAGCAGGGATTAATAAAGTACCTTCTTCAGTTACGATATCTTCAGGGTTAGTGAATGTGACTGTATCACCTGCAGCATGTAATTTAGATTTGAATTTTTCAGTAAATTCAATTTCTAATACGTTACCTTCTTTGATGATATTTCTTAAATTAGTGATTGTAACTTCATCACAAGGAGCTTTTTTAGTTACATTTAAGTGTTCAGTAGCTAAAACTGTTTCAGTAACATTTTTGTACTGAGATTTAACTAAATGTAATTTTTGGCTTAATCTGTATAATAATACAGCAGCTTCAGCTCTTGTTAAATATTCAGTTGGTCTTAATTCATTTTCATTAGGGTGATTTACATAAATACCATAAGATAATGTTTTTGCATAAATTTTCTTAGCCCAAGATGGGATTAATTTAGCATCTGAATATTTAGAAACAATGTTGTTATTTACAGGTTGATCAATAGTGATATGAGAAATTACTGATTGAGCTTCATCTCTCAAGATATTACCTTGAGGTTTGAAAGTTCCGTCAGGATAACCATATACTAAACCGATTTGTTGAGATCTTGCGATTGCATCATGTTCTGCACCTGATTTAGCAACGTCACGGAAAGAAATTTTCTTAGTGATTTTTGCTTGATCACTGCCTAAAACTTTTAACAACGCTGTAACAAAGTCAACTCTTGAAATTTTTTCTTCAGGGTTGAAGTTACCAGCATTCAAAAACATTACAGATTTGCCTACAACACTGGCAATTTCTGTTTGAGCCCAGTAGCTTGCATCAACATCATTAATTCCTGCATAAGCAAATACAGGAGCTGTAGTAATTGAAAGCATACCTGCTACTAATAAGCCTGCTAATAATTTTTTCATTTTGTACTTCCTCTTTCTTTTCTACTACTACTATTAGTCTAAACCAACATCACGCATATTATATAACAAGTAGAATAAAAAGTAAATAGCTTAACAAAAAAAACACCCCCTAAAATACACTGAATTATGTACAATTAATAATTCGCACCGTTAAAACAAACAATAAAAAAGGCACTGAAATTTATTCAGCACCCCAAAAGACTGATTATGATGGATGATTCGATTATTTTTTTGTTTTTCCCCTAATGATTTTCCCCGATTGCTTGAGCCTTTATTTTCCCAATTTATTTTTACTCAAGATACTTGTTTTTATTTCCCCGATTTGTAATTTAGAATTCCCTTACATATATATAAACAATTTTTGTTATAGAAAATTGCTATATTATGTATATATATGAAGAAATGTTAAGCAATCTTTGTTGAAATGTTTATTGTATCCCTGCTTGCAAAAGGATTTGAATTTACGGATTTTACAAGTGCATTAAACACCATTGGATGAACCTTACCTTCACTCACTTCTGCGGATAAAATAGTTAAAGCTTCATGAGGAGTCAAAGCACTTTTATAAACACGCTTTTCAGTTAAAGCAGAGTATTTGTCTGCTAAATTTAAAACCTGCAAATCTACATCATAAACAAACTTTTTATGACTGTCTAAATTATTGTGATGGTTATGAATAAGATTTAAAACATTATCATTTAAACCTGATTTTTTTAATAATTGATAGCCAAATTCCGCATGAAGATTCATTATTTTATATTCTTCCGGAGAAAGAGCTCCGCGTTTATTCAAAATTTCAGACGGAATCAGAACTTTTCCAAAGTCATGGAGCATGGCAGCTTCTTTTAAATCTTTCATATTAACATTTGACTTCAATGCCGGCGGAAGATTTTGGGCTATGCGTTCACAAATATCACGCGTCACATCCATATGCCCGTCTTTTAGTTCTGAAAGTTCTTTCATATTAAGTCTTGCCGGAATTTTATTGCGTTCAAGCATTTTTGACAATTCATAATTTGATGAAAGAGCAGAACGAATAAAATCTTCACTGAAATAATGTGCAATAGAAGTACTTTGGAAACTGTCTTTTGGCTGAACATTTCCAAAACTTGCACGGTATAAGCCGTTATTAAATTTTAACCCTGATACGTTTGGTGTCGAAAACAGGGCGGAATTAAATTCTATACGCACTAAATGACCACACTACGAAATATATACACACATATAAACTACTACCTATATATAAAGTCTTTTTTTTCATGAAATTTGCTAAAAAATAAAAAAAATGTAAAGTTTTTTAATATATAAAAAATTTTGTGATAACATAAATCCATTATGAGAGAGATTAAAAATGTTGTTATATGCGGAATAGGAGCAGTCGGCTCTATTTATGCAAACTTAATTAACAAATACGACAATAATAATTTAAGAATTTTGGTTGATGAAAACAGATACGAAAAATACATTAAAAACCCCAAGGTTTTTAACGGGGAGAAACTAGACCTAAATTATATTCTTCCCAATGCAACTGATTTTAAGGCAGATTTAATAATTATTGCAACAAAATATGACGGTCTTGGAGATGCAGTTAAAAACATCAAAAACTTTGTCAAAAGCGATACAATTATTATGTCGCTTTTAAACGGCATAACAAGTGAAGAAATTATTGCCAATGAATATGGCTGGCTTCATATACCGCATGCTTATTTTATCGGCCACAGCGCAATGAGATCGGGGAATATTATCACCCATGACGGAATCGGATATATTGTATTTGGAATAAAAAATCCGCAAATAACAAACATTGAAGACAAACAAATATTGCAAAATTATTTTGATAAGGTGGGAATTGCATACAAAACACCCGATGATATTTATCGTTCACTTTGGCTAAAATATCTTCTGAATGTTAGCAGTAACCAGTTATCAGCTATATTAAGACTGACTTTTGGTCAAATGCAAAACAATGAAAAATGCAGGGATTTTTTGACAAAAGTTATGCTCGAAATCATAAAAATAGCAAAAGCCTGCGGAGTTAATAATACTGAAACTATGATAGAAGAAGCATTTGAAAGTTTTGACAAAATGATTCCGGAAGGTAAAACATCTATGCTTCAGGATGTGGAATCGGGCAGAAAAACCGAAGCTCAAATGTTTAGCACTACAATAATTGAACTTGGGAAAAAATATAATATACCAACCCCTTACAATGAATTTCTAAAGCAAATGCTTGATATTATTGACTATAATAAATAAAACCGGCACATAAATGTCGGTTTTATAATAATAAAGCAACCCGTAAGCCGTGTTCTGTTTTAGATAATCATCTGTCTGGTCTTGGAATTACTCCCAAGCTCTAGCGATTTTTCTCAAAGTAGGCGGACAACCCTTAAAACCTTTGAATTCAATCTTGCATCCTGCATGGGTTTACCTAGCCAAAGCCTTCCGACTTTGCTGGTGATGCTCTTACCTCACCGTTGCACCATCGCCTGTGATAAAAAATCCATCGGCAGTTAACATTTCTGTGGCACTATCCACCGGCTCACACCGTCCGGAGTTTCTCCGGATGCCTGTCCTTGGATGCACGGACTTTCCTCACTTTAGAACAATCTATAAGCGCGATTATCCGATTACTTTATTAAATTTTCAAAACTATTAAGGTGAACCTGTGACATCTTTATTAATGTCAACAGCATCAATTGCCCATTGATCGACAATTTCCATTTTGCCGTCAGCGTAGACTTTAATGGTATATATATCAAAATCATCTGTTCTTGCTGCACAATCAGAACCGGTTTGAAGTTCAGACGGTGCCTCGCCTGACTGACCGCAGTTTGGATTTTCTCCGCCGTTTACATCAACAGAAATCTTTGCGTATGAATCCTTATTATTTGCGGTAAAATCAGGTTCAATCGCCCATCTCATGCCGTCACGAGTTTCAAATATGTCCGAATCAGCATTTTCGGCATTATCACCTTTTATATCAAGTTTATTTTTGAACAAAACTATAAATTTGGTTGCCGAATCTTCACCATCATCAGCAACGGATTCTGTATGTTCCACACCGCCCCATTTTACACAATCTGCGTAACCAAAGCCATCGTCAAAACCTACACGTCTGTATTTATAGTTGCCGCTTGCATCTTTATAAACAGACTGGCTGTTATCAGGATAACAAGCCTCATCATTTATCATATCGGAAACAAGCGTCTGAGCCGCATAATATGAACGTTTTGCCATAAGTGCATTCTGCTCGGGCAGCAAATTTGAAATAATTGGAGTCAATATTGCAATCAAAAGACCTAAAACAGCCAATGCAATAAGTAATTCTGTAAGTGTAAAAGCTTTAAGTTTCATTATAAATCCTTTCAAATACCCTCGGTATATTATAATTATATAATGATTTTGCACTTTTTTCAATATTGAATAATTTGAGTTCGAAAGCCTGTTAAAATTGTAAATTTTTGTTTACAAAATAGCAAAATAGTATATTTATACGATTTAATATTATGTCATGTATTTTAAAATACATGGAGAAGAACTTATAAACACGGATATTCGAGGTTAAGAATAAATCTTGGATTGACAAAAAGCAGAAGGTAACGTATATGGTCGATAACAGGTCTGCCGGATACTTCGGTATTGGTGGTGCTTTTAATTTTAAGAGTGGTGATATTTCAGGAACTGCAGCTAAGTTGTCTGACGATAAAATGGGACAGGGCGGAGAGTATTTTGCACAACAGCAGCAGGAAGAGGAAGAAGACAACACAAAAACCAACAGATACATGGATCAAAGTGCTGTGTTAAGAGCCACCTTAAATTCACTTGCTATGATGAATGTTGCCAATGTTATAAATTCTAATAAAAGAAAACCTGTAATCGAAAATGAAGAAAAAGATATAGAAAAAGATTTAGACGAAATGATGCGTGTTCAACGCATAAAAAATCAAATGAATCAATCAAACCCTAACAAACAATAGTATTTTGTTTTTCGTATTTAAAAAGGGGAATAAAGGACAAAACCCAAAGATAATTTTGTGTTATAATTTACTTATAAACATGCGGGTGTAGTTCAGTGGTAGAATGTCTCCTTCCCAAGGAGAAGATCGCCGGTTCGAGCCCGGTCACCCGCTAATAAAAAGGCTGAAGCATTAAACTTCAGCCTTTTTATTATTTGATAAAACTATCTTATAAAGATTCTCTATAAATTGCAGCAACAGCTTCTTTTGTAGCCTGTGTAGGAGCAATTCCCAAAAGTCCGTCTAAAGATGGTGTGGAAAATGCGAGTTGAGTAAGTTTTTCAACATCAGCTTCACTAAATCCTTCGTCTTTTAACTTGTTAGGAACATCAACTGATTTCAGCCAAGCATAAACACCGTCAGCAGCTTTTTGGCTATCGGAAGCATCCGCATTCAAGCCTTTTACGATAGGTTCTAATATATAAGCAAGAGTGTTTGCTCTGGCACCATAAATATTTTTAATGACGGCAGGGAGTAAAATTGCCAGCCCTAAACCGTGAGAAAAATCAGGTTTCATTGCACTGAGCGGATGTTCAAGAGCATGAGTATAGTGCAGCAGACCATTATCAAAACATACACCGCCAATCATAGCCGCATAGCAAAGATAATATCTTGCCTCTTTATCCTGCGGATTTGCAATTGCTTTTGGCAAATATTTTCCGACTAGTTCGATTACCTCTCTTGCAAGTGTAATTGCGTATGGAGAAGCAACTTTTGAAGTAGCGGCCTCAATAACGTGGTTAACCGCATCAATTGAAACATATCTTGTTTGTTTTGGAGATAATCCGCACATCAAATCAGGGTCATCAATCGCAAATTCAGGATAAATGCAATCATAAGCAATAGCGGGCTTATAGTTTTTTTCAAGAATTGTTGCAACCGCAAATCTGTTTGTTTCACTGCCTGTGCCGTGGGTTAAATTTATAGCAACAACAGGAACAGCCTGTGACGGAGTGAATTTAAATTCATAAAGACTACTGCCTGTTTGGTCGGGATATTTTAATAAAATTGCAACGGATTTACCTGCATCAGTCGGAGAACCTCCGCCGATTGTGATAACAGCTTTTGCTCCGAAATCACGAGCCATTTTTACTGCTTCATCAATCGCATCAGTTGTCGGATTTGGTGTAACTTTGTCATAATTAACATATCCGATATTATTATTTTTTAACGCATTTTCAACAACATCCCACGCACCTGTGGATTTGTAAGCATTTTTACCCGACATAACAATTACTTTGTCTATTCCTCTTGAAGAATACAATTTTGCAATGTCATCAATTTTTTTAATCGCACCGCAGCCAAAATAAACAGTTGTGCGAGTTCTGATTTCTTTTACTTCGTTGAAATTCATATCTTTTTCCCAATTAGACATATAAAGCTCCTTTCGTTTATATTAACATTTTACAACAAAAAAATTAAGTTTATAGTTTATAGTTTATAGGTCGGGTTTTAACCCGACAAGTTTATAGGTCGGGCTTTCGTTAATAGTTTATAGGTCGGGCTTTAGCCCGACAAGAGCTTTAAGTTTATAGTTAATAGTAATAGGTCGGGTTGAAACCCGACCTATAAGCTTGATATATTTTATATGCATATTACTTACGGCATAGAATCTGTTACATTATAAGTAGATTTACATTGATGAATATCTGTACATTTTGACCCTCTGCAAATCGTAACTACACAATGAGTTGGAGTACCACTGCCTACATATGCAGAACAGTCAGTGGTACTTGCACCAAGGGTACAGCTACTGTAACTACCGCTAGTTGTGTAAGAACAAGGACTATTAGTACATTTTGTCCCGCTACCGCTAAATGTTTCAGTTATAGAATAACTTATAGAAGCTTCATCACAAGAACCACTTGACTCTTCATTTGTCTTATAACTTGCTCCCGGAGTATTTGAATAAAAACCACGAGTTACATTACGTTCAATATTCCACTTATAAGTTTTATCACAGTAGTAAGATGAACATGAACCGGTTTTTGTCTTCCAGCAGTCTTTACAACAATGTTCAGATACTTTACTTGCACTGTATGATGAACCGCAGTCACACAAACATTTATTACTATTGTAGAAGCTTGTGTAATCACAACATCCGACATCCGGATCAGCGGCAGCTTTACTTCTGCCGTTGTTATCCCAATAACTGCAACATTCTGAGTATGCTTTGGAATCAGTTGGTGTACTGCCGCAGCAGGTACTTTGATTACCAGATCTTATACTTGAGAATGAAGAACAACAACTGCTCTTGTCACTTGACCCTAAAGAACTCCACCAGAAATCGCAACAATCTGCAGAATTTATATCTTTTGCAGTTCCGTGACCGCATTTACATAATGTTGAATTCTTACTCCTGAATGTTGGGGAATTCTCACAACATCCGTCTTTTGCAGCTTTATACTGAGTTTTTAAAGTATTTGCATTTAACTTACCGGTACCACAACAATATTCATTGTAATCAGCGCTCTCACCGTAGTTGCATTTATCATTACCGCAATACCAACTGTCATAATTGTATGGAGAGCAATTTGAATCTGTCCACGAGCAAGAACCATTATCATAAGATGACCTTGTATAATGATATACGGTCAAACCACCTAACTTGCCGCGTGTTCTGTAGTCACAGCAGTTCTTATGAGATACGGCAAAGTTATTACCATCTGCGAGTAAACAGCATCTGTCCTGCCATCCTTTATCGCCTGCTTTATTTATAGAATCCTGACAGCATTTAACTTTTTCAGCATTAGTCAAATAAACTTTGCCTACGCCCTCTTTATAATAGTAATCATGACCCAATTCAAAGTGGTCGCACACAGACAAACATTCATCCTTATTCTTTAATGAAGACCAATTACAACAGTTACCCTCTGCATAGAATACGCTTGAATCTTTCGGATTTACACTATACATATATTCACAACAGCTTTGAATTGTATTATTCTTATGACAACAACGTTGTTTATATGTTGTACTGCTTTGACTCCAACCGCTACCTGAACAACATCCGTCAACGGTTGTACCGTCTGAGAATTTATTTACTCCACGGTCGAAGATACCCTTGCTTTCACGCCATGTACAACATCCTTCGCTTTCGTTATTTCTGTTGTCTTTATGGTTACAACAAGCATTTTGCCAGCTTGATTTTTCTGTCTTGCCATATATGTGAAGACCTGTTCTTGAAACAGAATTTCTTGTTTTGTTACAACAATTATCTTTCCAAACAGTTTCGCTATTATGAGCAGAGAACAACGCATCACAACAATTTGTAGTCAACTGACCTCTGTTACTTGAATAGTTATATTCACAAGTACAGAATCCGTTATTTGCATCATTGCTTGCAAATTTTGTACAACAGCTCTGACGGAATCCGCTTAATGTACCCTGCCATGGAATCCACTCATCAGGAGCATTAACCGCATCACGTCTCCATTCACAACATTGTTGTGTAATTTCATTTGATGAACTGAATGTACAACAAGACGGATCTGAACCGCCACCGAAACGAATACCTTCGCTCTTACAACAATTTGAAGTGCGGGCAATTTCGTTATGAGTAATATTTCTTGTTGTTGTTGCACTCAAATCAGAACAACAGAACCAGTTTCCTGAACCTTTCTTCTGATTAGAAGCGCTCAACATAGAACCAGCAGTTGTAGAACAACATCTCCAGTCTTTACCATACGACATTGTACTATTTACATCAGTTGAACAAGTCTTGTCATAATGATTGATACAACTATATTTAGAGCTGTCGCAGCATAGACTTCTGAAGTTTGCATCACTGCCGATTATTATTGAAGTATTATTCTGTGCAACAGGACAACAAGCTTCTTTCCAAAGAGTCGTACCCGATTTACCGCCGTAAGAATTTAAGTCGGCACAACAATTAACTGCATTACCACCCAAATGACTGTTAAGGTCTTTTGATTTTGGATATTTGTCGTACAAACCTGAACAAGTACAATACTTGTCGTTAACTTTCATACAGCATTTTGCACGGAAATCACTTACTTCTTTACCGTCTCTGAGTATTTCCCAAACAACAGGACCTGAGCCTTGAGTATTCAAACCTGCCGCTTTTTTACCGCAACAGAAGTCGTTTGCATTGCTTTCGCTAGTTGATACATTATAGCTGCAACATCTTTCGTCTTTATCAGTAGTTCTGTTACTATGGATTGAACCATCTGAACCTGTACCTGCAACAACACAACACAAATCTCTGTAATCTTGTTTAGAGGTTATAGCTGTTAATTGCAGAGTTTGATCGTCATTTTGATTCATTGCTCTTGAACAGCAGGTCTTTTTCCAGTCTGTAGTATATTTCATTGCTGAAGATTTTCCAGGTGGAGTGTAGTTTGCTAAACAAGCACAACAATTTTGAGATTTAGTCCAGTTTCCTGCACTGTTAGATTCCGCAAGAACTTTACAGTGGTCATATGTAATAGTATTGTTTGCAACATCATCAAGTGTACAGTTCTTTGGTTCAGGACATACACCGTGAGTGTTACAACAATAGAGTTTATAATCGTGACTTAAATCACTTGCTTCAGTTTCAAAGTCTTTCCAATCATGTTTTTTGAATGCTTCGCAGCAAGCTTTGGTTGGTGTTTCGTAGTTTGGTACACAACAATGCCAATCAGAAGTTGTTACCCCTGCTTTATTCATACCGTCAACAAAATCACCCGCCGCGTGAGCAACATTGCTTTGAGAATACTTACCGGCAGTAAGTTTCTTCGCCGCAGGAACATTTACATTGGCGAAATTGTCACCTGAAGACTGAGCAAATCTCTCAGCTGCTTTTTGCCTGTGAGCAACTCTTATATCTGCAATTTTTTCAACAATTGCGTGAGCAAGTTCATTAACTCTTGAAATCAATGAGTTGAAAGTATGTTTTACAAACGCAATTACTCTTTGACCAAGTGATGACTTACCGGTTCTTGTTACCTGCATTGCAAAAGTCTGCGAACCTGAACAAGCAGTAGTTTTACCTCCGCCATATACTGATATCAAACATTCCAAGCCATCAACAGACCAATATTCACCATTATATAAATTTGAATATATACCATATCCTCCACCATCTTTAACGATATGCAGAGAATCAGCATAGCTCATTTTACCATTATTTGTCATTTCAGCTGAATATACAGGTACAGTTACAGTACTTATAACACTACCATAATATTCATGGTGATTATACCGACCGGTTAATTGATCAATTACAGGTAAGAATTGATCAAGTTCTTCATCTGTCATAGTTCCGCCATCAGTACAATAAATATCTGAAGCGGTAACCTTATCCGCAATAAACCACACATTATTGTTACCATAGCCGGCAGTTGATTCTGCTTGTATCTTCCATGTTATTCTAGCAGTACAAGTTGCAGTTTTTGGCTTACTTGATCCTGAAGAATTATCTTCAATTTTATAACCAGGACAACTTGTTGTTGGAGATTCAATACTATAATCAGAAACACCATCACAAATTAAATCGCCATCATCTTCAGAAAATGCATTCAAATTTTCTGTACAACCAACACCACTCGTAGCTTTTTTACTACCCTTTTTAATGGTTACAGTACCACTTTGGTTCACACTTGAGCCATTCATACGGCCGCCATAATATGTAGATTGGGTTTGGATATATACTTTTACATCTTCTTCAACAGCTTTCGATGCTTCTACAGTAAAACCAAGAGCATTATCCTTTATAACAGATAATGTAATATCATCTTTTGTACATGGTTGGTCCGGAGGATTAACAGGGAAATCACTTGTTCCTTGAGATTGAGCATTACATTTGTCTGAGAAGTAACCACGTTTAAAGAACCCTTTAAAATATACCGATGGGGACAACTCAATACCATCATAAGTTACCTTGGCATGAGTAATTTGCGGCCCAATACAAGAAGAAACAGAGGCAGATGATCCACCTTTAACACCAACAGCAGTTGTTATCGAACCTGCAGTTCCTGTGATATGTTGACCACCATTGGAAAAACACACATAGTTAATATCTGTAACTTTTAATTGTTTACCGGTTTCACCATAACCACTGGAAACTAAATCAAATTTTATTGCACTACTAGAATTATCAATGTATGCTTTAAGCTCCCAATTAAAATCGGCTGTATATGCACAACAAGCATCTTTATTATTATTAAAGAAAGCCTGGTCAGGATTAGCACAACACGCAAGCCACGCATCTTTGTTTTGAGTCAGACTTATCTTTCCTGCATCCTTCCATTCCTGACAACAATCATTTGATGCATTGGCTCCACTAGGTGTTGAAGGACAAGTTGTACCACCGCACAATGTTGAATTGCTGTTTTTGAAGTTGGTAATAGCACAACATTTATCTTTTACAGATGAATAAGCAGAATTGCTTAATGAAGATTTCCATTCATTACAACAAGTTTCAGTTGCAGAACTTGTTGTTGGAGTTGAAGGACAAGATGAACCGCCACCTCCTGAGCATGAGCTTGTGTCAGGATTACCTGTACATTCATCGTATGTTCCGCGGTGGTATAATCCTGTATCAAAAGCACTATAATTACTTTCAGAGAAACAGCCGGAAAACATTGTTTTCCCTTTATATTTCAATGAAACATCTGATAAACTTACTATTTTTAAATTACTATTGCAATTAAGATTTTTAGCGTCTGCTAAAGCGACAGATTGGTCATTACTTGTAGCACCCCAATTACCGTCAAGATAAGTTTTTATATTTTTAGCATTACTCCAACTAACAGATTTTGCCTGACCATTGCAAGTATAATTTAAAGTACCTGATAATGAAAAATCTGATGCATTAAGCGATTTGTCACTGAAAATTGAAGCACCGAAAGAGTATCCATAAACACCAACGGTGTCTGTAGATATAACATAACGAATCTCTTTAACACAATCGCTGCATAAAGAACTATTGCTATTTTTGAAGTTGGTAATAGCACAACATTTATCTTTTACTGATGAATAAGCAGAATTACTTAATGAAGATTTCCACTTAGTACAACAAGTTTCATTTGCCTTATCAGTAGTTGGTGTTGTGCCGCATTCATCAGTTGTACACAATGAAGAATGATTATTTTTGAAGCTTGTAATAGCACAGCATTGATCTTTTACTGTCGGATACGAAGTTAATTGACCGCTCCATTCACTACAACAAGTTTCTGATACACGACTTGATGCAGGAGTTGAGCAAGGAGACGGACAATTCAAACCATGACCTAAAGCACAGCACGCAGCCTTTGTACTATCTGACAAGCCATTCCACATACCTTTATCTATCCAACATTTACAATTTTGAGCTGTAGCCGGACTTGTTATCGCAGCACAACCCGAAGGCTGAGGAGTATCCCCGCCCATACAACAATGTGCACGATATTCTGCATGGGAACCATAGTATTTATTAATGTCGGCAATTGAACGATTCATATCGGATGTACCGGTAACATAGTTACAACAGTTATCCTGCCACAACGGTGTTTTGTTACGAATCGTACCGTCTTTGCTTGTTTCATTATAAACTTTTGTACAACATCCTTTGAAATCATAATGCTGCCATGCACCTGAACTATATGCATCACCCGCTACATTATATTTTTCACCGGCTTTCCATCTGATTGAACAATCAGAACAATAATCCGTAGATGAACCTACAGCATTATCAGACTGATAACAACAATCAATTTTATATGCTTCGGAAAGTGGTTTGTTATCATTATCTCTTGCGTAGTTTCCTCTGCCTTTGAAGTATGTACAACAATTAGTGCTTGGGAATACTCCTGTTGAATCTTTGGTTATTTCAGGCTTACAACAAAATTCTTTGTTAGAACCAAGACCGACACTTGAACCGTTTGCAACGTTAACCCTTGTATAATCTACCTTTGGATCTTGATGACAGCAGATTTGTCTGTAGTCAACATTTGTTTTATAACTCTTAGGGTAGTCACAGCAAGCACCACGCCAAATATCTTCGGTGTTATATCTTGGTCCTAAAGCCTCACAACAAAGCGGCAAACCATAGCCAGGGTTGTTCATTTCATCTTCTGAATTTTTACCTCTGACCTGACAAATCCACAATTCAGAACAGGTTAATTCATGAATTTTCCATCTCATACCTTCATAGTGTCTGCAGCAACGACCTCTGTACTGCTCTGATAATTTCTTATTATCAAAGTCATTTACCATTTCGTCTTTTTCTACAAATCGCTCACAGCACCATTCAGACGGAGCCTGAGCAGATTCACCATTATCTGAAATTGTTGGGTCACAACAATATTTATTATTTTCATCAGATTTTAATGTCTGCTGTTTATTTTTATCATCTGTTCTAATCTTACCGAATTCTTTTAGACGTTTACCGTCATTTGCAGTTGTTTTGTCAAATGTACAACAGTTGGACTGATAAACTTTAAATCCGGTTTTACCGTCTAAACTTGCGCCCTCATATCTTTCAGGATATTCACAGCAGTTTGAATACCAGTATCTGTCATTCTGAGTTCTTAAATCCAAACCTGTTTTAACATCAACGGCATATTGACAACAACTGTCGCTGCCGTTTTCAACCCAACGAACATTTGTACAGCAGCCTGCATCTTTGATGTAGAACTTGTACTGATCAAGTTTCAATTTAACTTTATAATCACCGTTCAATGAGCCGTATTTTGAACCACAACAACGAGAATACCAACGCTTGTCGTCACGACTGTGACCTGTGTTATTATCTTCTGCACTACCATAAGACAAACAACAGTCTTCGTTCTGGTCAGAATCCTCATCAGCCCAAGCTTCAGTTGATGCAGGATTTTCATTTGCACCGGTACAACAACCACGTACAAAATCTGTTACATCCGCATACTTATCAGAACCTTTCTTCGGACTGCGCAAATGACAGCAATTTACAAGCCACTTGTCATATTTACGCATTTCTTTGCCTTCAAAGACCTGTGTGCCCTGACCGCAACATCCGTCAAGACGGTTATTCCCAGCCTTTTTGAATTTAGCATTACGATTCCAGAACCAAAGATGATTTTCATTCTGTACACTTTGACCTGCCTGTAAACAACATTGAACTGATGGTCCGGGAGCAGTTGTCTGATCCTCATTATAGAATTCAAGGTGAGGCATACAACATACTTCACGCCACTGTTCAGCAGGCTTACGGAAGATGTTAAGACCATCTATACCCATTGAACAACATTCAGGATAATCTTTAAATTCATCAAACCCACAGCAAGCCGCACGAAGTTCACCCTCACGACCTGTTCTGTCATCGATTTCCATCAACGCTTTTCTACAAGTCTGAGGATCATCTGCACGACAGTTCTGTTTTACCATAAAGTGACAACATTCTGCAGAAAGATTTGTTCCTTTATATGTCCAGTTTCCGTTTGCAGCATTTGCTTTTGAACAGCAATTCTTCCAAACTTTATCAGCCATTCCATTTTGGTTCCAAATTCCGTTGCCGGTACTTTCTGTCCAAGTACCATCAGCGTTCATTGTCGCAAGTTTTGAAAGTGCATACGGACAACATGTATCATATTTATTTGTATCATTATTTACGACAGCTTGAGTATCCGCACCAACATCTTCATTTGGTTTTGTTTTATAGTCGTGAGTTCTTAACCAAGAAACTCCGTCTAAATCCCTTTCGTTAAATCTCCAGCTGCAGCATAATTCATTCAATTTATCAGGATTTGTCCCCGGGAACTTCTGCAAACGACAACATCTGTCAGAAGATACAACATTAAATTTGTCTTTATATACATCTTCAAACATACAACATCCGTCTGTAGGACCGACCTGTATGATTTCTTTTCTTCTTGAATAGTAATCACAACAATATTGATTTGATCTTCCTTTTCTCCAATTATCCCCTAATTCAGGTCTGTTATTCTTTTCGTCTAATTTACAAGGAGGAATACAAAGCTCCTGATTAGCTAAATATATTGATTCATATTGACAACATTTGCTGTCGGTTGTCAATACAATTTTGCCACTTGCAATTCCGTTTTTACAACATTGTTCAGAACCTGCATTTGCAGTAGAACAACAATATTCACTGTAATTGTCAGGTGCACAACATTTTGGATCCTGAACAGACGCACAACAAGCATCATCCGGACCGGTTATAGAGTGGTTGGCACACTCTTCCTTTTTCTCCTCGTCATCAGGGAAACATATTTTGTGGTGAGCAGCAGAAGGATTTGCGTGCCAGTTACAACAAGGATCCCCAGGACCTACAGGAACTTTTTTCTTACAACATTCTTCTGATGTAGGATCACTAAGACACGCATTTGGTGTAACACAATCAGAACCGACACAACCTTCAGCCTCATCAGGCATTATAACTTCTAAGGGATCTTCTTCACTATACGCGACACGATCATTCAAATCTATATTAAAAGTTCTTAAATCACGACCATAAACATTTGGACCTTTAGGACCGTTTAAATCTAACCAGCCGGAAATCGCAAGAGTACCGCCTTCAGCATTTTTTACCTGCGGTTTTAAACAGATACTGACACCGTTTTTCAATAATGCACAAGCACCTTTTGTAGCCTGAGCAAAAGGCTTATCTGCACCACCTTCATCCGCTACAGTAAATTCTTCGCGGTCTTTATCTCTATACTGGAAATATTTTTGGGCAAAACAATCACCCGGAGAGTTTCCGCAATATTTGGAAACCTTCATGTATTTCTTGATATACGCGCCTGAACTATTTGTATAATCATTAACAGGAGCATCTACATACATCATTGTATCTTTGATGTCCGTAACATTCTCCATTACGTGCAATCCTGTCAAAGAGTTCAGTAATTGCTTTACCTGTGACTCATATGCCAAAGCAAACGATTTATTCTGAGCCCTTGTCGTAACTACAGGCAAAATCAAAACGGCTAAAATAGCCACTACAACTAGCGCAAGCAACATTTCAGTAAGAGTGAAAGCCAAGCTGCGTTTTTTCATTCTGTCTCCCAATTTTGAGTATAATGCAGTAGTTTTACTGCAAAAAACAGACCAAATACTATGTTTTTCCAGCATATTAAATTATCCTATCGCGATTTATTTGTATATACAAAACTTATATTATCATTATGTCATATCTCTGTCAATAATACTAGTGGTTGAGATAAAGTTTTTACAATAATCTTAATATTAATTTGAACAAAAAAAATAGGAGATAAATACCTTATCTCCCATTTTTTGTTACACTTTATGATTACATCTCTATAGTATTTGTTTTTACGCCGTTTTCAAGCGGTGAACCTTTTATTGAACGGCTCAAATCTTTTTTGAATTTGCCTGATTTTGAAACTGCTGTATTTGGAACAGGGGCAGATGCGACAACTTGCTGCTTTTGTTCGACTTTCGGCAAATTTTGAGCCTGAGCAGATGCTTCAGCTTGAGATTTTTTTTCCTTTGCCTTTTGTGAATAATAAGCGACAACCGCAGGGTCGGTATGAGCCTTCAGATAATAATAACCTGACATTATTGAGGAAACAAAATTCTTTGTTTCTCTGTACGGCGGAACCGCATTGTACTTTTTAACATTCGCCGGGCCGGCATTATATGCCGCTACAGCTAACTGCATTGAACCAAACATTTGGAACATAGATTTGTAATACATTATACCCGCTTTGATGTTGTCATCAAGCGAATATGGGTTAAGCCCCATTCTTCTTGCAGTTGACGGAAGCAACTGAAAAACACCAACAGCGCCATAAGCACTTTTTAAATTGTGATTAAAACCGGATTCAACCTGTGCAATACTCAAAGTTATTGCAGGATCAACACCCATTTCGACAGAATACTTCACTATCGCTGCTTTAACCGTTTCTACGCTTGGGGCTGCCTGTACCTGTGTAAATAATGATATCACCAGAACAGCGGTAAAGAGTAATAATTTTTTTAAAGTCAAAATAAAATCCTCTGATTGTAAATTGAAAATTCTCAAAAAGTTACTTTTGCACACTTATTATTAGTAAGTTTTCACTTTCTTCGAATATGTTTGTACAACTATTATATTACAAAAATTTAAAATTTCAAGTCCATGGGGAAATTATGCAATTTTTAAGCCGGCAAAAAGCAGACTACATTTGAATTTTGTCAACCTCGGAATTAGTGTAAAAAATACATTTATCCCATCAATCATTCGGTTGATTTTCTCTTATTGTATCAAATTTTTCTTTCAAAAAATATTTTTTATCATGGTTATCATATGAAAATAATTCATACGAATTTCCGTCAGTTGATATTTTTACCGAATTATGAAAATCTGTCCGCATAATAGTTGTATTACGCAGTAAATCAAGAGTTCCTTTATTCGGATGCCCAAAAGTGTTTATTCCCGTTGAAATAACACTAACCCTGCTTCCCAAATGTTCCAGCATATCAACGTTTACAGTTTCAGGCCCGCCATGATGACCAACCTTCAGAACTTCAACATTGCGGGGAATATTCTTTTTAACCTGTTCAAAAGAATTTACACCGGCATCCCCCATAAAAAGCATATCAAAATTTTTGTAAGAAACCAAAGTAATTACAGAACATCCGTTACTCTCATCTTTTCCTTTAATATCAGCCTTATATGTTTTAATTTTTAAATTCGGCTCTTTGTATATTAATGAATTGTTTTTTGCAATTTCAATTTTTTGCCCGATTTTTGAGGCATTAGCAAATATATTTCGTGCAGTTTGAGTTTGTGCATTATCAGAGTTAAGATACAGCTTTTTAACTTTTGTATTTAATATAATATCAGATGTTCCTCCGGAATGGTCATTATCAAAATGAGTTACAATTACACCCTCAATATTCTTTATCCCTCTGTCTTTCAAATATTTCAGCATTATAATTTTTGCCTGAGTGTTACCGCTTTTATAAGGTGCTTTACCGGTATCAATAAAAAAGTATTTATTCTGCGGAGTTTTTATAAGAAATGAATCCGCATTCTGAACATCAAAGGCAATTATTTCCAGATTATTTGAAACAGGGGTTATGGTTGTAAATAAAAGAATTACGGAAAACAAAGACAAAGTCAATAACGCTTGCTTATAGCGATTATATTTTATTAAATATGTTGTACCTATAAGCATTGTATAATATAAGACCAGCTGAAAGATATTCGGATGAGTTGTCTGGAGCAAGCAATGAGGTAAATCGGAAAAGAAACCTGAAATCCAAACAAGAATATTCAGAAAATAGCAACTGTAAAAATCAAAAGTAAAACATATAAAATCAGAAATTGGTTTTATCATCGCCAGTAGCGAGCTTACAAAACCGCAAAAACTGATTACACTTAATAGCGGTGCAGAGATAATATTTGCAATTATAGAATAAATACTTACAGTATTAAAATAAAACATTTGAACAGGAATAATCCATATTTGAGCTACCAAAGGGATTAGTATCGGAATTTTTAGCCAGTTTGGAACTTTGGCAAGTTTTTCAGATATTATATTTGCTGTAGTAATCAACCCAAAAGTTACAAGAAAAGACAACTGAAACCCGACATCATTAATATAAGCGGGGTTATAAATAAGCATTAACACCGCAACAAACGAAAGCAAAGAAATACTGTGGGCATCTCTATCTATAAGCTTACCAGCAAGAACAAACAAAAGCATTAACGAAGCCCGAACAACAGCAGGTCCAAGCCCTGTCATAAGGGTATAAAGCAAAATCATAACCATACCCAAAGAAACACTGACCCTGTACGGTACCCTTAAAAATCGCAATATGAAAAACCAAAATGAAAATATAAAAGCAACATTCATCCCTGAAGCTGCAAGAATATGAAGCAAACCGGAATTTATAAAGGAATTTTTAATGTATTCAGGCGGAGCAACGGCATCATCTCCGAATACAATTCCTCCGAGTATTTCAAGATTAGGACTCGCAAGATATTTTGAATGAACTTTTAATACTGAAGTTCGCATATCATTCAACTTCCCAAGGAATTTCCATTTAAAACTCATCTTTTCATTTAGAATTTTGAACCTGCCGCCGTCAGAGTAAATAACCGTGAACACATTGAAATTTCTCAGATAAGAACTGTAATCAAACTGGGATGGATTAGTAGAGGTAAAAGGTCTTCTAAGACTCCCTGTTATACTTATTTTCTGACCAATATTAAGTTTTTCTATTTCTTCCTTTGCTCCCGTAACAGAAACCAATGATTTACCCCAAACGGCAGTATCATCATAATGATCAACCTCCAAAAAGAATCTCGATTTACCTTGTTCGGCACTGTTAGGTACACTCACAATACGTCCGGTAAAAGTAGAATTTAAGGGAGCAAGAGCAACCAAATCGTCCGATTTTGAAACCCTGAAAAAAGTCAGAAAAAATCCGCAATAAAACACCAATGCAAGTATAACAGCCCGCTTAACTGAAAAAATTTTAATACTCAAAAGAAACACCAGAACAACAGTTAAAATAACTGACATTAATATTTCTTTTCCGCCAAAATAAGACAGTACTCCCAACATAAAGAATACTGATGTTATACACATAATAAAGTTTTTATTTTGCAGATAGTCCTTTACAAGTTCAAAATTAATCATAATTCCAATGAAAATATATTAACATATTAAAAATATTGTACAATTAAAAAAAAAATGATATACTGCAAAAATAAGAGGGGAATTTTATGGCAGAAAGCACATTTTTTATTGATGATTTTTTAAGACAGGCCGTATCAGTGGGGGCTTCAGACGTACATTTATCCGCAGGAGAAAGGCCGGCGATAAGAGTTGCAGGTCAAATTATGAGAATTAATCTTCCTCCGCTTACGGAAGATGATATAGATTTTGTTATACAAACAATTTCTCCGGAACACCTAAGGGATAGAATTTCCAAATTTTTTGATATTGACTTTTCATACGAAATCAAAAATTATTCGCGTTTCAGGGTAAATTTAAGCCACCAGCTGGCAAAAAATGCTGTTGTATTCAGGGTTATTCCTTATCATATTAAAGCATTTGAGGAACTTGGACTGCCAAAAACTCTTGAAACTTTCGCAGAATTTAATAACGGGTTAGTCCTTGTCACCGGCCCTACCGGTTCGGGTAAATCTACAACCATTGCATCTTTAATTGACTTTATCAATGAAAGATATGCAAAACATATTGTCACAATTGAAGATCCGGTTGAATTTATTTTCACCAATAAAAAATCCATTATATCTCAAAGACAATTACTTATTGATACTCCGTCATTTACAGATGGTATCAAATACTCCTTAAGACAAGACCCTGATGTCATATTTATTGGTGAAATTCGTGACAAGGAAACAGTTGAAGCAGCACTAAACGCAGCAGAAACAGGTCACCTTGTCGTATCAACAGTTCACACAAATGATGCCGTTCAAACAGTTGCCAGAATTATCAACTTTTTTGAACCGTCAGAAAGAGATTACATAAGATCACAAATAGCCGGAACACTAAGAGGAACAGTTGCACAAAAACTTATTCCGACAATAGAGGCAGATTCAAGACTTCCGGCAGCTGAAATTCTTATTGTAACCCCTCCTGTAATGGACTTTATTATGAAAGATGAACTTGACAAGGTATATGAACTTGTAAAAACAGGTTCTTATAACAATATGATTACGATGAATATGTCCATATACAAACTGTATGAAGAAGGTAAAATTACAAAAGAAACCGCTCTTTATTATTCTGATAATAAATCAGAACTTGAACAGATGATGAGAGGGGTTTACCACGGAACAAGAAAAGTATAACCGAACAATAATCGGGAAATAAAGGGATGCAAAACAGTTATACTACTGATGCAATTAATCTTAAAGCCTATAGTCTGAGCGAATCCGATAAAATCATACTAATGTATTCGAAAGAAAAAGGGCTGATTAGAGGAGTTGCAAAGGGAATAAAAAAAACAAAAAGTAAACTTGGCGCAAGAATGGATCTACTTGTAGCCAATACTGTTATGCTCCATAAAGGCAAAAACCTGAATACAATTTGTCAGGCAGAATGTTTAAATACCTTTAAAAAAACACGCACCGACCTTGATAAAATATTTTACTCTATGTATATAGGGGAAGTAATAAGCAATTTCGGAATAGAAGAAGACCCGGGCTCTGAAAAAATATACAACTTGCTTTATCAGGGACTTGATACAATATCAAAATCCGAAAACAAAACCGAAATTATGCTTGCCGTTATTAAGTTTCAGCTAAAAATAATGGCAGAAGCAGGATTTGGTATAGAATTTAATAAATGTCTGCACTGCGGAAAACAAACAGACAACGAAACAATTTATTTTATATCCGAATTAGGCGGAATTGTATGCGAAGAATGTTCTAATTATTCTCCATATCACAAAAAACAAATTCCTCTGAAATTAAGAGATTTTTTAAAACAGATGCTTTTAAATTCCTTTGACGAAAAAGGATACTACGAAGAAAGAGCTAATGAAAAGGTTTGCACGGTTGTCTTTAACCTTTTAAAAGAATACATTGAAAAAAAATGCCCTAAAAAATTCAAATCATCAAAAGTCCTGCAAGAACTTGCGTAAATATTATGTTTAGCACTGTTAAATATAATTTATAATCCTATTGCCTTATTTTTAGTATTTGTACTATAATAGACTTGTAATAAATATAATAAGATGAGGGGAATGTAGTATGACTATAAAATTTGATTGTGGAGAAGTCATTACCGCAATGGTTACGCCAATGAATTCAAAGGGCGAAATCGATTATGACATGGTAGAAATACTTGCAAGACATCTTGTTTCAACAGGAACCGATACAATTTTAGTTGCAGGAACAACCGGTGAATCTCCAACACTTACAAACTCTGAAGAAAGAGAACTTTTCAGCACGGTAAAAAGAGCTACCAGCGGAAAAGCAAAAGTTATCTTAAGTGCCGGTTCAAATTGCACTCAAACTGCAGTTGATTTTTCAAAGAATGCCCAAAAAGAAGAAGCAGATGCAATTCTTTCTGTTGTTCCGTACTATAATAAACCAAACCAAAAAGGAATAATTGAGCACTATAGTGCAATTGCAAAATCTACGGACTTACCGATAATTATTTATAATATTCCGTCAAGAACAGGGGTAAGTATTGAACCTGCAACAGTTGCGTATTTAGCAAGGGAATTTGAAAATATTGTCGGAATTAAACAAAGTTGCGGAGATTTAGACAAAGTTACTGAAATAAGAATGTTATGTCCTGATAATTTCACAATTTATTCGGGAGATGACAGCTTGACATTACCTATGCTTTCAATTGGCGCATTCGGTGTAATTTCTGTTGCATCACATCTGTTTGGAACAGAAATTAAATCAATGATAAGAAACTTCAAATCAGGTAACGTACTTGCGGCAAGAAATATGCACAAAAAATTATACCCTGTATTTAAGCAGTTATTTATGGCTCCAAATCCGGTACCTGTAAAAGCTGCATTAGCATATAAAGGTATTATTATGGATTATGTGAGAAAACCGCTTGCTCCATTGAGCGAGGATGAAAAAATTGTTCTGTTTAAGGTTATTGATCAGGTTAAACAGGATCTTGAAGAAGAATAAAATTCAGTTATACATATAAGAGGATAGAAAATTGAAAAACAAAATTATTATGTTCTGGGTTATTGTTGCAATAGTAATAGGATCAATTTTTACTATATACAATAAACCAACCAAATTAGGTCTTGACCTTGTCGGCGGGGCAAGAATTATGCTTGAAGCAAAGACTACAAATTCAGTAGCAAAAATTACACCTGACGTAATGACTCGTTTACAAACAGCAATTGAAAAGCGTGTAAACAAACTCGGGGTATCAGAAACAAGTGTTGCACAAGTTGGTGATAAAAGATTGCTTGTTGAAATTCCGGGGGTATTAGATACAAAACAAGCTGAAAGAATCTTGGGTAAAACAGCACAATTAGAATTTAAACAACCTGTACTTGATGCAAAAGGAATCCAGCAGAGAGATCCAAAAACACAAAGACCAATGTGGACATCAGCAGATTTAACAGGTGAAGACTTAAAAGATGCTAATCTTGGAACAAATCAGGCGGGACAATGGACTGTTTCACTTGAATTTAACGGAAAAGGTGCCCAAAAGTTTGCAGAATTAACAGAAAAACTTGTGGGTAAACCAATGGCAATATATTTTGACGGAGAAGAAATTTCCGCTCCTGTAATTAATGAACCGATTTATGGCGGCAAAGCTGAAATTTCAGGCGGCGGCGACAGCGGTTTTTCTCCTGAAGAAGCAAAAAGTATGGTTGACTTGTTAAAAGCCGGTGCATTGCCTGTACCATCAGAAATTATTCAGGAAAATACCGTAGGACCGACTCTTGGGGCTGCAAGTATTGATAAATCCAAAACTGCCAGTATTATTGGTATAGGTTTAATCATTTTATTTATGATTATGGCATACAGATTACCGGGATTAATTGCTGACATTGCACTTATCATATATGGTATTATTTTATTTGCGTTGTTCAAGTTATTCGGAGTTGTATTAACTCTTGCAGGTATTGCGGGTTTCGTTTTGAGTATAGGTATGGCAGTTGATGCTAACATTCTTATATTTGAAAGAACCAAAGAAGAATTAAGATCCGGCAGGAATTTGTTTACGGCAATAAATTCAGGTTTTGACAGAGCGTGGACAAGTATTTTTGACTCTAATATGACAACTCTATTAACCTGTGTAATCCTTTACTTCCTCGGAACAAGTGTTGTTAAAGGTTTTGCATTAACATTGTTTATAGGTATTATAGTTTCATTATTTACTGCAATCACAGTTACAAGAAACTTTATGCACCTTATCTTCGGTACAGGAGAACTTAAATATCCTGCATTGTTCGGCTTGAAAAAAGAAGAAATCGGACAAGCTGCCGTATTTGAGGAAACAAAAAGAGAAAAAGCACGTTTTGGTATATTAGAGTAAAGTAATAAGAGGAAAATATAAAATGTTTGAATTTAAAAAAGACGGAATACACGTTGTAAAATATAGAATTTTATGGATGTGCCTATCTGCAATGTTATTATTACCGGGTATTGCAGCAATGATATATTCAATGATTAATTATCCGACACATTCACCGGTAAAAGTTGGTATTGATTATACCGGCGGTTCTATTCTGCAATATGAAACAAGTGCAGATGTATCAAATTCTGAAATTGCTACCTTGCAGCAAAAATTGGCACAAAAAGGAATCACAGGAACATATATTCAGGTTCTTAAAGATACCGGCAGCAAAAAAGCTGAAGCGGTTGAGCAAAAAGACCAAACAGCCGTAAATTCAGAAGAAAAAGCACCACAAAAAGAAGAAGTAAAAAAAGAAACAGCTGAAACTCAGCAAGCTAAAACATCAATGATTTCAGTCAGAACAAAATTTATTGATGAAGGTTCTGAAACCGCTGATAATATTACGGCAGTTATAAAAGATAAATTCAGCGATGCACAGATGGTTCAGTTTAGTTCTGTAGGCCCAACATTAAGCAGTGAATTATTCAAAACTTCATTTATTGCTTTAATTCTTGCAATACTTGGTATTATTGCATATATTTCATTCAGATTTGAATTTAAGTATGCGGTATCTGCTATCTTAGGTTTAATACATGATGTTACATTTGTACTCGGTGTATTTTCTATATTGGGTATATTCTGCAATGTTGAAGTTGACGGCTTATTCTTAACCGCTATTTTAACGGTTATAGGTTATTCTGTTAACGATACAATCGTAACTTATGACCGTATCAGAGAAAACTTAAGATACTACGGAAAGAAAATGACATTTAGTGAAATTGTTGATGCTTCTGTTCAACAGACAATCACAAGAAGTATCAATACTTCATTAACAACATTCCTCGCACTTGCTGCATTATATTTCTTTGGCGGCGTAACCACAAGAGATTTTGTACTTGCAATGATGCTCGGTGTTCTTGTCGGAACATACTCAAGTATTTTCTTCTGTGCAATGCTTATTGATTTTTGGACAGAAAAAGCAAATGCTCCGAAAAAACCTGCTATTGCAGAATAAAGACAAATATAAAATTATAAAAAGAAAAGGTTTTAAAGTAATAAAACCTTTTCTTTTTTATTTTATTTTCTGCGACATTTGTAACAAAATATTCATAAACTAGCAAATTGTTCGGAAAAAATGTTTTAGAAGAGGCGGAATGTGTGAAATATATAGGTAATATTTCTGAAAGGTAGGTAAATTATGTCTCTTAGTGTTGCCCCAACAAGATTAGCTTCAGCTGCTTCATCAATCGTATCAACTCAAAGACCACCGCTGGTTTTTGGTGAAGGAATGCCACGCCCTAAACTTCCGGTAAAACAAATTACTATTTCGATTATGGATAAATTGGTAGAAAACATAAGAAAAAAACCTGATTCAGAAAGAAGATTACTTGATTACGCAATTTTACTTGCAGATCAATTAATGAAACTTAATCCGAGAATGTACGCATCATAATAATAAATAAAGGCTTAATTAAAAAAGGCATATATACAGTTACCTTAAAAAAAAATTAAGCCTTTTTTATTTTATATAACAAAAAATTTTTTTATCGTTTTTTACTATTGTATGAATGAAATTAGTTTCACATCAGGAATAAAACCTATTACCCTGCAGGATTTTAAAACAGTAGTATCCACTATAGACAGTACTAAATCTGTAACATTTCCATGGCGGATAAGTTCAAGCAGAAGCGGTAAAGATGTAGTTACAATGGGCATTTGTGATTGCAGCAGTTGTCTTATCACTGACGGGAAAAAGAGTTTACTGATGCACTTACTACCTCAATATGAGGGAAACCACAACCATAAAAAAATTTTACAATATATCAGCACAAACTTTAACCTCAATGATAAAAACCTGCAAGCTGTTCTTGTAGGCTCTCAACCTGAAAAACAAAGTATGGATATATTCAAAATATTTAAAAATTTATTAAATACATTCAAAATTCCGACAACCGTACTAAAATACGGAAAAGCTCCGACAAGTCTTGCCTACAAAACATCAACAGATGAAGTTTATATATCTAATATTAATATAGAAAAAGCACTATATGAAGGGAAAAGCAAAACAGAAGCACTTAATCAAGGCTTTGAGCAAATAAAACTGTCAGAATATGATGAAATAATTTAGTATTAAAAAAGCCTCCCGATAGACAGGAGGCTTTATTTTATCACTTATCAAAAAACTATATAAGTTCCTTTACTTCTGCTGCAACATTTTTAGGATCCAATTTAATACCAGGTCCCATTGTAGTTGACAAATAAACAGATTTAACATAAGTACCTTTTGCAGAAGATGGTTTTGATTTAAGAATAGCATCAGCTAAAGTTGCATAGTTCTTAATTAAATCTTCTTCAGCAAACTGAATTTTACCTATAGGGCAGTGAATCATACCCTGTTTGTCAGCTCTGTATTCAACTTTACCTGCTTTAGCATCTTTAACTGCTTTAGCAATATCCATTGTTACAGTACCTGTTTTTGGGTTTGGCATTAAGCCTTTAGGTCCTAATACCCGACCTAACTTACCTAACATACCCATACAGTCAGGAGTTGCAATCAATGTATCAAATTCAAACCAACCGTCTGAAATTTTATCAATGATTTCTTCTGCACCTGCAAAATCAGCACCTGCTTCAGTAGCTTCAGAAGCCTTTGCACCTTTTGCGATTACACAAACTCTTACAGTTTTACCTAAACCTGCAGGCAATACAACTGTTGAACGAATTTGCTGGTCAGCTTGACGAACATCAATACCTAATCTCATATGACATTCAACTGTTTCATTAAATTTAGAAACTTCTTTTGAAATTTCTTGCAATTTCTTTATTGCATCAACTGCTGTAGCAGGTTGATTAAAACCTTCCATCAGCTGTTGAGTTTTTTGTTGTTTTTTAGTTAATTTTGACATTTTAAATTTTCCTTTCATGGTATTAACGGACATTTATGTCCTTCCATATTGTACTAATCTTCTTTTACTGTTACACCCATTGCTCTGCAAGAACCTGCAATCATCTTAACTGCAGCATCCATTGTAGTTGCATTAAGGTCGTTCATTTTAATTTTAGCAATTTCTTCAAGCTGAGCTCTTGTAATTTCGCCAACTTTATCCTTGTTTGGAACAGAAGAACCTTTTGGAAGGTTTAATGCTTTCTTAATCAAAACCGGAGCCGGTGGTGATTTAATAACAAAAGTGAAACTTCTGTCTTCATATACATCAATGATTACAGGAATAATATATCCTGCCTGAGATTCAGTTTTAGCATTGAATTGCTTACAAAAATCCATAATGTTAACACCATGCTGACCCAATGCCGGACCAACAGGTGGTGACGGATTTGCTTTACCTGCTTCAATCTGAAGCTTGATTTTTCCTACTACTTTTTTTGCCATTGTTTTCTCCTTTTGTGGTAATAACGGGGCTTCGATTAGTCCCTTCCACAGTTTGTATGTACCTTTGGTGCTATCAGCACCTTACTTTTTATTATAATTTATTTATTTGATTATATTCCAATTCTACCGGAGTTTCACGACCGAAGATTGAAACATTTGCACGAAGTTTTGACTTATCAGGATAAACTTCGATAATATCTGCATCAAAGTCTGCAAACGGACCGGATACGATTCTGATTTTATCACCAACTTTAACATCAAGTTCAACTTTTTCAACCTGAGAAGTTGTTCTGTGTAAGATTCTTTTGATTTCGCTTTCACGAACCGGAATAGGTTTCTTAACGGAACCAACAAATTTTGTAACACCTGAAGTGTGTCTTACAACATACCAGCTGTCTTCGTCCATTATCATTTCAACAAGAACATACCCAGGGAAAATCTTTTCCTCTTTTTCCTGTTTTTTACCGCTTTTTACCTGAACAACAGTTTTTTGAGGAACTTCAATTCTAAAGATTTTATCACCCATGTTCATATATTCTACGCGTTTTTCAAGATTTACTTTAACCTTGTTTTCATAGCCTGAATAAGTATGAACTATGTACCATCTTTTCTTGTTTTTCTTTGCTTCTTTAGCTTCTTGTTCTTCAGCTTCTAAAGCCTTTTCAGCTGCGATATCTTCGTTTAGCTGTTCTTCCATTGTCTTTTCTTCTTTTGTCATAAGCCACCCTTTTGGTTAGATTACTTGAGTAAACCCAATATATACTTAAATATCAGGTCTATTATATATATTGCAACAGTAAATACAAAAACAATAACTATTACAGAAAAAGTTTCGGCAACAATTTGATTTTTTTGCGGCCAGCTGATTCTGCCCCATTCGGTTTTTACACCGTTGAAATAGGTTTTTATTGATGCTATTGTTTCGTTAATTTTACTGTTTTCGCCATTCATTATATTGCAATTCCTTTTATTATAATCCGCGCCCTGAAGGACTCGAACCCTCGACATCCGGTTTTGGAGACCGACGTTCTACCAACTGAACTAAGGACGCTTATTCTAAAGTAAATATCGGAATAAGGGAATAGGGCAATAAGCACAAAACATAAAATGAACTTATTTCCTTATTTCCCTGTTCCTTATTTCCTTTATTTTGTTTCCTTGTGAGTTGTGTGTTTTTTACATTTCGGACAATATTTGCTTAATTCCATTCTGTCCTTGATGTTTTTCTTGTTTTTTGTAGTTGTGTAGTTTCTTTCTTTGCAATCTTCACATGCAAGAACTACCATTTTGTCATTTTTTCCTTTGATACCCATTGTTTTATTTCCTTTTTATTATTGATTTTTTCGACCATTTAAAAAGAATGTGGTTCTCACATTCTTTTTTAATTCGGCTTATAGCACTATACTATATCAAACCTAAAAAAAAATCAATCAAATTGTAAACAAATTATAATAATTTGATATTAAAAAACCGGAATCTAACTTCCGGTTTTTATTTATAATTTTTTACTATCTCTTGATCTTGGGTTTGACCATCCGCCGCCTTGTTCTTGTCTTTGCTGCGGAACCTGAGGAGCATATTTGCTTAACGTATCATTTCTGATTTGTTCCATATAAATTTGACCGTTTTTAACAACCTGCTGGAGCTGAGTCAAATTTTCTTCCAAATTGGTAAGAACCTGTTTTGCGTAGATTTCAGCACCTTCACGAATTTTCATTGCTTCCTCGGTTGCCTGAAGTCTGACCTTTTCAGCATCCTGCAAAGAAGTATGTTTAATATTTTCGCAATCGGAAACAACTTCGTTTTTCAATCTGATACCATCACGTTCAATAGCTTTACGAAGCTCTGATTCAGAAACAAGCCTGCTGGCTTCATTTTGAGCATCCTGAATAACTTTTTGAGCCTTTTGTTGAGCTTCATTCAATAATTCTTCTTTTCTTGTAGAAAATATTTTTGCTTCGCGCATTTCTGTCGGCATGGCTTCATAAATTCTATCAATTAAAGATTCAATTTCTCTTTTATTTACAATTGTATATTTAAAAAGTGAATAGCCGTCATCTAATGCTATTTCAACCATTTTAAGTAAATCATAGACTTCGTTCTGTGACATCCCTTTATCCCTTTAATGTTTATTTATATATTCTTCTACTCTATATATTACATAAGCAATTTTTAATTGTCAAATAATTTTCTACTTGGAAATTACATTATTTAACATGTAATAATTACACCACAAAAGGTATAAATCTGTGCTTAACCTTTTGCATATAATTTTTATAATCATCGTCTTTTATAAGATTTCGTTCCTCGGTAACAGCCCTTATGACATATACCAAAATCCACATAAGCATGCCCGCAGTAAGAACAATATTTCCAAGAACACTCAACTCACCGATTATATACATCGGAATTATTGTAAGTATTACATATAAAATTCTCATAGCGTATTCCGGATGCCTTACAATGTTATAAGGAAAACCGGTTACTACACCTCTGTTTGTAAGGTTTCCTGATTTTGTCCCCAAACGTAGGACAGAAATCGTCATAATTAAATTTGCAATGATTACAAGTACATATAACGAAATACGCACCGGAGCATTTTCTACCGGTACAAGCTCTTTTAGTGTAACCGGCATAATTTTTTCTGTTAGTAATATAAACGGATAATAACAGATTATACAGCTAAATACCCCCCAAAAAGAAGTATCTGCATATTTTATTTTATTTTTAAAAATATTTGCCTCGGTTAAATAGCTAAATGCCAAAACAAGATTTGTAATCATAAACATTAAAATCAGCCACATATCCGCAGTATCGTCAATAAACTGTATAACTCCGCCCCAAAAACCGTTATTCTGGGCATAAAACATACTGTTATTAAATAATGCATTCAGAAAATCAAAATCGTAAACAAGCTGCGGCAAATATTTATTACACAAAAGACTTAAACAATAACTACCGAAAAAAGCCTTAATAAACAATATGACAAATGCCTGTTTTTCATCTTCATTCATGGTTAAGACTGTCAATTTTTCTTCGGGTGGAAGCTTTTTAAATATTTTTTTTAAATATTCAACAATAACAACACTGCGTGAAGTTAATACAGATTCAGGCCTTAATTTTTTGAATATGGGATATGCAAAAACCACATATAATATGTAATAAGTCAAAAGTACTGTTAACGAACTTATATAAGGATTTGGGACATCCTGATTAAATGCCGGAATTATAAATAACAAAACCAAAACCAATCCATATACAAGAACTGAAGATAAGTAATGTTTCAATATATCTTTATTTGTAACTTCCATTATAAATGCTCTCCCCTGAATCTATATGTATTATACACAAATTATTTTATATCAACAACACTAACTCCGTCACCGCCCTCGGAATCTTCTCCGACTCTGAATTTTGCAACATAAGGAGAAGTTTTCAAAAAATCTCTGACAGCTTGTTTTAGCGCCCCTGTACCATGCCCGTGAATTATGTAAACAGGACTTAAATTTGCAAGGCTTGCTTTATCTAAATAATTTTCAACTTCATCAAGAGCTTCTTCAACTCTGTATCCTCTTAAATCCAGTGTTTGTGACATTGCATATTTTTTTAATTCAAACTTATTAAAAGATGTACCCGGAATTTTTACTTTCTTGGTTTCTTTATAATTTTCATCAAGCACCGCAAGTTCATCCTGCTTTACTTTCATTTTCATATTACCCATATCAACCGTCAGACGCCTGCTTTTGTCGGGCAAAGATACAACCGTAACCTTTTGATTGAGATTTTTGAGCATTACAACATCACCAATTACAACTTTATCCCAGTCAATTTCTATATAATTTTCCTTATCAGAAACTTCTTCAACATCACCTCTAAAGTTCTTTTCAAGTTTTGCAAGTCGAGAGTATGCTCTGCGGGCAATTTTTTCCGATTTTTCTTTTCGCATTTGGTCAAGAATTTCTTTTATTTCAGCCCTTGCTTCCATCATTTCAGCATCAAATTTATTTTTTATATTTTTTAAAGTTTTCTTTTTATCTTTTTTAACCTGATTTAAGTTTTCCTCATATTCTTTTTTCAAGGATAATGATGTTTCTTTTATTTCTTCAACCTCCTCAAGATTTTGGGACAATTCCTGATGGGTAATCTGCAATTTTTCAACAACTGCAATTGAAGGATCTTTTTGAGTTATAAGAGAGTGTTTTGCATTTTCTACAATTTCTTTATCAAGACCTAAATTAGAAGCAATAGAAATAGCATTACTCAAACCCGGAATCCCGATTAACAACTTATATGTAGGCTGAAGTGTATCAGTATTGAACTCAACAGATGCATTCTTAAAAAACGGATTTGTATATTCAAGAGCTTTTAATTCTCCGTAGTGAGTGGTTATAACACTGAATACCCCGTTTTTTGCAAGTTTCAATAAAATTTCTTTTGCAAGAAGTGCACCCTCAACAGGATCCGTCCCTGCACATATTTCATCTAACAAAACAAATGAATCCTCGTCACTCTTATTCAGAATTTCAATAATATTTGTCATGTGAGAAGAAAAAGTTGACAGGCTTTCAAGTATGCTCTGGCTATCCCCAATATCTGCAAAAACATTTTTGAACGGATAAATTTTTGCATAATTACACGGTAAAAACATACCTGACTTTGCCATTAAAAGAAACAACCCGATAGTCTTTATGGTAACAGTTTTACCACCCGTATTAGAGCCTGTAATAATTACCGAACCATATTTACCCCCGCCGATTTCAAAATCATTTGCAACAACATCATCACCTTTAGATATTAATAGTAAAGGGTGTTTCATTTTCTCAATTGATATGCTGCCCCTTTCATGCGTAATCTCGGGTTCTATGGCATGAATTTTGCAGGCATACCTGCCTTTTGCGAAATGGAAATCAATTTCTGCCATTTTATTCTCACAATTACACAAAATATCCATATTTGATTTAACTAAATTCGTAAGTTCTACAAGAATTTTTATACATTCCTGACGAATTTTTGCTTTTAGTTCTCTTATTTTGTTATTTAACGGAACAATTTGGGCAGGTTCTATATAAAAAGTTTTTGAAGATGATGATACATCATGAATAATTCCGGGTATTTTTGTTTTATTCGAAGCTATTACCTGAAAAACAATTCTGTCATCACGTTCGGTATAAATATTATTTTGCAGATATTTAGAAAAACTTGAATTACTTAACAACGAATTTACGGTATCTCTCAAATTTTGCTGAGTATCTTTTAAAGAAGAATAAAGGCTTTTTAATTCAGGTGTTGCATTTTGTTTTATTCTGAAATTTTCATCAAAAACATCAAAAATTTTGTTTTCGGCTTCTCTGTCTGAAAACAAACCATCCGCAACAGAACCAAGCAAAGAATTTTCGTCAGTATTTTCTGCAATAAATCTTCTTAACAATCTTGACGAACGCATAGTTTTTGCAACATCAATAAGTTCATCTTCCTCTAAATATGATATTCCGGCATTCAATTTTATTTTCTGCATATCCGCAATAAATTCACAAGGAGTTTCTTTTGCGCAATCCAGAATTTTTTTTGCTTCTGCCGTATATTTAAGCTGTTTTCTTATTAAATCTTCATTATCTGCAGGACATAATAAAAGACAAAGTTTTTTACTTTGTTCAAATTTTGCACATTTTGATAATTCTTCTTTTACCTTATCAAATTCAAGAGCTTTTAAAGTTTTTTGCACAATATCCATAAAGGTATTGTAATATAAAAGTAAACATGTGAATAGGGTAATAAGGAAATAAGTTCATTATATTGAAACAAATTAAACGCACTTAACCAAGTTTATTTAATCTCTTTAAAAAACTCATTAGAAATCAGCTGAGAATATTTTTCGCCCTGATTTGCCGAAACCAAAACCTTATCGTGACCGTCTTTATCTTTTGCAACAGAAATTATGCCTGAAATTTCACCCACAGGAAGCTTTTTAATTCTTGCACTGAATTTTACATAAGGAACTTCCTGACCGTATGATTTCATCATACCCTTATCAATCACACGAAAATCTTCTATCGCCGCAGACTGATATTTGAATTTGCTTATTGCCTTTTTAATTCTTTCTTCAGAATCAGACGCTTTTAAATCTTCCTGAGATAAAATGGTTTTCTTTGCACTGTCAACAACAACCATTTTTTGCCCTGATGCCTTATGTTCAGCAATAACAGCATTATATCCAAATAATCCGGCAGCTTTTTCTATTTCAAATTCTTTATCGACTTTCGAAAAATCACCGACTTTTTTAGCTTTTTCCATAATAGTATCTTTTGAAGGATTAAAAAAATCGTTTATTGAATTTTTAATCCAATCCTGACCGCCAAAAGCTATAAAGCCAACAATTATCACTGTTAGGAATATTGATCTTGTAATATTTTTTAAACAACCCATATTGAAATCCTTGTGTTTTTATATAATTATTATAGTATGAGCAAAGGGGAAATCAATATAGTAAACAGTTGGGATGTGAATATTGAAGATGTTACTCCCGCAATGCAAAGATTTCTGGAAATAAAAAAACAATATCCGGGGATATTATTATGGTACAGAATGGGCGACTTTTACGAAACCTTTTTTGAAGATGCCGTAATTATGTCTAAAGAGCTTGAGCTGACACTAACAGCCCGTGACTGCGGAGCAAAAGTCGGTAAAATTCCTCTTGCCGGAATACCTTTTAAAGCGGCAGATAATTATCTGCAAAAATTAGTACAAAAAAATATAAAAGTAGTTATATGCGAGCAATTAGAAGATCCTAAAACGGTTAAAGCCGGCGAAGTTGTAAAGCGGGGAGTTGTAAGAGTTGTAACAGCAGGAACTCTAACCGAAGGCAATTTTTTAAAACAAAATACTAATAATTATCTTTGTGCAATATATAAAGACGACAAAAAAGATTTATACGGTTTTGCTTATGCAGATATTTCAACGGGAGAATTTAAAGTTACACAAGCTCCGTATAACCTGATTATTTCCGAACTTGCAAGAATTGTTCCGACAGAAATAGTTGCACCTGCCCAGAAACAAGATATTAAACCATTTCAGATTGTTCCGGAAGAAGTTGTCGATTTACCGGAAGAAATCAGACAAAAATATAATTGCTCAAAAGTTCCCGCATCAGTATTTGAAGAAAATTTTTCAGCAAATAATTTAAAAACCGTATTTAAAACAACAAGTCTTGAAGGTTTTGGGTATTCAAAATATAAAATCGGATTTCAGGCGGCAGGAGCGTTACTTGCTTATGTTTGGGAAACACTAAAAGGTAATATGCCTAAATTTGAAAGAATTGAAACTTATGAACTTTCAGAATATATGATTATCGATTCTTCCACAAGAAAAAATCTTGAATTAACAGAAACTCTCAGAGAAAAAAATAAATACGGATCTTTATTATGGGCAATTGATAACACAAAAACCAATATGGGTGCAAGGCTTTTACGCAACTGGATTTGCCAGCCGTTAAAAAATGTGGATGACATTATGGCAAGACAAAATTCGGTATCCGAATTAGTCGAAAAAAGTGATATACGTTTTAAACTTGCGGATGCACTGGAAAAAATTTATGACATACAAAGACTGGCAACAAGAATGAGTAATTCTTCAGCAAACCCGAGAGATTATATCAGTCTTAAAACATCTTTGTCTATGCTTCCGGAAATATTGGATATTTCACAGAACCTTCAGTATGATATGTTTACCTCAATCAGAGAATATAGCAAAGAAATTAGCGATTTTGTTCAGGTTATTGAAAAAACAATATCCGATGACCCGCCTATACAAATTAAAGAAGGCGGAATTATTAAACCTGAAGTAAGTGCAGAATTGGATTATTTCAGAGATTTATTATCAGGCGGAGAAGAATGGCTTAAAAACTTTGAGGAAACAGAAAAAGAAAAAACAGGAATTAAAACTCTAAAAATCGGATACAACAAGGTTTTTGGTTACTATATCGAAGTTACTAATGCAAATTCCGATATGGTCCCTGAAAATTATATAAGAAAACAAACACTTGTTAATGCAGAAAGATTTATAACAGAAGACTTAAAGAAACACGAAGATGATGTACTGTCGGCAAGATTCAAATCTACCGAACTTGAATACAAAATGTTCACAGATTTCAGAGAATACTCAAAAGAATTTGTAACAAAAATAAGAGAAATTGCAGATGCAATAGCAAAAGCAGATGTACTGTTATCATTGGCAAATACGGCAGTTGAAAACAATTATTGCAAACCGATCGTGGATAATTCTAACGATTTATTTGTAAAAAACGGCAGACATGCAGTACTAGAAAAAATATTACCTCTCGGACAATATGTTGCAAACAATCTGGAACTGCAATCTGATGTAAAAAATTCCGATGCAACCCAATTTATGATATTAACCGGACCAAATATGGCAGGAAAATCAACATATATGCGTCAAAACGCTTTGATAGTTATACTTGCACAAATAGGTTCCTGGGTTCCTGCAGACAGCGCTAAAATAGGTGTTGCAGACAAAGTATTCACCAGAGTCGGTGCAAGTGATGATTTAACGCTTGGTCAGTCAACTTTTATGGTAGAAATGATTGAAACCTCATATATTCTTAATACCGCCACAGAAAAAAGCTTTATTCTTCTTGATGAAATAGGCAGAGGTACAAGCACCTATGACGGAGTTGCAATAGCCTGGTCTGTTGCAGAATATATAGTAAACAAAATCAAGGCAAGATGTATATTTGCAACGCATTATCATGAATTAAACGTAATGAGTAACAATTATCCGCAAATTAAAAATTACAGAATAACAATCGCAGAAAAAGACGGAGAAATAGAATTTTTACGCAAAATTGTAGAAGGTGGAGCAAGCAGAAGCTACGGTATTCAGGTAGCAAAAATGGCAGGTTTGCCTAAAGGAGTAATAAATCGTTCTCAGGAAATCATGACAAAAATGCAGGGGAATTTCTCAAATAACCTTGCAAAGAAAAAGAAGGTGTTAGGAAGCGAATTATCAGAGCCGCAGCTATCACTTTTTGAAATGTAAACTTTTGTATATGCAATAGCAAAAAAATGTTATAATCTGTTTTATAATGGTCAACAAGGAGTGTGTACTATGAATGTATCTTTCAATCCGGCAGTAAGTTTTAAATCTGATACAAATTTAATATCAGCAAAATTAAATGAAGCTCAAAAGCCAAAAACTATAATTATTCAGGATGGTTTTGAAAAATCTCCGGAAGTTAAATCTCCTCATTCTTGGATATCAGAAGAAGATCGTCAGGCAAGAATAGTAAAAGAAAATGAAAGTATGAAAAAGGTTTTAACCGCACTGGAAGAAGGGAAAACCTTTGACGGAATTATAAGAGGTTCAGGCTGGGAAAAGAAATATGATAAAGCATCAAATACAGTTCATATAAAAATTCCTAATTCTTATGACGGAAATGAATTTACGGTTAAGGCTGACGGAACCGTAATAAAAACAAGCGGCTGGTCAAATCCTGAAATCATAATGGAAGCTAATCAGGAAATGGCTGATTACGTGAAAGCCGTAAAAAACGGAAAAGTTGATGAATATTTTGCCCAATCGGATAAATTGGCAAATATGTCTAAAGCAGATATTTTTAAAGAAACACTGCACAATCATCAATGGAAAAAAGAGTATCTCCCGGAAAGCGATATAATCGCTATTAAACAAAGAAAAGCTAATGACGGTGTTGAATATATGATAGAAAAAGACGGCACCGTAAAAGAATGCGGAGCAAACAGAAAAGCAGAAATTATAATTGAACCGTCAATTGATGGAGCAAAAGAATTTGGCAAAATAAAAGCTAAATTATCCGGAGAGAATGATAATGTTAAAACTTCGCTTTGGTATAAAATGAAAAACGCAGTAGCAAATATATGGAAATTCTTCTCCGTAACGGGAACAATGGTAGCGGCAACCGCAAAAGGTGCAGCTGAAGGTGTTGTTGCAGGTGCCGGAGCACTTGTAGCTACAGCATTGTTACGCGGAGCATATAAAGTTATTGCAACTGATGCTAAATTTAATGATGTTATTAAACATCCGTTCAAGACTGCCGGAAAATTCGGAGCCGCAATGGCAACCATAGCAGGCGGTGCTGTTCTTGCGGCAGAAGTAATTGCCGGAAGAATGAGGGCAAATCAAAATTCTGCAGTTATTGAACACAAAATGGATGTTGCCCACAATCTTGACTAATAAAACATAAAAAATATTCATCAGAAAAATCTGTATTTCAGAATTGGAATACAGATTTTTATCGTATAAATGGTGTATTTTTCATCAATCTGCGTTAATAAATATTAATATATACCGTATAATCAGAATAAGCTATGTTGACTTTTTGAAAAATATTATTAAAAGTTCATCAGGTAGATAAAATTTATCAGAAAAGAGGTAGAACAATATGGGCATGGCAGCTTCGCAGGCAAGATGGATTTCACTTGCGGCAAGAAAGACAAATGTAGAATACGAAGGGCAGCAGATAAACCAAGCAAGAACAGCTCTTTCTAATCAGAGCTCAGAACTTTGGAACAGACTTTACCGTATGGATGTACCTGTTCCGCCAAGTACTGCTGATTTTACAAAAACAAAATATACTTTCAATGTCGGGGACAGTTTAAAAACTATTACCGATATTCAGTCTACTACCTACACAGATCCTGATGACGGCATTACATATAATGCATATGTAACATACACAGCAGATGTAATTGAATATAAGGGTATAAGAATTACAAATTCAAATCCTCAGGTTCAGTATGTAGAAAATCCTCCTGAAGGAGATCCTTACTACATGGTTGGTACAAGAAAATTAGTTTGCCTTAAAGACATTGACCCAAGCAGTGATGAATTTGCAACATATTCAACCGCATTAGACCAAATCCTTGTAGATTGGCCGGATGCACCTGTCAGTAAAGAATGGAACAGGGTAAAAAATGCAGATGGAGATGATAAATATGCAAATATTTACTTCTGGCAGGACGGGCAAAATGAAACAAACTTTGTAACAAAAGGTTCAGCAGGCGAACCTGATACACTTGAATATTGTATTGCATTTAAAAGTGAAGCTCTGCACTCATACTATGCAACTAACCAATTTGAAAAACAAACATTATCAAAATATGCGATAGTAGAATATGATCCGACAGGCCGTGCAAAAACCATTCAGCTTGAAAAATCAAGTGCTGTTTATACATTAGATGCATCAACCCAAACAGATGATGCCGCATATGCAGACGCAATGAATCAGTATAATTACTATAAACAGGTTTATGAAAAAAGAGTTCAGGACATCAACGCAAAAACAGAACAGATCCAAACAGAAGACAGAACTCTTGAATTACGTCTGAAGCAGCTTGATACAGAACAAAATGCACTCCAAACAGAAATGGATGCTGTTCACAAAGTTATATCCAAAAATATTGAAGGTACATTCAAAACATTTGAAAGCTAATAAACAAAGAAGAGGTTTAATATGTCTTATAAAAATGACAGTGAATTAGTAATTGCAAACAGATTTTCCGAAGCAAGCGGAAACGCAAAAGCAATGCTTTGGGAAACATATGACAGGTTGAGAGATTTGACCGTATCAGGCAGTGGTACAGGTTCAGGTTTTGAATCTGCAGGTAATCTTTTGTATAATATGGCAAGCTTACTTGCACCTTCATCATTTGCAACTGTCTTTGGAGCTTCAGAAACAATGAATGTTCCGGGTACTTCGTATTACTCAAAAGGCGGTTCAGGAAGTGCGTATGGGGTAGATGCACTCTATAATTATTCAGGTTTCCCTAACGGTGCGGCTTCAATATCTTCTGTTTATGGCTTAGCAACAGGCGGTGCTTCCAATATATTTAACGGTTGGGGCGGAATGTCAACATCAGGAAGTGCAACCGGATATGCATCAAATATTGCAGGTATCGGCGATATTTCAAGTGCCGCAGCATATGGTATCGGTACAGCTTCAGGTTTAGGTAAAATCAATTCAAATATCGTTATGCCGTTTGCAAGTACAATTTCCGGATTTGGCGGTATATTAACAGCCATTTCTCCATATTTGGGTGTATATGGTGCAGGTACAACAGTTTTGGGTAACTTAATGCAGGGTACAACTTCTGCGGCATTAGCAGCTTACCAAAACATTACAGGAAACATTACAACAAACGCTGACGTAATTCTTTCAACCAAAGTAAGAAATATTGAAACCGTTTGTAAAATGTTAGATGCTCAGGGCGACATTGTTAAAAAGATGCTTAAAGAAAGTATGGAAAGCAGCAAAAACGCTCTGCAAAACTTATAATTTTATTTTATGTAAAAGATGTTTTACCCCTTTAATCCCCCCGAAAATAAGGGCACATGTTCCGATTAAACCTCCTAAAACTTTTAATACAGGAGGGAACTTGCCCTTGTTAGATGTTACATGTTTTTGTAATTCACAAGTATCATAATCAAGTCTATTATACAAAGCATTACCGTCATGATAAGAATAGAAATTTTTTACAGGTGAAAAATCAGGAGGAACAATCACACCGACATCAATTCTGCGGCTATTGTGCATAGACGCATTTGCAGGATTTTCTACACATAAATTTTTATCTATATCTACCATACATATATTAAAACAATTCCCCGCAAAAAATTGCCGATTTTACGGGGATTAATTTTATTTTGTAACAATTGATATTACATAATTGTTATTAAAATACTTGTTGGCAACTTCAAGAATATCAGTATCTTTTACGCTGTTAATCATATTCGCAAAATCCTCTACATATTCATATCCAAGTCCGAGAGTTTCATAAGTTCCTGAAACAGAAGCCTTTTCAAGATTTGTTTCAAGCCCGATTATAAAATTCCCGATAAGTTTCTCTTTGGCTTCACTCAATTCCTTATCGCCGACATATTCGCTCTTTAACCTTGCAATCTCACTAAACAAACCTTTTTTAGCTTTATCAAGTGTTTGAGGATTAGTCCCGATATACAAGACAAAACTTCCTCTGAGGTAATGCTCCGAGTACCCTGTACCTAATTGATAAGCCAAACCCTCTTTTTCTCTTAAATCTTTAAAAAGTCTTGAACTCATACCGTTGCCCAGCAAAGAATCAATAACCTGTAAAGTGGCTATTTCTTTTTTATTTGTAATTTTACCTGTCTGCCAGCCTAACATAATCCACGCGGTTTCAGTTGAAGGCATATGCTGAACAACCTCTTTAGCAGACGAAATATAAGGAACTGCAGAATTATAATCATTGTAATTAAATGCTTTTGCATTGTTTTCTTTAAAAATTTTATTAAATGCTTTTACTGTTTTATCCTTATCAACATTCCCATTTATAGAAATAACCAGATTTTGAGGTTTAAATATTTTGTTATAATACTGCACCATATCATTTCTGGAAATATTCGGAATATTACTTTCAAGAATATTTGCAGATATTGAATAGTTACTGTTAGGGAAAATTAATTCTCTGTATTTTTCTAACGCAACTTTCAAAGGTACATCTTTATTTGCTTTAATTTTATTATATGTATCTGATTTAATCTTTCCTATTTCAATTTCATCAAATATCGCATTATTTACAATTTCATCAAGCAGCTCAAGTGTTTTTTCATACTCATCTTTTGTTGTAAGTACAGAAATTGAAAAAGAATCAGCATTAGTTGACGGAGAAATCTTTATACCATGATCCTCCATTACCTGAGACAAATCAACACGGGAATAATTTTTTGTACCTTTTAAAAGTGCTGCAGCAACCAAATCAGAAGTTCCGTTCAAATTTTCAAGCAGCTTTCCGCCTTTGGCATCAATACTTATTGCAATAATATCATTTGAACTGTTTGGCGTATATAACATTATTGCACCGTTTGAAAGCTTATACTTCTGGGTAAGTTTATTACTTGAAAGTAATTCTGCTGTTCCTGATTCGGACTTTTTTGTATTTGCAACAGGAATATCCTCACTTCCTTTTGGCAATATAATTGAAATTGCACTTTTATTTTTTCCCAGATATTTCTGGCAAACCCTCTTAACATCATCTTTTGATACTGATTTTATATTGTTTAAATAATTATCATAATACTTTATATCACCTGTTAGCGCCATTGTATAACCAATTTCATTTGAAATATTTGAAACCGACTCTCTTGAATAATAGGTATTTCTTTCAATAATGTTTTTTGCAAGTCTTAACTGATCTTGCGTAACACCATCTCTCTGTATTTTCTTTATTTCTTCGAAAATCGTATCCTGAACGGCTTTACATTTTTCCGGCTCAAAATTAGCACTTATATAAAAAATTCCGTCATCTTTCATAGTTGAATTACCCGAACCGACAGAAAATGCCAAACGTTTTTTATCCTTTAATACCTGATACAAAACAGAAGAACGGCCTTCGCCAAGAATTGTTGACAAAACATCCATTGCATAAGAATCTTTATCGGTTATAGAAGTTCCCCTGAAACCAATCAGCATATATCCGGACTGAGAATCAATATAATTTACGGCTTTTTTTTGTTCTGACAATTGCTGTTCTCTTTTATATACAGTTTTAGGTTGTTTTTTATAAGGTTCATTAAATACTTCTTTGATTTTATTTATTGCATGGTCAGAATCCACATCCCCGACAACAAGAGTAATCATATTTGACGGAGCATAGTGATTATTATAAAATTCCAAAACTTTCTCTCTTGTAATTGTTTCTATAACATCACTTCGTCCGATTACACGTCTTTTGTACGGATGAGAAGTGTATAGCATTGAATCAATATTTTCATACATTATTTTTGTCGGAGAATTTGAATCTTTGTTAATTTCTTCCAACACAACCTTACGCTCTTTTTCCATTTCATTTCGCGGAATCATAGGATGCATAAGCATATCTGCATGCAATTCCATGGCCAAGTCAAAATCCTTTGACGGCAGAGTGATATAATAATGAGTAAAATCCTTGCTGGTTGCAGCATTAGTAATAGCACCTTTAGTTTCAAGAATTTTATCAAATTCTCCCGGCGAATGAGTTTTTGTGCCTTTAAAAAACAGATGCTCCAAAAAATGAGCAACACCGTTATTTACATCAGTCTCATCAATTGAACCTGTTTTTATCCAAGTATCAATAGTTACAATCGGATTATTTTTAACCTCTTGAATAACAACAGTTTGACCATTATCCAGTTTATACACTTGAGCAGAAGCACCATATACAAGCGTTCCGCATAATATTACAGCTAATGTTAATACAATTTTTCTCATATTATATCCCCTTTGCTCTTAAATTATATATTAACACCGAAGCAAAGTCTATAGGATATCTAGGGAAGACAGTAATTTATAATTTACTTACAACTTTTTTTACATAAGAATAGTATTCATTATTCTTAAAGCCTTTAATATTTTTCAAAACAGCTTCTTTTGTTATGAAACCCATTCTTACGGCAATTTCTTCCAAACAGGCAATTTTTATTCCCTGATTTTCTTCAATAGTTTCAACATACTGACAGGCTCTTAATAATGAGTGGTGAGTACCTGTATCAAGCCATGAAAAGCCTCTGCCTAGAACTTCTACCCTTAATTTACCTTTTTTAAGATAAACATTATTCAGGTCAGTAATTTCTAACTCCCCTCTAGCCGATGGCTTTAGTGCCTTTGCATATTTTACGACATTATTATCATAAAAATATAAACCTGTTACCGCATAATCAGATTTTGGTTCTTTAGGTTTTTCTTCAATTGATATTGCTTTACCGTTTTTGCCAAATTCAACAACCCCGAATCTTTCAGGATCTTTTACCTGATAACCAAAAACTACAGCTCCGCCTTTTTTTTCAATCCCTTGAATTGCATTATGCATCATAGAAGAAAATCCCGGCCCGTAAAAAATATTATCGCCTAATATCAATGCAGCCGAATCATCACCGATAAATTCTTCTCCCAAAATAAAAGCCTGTGCCAAACCGTCAGGAGAAGGCTGCTCTACGTAAGAAAAATTTACACCAAACTGAGAACCGTCTTTTAAAAGTTTTTTGAAATTCGGCAAATCTTCAGGAGTTGAAATTATCAAAATATCTTTTATTCCCGCAAGCATCAAAACAGACAACGGATGATATATCATTGGCTTATCATAGATGGGTAAAAGCTGTTTTGAAACAACTATTGTACTAGGATATAACCTTGTACCCGCACCGCCTGCAAGAATAATTCCTTTCATAGTTACTCCTTTTATTATTTCTCGTTTTTACTGTTCATCAACTTATTTGAGGTATCCAAATCGGCATTTGCACCGTCAAAATCGCCCAAATCCAATTTTACACAAGCTCTCATAGAATATGCACTGCTGTCTTTCGGATCTAACTCAATTGCTTTATTATAATCCTGAAGTGCACCCTCTTTATCGTCTAATTCTGATTTACAAATACCTCTCAACACATAAGCCTTTGCATTTGTAGAATTTAATTCTATTGATTTATTCAAATCTTCTAAAGCCTTTGATTTATTACCCGTAGAATTTTCAATTGAAGCTCTCCAATAATACAAAAATGCTACATCCGGATATTTTTGTATAGCCGTATTACACTTTGCCAAAGCCATTTGATACTTTTGAGCATTTACAAGAGTACCTATTTCCGTAATTGTTTTATTAATCGCTGCTTCATCATCAGCACAAACCATGCCTGCAGGAATCAGCATCAAACCCAACACACATGCACCTAATACCACATATCTCTTCATCACTTAACCCTCCATGAAAGCAAAAATATTATAACACATTAATGAAAAACATGTTACATTTATTCTTTAACCCCGCCCTGCATAATATCGTTTATAAAATATTTTTTACCAAGCATAAAAACTGCAATTACAGGCAGAGTACAAATTACGGAACAAGCTAACAAATCACCCCACAGCGTAATTTCACGAAAACTTCCTTTAAAAATTGCAAGTCCGACAGGTAATGTTCTCATACTTTCAGTATTTGTAACAATTAACGGCCACATAAAACTATTCCATGAGCTTACAAAAGTAAATATTGCCAAAGTTGAAATTACGGGAATTGCAAGCGGTAAGGCAACCTTGCAAAACATTGTGAATATATTACACCCGTCAATTCTTGCAGATTCCTCCAAATCTTTAGGTAAACCGAGGAAATACTGCCTCATCATAAATATACCAAACCCGCCGAATAATCCCGGAATAATTAATGCCTGAAAAGTATTTATCCAATGTAATTGACGCATTATAAAAAATAACGGAACAATATTTACCTGAGGAGGAGCAAGCATAGTAATAAGTATGATAACAAATATTCCGTCACGGAATTTAAAATTCATTCTTGCAAAGGCATACCCTGCAAATGCAGAAAATAAAACCTGACCGGCTGTTGTTACCAAAGCTACAAATAAACTGTTTGCAAAATATTTCCACAGAGGTATTTTTTCAAATACGCTTTCATAATTTTGAGCAGATAAAGGGGAATAAAATAATTTTCCGCCCTGATTAAATATTTCGCCGTTTGGCACAAAAGATAAATTCAACATGGCAAAAAAAGGATACAGCATACTAAATGCAATAAGTAACAATATTAAATATCCTAAAATTTTTCGCCAATTCAACATGCGTTAATTATAGCATAACTTTTAAAATTTAACCCTCCTCCAAGCCCTCTCCCAATGAGATACAAATTAACCATCTCCGAGGGAGAGGGAAGAAAATCAAGTTGAGCCGGTGTGAGCAGAGGATGAAAGGTGAAGCCGATATCCGTTTAGTGCGAACACCGGATGCGAAACTTAGATTTTCGGGTGAGGGTTAGTTACATATTTATGCTAGAATTTAAGCAATGAACTCAAAAAATATTCTTGCCAAAAATTTAAGAAAAAATCAAACACCACAAGAACAAAAATTGTGGCAATTGATAAGAAACAATCAATTAGGGGTTAAATTTAAAAGACAGCATCCGATAGGTGATTATATTGTTGATTTTGTATGCAGAGAAAAATGGTTAATTATTGAGCTTGATGGCGGTCAGCACAATGAAGATGATAACATAATTAATGACAAAATAAGAACACAATATCTTGAATCGCGGGGATTTAAAGTTATAAGATTTTGGAATAATGATATAAATAATAATATTGAAGGTGTAATTTTAGATATAAAAAAATATATCAATTAACCCTCACCCGCATTTGCACAGCTCATACTTCGCCTGCAACTGCGACCTCTCCCATAAAGAGGTAATGCTCTAAACCCTCTCCGAGGGAGAGGGTAGAAAATCAAGTTGAGTTTACGAAACTTAGATTTTCGGGTGAGGGTTAATCATTTATTGCTTTAATAATTTTTAGTGCAAGTTCTTTTTGTTCAGAGGTTAGTTGCGATAAATAATTTGAAATTGCCGACTCATTTTCTTTACTTGTAATAACAGGGTCTTCCCCAAAATTAAACAAATACATCAACGGAACATGAAGCATTTGAGATAATTTGAATAATACTTTTGAAGACGGAAAACTATAGCCTGTTTCGGTACCTGATATTGTTTGAGAAGAACAATCACAAAGTTCAGCCAATTTTTCCTGAGTATATCCTAACCTCATACGGTACTTTTTTACATTTTCCCCAAATTTTTTCATTATTTCTTTGTCATTACAAATCATGTTTAGAGTTTATACGATAATTTCGTACATTCCAACCGATTGTATTTGTAGTCTATACGACTATAGTTGTAACGATATGTAACAATTTTTAATAATTTTAGCACTTTCAACATAATAAGTGGTTTTATATATTCAAGTGATAAGTGATGTTGCAACACAAATTACGAGAGGTATTACACATTAAGATAAGGAGTTTAAATTATGGCTGAACCAATTAGTACAAAAACACTCGGCGGAGTTACTTACAACGCAAATCAATTTACAGGACGAGAATTAGGCAACGGACAATTTGAATTAAAAGCAAAAAATGGCGGAGAAAAATTGATTTTTCCACGACAATCGGATTTAAGAACAGTTGGATATGAAACAAAATACTACACACCGGATGGCAAAGAATATACTTACCAACGCTATGGAATGGATGGTTTAGAATCATTTGATGGTCAAAAACTAACAAAAAAAGATATCCCCATTTATGGTGAAAGAAATGCAAAAATTGAACTGAACACTCATGACCATGTAATGTATGATGACAATCATTTTACAATATCAGAAATGATGGGAGCAACATTCAGTTCGTCAAAGGATACTGTTGCTCACGTAAAACTTGAAAACTGTGAATCTACAACAGTTGATTTGGCAGCAAATCGCAGCCGATGGTATGGAGATAATGCAAAAATTGAAGGTGGTCAAGGTAACAAAGTAATTCTTGATGATGAAGATAGCGCAAAAATTAACGGCAAATCAGTAAAAGGCGAAGGAATCGCAGACCAAAAAGACTATGAATAAATAAAATAATTTTTTTTAATCGGACAGGATTTTATCCTGTCCGATTTAATATGTTTAACCCTCACCCGTTTTTCTAATGCTCATACTTCGCATTAAAAAACTTCCCTCTCCCTATGAGAGGGTACAGTTCAAAATTTTCTCTCCGAGGGAGAGAGTAGAATTTCAACTTGAGCAATATGCGAAAGTTAGAAATTCGTGTGAGGGTTAGTGTTGAAAAGCCCCAACTTACACTTTAACCAATCTCTTTAACCGCTTTTACAACTCTATCAATTGCATCCTGCGGAGTCATAGATATTTTTTCACCGTTTGAACGCTCCACAAATTCTACGTTACCTTCAGATATAGTTTTACCGACAGTGATTCTGAACGGAAATCCGATTAAATCTGCATCTTTGAATTTAACGCCGGGTCTTTCATTTCTGTCATCTAAAACAGCTTCCACTCCTGCATTCAAAAGTTGTTCATAAACTTCAGTTGCTACTTTCATTTGCGCTTCATCCTGCGTACTTACAGGCACAACAACAACATGATATGGCGCAATGGATAAAGGCCATTTTATACCCCATTCATCATGATGCGCTTCAACAGCAGCAGCCGCGGTTCTTGTAACACCGATACCGTAACAACCCATAATATAAGGCTGTGTTTTACCGTTTGCATCAAGATAAACAGCATTCATAGGTTTAGAGTATTTTGTACCTAATTGGAAAATATTACCAACCTCAATACCTCTTGTAACTTTTAACGGCTTGCCGCATTGAGGACAAAAATCACCTGCTTCAACCAGTCTTAAATCTTCAATTTGTGATGGAAGTTCAACATCGACACCCCAATTTGCACCGACCAAATGCTTATCTGTTTGATTTATTCCTATTACAAAGTTTTTGAGTTCGGTTACTGTTTTATCCGCAAGAATTTTAACTTCATATTCACCGTATTTTTTCAAACCTTTTGGCCCGATAAATCCGGCAATAGCATTAAAACCATTTTCTTTCATCAGTTCTTCAATTTCTGCTGAAGTTGCGATTCTTATATCAAGTCCGCCTACTGCATTCATCAATTTTGTTTCTTCAACTGTTTTATCTCCTCTGATAAGAGCAATAACTGGTGCTTTATCGACAATATAAACTAATGCCTTACAAATAACAGTTTGCGGGCAATTCAAAAATTTACTCAATTCTTCTATCGAGCCGACATTTGGAGTATCTATAATCTCTGCACTCTGCCAATTCCCCGTTACATTTGCATCCGGCAAATTTGAAACCGCATGATTTGAATTTGCACTGTAATCACAATCATCACAATAGAAAACATCATTTTCGCCCGCATCAGTATCTGTGATTACCATAAATTCATGTGAAACACTTCCGCCTATTGCCCCCGAATCAGATTGAACAGCCTTTGTATCAAGACCGCATCTTTTAAATATATTTGTATAAGCCTGCCACATATTTTGGTATTCTTTTTCAAGTTCTTCTTGCGAAGTAGAGAATGAATAAGCATCCTTCATTATAAATTCACGACCTCTTAAAAGTCCGAAACGAGGGCGCCTTTCATCTCTGAATTTGGACTGAATTTGATATAAATTAACAGGTAATTGTTTATATGATTTTAGAACATCTCTGGCTACAGAAGTTATTATTTCTTCGTGCGTTGGTCCAAGGCACATTTCTCTGCCATGGCGATCTTTCAATCTCATTAATTCGCCGCCATAAGCATTCCATCTGCCTGATTCTTCCCAAAGTTCTTTCGGCTGAACAAACGGCATCAAAAGTTCCTGAGCACCTGCTTTATCCATTTCATCACGGATAATATTTTCGACTTTCTTTAATACTCGCCACATTAAAGGTAAAAAAGTATAAACACCGCTTGTTAATTTTTTTATATATCCTGCACGTGCAAGCATCTTATGAGAAACAACTTCCGCATCAGAAGGAAATTCTCTCATAGTCTGCACAAACATATTTGACATTTTCATAATCTTATATCCTCTTAATCCTTATAACATAATTTCATATTATCATAAACAGAATTTATGTTAAAATAACAAAAAAAAGGGGGAATTGATGCAGGAAATTATTATCGGTAAAATATACAGACATTTTAAAGGAAATTTATACAAAGTTATCGGATTTGCAAAACACTCTGAAACATTAGAAGATATGGTTATATATCAACCGCTTAAAACAGGTGACAATTGGGTTCGTCCGCTATCTATGTGGAATGAAGTTGTAGATGATAAAGGGACATTAAGATTTACTCTTATTGACCAATAACGAGCATAATGAGATAATTATTTTATGAATATCATTTTTTACATTTTAATAGTTCTTTCAATTTTGATTGGTGCATATACAGGAAAACTTCAGGATGTTGTAAATGCACTGACAGAAGGTGCAGAATTGTCAGTAAAAGTCGCATTTTCGCTTATTGGGATTATGGCTTTTTGGCTCGGGATTATGCAGATTGCCCAAAAAGCAGGCATCATTGACGGAATTTCAAAACTTTTAAAACCAATAGCAAAAGTTTTATTTAATGATATTCCTCCGGATTCTCCTGCGGTTGGCGATATTGCAATGAATTTCACCGCAAACGCTTTCGGACTTTCTAATGCGGCAACTCCGTTCGGCATCAAGGCGATGGAAGAATTACAAAAAGAAAATAAAGATAAAGTATCGGCATCTGACTCTATGTGTTTATTTCTTGGAATGAATACAGCAGGATTTCAGCTTATACCGACAACTGTACTTGCAGTTTTGGTCGGAATCGGCTACAAAAACCCGACAGAAATAATTGCTCCGACAATGCTTGTTACATGTATTGCATTTACTTTTGCAATAATTTTTTCAAAAATAATGCAAAGACTATGGAAAGCTCAGGAAACTAAGGAGGTGCAGAATGATAAAAATTCTTAACCTCATATCCCTATGGGCATTACCTGTTATTATTCTCGGAGTATTAACTTTTGCGATAAGTAAAAAAATCCCCGTTTATGAAGAATTTATTACCGGAGCAAAAGACGGGTTTAAAGTAGCGGTAAATATAATTCCGTATTTAGTTGCCATAATTGTTACAATATCAATGCTCCGAGCAAGTGGTGCAATTGAAATGACGGCACAATTACTCGCACCTGTTTTGGAATTTTGCCACGTTCCGGCAGATATTCTGCCTTTGACAATAGTTCGTTCTCTTTCCGGTTCGGCAACTTTAGGGATTTTTTCAGATATTGCCCACCATCTTGACCCGAACTCTTATGCTGTAAAACTTGCAGCAATAATGGTAGGAAGCAGCGAAACAACTTTCTATGTTTTGTCGGTTTATTTTGGAGCAGTAAACATTAAAAAATTCCGCTATGCAATGATTGTCGGAATTATGGCTGATATAGTCGGAATTATTTCAGCAATTTTGGTTTGTCGAATGATGTTTGGATAGCCTCCACCCAGCTTTGAGAATATTCTTCTGCCTCATTTTTAACAACGGCTTTAATTAAAACCGCATAATTTATGTTTATACAGTCAATTTTTGCCAGCCGTTCTACTGTGTATTCAGAACTTCCGCAGTTGTGGCAGAAATCATTTAACGGTACAACTTTCCCGTTTTTTACAGTAGCAATTTCTTTTAAACCGCACGATGCACACCTCACAAGATACCACTGATTTTCAATCAATTCTCCGCAATCAGGACAATAATAGTAATCCTGTTCAATAGGAACACGGTCATGACTACACTCTTTTGTAAAACCTAAAATCTGACTCCATCGCATACTGACTTTTTAATAATCAATTTTAAAAAGTCAATAAAATATTACAATGCGAACCTAAAATGAGCCAAATCACCGTCTTGCATAACATATTCTTTACCTTCAAGACGAGTTACCCCTTTTTCCTTGCAAGCATTATAAGAACCAAGTTCAATAAAATCTTTGCATGGAGTAATTTCTGCCCTGATAAACCCTTTTTCAAAATCCGTATGAATAACACCTGCAGCCTGAGGGGCTTTTGTTCCTGCAGTAATAGTCCAGGCCCTTACCTCTTTTTCTCCTGCAGTTATAAAGGTTCTCAATTTTAACAGGCTATATACGGATTTAATCATTCTGTTTATTCCGCTGTCTTCAATTCCCAAATCATGTAAATATTCTTTTGCTTCATCCGTACCTAATTCTGCAAGTTCTTCTTCTATTTTTGCTGAAATTATAACCATTTCAGCACCATGATTATCTGCATATTCCTGAACTTTTCTTGTGTAATCATTTCCGTCTTTAAGGTCATATTCAGAAACATTTGCACAATAAATTACAGGCTTTAAAGACATCAAATTCAGCATTTTTACAAACGGTATTTCATCTTCGTCAAAATGCTCTTTCATATTGATAAAAGTGCAATTTTGCAATAAATCCATCAGCTTTTTCAAAACTTTATTTTCTAAAACAGCATCTTTATCGTTGCCCTTTGCCGCTTTTGAAATCCTTTGCTGACGGCGTTCAACAGATGCCATATCCGCGAGTGCAAGTTCTGTGTTAATAGTTTCAATATCACTAATCGGGTCAACCTTGCCTTCAACATGGATTGTATTTACATCATCAAAACACCTTACAACCTGAATAATCGCATCAACTTCTCTGATATTTTGTAAAAATTGGTTTCCCAAACCTTCGCCTTTACTTGCACCTTTAACAAGTCCGGCAATATCCACAAACTCAATAGCCGTAGGGATAATATTATTAGTTTTACATAATTTTGCAAGAATAGGGAGTCTTTCATCCGGCACTTCAACTACACCGATATTCGGTTCTATTGTGCAAAACGGATAGTTTGCACTCTGAGCGTTTCTTGTACTTGTTAAAGCATTAAATAATGTTGATTTACCTACATTCGGAAGTCCGACTATACCTGTTCTAAGCATTTATATTTCCCTTTCAATATCCATCTTATAAACCTATACTACCCCAAACCAAAACAAAAATCATTATTTTACATATATGTAAATTAATATTAAGGTTCGGCAAATATTTATGGCAATTATTTGAGAAAAAAATACTTTATATATATACAGGGGAAAAATAAGATTCATTAGGGGAAAAATTTAGAATTTATTAAAAAGCTTCCGAAGAATTATACAATTAAACCACAAGGTTAATAGGGGAAAATAGAATGGAACAATTGAATAGAAATTTAAGGCAAGACGAGGATGTCGAATTGCCGAACAATAAAGGCTCGGATATACGGCGACCCAAAAATCCGTATATCGATTCAGCAGGTGCACCACAGCGGCTCAAAAGGGACATAGGCTTTGCAAGTATTGTCCGAAACAAATCAGCACCGCCGGGACTTGAAAAGAAACTGCGAAAAGAGAATCGAAGGCCTACAGAAGTCTATCATGATATGGTAAGACTTGAAGTCTTTAAATCGGAATATGAAGTATTTAAAAACTCACTTCTTGAGGCAAGCAGTCTTTCCAGAGTTGACAGCAAAGATTTTTCAACAATGATGACTGTTAAAGAATTCTCATCAAAACTAACACAAAGTAATGAACTATATAAATACAGATAAAGGGGCTCGATATTATATCGGGCCTTTCTTGACGGAATATTTTACTGCAGGTTTTATAAACCAACAGATACAATAAACCCTTACACATATGGTTTTGTGTAAGGGCATTTCTTTTTTGAAATTTTGGCTTATTTTTAGTTATTGCTTAATACTAATCTCAAAGTAGCCAAGCTTTCTATTGACAACATAACATGGTGGTTATGTTGTTCTTCTGATATGTCAAAAATTCTGATTATTCTCTGAATTTCTGCCAAATCTTTATATGAATCAACTTTATAAACATTTTCTATTGGATCTGTAACTACTGACATTAATGTATTTAATTCTTGTTCTTTCATTGTAACCAAAAATCCTCTTTTCCTATATACATATATATAAAGTATTTTTGATTTTTAGAATTGCCTTTTTGGAGTTAAGCATGTTTACATATCTTTACATCAAAATATGAGCAATTTTTACAACCCCAAAACTCTCATGTTATAATCACTCAATAAAGAGTGTTTATATGCAAAAATTTATGGATGAAAACGTTATAACCCATAACCTTATGTCCTTTAGCGCTTTTAAAGGAATGTTAATTTTTACAATGCTGGTTGAAGAACCACGCACTTATAAAGAAATTCAAAGCGCAATAGAACAAAATGAATACCTTAAAGAAACAATCTCTTTTGACACAATCAGAGTTTATATAAATTCTTTGAGAAAGATAGGTTGTGATGTTCAGGTGCTGCAGGACGGAAGAACAAAAAAGTATTATATTGCAAGCCACCCGTTTGAACTTTCTTTCAGCGATAATCAAATTAAAAGTATTATAAAAATATATAAAGCAATTTCTAAATCTATAGACATTTCGGACTTTATGCTCTTAAAAGGATTTATAGATAAGATATGCCGATATATAAAAAATGAAGAATTGACAAATAAACTTGCTAAAATTTCACCGCTAAACAAAATTAACGATAAACTTATTGTTCAACTGCAAGAATGTGTGAAAAATAATGCACAAATAACTGTTTTATATAATTCAAGTACATCAGGTAAAAAAGAAATTAACATTCTCGTCAATAAAATGTATATTTCCAACGGGAAGCTCTACATTGCAGGTTTTAATTCCGAACATAACAATTATTCTTCTTTTTTAGTTTCAAAAATTATAAAAATTTTAAACGTAAACAGCAATACAACTTTAAAAATACCTGTCCTTAAAGTTCAATACAGATACAAAAAGAATGACAACACCTCTTTTGAAACAATTAAAGGTGAAAAAATTGTATCAGAAGACGATAACAGTCTAATTGTAGAGATATCAAACGAAAACAAATTTATGATAAGCCAAAGAATATTCTCGCTGGCAGACAAATGTGAAGTTATCTCCCCGCAGGACTACAAAGACGAAGTTATATCATGCCTGAAAAAAATGAAAGAAGGTTATTTTGAACTTTAAAGATTCTAAAAAATTAAATCAGGGATGTATAAATATGTTCCGCTTTTTGACATTGCTATATGAAGACAGGGCATATTATAAAGATGTTGTAGAAATTTATAAAAATGATGTTGACGAAAAATCAAACAACACAATACAAGTTGTCATAAATAAAGCAATTAATGCACTGAAAGTATTTGGAATAAAAATCATAAAATCAAACAACAAATATCAACTTGAAAGCAGTTTATATTCACTCAATTATAACATTGATGACCTTAAAACCATTAGTCTTCTTATTAAAGCAAATGAAACCTTCCCTGACGAAAAAGTTAAAGATGATATTTCACAAATAATAAAAGAACTTCGGCTCAGAATGGACAATAATACAAGAAAAACCCTTTCCACCTTGTCAAGTAATCATGATTTTTCATTCTTTTATGACAACCTGAAAGATCAGATTACACAATGCAAAGAATTATGTAAAAACAAGACAACTTTTAGCATAACATATATAAAAAAAGGGAAACCGTTTTCAATAAAAGGTTACGGAAAGGATGTAATTTTTGATACCAAAAATGCATACCTGCAGATGTATGATTCTGTAAACAACGTTATTGTTGAAATACCATTACCAAATATTCTGAAACTTGATATCGGACATTCAAAATTCAACATGCCCGAAACAGCAACAACTGTTACATTTAAAATATCAGGCAGACTTGCCAAAACATACAAACTAAAAGAAAATGAAACCCTGCTTGAAATCGACAAAGATAAAAACCTTATAATAGTCAACAGGGATGAACCAATCAACAAACTTATTCCTAGAATTATGAGATATTCTGATTGCTGTCAGGTAATCGGTCCAAAAAGTTTGAAAGAGGAAATCAAACATATAATAAACAACACACTTGCTCAATACGACAAAGAAAAATAATATTTAATTTTTCAAATATGTATTTTTCGTTTATAATTTTTTTGTGTATTATTTAGTCTTCATGACACAGAGGACAGAAGGAGAATAATTATGAAAAAGATTTTTATGGCTCTGTTTTTGGTTATCGCAATTGCGGTTCCGACTAATGCTGCAACTTATAACTCCTCTACAAGAGTTCAGGCTGTAGGCGAACAACTTTTAACCAAAAGCGGAATACCTGCAACAAACATCAAATTTACGGTAGTTTCAGACGAACCAAACAACTCAAACTTTATTTCTACAAAAGTTATCAATGTTTCATCCGCACAACTTGCATTTGCAGGAAATGACAATGAAACAGCAGCTGTTGTAGCTAATGAAATCGGGCACATCATTCTTGGTCATTCAGCAAGAAGCAAGGTAGTTTCTATGCTTCAGGCAAATGCGAATGCTGAAATAACAACTTCTGCACAGGTTCAAACTTTTGCAGCTAACTACAAAACAACAAAAGAAGATAAAGAAGCTGATTTAGTTGCAGTAAACTTAATGGTTAATGCAGGATACAATCCTTTAGCTGCCATTGTTGTATATACAAAACAAACAGGAACATACTGGGATACAATTATAGGACGCCCTGCAAATGCTGAAAAAGCTTTAAATATTTATGATTACATTGAATACGCATATCCTGAAAAATTAAAAGTCGGTTACGGCTGCAATGAATACAGAACATTTTTAGAATTTGCAAAAGCTCAAACAGCAACAAGAAACGAATCTAAAAAGTTAGTAAAAAAACATGAAAAAAATTACAAAAAAGCTCAAAAAAATACAGCTAATGCCATTACAAAATTTAAAACCCGCGGAGGAATCAGCGGATGGGATGCTGTTTATGGTTTGTTGAATAATGCTCAACAATAAATATCATAAAGATTAAAAAGAGGCGATTTGCAAATGCAAGTCGCCTTTTTTATGCACTGATTACAAAATCTGCTTTTATATCATATTCGTCAACCGGCAATCTGTCTGTTAGCAATTCCTTCGGTATCGGAATAATCGTTTTTAACGACTTATTAGAAGAAAGAAACCTGTCATAATACCCTCCGCCATAACCAAGCCTGTAACCGTGTTCATCGCACATTAAAGCAGGTACAATAACCAAATCAAGACACTCAGGGCTGACACTTTCACATACAGGTTCTTTTATTCCGTAATCGGAAATTTTTAATTCATCCCCCAAAGAATATGGACAAACTTCAAGATTTTTTCCGTTTACTCTCGGGAGGTAAAAATTTTTATCATCTTTTAATAAATTTCTTAAATCAACTTCATGCCCAAAAGGATAGAAAAGCATGACATTTTGTGAATTTTTATATAGCGGATTTTGTTGAATTAATAATACCAACTTATCAGAAATAATACTCATTTGGAGATTTTTTCTTAAGTTTTTTGCTTTTATTCTTAAATAGTTTTTGTCTTCCATAATTTTAATATATAATAAAAATAGATTATGACTGAATACGAACAATTAAAGTTAATAAATCCGAACTGGGATCAGCACGGATACATACAGGTCTATACGGGGAATGGAAAAGGGAAAACGACCGCATCATTAGGACTTGCCATGAGAGCTTTAGGCAGAGATTGGAAGGTCTTGATTGTCATGTTTACAAAAGGCGGAAACGATTACGGAGAACTTAATACCTTCAGACAGTTTTCTCCGAGAATTTCGGAAAATTTAAGAATTGTTCAGGCAGGATTAGACAGAGTTATATATAAAGCAAACGAAAACGAACAAGACCACAAAAAAATTAAAAGAGGCTGGAATATCGTAAAAAAAGCTGTTAAAAATGACGAATATCAGCTTATTATAATGGACGAAGCCAATATTGCCATTGATATGGGAATATTAGATGTTGATGAAGTTATTGATGTTTTAAAAAACAAACCGGATGAAATGGAAATTGTATTAACAGGAAGAAATGCACACCCTAAAATTGTTGAAATTGCACATTTGGTTTCTAAAATTGAACCGGTTAAACACTATTGGGATAAAGGTATTTCAGCAAGAAAAGGTATTGAATACTAACTTTTTTGATAGCGGAATGAGTTTTAACAAATCCTACTTTTGATTTATTGAATTAGCTTTAAAAATTACATAAAATTTTAATATGAATTTTAAAAAGTTTGTTCAAACATTTTTAGTATTATTTTTTGTATTTTTTGCAAATATTTCATTTGGAGAAGATATGCGTATTGCAGGATTTCGCAGTAAAACTCCAGTCAAAACCGTTCAGAATAAAATATCCACTGAAGACGTTATGAATTCTTATATGAAGGATATGGAACACCGCATAAAATCAAATTGGCTTCCTGCTGACGACAATTTCAGAAATAAAACAGTTGTCAGCTTTCAGATTATGCGTGACGGCACGATAAAAAGTTCAAAAGTAAGCGAATCTTCAGGGGATAAACAATTTGACACAGATGCCATTAAAGCTGTTAAGCAGACCGGTAAAGTTGCCCCGTTACCTAAAAATATTTTAGATGAGTATATAGATATTACTTTTACATTTGAGAGAGTTTCATACTTGGTAAAAAAAGATCGTTATGATCGTTAATTGCAATATTTAATAGCAAATTTTATTTTTACGGATTTTAGAACATGTGTATATTAATAGGGGGAAATATAAATGGCTGTTACAGAGATACGTTCGGCTCAACCGACAAACATTACTCCGAGGGAATTATTAGAAAAATTTAAAAAAGGCGAAAGACCTGAATTTCAGAATAAAGATGATGTATTAAAAAAAGAATTAGATACTCTTGCAGAACAATACAAACAGTCAATGTCAGTTGATAAAAAAGCAGATTTAATAAGCAAAGAACGAGAAATGCTATATGAAGAACTTTTAAAACCTGAACTTACACTCTCACGAAATTATAAAGAAATCTCGGATATTATGCCAAAAGAATTCACACCGCAAGAAATTGATGACACTTTGAGATTATTTAATATTACAGGCATAGCCAGAATAGAAAGACTAAAGGGTGCATATCAACATAAAACTCCAAAAGAAAATGTTGCTGTTCTTAAAAATGCTTACACACAATTTGATGAAACTACAAAAGCAGGTAACAGAGGCAGAGATTTTGTTATAAGAACTTTAGCATCAATTGAAGAACAAAATCCAAAATTAAAACCTTTTATTCAAGAAACATATAATGATTTATTAGACATCACAAAAGATAAAAATTTAGTTGAAAGTATAACTCAACAAAAAGAGGATTTTGATACTTCATCTGCATTAAAACAATTAAAAGAAAATCCGAATAATGACTTTTTATTCAGAACAGTAATTAAAAAAAGCTCTCCAAATAATAATGAGACAAGAGAATTTATAACCGAAATATTAAAAAGTGAAAAAGCCGAACCTCAAATGGTAAGAACAGCAATTTTAGGCGGCGGTAAATTCAGAAATGATGAGATTTTTGGGATTATTAAAAACATTGCACTTAATACAAAAGAACCTGACATCAGAAAACGAGAATTTGCAGTTCAATCAACCGCACTTTATTTGAAAGATAAGCCGGAAGAAGTTAAGGAAGTATTGGGACAAATCAGCAGAGAAAAATCTGAATTTGCACAGTTAGGTAAAATTCTTCTTGATAAAATAACAGGAAATTATCATGGGCAAAAAGACAGAGAATTAAAATATGCAGGTATGACCAAAAAACAAGCCGACAGGTTTAAGAGTTTGTTTAATCGTTATTATCAGACAGAATCGCCTTTGAACACAAGACAAGAAAATGTATGCCAGTTGAGCACTTTGCCGTTCAGGAAGCAGTTGGGAAGATTTGTCGGTAAAGGCAGACATTATTTAATCCAAAGTGATACTTATACAAAACAAGCACCTGAAGATGTTGCAAAAAGATATTTCTTTGCAAATGCCGGCATCTATAATTCAGGTGATTATATGGATGCATTTGACGGAATTGCCGCTGATAATTACAATATGATGAACCCGTACAGAGTAAGTTCAGCAAGCCACCAAAACCAAATGGCACACGAAAACGGACATACCGTTCACGATATGTTTGATAAATCAGATATGAAAACACTTACACGACTATATAAAAAAGCAATGCGTGAGAACAGGACTTTGGATTTTTATGCGGCGGCGAATAAATATGAATATTTTGCACAGGGTTGTGATGCGTTTGCATCTGTTTATAAACCGCATAAAGAAATATTCGCAAATAGCGGACTTGCACATACAATTTATGAGTTAATGGATAAAGATCCTGATTTGTTGAAGTTTATTAAAAAAGTACTGAAAAAATACCATTAGGGGTAAATGAATAGCAAATTTTATTTTTATGTTTTTTATAACAAGTATAAGGATTTGTAAAATCAGGTTAATAATTTAGTCAATTCCTAAAAGCAAATTGTTTTTAATATAATAGTAGGCAGTAAAATGCATTAGTGTAGGAAGGAAAAATAAATGATTACTTATCCAATGATTCGTAGGGCAGTAGTAAAAACTACTCAAATGAGAAGGCATGTACGACAAATTGCTCAAGGTATTAAACCATCCGAATATACCGAATTTGACCAAAAATTAGCAAAAAGCATAGAAGAAGAATCCGGTAAATATTCAAAAAATCCTATTAAAAAAATTACAAGCTGGGTTAAAGAATTTGTAATTCATATTAAAGATGAAAGAAATTGGTTGAAAAACAACCCTCCTCAAAGTGCAATTAATACCAAAGCAGAAGACGAAGTTTTAGATTATATGGGATTTCAAGCTCCTTTGAATGCAATTAAAAAATTTGAAAGAATGAAGAATGCTCAAAAATTAGAAGCAATAGAAGCATTAGACAAGTCGTCATTTCAAATGCCATTAGCAGCAAGAGATGCTCATTTTATAACTAAAGACCTTGATACAGATGTAGCAAGTAATATGGGACGAAGATTGAAAGAACAACTGCATCGTGAACAGGGGTTTGGAACTTGGAAAAAATAGAAAATAAATAAATTTACTTAAATAATTAAATCGTTTAAAAATAGGAAGTGATGATGTTCACTTCCTATTCTATACACCTGCACCATTTTTACATTAACAAATAAATCACCATACAAAGCGCAACAAACAAAAATACACCGACTGTAATCCAAAAACCATAATTAAAATTCTTTTTAGGTACTGATTTCATTGAAGAAACCTGAGGTTTTTCTTTTTGCTCTTTTTTCTTTGTTTTTTTAGGTTTTTCTATATGTTTTGCCTTGTCTTTTGCTTCAAGATATTTATCTGACAAAGATTTCTTTGACCGGTTCCCTGTAACCAAAAGTTCAACATCATATTGTAGCTTCAATATATCAGCATCATTTTTTTGATAATATACAGCATAATTTAACCCTACTTCAAATGCTCTTTGCAAACACTCAAGAGCAAGAGTTCCGTTATGACTAACCTTGCCGGAATGAACAGAAATATTGCCGTTCTTTTTTAAAAAATATAAATCATCTATAAACTCTTTTTCCTGTTCAAACCCCTGAATTTTGTCTTTTAAAGTTGCCAGCATTTCATCAAAAGTAACCTCGGTTGTACGATTTTTGCCAAGAACATTACGACATACATGTTCGCCAAAGCGTCTTGCCTGTCCCATTGATTGCTCAAAATATTCATCACGATATAATTTTTCCGCATCAGTAATTATTTCATATAAATCGCTGTCTGCTTCTTTTAAATAATCAAAATTTGTCTTTGTCATACCGCACTATTTTATTACAAAAAATAAAAGAGTACAATTTTGTACTCTTGGAAAATAATTTACCCGATATATAAATAATTTTTTATGATTTTTCTGACTTATTTTCTTTTTCTGCCTTATGCTTTGTCATATAAATATTTATTTTCGGCAATACAATGCCAAGCATAATGGTTGAATAAGCAAGCCCCGCAATATGAGAAGCATTTAATTTCCAAATATTCTTTTTGGCAAATTCAGCACCTTTTGATGCAATTTCGGTATGAGTTTTCAAACTTAGATCATTTAACCAGTGCATTATACCTTTGCCATCTTTTTTAATATTGAATAAGTTTTCTTTCTTTGGATCAAGAATATTTGCAACGCCTTTTGCCGCAAAACCGCCTAATACGAGCCAATTTAGGAAGCCAAAATAATCTCTTACTACGGTTTCTCGAAGTTCGTTATCACTGTCTGCCGCCAAAAATCTTCCTATAATAGTTGACATATAAACCGTTTTAATTGCGTTACCGGTAGAAACAGGCCCTGTAAACTGCAGTTTTTTAACAAAATCTGCAGGATTTTTAACTTTCATAACACCCATAACCATCATTGCCATACCAACACTTGCAAGAATTTTCTTTGCCCAAAGTGTTTTATTTTTGTTATTTGATTCTACTGAAACAGTCTGTGAATTTGCTTTATTTACCCTGTCCAAATAATCAACTTCGCCAACAAACCCCTTTTGACCTGTGCGTTTTTCGGTTAATTTTCTGTTTAATCTCTGAACACTTATACCTACTCCTGAAGCAAGAGCCAATGCACCGAAAATTTTGGCATTATTTACTTTTCGGATTTTATTTAACGCACCCTGAATATCAACTTTGGGATTTGTAAACACATCATTTCCCAAGTCATAAATATCTCTTATAAGATTTGTAAGATTTGTAGAAAGAGTATATTTACCCGATTTGACTTCAATATCTTTATTAGCTTTAAGACCATTTGTTATTCTCGACTCTATAATACCAAATGCCTGTTTTTTATCATGAACAGTTAAATTTTTATCCTCAATAAGACTTGCAGTATGTTTTATTATACTGTCTGCAGTTTTTAATTTATTATGCAAATTAGCATATACAGGGTTATCCCATCTGTATTTTAGCCATTTATCTTCTTCAAACCACTGTGTTTTATCCCAATTTATATCAGAAAATTTTACGGTTTTTAAACCATCTTTTGCACTTATACCGTTTAAAACATTTTTTACATAATTGTAAGTATTATTCTGACTCCCGTCCCAAGCGGATTTTAGTACATTTAATGAATCATTACTAAACCAGCTTTTCGGATTTATATTAACATTTTTATCTATATGCTTAACAACAGCTTTTGCAATAAGTCCGCCAAATATACCTGCAGAAAAGCAGTTAATAAATGTTCCGCAAATTTCTCTTATAAAAGTTTCTGCACCTGCATATTTGTTTCTTTCTTTTGAATCAAAATAAGTTCTTGGAGCGACCATTGTCCCCAAATCAAGCACCGCCGCATTTGCCATCTCATTTGAGTCTAAAACCCTTAATACTGATGTCAAAGGTGCATCTAAAATTCCTTTAAATTTCGGCTGATAATTATTTGTTTTATTGTTTCTGATTTGATTAATTGTTAATTCCATTTTGTATCCTTATTTTCCCAAGTCTTATTTTTTACACACTAAAAAAGGCTCCGTTTTTGCGGAACCTTTTTAATCTTTTATATTCGTTATAAATAACTCACATCAAAAAATCTCAAGTCCCGCCATTTGCTTGCTTGATGATGAGGATGATGAGTTATTTGATTTTTTATTTAATAATAATGTCATATAATTTATTACCTCTGTAGTATATTACCACTTGTGATTAATTTTGTCAAATTATAAAATTCCTATTTGATTTTTTATAAAACTCCGGATGAATTCAGGTAAATTTTTCAGATTATCCATAGGATTTTTTGTAATAATATTATCTTCATCCATGGATTCACAAATTAATTTCGAAACAACCTCAGGAAACAATTCGGCTTTTGATTTACTTGCATATTCACCTATTTCATCTCTTATTATACATCTGTCAAAAGACGGCATTTGACCGGACATCTTTTTCATTTCAATTAAACCTTTGTCATAACCTGATTTATCAAATACAAGTTTCATATGTATATTGTGCATAAGTTCATGTAAAAAAGGCAAAAATACCGAATCTGAAGATATGATATTCATCTTATACCACTTATCCACACTATCATTAAAAATAGATGCACTATCTTTTATATTTTTGATAAAAACAGAACGGACAGGGTATTCGGGTTCTTTTTTTAATACTTTAAATTTTTCGCCTATACAAAAGCCAAAATGAACATCTTCATAAGATGCAAGCTCTTGATTATTATAAACTTTTATCTTCGGCGGATAAATATCAAAGGGAAGTTTATATTTTTCACTGATTTGTCTGCAAATATTTAAAGAATCATGCATCAATTTTGCCAAAAGTTTATTCCCTGCAAAATCAGCTTCAGTTTCAAATGTATCTTTTATAATATTTTGGACTGCTTTGCAATCAGTATGCTGAATTTCTTTTCGTAACACAGGAGTAAGTCCTGCCTTGAAAGAAACTTTATTTGTATTAAAATTCACTTCCATAAAAACAATAAACCACGAAAATATATTTTTTGCTTAAAAAAAGACATCGGAAAAATCCGATGCCTTTTTTATTTTTAACTTTGACTTTATGATTATTACATCATACCGCCCATTCCACCCATGCCTGCAGGCATAGCCGGAGCAGCCGGAGCATTTTCTTCAGGCAATTCAACAACTGCGGCTTCTGTTGTCAATAACATTGAAGCAACTGATGCGGCATTTGTTAATGCTGAACGTGTAACCTTTGCAGGATCAACAATACCTGCCTGGAACATATCAACATATTTGCTGTTTAATGCATCATAGCCATATGCACCTTCTTTTGATAAAACGCAATCTACAACAACATCAGCTTTTGCACCTGCGTTGTTTGAAATTGCTCTTAAAGGAATATCCAATGCGGCTGTTAAAATTCTGTAGCCTGTTTTTTCATCATCAGAATCAAATTCAACAGCATCAATACCATTAACCAATTCCTGCTGGATTCTTAATAAAGAAACACCGCCGCCCGGAACAATACCTTCTTCGTTTGCAGCTCTTGTTGCATTCAAAGCATCTTCAATTCTCAATTTTCTTTCTTTTAATTCAACTTCAGAAGCGGCACCAACTTCAATTAATGCTACACCGCCTGATAATTTTGCTGCACGTTCTTGCAGTTTTTCTTTATCGTATTCACTATCTGAGGCTTCGATTTGCTTTTTAATAAGTCTTATTCTGTCAGCAACAGCCTGTTTTGTTTCTTCACCGACAACAATTGTTGTTTCATCTTTTGAAACAGTAACTCTTTTAGCTTTACCAAGCATTTGAGTTGTAACATTTTCCAACTTGATACCAAGTTCATCAGTGAACATTTGACCGCCCGTTAAAATAGCAATATCTTCCAACATAGCTTTTCTTCTGTCGCCAAATCCCGGAGCTTTTACTGCAACTGCTCTTAAAACTTTTCTCATTGTATTAACAACTAAAGTTGCCAATGCTTCACCTTCAACATCTTCTGCAATCAACAATAATGATTTACCATCTCTTGCAACTTGTTCCAATAGCGGAACTAAATCTGCAATTAAGTTAATTTTTTTGTTGCAGCAGAATACATAAGCATCTTCTAACACTGCTTCCATTCTTTCAGCATCTGTAACAAAATATGGAGAGATATAACCTTTATCAAACTGCATACCTTCTACAACCTTTAAGTTTGTACCGAAAGATTTTGATTCTTCAACTGTTATAACGCCGTCATGACCAACTTTTTCCATTGCTTCAGCAATTAATTCACCGATTTCTTTATTGTTGCCGGCAGAAATTGCTGCAACCTGAGCGATTTCTTCTTTTGTATTTACAGGTCTTGACATAGCTTTAATTTTTTCAACTGCATGATCAACAGCTTTATCAATACCACGTTTAATTGACATTGGATTAGCACCTGCAGTTAAGTTTCTTAAACCTTCTCTTACAATAGCCTGAGCCAAAACTGAAGCGGTTGTTGTACCGTCACCGGCTACATCATTTGTCTTTGAAGATACTTCTTTTAATAACTGAGCACCTGCATTTTCCAATGCATCTTTTAATTCAATTTCTTTTGCAATAGTAACACCATCATTTACAATTTGAGGTGCACCAAATTTCTTTGTCAAAATTACATTTCTTCCTTTTGGTCCTAATGTAACTTTAACAGCATCTGCTACTGCATCTATACCTTTAAGAAGCGATTTTCTTGCTTCTTCATCAAAAACTATTTTCTTTGCCATTTTTATTTCTCCTTTAATAAGGTAGATAAGTATTCAGGTATATAAGTGGATAAGCTCTTATCGTGTTATTTATTATTAGTAATTCCTGAAATGAACCTAACTACTTGACTACTTATCTACTTAACTACTTCTACTCAATGATTGCTAACGCATCACTTACTGATAAAATTTTGTATTCAGTCCCGTCAACTTTAACATCAGTTCCTGCATATTTAGCATATAAAATTTTATCGCCAACTTTAACATCCATAGGTTGTCTTTCGCCTTTATCATTTGGCTTACCCAAACCTACTGCAATAACTTCACCTTTTTGAGGTTTTTCTTTTGCACTGTCAGGAATAAAAATTCCGCCTGATGTTTGTTCTGTGTCTTCAATAACTTTAATAACAATTCTGTCGCCTAATGGTTTTATCATGATGTAAGTCCTCCTTTTAACTAACCTTATATTATTTATATAACAACTTTTTATAAAATTTTAGAAAGTTAAGGAAAAATTAATTATTCGTTGTATAATCATTACATGAATAAAAAATTATTTGTAATTTCAGGATGTTCAGGTGTCGGCAAAGGCACTGTTATAAATGAATTTATGAAACGGAATAAAGACTTTATTTTGTCTGTTTCCTGCACCACAAGAAAACCTCGTCAGGGAGAAGTTGACGGAGTAAATTATTTTTTTATAACCAAAGAACAGTTTGAAAATAATATTCAAGAAGAAAAATTTTTGGAATATGCACAGTTCGCGGATAATTATTACGGAACCAAAAAAAGATACATAAAAGAAAAATTTGAAGAAGGTTTTAATATAATACTTGAAATTGAAACCAACGGAGCCCTGCAGGTGAAAGAAAAAATGCCGGAAGCTGTTTTAATTTTTATAGCTCCGCCAAGTGTTGAGGAACTTGAAAAACGCCTGCGCGGACGCCACACAGAAGACGAAGAAACCATACAAAAACGCCTTGCACAAGTTAAAATAGAACTTGAACGCTCAAAAAATTATGATTATACGGTTATAAATGACAATATTGAACGTGTAGTTAATGAAATTGAAAGCATTGTAAAATCAAATGATACAAAATAAAAACATTTTAATAGGTATAACAGGCGGAATAGCAGCATACAAAATCTGTGCTCTTATTCGTGACTTTAAAAAATCAGGTGCAGAAGTTAAAGTTGTCTGCACCCCGAATGCACTAAATTTTGTTACAAAATTAACCCTGCAAAACCTTACTCAGAATAATGTTTTCATTGAAGAATTTGATATAAAAGACTGGAAACCTGAACACATATCACTGTCAGACTGGGCAGATATTATGCTGATTGCACCTGCAACGGCCAACACGATAGGAAAAATTGCACAAGGAATTGCTGACAATTTATTAACATCAATAGCCTGTGCATTTTCTAAAAAAATGATTATTGCACCTGCAATGAATTGCAAGATGTGGCAAAATGAAGGAGTAAAAGAAAATATTAAGAAATTAGAAACGCGCGGGGCTGAAATATTAGAACCCGAAACAGGTTTTCTTGCGTGCGGATACACAGGAAAGGGCAGACTGTGTTCGCTAGAAAAAATCTACAACGCTGTTGATGAAGCCCTGAATTATTCAGATAAACTTAAAGATCAAAAAGTCGTAGTAACCGCCGGCGGAACAATTGAAGACATTGACCCTGTAAGATATATTTCAAATTATTCTTCCGGCAAAATGGGATTATCAATAGCTAAAGCAGCCTATGATATGGGAGCGCAAGTGGTTTTGATAACGACAAAAGATTTTGAATGTCCGTTCAAAACAGTAAAAGTAAAATCGGCTATAGAAATGCAAAACGCAATTTATGAAGAATTTGGCAATACAAATTATTTGATAATGTCAGCAGCTGTAGCTGATTACAGGGTAAAGAATTATTCGGATCAAAAATTAAAAAAAGGAAACGAAGAAACTATCACACTTGAACTTGTTAAAAATCCCGATATTTTAGCTGAATTATGCAAAAATAAAACATCACAGGTTGTTGTCGGCTTTTGTGCGGAAAGTGAAAACTTAACAGAAAATGCAAAATCAAAAATAGAAAAAAAAGGATGCGATTATCTTGTTGCAAATGACATTTCAAGACGGGATATAGGATTTAATTCTAATGATAACGAAGTTATAATACTTGACAAAGAAGGTAACATAAATAAATTTGAGAAAGCATCAAAAAAGGTTATTGCAAGAAAGATACTGGAATGGATAAGTACGAAATAACAAGAAAGATACAAGAGTTTGCTCCTGAATATACGCAAGAAGAGTGGGACTGTTCAGGCTGGGCGGTAGAGGTCGAAGGATACAATGAAATCAAAAAAGTTATGCTGTGTCTTACCGTAACGAACAACATTATTAAGCAGGCAAAAGAACAAAACTGCGATATGATTATTTCACATCACCCTTGTTTTTATGTGCCGACAGAATGGTCTGATATAAATATATACTGTGCTCATACAAATTTAGATAAAGCAAATGGCGGAACAACTGATACTTTAATCGCTAAACTCGGATTAGAACAATATAAAATTCAATCAAATCACGAATATTTAAGATTTGTAGAAAATAATTTTACGATAGAAGAATTTACGGATATTATCAGAAAAATTTCACCATATGCAAGAATCATAAATAATTCCGGAATAAAACAATTTCACAAAATTGCATTCTGTTCAGGTTCAGGAAGTGAATTTATACAAGAAGCCAAAGAAAATGGTGCAGATTGCCTGGTTACGGGAGATTTGAAATTCCACACAGCACTCGACAGTCCGATTGCCATATACGACATAGGTCATTTTGAAAGCGAAATAATAATTTTACCTGTTATAAAAGAAATTATTAATCAAGGATGCAATATTATATATGCAGATGAAAAAAGCCCATTTTGCAATATCTAAATATTATTGCCCTTTGGATAGTTTTAAGTTTATAATATAATTATTGGAAGAGAGAATGAATATTTTAGAATCCGTTAAAGACTTATATAGAGGAGAAGACAATAAAGCAACTCACTTGTCAATTTTTGCATTGACAGGAATTATGGCTGTTGCGTTTGTAAATATTACATCTTTATTTATAGGTAATTCTTTATATTCTGTTTTCTCTGCCCCAAGAAGCGAATACATTATCGGATTTTCAATTTTGGCAATAATGCTGGCTATATTTTTTACGGGATACAAGTTTAAATACGCTAACAAGCTTTTAGAAAATGAGGAATCTCCGCTTCCGACAATCTCAATGGATTGTTTTATGATATTTGCAAAAATATTACCGTTTATAATAATTTGGATAACATATTTTATAATATTTTGTATTTTGCTGGGAATAATAATCGGAACAGTTCCCTTAAAAAGCAAAATGGTAGGGTATCTTGTATTAATGTTACTGCCGTTTTTTAACGCAATTTTTATACTATTTTCACAAAATTTTAAATACCGAAAATTTTTATTTAATCCCGCATTAATATTCAAAATAATCAAAGGCACCTATATAAAGGTATTTCTATTGATTTTTCAATTTATGATATTATTCTTTTGCGTATTTATGTGTTTTAAATATCTGTTTAAAATACCGTATGTATGCAATACAAGATTATTCAATCTGATATTTGTACTGGCATTAACATGTTTAAGCGGATATGCACAGGAAATATTAAATTTGACATATTTTAACGGGCTTACAAAAATCGTCAGGGAGTATTTGGCTAAAGAATCTTAATTCTGCCGTCATCTTTTATATCTATCGGTTTTTTAGTTTTTTCTATAATATGTGCAACGCACACTGCAGAATCTATTGCGCATTTATCTATAATTTGTTCGGGACGATTCAGCATTGTAAGTTTATCATTACCCTGAGCACAATAGTCATTTATTACGGTAGTATAAAATTTATCACTTCTTGGATTTTCAACATTTATAGAATGTTTTTTACCCTTTTTATCTATATATGCCATAGATGTTAATTTACCGGTACCGGAAACCGTATATTCTAACCCTGACACATAAAAAATCCCGGGCTTATTTGCACTTGAAGAGAACGATTTTTCACAGGAAAATTTTATTGCATCCACAATATCTTTTTCGCTGTATTTAATTTTATATAATTCATTTTTAAACGGCAAAATATCATTTATCATACGTTCATCAATTTCGCCTTTTTCAAAATACCCTCTGATATTTGCAGCCTGAATTAAAGCAATATCACAGTTCAAATCATCTTTCATGCAATCAGCAATGAAATTTCCATGAGCATTCGGTGAAACTAAATATCTTTCAGGCTCGGGCGGAGCCGAATTTATAACCCCATAAACTTTATTATTGCCAAAAAGTTTGTCAAATACATATTTTACAGGCATATCCCTGTGGAAATTTTTTGTATAACCTATATTATTCTGAACTTTTTTAATTATACCATTCTTATCAAACTCTAAATTCAGAATCCCGAAGTTTTTACCATCTTTCCCTGCCTGCGTAATAATAACAGGTTCTCCATCTTTGTTATAGAAGAGATTTTCGCCTTCTTTAACATCAAAAATCAAATCATGAGAATGACCGCCAAGAATTACATCAACACCGGAAGTTTCTTTTGCTACGATTTTTTCCAGCTTGTTGCCAAGGTGAGATAATAAAATTACTTTATTTACTCCCTGTTTTTTTAATTTATCGGCTTCCAGCTGTATATCATACAGGGTTGTTTTGGCATCATCAACACTTATATCCCTTTGAAGTGTTCCTAACTTTGTTCTTGTATATAAATCGATTGGAGTTGTTCCGATTATACCGTATTTATGACCGTTAATCTCTTCTACAACAGATGATTTTACAACTCTTCCCCACGGACTTCTCGGATTAATTTTTACGTTGTTTGCAAGTAAATTATATTTAACAAAGGGAAGAACCTTTTCGACTCTTCCCTGCATATCGTGTTCATGATTTCCAATAGCTGATGAACTTATACCTATAAAATTTTGAAACAAAACAGCGGCCTTATTAATTACAACATCCTCGCCGACCATAACATCTCCGGAGGATAATTTCAGGGTATCTGTATCTTTCTTCTGCTTATTCTGAAAATCAAAAGAACGGGAAGCCGCAACCGTTTTTTCCATATTTATAGACTTTCCGTGAAAATCATTTATATAAAAAATACTTGTTTTGATGTTATCCATCCCAACAGAATTTATCATATTTTTGAAATCCCTTTGTTATATGAAAACACATAAAAAAAAATTATGCGGGATTATTACAATATTATTTACAATAGTTAAAATTTGATCTGCAGAATTTATAATCTTTTTTATTTTTCAATATAATCCTTGAACTCTTTAAAATTGACCTTATACCCGCAGCCTTCGTGCAATTGTCCCCTGTAATTTATACGTTTTGCAGGATAATTTTTACACATTCTTAACCTGTGTTTGTAATCAGAACATAAGCCTTCCGGAGTAACAAGTTTACACGCAAAAATAAGATTTCCATATTCATCCCTCCCTTTTATATAAAACCTTTTATATTTGGGAAATATTTTTTGCATTATTTCAAATTCTTTTTCGGTATAAGTATCCATACTATACATATAATTACAGCATTTACCGCATTTAAGACAATGACCTGTTATTTCGTAACTCTGTCTTTGAGGTACAAAATAAGATAAAAATTCATACAAAACAGATTTAAGCAAATCTAACATTTTTACATGATAACTTAAAAAGTCTGTTTTGTGTATAATGTTTATATGAAAGATTTTGATGAACTACGTGTTTATTCTTGGATTGAATTTGCAATTTGGATGCTTATAGTTGCCATTTGCGTATTTTCGGTCAGGTTTTTATATCACAAAAACCAACAACAATACAAAAGTTATCAAATTTTTATGAATGATGTTGACGGTTTAATTGTCGGCTCTCCTGTAAAATTTTTAGGCACACAAATTGGTCATGTTACAAAAATCCAACTTGTATCATCTGATGTATATTCAGATATTTACATAAAATTTATCATAACGGAAAAAGAATTAACCCTTCCGAAAGGCTCTATTGCAACAGTTGAAGGCAGTGGTCTTGGCGGCTCAAAATCACTTGAAATATATCCGCCGGAAGATGATAAAACCAATAATATAATTGTCGCAAAGGATTCAACCCGACTTAATAAAATCTTAAGCCTGTTTAATACAATCTTTAAAGATATTGAAGAAATATGCACAAACATTGTGCATGCCGGCAAAGAAATTTCAAAAGATGCACCGCCAAGGATAGAAAAGAATGTAGTAACCCCGGCACAAGCAGATGATAAAGTTGAAAAACTTAATAAACAATTAGATGAATACATAAAAAAAGAAAAAGATTTTAGAAATAAATACCTCAAAGAAAAGAAAACAACCCCATCAGACAAGCAATAAAATTATGGGGCTTTCATTATATGTTCGCTGACAGCTTTTACTGCAGCCTGAACTCTGTTATTTACTCCCAGTTTTTCAAAAATCTTTTTTAAATACATTTTCACCGTATTAGGAGATAAAAATAACTCATTTGCAATCTGTTCATTCGTCATTCCTGAAGATAAAAGCTCCAACACCGTTAATTCTTTTTGATTAAGCCTTTTCATATATATCCTTCCGTTAGTATTTTACATAGTATAAACTATTTTACATTAAATACCTTAATAATATTTCCGCTTAATAAAAATTTACAAACGGGTTGTGCATTGATTTGATATAATTTAGCCTGAAAAGAGGAATAAAATGACAACAATTAAAATCACAAAAATGCAAGGACTGGGTAACGATTTTGTTTTTATGGACTATGAAGAATTTGAAAAAACGAATTTACCGTTGGATAAACTTGCAATAAAACTTTGCGACAGGCATTTCGGGATAGGGGCAGACGGCTTAATTATACCTGTACCTTATAACGAAAGTGATGCGGATATAAAATGGCACTATGTAAATTCTGACGGTTCACTAGCCCAAATGTGCGGAAACGGAATGAGATGTTTTGCAAGATATGTATATGACAAGGGACTTGTTAATAAAAAATCATTTAAGGTTAAAACACTTGCAGGGATTATATGTCCTGAAATTCTTGATGACGGGAATATAAGAGTTAATATGGGAAATCCTATACTTGAAGATGAAAAAATACCGTTTAAAAGCGCTGAAAGAAAACTCACCGTAAAAGATAAAACTTTTGAAATTAATCCGGTATCAATGGGAAACCCTCACTGTATAATATTCACAGATGAGAATACTCTTGAACTTGCAAAGACTTACGGTCCGGAAATAGAAAAACACCCATATTTTCCTGAAAAGACAAATGTTGAATTTGTAAAAATACAATCCCGCAAAGAAGTTGAAATGTGCGTATTTGAAAGAGGCTGCGGAATAACACTTGCCTGCGGAACCGGAGCTTGTGCAACTGTGGTTGCCTGCATTTTAAATAACTTAACAGAAAATAATGTGAAAGTTAATCTGCTTGGCGGGGCTGTAAACATTGAATGGCAGGGTTCTAAAGGCGACACCCGACACAATGTATTTATGACCGGAAGTGCAAATTATACATTTAATGCAGAATTTATGTTGTAATTATAATTTTTTTCATGGTAAGATTTATTTACACTTAAATATAAATAGTAAAAGGAGAAATATAAATGAGAAAGTATGAATTAATGAGCATCTTCAAACCAAATTTAGATGCAGAAGAAGTAGAAAAATTAATTGAAAAAATTAATTCAATTATTGTGGATTTCGGCGGAAGCGTTGAATCAACAGACAAAGCAGGCCGAAAAAAATTAGCATACGATATTCAGGGTTTCAGAGATGGTTTCTTTGCAACATCTATTCTTTCATTACCTGCTGATAAAGTTGCAGAATTTAAAAGACAATTAAGACTAAATGACAACATTTTAAGAACAATGTTTATGGAAGTTGAATCAGTTAACGCATAAGTAAAGGATTAGTTATGACAATAGCAAAAGCTGCCGTAACAGGCATTGTTTACAAAGAACCAAAAACAGGATATACACAGAATAATATTGCAGTATCTTCTTTCGTTTTAAATATTTCAGAAAACGGCGGAGAAACATTGGTTCGGGTAATATCTAAAAGACAAGCATTATCAAATGTTATTGACGGTCTTTCAAAAAATCAAAAAGTTTTGGTTGGCGGTAAATTACAGACAGCAACCAATAAACTTGATGACGGAACAGAAAAGAAAGTCTTTGAAATTGATGCTTCTTCAATAGAAGTAATCGGCGGAAGCTCAACTGCTTCATACGGAACAGAAAGTGAAGACGGTTCAATTTTGAGTTTTGGCGAAATGGAACAACCTGCACCGGCACAAGCTGATGTCTTAATGAATGACGAAGAAGTTCCGTTTTAAGATGTAATACAAACAGTAAAATAATATAAGGCTAGAAAGGCAAATTAAAACAATGGCAAAAGCAGAAGACAAAAAAAAGCATAAGAATTGTAATTTATGTGCAGACAAAGTTGAAGCTATAGATTACAAAGATGCTTCAAAATTAAGAAGATACTTAACTGAAGCCGGAAAAATAATTCCTAGAAGAATTACCGGAAATTGCGCTAAACATCAAAGAATGGTAGCAAAAGCAATTAAAAAAGCTAGAGAAGCAGCAATTATCAGCTACGTATTTGATTAATTTTCAAAAAAAAGATAAAAAACTCTTATTCTTTACAGAATAAGAGTTTTTTTATATGTGTGTTATAATTACATTATTATGAAAGAGAATGAAGCTGATAAAATATATAAACTTATTGATAATAAAGAATATGCGCACGCAAAAGAATTAATAATGGAAATTTTACACCAAGACGACAAAGACATTGATGCGTGGAAACTTTTAGCACTTTGCGAAGTTAATGTTGAAAATTATGATGACGCAAGACAAATACTTGAAGATGTAATTAAATTCAAACAAGACGATGCAATTTGCTGGTATTATTTAGGATGTTGTTACGATAATCTTGAAGATTATATATCTGCAATACACGCATACAATATGGTCATCAAACTCAGACCGGAATATGTTGATGTCTATAAAAGTATGTCCATAGTGCATATAAAAAACCAAGAGCCTCAAAAAGCACTTGAATATGTAAACGAAGGCTTAAAATATGCAAAGGAAGATGACTATTCTTTCTATTATATTGCAGGAACAGCCTGCATGGCTTCACAACAGTTTGAAGAAAGTATTAAATACATTGAAAAAGCTATTGAATTAAACCCTGACAATGTTCAGCTTTATAATAATCTTGGTACTGCCTATCTTACAACCGGCAAACTTGAAAAAGCACTTGAAATATATAAAAAATCAACAGAACTCGCTCCTGATGATTCACTTGCATATTTCAATATTGCATCTATATTGCAAATGCAGGAAGATCACGAACAAGCCTGTGAATATTTTGAAAAAGCTCACGGACTTGAACCGGAAGATGACAGCTATATTGTTGCATGGGCAATTTCTGAAGTTAAAGCGGGCAAAATTGAACAGGCAATTGAGCACTACAAATATCTGTCAGTAACCTATCCGCAGAAAACAACATACAAGTTTAATCTTGCAAACTGCCTTCAGCTTATTGGAGAATATGAAACCGCAATATCTATTCTGAACCAGTTACTTTTATTAAAACCTAAATCCGCAAATATATTGAAAAAGCTTGCATCTTTATATATAGGAACAGGGCATTTATCAAGAGCAAAAGATATTTATGAAAAAATAATCAAAATAGGCATTACCGATTATCGCCCTTATTATGAGTTATCGCTTCTTTGTGTAAGAACAGGTGATACAGACAGGGCAGAACAAATGCTCAAAAAAGTATGCAAACTTCAGCCTGATTTTGCACTTGCTCACAAAGATTTAGGGGTTCTTTACCTTAATAAACGACTTTTTGATTACGCAAAAGAAGAATTTGAAAAAGCATACGAATGTGATCCAAACGATTATCAAATAATTATTGAATATGCAAATTATTATCATGCAACATCCGATTTTGAACAGGCAGATGCAATGTACCAAAAGGCTCTTGAAATTAACCCAAACAGTCCTACGGGTTTAGCCTTTTCAGCACTAAATAAAACGCATCTTAAACAAATAGATACAGCTCTTGAACAAATTAAGCTGGCATTAAACTTATCTCCTGCTTCAGCGTTTTTATTTTTCATTGCAGGCAGAATATATTTTTTGGCAGATGATTATGAAAGAGCAAAAGACTATCTGATTAAATCTTTTGAAATGGAGCAAATTCCGGAAACACAGAATTTACTTGGTTTATGCTATTTCAATTTAAAAGATTACAAACAGGCAAAAACAATATTCCAAAACATGCTTGAAAAGGCACCTTTAAATATCAATATGCTTTTAAACCTTGCAAAATGTTCACACGAACTTGATGATAACCCAAAAGCACTTGAGTATCTTGATAAAATTGTTGAAACCTTCCCTGAATGTGAAGAAGCTCACGAACTTATCAGAGAATATTCATAAACATAAAATAGCTAAGCACTAAATGCTAAATTTCTCGGAGTAAAATTATTGTTATTTTGAGGAGGGAACGCCGGAGCTTTGTATTTATCGTTTTCTTCTTTCAGGTTTTTTGCAATCTTTTTGCCTATATTATAACAGATTGTAGATGCACCTATTGAACCGATAACAAAAGCAATACCCCTTACAATCGGTTTCCATTTTTTGCTTATCGGAAGTTTATCGACAATACCGTCTAAATTCTTCTTCATCCAGCCTTCCATTGCGAACATACCTGCAAGGTTTCCGGTTTCTGCAATAATTGCGGATTGTTTATCTTCAGAAGTCAGTACATTTATACCGCTTGAAACACAAATTAAAGGATTTATATGCTCACTTGCAAATTTTACTCCTTTTGAAATACCTCTGAAAACCTTATCATTTTCAGAAATTCTGTTAAAAGCATTTATTGCACTTCTTGTACCTTTACCAAACATATTGTCATAATTACTGACCTGCTTAAAGAATTTTGCAGCCTGTCCGACAGTAACAAGACCTCTGCCGCCTTCACCGTTGTTCGCACGGTTGCCGTTTCTTATTGTAAAAAGTATGTTTGCAACATCAATCATAAAAACACTTCAATTTCACACTACTACACTTACATTTATATAAAGTATTTTTATTCTAAAAAATTGCTGACACTCATTTATTTGTTACAAATGTTTACTGATTTTTTAGCCTGCTTCCACAATTTGTCATATTCCTCAAAAGAATACTCCTCTAGCGGTTTTGTAGCTAATTCTTCCATTTTGCGAAAACGTTTTTCAAATTTTTTATTAGCTTTTAAAAGAGCCTGCTCTGCGTCAATTTTGTTCCATCTTGCAAGATTTACCGCCGCAAATAATATATCGCCAAACTCCTCTTCCATATGATTTTTATCATGCTCATTTTCTGCCTGCTTAAATTCATCAATTTCGGAATATAAACATTCGTATAAAGATTCTTCATTCGGCCATTCGAAACCGACTTTTATCGCTCTTTTGGATATTTTTTGAGCACTCATCAGTGCCGGCATGCTCTTTGACAAACCATCCATAACAGATTTGCGTTCAGTTTTTTCTTCCGCTTTTAATATATCCCAATTCTTTTTTACATCTTCAGAATTTTTTACCTTTGCATCCCCGAATACATGCGGATGCCTGTGAATAAGCTTGTCTTTTAATTCTTTTGCAACATCTTCAATATTAAAATCGTTTCTTTCAGAAGCTATTTGGGAATGTAAAAGCACCTGTAAAAGAACATCTCCCAGTTCTTCTTTCAAATGCATCATGCTGTTCTCATCGATAGCATCAACAGCTTCATATGCTTCTTCTAACATGTTAGGGCGTAATGACTGATGAGTTTGTTCTCTGTCCCATGGGCACCCGTCAGGAGCTCTTAACTTTGCTATTACACTAATAAGTTCTTCTAAATTCTCATATCTCATGCCCTAATTTTACCACAAATCATACAAAAGGTTGATTTATTATCCGAGAGCTATGATAGACTAAAATGTGTGGATATAGACAAAGAAAAGAGGAAACAGTATGTCAACTATAGAAAGAATAGGTCAACTTAGCCACCGTATTTTTAATACAACAGTAAATGAACAAAATGTTCGCAGAGATTCAAATCCGTTTGCTAAATCAAACTTTCAAAAAAACATCTTAACTGAAGATGTATTTGAATCAAATGCAAAGAAAGATTCTGTAAGTTTTACGGGCGGCATTACCCAGGGGACAAAGAGGATTTATTCAACTTTTGTAGGCTCAATAGCCAATTTAGGAAAAAGATTTTATGAAGGTATTGAATCCATAAAAGAATTTGGTACAAGAATGAAAGAAGGCGTTGTTAATGTATTTAATAAAGTGAAAGAAATAGGCAATACCGAAATTCATCTTGGTGAAGGCATCAAAAATGGTTATAACATAATTAAAGAAAAATTATCTGCAGATATAGCAGATTTGATTAATACACGAGGACGCAATGTTGCTAAAATGGCAAAGATGGACCCTCATACAGAAGTAAAACCTATGCTTATTGAAAGTATAAAAGCTTTAGAAGAAAGCATGGCAGAGGCAGCATAAGGAGAACAGATTAATGAATATGACAATGATGAAATCAAATAAACAATTTAACAGAGTTGCAGATATTATCGACTCTTTAACAATTAATCCAAATCCTGATTCTGTCAGTGTTCTTGAGGAAATCGGAACAAATTCATCTATTGATGAAGTAAGAGAAATGACTGCTCGTGCATTGGTGAAAAGAAACGAACCGCACTCTTTATCTGTTGTAATTTCTCATAGAGGAAAAGGAATAAATGACATGTCAACAGTGGTTGCAATGAGTACAATTAATTCATTGTTATCACTTGAAGATAAACAAGAAGCAATGAAAGTGCTTGAAAGTACAATCTGCGGTGATTTTTCAGATGATGTAAAAGAAAACGCCCGTTCCGTAAAAGCACTTATGGCTTTGAGCTAATTTATTATAAATAATAAGAGAGAGAGAAAGATGTATAGATAAATTCTATACATCTTTTTATTTAAAGCAAAAATTTTTCTGTTATAGTTTTAATAAGCATATGAAAATACAAAGAATCCAAAATTTTACATATAATACTCATTTTAACGGCGCAGCAACGCCTAATTACCACATAAACGATATTTCCGGTAATAACAGCGAAAACAAAACACCTGATAATCAAATACCGGAATGGGCAAGAAAGGGCATGCTTGCACTTTTAATATTTTTTGCAGTCAAAAATGATCCGTCTGTGCAAAATCTTATGAAACCTGAAAGCATTAAACGGGAAGAAAAGGCAAGAACAGAATACTTTGAAGATGTGCATAAACTCGGAAACGGAAACAAAATATACCCTGCAGTATATCATTTAAACAGATTGGCAGATGTCGATAACATCGGCATTAAATCAAACGGCAGAGAAACATACACGCTGAATTTAAAATTAGACAGCATAAATGCAGATATACTCATAACTCTTTCTTCCGTTGCTGATAATACGTTATCAGGAACAATGAAAATTAAAAATGGAGAAAACGCAAGATTTAAAGCTATATTTTCAGACAAAAACCCTGATGAATTTGAATTGCAGATAAGAAATCCAAATAATGAAAAATTTACCCTCGGAAGAACCGCTAAAGGTGAATTTTATCAGGTAAAAAATAATAAAAAAGTTGTTCTGAATAAGAAAAATGTCGAAAAATATCAAAAATCATTAGAAAATATCCCAAATTATGAGGACATGGAAAACATATCATTTTTTACAACAAAAAATGACATGTGGAGAAAATTAAACCTTATATTATTGAGCTTTTTACTATTGGCAGAAATGAATCACGACAACCAAAAAAGACGCGAAAAGCAAAAAGACTGATAACTTAACCCTTTACGGCGCCCTCATTTTCGCCTGATATAAAATATTTTTGCATAGCCAAAAAGAAAATTATTATCGGGACCGTTGAAATAATGGAACCCGCTGCAATATAACGCCAATTTGAAGAAAACATACCCTGCAAATTGTTAACCCCGACAGGCAGGGTGTACATAGCTTCTTTTGTCAAAACGATACTTGGCCATAAAAATTCACCCCATGAGCCGATAAAAGTAAATATTGCAAGTACCGCCAATGAGGGTTTAACCATAGGTAACAATACTTTCCAAAAAACCTGAAAAACATTGCACCCATCAACAATTGCAGCTTCTTCCATTTCTCTTGGGATGGTTAAAAAAGCCTGACGCATAAGAAATATTCCAAATGCACTAACCGCAAACGGCATAATTAAACCGATAAATCCGCAAACATCACCATAAGCATCAGTCAAATGCAATTTTAATGTTATTAAATATACAGGAAGCATAATCGCCTGAAAAGGCACCATTATCGTTGCAAGAATAGTAAAAAAAGTTATTCGCTTCCCTTTAAATTCCATTCTTGCCAAAGGATATGCCGCAAGAGAAGACAAAATAAGATTAAGCAAAACAGTTCCGCCTGCAACAATTACAGAATTTATAAAATATCGCATTAAGTCAACTCTTTTCCAAACTCCGACATAATTATCCCAAGTAAAATCATGAGGAATTACAGTCGGCGGATAGGCAAAAATATTTTCACCCGCACCCTTTAATGAGGTTGATAATAGCCAAATAAAAGGGAATATCGACAGCAGCGATACCAAAATTAAAATTATATGCGTTGGTATATTTTTTAAGTTCTTCATATTTTATACTTCCCACGCTCGAATACAAATATATTTAACAACGAAAATACCATAACAATAACCAGCAAGATTACAGCCATTGCACTTGCGTATCCCAAATCAAGATTTTCAAAAGCCTTTTCATATATATAATATACAATAGTTTTTGTTGAATCTAACGGACCACCTTTTGTCATAACATATATTTCTGCAAAAATCTTTAACGCAGATATTGAACTTATTATTGAAACAAGTGCAATTGCAGGCATCAAATGAGGAACAGTAACAGTCATATGCTTTTGCCAAAAATTCGCACCGTCAATATCGCATGCTTCATACAATTCATTTGGTACACTCATCAATGATGCAAGATAAATCATCATATAATAACCAATACCCTTCCAAATAGTAACTATTATTACGGAATATATTGCATATTTGGGATCTGTAAGCCACCCTATAGGCTCAAGATGAAATAACTGCATTATATAATTTAAAATACCTTCTTGTGCATAGAGCCATTTAAAAGCAATTGCCGCTACAACAATTGACACAATTACCGGCAGATATATAAGAATTTTATATAATGTAATTCCGCGGATTTTTTGATTTATCAATACAGCAATAAATAACGGAAAAATTGCAAGCACCGGCACAGCAACTACAAGGTATATTAAAGTGTTTACCATAACCTTATAAAAAACAGGATTATGCAAAATATCAATATAATTTTTTAATGCCGTAAATTCAGGGTTGTATATGCTCGAAGAATAATCAAAAAAACTTAACCCAATAGTCTGAAAAAACGGAATAAAGAAAAATAGCGTCAAAACAATCAACGCCGGCAATAAAAAAAGATAAGGTGATAATTTTCCGTAATATTTGAACATAACACCTGCCTGCAAAAATATTATATATGCCTTTGTCCCGGATTTAAGAGCATATCAGATAATCTGTCCGAGCCTATAAAATCCCTTTGAGCCATAATTTGTGCAGCTGTATGATTGTCATAAGGTACATACCTGTGAACAAGCTCAAATGACCCATTTTCAAAATCAATAATACAATAACAAGCAACAGGTTCTTCTGTCATAGGACGTCCGACAGAACCGACATTAACTACAGTTTGCCCTTTTGTAGTCTGATAACCGCATGGGATATGGGTGTGGCCGCATAATATAAGCTTTTCTTTTGTACCCTCAACCATTTCTTCAACTTCTTCTAACGGCATATTCGGAAAAATATCTTCATTATTGGCTCTTGGAGAACCATGAACAAATAATACACTGCATCCTTCGATTTCCTGGCTTAATGCAGGCGGCAAGTTTGCAAGATATGCCTTGTATGAATCATCCAGAATTTCAACATCACTGGCAATTGCATTTGCCATAACAGGATACTGAGCTTCAAGAAACTCCAAAACATCCTGACCGAAGTTTGCAATCATCTTATCTGTATTACCCTGAATAACAGTCCAGGTATCCTGATCCATGACATAATCCATAACATCTTTTGGCTGGGGACCGGCAAGAGCAAGATCGCCAAGACAATACACATGCTCACAACCCTGTTCAACAACGTCTGTCATAACAGCTTCAAGACCCTGAACATTACCATGAATATCAGATAAGACTGCAACTCTCATAATTTATCTCCTTAAATAACTTTATTACTAATATTTGATAAATAAAGTATATCATAAAAAACAATAATATCAGTTAAATTCAATAAATATAAGACAATTAAGCAATAATAAGAGTTCTCTCAACGCTAATATTAAGTTTTGTAAAGTGTATTTTTTACACTATTGCTGGGTTTTAGGGGATTGAATTAATATATTAAAACATATTGTTGACAGCAAAATTTTATTGTGCAATAATAATTACATAAGATTTAAGTGTAGCCGAAACACTAAATATAAATAGTTCATTAACCCCAAAACATATAAACTCCTAAATAATAAACACTAAAAGAGACCATTAGGATGCAGAAAACGACCCACTCAACATGTTGAGTGGTTTTTTTTAGCCCGAGCAGAGCTACGAACGAAGTAAGAGACGAAAAACAATAATCGGAAAATGAATATTGCGCAAGCGAGCAAAGGCTGTAGCCATCGGCGAAATAGTCAGGCGGTCGGCTAGACAAATGAGCCGATGCGAAAGCCGTCTAGTGCGAGCGCAGCAAGATTACATATTGCGAACGGTACCGTTTATTGCGAGGGCGTAAAGCCCGAGCAGAGCCACTTGTATTTGTGACCTATCAAACCTTACTTGTAGAGCTTCATTGTTTATGTTATTTTATAAAAAACAGAAAAGAGGCGAAGTATGTATAAAGGATTAATAGACAAATACAGACAGTATTTACCGGTAAGTGATTCAACTCCGATTGTAACTTTAAATGAAGGTAATACACCTTTAATTAAGGCAGACAATTTAGCAAAAAAGATTGGACTGGATGCTGAAATATACTTAAAATTTGAGGGATGTAATCCTACAGGAAGTTTTAAGGACAGAGGAATGACAATGGCAGTAACAAAAGCCAAGGAGTCAGGTTCAGGAGCAATTATATGTGCTTCTACCGGCAACACATCCGCTTCTGCCGCAGCATACGGTGCTAAAGCAGGATTAAAAACATTTGTATTAATTCCTGACGGATATATAGCTTTAGGGAAATTATCGCAGGCAATGATGTATGGTGCTGAAATTATTGCAATTCAGGGCAATTTTGACAGGGCACTGGAAGTGGTAAGAGAAATAGCTGACAAATACCCAATAACACTTGTAAACTCTGTGAATCCATACAGAATTGAAGGACAGAAAACAGGAGCATTTGAAATATGTGAAGCTTTAGGGCAAGCTCCTGATTACCACTTTATCCCTGTAGGTAACGCGGGAAATATTACTGCATACTGGAAAGGATACAAAGAATGGTTTGAAATAGGTAAAATACCTGCAACTCCAAAAATGATGGGGTTTGAAGCAGAAGGAGCCGCAGCAATTGTAAAAGGGGAAAGAATTATGAACCCTGAAACACTTGCAACCGCAATCAGAATAGGCAACCCTGCAAGCTGGCAAAAGGCAGAAGCTGCACGAGATGAAAGTAACGGTATGATTAATTTCGTAACAGATGACGAAATAGTAAAAGCTTATAAATTAATCGCATCTTGTGAAGGTGTTTTAGCAGAACCTGCATCAGCCGCATCAGTAGCAGGGCTTATAAAAGTAAAATCACAGGTTAAAGAAGGATCAAAGATAGTCTGCATATTAACAGGAAACGGCTTAAAAGATCCTGATAATGCAATTAAATATTCTAACGCTGATGTTAAAAAGACATCATCTGAATTAAATGACATATTAAAAGTCATGAATATTTAGTTCAGAATATCATTTGCTATAATTAAACAATTTAAAGCAGGCATAAGTATTTACGCCTGCTTTATTCAATTACTAATTTCGGCAAAACAAACTACCAGCTTGCTTTTGTTACGCCAGGTAATAAACCTTGGTGTGCCATTTTTCTTAAACAAATTCTGCAAAGACCGAAATCTCTGTGATAACCGTGAGGTCTTCCGCAGATTGAGCATCTGTTATGAAGTCTTACTGCCGGATATTTACCTGCAGCTACCAATTTTTCACGTTTTGCTTCTTTGTCAATCATCGCTTTTTTAGCCATGAATTTCTCCTTTATGTTTTATTGTGTATTATTTTCGTTTTTAATTAATTTCGTTTTACTTTTTGAAAGGCATACCGAGAAGTCTTAACAATTCTCTTGCTTCTTCGTCAGTATTTGCTGTTGTAATAACAGAAACATTCATACCCTTTACTAAATCAACTTCTTCGTAAGAAATTTCAGGGAATAATGCTTGTTCTTTCAAACCTAATGTATAATTACCTCTGCCATCGAAACTTTTTGCACTAACGCCGCGGAAGTCACGAATTCTTGGAAGAACAACGCAGATTAATTTCTGCATGAAATCATACATTCTTTCGCCTCTTAATGTAGCCATAGCACCAACAGGCATACCTTCTCTTAACTTGTATGATGCTATAGATTTTTTAGCTTTTGTAACAACTGCCTTTTGACCGGCAATTTTTGTTAACTGATTTTCAATAGCTTCTGCTATTTTTGAATTGTGAGAAGCTTCACCAACACCCATGTTTAAAACGATTTTAACGATTTTTGGTACTTGGTGAATATTTTTGTATCCGAATTTTTCCTTCATTGCAGGAATAACATCTTCTACATATCTTGCTTTTAAATTTTTTGTTGTTGTCATTTTCCTATTTCCTTTACTATTGGTATTAATGTCGTACCATAAAGCACACATTAAGCATCTAGCTGTTCACCGCATTTTTTACAAACGCGTACTTTTTTACCGTCAATAACTTTCATTGCCGGTCTTGTTGCTTTATCACAAGCAGGGCATACAATCATCACATTTGATGAATCTACAGGAGCTTCTAATTTGATTAAACCACCTTGAATACCCAATGCCGGTTGAGGCTTTTGAGCTTTGGTAATCATATTAGCACCTTCAACAGTAACTCTGCCTGTTGTACGGTCAACTTTTTTAATGTTACCGATTTTTCCTTTGTCTTTACCTGCAATAATGATAACTCTGTCACCATTTTTTACATGTAAATCTTTCTTATCTGTGTTTGTCATTTTTCTTTCCTTTTTTTACTAATTTAATTGGATTCCGAATATTATTTCGGTATCATTTAGCATATACTAAATAACTTCAGGTGCTAAAGAAACAATCTTCATATAGCCCTTGTCACGCAATTCACGAGCAACAGGTCCAAATACACGAGTTCCTCTAGGGTTGCCGTCTTTTGCAATAATAACGGCTGCATTTTCGTCAAATCTGATAACAGATCCATCCTGACGTTTAATATCAGCCTTTGTTCTTACTACAACTGCACGAACAACTTCACCTTTTTTTACAGTCATATTAGGAGTTGCATCTTTTACAGAAGCTACAATCTCGTCACCTACGGCTGCAAACTTTTTATTTGAGCTGCCCATAACACGAATACACAAAAGTTGTTTTGCACCGGTGTTATCAGCTACTTCTAGTCTAGTTTCTTGTTGTATCATTTTTCTTTCCTTTATTTTGTGCCGGTAAACTACCGACCTGTCTTGTGCCTCTCATTACACATAGGTAATGCTGCAACCTGATGTATCACAATAAATACTATCTGGCTTTTTCTACAATCTCTGCTACTGTCCAACGTTTATCTTTAGACATTGGCTTTGATTCAACGATTCTTACGATATCGCCTTCGTTACAAACATTTTCAGCATCATGTGCTTTATAATGTTTATTGGATTCCATAATCTTTTTATATCTTGGATGCGGCTCGTAGTCTGCAACTTTTACAACTACAGTCTTATCCATTTTATTACTGATTACCATTCCTTGTTTTTCTTTTTTAGGCATTTTCCTTACCTTTCTCTGTTATTATTGTCTTTGCTTGTGCGATAAGTCTTTTTGTTTTTGAAATTGTTGCTGTGTTTTCCAATTTATTAGTTGCGAGTGATAGTCTTGATTCTAATAATTGTTTTTTCCAATCAACAATTGCATTTTGTAACTCATCGACTGATTTTTCACGCATTTCACTTAATTTCATTTTTATATTCCTTTGTTATTTATGCTTCGTCTGTTTTTACAACTATCTTAGTTTTGATAGGTAATTTCTGTGCAGCAAGCTCTAGTGCATGAGTTGCAACACCTTTATCAAAGTATTCCAGTTCAAACATTATTCTGTTTGGTTTTACAACGGAAACCCAATATTCTACATTACCTTTACCTGAACCCATACGAGTTTCAGCAGGTTTTGCAGTAATCGGTTTATCCGGAAATATTTTAATCCATACATTACCGCCACGTTTGATTTCACGAGTCATAGCACGACGAGCAGCTTCTATCTGACGGCTGGTGATCCAACCCGGCTCTACTGCCTGCAACCCGTAATGACCGAATTCAAGTTTTGTACCTCTGGTTTCAGTACCTCTCATTCTGCCTTTCATCATTTTGCGGTATTTTGTTTTTTTAGGCTGTAACATTTTATATTTGCTCCTATTATTTTATACCTTTTGTATTACTTACTGTGCTTTGGCAAATCTATTTACCATACACATTTTTAAGATTATTCTTCAGTAGTAGCTGCTGCTTTCTGACGTCTTTGGCGTCTTGCAGGTCTTTCTGAATTATTTTCTCTGTTACCTTTGTTAGATTTGATGTTTTGATCTGCTAATTCACCAGGCATTAAGTTGCCTTTGAAAATCCAAACTTTAACACCAATTTTACCCATGATTGTATCAGCTTCTGCAAAACCGAAATCAACATCAGCTCTTAAAGTCTGAAGAGGAATTCTTCCTTCTTTAGCCCATTCGCTACGTGCGATTTCAGCACCACCCAAACGACCTGATACCATAACTTTGATACCCTGTACGCCTGAACGCATTGTTCTTTGCATAGCTTGTTTCATTGCACGGCGGAATGCTATACGTTTTTCTAATTGTTGAGCAATATTTTCTGCAACTAATTGAGCATCAGCATCAATTCTTGCAACTTCAACAACATTAATGATAACTTCTTTACCAATGTATTTTGATACATCTTTACGAAGATCATCAATACCTTGTCCGCCTCTGCCAACAACAATACCAGGTTTTGCAGTTACAACGGTGATAGTAATTTTATCCCCTTTTCTTGCAATCCAGATTTTTGAAATGCCGGCAGCATATAATTTTTTCTTAACATATTTTCTGATTTTAGCGTCTTCCGCTACGAATTCTCTGTAGTCTTTCACTTTAGCAAACCAAGAGCTTGCCCATTTTTGAATGATTCCTACTCTAAATCCGGTTGGATGTGTTTTTTGTCCCATTTTATCATTTCCTATTTTGTTGTATCACTAACTACTAATGTAAGGTGTGATGTACGTTTCATTCTTGAGTACATACGACCTTGAGCTCTTGTTCTTGCACGTTTGTATGTAGTACTTTCATCAGCAAAGATTTGAGAAATCTTTAAAGATTCAGCACTTGTGCCATACTGTTCTCTGGCATTTGCAACAGCAGCCTTCAAATTCTTTTCAACTACTCTTGCTGCGAAGTAAGGCATGAAACGTAACATATCTTGAGCTTCAATAACAGATTTACCACGAACTTCGTTGATTACTCTGCGTAGCTTACGTGCTGTCATTTTTATGTCTGTTTGTTTTGCTTTTGCTTCCATTGTTTTATCCTTTTTCATTTAATTAGATTGTACTAAGCTCTTTTCGCCGTCTTATCAGAACCTGCATGACCTTTGAAAAGTCTTGTTGGAGCGAATTCACCCAATTTGTGTCCTACCATTTCTTCAGTAATGTAAACCGGTACGTGAGTTTTACCGTTGTGTACTGCGATTGTATGGTTTAACATATCAGGTACTACCATTGATGCTCTTGACCAAGTTTTGATAACTTTCTTTTCAGAGTTAGCATTCATTTTTTCTATCTTTTTCTGTAGAGATTCTTCTACATACGCACCTTTTTTTAATGAACGTGCCATTTATTTCTCCTTTTTGTTTTTGAGTGTATTTAATTGAGATTATTATCTCTTATTTCTGCGTCTTACGATTAACTTATCAGACGCTTTTCCTTTTTTACGAGTCTTATAACCAAGTGCCGGTTTACCCCAAGGAGTCTTAGGATTTCCACCAGGACCTGTTTTACCTTCACCACCACCGTGTGGGTGATCGCAAGGGTTCATTGTAACACCACGAACAGTTGGTCTGATACCCATATAACGTTTTCTGCCGGCTTTACCGATTGATAAGTTTTTAAATTCAGCATTGCCTAAAACACCGATTGTTGCAAGACATTCTTTTCTTATCATTCTCATTTCGCCTGAAGGAAGTTTTATTGTTACATAATTACCTTCTTTTGCCATTACCTGAGCACTGTTACCTGCTGCTCTTACTAAAATTCCGCCACGACCAGGAGTCATTTCAATATTATGAACAAATGTACCTAACGGAATCAATTCAAGCGGAATAGCATTTCCTGTTTGAACAGGAGCTTCAGGACCGCTTACAATAGTATCACCTACGTTCAATCCTTCCGGAGTTAAAATATATCTTTTTTCACCATCAGCATAGAAACATAAAGAAATTCTTACATTTCTGTTTGGATCGTATTCAATAGTTTTAACTGTTGCCGGAATACCGAACTTTTCTCTTTTGAAATCAATTACACGGTAAGATTTTTTTACACCGCCGCCTTTATGACGACAAGTAATTCTACCTGTATTGTTTCTGCCTGATTTTTTATTTAATGATCTTAATAAAGATTTTTCAGGAGTTGATGTAGTGATTTCTGAGTAATCACTTCTTGTCATACCTCTTTGTCCCGGAGATGTCGGATTAATTTTTCTTATTGCCATTTTATTTTCTCCTTTTGGCTTTTGCCGAATTATATTTCGACCTACTACTTTTGAGGACTTGTGCCATAACGCCCTCGTCTATTAGAAGATAGACTATATAGCCATAAATTCTAATGGTTCGCCTTTGATTGTTACTACGGCTTTTTTGGAAGAATCAGTTCTTCCGAATTTATAACCCATTCTCTTTGAATGAGATGGCATATAAACTGTATTTACGCTTTTTACCTTTCTTCCAGGAAAAGCAAGTTCAACAGCTTTTGCAATTTCTACTTTTGTCGCATCTTTTCTTACTTCAAATGTATATTTGCCGCTTTCAGTTGCTGATACTGACTTTTCTGTGATTAAAGGTTTTTTGATTACATCATATAAATTTTCTTTACTCATTTTTCTTTTCCTTTATATTCGACTATGAAAGTCTTTCTGTAATTTCATTAACAGCAGATTCAGTCATTACAACAAAATCAGCTTCAAGTAAGTCTTTAACATTTAAGTTATTTGGAAGTATAAGTTTTACACTTGGAATATTTCTTGCTGAAAGTTCCAAATTCTTGTTTTCTTCAGCTTTTGTATTCGCAACAACTAAAACTTTTCCGTTAACATTTAAAGATTTTAATGCACTAACCATCAATTTTGTTTTTGGTTCAGAAATAGTAGAAAAATCTTTTACAACTACTATTTGAGATTCTCTTGCACTAAGCGCAGATTTCAATGCTAACATTCTTGCTTTTTGCGGCATGTTGAAAGCATAGCTCCTTGGTTTTGGTCCAAAGATTACGCCGCCGCCTGCAAATAAAGGTGAACGCAAAGAACCTGCTCTTGCACGGCCTGTACCTTTTTGTTTCCATGGTTTTCTTCCGCCGCCTGATACTTCAGAACGAGTCTTTGTGCAAGCGTTACCTGAACGTGCATTGTTCAGCTGTCTTCTTAATGCTAAATGCATTACATGTATATTAGGTTCAACACCAAATACTTCTTTAGCTAAGGTTATTTCACCTAATTTTTCACCGTTTGTACTTAAAATTTCTTTTGACATTTTTATTTTTCCTTTTGCTTTCCGTCTACCCCTTTCGCATTGAGCGTTTTATATGGCAGAAGCGGGTTATTACTGTTTGTATTGTTTTTATTGACATGAATTATATCGGGCTCGACACACCCTATATAAAATTCATTAGTTCCATTTAGTTCTTGTAGGAACGATTGTAACCAATCTTCCTTCACATCCGGGAACTGAACCTTTTACTAATACTAAACCGTTATTAGAATCAACTTTAACGAGTTTAAGCTTAGTAATTGTAACTCTTTCATTACCCATGTTACCTGCCATTCTTTTACCTTTGATAACACGTGAAGGAGTTGTACCTGCACCGATTGAACCCGGTTCTCTGTGATTTTTAGAACCGTGAGCCATAGGTCCTCTGCCAAAGTTCCAGCGTTTTACTGTACCTTGGAAACCTTTACCTATTGACTTACCGGTAACATCTACTTTTTCAACATTATCTAATACTGATAATTCAACTTTGTCACCTACTTTGAAATCCTGAGGATTATCTACTCTGAATTCTTGTAAGTGTCTGTAATTAGATAAGCTGTTTTTCTTAAAGTGACCCAATTGAGCCTTTGTTAAATGTTTTTCTTTTGCTGCAACAGTACCAACCTGGATAGCATTGTATCCGTCAGTATCAACTGTTTTAACCTGAGTTACAACAGTTTCATCAACTTTGATAACAGTTACAGGAATTGCCAAACCATTTTCGTCAAAGATTTGAGTCATTCCTACTTTTTTACCTATTACACCTAGTGTCATAATTTTACCTTTCCGTGCTCGTCCTACTTGATGCAGAATTTACTGCCTCATTTCAGATTTGCATCCTTTCGCTTGCGAGCGCTACTATCTCTTTACCTTTAGGGATTTTCACCCCATCACCCGTGGATTAATCCTCGGTCGTAGTTCACATTATATGCATAATGCTTATTCAATTTTCATTACAGGAATCAAAACAACTATTTTGCTTCGATATCAACACCTGCAGGTAAATCTAATCTACGTAACTCTTCCATAGTGGCTTGAGTCGGATCATATATATCGATAATACGTTTATGTGTTCTCATTTCAAAATGTTCACGAGATTTTTTATCTACGTGTGGTGAACGCAAAACGCAATATATACGTCTTTTTGTAGGTAAAGGAATAGGACCGGCTACTTTAGCGTCTGTTCTTTTTGCTGATTCAATAATTTTTTCAGCTGATACATCAATTAGTTTGTGATCATAAGCTTTTAAACAAACTCTGATTCTTGATTTTTTTGTGCTGGTTGCCATTTCGCATTCCTTTTTCTTTTCTATGTACTACTTTAACCAAAGACTCCGAAAAAGCCTTCAATTACTGCTCAAATTGCTATTTTTATATATTTCGGACAATACTTTTGAGCATAACAATCGTATTATAAACAATTTTCACTGTCAACAAGCTTTTTGCATGATTGTAAAGAATTATTAAAACAAAATCATTATAATATATCTTATTATTAGCGTTTATGACTTTCAAATTATTAATAACAGTATTTTTAAAACTTCTAAAAAAATAATTTGCCTTTAATTATTTTATTAATTCTCTTGTTTTGATTCTGATTTCGTTATCGAGAGAAAAAATATCATCAATATTTGACACTTTTGGAATATCATAATTCATAATTTTTTGAGTATATTCATATATTTCATAAAGACGTATTTTACCGTTTAGAAAGGCAAAAACACTTTCTTCGTTGGCTGCATTCATTACAACCGTTGCCCCATTACCCTTTTTACCTGCATCTATTGCCAATTTTAATGACGGGAACTTTTCATAATCAGGTTTTTCAAAATCAAGACGCGCTATTTCACTAAAAGAAAAACTTTTTGATTTTATTCCCTCATATCTGTCAGGATAACAGATTGCATACTGAATCGGGATATGCATACTCGGTAAACCGATTTGTGCAACGACACTTCCATCTTTATACTCAACGGCAGAATGAACGATACTCTGCGGATGCACAACAACTTCAATATCATCATAATCCATGTTGAACAGATGATGTGCCTCAATAACTTCAAGCCCCTTATTCATCAAGGTTGCACTATCAACAGTAATTTTTTTACCCATATTCCAGCGCGGATGACAAAGTGCCTGCTCTACGGTAGCTTTTTTCATATCATCTGTTGTTTTTCTTAAAAACGGGCCGCCGCTTGCTGTGATAATCAGCTTATCAACATCATTTATATTTTTTATACATTGATGAATTGCACAATGCTCACTGTCAACAGGGATAATATTCACCCCGTTTTCTTTTGCTTTTTGCATAACAATATCACCTGCCATAACAAGAGTTTCTTTATTTGCAAGTGCAATATCAATACCATGTTCTATAGCTGTTAAAGTCGGTTTTAAGCCTATTTTACCTGATACTGCGACAAGAATTATATCATTTTCTTTGTCGGAACAAATTTGCTCTAAACCATCCTGACCATATAATGTTATAACTCCGTCAGCTTTTAAATCTTTATCATTTGAACAAACATACTTTGGCTTGAATTTTTGAGCCTGTTGTTTCAAAAGTTCTGTATTACTGCCACCTGTCAGGGCAATAATTTCAAACTTATCTTTCAGCTTTTCAATGACTTCAAGTGCCTGAGTACCAATTGAACCGGTTGAACCCAATATGCTTATTTTTCTTTTTTTATTAATATCCATCTTGAAAATAATTATATCATGCTTATAAATAATGTTAAAAATTTTAATTAAAAATAAAACAGTGCTATAATTTTTTGCAGAAAGAGAGGGAAAAATGGACATAAAATTCGTTGAAAACATCAAAGAAACAAAATGTGATGCAATTATTATTAACAAATTTATCGGTAAAGAAACATCTGACCAAATGGCAAACAAATTTTTACCGCAAGATTTTGAGGGTAAGAAAGGCGAAATATTTGTACTTCATACGCACAGAGAAATTCCTGCCGAATACATTATGGTATTGGGTTTGGGTAAAGAAGAAGAACTTAATAACAACATCATAAGAGAATCTGTTTCAAAAGTAATTAAAAAATGCAACGGTATGAAATTAAAAACCGTTTCAATAGATTTTACAACTTCATACAATTACGGTGCGCCTGCTGTTTTGGGCGCTGAAATTTCAAATTATAATTTTGACAAATATAAAACAAAAAAAGAAAATTCAATAAAAACACTATATTTATCAAAGGTTGACGAAAATCTTGTAAACAGGGCAAAAGTAATTGCAGAAGCAATGAGATTAACAAGAAATTTAGCAAATGAACCTGCTGCGTATTCAACACCTTCAAAACTTGCTGAAGTTGCACTAAATATTGAAGGGATAGAAACAGAAGTATTTAATAAAGAAAAAATTGAAGAACTGGGAATGGGGGCATTCCTTGCAGTTTCAAAAGGAAGCTCTCAGCCTCCAAAATTTATACACATGAAATACACCCCGCAAAATTCTAAAAAAAGAATTGCAATTATTGGTAAGGGACTTTGCTTTGATTCCGGCGGACTTGATATTAAACCTGCAAATTCAATGCTTACAATGAAAGACGATATGTCAGGCGCTGCAGGAATTTTAGGAGTTATGCAGGCAATCTCAAAACTAAAACCTGATGTTGAAGTTCACGGTATCATTGCTGCATGCGAAAACATGCCGGGATGTTCCGCTTATAAACCGGGAGATATTTTAACCGCAATGAACGGAAAAACTATTGAAGTTGACAATACTGATGCCGAAGGACGTTTAACACTGGCTGATGCACTTTGTTATGCCTGCAAACTTAATGTTGAAGAAGTTATTGATATGGCAACATTAACAGGAGCTTGTATGGTAGCTCTTGGTACGGCTGCATCAGGAATTATGGGTAATGATGAAGAATTTGTTAATAAATTAATTGAAACAGGAAAAATTACCGGCGAAAAATACTGGGAACTTCCGATGTGGCAAGAATACAGAGATAACATGGATTCAGATGTTGCAGATATGAAAAATACAGGTACACGCTACGGCGGAGCATCTGCAGCCGGAATGTTCTTAAAAGAATTTGTCACCGACAATGTAAAATGGGCACATCTTGATATTGCGGGAACAGCATTTTTGGAAAAACCTCAAAAAGAATTCCAATGCAAAGGTTCAGCAGGTGCCGGTGTAAGAACCTTGATTAAATATATTATTGAACAATAAATATTAGTTTTATAAAGCCGAGGAGAAATCCTCGGCTTTTATATTTTATTCAATGTTAACAACTCAGTTTTAATGCCAATTTAATAGCCTCAATCATACTGTCGGGATTTGCAATATTTTTACCTGCAATATCAAATGCAGTTCCATGTGCAGGAGAAGTTCGTATTATATCGAGCCCAATAGTTGTATTTACTGCCTTATCCCCCGCAACAGTTTTAATAGGTATCAGCCCTTGATCATGATAACACGCTATATAGCAGTCATACTCATCTTTTTTATCGGTATAATAACACTGACCTGCTTTTATAAATAGAGTATCAGAAGGTTTTGGATAAGATACATCAATTCCTTCTTTTCTCAAATATTCAACTGCGGGAATTAGTATTTCAATTTCTTCTGTTCCTAAAATACCGTCTTCCCCCGCATGAGGATTGAGCCCGCATAGTGCAAATTTAGGATTTTTTATTCTAAATTTATCTTCAAAAACTTTTGATAAATTTTCGATTTTATTAATAACAATTTCTTTGGTTAATTTAATATCTTTTAACGCACAGTGCCTTGTTAAAAGTAAAACCCTAAAATCACCCGCAACAAAAAGCATTTCGGCTTTTTTGTTATCTCCGCCCAAATATTTTTGCAGAACTTCTGTCTGACCATTGTAAAAATGCCCTGCAAGATGAAGTGCATTTTTGGCAACAGGCGCAGTTACAATAGCCTTTGGCTTCAATTCACAAACTTTTTTTAAGGACTGAAAAGAAAATTCCCCCGCTTCCTTTGTAACTTGTCCAAACCTTATATCTTCCTTGTTATATGGAATTTCGATTAATTCATAATCATCATAATCACCAATAATACTCTTATTAGAAATCAAGACAATCTTATCTTTTGGTAAATTTAAAAATTTTAATGCTTTCAGAGTAACTTCAGCACCAATTCCGTTAGGATCACCGGTCAAAATGGCAACTTTATCCATTCAACTAACCCTCGTGGCTTTCAAGATAACGTAAAATATCCATTATTGTAGTATCTTTGCCAAGATTTCCCGATTTTGTAATAATTAATTGTTCTGAATTTTCACATCTGCTTAATGCAATGGCTGGGAGCACTTCATCAACAAGTTTTAATTGATTTACTCCTATTGCACTGCAGCATTTATAAGATGTTTCACCGCCTAAAGTTATCAAAATTGCCTTTATTTTTGAAAGAACTGATGCGGTCAAATTTGCAAGATACCCTGTAATAAGACTTACAAATTCTGCCTTTGTCAAATCCTCATTAATTTTATCATTACTAAACCCATTGAAATTTTTAAATAAATTTGAAGTGTGAACCAAAACAGCTTCATAAGATTCAAGATTTGAAACAATTTTGTTTACCAGCTCATCTCGGACTCCGCCGATAATATCATCCACCTCAAGCTCTATTATTTTTGTTTTTTCAGAATAGATACAATTATTTTCCAAAGTCTCAATTTGATTTGCGGTAATATGAGTTGCACTTCCGGAAACAATTAATTTAGGCAATTTCGGAATTTTTATTTCACCCGATTTTATGCTTTCGGCTTCCGGAGGGAACCATTCATTACTCAAAACTTTTGCACCTGAAGCATTCCCGACAGGCAGAATTTTATAATCAGATTTCTGTATTGCCAAAACTATCTGTTTAATATCAGTAACCGAAGTAGAATCAACCACAATGATTTTTTTACCGTCAGAGATTAATTCATTTAATTTTTTCAATATCGGCCCTGCACCGTCTAACACCGTTTTTAAATCAATCACGCCGACAATATGCTCAAGATTTTCACCTAATTGCATTTTTAACATCGTTGGCAAATGAGATTCACTAATAGGAGAATGAGGATCAAGAGCCATTTCGGTTCGTTCTATAGGCACTCCATCCTGAAGCTGATATCCGCCTACGGTAATTCTTTTGGCTTGAGGGAATGCAGGAATTATAACAGCACTGTCCCAATCAAGAACTTCCAGCATTGACAAAACTTCAACCGCAATATTCCCGCGAACAGTAGAATCAATTTTTTTATAAAATAAATCAGGATTAAATTTCTGAACTACAAGTTCAGTTATTTCTTTAACCTTTTCGAATGCAACCTGAGGTTCAACATTTCTTGATTCTGTTGAAATCGCCCAAACGCATGGACTATTATCCTGTTTATCTTCAATATTTTTATCAAGCAAAATATTGGTTTCAGCACCATTATTGTGAAACTGCAACCCTGTATCATTTGCGCCTGTCAGGTCATCTGCAATTATACAGACTACATTAGAATTCGTTATCATAATACAGCTTCTTCAGCATCCCTTTTTGAACCAAGTAACCTAATATCATTTGCAACAATATAAAACATTTCTTTTTCATTTCCTGTTGCAGGATCAGTCCATTTTCTGTTATCAATTCTTCCGTCAATAGCAACAAGCATACCCTTTTTTACATATTGAGAAGCAAATTCTGACAATCTGTCCCATACATCTACGCTGAACCAATCCGTTACCTGAGATTTTGTTTTTGAATCCCATCTGTTTACGGCAACAGAAAAATTAGCTTTAGTTTTTCCGGATTCAAACGGTTTAAATCCTTCTGAAGCATCTCTGCCTACACGACCCGCAATTGTTACTGTATTCATAATTTTACCTCTTATATTTTTGACAGATTAATATCTGCTCTATTACTCTATGTTATTTTAATGGGCGAGAACCGGCAAGATAATTTGAAACGAACTTATTGCCTTATTCTCTTATTGTCCTATTCCCTCATTTATATATTTTCACTAAATCTTTTACATTGTCAAGAACTTCACTTGCCTTTTGACGAGCTTTTTTACTGCCGGAGCGAATAATTTCTTCAACCTCATCAGGATGATTTTCATAATATGCTCTTTTTTCACGTATCGGTGCAAGTATTTCGTTAACCTTATCGCCAAGCTGACGTTTACACTGAGCGCAGCCTCTTTGACCTTTTTCACATTCACAGCGGACAGTATTTATATCACTCTCACTGCCGAAAATCTGCCAGTATTTGAAAGCAACTTCACATTCATCAGGATGTCCTAAATCGTCTTTTCTAAGACGTGAACGATCAGTAATCGCTGTCATTATTTTTTTAGATGTTTCTTCGGCGGAATCAGATATTTTTATATCATTATGATAAGATTTTCCCATTTTATTGCCGTCTAAACCGCAAATTAATGCACAATTATTTAATAAAGGCTGAGCCTCATGGAAAAATTCTCCGTATAAGTTATTAAATCTTCTGACTATATCGCGTGTAATTTCTATATGAGCAACCTGATCACTCCCGACCGGAACATAATCAGCATTCATCATCATAATATCCGCACTCATCAAAACAGGATACCCCAAAAGACCATAATTCATCTGCTGCCCCTGACCTTCTTTGGTTTTTAATATTTTTACCATATCTTTAAGAGTCGGATCGCGTTCTACCCAATTTTGCGGAGTAATCATACTTAAATATACATTTAACTCTGCAACTTCAGGAATCAATGACTGCACATATATAACGGCTTTTTCAGGGTCAATACCACAGGCAAGCCAATCCATAACAACATCATAAGTATTTTGTCTTAGTTCATCAGTTTTATCATATTTTGTAGTAAGAGCATGCCAGTCCGCTACAAAAAAATAACAATCATATTTGTCCTGAAGCTCAACCCAGTTTTTGATAACTCCAAGATAGTGACCTAAATGTAATTTTCCTGTAGGGCGCATCCCCGATACAATGACTTTTGACATAATAAATACTTAATCCTTTCGTGCTTGAACAATTATATTACAAAAAAATCTCTTTTCTAAATTTTACTTGCAATTGTTTACAATCTTCAAAGCAAAAATATTTTTTATCAGGTTTATAAAAAGTATGAAAATCCAAGCTGTAAATAATAATTACAAACCTTTAAATATAAATCGAAACTACCCATATTTTACAGGCAAAGATTTATTAAATATGCCCCGCGATGAAGTATTTAAAGAAATAAAAAATTCAATCAACAGAGATCAATTTGTTGGTGCAGGCAGACATGCATCAGTCTATAAAATATCTGACACCCCATATTGCGTAAGAATTCCCGATATGTGCGAAGATGAATACGAAAATGATTTCAACATTCATTTAGCCCCCTGCGATATTGTTAATCACGTAAAAATTAAACTTGGTGCAGGAGCATCAATTATGGATTATTTTAAAGGGAGAACCCTGTTTGCATACCAATTATATGATGTTCAGCGTTATGAATTACAAAAAGAAGTTGCAAAAATGCCCTTAAAAACATACTCAAATTTATTACATCAGCTTGCTAATGCAATAGATAATGAAATGGCATTTGACAAAGGGGGCGGGAATATAGTTATTGATACAGAAAACAAAAATTTGACAATTATAGATTTCTATCAGGTGGCAGATAATCCTCTTAAAACAAGTCCGCTAAAAGATCTTTTTTATACCCTGACAAGTTATGGTGCGGAAAATACAACTGCTAAAAAAATTGCAGAAAATATTATTTCAGCCGGACTTGAAGAATTTAAGCCAAACATTATTCCGTGCATGGATATTGAACTGTTTGATTTTAAAGAAATAATTGATGCCGCAAATTATCTTAAACAACCAAAATCTGATGAAGAATTAAATGAACTTATTAAAAAATTTGAAGAATTGAAAGAAATTAAGAAAAAAGAGATTACTGACAAAAATTATTCACCGATTCTTGAACAAAAAATAGAAGATTTAAATCTGGCACTTTCACAATATTTGCAATAAAAAAACAATTTGTTTGAGAATTTTTAAGATAGATTATGAGAATTATTCTGTGCAAAAATTTGCACCCTGCAGACTTTCCATATTAAAAAGACTTGGGCTGATTGCTCAAGTCTTTTTAATCTCCCGGAGATGGATTCGAACCACCGTTAAAAGAGCCAGAATCTTTCGTCCTGCCACTAGACGATCCGGGACTATTTATTGCAAGTTTATCTGCATGAATAATTCTACCATTTGAAAATTTAATTGCAAGAGTGAACTATTAATTGTATAATTTCGTTATAATTAAAAGAGTCGAGGACGATATGAAAAAATTTATTGCAATATTTATTACTTTATTATTTTTAGGAACAAATTCCGCAATGGCTTTCAGCGAAGTATATTACTTAAAAAATGCAACTGTTGAAGCTATGAAACCGGTAGTTAAGGATGCTATTGAATCTTATAATTTTAAAATTATAAAAGAAAATCCGTATTATGCGCAATCTGTCAATGACAGTTCTGACTATGCGGTAATAATATTACAGCAAAGCGGTAATAACATGTTCTATTATTACAATTCAAATGATAATAAGAAAATCAACAAAAAGATTTTGAAAGCCGTAAAAAATTCTGATATTGAGTGTGAACAATCTTTCAACACTAATATTATAAGTATTTACGATAATTTAGCTCAGAAAACAATAAATAACGAAGCAACAAACAATTATGTTTTCAGAGATAATGAACCTAATTATTATTCATCATCAAACAGTTCAAGCGCTCAAAAACAATCCTCAAATTCTTTACGCGGATATGTTGCCAAAATTGAAAGCGGAACAAAACTCAAAATATATTTACAAAGTGCAATAAATACGGCAAATGCGGTTGAAGGCGACAGGGTAATCGCAGTAATTTCTCAAGATTTAAAACTAAACGGTGTATCAGTCATTCCGCAGGGCAGTCTTGTATATGGCATATTAACAAAAGCTCGTCACGCAAGTCACGGTTCGCGTAACGGCAGAGTTGTAATAGATTTCAACCAAATAGTTACACCTGACGGAAAGACTTATGACATTTCTACAGAAAAAATTGATTTTACGGTAACAAATGACGGTAAAGTAGCTTCAGTTGCAAAAGATGTTGTAGTAGGAGCATTGGTAGGCGGACTTGCCGGTTTACTTATCGGAGCATGTACTAAAAACATTGGAACTGCAACAGCAATCAGTGCAGGAGTAGGTGCCGGAGTAGGTGCGCTTTCAAATGTTGCAGAAATGGGTGTTGATGCAGAAATTCCGTCATTCACAGAGATGGAAATTGAATTAACAAAACCACTTTCAACAAATGTAAGCTATTAGGAAAGGTAATTAATAATTAATGAATAAACGATTGATGATAATAGGATTCGCAATTTTAGTTGCTGCAATTGTTTTAAAAACAGCAATCGTATTGATTTCAAACATAAAAGTAGATGATTTTCACAAAACTGCAGTAACATTTATCATTGATTCTTCAGCGCAGAACAAAGAAAAATTACCATCCGAAATTAAATATATTAAATCTCTTTGTGCAATTTTAGATCCGGAAGATGCCATAAAAATAATAAAAACAAGTGACAGTGCTTACCTTATTTATGAGGGAAATGCGGGGGACGGTTCGGAAATTACACAGGCAATGCAAGAATACACAAAAAATACCCTGCCTCAAACTTCATACGGCGAAGCAATAAAAAAAGCGTTTGATTATTCTTTGACGATGAAAAAAGATGGCTACAATACAGCAATTGTAGTGCTTGGGGCTCTTGAAGAAAGCGGGAGTGCTTCAAAACGTATTAACTGGGAAACCCTGCCAAATAATATTAAAAAATCACAAAAATACCTGCCTGAAATTGCATTAATGTTTATATACGCAGAACCCGAAAAACTCGATTTTGTCAAAACTAAATTAAATCCTGTATTGGGTGAAAGTAAATTAATTGTTGCAAACGAGGTTAATATAGATAAGGTAAATTCACGCTTTTTGAGGGCTATAGGACGATAAAGGAGTAAATATGGCTTTTGCAGTAATCACAAAAAACAAAGAGAAGGTATTTAACCAAAAAGTAATAAACATAAGCTCTAAAGATAATTATGATTTCCAGATTGTAACAGGTTTTGATTACTTATTAACCATACAGTACAGTGCAGAAAAAAATAAATGTCTTGTTACAAACAGGACGCATTGTAATAATTTTCTGTTCAAAGGGGAAGTTTTACCCGAAAAACTGCTTGTTGAAAAAGTATGTAAAATTATGGTCAAAGATTCTGATGAATTTATCACAATAAAAATTCTTGAATCGTCTGAAGCTCCGCAAAAACCGTCAAACACCGGTAATAGTGCTGAATTTTCAGCAGACAGAGATAAAATTGAAAACGAAAGAGTAAAAATAAGAAAAGAAATTTCCGCTAAAATTGATGAACTCAGGCGTAAATTGTCAATGAATTCAAAATTCGGAATATTATTGCATATCGCATTATACATAGCATCATTTATTTGCGCTTTCGGGGTTTCAAATTACCTAACCGGTTTAACTCCCGAAACATCTTCAGAAGTAATACAGATGCCCGTAAATTTAAAACTTATTTTCTTATACTCATTAATAATATATTCATTGTCACTAATGCTTAAACAGGGATTTTTCCTCTTGTTACAGAATAAATCAGGAAAAGGCGACAATTCCTCAAAAACAGCTGAAAAAATTATGATAGTATTGTCATTAATCTTTTTCATTGCGATATACCTTATAAATGTAGCATATTACCTTACACCAAAAGGTATGCCATTATTTGCAGTATTTATATCACTATTTTATACCGGCACTTGCGCAGGACTCGCTATCGGATGCGGTTATGCAAAAAATGCAAGCACAGACGCAAGAGCAGAGCTTAATACATATGAATACAGAGAAGATTTTGAACGCGTAATAAGGGCATATCAAGGATGGATAGAACAATATACCAATTCATTATCGGAAAATAAAATTCAAAAAATCAATGATAAACTACTACACCTTCAAATGAAATCAACAATAGAAATAGGACTGGGGATAATTACTGCACCATTTTTGGCATACGGCGTGTCAAATACTTTAGCAATGTGTTTCCCTGAAGCAGCAGGCTGGATAAGGATTGGCGGATTACGTTTCAGCCCGATATTTCTTGTGCTTGCAACTTTTTTAATTATTTTTGCATTTTTCTCTTTTGTTAACGGATTTGTCACCAAGAAAAAAATAAGAGCATCTGAAATAATTAAACAAGACGGTTTTAACAATTATCTTCAGCACGGTGTAGATATTTACGGACTTGAAGGAGCAAAAAGACTTGATGAAGAAATGAGAAGATTTTTCTTAATAGGACTTGCTATAATCCTGATAGAATTTTCGATGAATGTATCATATTTTATGGGAGAAATTGGCGGGAATTTGTACGGAATACTAATAAGCTGCGTAGCTGCACTTGTTCCGACAGCACTTTTGATAGCTGAAACAGTCATGCTTTCTCAAAGCAAATTTGAAATGTTTGCAATAGATGAATTATTATCAAAAATAGACAGGTAAAAAATGGGTTATAAAGGTATTTTACAAATATTGCTTATACTCGCAATCATATCCACAATTTGCATTTGTATTATGAAACCGCAAATGCATAAACCCGTAATGGTCTATAACTCTGATTTTGAAGTTGTTCATGACGATACATCGGTAAAAATTGAAGAAAATAATATACCTGTAATGGTTCAAAACAGCGAAGTTGAAACCAATAACAATTCTGCAGAAAATGTTATCAATCAGATTCCTATATTTACGGATAACACCGAAAATACAAAAATTACAAATAATACGCAAAATATCAATTTTTCAAATATAAATAATACCCCATTTTCAAATCAGGGTATTAAAACACAAAATACCGGAATAAAACAAAACAATATTAATAATGTGAAAAATAATATTTCTCCGGTTAATACAAAAATTAATACTCAAAAACCACAGTTTTCAGAACCAAAAATTGACTTAAATAAGATAGTTGCAAATAATCAAAAAATGCAAAATACACCGGTTCAAAATGCTCAGCCTCAACCAATTCAACCAAAATATGAGCCTAAAACGAACCCACCACCTCAACAGCAGCAAAAACCTGCAATAAGAGTAGAATCAAATACAACACAAACTCCTGTAAAGACATCTTCTGCCACAAGCAACACACCTGTTGCAATGACAGCACAGGAAGAAGAAATTGCATGGAACAGATGGCGTTCTAATCTGAATAACCAAATAATGAAGGATTCAAAATTACCTACAATGCCAAACGGCGTAATTTTTAAATACAAATTTACGGTTGATAAATACGGGAAAGTATCGAATGTGCAAACCTGGTCACCGACATCTTCTTACACCCCTTATGCAATACAATTCATTGCACCTGTCATAAGAAGTTATCAGGGACACTCAATTTTGAATTTCCCTTCAGGCTCAAACAGAGTTACCACCGAAGTAACCGGTGCTTGGAAAATATCAAGCAACGAAAGATATTCAAATCCGTCAGATTATAACGATATAGAAAAAATAAAAAAATAAGGAAATATATAAATAATGTTTATATGCAGTGAATGCGGAACAAAATATGAAATAATGCCAAAATTTTGCGATTGCGGAAACGATATTTTTATTGAAGAACAAGAGCAAAAAACCACAGACTACGCACCACAAGAAGAAAAACCTAAAAGAAAAGGCAGAGGAAAAGTTGAATCATTTTCACCTGCAGCAATAGGCGTTTTTGCCTTTTGCCTGATTTTATCTTTTGTGATTTTATTTTTTATCGGAAATCCAAAAAATGAAATTATAACAGAAGATGAACCTCAAACTGCAACGGAAGAAAAAGTTGAAATACCATCCATTGACACTTTTTGGGATAACACTATTGCAAAAGTTGAACAAAAAGAAGAAATAAAGGAAGAACCACAGGAAGAAAAACCTATAATTGAAATTATGCCGAAATTTGTTCAGAATATTCTTCCGCCGGAACCTGTTAAAAAAGTTCAGCAACCTCAAAAGGCTCAACCTGTCAAAAACTCTCAGGCGCAAACAAAGCAACAGTCTAAAGTTCAGACACAAACACCTAAAACCACAACAACTGTTCAACAACAAACGCAAAAAGTAAATACTCAGGCACAGGCAGTAACAAACAGAGTTAAAAATAATATTCAATATAATAACCCGACAACAACAGTTCAGCCTAACGCAAATAAAATACCAAATATAAACACAACAACAAACACAACATCTGCAAGTACCAAAACAACTACAACAAATACAGTTCCTAAAACAACAATAACGCAGACAACTACAGCAAATACACACAATACAGCACCTGCACCGACTCCTGTTGTCAGAACAAAATCACAGGCAGAACTTACAAAAGAATTAAATACCTACAAAGCAGGATTGAGAAACACTATCGGTAAAAAAATTGATTTCACAAAAGTTGTAGGTGACGGAGATTGCACACTGTCATTTAAACTGACTTCCGGCGGGAAACTGACATCAAGAGCATTTATAAAACAATCATCAAATATAACTCTCAATGATGCGGTTTTCTCTGCAATGAATTCTACAACAAGCTACAATCCGCCGCCGGAAGGATACAAAGGTCAAACATTAACCTTAAAAATAAAATTCTATAACGGGAATTTTGAAATAATACTTAATTAAAAATACATCAAATATATGAACGCAGAATTAATAACTTATAGTAATATTGTTATGTAATATTATGGCTAATCTGGAAAACAAAACATTACAAGAATACATAGATATCGTACAAAAGGTAGCGAGAGTGGAACACAGGCGTATTCCATCTCACATGGTTGAGTACGAGGAATTGTTGTCCATTGGTATTATCGCAATACAAGTCATGATTAAAAACAAAACCCCTGAACAACTTGCAAAATATAATTCTGCATACATTGCAACTGCGGTACGCTGGGCTATAAGAAATGAATTGCGTATTCGTTATAAATGGTACTCAATTAAACATAAAGCAGAGGATGATTATGATGAGGAAGAAGCAGTAGAAGGCATGGATATGCGTCAGGCAAAAGTCCGTGAAGCAATTTACGAAACAGTTTTGTCAATTGACGGTTTAGCTTCTGATGCTTCCGATAATGATTCTCCATTTGATTTTATAAAAGACACTCATGCTACACCTGATGAGAATGCAGAGCTTTCTGAAATGGGTAAAATGATAAGGGTTGCTATTTCAAAACTTCCCCCAAAAGAAAGAACTGTTGTTGAATACAGATTTTACAGAAACATGCAGGTTAAAGATATTGCAACTCAGGTTGGCTTATCTCCATCAAGAGTTACACGTATAGTTCAGGCATCTTTAAACGAAATCAGAGAATACTTAAACGCACACGAACAATATGGTTACTAATATAAAAATATTTACAAAAAAGGTGCAGATAACTGCACCTTTTTTATTATTAATATATTTTATTAGTCAGCATCTAAATATTCTGTGACCAATTCAGACATGCATTTTCTTTCATCATAAATTTCTGATTCATCAAAATAGATAGCAATTTCTCTTTGCGCACTTTCAACAGAATCAGAGCCATGCACAACATTATATTCCATGACCTGAGCAAAGTCCGCACGAATTGTACCAACTTCAGCCTTGTCAGGATCTGTTGCACCCATTAAATGCCTTACGCCTGCAACGGCATTATACCCTTCAACAACCATTGCAACAATAGGACCGCTTTGAATATATCTTATCAAACGAGCATAGAAAGGTTTACCTTCATGCTCTGCATAATGAGCTTTTGCCTGAGCATCAGTAACAGTAAGCATTTTTAATGCAGTAACTTTATATCCCTTTGTTTCAAATCTTTTAATAATTTCACCGACAAGTCCTCTTTGAACCCCATCAGGCTTTACGGCTACGAATGTTCTTTCTTCAGCTCGCATATCTTCTCTCCTCTAAAACTAATATACTCTCTGATTATACCATGAATAAATATCAGATAGCAAATTATAACCATTCTATTAAGGCTTTCACTTCCCCGAAATCCAAATCCATAATATCTTTGCCAAACTTTTCCATTAAAAACTGAACCCCTAAATTATAAGCAACAGGTTCAGCCTTATACCCTGTTTTTTTAAATAATTCGGTAGAGAATGTATTTTTTTCTTTATCATATACTTCGCTGTAATTTAACCCCTCATTCATACAGAAAGGGACTTTTAGGGTATTTTTCTTTGTTTCATCATCCTTATCATAATAAGATAACCCGAAAGTTCTGCAAATAATCATCCTGTGACGGTAAATACTGCATCTGTTATCAACCAAAAAAGGACATTCGTATATAAACTTCTGCCCTTTAGGACATTTTTCTTTTTCTTGCTTTAAATTTATCACCTTGTTTATAATTACCTGCTGAATATCGGAAGAAAGAGTCATAAAACCAAGCTTTATAAACTCAAATTCTAATTCAGAGCATGGATATTCACCATTCTGGCAGCAATGAGAACATCCTTCCTTACAGTGTATATACTCTTTTTGGGCTTCAAAATGAGCATTGATTCTTTCCATTATAACGCGTATAAACTGGAAATAAGATTCCATCTGATTTTCTTTCATCATTCTTCCTTTTCATGAGCAATTATGTTGTATAAAAACATTAACGATAACACGGCAATAACACCATATACTTTGAAAAACATCACCAAAAAGGTTACCACACAAGAAATTATCACTAAAAGTGCGGCATGATATAAAATTCTTTTGACCTTTCGGTGTTTTTTACTATTAATATATTCATAAGCCATGATTTCTATATTTGATTGTTCTTTGGCTTTTTCTTCCGTTATATCATCGATAACATTTATATTCTTTAGTTCTTCAACAGCATCCTGATAGGTTCTGTTTACATATCTTTCTATAACACTTAATACAACCCCTTCCGGAGCTTCGTTTTGAATACAGGCATACATTACTTCCCACATTGTGTACCAAATTTTTTGCATCACAACTTTCCAGTACTTTGCAGGAATACCCGAGCGGAACAAATCAATTTCCTTATGAAAGGACCACTCTGCCATTATCTGAATATACACACATTGTTTTTCAAAATCCAGACTTTTGAATGTGCTGTCGGTTTCCATAGAATGAGCAAGCAGGGTTGTAGATTTTTTAATATTATTTTCAAGGTAATCCTGCTGCAGCTTATTTACATCATCAGGAAGCAAATCCCTCATCTGATCAATAAGTGAGTTTATAAAATCCGTATATTTTTGCTCTACGACAACTTGTTCTTCCATTCTGCAATTATAATGCAGAAATCTAATTTATTTGTCATATAGATAGACTAATTTAGTATGTAATAATTTGATTATATTCAGGATAATTTTGTATAATAAATCCGTTAATTAAAATTAAAGGAGAAAACATGGATACACTTGAAGAAATTAAATGTCCCGCATGCGGTAAAATTATGGAAAAAGTTTTCATTAAATCAGAAGGAATAAATATAGATATCTGCACAAACGGATGCGGCGGAATATTCTTTGATAACAGAGAATTTGACTCATTCAATGAAGACAATGAAGATGTATCGGCAATTGAAGAAAAGTTAAAAGGAAAAACTTTTGCACCTGTTGATGAAGAACAAGTAAGAATTTGTCCTGCCTGTGGCGGTAAAATGGTCAAAAATACTTCAAAAGTCAACGGAGATGTTGTGGTTGATGACTGTTATATATGCGGCGGGAAATTTCTTGATTACAGCGAATTAAATAAAATCAGAGCAGAATATTCAAATGATGCAAGCCGTACGGATTCAGCAATGGAATATTTATACAAAGAAATCGGACAAGAGCTGACACAAATCGACATGGAACGTGCACGCAGAAAAGCTGACAGAAATCTCGGACAAAAATTATTTTATTCAATTATGAATTTAAAATAATCAGACAAACCGGATAACTCTTTATAATATCCGCAGTTTAAAAGTTCAAAAAACCTTTTATAACAATTCGGAGCAAGTTTTTTGATTTGCTCTGAATTTATATATATACCTTCCGCTAATCTTGCAAAAAGCTCTGTAGGACGGGAATAATACTTTGTAAGACGATTAATTTTTGAAGAAATCCGTGATTGTTTTTTTTGACAGGATTTAAGTCTTATATATGCACAAAATTCTTTTGGCATCCCCGGAAAATCTTCTTCAATGTTATCAACCGAATATACGGCAGTCGTATTTTTAAACCCTCGTTTTACAAGTTTTATTCGATCATATTTTAAAAGATATTTGGCATCCGAATTTTTTATATATTTATCAAATTCTTTAAAATCTTTTGAACGCATAAAATCAGGATACCTTGCTTTGATGATTTCTTCATAATCCTGCATTTCGTTTTTTAAAAGTTCTTTGTGATAATTCAGTGTTTCAAACTTTGAATTTTTATCAACAAATTTTGTTACTTCTAACAATTCATCTGCATAAAATTTTGGTTCATTATCATCAAAAATTTTTTCAACAGTACCTCCGGTCTTTTCCATAAACGGCTCAATTTTTGAATGGATATAATGGGTAAATTCATGAATAATGGTAGGAATAACCCGTTCTTCAGGAATATTTTTTGAAATATCTATACGATTTTTTAAGAAAAAACCCTGATTTCCACGAGCTTTGGTAGTAGTATGCACATCAACCCCTACGCTTCTTATATATCTCACCAATTTTCTTGCTTCACTATTCATAAGGGCATTATACAATTAAATAATGCAATAATAAAATTGTTACATAACAAATATTATAAGTATAACCTTTTTATATTATTATTTTTTAATAAATGCTCCGCAGGGTCTTTCAGACGGAGGAACTTTTGGTGTCAAAAGTTCCACAAAACCACGACCGGCACTTCGTTCGCTAATAAATTGTAATGCTCGAATATAGGTGTGTAAACTCACTTCGTTCAAACAATACACACCTTGTTATTTTCTCGCATAACATTTATTGCTCTCTGCGTGAAGGTCGGTATATATAATCCGACCTTTGCGAAAGTGAGTAATCATTGTTTGCGACACGATGTCAAAGCGGAATTTGTTTGAGCGAATGCGAGTTATTCCGCTCAATGTGGAGCAACTACAAATGATTAACGAGCGAAGCATCAGGTCGGAGAGTTTCTTTGCGCCCCGTTTCTTTGCGGTCAAAGAAATGGGGCATACATAAAATACTTATAATATTTGTTATGTAAATTCCATATAAAAAAGGTCAGTTTATTAAACTGACCTTTTTGTATGTGAGTTTTTATAACTAAATTTATTATACAATTTCAGGCATAGGATTTTTTTGTATATTAGAAGCAATCTCTAATTGTTCAGCAAATGGAACTTTTACATATCTTTGCAAAGTATTGAAATCTTCCAATTTTGCCACATCTTTTTGATAAGCCTGAACAGCTTGGCTTGTTCTTTCAACAGCACCAGCTGTGACTTTATAATTTTTATAGCCCAAACTTGCCATTATCTTATTTGTTTCGTTCGCAATTTCTTTTGCACCTGAAATTGTCATATCCCAGTCATTGAAATTGTTAACCAATGATAAATCTTTTCTTCCCATTTCTTTAACTTCATTAAAGTTAAATACAGGGGTTTTCAAAGTTGGTTGAGTTAATTTTACATCACCTGATAAACCTGAACTTTTAACATTTGATTTTGGTGTAAATCCGTTAATTGGAAAAGTCATTTTCAATCTCCTTTTGTACTCACATACTCTTAATAAGTATTTTAATCGTTCATCCTATTATAGATTTTCCATCTGTATATATATAAAGTATTTCAATTTTAAATAATTGCGTTTTTTATCTTTTTTGTTAACATTTGTTAACATTAACCAAAAGATAGAAAAAAGGAATAAGGAAATAAGTTTATTTTATTATTTAGATTATGTCGATATTTTAAATATAGAATCTTTGTATAATCTAATTTGTAAAGAACTTATTTCCCTATTCCCTTTTTCCTTATTCCCTTAATATATTACTATTTATCAACCTCTCTTACGGTTTCCGTTGTAACAGTTGTTGTTTCAGTTACAGTTTCGGTTTTTACAGACTTGGATTTTGTAATTTCAGGATTTTCTTCAGTTTTAATAATAACTTTTTGAGCACCGTCTCTTAATTTTTTAGCAGTCCAATTTGTTGCTTTTTTAGCACCTTTTTTGGTAGCTTTACCGGCTTTAATTGCACCTGATTTTATTGCTTCACCGGTTTTTTCGGCCGCAGCCTGTGTTTTTTCTTCCAATGTATCCATCATTGTAGGTGTTGTACTTTCTGCATTTATATAATAAACCTGATCTGCTAAAACAGTTGTGCCTATTAATAAACATGAAATTATTAATAAAGTTCTTTTCATAATAGATTCTCCATATATATATTGATAATCATGGTATAAAATTATTCACAAATTGTCAATTTTTAGAAATTATTAAAGATTTAATATAATTGTTCCGTATTAATACATGTGGAACTATAAAAGTAGGAGTACAGTTATGACATTTGATTTTAACGCAGGGAATCCAAGAATGATTAGAAATGGCAAATCTCCGGACTTACAACCTGAACAACCATCAAGACCAAAAGTAAGAAAAGCAGGTAAACAACCCGATACAATGCCGGATAAAGCAAAACCGGACAAACAGTCTAAACCGCTTATTTTTGGGGATAAACAAGCAGAAGAAACAAGCCCTTATGAGTTTGTAATCGAAGATCCGGCAGAAATATATCACCAAGAAGAACTTGAACTTATCAGACGAAGTCAAGAAGATTATTAATATATTAAAGCCCTGATATTAAATATCAGGGCTTTATATTTTCACTCAGAGTATAAATAATTATTCTATACTCTGCTTAATGGCTTTGGGCCTGCATTAACAATTTCTGAAGGCATGTTCGGATATTTTGAAGTAAAGTTATCATTGAACATTTGAGCCAATTTATTAGCAGCTTCATCATAAGCAGCTTTATCAGACCACATTCCTCTTGCATCTAACATTTCATCAGGAACATTTGGACAAGATGTAGGATAATCTACATTGAATACATCATGGTGTTTAAATTCAACATTATCAAATGAACCGTTCAATGCAGCTGTAACCATAGCTCTTGTGTAAGATAATTTCATTCTCTTAGCACCTGAAGATGCACTTCCGCCTGCCCAACCTGTATTTACTAAGTAAACCTTAGTACCGTACTGGTCTAATTTATCTCCTAACATTTTAGCGTAAACTGAAGCATCCATTGGCATGAATGGTTCGCCGAATAATGTTGAGAATGTAGGAACAGGTTCAGTAATTCCTCTTTCAGTACCTGCTAATTTAGAAGTGAAACCTGTTACAAAGTGATACATAGCAGCATTTTTGTCTAATCTTGAGATTGGAGGCAAAACACCGAATGCATCAGCTGTTAAGAATACAACAACTTTTGGAATACCGCCCATTGAAGGTATAGCCGCATTGTTGATGTAGTTAACAGGGTAACCTACACGAGTATTCTCTGTCAATGAACCGTCTGCAAAATCAAGTTCTCTTGTTTCAGGATTCATAATTACGTTTTCTACCAATGAACCGAATTTGATTGCATGATAAATATCAGGTTCATTTTCTTCAGTTAAGTTAATACATTTAGCATAGCATCCGCCTTCAAAGTTAAATACACCGTCAGGTGACCAACCGTGTTCATCATCACCGATTAATTTTCTTGAAGGATCAGCTGATAAAGTTGTTTTACCTGTTCCTGAAAGGCCAAAGAAAACTGCTGTTTCATGAGTTTGCGGATCCATATTAGCACTGCAGTGCATTGGAAGAACATTTTTCTTAGTCATTACATAGTTCATAGTAGCGAAAACTGATTTTTTGATTTCACCTGAATATTGAGAACCTGCAATGATAATCATATGTGCTTCATAGTCAATTGCTATACATGCTTCTGAATTTGTACCATCAACTTCAGGATTACATTTGAATCCCGGAGCGCAAATAATTGTATAATCAGCTTCACCGTAAGATGCTAATTCTTCTGCAGTTGGTCTGATTAATAATTGATGAATGAACATGTTTTGAGATGCCATTTCATTAATAACTCTGAATTTTTGAGTATATTTTTTATCAGCGCCTGCAAAACCGTCAAAAATAAATACTTCTTTACCGTTCAAATATTCAATCATTTTAGATTTAATTGAATTAAATGCTTCACGGCTGATTGGTCTGTTAACTTTACCCCATGCGATATCATCATGAATTGACGGAGTGTCAACAATAAATTTGTCCTTTGGTGAACGACCTGTATATTTACCTGTTGTAACAACAAGCGCACCATTGTTTGCCAATGTACCTTCACCACGTCTTAAAGCTGCTTCAGTCAACTGAGCAGGTGTCCAGTTTCTGTGAACTGCTGATGGAGAAGTGATACCTAATTTTTCAATACCATAAGTTTCCATATTAGCTTCCTCCTTTAAAAGCATTATATACAGAATAACTGTACTATAAACACTTTTCTAATGCAAGCGTTTTTCTTGCTATATAAGAACTTTAATATTTTTTTAATCTTTCATACTTTTAAATGATGTATAAAAATCAACATATAATAAAATAATAATGTAAGAAGGAAAAAGGGTTAATGGAACAGGAATTTGATTTCTCCTCATACAGCCACATAAAAAGACTACCTGAAGAAGAATTATCAAATCTTTGGGAAAAATATCTTGCAAATAAATCTGACAAAGAATCAAGAGATTTATTAATAGTGCAATATATATATCTTGTTCGTTATGTTGTCGGGCGTGTAAAAGTATCCCTTCCATCAACCATTTCAATTGAAGATATTGCCGGTTATGGTGTAGAAGGATTAATTAATGCAATTGAAAGATTTTCTCCTCAAAAAAATTCAAGATTTGAAACATACGCACTCATAAGAATCAGAGGGGCAATTCTTGATAAAATTCGCTCCCAGGATTTTCTTCCGAGAAGTATCCGCAGAAAAATAAAAGAAATTAAACAAACTATAGAAATTCTCAAACAAGAATACGGAAGAACTCCAACCACAGCAGAAATTGCAAACTATTTGGATATGGAGCCGTCAAAAGTTACCCAGATAATGTCAGAAGATGTAACAATAACATCAATCTATGATAAAAAAGGCACATCAGATGACAGCATGGAAATAATAGATACAATAGAAGATACGGAAAAATTAACTCCGCATGATGCGGCAGAAGAAAAGAATGTTAAATCAGACTTGCAAAGGGCGCTTATGAGATTACCGGAAAGAGAAAGAGTTTTAATGGTTTTGTATTATCAGGAAAATATGACGATGAAAGAAATCGGCGAAACATTGAATATGTCCGAATCAAGAGTTTGTCAATTACATGCACAGGGACTTATGAAACTGAAAAATATCCTTAGCGAAAATCGTACCACAAGACTTCAGCAATCTATCGTATAAAATTTCAGCATTTGAAACGACAAAAAAAATAACCCCGAAAACACTGGCTTTTGAAATTAGTTTGTTAAGATATGTTAACAGATTATATACTTTTTAACTACAAAATAGCAATTTTTGATTTACGAAATACTTTATATAGATGTCGGGGAAATATATAGGGAAAAATAAAGGAGAAAAACATGGCAAGAGTATTGATTTCCATGCCGGAAAAATTTTTAGATGAAATTGACTCAGTAGCGAATAACGAAAATCGTACACGTTCTGAATTAATTCGTGAAGCACTGAGAACTTACATGTACAGAAATCAGTTGAGAAACTCTCAAAAATCAGTATCCAATGCTGAATTGTTAGATTCTCTGCTGGGATAAAGTACAAACTATCGTATGCAGTAAAAACTGTATATAGGAGAACCGGGAAATGAACAGCAAATATCAAATGACAACAGTGTATAAGTACGCTCAGCTGCTAGAAAACGATTTACCTGTTAAAGAAAAATCAATCAAGACAGCAGTTGAAAAATACTTATTAAAAGCACGCAAAGCAAATACTAATGCCGATTTGCTTGAAGAACTACTGGCATAAAGCTGATAATTCAGCACAAAGAAACTTCTTTGAAAAAGTTATAACTCAGGTAAAAAGGTAAGAAAATCTCTATCAGGGGAAAATGAAAGAAAAAAGGTAAGAATGGTAAAAAAAGACTTCGCATTTTGCGAAGTCTTTTTTATACATGTACTTTTGATAAATTTACATTATTATTCATGTTATAATGTAATTATCAGAAGGGTTAAAGAACAATGGGTGATGAGGACAAGCAATTTGATGCCACCCCTCGAAAACTGGAACAGGCACGAAAAGAAGGACAGGTTGTAAAATCAAAAGATTTTTCAACCGCTGTATCGCTGCTCGTTTTATTTTCGGTAATTTTTGGACTTGCGCCTTTTATATGGAAAGAAATCGTACAGGTTTTTACACTTTTATATGAGCAAATCCCCAACGCAAGTGTAAATAAAATAGGGTATATGTATATCACTTTTATTGCCATTAAAGGAACTGCATTAATTATCGGACCGATACTTGCAATTGCATGGCTTGTTGCAGTGCTTGCGGATTTTATTCAGGTTGGACCGCTTGTTGCGGTTGCACCGCTCGTACCAAAACTTGATAAATTAAATCCTACAAAATATTTTAAAAACATAATGTCTATAAAAACATTATTTGAATTATTTAAAAACATTGTAAAAGTAGTAGTTCTCGGTTATATAGGCTGGATGGTTTACAAAGACCATATTGAAACAATATTGATGCTTGCTGCAATAGACAACAATTTTGCTGTAATGATTGAATTCGGCAAACTTATGACAGAGTTTATTTTCAAAGCATGTATTGCCTTTTTAATAATCTCTGCAGCAGACTACGGTGTTACTAAATGGAAATTTTTAAAAGACCAAAAAATGTCATTTAAAGAAATTAAAGATGAATACAAAAACTCTGAAGGCGACCCGAACGTAAAAGCTGCACTGCGTCAACGCCGTATGCAGATGCTTCAGCAAGGTGCAATGGATTCTGTTCCGACTGCGGATTTTGTCGTAACCAACCCGACACATGTTGCCTGTGCCCTGAAATATGTAGCAGAAGAAATGGATTCTCCTATGCTGATTGCAAAAGGTACAGAACTTATTGCAAAGAAAATTATTGATATTGCAAAAGAACACAATGTTCCGGTTATAGAAAACGCTCCTGTAGCAAGAGCTTTATTCAGAATGGTAGATATTAATATGCCGATCCCTCCGGAATTATATAAAGCTGTTGCTGAAATTTTGATGTTCGTTTATAAAATGAAAAATAAAAGACCTTCATAAAGAAGGTCTTTTAAATTATAACTCAAATTTCTCTTTAGAAAATTTTTCATATTCTTCAGGAGTAACGGTATCTTCTGTCATTCCCTTATTCTGAACTGATTTTTTGGCAAGTTTTGGTAAGTTTGCTTCTAATTCTTCTGAAGCACAAACAAAATCTCTGCTTTTTTGTTCGGCTATTACACGAATTGTAACTTCTGACGGAGAGCCGTCTTTACCCGCCAATTCCTGCACTTTATAACTTGCCCAATCTTCAGGAATATCTTTTATAAATTGATAATCCTTATCCGAGCCGAGTCTTTTACCAATTTCATCATTTAAGATTTTTGCTACATATTCCTTTTGGGAAGTAAAATGACAAGGATGAACAACTTCCTCTCCTATAACTTCTTGCGGATCTCGTTTTTCATATTTTTTAAATAATTCCGCTGCTGTGTGCAAATGATCTAATTCCATTGCCAAAAATTCTTCCCATATCGGCATCAATAATTCATCATTTTCATCAATCATACAGTTATGATAAGTACACACCTCCGTAAATTCGTGAAGCAGTAATTTTTCATAGAATGATTCAGACGGATCAATTAAGGACTCATACATTGTAACGTGTTCTTCTTCAACATCTTTTATTTCCGCATAAGTTTCTCTTAATAACTCACTACCGTAAGTAAATCCATGTTCTCCGTAATAGTTATGGGTTTGCTGTTCACCGGAAACAAGAGTCAAAATATTTACTTTTGTCTGCGCAGATGCTGATTTTTTATCGTAATGTTTTCTCAAACGCACAATATTACAGTTATGATGATTTTGTGTCGGACGCCCTAAAATTACATCAGTCTGTCCCTGAACAACAGCATTAGGGGTAATCCCATGAATCATATATGCCCACTGGCTATATCTGTATAAATGGTCAAAATCTTCTAACAAGCCAAAATCAAAGGTTTCTTTTACATAAGGGTCAGGTTCATTTTGAGCCATCCACGCAGTTAAATCGACTGCAACTTGTTCATAACCCAAAGTAGTTTCCAATACTGACTGATCTGACGGTGCAAGCCAGTTTATAGTAGTTTGCTGCGCATCTTCTATACGCTTTGTCTGAGCAAGAAATTCCATTGTATCCTGATGTTCGCACAAACGAGAGAAGTTATGTTTAAAATTCCACGCTTCTACTTCTATACCGTTCATCAAAATTTGACGGGTTCTGGAATAACAATCCACATCATTTTTATTATATTTTCGATGGGCAATATCGTGCCAGGTTCTGATTTGTTTTTCTAAAGGCATACCTTTTTCTTTTAACGGATTAAATTTCATCTTGTACTCCTTTCTTATACTTTTGACAAAATAAGATACAAAAATAAAAATTTAATCACCCAAAAGAGCAAAAAAATTATTGATTTTTGTAAAAAAAACATTAAAAAACACATGCAAAATCAGAAATTTCTCCTCCATATGATTGATTTTTTATGTATTAGTTGATAAAAAACCAAAAAATGCAGTATTATAAGAAAGAAAGGTAGTATTTTATGTATTTACACAGTTACATACCAAAATATGACTTGGCAGGCAGAATTCAGCATACAAAGTTCACATCAGGATTTGATATGCCAAGTGCACGTTTGGCTCCCGTAGAAACAAACGAAACACAGGATTTTAAACAGGTATTTTCAGGACTTGTAGAGCATTTTAATCAGGATTTGAATGCTCCGGATGATTTGTTAAAAGATGTTATGCAGGGGAACAAAAATGTTGACATTCACGATGTTATGGTTGCAATGTCAAAAACGGAAATAAGCGTAAATATTGCCACTCAATTAACAGGGAAAGTAATCAACGCATACGACAGAGTTATGCAGATTAATATATAGTTAATTTATTAATTAACTAAAAAAAGTAGTGTAAAAATAAATCAGACAGCGGGACGAGAGATGGATTTTAGTAAGATTACAGAGAATAAACCTCTATTTTATGGAATTATTGGCGGTGCGGCATTAATACTTGCCGTAATACTTATGGCAATAATTATTGCAGCGAGTGGCGGCAAAGGGGAAAACGGAAAAGTCGTAGGGAATGAACCACTGCCTTCTAATGTTGAACTTTTAACAACAGATAATATTGGTAAAGCATTAGAAATTCAGGCAATGCTTGCAAAACAGGGAATTACGGCAGAGCGTCAATTAGACGGTACAAAATCAAAACTTGTACTCAACAAGAAAAATTGTTCTACACTGACAAACAAATGTACTATAACAGACAGAGATAAGGCTATTATAGCAATTGTCCAGTCAGGACTTGTTGATCAGAACGTGGGACTTGAAATATTTGATAAAGGTGATTTTACTTCCACAAAAGAAGATAAAAGAATAAGACTTGCAAGAGCAATGAACGGCGAATTGGCACGTTTAATAAAACAAATTCCGCCAATTCAGAATGCAACGGTATTCATTTCTATTCCTGAAACAAGTTCAATGTTTGACGAACAGAAACCGCAAACAGCAACAGTTCAACTGGTTATGCCGATTGGAGAAAAACTTGACCAATCTAAAGTTAAAGCAATCAGCAACTTACTGCTAGGCAGTATTTCAGGATTAAACGCAGAAAACATTGCTATTACGGATACAAACGGCAATGTATATCACAGCGTAATGGATGCCGAAGACGAAATGATACAAAAGCTTGAAGAAAATGACAAATATATGCAGCAAAAAGTTTCAAAACAGTTAGACAGACTTGTCGGACCGGGAAACTATGTTGCAACAGTAAGTACATTTTTGCGTCAGGCTCCTGTTGAAAGATTTACAATTGATTACGATCCCGCAAGAAAAACTGCAGTATCCGAACAATCCTTTTCTGAAGGTCTGGGAGATAAAACACAAGACCAAAGCAAAGCTGTTAATGCAGTAAGTACATATCTTCCGAACGGATTACCAACAGGCGGAACAGATTCAACACAGGACAGAAATTATTCAAGACAGGCAACAGAAACCCAATATGGAGTAACAAAAACCCAAACGAATGAATACATAAAACCGGGTGTAATGGAAGAAATTTCAATCGCAGTAACCTTGGACAGAAACAGTATTCCAAGCGATACAACAATAGAAGAAATGAAAGACCTTATCGCGCGTGCAGCAAGTCCAAAAGTTTCAGCCGCAAATGTATCAATTGCATTTTCAAGTGCAAACGATCCTTATTTATCTCCGGACAAAAATCAAAACCTGCCAAAAGTTGACGATTCCGGAAATCCATGGTGGCTTGCACTCTTAATTACTGCAATCGGTATCATTATGACCTTCAAAGCAGTATCTAATAAAGTTAAACAACTTAAAGACGAAAATGAAATTGAAGTTGAAGCTCTAAGACAAAAAGCACTTATGCAGGAACAACAACTTAACGATATTAACAATCGTGCAAGCCAGTTAACACAAAGACAATCAGAACTTGCACAAGACTTAATAAATGCACGACAAGCACAAGGCGCATTACCGCAAAGCGGACCTGGATACCACTTTGACGAAAGCCTGCTTGATGATTCACTTGAAGCAATTTCTAATGAACTCAGCGAAGATGCAGCTGACAGAATAAAAAGCTGGATAGAAGAAGGCGGAAAAGCAGGTGCAGGTGCTAACGGCGGGGAAGGACAAGAACAATAATGGCAGCAAAAGGGTTTAAATATGAAGAATTTGCTCAAAATTTAGCAGCACAAGCTCAAGATCTTGTACCTGCGGAGTTCAGTCCGGATCAAAAAGAGTATGTTATAAACACTCTTGGCAACTTCTCAATGATGGCGGGTAAAGCACTTGCGGAAGATAAAAACCTCAATTTTGATGTTGAAACATCAACATATATAACACAAATCATTGCAGAATGGTCTTTTCATAAGTCAGTTGATGTAATCCGTTCAGGAATTCCAAGACAACACTGGGATTCTATAATGCAAAGAATTGCATACACAATCTTTGAAGTTGCAAAACAAACTTTTTCACAAGGGATTCCAAACGATCAAATAATCGAAATTATAGAACATCACGTCAATAAAGCATATGTAGATGCAATAACAGAATTAAAAGACAAGGGTGTTATAGATGAAAGCCTGATGGAATTTGCAGCATCACAGTCAAATATGAATAAAATGGCACAGGAAATGCAACAGCAACAAGCTCAGGCTCAGGCACAAGCTGAAGCACAAACTCAAAATCCTGACCAAATACCGCAGGGTCAAGCTGATGCTCCGTCTGATTTACCTCAACCTGTAAACACCGGAGTACCTACGGTTGAAAAATCTAATGAGATTCCGCCAAAAGCACTTAAACTTGCGACTGTCGCAATGCTGTTTAAGCGAATGAACCAAGATAGAGTTCAGGTATATCTTGATAAATTTGAAGACAACGATGCTCAGGATGTTATAAAATACATGAAACTCCCTGATTTATCCCAAAGAATCGGGGTTGAAAATGCAATGAAATGCTTGCAGGAAATTAAAATGAATCTTCCTAAAAGCACGGATCTCATTCCATTAAAAGTTGTTAAGAAAATTAAAAATTTTGCATCCCAATATTCTGAAAAAGAATTGGAAACAATGTTGATAAAAGAGCGTCTTGGTGTAAAAAGACTGGTCTTTACCGCTCTTGAAGATAAATACTATGAAAAAATACCCCCGAAAGTTGCAAGTATTGTTGCCACACACTTAATTAGTAGTGTATAATGATAGTGTATCATGATAATTAAGAAGAACAGACATCAAAATCAAGGGGCGGATAATCCTGTTCTTGACGAACAGGAAAACAATCAAAAAGAAGAGGAGATTAATTTATTCGATCTTGATAATATCGATTTCAAACAGCGAAATGAACGCCGCAGGGGTGACCGCCGCAGAGGATTTCGCCGAATTGACGACCGAAATTTAATATCCAGAGCAAGAGAGGAAGCAAATTCAATAAGAGAAGCTGCATCAAAAGAAGGCTATCAAGCCGGATTGGAAATGGCTCAGGCTGACATTGAATTGCTAAAAGACAGTCTTAATACATTTTATGGCGCAAAGCAGGAAGTATATAATGCTATTGCACCGGACATACTGGATATCAGCCTTGATATTGCAAAAAAAATTATTAAAAAAGAAATATCTGAAAATCCTGAAGTAATCCTTGAAAATATTAAAACAATTTTGAAAGGATTATCAAAAGAGGAAACAAAAATTATGCTTAAAGTAAATCCGGCACAGGTTGCACTATTACAGCAAAAGGTTCCGGAAGAAGTTGCTCTTGCAGGGTTAGAAGCTAAAGTAGTGGTAATTCCGGATGAAAATATTATGGAGGGCGGTTGTCTTGTTACAACCACGAACGGTGTTATTGATGCCACCATAGAAACTCAGACGGAAATAATAAGTGAAGCATTGAAGGAAATATAATGGCAGCACCAGAGGGACAAGCAAATCCAATAAGTGAAATTTTAATGGCAGTATTCGTACTGTTTCTTATTGTTATTTTGCTGGTTGAACTTCCTACCTGGGTTATTAATATTTGTATTTGTTTGAATATCACACTCGGCATTGTACTTTTGATGTTTGCCTTGTATGTCCAAAAAACTCTTGAATTATCATCATTCCCATCAATTATTCTTGTCGGAACAATGTTCAGGTTATGCCTTTCTATTGGTTCTACAAGATTAATTCTTGCAAAAGGTCAAGCAGGCGAAGTAATTCAAGCTTTTGGGGAATTTGTTACGGGCGGTAACATGATTGTCGGGGGTGTAATCTTTTTAATTATCACTATTGTACAGTTTATGGTTATCACAAAAGGTGCGGAACGTATCGCCGAAGTATCCGCACGTTTTGCATTAGATGCTATGCCCGGTAAACAGATGACCATTGATGCAGATTTTAACGCCGGCTTGATATCTCCTGAAGAAGCTACAAAACGCCGTGACGACTTATCCAGAGAATCAAATCTTATGGGTTCTATGGATGGTGCGATGAAATTCGTAAAAGGGGACACCATTGCAGGTATTATCATCACATTAGTCAATATTATCGGAGGCTTGGCTATTGGTTGTTTAATGGACCAAATGCCTATAGCTGACGCTGTTAGCAAATACACAAAATTAACTATAGGTGACGGTCTTTGCTCTCAGGTTCCGTCTTTATTGATGTCAATTGCAGCCGGTGTATTTATGACCCGTGCATCAGCAAAGAGTTCTTCACTCGGTGGTGATGTTGCAGCTCAAATTACAAGCAAACCTTATGCATTGTTCTTTGCTTCAATCTTCTTATTCTTCCTTGGACTTACTGGCAAAACATGGTTCTGGGACGGGACAGGGCTGCCTAGTCTTCCGTTTATAATTTTTGCACTTTTAATATTTATTGCAGGTTTTCAGGTTCTTATCAATGCGGATGTTCAATCGCAATTGGGACAATTGGAAAATGTCAAACAGAACATGCAGGATTTGGTTAACCCTAACAGAATGTACGAACGTTTGGGTGTAGATATATTGAGTTTACAGGTTGGATCAAATCTGCTTGTAATTGCCGATCCTGATCAGGAAGGTCAACTTTTGGCAAAAATTGCCGCCCTTCGTCAGAGAGTTACGGATGAATTAGGCTATATTTTACCAAATATTCGTATTATGGATTCATCTGCACTTGATGCTAATGAATATATGATATTAATTCGTGGTAATACTGTTGCTACAGGTTATGTTTATCCGGGGAAATACATGGTAATTGCAGACCAATGGGATTCAATGAAAAAAGAAGTTCCTGATGATGCAATTATAGGTATAGATCCGACATATCAAACACAGGCATACTGGATAAATTCTGATGATGCAAAATCAGCTCGTCTTGTTACCGCAGTTGATGCTACTGATGTTATTGTTACACATTTACAAGAGTGTGTAAGAAAACATGTTGATGATGTTATGACTAAAACAGATGTTCTTAAACTTATGGAACTTGTACGTTCACAAGACCCTACACTTGTTAATGACCTTGTTCCGACAATCATTTCAACAAGCGACCTGCGTAAGATTTTTGTTAACCTTATAAGAGAAAAAGTATCTATAAAGGATATTATCTTTGTATTTGAAAGATTATGCGATTATGCAAGATTTTCTAAAGAACCTGATATTTTATCAGAACGATTGCGTGCGGCTTTAGGCAGACAAATATGCTTATCTAATGTTCAGGAGGATAAGGTTCTATATGCCCTGACACTTTCACCTGAATGGGAAAAAATACTTGATGACAGCTGTCAGAGAACAGAACTTGGCACCATGTTTTTACTAAATCCTGTTCAGGTACAAGAATTAATTGAAACTACAGCAACCACATTAATGAGAGCTCATCAGACTTGCGGCCGCCAGCCTGTTGTATTATGCTCGCCAAGAATCAGATTACCTCTTTATCAATTGTTAGAACGGCATATCCCAACAATTGTTGTTATCTCATATTCAGAACTTATTACCGATATTAAAGTTGAAGCAATTGATACTATCGGCGATGCTTATGTTCAGTAAATGTAAAGTTTTGTATTAATCCATTAAAGTTTTTACCAAACCTGTCGATATACTTGATTAGTGTACGATAGAAAGCAGGTGTATAGGTATGAGTGATTATGTAATTAAAAAAGGTGACAATCTTACCAAGATTGCGAAAGAATATGGCACAACGGTAAAGGCATTACAGGAAGCCAATAACATTAAAAATATCCACAAAATTATTGCCGGAGAAAAACTCATAATCCCTACAGAAAAAGGGCTGAAAGTTGAGCATGATGAAACAGCAGTAAAACCTGATGCCGGACAAAAAGCGGCAAGAGAAGCTGCTCATGCAAAAGAAGTTGAACAAATGAAAAAATTAAAAGAATCAAATATACAACTTCAGGAAGTCACAGTTATCGGGAAAAAGAAACCTGCTGCTCCTGTTATTGAAACAAAGCCTGAAACAAATGTTGCAAACACAAATACACAAAAAACAGAAGATTTAATCAAAACTGAAATAGATAAAAGAGGTTTGAAAAATATAGATATTGCTTATTGGACAGAAAAAATAAATAATGTTGCAAATAAATATAACATTTCAGCAAATATTTTAACATCTATTATTTCAAGAGAAACAGCCTTCAAGAAAAATGTTACCGGAGTAAACGGCAAAGGTGCAATGCAGCAAACAACAATAGCTGTAAAAGACTTTTTCCCGGGGAAACAAGGCAGATTTGATATATATCATCAACTAGACTCTAAATTAACTGAAGACATTCTTTTTAAGAAAGATGCAAAGGGTAACCTTATAAAAAATGGAAAAGGAGAACCTGCATTGAAATACGGCTCTTATAATGAATTATTAAGAGCTTGTGCCAAAGATGACGAGTTAAGTATTAAAGTCGGAGCATTACTGTTTAAAATGCAATATACAAGTGCTATTGCACGTTCATCAGGGAAAAAACTTGAAACTGTAATTACTGAACTAAATGAAAATAAATTAAATATTCCGGAATCTAAAAATAAACAATATATTGCATCTGCAATTCAATGGTACAACGGTTCTCCTCGCTACATGTACAACTACAGAAAAGATGTACTGGATTCATTAAGAAGACAAAATTTTGATTTTGCAGAACCGATTATAAGAAAAAATAGCTAGAATATAAATTACAGGCGGATAATAAATCCGCCTGTTTTTATTTGTAACATTTTTGTTAACATTTTTAAATAAAAAAGCAATTAATTATAAAAAAAAAACTTTATATGAATATAGAGGAATTAATAGAAAGTAAAAGGGGATAATTAATTGTTTATGATTAGTACGCCATTATTTGCATTTGGCGGTTATACACCAATGTATTGCTGTCAGGATTTTAACACCGTTAATTCAGTATATCAAAATGATAATGGAGGGGCGGTAAGGGAATTTTTTGTAAAAGATGCAGGACCGTATATAAATCCATTTTATGCACTTTTCAGAACTATGCCGCAAAATTACGGGTACAGTATATTTTCAGGCGGAGGCGGATGCAGTTCATCTGAACCTGCACCTAAAGCACCCGTTTCGCCTGATCCGGAACCTGCTGTTGTATCAAATCCGGAGCCTGAACAAAATATAAATTCTGAAAACAATTCAAAATCAAATCCGTTCAGCAGTACGCCTAAAGCAAAAACCAAAACAAAGAAATCAACAAGTATTTATAAACCAAAAACAACAGCAGCACAAACCAATCCGATAAAGCATACTGCTCCAAAACAAACAGATTATCAAAAAATCAGCAGTGATTCACTTGGCAGATCTATAATTAATGTTGCATATAAATATTCAGATTGCAGCGAAATGAACGGATCACATCATAAATTCTGCGTAAATCCAACATGTAAAGAAGAAGATCCGTATGATCAGGAATGGTGTACAGATTTTGTAACTTATGTTGTAAAAGAAGCATACAGAAATAAAGGAATATCTGTACCTGCAGGATTTGGTGACCACGATGTAGAAACAATGAAAAACTGGGCAATAAACAAAGGTATGTTTATCAGAACTTCAGATAAAAGAAACAAAGAAAGTTATATTGCTGCAAACATTAAACCGGGTGACATATTTATAATGAATGAAAATGATGCTTCTCATACAGGTATAGTTACATCTGTAAATAAAGAAAATGGAACATTTAACACAATCGAAGGCAATAGAGATGACATGGTAAAAACATATTCTTATGATATGGACGATACTGATTTATCAGGATTTATAAGATTAAAGCCTTAATCTCTTTTTCCAAATCAGCTAGCGAAGTATTATTATATACCACAAAATCAGATTTTAAGACTTTCTCATCCTGAGAAACCTGAGAATCCATACGAATTTTAGCATATTCCTCGTTATATTTATCCCGCAGGATAAGGCGTTTGAGCCTTATCCTGTCGTTTGTATATATAAAAATAATTTTATCAAATAAGTCCTGCATACCGCTTTCAAACAACAACGGCACAGCAACAAAAACCATTTCTTCGTTTGCGTTTTCTTTAAAAAATTGCTCAATTTTTATTTTTATTAAAGGATGCAAAATATTTTCTAATCGTTGTTTTAAATCATTATCAGAAAAAACTGTTTTGCCTAATTTCTGACGGCTTATTTTTCCGTTTTCAACTATATCAAAGCCCGCAAATTCGCGTAATATTACATCTTTCTGCTCATCTAATAATTCATGCGCAGCTTCATCAGTATCAAGAACCTTTTTCCCGTACTTTAGCAGAATTTTTTCCGCTTCGGATTTCCCGCTCGCAATATTTCCGACTATTGCATACTTAATCATTTTTACCCGCTATCCTGTTTAAAAAGTTCCGCAATTCCTTTATCTGCTGTGGTTTTATAGGTTTGAATTCGCCCCTTTTCAACCCATCAAGATTTAAGGTTGCATGTTGAATTCTTTTTAAAGATACAACTTCATACCCAAGATGCGCAAGCATTTTACGAATTTGTCTGTTCATTCCCTGATACAAAAGAATTTCCATCACTGTATGAGAATTATCAATTTCTAAAACACTCACTTGCGCATAAGCAGTTTTACCTTCTTCTATTTCAATCCCTTTATACATTGTATCTATATCGTTTTGAGAAATTTTACCGTTAACAGAAACTCTATATAATTTTGGCACTTTTACAGAAGGATGAGTCAATTCATTTATCAATTCACCGTCATTTGTTAATATCAATAAACCTGTTGATTCTCTGTCTAATCTGCCGACAGGCTTTAGGCTGTGCAAGTTCTCCGGTAGCAAATCATATATAGTTTTTCTGCCTTTTTCATCATCAGAAGTTGTTATGTACCCTGCAGGCTTATAGAACCTGTAATATTGATGTTTGACAGGATGTATAAGCTGTTTATTTACAAAAACTTTATCTTTTGTCTGGACACTATAACCAAGCTCTGTTATGGTTTTACCGTTAACCATAACAACACCTGATTCAATCAGTTCATCTGCTTTTCTGCGTGAACACAATCCCGAAGATGCTATATATTTATTCAATCTAGTTCCGGACATATTATTTCTCCATACCTGTATATTATCATAAATTTAATATTTTGTAACAATATAGCAAATTTTGTTATAACATAATTTTATAACATCATAGAAATTGAAAGGATTTTACTATGGCATTAAAAATAACCCCGAATACAAAAGCCGCATTAAAAAATACATCTATATACTGTCAGCCTGCAGGTAAAAAACTTGCGATGAATGAAACAAAAGCAGAACATATTACACCTGCAATAAAACATGAAACTTACCCGACATCAAAACAAGAACTCCAAGCTCGCCTTGAAAATGTTGAAAAACAAATTAAGCAGAATCCTGATGATATTAATTTAAGAAAATACTATGAAGCTTTGAAAAATATTACTGACTAATTTCTTTTTCAAACAATGAATACAATGGTTCGGGTATTCTGCGATATAATTTCCCGTCTGAATGAACAGCTACAATAACAACATCAGCCGTTATAAACACTTGTCCCGTTTCTTTTGATTTAATTGTCTGTTTGAATGTTGCAGTTAAACCCCTGAATTCAGATACTTCTGTTTCAACAACAACTATATCTTCAAGTTTAGCAGAGGCTTTATATTTTATATTTATTGAAGAAACCGGAAGCAAAATATCCATACCCTCAAGTTCTTTTAAGGTATATCCTAAAGCAGAACAAAAATCTACCCTGCCCATTTCCATCCAGCGTAAATATGAACCATGCCAGACAACACCGTAATTATCCGTATCCGAAAAATATACCTTTTGCTCAAATGTATGTATCATTTTAATATCCTCTTTAATCTTTCAAACCTTTTAATATTATATCACGAGCTTTAATTGTATCTTCTTTTGAGAGCTGATTTATATTTTTTAACGGGTAGTCAATTCCCAAATCCTCATATTTTTTTACCGCCATATTGTGATAAGGCAAAACATCTAAAGCCTGAACATTCTTTAAAGTTTTTAAAAATTTTCCCAAATCATACAAATATTTTTCGCTGAAAGTAATTTCAGGAACAACAACATGCCTTATCCATACGGGAATATTATTATCTGAAAGATATTGTGCAAAAGATAAAATATTTTTATTTGAATGACCCGTCAGTTTTTTATGTTCATCATCATCAATATGCTTTATATCAAGCAAAACAAGATCCGTATATTTTATAAGCTCATCATATTTTACACAGGCATCAAACATTATACCTGATGTATCAAGGCAGGTATGAATTCCTTTTTCTTTTGCTTTTTTGAATAATTCGGTAACAAAACCTGTTTGTAATAAAGGCTCTCCGCCGGTTACGGTAATTCCGCCTTTACAAAACTCCTTTACGCCGTCATATTTATCAAGAATTTGAGCAACAGACATCTTTATATTGTCATTTACTTCCCAAGTATCAGGATTATGACAATATAAACATCTCATCGGACAACCCTGCATAAAAACAACAAAGCGTACGCCGGGCCCGTCAACCGTTCCGCAGGTTTCTATTGAATGAATATTACCTAAAGTTCTGTCAAACATAAAATTATTTTAATATAAATAAAACATAATGAACTTATTGCCTTATTCACTTATTACCTTTAAATTACATCTGACCATGGAAGGTTCTTGATATTACATCTTCCTGCTGCTCTTTTGTCAACGTATTAAATTTTACGGCATAACCTGAAACACGAACAGTTAATTGCGAATATTTTTCAGGATGAGCCTGTGCATCAAGTAATGTTTCCCTGTTAAGCACATTTACATTCAAATGATGTCCGCCTTTTTCAACATATCCGTCAATTAAATTTATTAAATTTTCTTCTCTTGTTGTAGTCATAGCATCTCCTTAAAATTACTGCTCAGTTTTACTTATAAATACAAAACTGCTTTCATTACCGGCACAACAACCCTGATCCAAACTCAAATCCAAATCACCCATATAAACTTCATCTTTACCCAATGCATTCGGTATTATAGAAAAAGTATTTGATATACCGTCTTGTGCATCTCCAAAAGGCAATTTTGAGACGGAAGACAATGAAGCAACCGCACCATTTTCATCTCTGCCATGCATCGGATTTGCCCCCGGAGCTAACGGAACACCCTGTTTTCTGCCGTCAGGAGTATTTCCTGTTTTCTTTCCGTAAACAACATTTGATGTAATTGTTAATATTGACATTGTCGGAATTGAATTTCTGTAAGTATAGTGTTTTCTGATTTTATTCATAAAACGATGAACCAAATCAACAGCAAGCTGGTCAACCCTGTCATCATTGTTGCCGTATTTTGGATAATCACCTTCAACTTCATAATCAACGACAATACCATTTTCATCTCTTATTGTTTTAACTTTCGCATATTTTATTGCTGATAAAGAGTCTGCAACTACAGACAAACCTGCAATACCGGTTGCAAAATATCTTTTAACATCTCTGTCATGCAATGCCATTTGAAGTTTTTCGTAGCAATATTTATCATGCATATAGTGAATAACATTCAATGTATTAACATACAACCCGGCAAGCCATTCCATCATATCATCATATTTTTCCATAACTTCATCGTAATCAAGATATTCAGAAGTAATAGGACGATATTTCGGACCAACTTGTTCTTTTAATCTTTCATCCACACCGCCATTAATTGCGTATAACAAGCACTTCGCCAAATTGGCTCTTGCCCCGAAAAATTGCATTTCTTTACCGACAACCATTGATGAAACACAACATGCAATTGCATAATCATCCCCATGAACAGGTCGCATTAAATCATCATTCTCATACTGAATAGCTGATGTTGTAATTGAAATATGAGCAGCATATTCTTTAAAATTATGCGGCAATCTTTTTGACCACAAAACAGTCATATTAGGTTCGGGAGCAGGTCCTAAATTCTCAAGAGTATGCAAATATCTGAAAGAATTTTTTGTAACCATTGTTCTTCCGTCAACCCCCATACCGCCAATTGATTCAGTAATCCATGTTGGGTCACCGGAGAATAAAGCATTATATTCAGGAGTTCTTGCAAATTTTACGAGTCTTAATTTCATAATGAAATGGTCAATTAATTCCTGAGCTTCAGATTCTGTAATTACACCGTTTTTCAAATCTCTTTCGATGTAAATATCAAGGAAGGTCGAAGTTCTGCCAATACTCATAGCTGCACCGTTTTGTTCTTTAACGGCGGCTAAATATCCGAAATATAACCATTGAACAGCCTCTTTTGCATTGCTTGCAGGTTTTGATATATCAATCCCATAGTAAGAAGCCATTATTTTTAAATCTTTGAGCGCTCTTATTTGTTCAGCCAATTCTTCTTTTAGCTGAATATTTTCAGGACGCATTTCCCCTTCTATTGAGGCATGTTGTTCTGTTTTATCCTCAATAAGCCTGTCAACACCATACAGGGCAACCCTTCTGTAATCACCAATAATTCTGCCTCTGCCATAAGCATCAGGCAACCCTGTTAAAATTGCAGCATGACGGGCTTTTCTCATTTCGGGTGTATAACAGTCAAAAACACCCTGATTGTGAGTTTTTCTGTATTTTTTAAATATTTTGGAAACTTCGGCATCGACCTTATAATCGTATGCTTCACAAGCGCTTTCAGCCATTCTTATCCCGCCAAAAGGCTGCAGGGAGCGTTTTAACGGTTTATCTGTCTGTAAACCTACAATTTTTTCCAAATCTTTATCAATATATCCTGCACCATGTGAAGTTACAGTGGATACAATTTTTGTATCCATATCCAAAACACCAAGATTTTCTCTTTCCTGTTCAAACAGGTTAAGGCATTCGTTCCAAAGCTTTTGCGTACTTTCGGTCGGACCTGCCAAAAAACTTGAATCACCTTCATAAGGTGTGTAATTTTTTTGTATAAAATCTCTTACATTGATTTCTTTTGACCACAAACCCTGAACAAATTCAGCCTTCGGGCAAACTTTTTCCTGATCAAGAACTTCCACAATCTACTCCTTTGTATGAACTGTTTATATAAATCTGATATAAAATAAATCGGTAAAACCCTAATCAATACTTATGATACACCATGAGTTGAATGTTGTAAAACTTTTGTCAAATGTTTATACATATTTGTTAACAATTAAAAATTAAGCACGGCTTTTGCTTTTTTTGAACAATAGCAACAACGGAATAAGAACAAAACACGCAATTCCAAAGATGCGGAATGAATCCATAAATGCCCACAAGGTAGCCTGTTTTATAAGTGTTCCATACTGAGAATACTGAGCCATATGCATAGCTACATCCGGACTTGTATATTGCGACAATGCGCCGGCAACAGCCTGAACTTTTGCACTATATACAGGATTCAAGTCATTCAATTTGCCAACCATCATATATTGATGCACCTGAGCAAATCTTGTTAAAAAGGTTGCAACTAAAGATGTTCCGATTGCACCACCAATATTTTTAAACAAATTCTGTAATCCTGCGGCATTCGTCATTTGTTGATTAGAAAGAGTTTCCATTGACAAGTTTATAATCGGAATCATTGCCAATCCTAACCCAAAACCCATTAAACAATTTGGTATCATTATGTTGAGCTGAGCAATTTGAAGGTTTAAAAAACCGAATGCCAAACCGGCAGAACCAAGAAACAATAAACCGACAACAACAAGTTTTCGCTTATCAACTCTATCTGCTATAAATGCACAAACAATAGTTGCGGTTAAACTTCCGATTCCTCGCGGCATCATTGACATACCGCTTAGAAATGCGGTATAACCCATCATACTTTGCAAAAATTGAGGTAATATTGCTATCGACGCATATAGAACCGATGCCATTATAACCTGTATGAATGTACCGACCAAAAATTCTTTGTTCCTTAATACACTCATATCAACAAGAGTTTCTTTTCGCTTAATTTGGGAAATGAAGAAACAAATTCCCATAATACACGAAAAAGTAAATAACCAACAAATCCAAGTAGCATTAAACCAATCGGCATTATTACCTTTATCAAAGAATATTTGCAAGGAACATAACCATAAAATTAGGAATATAAAACCTAAAGCATCAATTTTTACATCCTTTTGGCGATGTGCATAAGGCGGGTCAAATAACAATTGTTTTGACAAAACAGCTGCAGCACAACCCAAAGGCACATTAATAAAAAATATCCACGGCCAAGTCCAATTATCCGTAATCCAACCGCCTAACATAGGCCCGATAATCGGAGCGATAATTACGCCCATACCAAATATTGCCATTGCCGTTCCGCGCTTTTCTTTCGGGAAACTTTCCATCATTATTGCCTGAGACAAAGGAACAATTCCGCCCCCGCCTGCACCCTGCAAAATTCTGAAAAATACCATTTGGCTGAGTGATTTTGCCATACCGCAAAGCAATGAAGCGACTGTAAATAACAAAATACTTATTATATAAAAATTTTTTCTTCCGAATAATTTTGAGAAAAAACCAACTGAAGGAATTATTATACCTGAAGCTATTAAATAACTTGTTAATATCCACATACTCTCATCACGAGTAGCCGAAAAACTTCCTGCCATATGCGGCAGTGCAACATTTGCAATAGTACTGTCCATTACATAGACAAAAACTGCAAGTAATACCGGTAAGCACGACAGCCATGGGTTTTCGGGTAAATATTGATTTTCATTATCTATCGTTGTATTTTGAGTAGCCATAATTCCCTTTTACAATTAATCTCTTATTGCCATAATGTCCTTACTTAACTCTTACTTTCGGCACAACAGACATTCCCGGAACTACATTATATTTATCTTTGTCAATTTTTTCGGTAAATACAATTTTTACAGGAATTCTTTGTACGATTTTTACGAAAGAACCGACAGCATTTTCAGGCGGGAACAAGCTTGATTTTGCACCCGAAGCACGCTGAATACTGTCAATTTTACCTTTAAATACATGATTTGGATAAGTATCAATTTTAATATCAACTTTTTGTCCGGGCTTCATATATCTCAATTGATTTTCTTTAAAGTTTGCAACAACCCAGACTTCATCAGGAACAAGTGTAAATAAAGGAGAACCCACATTTACATACATACCTTTTTCTGCTCTTCTTGAAGCAACCGTTCCTGATTGAGGTGCATAAACTTTTGTATAAGATAAATCTAACGCAGCCTTATCTTTTGCAGCTTTGGCAGTTAATAAATTTGCATCCGCAACAGTTTTACCTGAATTATCGGAAAATATAGCCTGCTGAGCCTGTGTCAATCCTGCCTTGGCTCCATCATATTTAACTTGAGCAGCATCAAGAGTTTGTTTTGAAACCGCGCCCTGTTCATACAATTTTGTATATCTTTCCAAATCTTTTTTTGCTAATTCAACATTTGACTGAGATGCAGTCAAATTTGCCTTTGCATTTGCCTGATCAAATTTTATTTTTTCGTAATTTGCATCTGCCTGAGCAAATTTAACTTTATAATCAGCATCATCAATTATTGCAACCAAATCACCGGCCTTAACCTTCTGATTATCAGATACAAATACTTCTTCAATCTGTCCTGATACACGAGGAGCAACATTTACCGAAATATTCTCAACATAAGCATCATCAGTCGATTCATACTTCATTTCGTTTAACAGATAAATACCGCCAAAAACAAGTAAAATTATAACCGCACATAATGCAATTTTTCTTTTTACTTTTTTGGGTTTTACAGTTAATCCCGGTTTTTCTTCCGGCTGTTGATCATAATTTTGTTCTTCCATTTTTTACCTCTATATATTCATTTCTACTTCTTTTTCTAATATTGCTCTAAATTCACGCATATTATTTTTCATTTCTTCAATTTTTTCTTCTGATAATTCATGCGGAATTTTTTCCAAATATTTTTTCAAAACATTTGTTACACTTTTAAGTATTTCTTCACCGCTCTGCGTTATTGATATTTTTCGCACGAGACGGTTATTTTTTGTATCAGCATTACGCACAATATAACCTTTTTCTTCTAATGCTGACAAAATTCTGCCAGTTGCAGGACGGTCTTTTAAAATTAATTTTGCCAAATCTCTTTGACACAATTCATCATGCAAAAATATAGTATCAAGCGTTACAAGTTCCTCAACCGACACCCCTATATTTAATTTACTAAACAATTGCGAACCTAAATAACGGCAATATTTTGCCGTTTGCTCTATTTGATAGTACAATGTATTTATATAATGTTGTTCTTTTACCATATTGTGTTGAAAAAATAATGTGTTGCATTTACAACAGTATTATGCTAACATGCGAATATACAAATTGCAAGAAAAATTTTAAGAGGATATATAAAATTGAAAAAGATTTTAACTACACTTATTTTAGCGGGAATAATCTTAACGGAAGTCACTCCTGCTGTGTGTTTTGCAAAAACAAAGAAAACATCTGAGCCTAAAAAAATCTCTATTATGAAAACTCATAATATGAGAAAGAAAAGTGACCAGTTTAAATATGAGTATATTAATTATAGCTGGTGGGCAAATTTTAATGATCCGATTTTAACAGGATACATAGACAAAGCAATTAAAAACAACTATTCTCTTAAAATGGCATCAATTGCGGTGGATGAATATTATCAGGCAATTAAGATACAATTTGCAAACGAACTTCCTCAAGCCGGAGCAGGATTTTCTCCCGCATTTGCAAAAAGTTCAGGAAAAACCACAAGTGACTGGACATTTGCTCTGCCGGCATTGGTAAATTATGAAGCTGATATTTTCTTAAAGAATCACGACAAAACTAAAGCTGCAAAAAAGGAATATTTATGGGCTTTACAGGATGAAAGAGCTGCATATATTTCAATTGCAAGTGCAGTCGGAGCAACATATCTCAACATTGTAAAGCTTGATAAAATGATTGCTCTTCAGGAAGAGATAGTAAAAGACAGAAAAATTATATATGAATTAATGCTTTTAAGAAACAAAGAAGGTCTGACTTCAACATCCGATACGGTAAAAGCTAACAAATCATATATTGCAGGTCAAACAACTCTTACCGAATATAATAAACAAAGAGAGATTTTATTAAATCAATTATGCGTGTTACTTGGTGAAAATCCTGAAAACGCACAAAGTCTTGAGAGAATTTCTTATGATGAATTAAATTACAGCGGAGTTATACCTGAAGAAATTTCATCAGAAATTATTGCCCAGCGTCCTGACTACATAAAAGCAGAACGACAAATTGAAAAAGCAGGTATTGATGTAAGAGTAGCCAAAAAAGAATTTTTACCGACAATAAATTTAACAGGACTTGCAATATTTTTATCAGGTAATATGGGCAGCCTGTTTACAACAAAGAATGCTATTGCCGCACTTGCGGGCGGAGCATTACTGCCAATATTTACGGGCGGAGCAAGATTAGCAAATTTAAAACTTAAAAAAGATGAATATGAAAGATTATTAAACAATTATTATCAGACAAATATTACGGCTATTCAGGAAGTAAATGATGCTCTTTCAACAATAAAACACGATGACAAAAAATTCCGCGACACAAAGCAACAGTCAGAACTTGAGAAAAAAGATTTTGGAATAAGTACAGCAAGCTATGACGCAGGTGTCATATCAAAACTTGATTTAATTCAGTTAAAAGAAAATGTACTTTCAACAGACAAGCTTGTAGCCGACCAGAAAATTAATTGCCTTGTTGACTATATCGGATTGTATAAAGCTGTAGGAAGCCAATTATAATATTATAAAAATATCCGCATCATAAATTTATAAAAAGCAACTAAATAAAATTGCAGATTTTTGAATTGCAAAAATATAAAAATTCAAAAAAAAGATATTTTTTGCATAAATTTTTAATCAAATATGCAAAAATATTATAATTTTATTTAATTTTTTGTATTATTAATAAATAAATCAGTTAAAAATTCATCAAAATGATGTAATTTTTGATTAAATTGTTGACATAAATGTAAACATTTATTAAAATCGAATTATACCAATAGCAAAATTTTGTTTTTCGTTTTTTATAATTACTGCAATATATCCAATTGGTAAAGGCAATAAAACATGCGAGTTCCGGCAATCAACACATACAATACGACCAACAGGCGTTATACAAATCAAACGGCAAACGGGCAATCTCATTATGAGGCTCAAAACACACCGCAAGTCAGATTACATGTTATAACTTTTGGGAAACGCTACACAAGCCAAGTCGCCGAATTTACACCGGAATGTAAAGGAACAGGACTACCGGAAATGGCTATCGGCGGAGAGGGAGTTGTCGGATATGAGCTTGGAGAAAGCCTGAATAAATACGAAACAGTAAGAGGGAAAAAGGTTGACGACAGACGGTTTATGCCGATTTGGAATTATAACAACCCAAATGGGGGGCATAAATTCCTGTTACACAAAGGGATTAAAACTCAGGATTTGCCTGACACCATGCCTGCAAGCCATTTTATGAGCGGACATATAGGAGATACAAAAGAAAGTATCGCAAAAGCACTTGGTTACAATGTGGATGAAATTGATTATGTCGTTCAAAGTAAACCAAACGGAAGTAATCAGTCTAAATATTGTATTATAGAACCGACCGGAGTCAACGGGGTTGTAAAATGCCCTTCTACAATTCATCTCGGAGAAATGAATGAAGTTCCGTACCAATTAATGAGAGTATCTGAGAATAATCCTAAATACAATACTTTTGGGAAAAGAGGAAATAATTATTTTATTTATACACCGGAATGGGCAAGAACCTCAAAACCGTATTCATACGATTGTTTTGGTAATACACCGTTTGAAGCGGAAATTATAAATTCAAACGGAATGCGAGCTTGGGCAGAAATTCTTGAAAACAAAATGAATACGGAAGAATTTGGCTACTTCAAACCAGCAAATGTTATATGCCACGACAGACCGGCATCAGCCTTTATGGTACATATCGCAAATATGTCAGCACAGGGGCATAAAGAAATTAATGGAATAAAAGCACATAAAGTTGAACATAACCCGAGCAGAGATTATCAGGGAACTACATACGATCCGTTTAAAATGATATCTGTTGTAGGGACAGAAAAAGATATGGAAACCCTGCGTTCTAATCCGCACTATTCGATTGTAGAAAAAGCTTTTTACAACGGAGGGCTTGACTCTGGAGCTTTAACAGACAGAGAAAAACAAATCGCAAAAAGTATTATTGAACCATTCGTTGCACCATTTAGAGATTATTTTGGCTCATATAATATTACCAAAATGCCGATAATCGGAGTAAAAAGAAATCCTGACAATATGTCACTCGGTTCTGTATCTTGGAATTATGACGCCGAAATGAGAAGCCTTGAAACTCCTGATACAGCAAAGGGCTTGACAGGAGATTACGCAAGTATAAAAACTATACCGGTTGCAAACGGCGTTACAACCGCAAATATGAGATTTAATGAAAGGGATGTGCAATTCGGTCGAGGGAACAACGGACTTTCAAAACCTGAAAATCTTAAAGGGTTTACTCCTTTCGAATATGACGGAACAAATATTGAAGAAATCATAAAAGCAAAAGAAAAAAATGCAAAGTGGTTTACAACTCTGATGTGGAAAGCCGGAGAAAAAGGACAGGATGCTCTAAACAAACTTATGTTTGACGAAGCACAAATTAAAGAAGGTCACGAAGTTATAGGTTACTTATCTCCTCTTAAAAAAGGTGAAATGCTTGCTTTAGGGCTTGGACGACCTGACACTCAAAAAGGTTACCCGATATCAACCGGTTCAGCCTTACATTTCTTCAAAAGAACAGATATACCTAAAGAAATGAAACAAAAAGTTAAATTCTTCTTTGGTATAGGACTGATGGATAAAAATCATCCTCACTATAAAATGATTGAAAAAGATTACAAAGAAATTTGTGAACTTGATAATGGTGCATACAAACATAATATTGCAATCAACAGAGGATTTACACCAAACAGGCTCAATGCCTGCTCTCAATTTGGCGACTACACTTCATTATATGAAATGTTTGGTATCACACCGATAGAAGCGAAAGCAGCAGGCTCTCCGTCAGTATTAACAGCAACCGGCGGATTCAGAGATTACACAAAAGACGGAATAAACGGCTTTATAACAAAAGATGTTGTAATGGGTGCACCTGAAAAATTCGGTCTAACTTATGCCAACTCTGCAGAAGAACTGGAAAAAGCAAGAATAGACAGACAAATCCCTCAAATGAGCGATAATATCAAAAAAATGATTGAATTATACACCAATGACCGCAAAGGTTATATTGAAATGTGCAAAAGAAACATTGAGGAAAAAGTAGATTGGCACAACAATTCCGAATATAACCACGGCACAAGTGCAAACAGACGTTATCTTGATACAATTTTTGAATCAGAAAAAGGCTGGGATGCAAGATTTAAACAAAAAATGAACCGCCTTGTCGGAGAATTTGGAGAATTTAAAGATAATCTTGAGGAAATGGTACACAAAACAAAATCGCGCCCTGCAAAGATAATTTTATTATCCGTAATCGCAATGCTTGCAATTGGTTCTGAAATATATTTATACCTTTTACATCAAAAAAATAAACAAAAAGAACAAACTCAGGCAGCTCAACCTGAACAAACTCAGGCAGCTCAACCTGAACAAAAACAGGCTGCTTAATTTAAAATGGAGTTAATAGAAATTTACAATACGAATGAAACAATTTGTATTATGGTATAATATGTGTAATCGGTAACGGTTTAGATATAGAAATTAAGGGATATATTTATAAGGAGAGATATATGAAATCATTTACAGTTGATGAAATTACGCAAATCGTAAACGGCATGCTCACAAAAGTTGAGGATCCTGAAATAAAACAAATTGCACCTCCGTTACTAAGTGATGCAAATACATTGGCATTGGCATTAGGAGAAGATGAAATTGCAAATTTAGCAAAATCAAGTGCAAAAGCTGCATTAGTTCCGCTGGGAGTTCAAATTGACGGATTGACAACTATTGAAGTTGAAAGACCAAGACTTGCAATGATGAAATTATTAAATCTTTTCTACGTGCCGCCGGTAGTAAATAAAGATGTTCATCCGAGCGCAGTTGTTGATCCGAGTGCAAAACTTGGTGCAAATGTTTCTATCGGACCGAATGTAGTAATTTCACCAAATGCTGTTATTGGAGATAATACAAAAATATTAGCTAATACATATATTGGCAGCAATGTTAAAATCGGCACAAACTGCTTTTTCCATGCCGGAGTTAACATTGGTGACAGAGTAAAAATCGGTAATGATGTTATCTTACATCACGGTGTTTCTTTAGGTGCTGACGGTTTCAGCTTTGTTACAGAAAATCCTAACAACATTGAAAATGCAAGACAAGACGGAGAAATAAAAAAAGATAACTCCAATCAGGTTATTTTCAAAATTCCTTCAATTGGTGCAGTTGAAATCGGAAACAATGTAGAAATAGGTGCAAATACTACAATCGACAGAGGAACTATTGAAAATACCGTAATTGGCGAGAATACAAAAATTGACGACCTTGTAATGATTGGCCATAACTGCAAAATCGGTAAAGGTTGCCTAATCGTTTCTCAGGTAGGTATTGCAGGAAGCTGTATTATCGGCGACAGAGTTGTTATCGCAGGTCAGGCAGGCTTGGCTGATCACATTGAAATCGGCTCTGATACAATTATTACAGCAAAAGCAGGTGTTACAAAATCATTCCCTGAAAAATCTATCATTGTTGGTATTCCTGCTGTTCCAAGAAAAGACTTTATTAAACAGCTTAAAACAATGAAGGATGCACAGGAAATATTTGCAAAATTCAGAAAATTTGAACCGTTATTAAAGGAATTTGAAGAAAACGCAAGTAAATAAGGTATTTCACACAGCAATGACTATTACGCTAAAAAAAGAGGTCAAGATAACAGGCAATGGTTTAATGAAAAATAAACCATGCGAAGTCAGGCTTATCCCATCGCAAAAGGGACAAATAAGATATTTTGTAAAAGGGAATGACCCGTTTGTTGCAAATGTTGAAAATGTTATAGCCACAGATCATTGTGTTGTTTTGGGAAATAAAAACACAAAGGCAATGCTAACAGAACACTTGACAGCGGCACTTGCTTTTTGTCACATTGATTCTGTAGATATATGTATGACAGAAGAAGAAGTACCAATACTTGACGGAAGTTCAAAAATTTGGGTTGAAGAATTTAAAAAAGCCGGAATAGATAAGCCGTTTATGTATAAACCTAAACAATATACGGTTTCAGAACCTGTTTATTACCTTAATGGCAAAACAAGTTTAGTAATCTTACCGGATAAGGAACTGTTTATGTCCTATGCCGTAAACTACGATCATCCGCAGGAAGTCAGAAGATTTGTCAATTATAATTCTAAAAATAATGAAGAAATTATTGAGGCAAGAACTTTTGGCTTTTATCGGGACCTGAAAAAATTTCAGATGCTTGGTTTTGCACAAGGTGCTAACATTGATAACACCCTTGGGTTTATGGATGACGGCGGATATTCAACAGAATTGCGTTCAGATAATGAACCCATAAAACATAAAATGCTTGATCTTGTCGGAGATTTGTATCTGACAGGAATAAATCCGCTCGATTTAAAATGCCAAATCCTTGCAAAAGAAGCAGGACATGCTGTGCATATTAAACTTGCAAAAATATTACAGGAAAAAATAATAGAAGTATAAAGGAGAGAAAAATGACAGAAGAAATTAAAGAAGAAGCTTTTAGTATGGACATAATGGAAATTATGAACATGCTGCCTCACAGATATCCGTTTTTGTTAGTTGACAGAATTACAGAATGTGTACCCGGTAAATATTGTAAAGGATACAAAAATCTTACAATGAATGAAGAATTTTTCCAGGGACATTTTCCGGGAAATCCAATTATGCCGGGAGTTTTACAACTTGAAGCTATGGCTCAGTGCTCTGCACCGGTATTATTAAAATTACCTCAATATCAAGGCAAATTGGCACTTTACGCAGGTGTTGAAAATGCAAGATTTAAAAACATTGTAAGACCGGGTGACAGATTTGAAATGACTATTGAACTTACAAAAATAAAAGGACCTATCTGCAAAGCTCATGGCACCGGTAAAGTTGACGGAAAAGTTTGTGTCGAAGCTGATATGACTTTTGCTTTAACATAATTCATTCTTAAAATCAGATAAACAAAAAGACCGATAAAAATATATTTTTATCGGTCTTTTTGTTTTAAAAATTCTGATTAATTTGGATATTTCCATCCGTTTGTAACAATATAACCGTAGCAAGATCTTGGATTTCCTGCAGAGCAAGCAGCCAAAGATGTATCTTCTGTTCCTGAAACTATTTTTCCTTTTTTGGTTATATTAAATACAAACAAATCTTTACCGATAACATTTGGACCATCATTACCGTTTGCATCCATAATAAATGTTCCGGTAGCTGTAGCACTATTACTTAGCGGTGCATATACAAGAACAACACCATTTTTTAATAATGCTGATTTACCGTCAATACCGTCAATTGTTTTATCTTCATTTGAAAAATTCTTATAAGTTGATGTTAATATACCGTTTTCTTTTTTTACTATAGCAAAATGTTTTGTACTCAAAATCTCATCAGCATTGCCAAAATCCGTATCGGACAAGTTACGTACACGTCTGTTTAGCATCTGGTCTGCAGCAAGTTCTTCTATTGTTACAGACATATTTTTAACCATATTCAGATAAACTCTTGTGTGAATATCGTTCATTAAAGGCGGAATTGCAAATACCGCAATCGTACCGATAATAGCCAATGATACAAGTAATTCCGTTAAAGTAAAAGCTCGTTTTTTCATATTCATAATACTATTTATCTCCATTATTTATATTCTTGCCCGAGAAAATCCGGATCATATCCTGTTAATTCAACCAACCTGAAACATGATTTTCCGTTTCCGTTTAAGCAAGCCGTTCTAAGTGCATTTTCAGATTCTGCCGTATTACCTAAACTATCGGTAAAACCATGAACATCACCAACATGAATACCTTTATCTAAATCTTCATCCCAAAATAATTTTGCAACAAAATAATCTATGCCCACGGTATTTGGTGCTTTTTCTCCGGTTAAATCAACAACAATTGTTGTAAATCTGTCCCCTGACGAAGCTTCAGGATTTTTTATACCTATTCCTACACCATTTTGCAACAATATTTTTCCGCTTCTTGCACCGCTAAAATCTGTGATACAGTTTACCTGCTGACCGTTATAATTTTTATATGAGGCTGCAAAAGGCTCTCCTGACGGTGCAACATTAAACTTGCTCAAAAACAATTGCGGATTTACATATACATCAAGATTTATTATATCTTCAGACCTTTTATGAGCAATGTCCTTGTGAATATAATCATCTATCCCGACAAAAGTACTTTTTAAAAGGTTCATACGCGATTTACTCTGCATATCTTTTAATAAACTTGGCAGAGCCAAACCTGCAACTATTCCAACGATAATAAGCGCAAGTAATATTTCAGCCAAAGTAAAAGCTCTCTTTTTTCCAAACATATATAATCCTTTTCAAATTTGTATTTATATATTTACTTTAACACCATTTTACACAAAATTCAATAATCTTGACTGAAAATTTTGAGCAAGTTACAATTTTAGAGTATATAAGGTGAAGGGAGTAAAAAATGACTAATATACAAGTTACTCAAGAAATTCAAGAAAAATGCCCTGTAAGACGCGGGGTAAAAGGTAGTCCTGCTCCTATTCCTCAAGAAGGAGAATGGACAAAATGTAAAGAAATCAAAGATATTTCAGGTTTAACTCACGGTTGCGGATGCTGTGCACCTCAACAAGGTACCTGCAAATTAACTTTGAATGTTAAAAACGGTATTATTCAGGAAGCATTGGTTGAAACAATCGGATGTTCAGGAATGACTCATTCAGCTGCTATGGCAGGTGAAATTCTTCCGGGCAAAACATTGTTAGAAGCTTTGAATACTGACTTGGTTTGTGACGCTATTAACGTTGCAATGAGAGAATTATTCTTACAAATCGTTTACGGCAGAACTCAATCTGCATTTTCTGAAAACGGTTTACCTGTAGGCGCAGGTCTTGAAGATTTAGGAAAAGGCTTATGCTCTATGTGTGGTACAATTCACTCTACCGCTCAAAAAGGTGTAAGATACCTTCAATTAACAGAAGGTTATATTCTTAAACTTGGTTTAGATAAAAATAACGAAGTTATCGGTTATCAATTTATCAACATGGGCAAATTCATGGATGCTATCAAAAAAGGCGTTAATCCTCAAGAAGCTTATGACAAAAATATCGGTACTTACGGCAGATTTGCCGATGCGGTTAAATATATTGACCCTCGTGAAGAATAATTAAAAAGAAAAGGAAAATAAAATGACAGTAAAATTTGAAGGACAAGATAGACGTGAAGCTACTTTGAAAAAAGTTTTACCTGAATATGGTTTTAAATCTTTGGAAGATGCTCGTGAATTATGTCTATCAAAAGGCATTGATGTAGATGCCATTGTTAAAGGAATTCAGCCTATTGCATTTGATAATGCGTCTTGGGCTTATACATTAGGTTGCGCTATTGCAATCAAAAAAGGAATCACAAATGCAGCTGACGCAGCTGAAGCTATCGGTTTAGGTTTGCAGGCATTTGCAGTTCCGGGTTCAGTTGGTGACAGACGTCAAGTTGGCATAGGTCATGGTAATTTAGGCGCTATGCTTTTAAGAGAAGAAACAAAATGCTTCTGTTTCTTGGCAGGTCACGAATCATTTGCAGCTGCTGAAGGTGCTATCGGTATTGCAAGAAACGCAGACAAAGTAAGAAAAGAACCTTTAAGAGTTATCTTGAACGGTTTAGGAAAAGACGCTGCTTATATAATTTCAAGAATCAACGGCTTTACTTATGTAGAAACTGAATATAATTACAAAACAGGTGAATTAAAAGTTGTTAAAGAAACACCGTTCTCTGAAGGTGAAAGAGCAAAAGTAAAATGCTACGGTGCTGATGATGTATCAGAAGGTGTTGCAATTATGATAAAAGAAGGTGTTGATGTTTCTATTACAGGTAACTCAACTAACCCAACACGTTTCCAACACCCTGTTGCAGGCACTTACAAGAAATGGGCTATCGAAAACGGAAGAAAATACTTCTCAGTAGCTTCAGGCGGCGGTACAGGAAGAACACTTCATCCTGACAACGTTGCTGCCGGTCCTGCTTCTTACGGTATGACAGATACTATGGGAAGAATGCACGGTGATGCTCAGTTTGCAGGTTCATCTTCAGTTCCTGCTCACGTTGAAATGATGGGTGTTATCGGTATGGGCAACAACCCAATGGTAGGTGCAACTGTTGCATGTGCTGTTGCTGTTTCTCAGGCAATGAATAAATAATTATTATAAAATTTAATAATTAAAATAGCCGTTAAATCAATAATAACGGCTATTTTTTATTTGAAAATTAATACACTTTACATAAATTTTGTTATATTATATATTTATGTTGAAAAGGTTTAAAAAAAAGGAGTATATAATGAGTTTTATTGAAGAAATGCTTTGTTCAAAATCTCACGAGTATGTTGTAGAAGACGGAAATGTTTACACTATCGGTTTGACAGATTATGCAATAGAACAGCTCGGAGATATTGTATTTTTAGAATTACCAAAAGTTAATGACACTTTCAAAAAAGGTGAAACATTTGCAAATATTGAATCTGTAAAAGCAGCATCAGAAATATATATGCCGGTGGGCGGAAAAGTAGTAGAAGTTAATGAAGAAATGGTTGATTCCCCTGAAAAGTTAAATGAAGATTGTTACGAAGGCGGATGGCTTATAAAAATTGAAGCTGATTCATTTAATTCAGATTCAGAAGATTTGATGACATATGATGATTATAAATCAGAACTGGAATAATTAAGATATGAAAAACTTTTTAGTACACGATAAAGACACTATCAGACAAATGTGTGAAATGGCAGGGGTAAAATGCGTTGAGGATTTGTTTTCTCAAATTCCCGAAAATGTAAGAATGAAATCGCTCAACCTTCCTGACGGAATTTCTGAAATGGAAACCCAAAGACGTATTAAAAAGCTTGCTCAAAAAAATAAATCTGATTATATAACATTTGCAGGCGGAGGAATTTATAATAAATTTGTGCCTGCATGTATAAATCAAATCGCACAGAGATTTGAATTTAACACTGCATATACCCCATATCAACCTGAAATTTCACAAGGCACTTTGCAGATTATGTATGAGTTTCAGACAATGATTTGTCGTTTAACAGGAATGGATATTTCTAACGCAACTGTATATGACGGGGGAACAGCATGCGCAGAAAGTATTTTAATGGCTTGCAGAATCGCTAAAAAATACAAAGTATGCGTCTTAAATTCAATAAATCCCGAATACAAAAAAGTTATTGAAACATATACAAATCCTCAAAATATTCAAATCGATTGGGTAGATGAAATTCCTCAAAATCAGGAAGACTATTCCTGTGTATTGATTCAGACACCTGATTATTACGGAGAAATTATTAAACCTATTAAAGATGAAAAATGTCTGCTGATTATTTGCACAGATGTTTCAACTCTGTCGATATTAAAACCTCCGTCAGAATACGGTGCGGATATAGTTGTCGGAGATATTCAAACTCTCGGAATACCAATGAATTTTGGAGGGCCAAGTGCAGGATTTATCGCCTGCAAGGAAAAATTTATGCGTCAATTACCGGGCAGGCTTGCAGGCAGAACCCTTGACAAAGAGGGCAAACAGGCATTTTGTTTAACAATACAAACAAGAGAACAGCATATTAAAAGAGAAAAAGCAACAAGTAATATATGCTCAAATCAGGCACTTATCGGACTTTGTGCAACCCTTTATTTGTCCGTAATGGGTGAAAAAGGATTTTATCAGGCGGGATATTTGTCAACCTTTAATGCTCATAAACTTGCTAAAAAATTAGAATCTAAAGGTATAAAAGTATTAAATAGAAATTTCTTTAATGAATTTGTTATTGAAGTAGAAGATTCTGATAAACTGTTATCAAAATTAGAAGATAACAATATTATGGGCGGTATAAAGCTAAATCAGACCCAAATACTCGTTGCCGTAACCGAAATGATAACAGACGAAGATATTGAAAACTACATTTCCTGTGTGTAAATACTTGTTTTCATGCTAATATATTATAAAAATTTACACATTTAAGGGATATTTTATGTTTGATAATTTGAGTGAAAAACTGCAGAGTATAATAGCAAAAACTCAGGGAATGTCTGAAATAACACAGGATAATATGCAAGAAGCCCTGCGTGAAATTCGCAGAGCCTTATTGGAGGCAGATGTTAATCTTCGTGTTGTTAAGGCATTTATTTCAGCAATTAAAGATAAAGCCGAAGGCGAAAATGTATTGCAAGGCGTCAATCCGGGACAGCAGCTTGTCAAAATAGTTAATGACGAACTTGTAGAACTTTTGGGCAAAGAAGCAAAACCTCTTGATTTATCAGGTCATCCGTCAATAATCATGATGCTTGGGCTTCAGGGCTCAGGTAAAACAACATCAAGTGCTAAACTTGCCGTAAAATTAAAAAAAGAAGGCAAAAATCCTTTGCTTGTTGCATGTGATGTGTATAGACCTGCCGCAATTTCTCAATTACAAACCCTCGGACAAGAAATCGGATGTGAAGTATTCACAATTCCTGATAGCAAAGATGTTCAAAACATTGTGCAGTCTGCTTTAAATTATGCCAAAGATAATGGTTTCAACGTATTGATTCTGGATACAGCAGGCAGATTACAGATTGATACTGATATGATGGCAGAACTGCTAATTATAGACAGAATTTTTCACCCTCAGGAAAAATTACTTGTTATTGACTCTATGACAGGTCAAGAAGCGGTACATGTTGCAGAAAATTTTGATGCACAAATAGGTTTAACCGGTTTGGTTCTGACAAAATTAGATGGCGATTCAAGAGGAGGTGCGGCATTATCAGTTGTATATTGCACAGGAAAACCTGTCAAATTAACCGGTACAGGCGAAAAATTAAATGCTCTTGAAAATTTTTATCCTGAAAGAATGGTTACAAGAATTCTTGGCATGGGCGACATTGTTTCATTGGTTGAAAGAGCCCAGGAAGTTTTTGACGAAAAAGAAGCATTAAGAATGCAGGAGCAAATGCAAAAAGCTGAATTTTCATACAATGATTTCCTGCGTATGCAAAAACAAATGAAGATGTTTGGTTCAATGGATCAATTATTAGGTATGATTCCGGGACTCAACATAAAAAAAGAAGATAGGGAACTTATTTCTCATAAAGGGGAAGAGGAATTTAAAAAAATCGAAGTTTTTATTCAGAGTATGACTCCTGAAGAAAGAGAAAATCCTGCGCTTATGGATACCAGCCGCAAACGCAGAATATCACAAGGCTGCGGAATTGATATACACACAATTAACCTTTATGTGAAACAGTTTGAACAGATGCGTCAAATGATGGGCGGAATGGGGAAATTGCAAAAAATGTTTGGCGGCTTCGGGCAAGATAAAAAAGGTAAAAATAAAGCAATGGTTCAGGCAATGAACATGATGCGTAAATTTAAGTAGCTTTATATTTATTCACAACTGCTTTACATTCTTTGATAAATATAATAGAATAAAATTATAGAAAAGCAGTATTGCTTAGGTAAAAAAAGAACGGTTCCCCCGTTCTTTTTTTCAGTAATAAGGAAGGTCGAAGGATGAAACAGGAAATAAACAGGTTGGAAATTCTTGAAAAAATCACACCGCTAATTGAAAATACAGCAATGAGATTTAACCTTGTTCCAATTGAAATTGATTTCTCAAAAGAAAATCATCGCTGGTTTTTGAGAATATTTTTATATTCTAAAGAACATGATGTAACGCTTGATGATTGCGAAAACGTAACACGCAGCCTTGATACATTTTTAGACGAATTAATCCCTGTTAAATATTATCTTGAAGTATCTTCACCGGGATTAGAGCGAAAATTCAAATCAGAAAAAGAATTTATAATCTTTAAAGGACGCCGTATCAGTTTAAAACTGAAAGAAGCTTTAGAAGGCGAAACCGAAAAAATATTCAAAGGTGAACTTGTTGACTACGATACAAACGAAGGACTAACATTTTTCAGATTTGATGACGGACAAGAATTACACATTCCAAAAGAGAATATTCAATCAGCAAAATTATATATTGATTAAGATAAAATGAAAGGATAAAAACACATGATTAAAATCGGAGCAGGAAACTTAAACGAAGTTTTCGAAGAGTTAGAAAGAGAAAAAGGAATTTCAAGAGATGTAATCGTATCATCATTGTGTGATGCAATGGTTGCAGCTTATAAAAAACATTTAAGAGTAAAAGAACTTACAAATGTTGAAGCAATCCTTGACGAGCAAGGCGGAGAAATCGGCATCTTCAAAGGTAAAACAGTTGTAAAAAAAGTTGAAGATCCTGAAAATGAAATATCCCTCAAAGAAGCGAAAGAAATTGACGAAGATGTTGAATTGGGTGACGAAGTTAAATTAGAAGTAACACCTGAACAATTTGGCAGAATCGCAGCACAGGCAGCTAATCAAGTTCTTGTTCAAAGAATAAGAGAAGCAGAAAGAAATCTTGTATTAAATGAATTTCTTGATAAAAAAGGAACACTAATTACGGGTATTATCCAAAAAGTTGATGACAGAAGAAATGTTATCGTAAATATCGGTAAAATTGATGCAATTATGCCAAGAAAAGAACAAATTCCCGGAGAATACTATAAACCGGGTAACAGAATAAGAGTATTCGTTCTTAACGTAAAAGAAACAACAAGACTACCGCAAGTTATTGTTTCACACGCACATCCTGAAATCGTAAGAGAATTATTCGAACTTGAAGTTCCTGAAATTGAAGATAATATCGTAGAAATTAAATCAATTTCGCGTGAAGCAGGATACAGAACAAAAATTGCCGTATGGTCAAACGACCCTGAAGTTGACTCAGTTGGTGCCTGCATAGGACCTCGTGGTTCAAGAATTCAGACTATCGTTGGCGAATTGAAAAACGAAAAAATTGATATAGTAAGATATTCACTTGATCCGGTTGAATATATCGTTAACGCACTTTCACCGGCAAGAGTTGTATCTGTTGATATTATGGCTGACGATGAAGAAAACCACGAAGCACTTGTTGTTGTTCCTGACGACCAATTATCACTTGCTATCGGCAGAGAAGGTCAGAATGTTAGACTTGCTCACAAGTTGACTAACTGGAAAATAGATATCAAATCAACTTCTCAAATGGAAAGAGCAGAAGCAGAAGGACAAGGCTACACCTCTGAAGTTAACTACGAAGAAGAACCTGAAAATGAAGTTGAAGATATTATGAATTCCGAAGAACTTCAACAGGAAATTGAAGAAGAAATGAACCAAAGTGCTGTTGACGAAGAAGATTTTGCAACTGAGGAAGAAGTTGCAGAAGAATCTTCCGAAGACGAAGCTGAAGAATAAATTTTAAATATTCAAAAAGCAAAACTTAAATTAACATAAAAAATAACCTCAATATAATTATTGAGGTTATTTTTTATTTGTATTTATAATCTGATTATTTAGATTTTTTCTTTGAAGATTTTGCAGGGTAATAATCTCTTACAACACCGTTAAATGCATCGATATAAATTTCTTTAATATCGCTCATTAACGGATATGCAGGGTTAGCACCTGTGCATTGATCGTCAAATGCAAGTTCTACCATTTCGTCTAACTTAGCATAGAATTCTTCTTCAGTTACACCAAAGTCTTTAATTGAATTTGGCAAGTTTATAGCCTTCATCAATCTGTCAACTTCTTTAATGTATAATTCTACTTTTTCATCGTTAGTTTTACCGCCTAAACCTAACTCATCAGCAATTTGTGCGTATTTTTCTTTTGCGTTAGGGAATTTATACTGCGGGAATGTAGCTTGTTTGTGAGGATAATCAACTGCATTATATTTAATTATTTGTCTGAACAACAATGCATTAGCTACACCGTGCGGAACATGGAACATTGCACCCAGCTTGTGAGCCATTGAGTGACATAACCCCAAGAAAGAATTTGCAAATGCCATACCTGCAATTGTTGCGGCATAGTGCATTTTTTCTCTTGCTTTAGGATTATTTGCACCTTCACTCCAAGAAGCTTCTAAATATCTGAATACTAATTTAATAGCTTCCAAAGCATTTGAATTTGTAAAGTTTGTTGCCATACAAGATACATAAGCTTCTGTTGCGTGAACTAAAGCATCAATACCTGAAGCTGAAGTCAAGCCTTTTGGCATACCATCAACAAAGTTAGGATCGATAATTGCCATATTTGGAGTTAGGGCGTAATCAGCGATTGCATATTTTACATGAGATTCATCATCTGTAATGATTGCAAACGGAGTTACTTCAGAACCTGTACCTGAAGTTGTAGGGATAGCAACCATTGTAGCCTTTTTACCCAAATCAGGAATAGAGCAAATTCTCTTTCTGATATCCATAAATCTCATTGAAATATCACTAAAATCAGTATCAGGCTGTTCATACATCAACCACATAATTTTTGCGGCATCCATAGGAGAACCACCACCCAATGCGATAAATACATCAGGTTCATACGGTTTAATGATATCCATTGCCTGTCTGATTGTTGATAATGTCGGATCAGGTTTAACATCAAAGAAGATTTCATGATCAATTCCGATTTCATCCAATACTTTTGTAATAGAATCAACAGCACCGGAGTTGAATAAAAATCTGTCAGTTACGATAAATGCACGTTTTTTGCCTGCCAATTCACGAAGAGCCAAATCTGTGGCACCACGTTTAAAGTAAACCTTTGAAGGAACCTTGAACCACAACATATTTTCTCTCCTTTCAGCAACTGTTTTGTAGTTTAATAAATGTTCAACACCAATGTTACCTGAAACAGCATTACCACCCCAAGAACCACAACCTAATGATAATGATGGTTCTAATTTAAAGTTATACAAATCACCAATACCACCCTGAGAAGATGGAGAGTTAATTAATACACGGCAAGATGGCATTAATTCTGCGTATTCATCAATTCTTTCAGATGTTCTAGGATCAGTATATAGAACTGATGTGTGACCTGCACCGCCTTTTGATACTAATTCGTAAGCCATTTCTGTAGCTTGTTTAAAGTTCTTTGCCTTATACATAGTTAAAATTGGAGATAATTTTTCTCTTGAGAACGGATCATTCCAATCTACTGAAGGTCTTTCACAAAGCAATATTTTTGAATATTCAGGAATTTCAAAGCCTGATAATTCAGCAATCTTAACTGCGCTCTGACCAACGATAGCAGGATGAGCAGTTCCTCTGTTTGGATCAATGAACGGCAAGTCAATCATTTTTTGCTGTTCAGCTTTAGAAACTAAATAAGCACCTCTGTACTGAAATTCTTTTTTAACTTCTTCATAAACATCTTCAACAACAACAACTGATTGTTCAGAAGCACAAATCATACCGTTATCAAAAGTTTTTGACATTATGATTGAAGAAACAGCCATTTTAATATCGGCAGTTTCATCAATAACAGCTGAGGTATTACCGGGGCCGACACCTAACGCAGGATTACCTGATGAGTATGCTGCTTTAACCATACCCGGACCACCTGTAGCCAAAATACAAGCAATATCAGGATGCTGCATTAATTGATTTGAAAGTTCAATTGACGGTACATCTATCCAGCCTATAATATCTTCAGGAGCACCTGCCTTGACAGCTGCATCTAAAACAACTTTGGCAGCTGCTATTGTTGATTTTGTAGCTCTTGGGTGCGGTGAAAATATAATCGCATTTCTTGTTTTTAAAGCAATTAAAGATTTGAATATCGCAGTTGATGTTGGGTTTGTTGTAGGAATAATACCTGCAATAATCCCTAAAGGTTCTGCAACTATTTTTGTTCCGTTTGCTTTATCTTCACTTATAATACCGCAAGTCTTTGCATTTTTATGTTTGTTGTAAATATATTCGCTTGCAAAATGGTTTTTGATAATTTTATCTTCCAAAACACCCATTCCTGTTTCTTCAGCAGCCATTCTTGCTAAAGGAATACGCGCTTTGTCTGCAGCAGTTGCAGCTGCTTTAAAAATTGCATCAACTTTTTCCTGAGTAAATGTTGAATAAATTTTCTGAGCTTTTTTTACTCTTTCGATTAGCAGTTCAAACTGCTCAATGCTATCTACAACCGTTGATTTGTTTAATGATTTTTCAAGGTTTTCGACAGTTTTTTTACTTTTTGTTGTCATATTTTATTCTCCTTTTAAATATTATGATAACATAATCATGTCATTTTATTCGTGATTTTTTTCACAAATTCATTGTAATATTATTCTACATTAAATAACATATTAAATCAAGTGTATTTAATACAATCTTTATATGATATTAATTTTTTCTTTTAATGCGATAGCCGGGGCATATGCAGGGAGAATATTCAAACAGGTGTCGATTTCTTTTCTGCATTTTTGAATTTCTTTATCTTCCGTATAGTATATGTATGCAAGCAAATAGTGTAATTCAGGGTCATTATACAGTTTGTCTTTTGCTCTGTTTAAAAAGAACATGGCCGGAGTTTTTATCCCGTGCGACCAAAATGCTCTCCCGATAAATTTATAACATTCTAAATTATAAACAGCCAAAAAATCGCAATATTTTATTATTTTTTCAACAAGATCACCTTTACAATAGGTTATAAAAATATCTAAATCAATTTCAAGAAAGTTTCTCACTTCAAAATATGTAGGCACCATAGATATTTTACCGAGTATCATTTGTATCAAAAGCAGCCCCCAATGAGCACGAATATCTGTTTTTACGGATTTTTCGAAACATTCTTTGGCTTTATCAATTTTGTCTAATATCAAATAACAATAGCCTGCTTCCGTATAATAATTATTTTCCTCAAAAAAAGCACGACAGCCTTTGAATTTCCCGGACAAAAAATTTTCTTTTACTTGTTGATAGTTATCTGACATACATTTTAGAATGAATTATTCCCGTCAATATTTACAATATCGGGCATTACAGATTGCATCATCATCATTTGCATAGCCTGTGGAGAAAGTTTTTCATTTCCCTGACTCAAAGCAGGAATTATATCCATCAAATCATTACTTCCGTTTTCTGACTTATAGTCGCCAAACATCATCTTAATCTGATCCATTTCTTTTTTTTGCTGGATATATTCGGGACTGTTGAAAAAATTTTTCAGTTCATCTTCATCAGCCATTGCAATTTTTATACTTTCTGACTCGGATTTTTTATCAATCTTATTTCTTAAATTTCTCAGGTTTTGGAAATATTTACCCGGATTTTCTTCAACATTATTACCATTATTGAGATTTTGCTGGAATTCTTTAAGTTGAATTTGTTTATATTGTTTTTCAAGTTCAGGGGACATACCGCTGCCATACGGAGCCCTGATAAATTCATCCAACGCAGAATCCTGAGTTCCGAACGGTAACTGAATTTGAGGTTTATCGCCTTTACCTTTCTTATCACCGGCATTTGCCGTTTCTTTAGGTGCAGGCGGAGCAAGTCTTTGCTGTAAGCTGTTTATATTTCTGTTTATCAATACTTGCGGATCAACCGGAGTCATTTCTATACTTTTTGCAACATCTCTGTACGGATACAATAATTCCGGTTCATTTACATTTTCAAAACATTTTAATTCTGATTTTTCCTTATCCTCAGGGGATAAATCTTTATCATCTTCAACCTGAGGAACTGTTGTTTTTATAACACAATTACGACCGTTTGTAGCATATTTTACAATCATTGGGTTTGCATTTAATGATATAACTTTTTCATATGCTCTTATGGCATTATCCTTGTCATCTGCTTTAGTATAGCACATTGCAAGATAATAAAAAGCCAATGTATCATTCGGATGAAGTCTTACATATGCTTCACATTCCTGCATACATCCCGCGAAATTACTTGCGCGGTATTTCGCTTTAATACTTTCCAAATCCGGATTTTTATAAAAAGTATCATCTCCTTCTGTCCATCTTGCGGCACCGGCAGGAGCGTATTTTTTCTGTGCAGATTCTCTTAAATACTCATTCCTTCTTTTAGGAATTTCGACCTGCACTTCTTCAATTTTTTCGTTTAATCCTCCATTTTCTGCGGTAGGATTAGCTTTAGGGGGAGTTTTACGATTCGCATCAGCATTGGAGTCTTTTCCCTGTTTATTCAATCCGTTTTGGCTGTAAAACATTTCTCCCATTACAGTTTCACGATCAGGATTATCTTTATAATCTTTATGAACATCTTCATATAAATTATATGATTTCAGCGGATTTGTGAAACCGTAAGCCATTGGAGATACAATGCTTACTGACAACATAATTGCTAATACTATACTAAAACTCTTGTGCATTACTTCTTCCTTTTAATAAAAGTTTATTATAAGTCAATCCTATTGTATGACATATAACCATTTTAGTCATAATCCAAATGAATGAATTATCCGTGAGTGTAGTATATTGATATTTTAACACATATTTTATAAAATAGGAATATGAAAACAATCATTTTAACAGGTATGATGGGAGCGGGGAAAACTACTGCAGGCAGAATGCTTGCGCAGAAGCTATCGTGCACTTTTTTTGATTTAGACGAATATATTGAAAAAAATGAACAAAAATCAATTTCTGAAATATTTGAAACATTAGGAGAATCATATTTCAGAAATTGCGAATGGGAAACACTTAAACAAATATTCAAGCCGGAAAATACTATTATTTCCCTTGGAGGCGGTGCTTTTGAAAATAAAAAAATACAAAATATGCTTTTAAATAAAACAAATATCATATATTTGCAAACTTCACCGCAAAGCATTATAGAAAGAATAAAAAACGACCAAACAAGACCTTTATTAAAAAACAATATGACGATTGAAAAAATTTCTGAACTTATAAACATCAGGGAGAAAAATTACAAACTTGCCACATATACAGTAATAACGGATAATAAAAATACAGATGAAATAGTTTCGGAGATTATAAAATGTGTCTGCTAAAAGTAGAAGTTTCTGAAAACAAAAAGGAATACCAAATTCACATAAACAATAAAGAAATTTCTTTATTGAAAGATATCGTATGCGAAACTCTTAAAGATAACAATTATATTGTTGTAATCAGTAAAAAAGTACATTCTTTATACGGCAAAATTCTTAATTTCCCAAAAGAAAGAACATTTATACTAAAAGACGGCGAAAAAGAAAAGAATTTTAAAAACTATGAAAAAATAATGGACTTTGCCCTCCGTTGTAAACTAAAAAGAAATGATGCAATTATAGCAATCGGCGGAGGAGTTGTCGGGGATATTTCAGGTTTTGTCGCATCCACATATATGCGTGGAATTAAATATATTCAAATTCCGACAACACTGCTTGCATGCACAGACAGTTCTGTCGGAGGAAAAACCGCAATAAATACTAAATACGGGAAAAATCTTATCGGAGCATTTTACCAGCCGGATGAAGTTTTTATAAATGTAAACTTTTTGAAAACACTTGATAAACGCCAGTATAACAGCGGTTTAGGGGAAGTATTAAAATACGCATTTATTGAAAAAAGTTGTCAATGCGAAGAACCTATCAACCTTATGAATTTTTTGTCCGAAAACTACACAAAAGTCCTCAACAAAGACACTTTGACCTTACTTGAACTTATTAAAATGTGCGTAAAATTAAAAATATCGGTAGTTGATAAAGATGAAAAAGAGAATGGTTTAAGACGAATACTAAACTACGGACACACATACGCCCACGCTCTTGAAACCTTAACAAATTACAGAAAATATACCCACGGTGAATGTGTGGCATACGGAATACTATTTGCAATAAACCTTGCATACACACTTGGGAAAATAGACAAAGAATACAAATTTTTATGCGAAGACATATTATCAAAATACGGCTATACTGAAATGCCAAAATACGATAAAAATAAAATTATCTCAATTATGGATGAAGATAAAAAATCCACACACAAAGGTATTCACTACATTTTAGCAGACAGCTATGCTTCCGTACAGGAAGAAATGCTTACAACAGAACAAATAAAAGTATTAACAGGAATATAAATATGGATATAAAAGATTTACCAAAAAATCCGCTTGAAGTAACCATAAGAATGACAGGATGTAAATGGAAAATTCTTATTATTTCTGAACTAATGACGGGTACAAAAAGATTCAGCGAATTAAAAAAATCATTAAAAGGAGTAACCCAAAAAGTTCTTTCAGCTAAATTGAAAGAATTGGAACAAGACGGTTTGCTGACAAAAGAATCTTCAACAAACAAATCAGAATACACTCTCACCAATATTGGCTACACTCTTAACCCTGTTATCACAAGCATTAAAGACTGGGGAAAAGATTACAAAAGATATATTAAACTTTTGAATAAATAATCTTATTTTTTTACATACCCATGTAAGAAGCAAACAACGGTAAGTATAATGCAGCTGCCAATACGAATACAATTGCACCGATAACAATAAGCATAATCGGTTCAATCATCTTGGTCATAATATCAATAACATTATCGAGTGCTTTATCAATATAATTAACGGCCTGTCCTAACATATCACCCAAACGACCTGATTGTTCACCTGTTGCAATCATAAACAAAATCATTTTAGGCATTGTTCTTGTAGCACGCAAAGCTGCCGACAAATGCTGACCTTGTTGGATTTTTGTAGTTGCTTCCTCTACCCTTAACTCCAGTGTATGATTAGACAAGGTTAAATTTGCAAGATACAAACATTCCAAAATAGGAACACCCGCATCATACGCAACCTGCATGACAGACAAAAAGTTTGAAAAGTTTGAATACTGAATTAAAAGGGTTAATACCGGAATTTTTAAAACCAAATCATCAATTCTCCATCTGGTAGGTTTCCATCTCATTAAGAAACCACAGAAGGAAATGAACGCAATAAAACCTATCGGTATTGCCATCCAGTTTTTCTTCATCCATAAGCCCATTTCCATCAACACTCTTGTAATCCAAGGAAGTTCCATACCCATTTGGTCAAACATATCTTTGAATACAGGGAATACGAATACAAGCATGACTACGACAATAAACGCAGCCAGCAAAATTACGAACATTGGATACATCAAAGTTCCGATAACCTTTGACCTTGTATCAGCCTGTTTATTCAAAAGCTCTAATAAACGATCGAGTGTTTTTTCAAGTTCACCGGCATCTTCACCTGTTTTAACAAGACCGATATATACATGTCCGAATTGTTCAGGATATTTTGCAATCGTTCCGGCAAAAGTTCCGCCGTTCATAATTTGTCGCCTTAATTCACCTGCAACCTGACGGATTTTAAGTTTTGCCGCGTCATTCTCAACGAACAATAAAGACTCAATAATAGGAATACCGGCCGCCGATAAAATCTGAAGCGTTGATGTAAATTCTATCAAATCATGAAGCCCGAGTTTTGGCATCTTACCGGTTAATATACTTTTTTTCGATTTATCTTTTTTCCCGCCTGAAGATGCTTCTTCAACAATTGATGTAGGAATAAAGCCCATATTGCGTATGGCACTTCTTGCCTCACGCATATTCTCTGCTTCGACCTTACCTTTTATTATTTCATTTGTACCGTTTTTATAACCGGTATAATTGTAACTTACCATACTATTCGCCCGCCAAACCTAATACTCTGACAAACTCATCAATTGTTGTATAACCGTTCAAGATATGTTTATAACAAGCACTGTGAAGTGTATCCATACCGTTTGCAACCGCACATTCTTCGATTTCAAGGTCGTGCGCACCCTGCGCAATAAGTTTTTTGATTTCTTTGGTTATAGGCATGATTTCATATACACCAAGTCTGCCCTTAAAACCGTGGAATTGACAATGGTTACATCCTACAGCCTTGTATATAGGAGTTTCCATCAGTTTTTGGATTTCATCTTCCTTTAGAGTAACCTTCATAGCTTCTTCTCTTGTGCAATGATATTCCTGTTTACAATCATCACACAATTTTCTTACAAGACGTTGTGCAATTACACCTGATAAAGTTGATGAAACCAAATAATCCTTTGCACCCATTTCAATCAAACGGGTAACAGTAGCAGCTGCAGAGTTTGTGTGAACGGTACTTAATACCAAGTGACCTGTTAGTGCAGCTGAAATAGCTGTTTCTAATGTTTCATAGTCACGAATTTCACCGACAAGAATAATATCAGGGTCCTGACGAAGTATAGCTCTCATACACGAAGCGAAAGTAATACCCGCTTTGACATTAACCTGCGACTGATTTATACCGTCTAATTTAATTTCTATAGGGTCTTCAATTGTCGTAATATTTACGGATTCATCATTAAGACTTTTTAAAATTGAATACAAGGTTGTCGTTTTACCTGAACCAGTAGGCCCTGACGTCAAAATAATACCGTTCGGACAGGATACCATTCTTGTTATTTTGTTAATATCTTTCATATCAGCACCGACAAGCCTTATTTGCTTATCCTCTGATTTAAGGCTGACAGCAGGAGCAAGTACACGGATACAGACCTTTTCTTTTCCTGAAACAGGCAGCGTATTTATACGAAAGTCGTAATTAATATTGTTATACGGCATTGAGAACGTACCATCCTGTGGACGCCTTTGTTCTGCAATATTCATTCTTGATAAGACCTTAAAACGCGTGATAACCATTGATTCAGCTTTATCCGGAATATCAATGGTTTTTTGAAGCATACCGTCTTTTCTGTATCTGACAATATAACCGCCCAAACGAGGTTCTATGTGAATATCGGAAACTTTGTTATCAATAGCCGTTGTAATAATCTGATTTACGAATTTTGCAACCGCACCTGTTGAATTTAAAAGCTCGTTATCCAACTGTTCAGAAAGTGATTCACCTTCTTCAACTCCAAGATTTTCAGCTTTGATTTCTTCAATGATTTTCTGTGTTTGTTTTTTATGACGGGAAAAGAAAGTTTCCAATGAATTATTAAACTCATAGTGAGTCATTAATAATTGTTTTGGATTTTGACCCGTTAAATAAATTATAGCTTTTAAAATATCTTGTTTTAAAGGTTTTAAAACACCGACAGTTAACATTCTTCCATCAGAAGTAATCGGTATAACAGAGTTTGCTCTTATAAAATCTTCCGGTAATATATTAACAAATTCTTTTTGATTTGCGAGCATTTCAGTTGAAACAAGTTCATATCCTGTCTGATCACCTAATGCATTTTTCAAATCAAACAGAGTAATATACCCCATTTCATACAAAGTAGAACCAATCGGAACACCGGTTCTGTTTGATTCAGCAAGAGCATCCTGCAGTTGAATTTCTGTTATTACACCTTTTTCTTTAAGAATTTCACCAAGCCTTACCCCCTGACGTCTTGGGTTATTAGAAGATTTTCCGTCATCATTACTTGATTCGGCATTTGAAGATTCTGATGGTTTGGCAATTTTATCCGAAGGGACAAGCTCCTTTAATAAATCCATAATATCATCTTTACCGATATTCATAAATTTAATAGGATTATTGAAAGATTTTTTTAAAATCTGATTGATTTTCTCTTTATCTGAAGTTTGGCAAACAGCAACAAATAAAAAATCCTTTTGACTTGTTTGATCATGTTTTATACTTATAGGAACAAAAGTCAACTCACCCATTGATGCTTTATCAACAGCTGCAAGAACCTTTTTATCTATACTGTTTTTTAATCGTGTTATAACTTCATTCATTTTTTATACTGTTCTAAAATACTATAATGTAGCCTCATCTTTTGCATCTTCGGTATCTATAAGAATCTGAGGAGTTAACATTATAATCATTTCTTCTTTTTCTCTCTGAGTATCAGTACTTCTGAAGAGTACACCCAAGATTGGTATATCACCTAAGAAAGGTATCTTTGTTGTCGTTTTACTTTCAGTTTCCTGAATTAAACCACCGATAACCAAAGTTTCTCCGTCTTTAATTCTTATACCCTTCAATTCCAAATTTCTTCTTTGAAGTAATGTTGCGGCTAAATCTTTATTACCCGTTTCACTGCCTGAATAAACCTGTTCTTTAATCTGACTGTATTCCGGACTGATGTCCAAAGTTACATAACCGTCAGGACTGATAAACGGAGTTATTGTAACTTTTATACCGTTATCACTTTGAATATCATAATCTTTTTGAACCTGAGAAGAACCCGTACCGGTAGAATCCAAATATTGAGATGTTACTTTTGATACATAGTCTGAAGTCAAGTCTATAGTAGATTGTTGACCATTAGTCAGTAATACTCTAGGATTTGCGAGTACACGTCCTTTTCCGTTTTCAATAAGATAATTCATTGAATATGTAAGATTTATAGCATTATGAATTCTTGCATAAGTTACAGGATTTTGAGAACCCGAACCTGATATATTTGATTCGGTGTAGCCATGACCTGTTAAGAATATAGGATTTGCCGTACCAAAACCGCCTTCATTAGCATTGAATGAGAAATTAGTAGATACATATTTCCACGTATTATCAAACTGTTTACGGCCTGATTCGGATAATGTTACAATCTGAACTTCTAAATATGCCTGAGGAGATTTAATATCATTTGCTGTTATATAATCTCTAATCATTTCAATCTGTGATTCAGAACCGCCAATTATCTGAATAGTACCAAGTGTAGGGAAATATGTTACGGTTAAATTTTTAAACGGCAAAGAACCTACATCTTTTTCGTCAGTTTTTTGATCTATAGAACAAACCAAAGTACCGCCGCCGATAGATATACCTTCACCGCCGCTGCCGCCGGAGGAACTTGATGAAGAACTGCTGAAGCTGCTGGTACTTGAGGATGAAGAGCTTGCAGTATCAGAAGCAAATCCTGTCGGAACACCTGCAGCTCCACCTGTAGCCTCTCCACCGCCTGAACCTTCATCATCAGAAGTCATGAAAGACGGAATAAGAGAACTGCATATTAAATTAGCCATCTCCGCCGGAGTAACGTGGTTTACTTTAAAACTGACAATTTGAGGCTTTTTGTCAAATTGTTCTATTATACGCTGAGCAATTAATGCATCCTCACGCGTACCTATTATCATTAATTCGTTCATCGCAGGGTTTACTGTTGCAACAGGTTTTGTTGAAACCCCGGGATTTATACCTTTTTTGCTGAAAATATTTTTATTTAAGAAATCAGCGATTGATTTTGCACTTACATATTTTACAGGTAACAGAATAATGTCTTTTGACATTCCGCCCAAATCAAATTCTTCATCCTTACCGGCAATAATAAGAGTATTTGCCTTTATACGATATGTAAGATTATTTGTAGCCATCACCAAATCAAGAGCTCTGCTCAAAGAGATATTTACCATATCCATTGTTACAGTACCTGAAACAGACGGTGCAAATATGATATTCATGCCGGCCTGATCGGCAAACATTCTCAAAACTTGCTTGATATCAGCATCACGCAAACTCAAATTTACTAAAGAATCACCGTTCTTGAGTTGAACTTCAGAGTTTATATCCAGAGTTGTAACCGGATTTTGCGTTCTTACAATAGGCATCCCCAAGTCCGCCGCAATAACCATGGTCGTATTACTGATTGCAAAAACAAGTAATATTAAACTTGCAATAACTTTCTCTCTTAATTTATTTTTCATATTTGCTCCTGATTATTATTAAATTTTTCTTCCGCCAAATCTGTTTTTCAAATCATATATATCAGTTTGGTTTTCATTTATACCGTCTTTAGAAAACAGCTCGCCGATTGCCGCAGAATATACATTCGAGCCCATAGCTGCCGTAACCCAAGTCGGATTAATTTTAGTCACAATGTATTCCTGACCGATAATTTTATCACCCGGTCTAACAAGATAATCCTTATTATCGACATTTATAATTGCTGAAGGACTCTTGTCGTTATACATAATACCTACAACTTTTGTTTTTGTAATTCTTGCTACTGCAGAATTTGAAGGTCCCGGAGATGTCGGAGGAACCGGCAAATTGAATGAATAAGGACTTATATCATCAGCCTCTCTGACAGAAACATTCCGCAGCTTCTTTATTCTGAATATTTCTTTATTTTTCGCATTTGCTTCAGAAATTGCAGAGGAACGGGCTTTTTTATATTCCATTTCTTCCCCTAAAGGCATAAACGGATTTACTCTGCCCATATAAGATACTTCGTAGGTAACCATTTTGCCAAAGTTTTCTTCTAACTCAGCGTTAGCTTCATCAATTGCTTGACGAGTAGTTTTGTAGCTTTTCGGTCTCTTTGTATTTGCGGCTGCAATCCTGTTATCCATGACAAAATCATCTTCTACATCCAAATTCACAGAAGCTGAAACAGTTCTGCTTGGAGGGGCATCAAAAGAAATATCCTCAGATTCTTTTTTGCCGCATCCACTCATTAATAGGGATAACGAAGCAAATAAAATTACAAATATTCCGCCAAATTTATATCTTTCCGTAAATAACTTTTTCATATTATATTTCTATATTCCCGATTAAGTCTGTAATAATTTTTGCGGTTTGCATACAATTAACCACTCTTACATATAATATTAACATATTCACATATAATGGGCAAAAATAAGATTTAGATTTGTATATTTAAGCAAAAACGCACTCAAAGACAGTCAATGAGAGCATTTGGCAAGTTTATATTTTGTAACAGTTTTTAAATTTTACAAAATTTCAATCAACAGATTGATATTAAATCAACAAATTATGCCGTTTATTTATTGTCATGCTTTTTGATTGTAATAAGTTTTTCCAAACTGAATTTTACATTCTTATCATTTGCGGCAGATTCTTTTAACCCCAAAATACTTTCCAAATCAGATTTTAAAGATGGAATATCGTCATATTTTTTCAAAGTCCCATCCATTGTAATTGACACATCACCGGTTTCTTCAGAAACAACAAGACAAGCAGCTTCAGTATTTTCAGTCATTCCAATAGCTGCTCTGTGGCGAGTTCCGTATTTCCAGCTTAATTTAGGATCTTCTGTCAACGGCAACAATACGCCTGCTGAAATTATTTTAGAACCGCTTATAACTACTGCTCCATCATGCAAAGGAGTGTTTACATGAAATATTGTGAGCAATAATTCGGTAGAAACATCAGCATTCAATACAGTTCCGACATCTTTAAAAGTATTACTCAAATCACTCTGGAACACAATCAACGCACCCGTATGAGTTTTTGACAAATATTTAACTGCTTCTGTCACTTCTTTAATCACATCAATTGATTTACTTTCATTATGTTTTTTATCATTCCCGAATAATCTTTTAAAGAAATCAACCTGCCCCAAATAACCCAAGAATCTGCGTAATTCCGGCTGGAAAATAACAATTAAACTCAATGCAATGAAAAGAACTACAGATCTTAAAAACACACCTATTATTTGCAAATCAACAGCGATTAATACTTCACTGAAAATCCACAAAAATACAAGAACAAATGCACCTTTGACGAACTTTTCTGAATGGGTATTTCGGATGAAACGCTGATAAATCAACATTAAAAGCGAAATTATTATAAGAATTTCGAAAATATTTTTCCATCCGAAAGCACCCTGAATATATGAGTGCCAATCTACTATTAAATTTTGAATTGCTGCAAGTATTTTTTCTATCATTTTCTTAACCTGTCAGGAATTATATCCTGTCTTATTAAATCATCTAATGTTTCTCTTTTGACAATTTCGTCACTTGTACCATCGTTAACTAAAACCATAGCAGGTTTTTCAACCCTGTTATAATTTGATGCCATAGAATAATTGTATGCTCCGGTATTAAATACGCACAAAATGTCACCTTCATCAAGTCTTGGAAGATTTATATTCTGAATCAAAATATCACCGGACTCACAAAATCTTCCGCATATTGTAACATCTTCAGTTTGCGTATCTTCTTTTTTATTGGCAACCTGAGCATAATATTCAGCCTGATACAAACTTGGGCGCGGGTTATCAGACATTCCGCCGTCAACTGCCACATACTTTCTGCCATGTGGAACCTGTTTTGAACTACCAACGGTATAAAGTGTAACACCGGCAAATGATATTATGCTTCTGCCCGGCTCTAAGAAAATTCTTGGAGTTTCTATACCATATTTTTTAACACTTTCATTCAACTTATCAATAATCAAATTACCTATTTCATAAGTTGACGGAGGCTCATCTTTTTGCATATATTTAACGCCCAAACCACCACCTATATTGATTTCATCAAGCGTAATGTCATATTTTTTATCAATTCTGGAAATTTCTTTACACAAAATATCAATTTCATCTGCATAAATACTTGTTTCAAATATTTGAGAACCAATATGAGCATGTAAGCCGTGAAGTCTTAAATTTGTATATTCATTTAAAATAAGTTCAATCGCATCATCAACTTGTGTTAAATCAAAGCCGAATTTGGAATCAAGATGTCCTGTTTGAATATAATGATGTGTATGACATTCTATTCCCGGAGTTATCCGCAGTAAAATATCAACTGTTTTATTTTTATTCTGAGCAATAGTGTTTAAAAGAGCCAGTTCATAAAAATTATCAACGGAAATTCTGCCAACACCCGTATCCAATGCAAGATTTAATTCATCAAATGATTTATTATTACCGTTAAATAAAACCTTTGACATATCAACACCGGCTTTATACACAGTATAAATCTCTCCGCCTGAAACAACATCAAAACCTAATCCCTCACTGTCAAGTATTTTAACTAAAGCACTTGTGCAAAGTGCTTTGGAAGCATACATTATACTTGTCTTGGAATAACTTTTAAACGCATTTTTGTAATCATTGCAAATAGCTCTAATCGTAGCTTCATCAAGAACATAAAGCGGAGTACCATATTTATCTGCCAATCCGACCAAATCACATCCGCCGATTTCTAAATTATTTTCGGCATTTACATTTGCGGTAAGCGGTTTTTGGGATTGATTTGCACTCTGTTTCATTTTAAATCCTTATAGTAATTTTATAATATCATGCTTTTGCCCTGTTAAAGAGAGTTTTTACATAATTTTAATATGTGAAAAATTTATCAAAATCTACATCATCAAAACTGCATAAAAGTAAAAATATATCATCATCGTCAGGAAGCCTTTGGAAATTATACTGGTCAAAAGTCCAGTATTTCGGGTTGATACCTTTGACAATAGCGATATTTTTTTCTTTTAAAATCTGTAATTTTTTCTTGACAATGTCAAGCGGAATATCAACTCTTTTGGAAAGCTCAACAGCAGTAATACCGTCTTTTGAGGTATATTTTTCCGGAGTCAGAAACATAAGTTCTAACCCTATTGCTTTTAAATCTTTGTCCTCGTTTTCCAATGATGCGTAGTAATCCATATTCATATTTTAAAAGAAATTTTAATAGTGTGTATCAGTTATTTATAGGATTTTTATATTAAAAAAGGCTCTGATGAGAAATTCAACAGAGCCTTGTATATTTATAGGTTTAAGTTAAGCTGTCACTTTACTTGAGAATAATGTTTTTGCTGCAACCGCACCGGCAACAACCAATGATATTATACCGGCTTTTGAAGTCATAAATTTGCCTAATCCTTTAAGAATTTTTCCCGTATTGCCCGAAAGCAATTTTGTAAGTCCGTAAGCACCTGTTCCTACTGCACCAACACCTGCTATTCTTCCGATATTTTGAAGGACTTTTTCACCCATTGGGACTTCCTGATTAGTAATATCTGCAATGTTATCTTCTGCGGATTTTTGAGCATATAATCCTAAAGTTGCAGTTTGGATAAAGCCTTGCAAGAATGAGCTGTGACCGTTTTCACGCAAATCCTGAATCAGTGTTTTGCCGCCGTTTAATTGAGTGTATAAGGATAATGCACGGCTGTTAATTTCTTCTTCTGATGCATCACCGTATGCATTTTTTACACTGTTATAGTATTTTTTGTATGCGGCTTCAATCTGATCCTGTTCATCATGAAGTATTTTATCTTTCAAATTAGATGCAGTTTCTCTGATAGCTTCCATTGGAGCATTTACCTGCACTTCGTTCTGACGATTTATTTTTTGTTGATCCACATAATAATCATTCCATTGTTTTTGATAATCTTTCATATTATCAAAATATGATTTGTTCGGATCAAAACCTGTATTCATAGCCGGCGGAATTGCACCGTTCATTCCGAAAATAGAACCGTACATTGAATATGGATTGCTTATCATATCCAAATCATCTATATCCGAATAACTTGGCATAAATGACGGCGTATATTGGAATAAACCTGCCGGTTGAATTGCACCAATGTTGCTAACCATTGCTAACCTCCAAAATTAACTTTAACCTACCTTATCTATATAAACAATTTCCGCAATGCAAAATTGCTTATTACGATTTTTAATGTAACAAATCCTTAACATTTCTGTTACATTATTTGGTTGATGTGGAAATTTAAACAATCGGTTAATATAAATATGGATAAGTATAAAGGAAAAAATTTTGAAGAAATTTTTCTCAGCGGTATTATCACTATTACTGATTGTCGGCATATATATGGCGGTTTACATCAATCAGAAGTTTACAACTGCCCAGATAAACAAAGTTAAGGGCATGTATTATGTAAACCTGGGAGATGCTGCATACCGTGAATTAAAAATGAATAAAGCCATTAAATTATATAATATCGGTGTAAAATTATTCCCCGGACACTACGGCGGATGGGAAAATTTGGGGAATATATATGTAGCATACGAAGATTATCCGTCAGCTTTATATGCATATTCCGAAGCCTTCAAACACAATCCCGCATTAATGACTGCAAGAATGAAGTATGGTCTTGTTGCAACTCAGAAAATGGGTAATTTTGACGATGCACTTGTGCAATTTAATGAAGTTGTAAACACAAAAAGAAAACTTATCACTATACCTTTCATATATGACAATGCAGAAAGTACAAAACAAAATAGGGCAATCGCATACTATAATATTGGGGTAACATACAGATTAAAAGCATTATATACAAATGATGACTGGGAAAAAGCAAGAGAATACTTAAAAGAAGCAATAAATGCCTATAAAAAATCTCTTGAGATTGCACCATATAAATATGACACCCTTTATAATTTAGGATTAGCGTATCATATTGCAGAGAGATATAATGATGCAGGATATTTGTATTGCAAAGCAATAAAACTGAAACCAATGAGTTACGAAGCTCATTATAATCTTGGGGTATTATTAAGAAGAATGAGAAAATATCAGGATTCATATGATGAACTTGAAAAAGCTGCAACATTAATTACAGCTCTTGATGAAGACAGCGTACAGATACAATATGTTGCTTTAATATTGAATGATGTTTTAAACCAAATTCACACAAATGAATATTATCAAAAGCAAGTTTTACGAGAGAAACTTGAAGAAGAAATGATAAGGGAAGCACGTTCAAAGACATGGCATTTTAAGTTTAGATTCGGAACAAAAGATCCTTATGATGATGAGTATGATTATCTTGATAATGAAGATAACAAAAAAGATAAAAAGAAAGAAACAGTTTTAGGCCACGGAATAGAGATTGTAAACGGTAAAGTAACCGCAACGGAAGAACTGGATAAAGCAGTAACAAAAGAATTTAGCAAATGTCCTTCGCTTAAATATTTTAAAGGGGTAGTCGATTAGGATTTTTGAATTTTTAAGGTTATTTACAATTAAAAATAATTTTATAATATATATTATTTTTATATTATAATTATTTTAATTTGATAACTTAATATATCAAACATTGACAACTTAATATAGCAATATGAATGTCGGGATGGCACTCTGCCGCAGGAAAAATTGACTAAATGTCAATTTTTTCGAGAGGGTTGTGCTTGACACAACTTTTCGCCGGACCGCATACAACAGACATTGACAACTTAATATAACAGAATGAATGTCGGGATGGCACTCTGCCACAGGAAAAATTGACTAAATGTCAATTTTTTCGAGAGGGTTGTGCTTGACACAACTTTTCGCCAGACCGCGTGTAGTAACATTGACAATTTAATATAGCAATATGAATGTGTCGGGATGGCGAAATTGGTAGACGCGCATGATTCAGGTTCATGTGGGTAACTCCTTGAGGGTTCGAGTCCCTTTCCCGACACCATTTAAAAAGAGAATGGATGATAGGCAAAGGACGAGAACCCTGCTGAACGAAGTTCAGTGTGTGGTTCGAGCGGGAACGAGCCAAGTGCGAAGCCTTTTTGCTGTTGGCGATAAGCCAAACAAAGCAAAAAGCGAAGTCACGTTGATGGCGAGTGACCAAGACAGTCCCTTTCCCGACACCATTTAAAAGTAAATGGATAAAGGGCAAAGGACGAGAACCCTGCTGAACGGAGTTCAGTGTGTGGTTCGAGCGGGAACGAGCCGAGTGCGAAGCCTTTTTGCTGTTGGCGATAAGCCAAACAAAGCAAAAAGCGAAGTCACGTTGATGGCGAGTGACCAAGACAGTCCCTTTCCCGACACCATTTAGAAAGAAAAGTGGAAAAACACTATCATAAAGGAATAAAGAATAACTAAGTGTGCGCAGCACTCTGGAGGGTTAATTATGAAAAAAAGATTTGCTACAGGTATATGCTTAATTGCAGCAACAATGTACTTTGGAAATCTCGGAGCGAATGCTTCGGCAATATTTCCGAATTTAAGAAGCGAAGTTGAAATATCACAACCATCAGCCGTTGAGAATGATGTTTTATCAAAATACACAAAATATATTGAATATTGTATAAGATTAGCATTGCAGAATAACAACATAACAGGAATTCATAAATTTGCAATGCAGTTTAATGTAGAAAGAGACGGCAGTATTTCAACATACGACATTTTATATTCATCAGATTCTGAAGAATATGACAAAACGGTAATGCAATCTATTATTGAATCATCTCCGTTCAAACCGTTTCCTCCTGAAATAGATAAATCAACTATTACATATCAGGTACACTTCAACGGTGGCGATGTAGATATCAGCACATATGCATCTCCTCAGGTGCTTTCATATTCTGCGGAATATCAGGGTGAGGAATGTAAAACAGTTAATATTGAAGAAGCAAAAAGCGTAAGAACAATAAATTTAATTCCTTATTCAGTTCCATTCAAAACAAGTAAGGAAATAAACGATCAGATAAAACAAAACTGGTATCCTCCAATGCAGGAAAATAGTGCTGTTGGTATATCATTCACTTTATATCCTGACGGACACATAGGTAATGCAAAGCTATTCAAGAGCTCAAACTTTGATGCCGCTGATGATGCCGCAATTAAAGCGATAAAGAGTTTAAGAATCAGCCCTTGGCAAAGCAGAGATAAACGTCAATATGCCAATATCAAATACGGATTTCACGTAGAAGATACCACAAACTAAAGTTAGAGATTATTTCTTTGTTTTATAAGGAATATTATATTTACCTGTAACAAGAACTTGGAAACTGTTATCAACGTTGTTTCCTGTTTTTGTTTTGGAAATACCGGCTTGAACTTCAAGATCAAAATTTTTCATTTGTTTTGATGCGGAAGCCTCAATATATGCCATTGAAATTTTATTCTTAATAATTCCGGCATCAACATTTACGCTCAATTTTTTACGCGGATTATTATATCTTCCATTTGCAACAACATAACATAAATCACTTGGAGAAGATCCGCTCTGTACTACTCTGTTTGAAACAGCATGTATAGATGCATCAAGGCTTGAACCGTTTTTCCATTTCTTTTTATATTCAGAAGCCACACCTAATGTAGTCTGAAAAGCTTCCGGTTCAGTTTCGGATGAAGAATGATCAAACGCACCGACAACAGGAGCAATTGTTAATCTTTCTTTATTCTTTTTGTTATTTATAACATTAATACCATATTGGAATTCTGCACCGCAGACCATCTGATCATATTTAAAATCTACATCCAAACCAGAACCGTCTTTTACTTTGTGTTTTTTGATATCAGCTTCTGCTTCTGATCTGACAGCATTTGTAAACAATTTATTTTCTTCGGTTAGAGATATATCATCCGGAACTTCTTCAACAATATCCTCATCTTTACCACGATCAACCAAATCAACAGTTAATTTCATTTGACTGCGGGAATATCTTTCACCTGTTTCTTCATCAAAAGAAACAACAGTTCTTCTCATCAAGTCTGCACCAACTCCGTCAATAAAAGAACCTGTTTTATTATGCTTTACGGTAATAAATTGATCATGAACCTGATTTTTTTCAGGAGAAAAAGTAGAAACAAAACCTGCACCGTAAGTAAATTTTTCTTTTTTCAAACGCATATTTACAGCTATACTACCAAATTTATTCGCCCCGCCTTCATTTGAATGTTCTTCAGCAGCTTTGGATATTTCTTCAACTTCAGAATCATTAACATCACTACTATCAGATGTTGATTTATTTGAAGATTTTACAGATTTATCAATATCTTCAACATCAATGTTTTCATCAAGATCTTCTAAATCTTTTATATCAAAATCAAATGTTTCGCCGGAAACTTTTTCATTATCATATCCTACTGATGCACTTGCAACAATACCAAAATTCTTTTTCTTATTTTGCCAAGCATTAGTAACATTACCCTGAAAAGAAAAATTACTTGAACCTGTATTTTTCTGATAGGAAGTAGTAAAACCACCTGATATATTTCCGCTTTCAGGCAATTGGTCATCTAAGGCCGCAATATGACTTTTACCGGCATCTTCAATATCATCCAAGGATTCCATAAAATCCTGAACAGCAGATACACCACTAGATGAACTCGAAGAAGTCTTTATTATCTTGTTTCCTTTTGAAACAATTTTGGAATATGAATTATTTACGATTGAAGTATTACTTGAAAATTTTCCTTCTTTCGCAGAGTTATTCGTTTTATAATTTGTTTCTTCATCCTTATTATTTTCAGCCTTATTTTGTGTATCTTCATCTGCATGTTCAACCTGAAGTCCTGCAACCTTTTCTTTTTTATTTTTGTTATCAACTATAGGCACATTAGACTTTTTTAAAGTATCTTGACACTCTGAAAGAACTGTTTTTGCAGTTTTATTGTAATCAGATATGGCTTTTTCGCCCAATTTTACATTTAAATCATTCCCCATATAAATATCCCCTAAATATCCCCATTATATCTTATGTATATATAAAGTTTATATTGAGAAGAAAATTGCCTCATGAATAAAATCATGTAAACAAATATTAAGCATAAGGATTAATGTATTGAATTTATTGGATATTTTGTAGAATTAGTTTTAAATCTTTATCATTAATAATTATATCTGCATTTTCTTTTAAAATGGGTTTTGCACAAAATGCAATTCTTTTACCTGCGTATCGGAACATACTCAAATCATTTGCACCGTCACCAACTGCGATAGTATTTTCTTTTGAAACATCAAGAAGCCTTTGCAAACGGCACAACATTTGACCTTTACTGTCATTAAACATCATTTCCCCGCCGACATATCCTGTTAAGAGGTCGTCTTTTGAATGAAGAATATTGGAAAATTCAGCATCAAGTCCGAGAATATCCTTAAAATAGGCCGTTGCATTCCTGAATCCGCCTGAAAAGCATACAACTTTGTACCCTTTTTCTTTTAGCCCACTTACAACTTCCTTTGCCCCATTCATTAGCGGTAAATTTTTACAAATTTCATCCACTTTTTCAACAGGTAATCCTTTCAGATAAGAAACACGCTCTTTCAGACTTTCGAAAAAATCCAATTCCCCACGCATTGCTTTGTCGGTGATAGCTTTAACTTTATCTCTTATCCCAAGTTCCTGAGCAAATAACTCTAATGTTTCACCGTCCATCAAGGTTGAATCAAAATCAAATACTGCAAGTTTATTTGTCATATTTTATACCGTCAGTTTCACATATTTTGGATTATGAACACCGTCAATTTTTGCAATTTCAGATAATGTTTCATCAGGTACAACAGAATCAACATTAATTACCATTATAGACTCTGTTTCGTGCTTATCATTTTTCTGAACAACATTCATTGAACCAATATTTATTCCTTTTTCACCAATTACTTGCGCGACTTTTGCAATCATTGACGGTTTATTGGTATGAGGAACAATAAGTTCATGAGTTTCTGGTCTTATACTTGTTTCATAATCATTAATTTTTACTATTCTTGGAATATCTTTGGTAACCAAAGCACCGGCAACAACAGTTGTTTCCTTATCAGTTATGAGTTTTACCGTTATACGACCTGCAAAATTACTTTTAGCTTTTGAACGTGTTGAGATTAAATCAATTCCCCTGTTTTTTGCAATTACAGGAGCATTAACATAATTTACTCCCTCAAGTCTTGCGGATAAAACACCTTTCAAAACGGCAACTTCTAACGGTTGAATATCCAAATCAGCCAAATCACCATCGGCATTTATTTCTATAGTTTTAACAGCACCGGCTGACAACTGAACCGCAAGTTCTCCGGTATTTTCAGCAATTTGCATATAATCTTTTACAGGTTCTAACCTGTCAGGACGCAAAGACGGAATATTTACGGCCGAAGAAGCTGAACCGCCGGATAAGACATCTCTTATCTGTTCTGCCACATCAATTGCAACATTCAATTGAGCTTCCTGTGTACTTGCACCCAAATGCGGAGTTAATACAATGTTACCGGTACAATTAATTAACGGACACTGATCAATATTTGGTTCATTTTCATATACATCAACCGCTGCCCCTGCAACATAACCGCTATCTACTGCCTCTTTTAAATCATTCTCATTTATAATTCCGCCTCTTGCACAATTAACAAGTCTTACCCCTTTTTTCATTCTTGCAATAGTATCCTTATTAATCATATTAAGAGTATCCTTATTCTTTGGAACATGAACAGTTATGAAATCAGGCTTTGCCCAAAATTCATCAAGAGTTTCCACATATTCACCCCCAAATTTTTCAACAACTTCTTTTGAAGTAAACGGATCATAAACAATAACTTTCATTCCCAAAGCCAAAGCAACTTCACCAACATGCGTACCTATTTTACCAAAACCGATTATACCAAGAGTTTTTTTGTATAATTCACAGCCTGTAAATTTGCTTCTGTCCCACTTGCCTTCTTTTGTAGAAGTAGCAGCAGGTGCAATATTTCTTGCCATTGCAAGCATTAAGGCTATTGTATGCTCACTTGCAGCCATAGTATTACCGTCAGGAGAATTTACAACTATTATACCTTTTTGAGTTGCCGCATTCAAATCAATATTATCAACCCCAACACCCGCTCTGCCGATAATTTTTAAATTTTTACCGGCCTCGATAATTTTAGGAGTAACTTTTGTCTGACTTCTTACCATTAAAGCATCATAATCACCTATAATGTTAGCAAGTTCCTCCTCACTCATTGTCGGCAAAAAATCTACCCCAGCAACCCCTTCTATAATTTTTCCTGCTGATTCGTTTATTTTATCCGTAATTAATACTTTCATTTATTTTACTAACTCCTTTATTACAGCTGCAACACCTTTGCCAAGCTCAAAATTATAACCGAGTTTATATAATGTTGCTTCTAATGCTCCGACTGCAGATATTAAATCTCTGTCGCATACAAAACCCAATGTACCCATTCTGAAGATTTTGTCTTTCAAAGCATTTTGACCGTTAGCAACAACAATATCAAAATCTTTTGTAATGGTACTTCTTATATCCGGTACAGATATATTTTCAGGCGGGTAAATAGAAGTTATTGAATGACTTGCGTTTTTATCATCTTTTACAACAAGTTCTAAACCAATTGCTCTGATTGCACTTCTTAAAGCCATTGCATGACGTCTGTGGCGGGCATTCATATTTTCAATACCTTCATCTTTAATCATTTCGAGAGCTTTATCTAACCCGACAAACAAATTTACAGCCGGAGTAAACGGAGTTGAATTTGCCTGAACGGATTTTCTGTGAGCAGCCCAATCAAAATAAAAACTCGGGTGCTTACATTGTTCATAAACTTTCCACGCTCTTTCGTTAGCAACCAAAAAAGCAAGTCCCGGAGGTATCATAAAACCTTTTTGAGAACCTGAAACCAAAACATCAATTCCCCATTCATCAGGCTTACATTCCATGGCACAAACCGAAGTTACACCGTCAACAACAGACAACGCACCATGTTCTCTTATTATTGAACAAAGTGTTTTTATATCATTTGCTGCACCGGTTGATGTTTCGCTATGAGTTAAGGTTACAATTTTAATTTCCTTATTGGTATCCTGTGCAAGTCTTTGTCTTAAAACTTCAGGATCAATAACCTCACCTGTTGCTACTTCAATTTTCTCTACAATTGCACCGCGCCCTTGCGCTATTTTTGCCCAGCGGTTGCCAAAATTCCCAAGAACTAAAGATAAAACATGATCACCTTCATTTATCAGATTTTCCAATGCTCCGCACATTGCACCTGTTCCTGAAGATGTGTAAACAAATACATCATTTTTTGTCTGAAACACATATTTTAAATTTGCATATACTCTTTCCAATATTTTAGAAAATTCACTGCTTCTGTGACCTATCGGATGTTTTGCAATCTCTAACATAACACTTTCCGGAACCGGCGTAGGTCCGGGAATCATTAAAAAAGTTTTATCCCTCATTTTATACTCCTCCCTCATATATTCAAAACATGCTTTTATTATATCACGGCATGCCAAAAATTTATATTTATGTCGTTATTTTAAATATTTTTTCAAATCTTCTTCGCTTAAATTCAACTTTTTTGAAACTTCCAACAAAAGTTCATCCTCTTTTGGAGTATAATGAACAGGCTCTACATACTTTGGTTTTTGAACTCTGTTAAGCCGGTAACTCTGCACCATTCTTGAAACCGCATGAGGAGGAATACCGTATTTCATACCAATTTTTGCCTGACTATATCCCATATTAAGACATTTTACAATTTCTTGTTTTGGTATCATAGGATATTTTGTTCTTGCAGAAAAATTTATATTATTATTTTGAAAACTTATTTGCATATTGTATATAAAAAACATAAAAAATTTTTTTGCTATTGCTATTTATCTTCTCTAAACAATAACAACGAAGCAATACATAAAACAACAGCACCTATAAAAACCTCAATAGGAAATCTTATCAATAAATTTTCATCTAAAATCATTGGGATTAATAAAATCGCACCTGCTGGCGGAAAATTTATCTTTAATTTATCCAGCGCAGCAAATAATATAACACAGGCAACAGCAGTACAAATTGACAACGGAAGCTGAAAATATGAATTTAATAACAACCTGATAACACATCCTGTAAAAGCACCGAATGTCATTAAACCCACTATATATTGCGGTCTTTTCCTTGCAGGGCTTTGAGGATTAGCTAATTCAGTAAACATTACAATCAAAGGCGGAGCCAAGAAATATATCTGATGAGTTTTAAACGGAATCAGTGCCAACAGTCCAAACACTATCAGTAATTTAGACCATTTTATGACTTGTACTTTAAGATCAAAATCACAGGGAATAAAATTATTAACAGGGCGAAAATGCATTTTTTCCATATACCACTGTGCGATAATTATTATAAGTGCCATCGCACAAACAGATATCGGATAAATCCAGCTGTCAGTCCTTAAATATACAGGCAAAATACAAGCAGAAATAATAGGAATAAAATTTGTCTTGCTCAGTGTTAGAATAAATCCCGTAAAAGCGAAACAAAGACAAACCTGAAATATCAAAGGACAATGGACATATTTTACAACTAAAACACCAAACAATGCAGCAAAAGACATTAGAAAAAATATACGCCTTTTATTTGTATTCCAAGGTTGCTGTTCTGATATCCATGCACCAATAGTCAATGCACAAATTTCAGGGAAGATAATCTCTTTTTCACCGCTTATCTCTGCAACAAATACCATTAACAGAGCCATTAATATTCCGAAAATATAACGCTCTATCCTTATCCTTCTTAAAATTTCGGCATTCATAACACTATAATAAATAATAAAAAATAATATTCAAATCCTGCACTTAATTTTCTACATTTATTCGACTGCAAACTTTATCACACGATTTTTGGCAATTTTTCTTATAACATGCCGGCTCCATATGAATAGAAACAGATGCATTTACATATTCTGCACGAATTTGGTTTTCCACTAAATCACAAATTTTATGACAATCGCATATTGTAGTATCCTCAGGAAACTGTAAAATTAATCCTATATCCATTGTCGGACCTACTTGTCTAGCTTTTATACTATTTTTTTTAAGTTTTACATTATCGGAGCATTTATTTACTATTTTTTTTATCTTTTTTATATCATCGTTTGGAATAGAATAGTCTAAAAGACGCATTATTGAACTCTTTGCAATAGAATATCCTGTTCTGTATATAAAAACAGCAATCAAAATTGCTATAATCGGGTCAAGCATCACATGTCCGGTGTATTTAATTAATAACAAACCCAATAAAACACCCAAAGACGAATATACATCCGTTCTTAAATGCTGACCGTCAGCATATAAAGATATTGAATTAGCCTCTTTTGCAGTTTTAAATAATAGCGAACTGACAATAATATTCATAACAACAGCAATCGCCATTACAAATATACCGGTGTGATTTTCAGCCTCTATTCTTATCCCGAGCAATATTTTTCTTGAAGATTCGAAAATAATATAAAAAGACGCAAGAATTATTAACAACCCTTCAATAAAACCTGCCATATCTTCATATCTGCCATGCCCGAAAGGATGGTCTTTATCTGCCGGTTTTGAAGATTGAACAACAGAAAAGAATGTAATAATCGAAGCAAATAAGTCACTTAGGGAATGAACCGCTTCAGAAATAATACTTATACTGCCCGACAAAACACCTGCAGCTATTTTTAAAACAGAAAGTATTATATTTGACGATATTGATAAACCGGCAACAAATTTTTTCTTAGCATCTATTTGCATAATAAATCCCCGTTACTCACCTGACATTATACACTTACAAATTAAATGTTACAATAAGCCTGTTTGTATCTTCTTCTCTTATGTAGCGTATATCGTCAGCCATTTGTTTTACCATAAATATTCCCAATCCGCCCAATGGTCTTTCTTCCGGCGGTAATGTTATATCAGGATCAGGTTTTTCAAGAGGATTATATTCAGTACCGTTATCAATATATTCCATAACAACACTTGAACCTGTGTTATTCATCTTTATTTCAATAGTACCGTTACTTGACGGATATGCATAGAATGTTATGTTTGCAAATATTTCTTCTGAACACATATCTAATTTATTTTTCAAATCATCATTAAGCTTCCATTCATCACAAACCCCATGAAGCCATGTATAAAAAGGTTTATAATTTTCAGGAACAGCCATTTGACTGAAAAATCTCTCGGTTTTTGAAATATCAGAGCAATATTTGAAAACAAGCATTGTTACATCATCACTTTGAGGGGCTGAACCAACATAATTTTTAATATCAGTTCTTACATTATTAACTATATCTTTAACATCATTATCATATCTGTTTTCATTTAAACAAGCCTGCAGTCTTTCTTCACCGTACATTTCTTCCTGCAAGTTTGTTGATTCGGTAATACCGTCAGTATATGTGAAAATAATATCACCCGAATTTAATGTCGTTTCATAAATATGATACTGTGAATCTTCAAACAAACCTAATACTATATTCGGTCTTAATCTTATATATTGGTATTCACCATCCTGTCTTTTTATCAACGGAGGATTGTGACCGCAATTTATCAAACTTGTCGCACCTGTTTTTATATTAACTATACCGGCAAGCAGAGTAACAAAAAGTCCTGATTTATTTGTTTCACAAACTTTTTTATTAATCAATTCAATAAGCTGTTTTGGAGTATAACCCATTTGGGACATATTATTAATCAAGGTTTTTACTGTCATCATAAACAATGCGGCAGGAATACCTTTACCGGAAACATCTGCGACTAAAAACATAAATCTATTTTCATCAATAAAATAGAAGTCGTAAAAATCACCGCCAACTTCCTTTGCCGGCTCCATTGAAGCATAAATGTCAAATTCTGATTTGTCAGGGAATGGCGGGAAAACATTTGGCAGACTTGAAGTCTGTATCGTTTTTGCAATAGAAAGTTCTGAATTTATTTTTACTTTTTCTTTTGTAATAAGTTTAATATCTTTTGTCATCTTATCAAAAGTTGACGCAAGCTGTGCGAATTCTTCAGGTTTTTCCAATTTTATTTCCACATCCTGACCTTTGCTGACTTTATGGGCTATATCAGTTAATTTATCAATAGGATTAACTATATAACGTTTCAAACTGTAATATAAAAGTGCCGGAATAATAAGTCCGAGAAGTAACATTATAACGAGCATCGCAAAGTAAAATTTGTTGACATCTTTGAACATCTCAGATTTAGGCAAACATATAATCAAAACCATACCGTTATCTAAATTATTTACAAAAGGTACATACTTTTTCCCGTGATAGTTTATATATGTTGTATAAAATAAATCATTCGCACTTGTATACCACGGAATCTCTTTAAGAGAATGACCTATCAGTTTTTCATTTTCCAAATAAGGATCAGTTGATGCAATTATATAGTCATCTTTTATATTTCCAAACAATGTAAAACTGCTTTTAATTTCTGCTCCGCTTTTATACATAGAAAATGTTCTTTCAAGAGGTTTCATTTTTGAAACTTCAGCCATTATGGAAGTTATTTTCCAATCTACCGTGGCAATCCCGACCAATTTACCATCAACATATATCCCTGTTCCGGCAGTAACCATCATTGTATAACTGCCCTGGTTTTCGTAATACGGTTTTGTCCAAATAATATTACGCTCAGGGGTAACCTGAGAAATTATTTGCTTATACCATTCCTGATTCGGATAATCATACTTATCACTGGAAAAATTTTTATCGACAACTATTTTATTATTTTTATCCCTGAAAGCATAAAAACAATTATACTTTTTGGATTTATCAACAGCATACGGTTTGAACCATATTCCACCGCCTAAAGTCTGCGGATAATTTTCAAAAATTCTTGTGATGACTCTGTCTGTAAGGTCATTACTTCTGTCGGTTCTGTAGTATAAATTTCCTATCAATGCCAAGCTTTTAAGATTATCATGCAAGCTTATTACACTTTCATTAATATCCTCAACATATGAACTTATAGAAAATTTATAATTCTGAACCATGAGCTGTTTGGTTCTCATTCTTGAAATTATTGCATAACAACCAAATGCAAGCATAAGAATCGCAAGCATTACAACAGCCGTAATTAGAATTTTTGATTTTACCGTTTTAAACATTATTCAAATATTAAAAATTTATCAAAACCTACCATCTTAAAAGAACTCATAATCTGCTCGGAAACATCTTTAAGCCTTAAAGTGCCTTCCTGTTCTTTTAATTGCTTATAAAGTTCAAGTACAACCTTTAATCCAAAACTGGAAATAAAAGTTATTTCCGAAAAATCCAATGTAACATCATTTATGACATCATCAGAATCTTCAATCAAATCTTTTATTTTTGCGCCATATTCTACTGCATTATCCAAATCTAATCTGCCTGCAGCCTTTACATACAAGCCGCTTAAACCAACAATCTTAATTGATATATCCATACTCGTTCCTCTTTTAATTTACACATCTTTTGATAAATTATTACACATTTTTTTCGTTTATGTATCATGCAAATTAAGTATTTTAACAAAATTAAATATATTAAAACCTAATTAAACTGCATTTCATATAGTTTTTTGTATAATCCGTCAGGAATTTCCATCAATTCCTGATGAGAACCCGATTCTTTTATGTAACCATTGTCAAGAACAATGATTCTGTCGGCATTCTGTATAGTAGAAAGCCTGTGTGCAATAACAAATACTGTTCTGTCTTTCATCAGATTATTTATTGCCTGCTGAACAACATGTTCTGATTGATTATCCAGAGCAGATGTTGCTTCATCAAGTATTAAAATCGGCGCATTTTTCAAAAACGCTCTTGCAATACCAATCCTTTGCTTTTGACCTCCTGATAGCAACATTCCTCTTTCGCCTATTTGAGTGTCCAGACCTTTTTCAAGAGAATTTACAAATTCTTCAAGATATGATTCTTTTACCGCCTGCATAATTTCTTCATCTGAGGCATCAAGTTTTCCTATTCTTATATTATCTTTTATTGAACCCTCAAAAAGAAAATTATCCTGAAAAACGATAGAAATATTATCCCTTAAAGAATCCACTTTTATAGAATTTATAGAAACATCATCAAAAGTCAAATCACCGTTTTTAACATTATAAAATCTTGGCAAAAGGTTTACAAGAGTGGTTTTACCGCCGCCTGAATTTCCTACAAAAGCTACAGTTTCACCTTTTTTAACATCAAGACTTATACCATTTAATACCCTCTTACCCTTAACATAAGAAAATTTTATATTTTTGAAAGAGATTTTATCCTTAAAGTCAGGAAAATCAACGGCACCGTCATTATCAAAAATAGACGGTTCTTTTTCAAGTTTATCAACAACTCTTTCCATTGCGCAAAGACAGGTTGAAATACCCTTTGCGTTATTACCTAAGCCTTTGATTGGAGTATATAACATAATTAAAGCAGTAATAAAAGATACAAACTGTCCGGCAGTAAGCTGATTTTTGACTATCAAATAACTGCCAAGACCAATAACCAATGCTATACCGACAGAAACAATTATATGCATCAGCGGAGATAACCAGGCAACATGCTGTGTAATTTTCATCTTTAACCCAAAGACACGATATGTTAAATTATCAAATTCTTTTTGTTTTAAATCATAAAGATTATACGCAGAAATAACATTATGCCCTGCAAACGCTTCATTATAAGTTGTAAAAACTTTTGCATTTTCTCCTTCAGAGCGGTTATAAATATCCTTTATCGCTGATTTTATTTTCATCAGCGGAATCATTGCACAGGTAAGTACAAAAACCGCAATTAATGCAAGCTCCCAAGAATTATAAAATAAAACCCCAATTAAAGATAATGATGAAAACAGTCTTGAAATACAGGTTTTCATATTTGTCAAAAGCCCCGCACAAGACTTATCAGCATCATTATTGTATGCTTTTATAATTTTACCTGAGGTCTGTTTATTGAAAAAACCTGCACTCTGACGCATAAGTTTTGAATACAGCGCAAGTTTTAAATCATTTGTAACCCTGCCGCCAACCCAGTCGTTCATATATGTTGCAAGATAATTTAATGTACCCTGAACAGTAGTAAATAAAACTATCAAAATAGGCAAATACCATGCAGACTGCATCTGCTTATTCATCATAACTATATCCATATAAGGCTTTAGCGCAAGTGCAATAACCGCATCAAGCGCACCAATAGGAACAGCCAAACCCAAAGCAAGAAAAGTTCGTTTCAAATACGGCTTAAAATAAGGCAATATAACGGACAAACTATGATAATTTTCATCATCCTTATACTTTTCGTTCAGTTTTTTTAATATTAAACTAATCATTTTGCTCCTGCATTGATTTTATAGTTCTTTCAAACATCTGAAGCAAATCTGTTTTTGCGCTCCAGCCTAATGCTTCTAGTTTTGATGAATTAAGAAAAATTTTGACTGTAGGATTAAACCCTCTGTTTTTTCCGTCTATTTCAAAAACAACTTTTGTATTCTCATTTTCAAGCATCTTTGCCATATCAGAAATTGAAATGTAGGTATTTTTATTTGCAATATTATAAGCCTGATTATTTTCACCTTTTGTTAACACAGTAAAAATACCCCTCACAGCATCGGATGTATAACAATAATTACGCTTGGTTTCACCTTTTGTGTGAAGAATTATATTTTCTTTATTAATTACGCTCTTGCAAAATTGTGCAAAAACCCTGTTGTCTGATTTTTCAACACCTGCACCAAAAGTTTGAGATAACCTTGCAATTTTTACAGGTACACCATATTCAGAACCATAGGATATACACAGGGTTTCAACAAGTTTTTTACCTTCGGAATAACTGCTTCTTGGGTTTAAGATATCAATATAGCCGTAATCTTGCTCGGATATATCTTCTTTATCCTGCACACCGTACACTTCCAAAGATGATAAATAAACCATACCGGACAGCGAAATTTGTGACTTTGCAAATTCAAGTACATTTTTTGTGCCGTTAAAAGCTGTTGAAATTGTTTCAACCGGTTTTTGAACAAAATCGGCAGATGATGTAACACTTGCGGTATGAATTATATAATCAACTTTTTGGGATATCTCTATAGGGGAATTTATATCCTGAACACAAAATTCAAGATTTTCATTTTGCACAAATATTCTTTTTGCTTTTTCAATGTTACGGACAAGCGCTATAACTTTTGCACCACAATTAGATGCAATTATAGACTTTACGCATAATTTACCCAAAAGACCTGTTGCACCGGTCACTAAAATTGTCTTGCCGTGAAAAACAGACATATCAAAATCATTAATAATATTTTCGATATCCTGTTCAAAAACCTTATTCATTCTGATCCTTTCCGTCAATACCAAATGCTTCCATATCTTCTGTAAATCGAATTAAAGCCCTTAATATGTATAAATCCTCAATGGTTGTAATTTTTATGTTCCCCCTGTTGCCTTTTACCATAAAAGTTTCTTTGCCAAGGGTTTTATATAATGTGCAGGAATCAACAATATCAGTATATTGAGGGTTAGTTTTTCTGATTTGCTCGTGAGCTTCGATTATTTCCCCGAGATGAAAACTTTGAGGCGCTTGCGCTCTGTATGTATTTTTTCGGTATGGAACATGCTTTGGATTTATAGCATTTTCACTTATCAATATAGTTTCAAAACACGAAGTTGAAGTTATTGCATTGCCGTTTTTTACCGCACATTCGATATTTTTATTTATCACTTCAGGAGTAATGTTAGGACGCACACCGTCATGAATCAGCACGATTGAATCCTGCGAATTTTCTTTTTGCGCGAGTTTTAAAGCATTGTATATAGAATCCTGTCCGGTTGCACCACCTTTTACGATACCGGCAGTTTTGGAAATAAAATAATGCTGCGTAAGCTCTTTCATATAATCAAAATAATCAGGATGAATGGCAATATAAATTTTGTCTATATCCGGATGATTTTGGAACAATTCAAGCGTGTATATTATTATAGGCTTGTTATGAATTTTTAAAAACTGTTTTGGAGTAGTGTCCTCACCATTTTTAAGCCTTTTACCTGTTCCGCCTGCAAAAATAATAGCTATATTCATAAAAAATACCCTCTGTATATCAGATAATATCACAAATATGTTATTGAAATATTCGCTCGTATTTCAGTATTAAGTTTTGTGAATAGCTTGTATTATCGAGGGTTTTCGATTAAGAAAACAACGTAACAAGCCAAGTTTCAGCAATTTCGCACATTTTTTTAAATGGGTACTTTACAATATTTTTTTTTGTTATATACTAGGTTTGTGAGCTTTTTACAGTCTCACTTGAGCAAAATAATTATAAAGTAATCCTCAGTAGCTCAATGGCGGAGCATTCGACTGTTAATCGAAGGGTTGCTGGTTCGAGTCCAGCCTGGGGAGTTTTTTATTGAAATCAGCCATTTTTGTGAAGTAACAGAATGGCTTTTTTAGTGTATAGCTGTAAAGATATAAATAGACTATAGATTATCAGAGAGATTGAGAAAAGTACCCCCGGAAGTTTGAGAGAATTCTCAAACTTTTTAAGTTCTCGAGGAAGAATTTCAAAACTCAGTGTTAAAAACTCTTAAACTTGCTGATAATTCATTCTCAAAGTTACTGATAATAATTATTCTGATTTGTATTTTTAAATATATTAGCCATTTGTCTTATTGTAATAATATTTTTTTTATTATAAAGTTTCAATATGGATAATAAGAATATAGTTGAGTATCGAAAATTAGTAGAAATTAAAAGATTAGAATTCGAAAAATTATATAATATTTTTATCAATTCTACGAATTATACAAATAGTAAAAGAAACATATTAATTGTAGCAATTGATTTAATGATTACAACATCAAAAAAGATGTCTTTTTATTGTTGCAACCCCAATGATATAGATTATATTTTATTTGATGAAATAAAGAGTCTTTCTTATGAAGAACTTAGTAATATTGCAAATGAATCTTATGCTATTGGCGCAATTAGTATAATCCGTTATGTTATAGCTCAAAAATTTATAAATAATGAAATTAATTCTGCAATTGAATTAAAAGACAGTATTGAACAAATTAAAGAGTCATTTATTAACAAAAAGTTGGAATATTTTACTCCATATTTAGATAATAACCATAAGGAAGCATTGGATTTTATAGAGAGTTATAGTAAAGGTAATCCATTTCAATCTTGGGGACCGTTATATAGATATTTATTGCCTTTTGTTTATGATTTAAAACTTCGTGATGCAATATGGCATGCAATTGAAATTATAAAAAATGAACTTTTAAAGAGATTAGATATTGAAAAAACTTGGGAAAGTAAAAATTCTCAAGGTTGGTATAATAAAGTTCGCAGTTATTTCGGATTTGAAGGGCCCAGTAATTATGGTTCTCAAAGAGCTGTAATTATGCTTCATCCGAAAAGTATTCCCGACCATAAAAATGCAGTTCAATTGGTATGTTATTTTGACAAAGATAAAGTTTGGACCGGTTGTGATGTTGGAGTTAATTTAAGAAATAAAAATTATAATATTGAAATTAATAATAGGGAAAGAATTACAGACATAGATTTTAATAATTGCTATGGATTTGAAATAAATGAAAATATAATTGAAAAAAATTTTGATGAAATAATAAGAATATTAAAGGATAATTTGGCTTTTGCAAAAAAGACAAATGAAAGTTTGTTGAAAGAAAATCCAGGCATTGGTACACAAGAAATAGCAGAAGGAAATGCAGAAAAAAGTAGTGATGAAAGTGATCCAAACTTATACGACCCTTTTGACAATAAAAATGACAACAATGATAATGAAAGTCGAAAACCTTTACCGATAGGTTCTGCTCATAATATTAAAACAAAAGAAATCTATCCCAATATTAAACCGGAAGAAGATTTTTTGGATAGAAAAAAAATTGGAGAGTACCTTGCTGAAGAAATTATAATGAATAAAAAAGTAGAGGCTTTAAATATCGGTATTTATGGTAATTGGGGCAGTGGAAAAACACAGGTCATTAATTTTATAAAACAGAATTTAAAGACAATAGATTCTTTAAAAGATTTTTTAAAAGAGATTTTTGATTTTAGACCGGATAAGGAGAAGCAATATATTTGCGAAGTAGTAGATTTTGATGCATGGCAGTATAATGATTTAGAACATATTTGGGCTTCATTAATGATGGCATTAATGAAAAAATGTACAGAAAAACATTGTTTTTATATTAAATATATATTTTATAAGTTATTTGTATTTATAATAACAAAATGGCAAGAGGTATTATTTAAATGTTTTATAATTGTCTTTTTGTTTATATTCTTACAACATATAAATTTTGTATTAAACAATACTTTATTAACTAATCTTTTTAGTTTGCCTCTATATATAAAAATTATTGGAATTATTCTGATTGCGTTATTTCCAGATTTATTTAAGTTTGGTTTATTAAATATAGATAAAGAATTTTTAAAATGTTTTAAAACTCCTGACTATAATGAGCAATTAGGATTTAGAAAAGAAATAAAAGATTTGATATGTTATACATTAAAATATTTAAGCAATAGCGGCAAAAAGCGAATAGTTTTATTTATAGATAATTTAGATCGGTGTTCTTCTTCAAACATAAAACAAATAATAGATGCAATAAGTCAATTTCTTGAAATATGTAACAAAAACGAAACAAACTTAATTACTATTTTTGCTATGGATAAAAGTATAATACAAAATGCTTTAAAAGAAGAAAATATTCCTACAGACAAATTTGATGAGTATTTAGATAAAATAATAAATCTTCCTATATATTTAAAAATGCCAAAAGAAATAAATAAATTAATTAATAGATTATTTGGGGAAGAACCAAATGATACAAAAGAATATCTAAAAAAACAGTATTCTAGAAATCATTATTGTCCAAGAACTCTTTCTAATATTCGTTATTTAGATCATATGATATATACCGTTTATGATCAATTGTTAAAAGATTCAGAATATTATGTAGATTTACTTAAATTAAAAACAGGGGATGATACAATTTGGGAATTTTTAACAAATAGTGAAATTGAATATAGTATTGAAAAAGATACAGAAGAAGTCAATAGATATGCAAATGACAGCCGAATAACTATTTCTGAATATAAAAATATTGAAGAAAAAACTTTTAATTATTTGGAGCGTGAATATAATTGGACAATTAAAAGACATATTAAATATCACGATAAAAATACTAATAATTATTTAGTCTTTGATGGAATAGCAACTTTTCCAATGAAAGAAATATTGATTGAAGTTAAATATGTTAGAAATAAGGAAATTCTGGAATCGATTTATAAAAATGTTTTACAGCAATTGTTTAAATATTCTTCTGCTATTGATATAAATAAAAATCTTGAATTAATAATGGTTTTTGTTATTGATTCTATTGATAATAGAGAAGTTGTACAAATTGGCTTAAATAAAAAATTACAAAAAGATTTGTTAAATACAAAATATTTTGGTCAAGTTTTAATTATAAGTAAAAATGATTTGTAACTACCCTGATAAAGATTTGGTTCGTTTTCAGCCCATGTTAAAAAATGTGTCTGAAACACACGGTATTATTGCTCGATAGACTTGACTTGTTATAAAAGAGAGTTACTATGAATAGTGACATAGCAAGCGTTTTAAGACTCACAGGTTCGAGTCCAGCGCAAGCGAGCAGAGTGCGAAGTGCTTTTGCAAAAAGAACAAAGTTCTTTGAAGCAAAACACATAGGCACGTTTAATGTGAGCGCAGCAAGACAACCCAGGCAGTTTTAAGAGTTTGTGTATATAGATACTCATGATTATTGTAGATTATCAGAGAGATTGAGTATAGAGAATCAGCAAAAATTGAACATTTTGTAAAATTTTGAAGTAAAATCGAACCAATTTCGAGCAAAATTTGGCAAAAAATTCGATTTTCGGAAATTTCAAAACTTTCTGCCAATTTGTTTAATGTAAATTATCAGAGAGATTAAGAATACTACCCCCCGGAAGTTTGAGAGAATTCTCAAACTTTTTACATTCTAGGGGAAAAATTTCAAAACTTAGTGATACAAATTCTTAAACTTACTGATACTTTTTGATAAGTTTTGTGTTGATTTGTGCTCTTTTACAGGACATTTGAAAAAATATTTTTCTGCCGTCTTTCGGCTTTACGTTTGAATTACATCCCCTTCCGAGTGGTTGACTGAAACTACTCAGAAAGTCACTTTATTGTCCACAATTTGGCGGCAACTTACCACAATGAATCCGCCCAAATCGCTAAAACCTAAATATATCGCCACATTCCCCGATGACACTTTCCAGACAAAAAGTCCGTTTTGAAACTCCCCAACCCCAAACTCGGAAGCTAGTCGGAAGTAAAGTCATATCTGTTTTATGATAAATTTACTTTATGTTAAAATACAATCAATGTTAAGATAAAGGAGTATGTTAGATGGAATATCCGCATAATTGCACTTTTAAAGTACCTCATATTTTTGGAAATCACGACATCACTATAAATTTATATTCAAATGTTACTGTTTTTATTGGTGCGAATGGAACAGGAAAGACGCAGACATTAAAAGAAATAAAAAAAATGTTAATACAATCCTTAGGCTCAAATAAAAAAGTTCGCTATTTATCTTCAAATAGAATTGGATTAATGGAACAATTTAGGTCTTGGACTGACCGATATAATCATAACCCCAATGACTATATTGTAGGGAGTAATACAGACAAAGCTCTTAGACATAGTTACGAAACTTCCGTTGGTGATTTTTTTACCTTGGATGAAAAAAAAGATGTTTATATAAAAGTTTCTGAAAGATTATCGGTTATGTTTAAAAGGCACATGTATTTAAAATGGGATTCAGGTAACTTAAAAGTCTTTTTTGAAAGAGCAGGTTCCCAAAAAGAATATTCGGTTGCTGTAGAAGCAAGTGGCTTGGTAAATATTATTTCAATTTTAGCTGCCTTATATGATAACGATACAGAGGTACTTCTCATTGATGAACCAGAAGTTTCCTTACACCCACAACTTCAATCATACCTCTTACGCGAAATAATAAATACCTCAAAAAAAATGAATAAAACCGTAATTATATCGACACATTCTCCTGAAATGATACCTTTTAACAAAATACAAAGTATTAGCAATTTAGTATTTTTCTCGGAAAACAGTATCCCTATTCAAATACAACCAGATAGTCCGGAATTGCAGAATAGAAAACTTAAAGATTTTGTAATGAGAATGAGCCAAATATACAAAACTGGATTCTTTGCCAAGAAAATATTGTTAGTCGAGGGGGTAAGTGATTTAATTATATCTAAATACCTATCTCAAAGATTAGATATGAATATTGATGTTGCAGGTTCTCAAGTAATCCCTTCTGATGGTAAAGGTCAATTTGCACCTATTACAAAACTTTTTAGAATGCTTGGTAAAGATATTGCAATTATGACTGATCTTGATGGATTTATTGATGATAATAATGTTGTTGATTTGTTTACTTGCTTGCCATTAGCTACAGAGTATGCCAATTCGTGTGGATGTTCGGATGTTTCAGCAATGATTCATAGTATTAAAACAGATTTTGCAAATCTTATAGAAAAATCTGATAACGAAGATTTTAAAAATATTTATGAAAAACACCCATATTGGAAATTTAAAGAAACTGGTTCAGAAGCTGATATAAAAGCTAAGAAAAGAGCAATAATGGCATCGTTATTTTCTTTGCAAGACTCCGAGATTAATCAATGGCCAAATAATGATGAATGGAAGCGAATAAAAACAAGGCTAACTATATTGTTTGATATCTTAGAACACGTAGGATGTTTTATTCTCAGAAAGGGGGCAATTGAAAGTTATTATAAGTTTGCATCCAATGATACTTATGAAGAAAAACCATCAAAAGCTTCTGAAGAAGTAGGAAATCTTGATGAAATTGATACCAGCACAATAGAAACTAATTATTCCGATATTGTACGGGCACTCAAATATGTTGCAATGACAGATAACGTAGATGAAGCTGTCACAATAAAAAAAGAACTTCTTAGTGAAATCGCTTTGGTTTTGGATGTATTGCCCGAGGCATCAAATGAGAATGATTTATATGCAGAAATTAAAAGGACCAAAGGAGGTTCTAATTCTTTGTTCGACTATGAAATAATAGAAAATAAAAACGGAGTAAAAGTAACTCTTAAGTCAGATATTTTAAATGTAAATAGATTCCCTTTTGATATACATATTGGAGATAATGTAAATGAACTTATAAAAAGAAGTATAAGTTAGTATCATTTATATTCCTAATTCATAAAACTTTTTTCGATACCTCCAAATATGCTCAGCCACATGCTGTGCCAGGTTTTGTTTCATTTGGGAGTGGTTTATTGAGCGGCGGAGGCGGGAGTAAAGAACTTTTATCCGCAAAGATTCTTCTTTTGTGTGCTGAAGTTTCTTTCGTTTTGTTTTTAGCGGCTTATCGGCTACGAAAAGCTCACCGCCATACAGGTAAAAATAAACAGGTATATCGTAAAATCTCCGCATCTTGGCAGTTTTCGGTTTTTGTTCAAAGTGCGTTTTTGAACTGTACCCGAAAAAGTGGACAATAGAAATTTAAATTGTTTAATAGAAAGAAAGAGGTACAGAAATGGCAAAACGACAAATCCAATTCACTCAAGAGCAGATAGAAATATTGCTCAAAAATCCGAATGTAGCAGATGCTACAACAAATACAATTAAGTTTACCCCTGAATTTAAAAAACTTGCCCTTCAAAAAACGGAAGAGGGTATGTCTCCAAATGACATTTTTAAAGAAGCAGGCTTTGACTTAAAATTATTGGGAAAAAGACTCCTAATAATCGTATCAGAGCTTGGGAATTTTACGAAAGACATTCAAATAAAAATAATACCAAATATCTTGCAAAAGAAATAAAAAAGAATAAAATCCTAAAAAATATTCTGGAAGAAAACAGATACTTAAAAGCGGAGAATGAATTTCTAAAAAAGTTACAAGCTCTGTCTGTTCTGACAGAGTAAAACCCATAATTAAGTTCCAAATAATCTCTACTATGAAAGATTATCCGATATCTTTGCTATGCAAAATAGCAGGAGTATCAAAAAGCGGATATTACAAATAGTGGAAGAATGCAAATAAAGTTAAAGACGAATTTGACATATTATTAATTGCGGGAATGTTCTTTAAAAGTAAGCAAAAAGCAGGATTTAGAACAATAAAAATGAAGCTTTTGACAGAGTACGGAATAATAATAAATCACAAAAAGATAATAAGAATAATGAAAAAATACGGAATGACAACAAAAATCAGAAGAACAAATCCATATAAATTAGCTGCAAGAATACGTCAGGAAAATATTGTTTGCCCTAATTTGGTAAACAGAAAATTCAAGGAACAGAACCCCTATTCTGTCTATTCTACTGATATTACATACTTAAAATATTCCGGGAATACAGCCTTTTTAAGTGTAATGCTGGATGTAAAAACAAGTGAAGTTATTTCGTATAGCTTATCTGATAATCTTCAGATGGGATTTGTAATTGATACAATAAATTCCGGAATACAAAAATATCCGACAGATAATCTGATAATACATTCAGACAGAGGGGTTCATTACACTAATAATGTTTACCAAATGTTGCTAAAGAATAATAATATTTAGCAATCAATGTCAGCACCGGCAACACCAAGAGATAATGCGCCGATTGAATCATTTTTCGGACATTTGAAAGATGAACTTGATTACAAAAAATGTAAAACTTTTGAAGAATTATCTGCATTAGTAGACGATTACATGTATAATTACAACTATACGAGAAAACAATGATCGAAGAATAAAATGACACCGATAGAATACAAAAACTTTTTACTCGTTAGTTAATTGTCCACTTTTCAGGGTACAGTTCATTAATAGGTGTTCAAATCGTGTTCAAAAATTATTGTATTGGAATGATACGTTTTGAACACATATACTTGATGTTTGCCGATGCTAGAGTGATGAATGTGGTAGCTTAAAAGGAGCAGATTATGGTTGAAAAAGATTATATGCTATACGGAACAAAGATTTTAAACCTAAAAACTCAAGAAATCGGTTTATTGATTTGTTTGTGGGAGAACAAATATGCTGATAAAACAGTAGATTTTGCAACTTGTGTTGACAAAACCGGCAAAAGATACAACATTGAACTTGATAATATTAGAGGATTTGAAGATGATTTTTACAAAGCGAACAGTTAAGACGAAGCCGAAACTTGTGAGCCTGTATCTAAAATGGAGCGAAGCGAAATGATAGTGAAAAATAAATTAACAAAAGAAACACTGGACATTCCGTATTCTGAATTTAGAAAAAAGTTTGCAAAAGAAATTCAAGATGCGTTTGAAAGTTACCGCAAAACACAATTAAATAAGTATTCCTGGAACTTCAAAGATTACAATTCTTTGGAGTTTAATTTTTACATTGAACTTCAATGGAATTTTAATCACTTTGGAAATAGTAACTTGTATATTGAAAGATTAGCTGATATTTATAAATAGGCAAAAAGCTTTTTGATACAAGATGCATACAAACAGAATTTTCATGTTTAAAAATAGGACTATGGTATAATAAAATAAAAATAAGTACTATATCTAAATTCAAAGCATTAGAATAAGGAAGGATTATTTAGTTAATTATTTATGAAAAATTTAAATTTTATAAATTACATACTAGAAGTATTAAAAATAACTATTCCTGCAATAATATCTGTTGGAGTTGTTATGCTTGCAAGGTATTATGAAAAGAAAAAAGAATATGAAAATAAAATTAGAGAAAAAAAAGTTGCGCTGTATGAAAAATTTTTTATGGCACAACATAAATTTATAATAGAAGATTCAAAAACTAAAAATAAACACCAGAGAGAAAAAATACTAATTGAATTACAGAATGCTATTAAAGATTTTACAAAAGATTTAATGTTTTGGGGGAGTTCCGATGTTATAAAAGCATATAATAAACTGCAAACAAGGATGAAGGCTAAAGACCATAAATTTGAAGACTTTGAGGATTTTTATTTTGCATTAAGAAAAGATATAGGGCATTCTAATAGAAACTTAAAAACTTTTGACCTTCTTCGCTTAATGTTAAGAGCTGATGAATTTGATGAAAAGGGAAAACCTCTGAAATCAACCCTGATAAATAATAATCCTGATCTACAAGATGAAAATATTGATATGTAAGTTATAAAAGATCTTTTTGTTTAATATATTAGATTATAAAATTTTATTAAAAGAATTTGAACATATTTTGAACGGTTATAAAACAGGGTTTGAATTAATTTGTCGGTTTATCCATTCCATGATTACTGAAACAAGGTATTCTTGTTCGGATAGGGTTAGTTCTCTATGTTGAGGGAATTTGTGCCATTTTTCAATACAGCCGCGGCAGCAGGTGGCAGTTGCGTGTTGGGCGATAAAAACGGGATGACCGCGCATTGGGGTTTGTTTACCGTCGTTTACAGGTTCTGCCGGAGCAACTCTATCCCGAATAAAATCGCAAGCATGAGAACGAATCGTATCAAGTCCTTTATCCTTAATATATTCAATCTCTTTTGCGCGAAGTTTGAATCTGCTCCTGAATTTTGATTTTGCTAATTTGTCTATAATATCCATAGATATATTTTATCACCTTTTACATGATATAATTCATTTATGAATTAAGAATTAGCGAGGTGCTTATGTCGGAACAAGATTTAACTAATGCTATTGATATTCTTATTATATTGGCGGTATTAGCTGTATTTTTAGCTATATACTTTTTACCAAGTATTATAGCTAATATAAGAAAACACTCTCATAAACTTGCTATATTCTTTTTGAACCTTTTTACTGGTGCTACTGGTGTCGGTTGGGTAGCAGCTTTTGTATGGGCATTTTTAGATAAACCCGTTGTTCAAGTTGAAGGAAAACCAACAATTGCACAAGAACTTAAAGAGCTTGCCCAACTTAAAGAACAGGGAATAATAACAGAAGAAGAATTTGAAACGAAAAAGAATAAATTACTGAATTCTTAATTGTTGTTACTATTTAAAAGTTTATGCACAAATTTTTGTTGTTGCCTGATTACATCCATATGTAATGACAATAGCTTTTGACTTGTTTTTTCAAGTTCCAATCTGTTACAAAAACCTTTATCAATCATTGCACTATGAGCTTTCTTATCACACGATGCTCTATCATCGAATAAAAGGTCTCCGTGTTCAGTTAAGGAAACAAAAGAATGACATATAGCATTTCTTATTCCATCAAGTGTCATTTCTGATAAAGTATTGTCCTTATTATAAACTTTAGTAAATATTGAATTAATATCCAATTTAGGAATATTGTAATAATTTTCATCAGGTTTGTCTAACTGATTCTTTGTAATATATGGAATCAATAAATACATTGCAATAATTTCTTTAACACCTTTTGCATTTAAAACATCAATATTTCCATTTAAAAGTTCTATTCCAATTCTTGACATAAAAATTGCATGTTCATTATAGCTAAGCGCATTTTCAATTTCTGTATCATAATTTTTCATTATTTACTTCCATTTAATCTTATCATAAACAAAAGATGTGTCAGATACGGACATAATCACTTAATACTTAATTTTTTATTAACAAATAAACATTTAATAATATTTTCGTTTATAATAGCAGTATTAAAAATAGAAAGAGGTCGAAATTCGCATGAAAAAAGGAATGTTTATATTTTTAGCAATATGGTTTTTCATAATTTTTGCGACATTATTACTTTATTGCATATTTAACTGGCAGGAAGTAATAATTTTTAAGCCTTTCAGCGGGAACTCTGCAATGTTATGTATGCTAATTATATGGACGTTTATACCTTTTTTAGCAAAATTTAAATTTGGAGATTTTGAATGGGAGATAAATAATCCGCTATATGCAAATATGGAACAAGCAAAACAAAATTTAGATGAAGCCGCAAATAAAGCTCAAAACATAAACATTGATTTTAATATCCAAAATAAATATAACGAAGAATTGAATACTATTATGAAGAAGAAGGGAGGCAAAAATGTTTAGTTATAGCCAACCTCATTCTGCTTATAGTTATATGCAGAAAAAAAATGATAGTTCTAACTTGTTAGCAGATGCTGCACAAAAGGGAATAGCGCTGCTTAATAAACAAATAGATTATCAACTTTTAAATGCTTTTCAAAATTATATTATTTCTGTTTTAAATATCGTTTCACAAAAAATGGGAATTGATTATATTTCTTTTTATAATCAATTTAATTTGTCAATCAGTAATTTATTACCCTACGACCAAGTAAAAAGAACAATTGAATTCATTTTAAATATCGCAAAAAGCATATAGTGTGTTATAGATGAATTTGTCAAAAGTTGATAAAAATACATCATAATAAAACTTTGATGTGTGTTTGTGATTAGATAATATATTACCTATTTATTGAGTTTTCTGATAAAATTGGTTAATATGTTATCTATAAACAAGGACTTATAATCAAAAAATCTTTGAACTCTAAATCAAAGGACAATAAATTAATATGAACTCAAAAATAAAATTGGCATTGAAAATTCTATTAAGTGTAATTATTGGCATAGCCATATTTATTGCAGTATTAGGCATTGTTTTATTTCTAATACCAAGCACAAGACCTATCACAGAAATAAATGATTATAAAAAATGCCTGGATACCGTCCTTAACAATGATAAGATTCGTCATTTCCCTAAATCTATACCTGCTGGCGCCAAATCATATCTGTATTGTTATCCTGCGGATTATGAAGGGCAAGGGGAACTTGTAATTCTAAGACTTACAACGGATAAATCTTATATCCAAAAAGAACTAAATTCGCATACTTTTTTAAACGCGGAAACTAAGATTGGCACAAGTCAAGAAATATATTTTATGCCTACTGAAAATGTAGAAATTTCAAACAAAGAATTGACTTTTTATGTTCTGAAAGATAAGGACAATGAAGCTTTTTATAAAACATATTTCCCGTATTTCACAGGAATCGGAGTTGATAAAAATATGAAAAACATAGTATATTACTATATTGATCCATCTGATTAATTGTCATAACTTGATTAAAATTTGTCAAAACACAAGCACATTTTCACAGTTGGTAGGGTGCAATTATTTGCACCAAACTAATTCTCAAAGTTACTGATATAATTTTAATAACTTCCGTGCCTATTTAAAAAATCTTATACAAACTATCTATTATATTTTTATCGTTTACTTCAAAAGTCCTTGTACATGCTTGTTGTTCCAATAAGGCCGTACCCCAAGTGCTTTCTGTAATTGCAGAGCCATTATCCCAAATATACAATTTATGCCCTGCAATTGTTTTTTCTCTTGAAGGATAACCCCATTTTGCAATGACAGAATCTATGTGCTCTCCATTCCAGCTATTCATAATGTTATTCATAGTACTTTTAGTCCCTACAGCTAACGTCATTGGTTTAAGAAATGCTAACATATAAATTCCTTATGTTTAAAGATTACCACAAAAAGTTTTCAAATTTTATCAAAAGTTGAGTAAAAAGCAAAAATCCCGCCGCTGTCAAATATGGGATTAATGATTCAATATACGAATAATAGTTATTTAGATTCCTCGGAAGGCAATTCTATTATCATAGCATCAGAAAATTGTATAGGTACACCAATTTCTTTTTCCAAATTTGCAAATGACAAATTATAGTTCAATATAGCATTATAAAAATCTAATCGGGCGTTAAGATAAGTATTTTCACCATCTTTGAGTTCTATTGCGTCACCGACACCTGCTTTATATCTGCCTGTAACCTGTCTATATTGTTCCGTTGCCTGATCAAGAGCCAGCTTGGCAATAATTATGGATTCTCTGTCTGTTTCCAAATCCGTGTATGCCTTTTTTACATTGAAATAAACAGAATTTTTTATACTGTCAAATTCCGCTAAACTTTTTTCATATTCTGCTCTTGCCTGACTAACCTGTTTTGCAGTTCTCAATATATTAAGCGCAGTATAATTTAAACTTGCACCTACCTGTGCTGAACTTATATTGTATTTATTTCCGTAACCATAACTATAGCTGCCGGATATACCCAAATCTGGTGCAAACTGCCTTCTTGCCGCACGCAAGTTCATTTTAGCAGCTTTTGCACTCTTTTCTGCTGATATCAGTTCAGGTCTGACATCCATTGCCATTTTAATTGCCTTCTCTGATGTAATATCAAAGGTATTTAAGAATAAATCATCAGACAATTCATAATTTGTATATTCAGGCAAACCCATTATCATTGACAACTCTGAACGCGCAACTTCCAAAATACTTTTTGCTTTTACAAGGTTTAATTTAGCTTTACCCAAGTTATAATCAGCAGTTACAACATCAACTTTTGCCTTTTTACCGAGTTTATAAAAACTCCATGCCTGCTCTAACTGAAGCTGATAATCTTTTACAGTATCTTCATACACTTTTATTTGAGCCTGCGCAAATAAAATATTAAAATAAGCTGATTTTATATTATAAATTACCGTATTAATATTTTCTTTTGTATCTTCTTTACTTGCCAAATACATATTCTTTGCTCTATCCGCACTGGCTTTTGTTTTCCCGAAGTCAAAAATCAACATATTGGCTGATAAACTCGGAACATAACCCATTGTTGTATACATACTGCTATATCCATACGGCAAACTTTTAGCGTGTGAGTATCTGTTACCTGATCTTGCAACTTCAACACCTGCACTAATTGTCGGAAAATAATTTGCCCACGCCTGAGTTATCTTTGATTTATATGCCTGTTCATTATATAAAGCAGCTCTTATGTCAGGATTATTTGCAATAGCAACACTAATACAATCCGCTAAAGAAAACACCGAATGAAGCTCATTGGTATAAACAGTTTTTTCTTCAGGTGCTTTTTTATCGGGAGCCTTTTTATCCTGAATAGCATATGCACTGCTCATTGTTAATGTTAATATACAGATTAAAGTTATTATTTTTTTAAATTTCATCATTTTCACTTTCTTGCTTACTATTAAAATATTTATCAACCAGATCCTGAATTATTACATAAAACGCAGGTGTTAAAACTGCACCCAATGTTGCCGCAACAATCATACCGACGATAACTGTTGAGCCGACAGATATACGGCTATTTGCACCTGCACCTGTTGCAAATAACAATGGTAAAATACCAATAATAAATGCCGCTTCTGTCATCATAATAGCCCTAAATCTTAAGTGTGCAGCCTGAATGGCAGCTTCCTGAATTGACAATCCGTTCTTTTCGTGTTCTTCTTTTGCAAACTCAACAATCAATATTGACTGTTTTGCAGCTAAACCAATCAATGTAATCAAACCTACCTGTGAATACAAGTCCAAAGCCTGTCCAAGCATCATTTGGAAGATTAATGCACCAATTATGGCAACAGGTGAAATTAACAATACCGCAACAGGAATCATCCAGCTTTCATATAATGCAACAAGGAACAGATATACAAATAGCAAAGCAAAGCCTATTACCAAACCTGTTTGCCCTGAAGATTCTTTTTCCTGCAATGAAGTTCCTGACCAAGCGTAGTCATAGTCATTAGGTAAAAGCTTTTTAGCCAGACTTTCCATTGTGTTCATTGCCTGACCTGATGATTTACCGTTTGCAGGAGCACCCTGTATTTTTACTGATCTGAATTGGTTAAATCTTGTAATTGAAACAGCACCTGTTATTTGTTCCGGTGTTATCATTGTCATAATCGGCACCATATTGCCCTTGGTGTTGATAACAAAGATTTTATATAAGTCTTCAAGTTTATTTCTGTAATCCCCTTCTGCCTGCATAAATACCCTATATACTCTGCCAAGTTTATTAAAGTCATTTATGTATGAATAAGAAAGAGTTGCCCCCAAAGTATTATGAAGTTCATTTATATCAACACTCTGTGCAAGAGCTTTTTCATAATCGATATTTAGCAAATACTGAGGAACATTTGCCTGAAACTGAGTATAAACATAGGATAAATTTTTATCCTGATTTGCCTGTGCAATAAAACTATTAGCAAAGTTTGAAATATCCTGAATACTTGCAGTACCGGTTGACATCAATTGGAACTCAAAACCGCCCATCATCCCTAAACCATCAATGGCCGGCGGTGAAAATGTTACAATTGAAGCTTCGGTAATATGTGCCGTACGCTTATAAATTTCATTTAATATTCCGTTATGTGATAAATCCGTTGGTTTTCCCTGAATTTTTCTTATTATCCAGCTAAACGGATTAACTTCGCGTTCTCCCCACTCTTTCAACTGAATAACTACTGTAGCCTGATTTGACGGTCCTGTCCCGCCAAATGCAATAATTCTGTTTTTATCTACACCATCGATATCTTCAATATCTTTTGTAAATTTTATAACTACATCTTCCGTTCTGTTTAATGAAGCACCGTCAGGCAAAGTTATTGCAGATATAAGCATACCCTGATCTTCATCCGGAATAAACCCTGTCGGTATTACTTTAAACAAACCAAGCATCAAAACTATTATTGCAACATAAACGGATATGGTAAGTTTTCGGTCATATACAAATTTTCTGACCATATCAATATAGAATTTTGTTACTTCTTCGAATTTTTCATTAAAGATTTTTATAAATTTATTAATGTATTCCATAGCCTCTTTTAAAATTTCAGGTAACGGCTTTGGATTTTTATTTTCTTTTAGCAAAATAGAACACATTGCAGGGGAAAGTGACAACGCACAAATTGCAGAAAGAGCGATTGATACGGCAATACATACCGCAAACTGCTTATACATTGTCCCCGATAAACCTGACATAAAACACATCGGAACAAATACTGCCATAAGAACAGATGCCATAGCAACAAGAGAACCGCCAACTTCTTTCATTGAGATTTGTGTAGCTTCAACAGCACCCTTGCCGTTTTCAATGTGCCTTTTAACGTTTTCAATAACTACAATGGCATCGTCAACAACAACAGCAACCGCAAGCACCAACGCAAATAAAGTTAACAGGTTTATTGACATTCCAAGCATTTTCAACGCAATAAATGTACCGACCAAAGACACCGGAATCGTAACGCAAGGAATTAATGTTGCTTTAAAATCTCCCAAGAAGATAAATATAATTAAAATTACAATAAGAGATGTCAATACAATTGTAAATTCAACTTCATTCATTGATTCTGTTATAAAAACAGCACTATCCATCATTGTATCTATTTTTAATGAGTCCGGAAGAGTTCTTGAAAGCCTGTTCATTTCTTTATGAACATTTTCTACAATTTCAACGGTATTTGCACCGGGCAGTGGCATAACCTGAATTAAAGCTCCAGGTTTTGCGTCAACAAGACCAAACCTTGCGTATGTTTTTGAACCCAATTCGACTCTTGCAACATCTTTCAGTCTTATTTTAAATCCGTTTGAATCCGAACGGATAATTATATTTCCAAATTCTTCAGGAGTTGATAATCTGCCTTTTGTTAAAAGTGATAACTTCAGACTTGGTTTTTCATTTGTTGGTAAATCACCCAAAGCACCTGTTGAAATTTGGCTATTTTGACTTTGTATAGCAGACTTTATTTCTGATACAGAAACTTTGTAGTTGGCAAGTTTTGCCGGATCAAGCCAAATTCTGATACTGTAATCATCAGCACCAAAAATATTTACAGAACCGACACCGCTGATTCTTTTTATAGTATCTTTTAAATATATACTGGCATAATTTGTTAAATCCAATTGGTTCCATGAACCGTCTTCTGATGAAAGGTTTAAAATTATCGCACCTGCACCGCCGACTTGATTTTCGGCCGTTACACCCTGGCTGGTAACTTCGTAGGGAAGCAATGCCTGAACCTGCTGAATTTTATTTTGAACATTCATCAAATTTATATCATTGTCAGTACCGGTTTTAAAATATATTTCCAAAGAATATGCTGAGTCATAACATGTAGATGTCATATACAACATATCCTTAACACCGTTTAATTCTGATTCCAATAAAGATGCAACTGAAGACTCAATTACTGCTGCACTTGCACCCGGATAAGTCGCAGATACGGTAACCTGAGGAGGTGTGATATTCGGATATTTTTCCTGTTGTAAACCAAACAGTGAAATTAACCCCACAATTACGATAAAAGCTGATATTACAACCGCAAAACGAGGCTTTTGAATGAAAAAGTATAAATCTTCTTTTTTGATACCCATTATTTACCCTTTCCATTACTTTTTTTATCAGAATCAGGTTTATATTTCTTTGCTTTTACAGCTTCACCCGATTTATAAATATTTTGTATGCCTTTAACAACAACTACATCATCAGGGGAAAGACCGCTTTCTACAATCCAGTTGTTATCATAATTTTCATTAACAACAATATCTTTCTTTACAGTTTTGCCATCTTTTACAGTCCATACATAATATCCTGTACCAACATCTGTTTTTGTTGCGGATTGAGGTATAAGCATAACTTTTCGCGGATGATTTACTCTTATTGTTACATTTACATAATCGCCCGGAACCAAAAGTTCATCAGGGTTTTCGAACACTGCTCTTAATGTGACCGTTCCTGTTGTTTCGTCAACTTTGTTATCAACAAATTCAATATTTCCTTCTTTTTCATAAGTAGAACCATCAGAAAGACCTAAAATTATAGATACCGAATTATCAAGACTATGATTTTTGTCCTTATTATCTTTAAAATATTTTTTAAGTTCTATAAAATCGCCACTCCTTACGGAGAATAGAACTTTCATTGGATTTGTTGTATAAATTTGAGCGATAACACCCGTTGACGGAGTAACGTAATTACCGACAGAAACAATTGCTTTACCAATTCTGCCATCCATAGGGGATGTTATATTTGTATAACTTAAATTCAGATTTGCTCTCTTTAATTCTGCAACCGAACCATCTAAAGCAGCACGGTATTTATTTCTGTCAGTCAGAGCATTATCATAATATTCACGACTGACCAAATCATCTTTTAAAAGTTGTTCTGCCCTTCTTAAATCGATTTCGGAATTTCTATATACGGCAGTATTTTCACTAACAGTAGCCCTTGCGCTCTTTGCTGCAAGAATATACTCATCCGGTTCTATCAAGAATAATCTTTGACCTTTTTTAACTTTATCGCCTTCCTGGAAATATCTTTCCTGAAGCCAACCGCTGACACGAGCAATTACATCTACTGATTTTTGTGCTTCGATTCTTCCTGTTGTAGTAAATGTAGGATTAATATTCTTTAATTTTGGCTTTGCAACCTCTACCGTTTTAGGCTGAGACATCATATAAGCACTTATTAAACCCGTTAGCAATGACTTTGCCTGATTCCAGAAAATCGGTATAAGAATTACGGCAAGTAATATTGCAACAACTTTTGTTTGCTTTGACTTCCAATTTATTTCCATCGCATACTTCCTCTTTTACAGCTAACACAATAACATTATTTATTTGACAATTATAACATTAAATAACCATTTTTGTCATTATATCATTTAATATATTTTGTAAATTGGCAGTAACTATTAATTTTTATTTTTCATGCACGATAATACCAGATTTGTTAGTGCAAACAATGCAATTACATTGGGTATAACAATTAAATTATTAAACATATCAGTTAATTCCCATACAAAATCACTTGATATTAATGTTCCAAGCATGGTAAAAGTAAGAGCCAGCAAGGAATATACAAGTATAACCTTTTTGGGTCTTTTATTTTTAAACAGGTATAATGAATTAATTTTGCCAAACAAATTCCAGCTTAATATTGTTGAAAAGGCAAAAAGCACAAGGCATATAGCAACAAACATTGCGCCAACAGATGAATCAAAAACACTGCTGAAGGCTGATTGAACCAAGTTAGTTTTATTTAATATATCAATAACTGCTTCAGTATATCCGTTTGCAAGAATATTACCTGATGTATATAAAGTTGAAATTATCACAAGAGCATTTAGGGTTAAAATCACAAATGTATCGACAAATACACCAATCATTGCAACAGTACCTTGTTCATGCGGTGTTTTATCACGCACAAGTGCATGTGCATGCGGAGTAGAGCCCATACCGGCTTCATTTGAAAATAAACCTCTTTTTGCCCCTTGTGATATTGTTGCACTTATTGCATACCAAAAAGTTCCGCCAAGTATCGCTTGAGGATGAAATGCGTATTTAAAAATCAAATAAAATGTTTCAGGAATATGTTCAATCCTAATTATCAATATACAAAGTGAACCCACAATAAAAAGTATTGACATAAATGGAACAATTTTTTCAACAATTGAAGCAAGCCTCTTAATTCCGCCGATATATATTAATGAACAAATTATAACTAATACTATGCCAACTTGCCATGAAGGGATTTTAAAAGCCTCCTGCAAACTGTTACTTATAGAATTTGCCTGAACCATACAACCCATGAAACCTAGTGCCAATATACATGCAACGGCAAAAAAGTTTGATAAAAATTTTCCGAATTTTCCATTAAAAGCGGTAGTAATATAATAAACCGGCCCACCTTTTATATTACCCTCTTCATCCGTACTACTTGTTTTTAAAGCAAGAGAGGCTTCGGCATATATTGTTGCCATACCCAAAAATGCAATAACCCACATCCAAAAAAGAACACCCGGACCACCGATTAATATAGCACCCGATGCCCCGATAATATTACCCGTGCCCACCTGACCCGCAATTGCGGTTGATAGTGCTTGAAAAGAGTTCATACTTTTTTCTGATTTATTTTCAGAAGTCGGAGATGAAGAAAATAAGTTTTTAAAGCCCTCAAAAAAACACCTTATCTGAACAAATTTTGTTTTTACCGAATACCACAAACCAACTCCAATCAATAAAAACACAAGAATATAATTTGATAAATATTCATTAAATTTGACAACTATCGGGAATAATGTATTTTCTATAGCTAACATTTATATTCTGTTCCAAGTATATTCGTATTCTTAATTATCCTTTAAAAAATACAAGACATGCATCAATTATGCTTTCATTTGCATTGGCCCGTCAAGAGATGCGGTTACAAACTGTTTTGTATATGGATTATCTTGTTTTAATAATTCAAGCGGCGTTCCTTCAAATACAATTCCTCCATTGTAAAGCATTATAACCCTATCCGCAGTTCTTGTAATTGTTGACATCTGGTGAGTTACAACAATAGATGCCGCATTAATTTCGTGTTTCAGGCTGACAATATAGTCTTCAATAAGGGTGGAAGACATTGGGTCTAAGCCTGCAGTTGGTTCATCATAAAGAATAGTATTTGGTTTTGTTACTATTGCACGTGCAAAACTTACACGCTTTTGCATACCACCGGAAAGTTCAGACGGATATTTGTTTTCAATACCTTTTAAACCAACGAGCTCTAATTTTTGAGCAACTATTTTTCGCAAATCATCTTCTGTATATTTATGCCTTAAATCTTTTCTTTCTCTCAGAGCAAATGATATATTATCAAAAACATTCAAAGAGTCAAACAATGCGGAATACTGAAACACCATAGCGATATCTCCTTCTGATGTAATAATTTCTCCGCTGTCATAAGGAATAAGTCCTGAAATAAGTTTTAATACGGTACTTTTACCGGAACCTGAAAATCCAACAATTGCAAGAATTTCGCCATCATCAACCTTAAACGAAATGTCGTTAATAACTACTTTATCATCAAATGCTTTTATTAAATTTTTAACTTCTATACTCATGATTTAGCCCTTATTAAATTAAAAGAAAAATAATGTTGCAAACACCATATCCCAAATAACTATTGCAATAAATGACCATACAACAGCTTTTGTTGTGGCAAGTCCGACACCTTTAGCACCACCGCTTGCATAATAACCGCATGAACAGCTTATTAGTGCAATTGTTCCACCGAATGTCGCAGATTTTAGTATGCTTACCCATAAATCTTTCATATATAATCCGAGCCATGCAGATGTATAATATGCCCTGTATGACAAACCGGAAAAGGTATTTGCGGCAATCCCGCCCAATATTACTCCGAAAGCAGATGCAACAATTACTACAAGCGGAGTCATTATGATGCCTGAAAGTACACGTGGTATAAATAAATATCCCACGGAATCTACACCCAAAACATCTATTGCATCAATTTGTTCGGTAACACGCATTGTTGCCAGTTCTGACGCCAGCGAAGATCCTATCATTGAAGTGAGAGCAAAGCCTGACATAACTGCTCCTACCTCTCTTACAATTAGAATTGTCATTAACAAACCTATAAAATGAGCCCCGCCCTGCTTAACCATTTCATTTGCAACTTGTGAAGCAACAATAATTGAAGTCATACCAACTATAGACAAGGTAATAGGTAAAGACGAAATTCCAAATCTGTCACATTGCGCAGTCAATTCTTTACGAGAAATCCCGTCAATAAAAATTCGCTTGATTAATCTTATTCCAAGCTGTGCAATTTGTCCTATAGTGGTTAAAAATTCTGCACAGTCTTTTCCTAAAGCTGTCCATACTCTGTATGTTGTTGAACGTTTAAAATATTGTGCGAATGTTACCATAAAATGATTATAGCATAGAAGTCAAAATTTGTCAGTTGTGTTATAAGTTCTATACTGATAAAAACTGAAGTGATTTTTTAAGTATTTCCTCTGCACTTGAATTTGAATCGATATTATCTAATACATTTTCAATAGCATTTTTAATTTCTTTATTTTCATACCCGAGTGAAACAAGTACAAGTTTTGCGTCCTCAATATTCGGATTATTTACATTTTTATTTGTATTAATGTTGTCAGAAAAAGATATTTCTTTGTATGAATTTAATTTGTCTTTTAATTCCAAAATAATCTTTTGGGCGAGTTTTGGACCAACACCTTTAGCCTGTGTAAGTGATTTATAATCGTTATCAAGAACCAAATTTACCAAACTGTTTACACTAAAAGAATTTAGTAATGTCAATGCCATTTTTGAGCCGACTCCAGACACTGAAGTCAATACATTGAACATATCCCTTTCTTCTCTTCTTAAAAAACCGCAAAGGCTCATTTTGTCTTCTTTATGTAAAAGTACGGTGTATATTTTTAAATCAGAATTTTCCTCAGGCAAATTCTGAAAATCTCTCGGTGTAATTTCAAGACAATATCCAATGCCGGCAGTTTCTACCGTTGCGTAAAACCCTTTTACTCCTGATGTTTTATAAGTAAGCTTACCGTTTATATAGTCATACATATTTTAGTCCTTTAATGATTGTGTAATATTTTCAACTGTCTGTTTTATATCTTCATCATTTGAAATTTTTTCAGTAATACTGGTACACGCATACATAACCGTTGTATGCTTTTTATCAAAATATTCTCCAATACTTTCATAACTCATATTTAAAACTTCCCTGCAGATATACACTGCAATTTGGCGAGCTTTTGAAACTTTTTGGTTTCTTGCGGAACTTTTTAAGTCCTTTACTGTAACATCACAATATTGTGAAACTTTTTCAGCAACAACCTGCGCAGTAAGTTCGTGCTTTTTAATTTCAAGTTTAAGTGCTTTTTGAGCTGTTTCCATTGTAATTTTACTGTTTGAAAATTCTGAATATGCGCTGACCTTATTAAATGCCCCTTTTAGTTCACGTACATTTGTTTTAAAATTTTGAGCAATGTATTCAAAAACTTCCTGTGGTGCCTGCTGTTCAATTTGTTTTGCATATTCTTTGACGATTTCAAGCCTTGTTTCATACTCAGGAGGCGTTATTTCAACAACAAGCCCCATTTCAAATCTTGTTTTAAGCCTGTTGTCAAGTTTTGGAATATCACCCGGCTGCCTGTCCGAAGCGATAACAATTTGTTTGTTGTTTGTGTATAAAGCTTCAAATGTTGAGAAAAAATCTTCCATTGTCTGCATTTTTGATTCGATAAACTGAATGTCATCCATTAAAAGAACATCAACATTTTGAATTTTTTGATGAAACCTTCTCATCTGAACATTATTACAAACACTTTTTCTTTTACCATTCGGCAATTCATTGTACTGAAAACATTTTATCCATTCGTTAAAATATTCTTCCATTCTGATATAACGGACTTTTAATTTTGTATTGAATAAAATATGATGTCCTATTGCCTGAAGCAAATGTGTTTTCCCTAACCCTGATGCACCGTATATAAATAACGGATTAAATTTTTTAGCAGGATTATTGGCAACGGAATATGCCGCATTATATGCAAAACTTGAATTTTCCCCTACAACAAAATTTTCAAATTTGAGATTTAAATTTAAATTTGCTTCAGATTGCATTTGAGCTAAAGATTTTTTAACTTCTTCTTTTTTTATATCTTCTTCTGTTTGTCCGGCTTTAATTTTTGTAAGTGTACGCTTTTTTTCACTAATATATTTTTGCGCATATTCGCCGTCATAATTAAGAGAATATGATGAATTCTCTCCGGCAATTTTTTTTACGGCATCTTTAATTTGCGAAGTCCAGTTTTTTTTAAGGATATCAATAGACATTAAATGCGGCGAAATAAGTACAAGTGTATCATTTTCATAATCCACTGCTTCTAACGGGTTTACCCACATATCAAAGACATGCTCAGGAATAGTGAGCGACAGCTCTGATTTAATTTTTCCCCACAATTCTTTAACATCCAAAATATCCATAGAAATATCTTATTATAAATAAGCATGCTTTTAAATAATTATTTTACATTTGTTAGTAATTTTACCCAACTGTATAATTGTGAGTAATCTGTTTGTTTTGTTTAATAAAGGGGTAAAAATCTTTTTCATACTTCCAGCTATTCTTAATTCCAACGAGAGCTTTTGCGCTCTCTTTTTTTTTAATTAATAAACAATCTGAACATTAACTTTTCTTGCCCTTGCTTTGTTATCAAAGTCTATAAGTACAACCTGCTGCCATTGTCCTAATTGCAAAACACCGTCAATAAGCGGAACATGAGTAGAATTTCCTACAATTGAGGCTCTTATATGGGCATATCCGTTACCGTCATGCCACATTTCGTCATGATGGTAATCTATATTAGAAGGGGCTATCTTTTCCATAATTTCAGGGAAATCCACCAATAACCCCGGCTCAAATTCTATATTTGTAACTGATACGGTACTTCCTTGTGCATAAATATATACAACCGCATTTTGCAGTCTGTGATTATATACAACATTTCTTATTTGCGGAGTAAGATCCACAATATCCGTATTACCTTTGGTATGAACCGTAAAATTTTCGTTAATTAATGTCATGATTATATCCCCAAAACTAATCAGATTTTACATAAGAAAAAGATATTTTGCAAATATATACTTTTGTCTGATGTATCGGTTGTAAACAAAGTTAATAATTAATTTGTCAAAGGAGGTCTATTATGTATTATTTGCGAATTTTAACCTATATACTGATTATTATCGGTGCATTGAACTGGGGACTTGTTGGTTTTATGAATATTGATGCCGTTGCATTATTATTTGGCGAAATGTCGGCATTATCACGCATAATTTACGGTATTATCGGAATTAGTGCGATATTATCGTTAATTTCATCATACAGGCATACATTTTTCAGAGATGATGTTTAGTTTGACATCAGGGATAACTGTTTGCCTATATCGTGATTTTTTTGTAAATATGCATTCATAACAGTATTGATATTTTGTTTTATGTGGTATTGACCGGTGAATGAAAGAGGAGTGCTTTCAGGAACATGATAAAGTACCATTGTGGTATCGTCAAGCATAAGTCCGTTTCCGTCTTCTTTTTTAAGGAAATATTTGCCATCATGTTCTACTACTATAAATTTTTCATCTTCATTATTTGCATTCACAAATTTTGTTCCCGGTTTAATACCCTGAACACCAACACCGAGTTTACCGTTGTTAATTTGCCCGTTATTGTCAAAATTTAATTTTACGGCATCAAGATACATTTTTTTGTGATAATAACTATGCTGATTATCATAGTTAAATCTTTGGCCATTTGTCCAACGATGTAAATTAAATAAAGAAATTGTCATTCTGCCGTCAGGTGCTTTTTGAAGAACAGCCGGAACATTATAATGTATTCCGTCATATTCACCATCCTGCATAGGAAGAACAAACGGTGTTCCGTTATTTAATGCATTACATTCAGGTTTTCTTCTTAATGCCATTACTTTATCAAATTCTTTTTTGAATTCTGCAACAAATTCTTTATATCTTGGATTGTTTTCTTCTGCCCATTCGTTGTGTACTCTTTGACGACCCTGCAAATACATATTTTTCGTTTCTGTATCATAACCTGATGCCCCAAGATCATCACCATCATACATTGTAGGCATTCCCGGAAGAGCAGCCAATACTTTCATCATTGCAAGAAGTTTTGTCATTGCAGGACGCATTGAAATTTCAAAAGTTCTGTCTTCAAGTGCTTTTGTAACATCATCAGGTAAATTATACCCGTATTTGTATTTTGCCTGTTCTATAACTTTTGAAATATTTACATCAATAGGTTTTACACCAAAAGAATCAGCGTCAAATCTTGAATCTTTAAATTTCCCGCCGCTCAAATCTGCAAGTGCTTTGCTGATAGCTTCGTAATTTCTGTTGAATACATGTTCAGGAATTTTGTTTCCTCTGTATTCATTCATACTGTCAACAAAGGATTTGCGTAACAAAAGTCCCATAGCGACTGCTTTTGGTGAAACTGCACTAAAATTATAATTTACAAATTTGTGATAATCTAATGTTCCGTCATCCCATGAATCCGTAAGCAACTTGAATGCTTGTTTTTTCTGAACATCAGTAGCTTTTGTAAAATCACTTATGTAGAAAATTTCCATATCAAGAGCTGCACAATGAAGTGCTCTCGGTTTATCATGGTTATCGATAAATGAATATGAATACATTATTGCAGGAAGTGAAAATGCTTTTAACATTGCTTTTTCATCCCCTGAAATCAGCATTTGTTTAAATTTTTCCGCAAGATTATATGTGTTTTCATCTCCATCTAAGGTTGTGCCGTCCTGGAATGATTTAGAGAACAATTTTGCTATATTATAAAAATATTGGGTATAATTTGCGGTTGCAGTTATTCCTGTTTCACGCAGAAATTTTTGTATTACATCATGCTTATTCGGATATTTTGGAGAGAATGAACCGTACGCAGAATCATGCAGTTCATCATCATTGGTAATTTCTGCAACAATATACGAATTAGGATTTTCTTTCAGAACTCCTTGAGTAAATTTCTTCCAAAAATCAATTACATCATTCCAAATATCTTCAAACGGTTGTTTGTGAGTTCTTAGTGCATCAATATCCGCAATATCTTTGGTTGCGTCAATTCTCCAATCCAAACCTGCCTGAGTTTTATCAATAATTAAATCTGCAAGTTTGAAACTTTCTGCACTTGTGCCGTTTAATGATTTTAAAATACTGTCTTTAAGTAAATCCTGATCTTTTCCTGAAATTTTTGAAATACCGTCTTTTAGTTTTTCAAGAACCATCATTGTTTCGTTTTGAACAGAAGATGCTTTAGGTAAATCTAGACTTTCGATATGAGTATTTAATAATTGATTATAGTTGTACGAAATTTCTCCGGTCTCGCTGTTAACATTAACCTCTGCTTTAGGAACAAGACCCTTTACTATTGAAAATTTTGCAATTTGAGGAACAATTAACGGCAGAACATATTTTCCGTATTCTGTTACTTCATTTTGGTCAAACAATTTTGCATTTTCCGGAAGTTTTTTATTTACATCATTCAAAACCGAAGTTGCAAAATTCAGCATTTGGTTTTGGTATATATCTTCCATTGTATTGTATGTCAGGGCATATTCTTTTGGCAGATTAGGATTACCTTTTCTGAATATCTCATAACGCGGTACACCAATTTCTGCTTCTGTTGATGCTCTTTTTGTAACCATTGGTGAAGCTAAAACACCCACCAAATTTGTACCAAATTCAATAGATTCCATCGGGAAATTCATTAATTGTTCCAAAATCTGAGATTTTTTATCTTCTTCAGATAATTTTCTGTCTGAATAATAAAAATCATCAATCACATTTTCAACTTCTTCTTTTGTAATTTCTGCTTTTAATGATTTTGGAAATAGTTTATTATCTGATTTTTTTATAATATCTTGGTAAACTTTTTGAGGATTTTGAGGTTCAATATTTTTAAGATTTTGAGCAATATGCAATCTTAAAATATCGTTTGTTTTTTGAGTCCAGTACTTACCGCCTTCAACCGTATAATCCTGTACTTGCGCATGTGCACGGTTTAAAAGAGCTTCCTCTTTTAGTGCATCTTCTTTTTTCATATTTTTAAGATTTTTAAGATCATTATTAGACATTACAAAATTTAATTTTGCAATATCAGGATTAGCATCCCAGGTTTCAAAACCGCTTTCAAATTTGCCGTCAACGACAAAGTTTTCATTCTTTGATAGAATTCTTGCCGCTTCATAACTGTCAAGCAAAATATCTTTTATTCCCAGTTCATTAAAATGGTCAACATTTCTTTGATATGCTTTTGGATTGATTTCAAAAGCATAAGGGAAAGTTGAATCATCGTGAGTATGTAATTTGTATAAGTTATCTGTATTTAGTTTTGAGTAACTTTTAATAAGATATTGAGGATTTCTTCTTTCTTCTTCTGTTACAAGTCTTTTGTCAAAAAACTGTATATATGTTGGTTTTGAAGGATCGTATTTATCATTTTTTCTGGAGTTAATTCTGCCGGTATCTGTTTGATAATATATTTTCGGCGAATTTACAAGTTTGTGTGAAACATTTTCTGTATTTTTTGGGAAAACTCCGAGTGATAAAGGTGCGTTTTTAAGATTGTCTGCCCTGAACCATCTGTAGTAAGGTGAGTCTGTACCCCATTTTAATACATTTGAAAAATGAACACCTTGCAATCCTTCATTTACAAATGCACCATCTGAAACAAAATTAAGATCATGCGCAAACATTTTCTTTTGCAAAGATGCATAATTATTTATATTCATCAGACTGTTGCATGGCTGATAAATATCTTCAATCCAATATTTGTGAGAAGTAAAATCTTCTCTTGTAAATACCGGAAGGGAGATTATTCTTGAATAACCGTCATATTTGCCCTCATCAATATCTTTTTCAAGTCCTGCCGCTGTTCCGCCAAAAACATTAGTTAATGTTTTGACTGCATCAAGGCTTCTTTTTTGCAGGTCTTTATCTGTTTTATAACTTCCGTCTTTATTATAAATAACACCAACATTTTGCGAATCAATATTTACAAGTTTCATTGAACCGCCTTTAGATATATTGCTGGCATTCGGAACTACAATATTGTAGTCAATTTTTTCACCGTTAAAATTATTTTCTGAAATACTGTCACCTGCATCAATTTCAATAGTATTATACCCGAAATTTTTATCAACAACCTTGTAATGATAAGCAAAAGGTGTGTCAGGGGTAATGCCAAATTCTTTTAGCATGTCAATTTTATTAGAATCAGGATTTAATTTAATGTTGTCGGAACCTTTTCTGGTTCTTGCCTGACCGACAATTTTATAGTTATTATAAAAATCTTTGTCTAAATTAAAAACTTCCAGATAACAATCTTGTCTGTTTGGATCAAAAACATATGATGTTTCAAATGTTCTGAAACCGTTTTCATCTTTTGACCACTTATAACCAAATGATATATCCCTATTGTTCCTGTTTTCTAAATTTAAGTTTACTTTCACACCTTACTCCTTACCGATAATTATAACAATTATAAAAAAAATTTTTTGACAAAATCAGAGCTTATGTTAATAAAATTTAACATTGAAAACTATTTAATTGTCGCTTTTTTATTATATAATTTTGGTAAATATAAGTAATAAATTACGGAGGGAAAAATGCAAGTAATGGACATCAGATGTGATATAAAAGATATAAGCCTGGCGGAGCAGGGCAAAAACCAAATAGATTGGGCATTAAAAGATATGCCCGTATTAAAAGAAATACGTGAAAGATTTATAAAAGAGCAGCCATTCAGAGGCTTAAAATTATCTGCATGTGTTCATGTAACAAAAGAAACAGCCGCTTTGTGTACCGTTATGCAAGCCGGCGGTGCTGATGCAGTATTGGTTGCATCAAACCCTTTATCAACACAAGATGATGTTGCGGCTGCACTTGTAAAATATTATGATATTCCTGTTTATGCAGTTTCAGGTGAAAGTGTTGAGCAATACAGAGAACATATTGATATCGCACTTAATCATGAACCTGATATTGTTATTGATGACGGATGTGATCTTGTTTCAACTATTCATGACAAAAGACCTGATTTAATCGGAAAAATAATAGGTTCAACAGAAGAAACCACTACCGGCATTATAAGATTACAGGCTTTGGAAAATCAGGGTAAGCTCGGTTTTCCTGCAGTTGGGGTAAATACAAGTTTAACAAAGCATTTGTATGACAATCGTTACGGAACAGGTCAAAGTTCTTTTGACGGAGTTATGAGAGCCGCAAACATTCTTGTTGCAGGTAAAACAGTTGTTGTATCAGGATACGGCTGGTGCGGTAAAGGTGTAGCATTAAGAGCTAAAGCTCTCGGTGCAAATGTTATCGTATGCGAAATTGATCCTTTAAAAGCTCTTGAAGCTGCTATGGAAGGCTACAGAGTTATGCCTATCGAAAAAGCTGCACTTGAAGGTGATATATTCCTTACAATTACAGGTGATAAGCATGTTATTGATATAAAACATTTATTATCTATGAAAGACGGTGCTTTTGTAGGTAATGTCGGACACTTTGACTGGGAAATTAATGTTGCTGATTTAAAAGCTTATGCCCGTGAAATAAAACAAATCAGACCAAATCTCGAAGAATATGTTTTGAATAACGGTAAATCACTTTATGTTTTAGCACAGGGCAGACTTGTCAACCTTGTTTGTGCTGAAGGTCATCCTGCCAGCGTCATGGATATGAGTTTTGCAAATCAGGCACTTGGCATTGAATTTCTTGTTAAGAACAAAGGAAAATTAGAAAATAAATTATACACACTTCCTCATGAAGTTGATGTTAAGATTGCTCAGCTTAAATTAAAATCAATGGGCATTGAAATTGATACATTAACACCTGAACAGGAAGAATACCTTAACAGTTGGAAGATAGACTAATTTAGTTAATATATTGCTTTTTTAATATGCCTCTATTATAATAGAGGCATATTTTTATAAGGATTAAAGAAAGAGAAAATGGACGAGTCAGGTTTTAGTACCATTATTGTAAATTGGATAATAGTATTTTTATTATTGTTAGTTAATGCGTTCTTTGTTTCTGCGGAATTTGCGATTGTCAGAGCCCGCAAAACCAGAATTGAACAATTAAAAAAAGAGGGTAATGTTGATGCAAAACTGGCTCTTAAAGCATTAGATGATGTAAACTTTTTTATTGCAGCTGTTCAGGTTGGTGTTACCATTGCAAGTATCGGTATTGGTTGGTTTGGTTCTCCGACAGTTGAAAGAATGCTTGCTCCGGTTTTGGGAAATATCCCTTCTACACATGTATATGCAGCGCAAATTATTACTGCGGTAATTGCATTTCTTATTGTAACTTTTTTACATGTAATTATCGGAGAACAAGTACCTAAGTGTATTGCACTTCAATATCCTGAAAAAATTTCATTGTATGTTGCAAAACCTATGGATTTATTTATGACAATTTCAAAACCTTTTGTGTGGTTATTAAATAAATCCTGCAACGGTATATTGAAACTTTTGAGAATTCCTGTAAATCCTTCATTGAAAACTGTTCACACCATTGATGATTTGGATATGTTTGTAGAAAACAGCTATGATGAAGGGGTTTTGAATGAAACTGAAAAGGATATGTTCCACAATGTTCTTCAGTTTTCAGATTTAACTGCACATGAAGTTATGACTCCGAGAACTGATATGATTTGTGTTCCGATTGATACACCACTTGATGAATTGAATAAAATTGCAACCGAAAATCAATATACAAGATATCCTGTATATGACGGCGATATTGACCATATTACAGGTTTGGTACATGTAAAAGATTTGTTTATGTTGTCTTTGAAAAATGAAACTTGTCCTATTGAGAAAATTCAGAGAAAAATTCCGCTTGTGCCGGAAACAATTACTCTTGATAAGCTGGTTATTATGTTTAAAAAACAAAGAGCACAAATGGCTGTTGTTGTTGATGAATTTGGAGGAACATCAGGCATTATTACATTGGAAGATGTTTTGGAAGAAATTTTTGGAGATGTTCAGGACGAATTTGATATTGATGAAGAACAAGACATAAAAGAAATCGGTAAAAATCAGTATGTTGTAAACGGTACAATGCGTCTTGATGAATTGGCAAAATTCTTTGATATTCCCGATGAGGATTTAGAGGTCGAAGATGTTGATACAATTGCAGGCCTTGTAGTCAAACAACTTGAAAGAATTGCAAAAGTCGGTGATAGCATTGAATATGGCGTGTTCACTTTTACCGTAAAAGAAATTGACGGTGCAAGAATTACTAAAATAAAATTAGATAAACATGAAGAAGCTCCGGTTGTTGAGGAATAATCTTTTACAATTATTATGATAGATTTTTTAATTGGTTTATTAGATTGGATATATAAAAAGAAATGTTATTTTTGCGGAAATTCAAAAGAATCCGTAAAAATGTGTTCTAATTGTTTTGATGAACTTGAGTTTTTACCGGTACAATTAAACAGAGTTTATAATAAAATACCTATTTATTGTGCCGCCTTATATAATAAAAATCTGCAAAAAATGATAAGGGGGTTAAAATATCACAGGCAGTGCGACCTTGCATATTATCAGGCAAAATTCATGTATCAATATTGGGAAAAATTGAATATAGACGGAGAGTTTGAGATAATTCCCGTTCCTATTTTTCCGAAAAGAAAAAAGAAGCGTAAATATAATCATATGGAGCTGGTTGCTGATGAATTTTCAAAATTAACAGGTTATGATGTAAATACGGAACTGATTAAAAGAATAAAAGATACAAAACCACAGTATAATCTTAATAAATCCCAAAGAATGTTAAATTTGGATAAAGCATTTAGTGTAGATGTATCTAAAAATATTGCAGGTAAAAGGGTTCTGATTATAGATGATATTTGTACAACAGGCTCAACTTTTGAAGAAATGATAAAAGAATTAAATAATGCAGGAATTTATGATATTATTTGTTATGCAACAACAACACCGGTTTATCAGTAAAATTTTATTGATGAGGAAAAATGATTTTAGCGGAATTTTCAAAATATATTCAACAATATAATCAAGATCTAATAATGCATAAAATTACACCGTTAGAACTTTTGCACCAATGGTTGTATTCTGTATTAAACAAAAATCCAAAAGATAATATCGGCAAAATTGTCCACAGGGAAATACTATACTGCCAAAATTCTGAGGGAGATTATATAATTATCGGCAAATCAGACAGCGGTCGAAAACTTGTTACCGCCCTGATAAATTTTGCCAAAAGTTATGAAAATTATAACCATGCAAAGTGGCTGGACATGGTCGAGAGGGGATTTTATTCATAAGCCCTAAAATAGTGCTTATAAATAAAATTATCATTACTTTTCATAAGGGAGCTTTCTTTGTTCGGGCAAAGAAAGCCCCCGAGAAAGAAACCCGCGACCTGATGCTTCATTCGTTAATCATTTGTAATTACTCCACCCCAAGCGGAATAACTCGCATCCGCTCAAACAAATTCCGCTTTTGAACTTGTGGAGTAAAACAATGATTACTCATTACGCAAAGGTCGAATTTTATTCCGACCATTACGAAACGAGCAATAAATGTTATGCGAGAAAACAACAAGGTGTGTATTGTTTGAACGAAGTGAGTTTACACACCTATATTCGAGCATTACAATTTATTAGCAAGTGTAGTACCGGTCGGAGAGTTTCTTTGCGCCCCGTTTCTTTGCGGTCAAAGAAATGGGGCTATCAGAAAAGTGATGATAATTTTATTTATCAGCACTTTTCTTCTTAACTATTTGTAAAGAATTTGGGCAAAATACTTGTTTTTATGCTATAATTTCAATATAGAGAAAGACTTGGAGGTTATGAAATTGACTACTCAACAGAACATGTTTGGGGATGGTAAAATTGTTCCCGTTAATATAAGAGAAGAAATGAAACGTTCATATATTGATTATGCAATGAGTGTAATTGTAGGGCGTGCCTTACCTGATGTTCGTGACGGTTTGAAACCTGTTCACAGACGCATTTTATATTCTATGAATGAATTAGGAATGTATCCTGATAAGCCTTTCAGAAAATGTGCCAGAATAGTCGGTGAAGTTTTAGGTAAATACCACCCACACGGTGATAGTTCCGTATATGAAGCACTTGTTCGTATGGCACAGGATTTCTCTACAAGATATCTGATGGTTGACGGACACGGAAACTTTGGTTCTGTTGATGGTGATGGTGCAGCTGCTATGCGTTATACAGAAGCACGTATGCACAAAATTACCCAGTCAATGCTTGCAGATATTGATTGTGAAACAGTTGAGTTTCAGCCAAACTTTGACGGCTCTTTGCAAGAACCGACAGTATTACCTGTAAGACTTCCAATGTTATTATTAAACGGAGTTTCAGGTATTGCGGTTGGTATGGCTACAAATATTCCGCCTCACAATTTATGTGAAATAGTTGACGGTACTATTGCATTAATTGATAATCCGCAAATTACTATTCCTGAACTTATGGAATACATAAAAGGACCTGATTTCCCGACAGCAGCAACTATTGTTGGTGTTAACGATATTAAACAGGCTTATGAAACAGGCAGAGGTTCTATTACAATGTCAGCAGTTTCAGGCTTTGAAGAAATTGCAGGCGGTGCGGGGCGTCAGGCAAGAACAGCTATCGTTATAACAGAAATACCTTATCAGGTTAATAAGGCTATGCTTATTGAAAAGATTGCCGATCTTGTTAAAGATGAAAAAATCAAAGGTATTTCTGATATCCGTGATGAATCCGACCGTGAAGGTATGAGAATTGTTATCGAATTAAAACGTGATGCAAAACCGGATGTTGTAAGAAATAATTTGTATAAATTTACACAATTGGAAACAACCTTCGGAGTTAATATGGTTGCTTTATGCGGTCAGCAGCCAAGACTTTTGAATTTGTATGAAGTGTTGAATGAATTTGTTGAACACAGAATAGAAATTGTTACAAGAAGAACAATCTTCTTCCTGAAGAAAGCAAAAGTAAGAGCTCATATATTAGCCGGTTTAATTATTGCATTAGGTTCTATTGATGAAGTTATTGAACTTATTAAAAAATCAAAAACTACAGATATTGCAAGAGATGGTTTGATGAGCAGATTCGGTTTGGATGCGGATCAGGCTAATGCAATTCTTGAAATGCAATTAAGACGTTTAACAGGCTTAGAACAAGACAAAGTTAAAGCCGAATATGATGAATTATTAAAGAAAATTGAAGAATATGAAGGAATACTGGCAAGTCGTCAGAAAATTCTTGATATCATCAAGACTGAATTACTTGAAGATAAAGAAAAATATGGCGATGAAAGAAAAACTCAGATAGTTCCTGAACGTGATGAAGTTACTATTGAGGATTTGACTCCTAATACTCCGATGGCTGTATTTATCACTCATCAGGGATATTTAAAACGTATTCCGCTGGATACTTTTGAACGCCAAAACAGAGCAACAAGAGGTAAATCCGGTATTAAGACTAAAGAAGATGATGATATTCAGCATTTCTTTACGGCAATGATGCATGATAAAGTATTGTTCTTCTCATCAAAAGGAACAGTATATAGTCTGAATGTATATGACTTCCCTGAAGGCGGTCGTCAGTCAAAAGGTTTGCCTATAATTAATGTTCTTCCTATTGAACAAGATGAAAGAATTACTGCGGTTGTTCCGGTAAGTAATTTCTCAAAAGAACTTAATTTGATTATGTTAACTAAAAAAGGAAACATAAAGAGAATTGAGCTTGATAATTTCTCAAATATCAGAAGAAACGGTATTATTGCAATAGGTTTGGACGAAGGCGACAGCTTAAATTGGGTAAAACTTGCAACTGCAAAAGACGAAATCATTATCGGTACTTCATGCGGTATGGCTATCCGATTCCCAATTCAAGATTTAAGACCGTTAGGCAGAAGTGCCAAAGGTGTAATTTCAATGAAATTACGCACAGGCGATGAAATTGTCGGATGCGATATTGTACCGAGAGATTATGATGCAGATTTACTTGTTGTAACTTCTGACGGTTTTGGTAAACGTACAAAACTTTCTGAATTCAGAACTCAAAACAGAGGCGGTATCGGATTAATTGCAACTAAATTTAAGACATCTTCTTCAAGACTTGTTGCATTGACTATTGTTGAAGATAGCGATGATATTATGCTTGTTACGGCAAATGGCGTTGTTACAAGAATCAACGCAGGTTCAATTTCTCAGCAGGGACGTCCGGCAACCGGTGTAAGAGCACAAAATCTTAATGAAGGTGATAGTGTTGTTTCAGTTAACAAAATTATCAATCCTGACGATGATGATGTGACAATACAGGGTTCTGCAGAACAGACTGCACCGTCAAACGATGTTCAGCAGTCAAGTTTGTTTGCTTCAGAACAAACAGAAACTGCAACGGAAGAATAAATCGAAAATAAATATTTTGTATAAACAGAAAGACCGATATTTTTATCGGTCTTTTTATATGCTGTTTAATATTTGTTCTAAATCATCTTCAAGCAGATTTTGTCTGAAATCATCACATTCCTGACATTTTTCGTAGATTAACATATATTCAGGAGTTTGTATCAAATCATCATAAGATTGCACTTCATTGAATGATATAATATAAAATTTATCACTTTTTTCAAGTATTTTAATACAATTTTGCTGCTCAAACAATTCAAGTAAATCTTTTACTATTTCAATAGATTTACCAAGAAAACTTGCACATCTTATTAGTTCAAATTTGCCGTCATTGTTGTGAGAGGCATATTTTATCATACCGGAAAAAGTTTTAAGAAGTGATACTTCATCATATATTTTGGGTTCAAAGTTCATAAAGTGCAAACCTTTTGCCTGAGTTTGTTCTAAAATCAGAGAAAGAGTTTCTTTATCTGCAGGATAGTCAAAAAACATAACTACATCACATTCTGAAAGATTTTCTCTTGTAAAAGTTCTTGATACTATTTCAGAATACGGCTTTAACGATTCAATAACAGGTTTACATTCAGCAAATACCTTTATATTAAGTTTGGTATTTTTGAGATAATCGTTAACATCATTCAGTATCCCCGTTTTAAATCTGTTATCATAAATTTTATACTTTTTATCTTCGGTTGTTTCTTCGGACAGTTTATCCGAATGTATATCATCAATAATAAGCTGAACGGATGTTTCACCGTTAAATTCATTTATTTGCGGATGATATGCCAAATCAAGATGGTCATTACATTCTAATTTAATATCTCCCTGACTCCAGCGAACAGCCGTAAATTCTTTGCCGTCTTTTTCAAGTATAAGACGCAAATGAGAATTATCGCTTCCCATAAGACGCTTCTGTTTGAGAATAAAATTATCTGTTTCAAAAATAGGATTAGGGTTCGATGCGCCAAACGGCTCAAGCCTTGAAATATCTTCTACCAGATCAAGCGAAATGTCATCAGGTTCAAGAACCAAATCTATATTCAAAAACGGTTTCAAATCCTGAGCTGAAATATATTCAGAAACAGTTTTGTTAAGTGATTTTTTAACTTCTTCAAATGAAGTTGTACTAAAACTTAACCCTGCAGCCAATGCATGTCCGCCAAAGCCGTCTAACAGTTGTGAATTGGCTTCAATGACATCATATAAAGGCACACCCTCAATGCTTCTTGCAGAACATCTGTAAACCCCGTCTTTAATTGTCATCAAAAATGCAGGTTTATAATATTTTTCAACAAGTTTAGATGCTACAATCCCGACAATTCCGACATGCCACTCAGGATTGCATAAAATTATTGCAGGGTTTTTATTTCCTTCTTTTTTGAGCATTTGTTCTGCCTGTTCAAAAGTATCAGAACATAATTTTTGGCGAACTCTGTTTAATTCGTTCAATGATGTAATTGCCATTTGAACTTCTGCTGTATTATCAGAAATCAAAACTTTTAATGCCGCATCAACTGTATCAAGTCTGCCTGATGCGTTTATTCTTGGTGCTATACCGAATGCTATTTTTTCGGCGGTTAAACCCTTTGTTATATCGTAACCGGCACTTTCCAAAAGCATTTTCAAACCTTCGTGCTTTCCCTGTGAAATAAGCTCTATCCCTTTTGTTACAAAATATCTGTTTTCACCCAAAAGCGGAACAACATCGGCTACGGTACCGACTGCTACATAAGGCAGTAATTCATATATAAATTCTGTTTTGTTGTAATGTGTTAAGAGTGATTGTGCAACTTTAAAAGCAACTCCGCATCCTGCCAAATATGTCAGGTATTCAATTTGTTTTGCACTAAGGTTTTCATCCAGTGCATTTGGTGCTTTAGGATTTATAATAGCATATGCTTCAGGCAAAATTTCCGGTGCTTCGTGATGGTCTGTTATTATCACATCAATTGTTTTAAAACTGTTTATAAATTTTACCGCATCAACATCAGAAATTCCGCAATCAACTGATATTATTACTTTTGGCTTAACAGTAGTCATAAGTTTGACCAAAGCTTTTGTATCAAAGCCGTGTCCTTGTGTTTCCCTGTTAGGAATAAAATAATTTACATTCGCTCCAAGATATTTTAGAGTTCTGTATAATACAGATGTAGAAGTAACACCATCGGCATCAAAATCGCCGTATATAACTATAGATTCTTTGTTATCTACAGCCTGAGCGAGTCTTTGTGTTGCTTTTTGCATATCGGTAAAAGCCTCAGGATTAGTTAACGGAGTTTCAAGAGGATTAATAAATTGCTTTATCTCATCTTCTTCAGTTATTCCTCTTAATGCTAAAAGACGTTTTATTAAAGACTTTTCGCCAACATCAGATTTTTTTAATATCCATTCCTTTTTCATTAGATACTCCCCATTATATAATAGCATACAAGATAATTTTTAGAAATTATTACAAAATTTTTATTGATAAAATAATGAAATAAAACTATAATAGTAAACATAGAAAAGGAGAACAGAATGGAAGATAAAACTTTTAATACGGATTGGCTTGCGACATTGTTGTTTTGTTTATTTTTAGGAGTATTTGGAGCTCACAGATTTTATACTCATAAAACCGGCTCTGCAGTTGCAATGCTTTTGATTACTGTTTTAACGGGCTGGATTTTCGGATTTGGGTTGTGCATCACAGGAATTTGGGCATTAGTTGATTTTATTATGATTGCCTGCGAAAAATTTAAAGATGCAGAAGGTAAACTTCTGACCTGGTTTATTTAATAATACGAATAATCTCAAAAATTTGTTTTAGTTTCGCAACAGAACATTCATTCAAAAGAGAATTTATATTCTTTAATAGATTTTCATTGTCTTTGTTTTTTGTTAATAGAAGTTCAACGGGGCTAATATTAAAATTTTTGCATATTTTATCGATAGTCTCAGATGTCGGTTGATATCTGTTACGTTCTAAATTGGAAAGTCCTTGAATACTTATACCTATTTTTTCTGCAAATTCCTCCTGCGTTAAGCCATGCTTTATTCGTAATTCTTTAATATTTGAATTTATAAGTTTTTGGTATTTCATATTCAAAGATTATAATAATTCTCTAAATAGTTTAATAAACTAATTAGAGAATTATACGGCTATATAATTGTAACAATTTATTAAAATTCTTGATATATAAAGCAATTACATAATTAAATATTTTTTTATAAAATAGTAAGCAGTGCTTAAAGAGTATAAAAATGAAAGGAGATTTTATGGCATTAGATGGTATTAATGGGATACATCAAAAGGGTATTGAAGTGATTAACATGACAACAGGAGAAAAAGCCACAGCACACAATCCTGTCGATTTCCCAAAAGGAGGAACTGCACAAAGAAAAGTTACACAAGAAGTAATAGATAAGGCTTTATATGAACCAAGTTCACACAAAGCACTTAAAACTTTGCTTGCTAACAGTCCTGTAGGTTTTGGAAATCAGTCAACCAAAACAGAACTTGAAAGTTTGGGGTATTTAGACAGCGGAATGAGGCAACATCACCTTGGGGCTCCAATTTGGTATGATTCAAAAGATGGTGGTACAGTTACTGTTTATGATGATACAAGAGGACCTAACGGAAAAACAGATGCCGGTCCAAGAACGACTGTTTACAAAAATGGTAATTTTGAGCAAACAATGACTTATGATGAAAACGGAAAGTTAACAGGTGGCAAAATCGTAATTAAGGATCAAGTTGCAGGATTCACAGAACGACAAATTGATTTTACAGTGACTGCAGATGGTAAAATTGCAACAATAGAATAAGTATTTTATCACTGTAAATTATGCGATTCTTTGCTAACGCTCAGAATGACATTTTTATTATTTTTTATATTATAAACGAACCGACCATATTGGTCGGTTCGTTGAAGTTTTGTATTTTTGAAATATTAACGTTTTGAGAATTGGAATCTCTTACGAGCTCTTTTTCTACCGTATTTTTTACGTTCTTTAACACGTGGATCTCTTGTTAGCAGACCTTCAACTTTAAGAACATTTCTGAATTCTTCGTTTGATTTCAATAATGCTCTTGAAATACCGTGTCTGATAGCGCCGCATTGAGCAACAACACCACCGCCAACAGCTTTTACTCTGACATCATATCTGTCTTGAGTTTCTGTTAAAACAAGCGGTCTATATACTAACATTTCAATAGCAGGTCTGTTGCCGATATAGTTCTGTAAAGTTTTTCCGTTTACGAAAATTCTGCCTTTACCTTTTACTAATTTAACAACAGCGATTGCTGATTTTCTTCTGCCTGTAGCCATTATCATATCTTTATCTGCCATTATTTAGCCTCCTTTGGTAATACTACAGGTTGTTGAGCTGCATGTGGATGCTCAGAACCTACATATACCTTCAATTTGTTGAATTGGTCAGCTCCAAGAGTATTGTGCTGAAGCATACCGCGAACAGCATGTTCAATAACGATTCTTGGATCTTTTTCCATAACTTCTTTAAATGAAGCTGTTTTCAATCCGCCAGGATAACCTGTATGATGTAAATAAATTTTATCAGTTTCTTTTTTACCTGTTACTACAACTTTTTCAGCGTTGATAACGATAACAAAATCACCGGTATCTACGTTTGGAGTGTATTCAGGTTTATTTTTTCCTCTTAAAATGTTTGCAACACGAGTAGCAAGACGACCCAATGTTTCGCCTTCCGCATCAATTACATACCATTTTCTTTCTACTTCAAGAGGTTTTGCTGAATATGTTTTCATATTGCATTTTCTCCATTATATTTTTAGTACGTTACTTCCATTAATGTTAATCCGTACGGACTAACTGTCATTCCCGCTTTTTTGCGGTCTTTGGCTTCTAATACATTTTTCATATGTTCAGGAGCCAAATTATGTCCTTCTATTTCTAAAAGGGTTCCGACAATTGTTCTTACCATATTATAAAGAAAACGATTCCCTATAATATCAATAATCACTTTATCACCTTGTTTTTTTACCTCGGCTTTTTCTATAAAACAAATCTTGCTTGGGTTTAGCGTTCCGGAGCTTTTAAAACTGGAAAAGTCGTGTTCTCCAAGCAAATAATTCAAAGATTTTTGCATCCTTTCAATATCTGCAGGATATTTCACCCTCATCAAATCCCCGTCATAAGCATTTTTACATTGTCTGTTTATAAATTCAAACCTGTAAAAACGTTTCTTTGCGGATTTTTGAGCGTGAAACCTGTCCTCAACCTGTTTAACTGAACTGACAGAAATGTCTGAAGGGAGTATTTCATTAAGATGATAGAGAAATTTTGAAGCAACAATCATTTCATCTGTATCAAAATGAACAACCTGCCCTTTAGAATTGACACCCTTATCTGTTCTTCCGGAAAAGACTGTTTTAAGTTGTCGGTTTATATTTTCGGTATTTCCGAATATCAATGTACTAAGTGCTTTTTCAAGTTCTCTTTGTACTGTCGGTTCTTCTATCGGCTTGCCGTTTTTGAATTGAATCTGACTGCCGGAATAGTTTTTCCCGATATACTGAACTGTCAAAGCATAACGCATTTTGAAATTACACCAATTGAATCAATGCCATTTCAGAAGCGTCACCACGTCTTGGCGGTAAGTGGTAAATTCTTGTATATCCGCCTTTTTGATCAGCATATTTTTTACCGATTACAACAAATAACTTTCTCAAAACTGTTTGAGGAGTTTTTTTGATTTCATCGGTGTATTTGCCGTCTGCAGGTGTTTCTACATACTGTTTTGATTTAACATCATATGCCATGAAGTCACCTGTTTCTTTATTATAAATGTACTTTGCAGCGTTACGGATTGAGTTTAAATCACCTTTTTTAGCCATTGTGATAATTTTTTCTGCATATGGCTTTAATGCTTTTGCACGAGCCAATGTAGTGGTGATTTCACCGTGAACAAAAAGTTCAGTAGCTAAAGAGCGCAACAAAGCTTTTCTTTGATCTTGTGCTTTACCAAGCGTATTTTTCTTAGTTTGGTGTCTCATTTTTACTTTCCTTTATATCTTGTTGGGGAAAACCCCAACCTACTTACTTATCCGATTAAATCTTCTTCTTCAACCGGGTTTGGAGCTAAGTCTAAACCAAAGTGATGTAATCTTTCGATTACTTCGTCTGAAGATTTTTTGCCGAAGTTCTTGATGTTTAATAAATCATGTTCTGATTTTTTCAATAATTCAGCCATTGAATTGATGCTTGCTCTTTTTAAGCAGTTATATGCTCTGACAGAGAGTTCCAATTCTTCTATTGTCATTTTTGGTTCATCTTCTGCAACTTCTACTTCTTCTTCAATTACAGGAATTGATGCAATCGCAGGTTGACCTGTGATTGATGCAATTTGCATGAAGTGTTCAATAAGAAGATTTGCAGCCTGGCTCAATGCGTTTTGAACGTCAACTGAACCGTTTGACCAAATTTCAAGAGTTAATTTGTCATAGTCTAAAGAATCACCTACACGAGTGCTTTCAACATTGTAGCTTACTCTTTTGATTGGCATAAATGTTGCGTCAATAGGTAATACATCAATTGAATCACCTTTAACATCTCTTGGAACATCGTGAGGAATATATCCTTTACCTGTTTCAACAATAACATCAGCATGGAATGAACCACCGTCAGCTACTGTACAAATTAACCAGTCCGGGTTGACAACCTTAACACCTGCAGGCAACTGAATGTCACTTGCTAAAATAGGGCCGGGTTTGTCAACATCTATTCTTAAATGTTGAGCTTCTTTGGAATCAGTTTTAACAACTAAACCTTTAAGGTTCAATATAACGTCAATAACATCTTCTAAAACGCCTGGAATAGCAGTGTATTCGTGAGTAATACTTTCTATTCTGGTGCTTGTAACGGCTGTACCTTCAAGACTTGATAACAATACACGTCTTAAAGCGTTACCGATTGTAGTACCAAATCCGCGTTCCAATGGTTCAATGACAAATTTACCGTATTGTGAACCGTCAGAGTTTGTTGCTGTATCAACACATTTAATTTTTAATTCCATTATTTTAATCTCCTAGTTAAATTCTACTTATTCAACGTTTGCTATTTATTATTTAGAATAGTATTCGATTACGAGTTGTTCCTTAAGTTCAGGATCTAATTCTTCTCTTTCAGGAATTCTGTCAAATGTAATCTTGAATGCTGATTTATCTATTGTCATCCAAGCAGGAGCACATGCCAAATCAATCATTTCCATAACGTTTTGGATGTATTTAGCACTCTTTGTTTTAACAGTGATTTCATCACCTGCTTTAACTAAATATGATGGAATATCAACTTTCTTACCATTTACAAGAACATGACCGTGGTTAACGATTTGTCTTGTCTGTCTGCGTGTAATACCAAAGCCTGCTCTGAATAAGATGTTATCAAGTCTTGATTCTAATAATTGTAAAAGAATAGTACCTGTAACGCCTTTTCTTCTTGTAGCTTCGTTATAGTATCTTACAAACTGTTTTTCACTTACTAAATAAGTTAATCTGATTTTTTGTTTTTCTTTTAAGTGCAATGCATATTCAGAAAGTTTCTTTCTTGCTGCACCGTGCTGACCTGATGCTGTTTGACGCATTGATGAAGTCAGCTTTCTGTTTGATAAATCTTTTACTCCGTAGTTACGGAATAATTTTTCGGTTGGTCCTGTATATTTAGACATTTTTTAATTTCTCCTTTTCTTTTGTGGGGCATCTATGGTTTACGATTGGACTATTATCGTAAGCCCCCACGTATTTGTATTACATTGCGTGAATTATACACGTCTTTTCTTCGGCGGACGGCATCCGTTGTGAGGAATAGGAGTTACGTCTTTAATAAGAGTAATTTCTAAACCTGCAGCCTGAATAGCTCTGATAGCTGTTTCTCTGCCTGATCCCGGTCCTTTGATATGAACTTCAACTTTTTTCATACCTTGATCAATTGATTTTTTTGCAACCATTTCAGCTGCTGATTGAGCTGCAAACGGTGTTCCTTTTCTGGCACCCTTGAAGCCTGATGCTCCGGCTGTTGCCCAAGCAATAGCATTACCCTGAGTGTCAGTTGAAGTTACAATTGTATTATTGAAAGTTGACTGAATATGTACAACTCCCTGTAATACATTCTTCTTTTCTTTTTTCTTTGTTGTTCTTGGTCTTGCCATTTTTCTTTCCTTTATATTATTAATTTATTTTTACTTTTTACCAGCGATTGCAGCACCTTTTTTGCCGCGTTGTGTTCTTGCATTAGTTTTTGTTCTTTGACCTCTGCAAGGAAGTTTACGTTTATGACGAAGTCCTCTGTAAGAACCGATTTCCTGTAAACGTTTGATATTCATTGCTACTTCACGTCTTAAATCACCTTCAATGTGGTAATTTTGTAATTCGTTACGCAGATTTTTAATATCTTCTTCTGTTAAATTGTCTGTTCTTAAATCAGGTGAAATACCTGTAGCTGCTAAGATTTTCTTAGCTCTTGTAGGCCCGATACCATAAATATATGTTAAGGCTACTTCTAATCTTTTGTTACGAGGTAAATCTACCCCTACTAATCTTGCCATTTTCCTATTTCCTTTCTTGGCTTTTGTGCGATAACATAACTTTGAATATTATTTATTGTTTCGCACCCGGTGTTAGATTTTTTTGGGTAAGAGGCTTAAATACTTCCTCTCCATCTGCTGCTTGCCCGCAGATTCAGCTATGAAATTATCCCTGTCTTTGTTTGTGTTTAGGGTTTTCACAAATAACGGCAATTCTGCCTTTTCTTTTGATACATTTGCATTTATCGCAAATTTTCTTTACTGATGATCTTACTTTCATTTTTCTTTTCCTTTATATAATTAATTGTGAGATGTATTCTATTTTAATCTGAATGTGATACGGCCTTTTGTTAAATCGTAAGGAGTCATTTCAACTCTTACTTTGTCACCCGGCAATATTCTTATAAAGTTTTTTCTGATTTTTCCTGAAATATGAGCCAAAATTTCATGGTCATTTTCAAGTTTCACTTTGAACATTGCATTCGGCATGGATTCCACAATCGTACCGACAAATTCTATTACGTCTTTTGCCATATATACCTCTTTTTTCGGCTTTCAATGTAAACGCATAAAAATGCGATTATAACAATAATACTTGCTCAATTTTTGATTGCAAGTGGCAAAACTCTCTCTATAAAATAATTTAACATGATTTTTAATATAGCTGTTTATTTAAAAATACAACACAACTACTGAATATAAATATATTCCCAAAATCCCTAAATTCCCCTATTTTAAAAATATTGTAAATTTTTGTAAAGTTTTTAATGTGGATATTATTAATTAAACAGAATTACATATGAAAAGAATGAACATATAATTTATGTTCATTCTTTCTATGTTATATCTGTACCATCTGTTCGTATATCGATATTTTTTGTTATATTATTTTGTGCAACTAATGTTTTCTCTTCGAATTCTTGTCTTGTTACATCTTTTTTGGTACTTTTATTTATGTACCGTGTACTGCTTCCGGATCTTATCTGTACATATTGCTGACCATCATTACCTTTAAATGTATGCCAGTTCCCTGTATTTGTGCTTCCTGAAGTTTCACTCGAATTCAATGCCTTATTAATCAGGTAAGATTCGGTATTTTCTTCTCGCTGTACTTTTTTTCCTTCTTTGGCAGCCTGCTTTTCAGCTTTTGTCTGAGCTTTGGTTTCATCTTTTTCCATTTTTGCCAAACGTTTCTCCTGCTGACTGATTGCTTGAGATAATGTTTCTTTATTTGTTTTTGTTTCTTCAAGCATAGTTCTTTGTTTTTCGCCGACATCAATTTTTTCTTGTACGGCTTCTAATTTAAATTCAGCTTGTTCTAAATTCTTCTTGGTTGTTTCTAATCTTTGTTCACTGTTATCTAAATTAGTTTGATATGTCTTGACGTCTTTTTGAGCATCTTTTACTTTTTGTGCTTCTTGTTCACTTATTTTACCAGCTTGTACTTTTTCATCCAGTTTAGTTTTCTTAGTTTCGTAAGCTTTTTGTTCTTCATTCTTAGCTTTAGTCAGATTATCTTTAGCTTCTGTTAATTTCTTTTCAGCTTCTGCCAATGCTAATTTAGCCTTAGCAATAGCATCCGTATCCTGAGTTCCATCAGGTTTGAGCTGACTCTTAGCTTTTGCAAGATCTGCTTTTGCACCTGATACACCTTTTTCTGCTGTTGATACTCCATCTTCAGCAACTTTTGTATTCTTTTGTTTTTGTGCATAATCAGAAACAGCTTTATCATATTCTGCACTCTTACCTTTTAATGCATTATCTGCTTCCGCTTCGCTTTGTTTAGCACCATTGAGTAATGTCTTGGCGTTCTTGACCATACTTTCATTAGTACCTTTTTCGGATGTCAGACTGTCAACATTACCTTTTAATTCGCCTTGTTCTTTCTTCAGGTCGCCTTCTTTAACATTATATCCGTTAATTGTATCATTTAACTGACTTTCAATTGAACTATAATTACTGTTGATATTATCTAATTGTGCTTTAGCTGAATCAATTGAAGCACTTAAAGATGCGGCTGTATTACAATTCTGCATAGAATTGATATATCCTGAAACATCCGAAGATGCCCCGCTTGGTATAGTGTTACTTAAATTACCCATTGCATCATCAATTTTTTGACTATTAGTCTTACCTTGGAATAAACCAAGACTCTTAGCTGCACTTGCACCTGCAGTAACAAGTCCTGCCAATGCTCCTAATGCTTCTCCGACTGAAGATGCCGTTGATTGTGATTGAACGTATGTTGTACTTTGAGCTGCAACACCTGTTGCTGCTATACCTGAAAGATATCTGTAATTTTGTCTTCCGTTATTCAGAGCTCTGCTGATACCTGCCGCTGATTGATAACTTGACACAGACGGTCTGCGTACAGCTTTCGTAAAGAATATACTGCCGCTTGATACACCTTGACTGCTATTTACCAAAATACGTGCAGCAGTACCTGAACTACGAGTTTTAGATGCAGTCGTAGTCAAAGATGTCCTTGCTGATGCAGAGGAACCAAGTTCACTATTCAGTTTTATGTTCTTTGGATCTTTAAGATTCAAAGGACCTAAACCGGTAACCATGATTTTTTACTTCTCTCTTTTTTTATGTGCTCTCATGTATATAAAAAATTTCAAAACCATGAAATTTCGCATGTTTCGGACTTTGTTACAAATGTTTACAAATGAAATTTTTGTATTTATCGGGTATTGAAAAAAGCGTATAAAAGTTTATAATGTATTTACTTGGACATTAACAATTAAAAAATATTTTGCATTAATTAATATATATGTTGAATATTTACATGGGGACGTTCTGGATTAGACAGGATGTTTGGTGTGGATATGCAGCGGGTCGGAGAGCTGTTCTCCGTTATCAACGGGCAAAACAAATTAAATGCTAACAATGTAAGAAAAGTAGATTTCGCCGGCGCTTATGCAATGGCTGCTTAATCTACGATTTAGCTACTCATAGAGCCCAGCTTGCCGGTTTTATGGGTCCATTATGCAAGCGGCAATGTGCCTGATGCAAGGTAGGGCACACCAAGTTTACTTTGCAAGGTTTAGAGTTTCCTTTAAATAAAACCTAGGGTTTGTTCATAGGGTTTAGACATTTTCCTGAACAGATTGAGCAAAAAATAGCCTACACTCGTAGAAGTATATTTGCATCCATTTTGGACGTGGGTTCGACTCCCACCGTCTCCACCATTTTATAAATTATATAAAACCGGAAGTGATTGAAAGGTTAGATTTATGCAGGAAATCAAATGCCCGAAATGCGGGGAGATATTTCAGGTAGATGAGTCAGGGTATGCCGCCATTGTAAAACAAGTAAGGGATAAAGAATTTTCTAAGGAAATTCAAACAAGAGAAGAACAGTTTGAAACAGAGAAAAACAATGCTGTTCAAATGGCTAAACTCGAAGCTGAAAAAGAATTTAATAAAAAATTGAGCGAAAAAAATTCGGAAATTCTTAAACTGAAATCTGAAATTTCAACGGAGCAAATGGATAAAAAAGCTGCATTAAGTGAAACAACTGCCCAAAAAGATAAAGAAATTACTGAGCTTAAAAACAAGCTGGATAATTTTAACAAAGATAAGGAACTTGAAATAAACAAACTTGTTTCAAAGATGAATTCGGAGTTAACAGAAAAAGATAACAAAATCACAAAACTCAATAATGATATACTGTTAAAAGAAAAAGAATATGAAATAAACGAACGCTCTATCAAAGACAAATACGAAACAGAGCTTCGCTTTAAAGATGAAGAAATTGAACGATATAAAGATTTTAAAGCCAGATTATCTACAAAAATGATTGGTGAAACTTTGGAACAGCATTGTGAGACAGAGTTTAATCAACTTCGTGCCTCTGCATTTTTTGGTGCATATTTTGAAAAAGATAACGATGCAAAATCAGGAAGTAAAGGCGATTATATTTATAGAGATTATGATGAAAGCAGAACCGAATACATTTCAATCATGTTTGAGATGAAAAACGAGGCTGATACAACCGCAACGAAAAAGAAGAATGAAGATTTCTTTAAAGAACTTGATAAAGACCGCAGGGAAAAAAATTGTGAATATGCTGTACTTGTATCACTTCTTGAACCTGACAGCGAATTATATAATACGGGTATTGTGGATGTTTCACATCGATATGAAAAAATGTATGTTATCAGACCGCAATTTTTTATACCTGTAATTACAATGCTGAGAAATGCTACAAGACATTCTCTGGATTACCGCAAAGAATTGGCACTAGTAAAAGCACGAAATATTGATGTTACCAAATTTGAGGATGCATTATACGATTTTAAAGACAAATTCTCAAAGAATTATGAACTTGCAAGCAAAAAATTAAAAACAGCGATAGATGAAATTGATAAAACTATTACCCATTTGCAAAAAACAAAAGAAGCCTTGTTATCTTCGGAAAATAACTTGCGTTTGGCAAATAATAAAGCCGAAGATTTAACAATCAAAAAACTTACAAAAGATAATCCGACAATGCAGGCAAAATTTGACGCACTAAAAATTGCGACCAAAAAATAATAAATAATAATTTTCTCAAAATCTTATATTAAATCACTTTTTTAAGTTTTGAAAATATTATTGGGTAAATCAATGTTACTGCCAGCCCTGATAGGAACATCAGAGGAATTGCACATTCAAGATTTACGGCATTCATTATGATTCTTTCCAGCACATATTTTAAGATTAAAAACAAGCCGGCAGCACCGATAATTCCTCGTAAAACACGATTTTTAACAGAAACTTCTTTCGGATCAAACGGGAAAAATCTTCTGCATATGAAACAACCATTAATCAAGCCTAATGCATAGCCGTAAATAACCGTTGTTACATATTTTAATTTTTCCGGATCTACAAGTATTTTTCCTGAGACATAATCAATTCTGTAGGTATTAAAACAATAAATATATATTAAAAATAAAGCAACAATTATATCTATTCCGACTAATAAATACAGGTATCTGTTTTTATCTTTTTCTGCCCAGTTAATAATATAATTTACAGCAAAGATTAGCACTAAACCTATGGATAATCCACACACTACATCCTGCGGAGTATGAACCCCAAGCCAAAGTCTTGAAAACCCAACAAGTAAAACCAGCAGAATCATTAATGCACATAAAAGTTTATTTTTTCTGGTAAGAAAAGCAATTCCGCCAACTACAGAAGAACTCATCGCAGAATGACCGCTCGGAAAAGAATATCCTTTGGCAAACGGAACGGCTAATTTTGAAGGCTGCATCCTGTTATCCAATATCCACGGTCTATACACACAAGCTATCATCTTGAATAGATGTGCGAGAAATGCATTAAAAGTTTCAAGTGAAAATAGATATACACCGGCCTTAAAGTCAATACACCAGTAGCAAATCGCACAAATTAATGTCGGTAACCAAAATTCACCAATTACAGTTATAGATAAGAAAAATTTATCTATAATTTCAGGAGCGTTTATTCTTATTTTTTGTAAAAATAGCAATACATCTATCTGCGGGTTGATCCATTGCGGATCTGATAAAAAATCTAACATAAATCCTCCATGTGTTATTTTACATTGCTCAGCGGAATGTAATCAAAACGGTTGTATTTTTCAAAGTTTTTAATACGTTCTTCATATATTTGCTCAGATACATTTTCCCATTTGTCATCATCATGACCGTATGACAAAAACCATGGATTTTTCTTATTTTCGTATCCGTCATATTTAAAACTAACCTGCGGATATAACTCAACAGAGTTTTCAACCAATATATATACTCTTACTCCGCTTTCAAACGCTCCTGAGGAATATTCATTACATACAAATACATCATTGCAGACATAATATCTGTCTCTTTCACCACCGCTAACGACATGTTTTGGCTTTCTGTTAACCATGGTGTAAATGTCATATATTACACCTTTCCAGTTACCTTCAGCTATTTCTCCTATTATAAGCTCATCAATTCCGTCATCATTTATATCATAATATGTATAACCTATTTTATCAGCTACATTTTTATGCATTTCGGACATAACATTATACATGTAGCTCATATTTTCTTTTTCAAGTTTTGAGGAATCCCAATGTTCATTAACTGCTTTAAGATGCTTTTGCAAAATTTGCCTGTACAAGTCTTTTCCTTTAGTTCCTTGATTTTTGTGATATTGCGATTTATTTTTTCCTTTTATTGATACAATATCTCCAAATTCATACATCAGTGCATATCTGTCAGAAGCTTTGGAATCTTTTGTATAATCATATTGAACATCTGTCGGATGTTTGAGGACAACATCATATAAAATATTGTTTTTGTCCGTTAATTCTCCCAGCTTCTTGCTTCCCGGTAAAACGGCATGATCAGATGGATTTTTATAAATTCTTATTGCAAACGCAAATCCGCCAAAACCGGCAATTTTCGAGGCTTTATCATAAATAGAAATAGTATCTTTGCTAATTTTAGCTTCGTAAAATCCCTTTAATTCTTCAGGAAGCATAATTGAAAAATATTTATTTGAAACTGTTGTATCTTTGCAAAGATTTTTATTTGCTTTTATAAAAATACTTTCAGTCTTATCTTTATTATCTTTCCATATTATTTTATTGTTTTTTAATTTAAACTCGCCAAAACCGTCTGTATAGTCAATTTTATCTTTATATTTAGTTTTACCCTCAAATGTACGGTAGATATGTATTCCGTTATTGTATTTTAAAATGCCATTGTCATTTTTGGCTTTAAACCTATAGATATCTTTCTGGGCAAGATTATCTTCTCTCCAGGTGATAAAAATAGAATATTCGCTATCCTTATTCTGATAAATATCTAAAACAACCCTTTCTGAAATTTCTTCAGCCCATCGCCCGATAAATTTTGAATGTTCGGATGAAGTATTTTTTGAATACGCATAAAGCCCTGAAATCAGAGTCATTGAAATAATAGTAAAAAACAAAAATATCTTTTTCATAAATCTTCCCTTTTAAATTATAAACGCTTGAAAACCCCTTTAGCACATCCGCATATCGGACATTTATAGTCAGCAGGTTCATTTTCTAAATCACCTGTGTATTCAAATCCGCAAACTCCACATACATAAACAGGCTTTCCGGTATTATCTTCAGCATCTTTCGGTGCATATTTATCAATAATAGCTTTAGTTACTTCGCCATGATGTTTTTCTTGTTGTGCAAATTCTCTTACCTGTTCAACAGCTTCTTTATCAACACCGATTTCGGAGAGTTTATCTGCCAATTGATTAATACTCACTTCTCCTTTGTATTCCGCTTTTGAAAGTCCTCTGATCAGCTGCCAGAACGCTTTTTCATCATATGGATATCTGCCGTTTAAAGATGCATAAAACGCACCGTGGTTTGTTTCCTGATTTCCAAGTTCTATAAATTCGCGTGCAACATCATCCAAGCCAAACTTTTCTTTTGCAATCTTAGCAAGTGCATAATACATCGCTCCGCCAACTGCTTCCCCGGCTGCTAATTGGGCAATTTGTTTTTCTAATTCAGTACCTTTTGTTTGTCCAAAACTATTCATATAAACTCTCCTTATTTAAAAAATTGCACATATTGCAAACAATAATGAAAATCCTATAAGCATCATAACCGGTGTATCCATTGAGTGTGGTGCAAATGCCTCAGATAACGTCATAACAGGCGGGAAAAGAATAAGTGCAAACCAAAATTCCTGTGGATTTGCAAATAAATCTTTATATAAAAGAATAAATAATACCGCAAATAAATATACACACGCACTTCCAACATAGGATCTGACATATCTGTTTTTCAAGTTCCATGAAGGAACAACATATTTTTTCTTGCCCCAATATGTTCCGACAGGTTCTGCAAAACCGTCACCTATAGCTACGGTAAAGACAACTATAGATGCTAATAAAGGCAGCTGCAAATATGTTTCAAATATCTGTTTGAATATTGTAATAATTAAAAGTCCCGGCAGCATATTACCTAAAACAATCCATTTAAGAGTATTTGGTCTATCCTCTACTCTGTCAAGCGAATTAAATTGGAGCATAAAGAACTTTGATGCTTCTCTAATCGGTTTTATAAGAACCAAAAACATAAATAATACAAATAATGATTCCCAAAGGTGCGGTAATATCCCGAAAGGTTTTGTCGGCGGGCTTAAAAGAGGTACAAGATATGCCGCAAAATGCTGAATTTTTCTTGTATAGTTTACTTTAAACCAGCCGTTTTTTGATGAAGTAATATAACCTTTATCATCGACATTACAATAGTGACGGCAAACTAATCCTCCTGCGAGAGCCAAAATCATCATAACAAAAAGTTTTATCCCCGCAATCGTGAAAAATGTTTTTTCGCTAAACAGGTTTGGATCAAAAATTATTGTAACAATTAACAAGATTGCAAATAATACAATCCACAATATCAAGAACTTGAGGTCGAATGTTTTTGTCCACTCTTTGTCATAATTTCCTGCTTGGTCGCCCGGCATCAGCACATTGTTTTGCATATACTAATTTATCCCTTTTGAAACATTATATATTAAATTTGAAAATATTGCTAAAAAATTTTACATATTGAATTAAGCGTATATAATATGAATATGATTACATTCATTATAGGTATATTAATTTTACTCTTGGGTTATGTTTTTTATTCAAGGTTTATAGAAAAAATTTTCATGCCGGATGACAGACATACTCCTGCACACAAATACAATGACGGTGTTGATTTTGTTCCGATGTCAAAAAATCGGAATGCACTTATTCATCTTTTGAATATTGCAGGTATGGGACCTATTATAGGGGCAATTCAGGGAATTTTGTTCGGACCGATTGCTTTTATTTTAATTCCGCTTGGTTGTATATTTGCAGGCGGTGTTCACGATTATTTTGCCGGAATGTTATCTGTCAGAAATCGCGGAGCACAGATTACAGGCTTAATTCACGAATATTTAGGCAAAAAAGCTTTTAAAGTATTTATAGTGATTGTTGCAATAATGTTGTTATTACTTGCAACAGTTTTTGTTTATACAGCAGGAGATCTTTTTGCAGAAAGATTTATGGGGGTTAAGGATTTTGTTATTACAGATCCAAAAGTTTTAGGTACATACATAGTAATTCTTTCATATTTTATAATGGCAACCTTGTTCCCTATAGATAAAATTATCGGAAAGTTTTATCCTGTTTTAGGGTTAATGCTGATTATAGGTACGGGTTTTATTTTGGTTGGTTTTATCATAAACGGGGTTAACCTGCAGAATTTAAACCTGTCTAATTTCAATATTCATCCTAATAAATTGCCTTTAATTCCGATGTTTTTTATGACGGTAAGCTGCGGATTATTATCGGGTTTTCATTCTACGCAGGCAACAATAATTTCAAGAACTCTTGACAAAGAGCAAGACGGAAGAAGAATTTTTTACGGAATGATGTGTTTGGAATCTTTAATTGCGATTATATGGGCAGCTGCCGCGATGGATGCATATAGTACAAATATAGTTCCGCAAAATATGATAGGGACAGTTAATGTAGTGAATATTATTGCAAACAAATTTGTTCCGTTTAATTTGGCATTTCTTGTAACAATTGCAATTATTATCCTTCCAATAACTTCCGGAGATACGGCACTAAGAGGTTTGCGTATTACAATCGCTGAATCATTAAATATAGAACAAAAAAATATTATAAAAAGATTAGCAATAGTTATTCCAATTGTTATTTGTGTTTTGGGAATACTTGTTTGGGCAAAAACAAACGCAAACAGCTTTTCTCTGATATGGAGATATTTTACTTTCTTTAATCAATTAATTGCAGTTCCGACATTATGCTGTGCAGCAGTATTTTTGGCAAAAGAAAAGAAAAATTATCTTGTGGCATTAATTCCTGCATTATTTTATGTATTTATAACAATGTCATTTATTTTCAGCGAAAAAATAGGGTTTAATTTCCCGCTTAAATATGCGGAAATTATAGGCTTTGTTATTACGGTTATTGTGTTAATTTGTTTATTGGTGCAAATTAGAAAACAAAGTAATCGTTCTTAAAATTTAGTAATTTTTTCTTGTGTGCCTGCCACATATCTGGTAATATTCAAATATATAATTATTATAAGGGGTTTGTATGAAAGTATATAGTATTAGTAGTATAAATAGTGCCGGTAATTCACAATATTCTCCGGCAAAAAAAAGAACAGGGTTTAATTCTGTATCAAATACGGATTCAGTCAGTTTCGGAATGAGGGTAAATTACGGTGTTCCTGCTTCATTACCTGATATAATGCAAAAAAAAGTGGCAAATATCCACTCAAATATTGATTTTATACAAGAATTTTTTGCCGAATACACAAGAAAAAATCCCACATTAAGTGCAAAAATCAAAAAATTATATACTGATATAATTCCACAACGCAAATCCGCAATTTTATTCAAACTTCCGGATACCGACAATACTCTTGAAGTTATGAAAGGGCAGACAAGATCTAATATTTTATATATCAGTATAAATGATGACAGTCATTTGTATAACGGCATAATAGTTGACGGGAAAGACAAACTTATTGCAAATTATTTAAAAAAACATCCGCATATGCTTCCCGCCGGAATAAAATACATGAATGCGGAAGCTATGCAGAAAGCCGAGCCTGAAAAATTTATTAATCTTGCGGATGAAAAACTTCAAAACTACAGCGATTTTATAAGAAAAATTAAAAACGGTGAAATTCCGCTGTCAAAACAAGAACAATCACAGGCAAATAAACCCCTGAAAACGAAATCAAAAAATGAAACCGAAAGGAATATCACAAAAGCAAATAAAAATTCTAAAACAGATAAAAAACAAGAAAAAACAACTCTTACAAAAATTATTGACAGAAGACCGGAGGCAAAACCGGTTCATAAACCTCCGAAATTAACAAATGAAGAATTTTCAAATTACATAACCGCAAAATCAGAAAATATTTTAAAACAAATATCAAGCATGCTTAATCAGGATTCTTTCCCCGAACACATTACACCAATACGAACCAAAAATGGTAATGCTCTTGGGATTAAATTAAACACTGACGATGGCGGCAGCCTAAAGGTTGTAAGGAAAGCTATCGGAAGCTATGGCAGTTCTATGCCGTATTTGTCTTTTGAAAAAATAAATAAAGACAATACATCAAATTATATCAGTATAGATTTCATTTCAAATAAAATATTGCGTACAAAAGAAAAAGGGAAACCTCATATTTCAGCTGACCATGTTGTATATGAACTTACTCCTGATGAATTAAAAAGACGTAATATTGAAACAAAATTAGATTATTATATGAGCCAGATTTTTAAGGAAAATACCGTAAAGAATAATTCTATTCGGGATATTCCGGAACAAAGTTTCCCTCAAAATGCTGAAAAAATAGTAAAAGAATTTCGCGCGTTGGGAGAAAAAGACGGTAAAATTGCCGCAGAAGAATATTTTAAAGCATTTAAAACAAAGTTCACTATGGAACTTCAGGCTAAAATGAATGAGTTTAGCGAAAATACAAAAAATTTTATTGCACTGTTAAATAAATAGAATTAATTTGTATTTTTATTGTATAATTTTTAAATGAAAAAATTTGATGCAATATATTGTGATTTTGACGGAACAATAACAAAAGAAGATTCCGTTAACAGTTTTTTTGAAATGTATGCCCCTCAAAATTGGATGGATTCCGAAAAACTTTGGATAGAGGGTAAAATTTCATCAAGAGAAAATGCTGTTATTCAGGTCGGTTTATTAAAAAATGTTTCTCAAAAACAGCTTGATGATTATATTAATGCAATCGAAATAGACGATTATTTTTTGGATTTTGTTAACTATGTAAAATCAAAAAATATAAAGTTAACAATTTTAAGTGACGGATTTGATTTATTTATTAAAAAAGTCCTTGAACGGTATAATTTAGATATTCCTTATTATGCAAATAAACTTATTTATAAAGACGGAGAATTCAGTATAGAATTTCCTTATTACAATGAAAGTTGTGATAAAAAAGCAGGTATGTGCAAATGCCAAAAAGTTAAAGAAAACAGATTTTGTTACATAGGTGACGGAACAAGTGATTTGTGCATAGCATCAAGAGCAGATTTTCTGTTTGCATCAAAAAAATTGCATGAATATTGTAAAGAAAATAATATTAAGCATTCGTATTTTACATCTTTTTGTAATATTATAGATGTGTTAAAAGAAGGGACTGGTATATGATTAAAAAATTTATTTTGAGTTTAATAGTTTTTGTATTGGTATCTTTTGTTCAGGCGTCATTTGCGTGGGATGTTAAGACTACGGATGAGCTTCAAACAAGAATGAACTCTGTTGGTTTCAGAATTTTAAATTCCAACAGAATTGAGAACAGATTTACCTTTATGGCAATTAACAGAGTATATACAAGAGATTTTTGGACAGATGTAAGTTCTGTTAACAGAATTGTTTGGGTTAAACCTGTTGTACTTCCTTATATAGACAGTGATGATGAATTAGCTGCAATTTTAAGTCATTCAATAGCACATGGTGTTGACAGTTATGAAGGTATTTTCAGAGGTTACATTTCTATTTTAAATTATTGGGTTGCCCCTAATAAGTATGATTTAAAAGCAGATAAAGCCTCTGTAGATTACATGGTTAATGCGGGCTACAATCCTCTTGCCATAATTACAATTTTGAATAAAATTGGCAAACAATACAGATATGACGCATTTTCAAATCATACACTTGTATCAAGAAGAATGATGTTAATATATGAATACATTTATACAAAATATCCAAATATTCTTGTAGATAATGATTATAAAGACAATGTTTATTATCAAAATTTCTTGTTAACATCAAGAAAAAACAGAATGAAACTATTAGATAAAATAAATACTAATTCAAAAAAGAAAATAAGATATTCATACTAATATGAAAAAAATATATTACAGATTAATATTAATAATGTTCTTATGCTTGGCATTTTTTACAAATGCCAAAGCGTTTGCTTATGGAAATAAAATACAAATTGAAAATGAACTTTTACAGAGTGATTATTTCAAAAATAATTCTCAAAAAACTTCAGTTAAAAAGAAAACTCCAATCACAGACGAACTTTTAAATCCGGAATTATATAAAGAAGTGCCTTTCAGGCTGAGTGTTTATACAAGTAAATATGCAAATAAACCAATAACAGACAGTTTGCTGGAAGATAACGGTTTTATAGAAAACGCGAAAAAAACATTTCTGCCGAAAATAGATGTTCCGGATGATTATTTTATAGAAAAAAATATCGATTTGAGCAAAGTAAGAATAGTTAAATCGAAAAATAAGTATGATTTTACAAAGAAACTTGTTCCTATTGAAATAAAAATTGCACAACGCCTAAAGTCAACCCGAGGAATTTTTGAAGGTTCGACTATACCGTTTATCGCACAGCATGATTTTGAAATTAACGGGAAAAAATACAGCAGCGGAACTACAATTTTAGGCAGAGTGGAAACAATATCCGAATCAGATAAAATGGGAGTTCCTGAAAGCTTAAAAATAAGCAATTTTTATATACCGGATGAAAAAGAAATAGATCTGTCGGGTACAATTTCAAAAAATGGAGCAAACAGATCAATTTGGGTTTATCCTCTGTATCAGGCAGGAAATATAATTTTGTATGCTGCAGGTTTTGCTGTTGTACCAATTCATGGAGGAAGGGCAAAATTATCGACTTCAGAATCTTTTACGGTGTTTTATGAAACGCAATAGTTGTTAGATATACACGCATTTGTAAAAAATGGTTACAAAACTATTTATTTACAAAATTTTAGCGGTATTATAATAAAGTGTTACCTTATATAAAAATAAATGGATGAGAAAAATATGGTATTATTAGAAAAAGATCTTTTAGCAAATTTAAAGAAAATCAACAGCGAAAATGCTGCTGAAACAAACAGAAAATATGTATCTGACGAAGAATTAGCAAGTATTGATAAAGAATATTGCACTTACGGTGACAAAATTCATGCTGATGCTAATCCTAAAGTTTTCAGAGATTGCAACGGGGTATTTATGTATGATTCTGAAGATACCCCATATTTAGATTTAGAAATGTGGTTTGCATCTTGTAATTTAGGTTACAAAAATCAAAGAATCAGAGATGCTGTTGTTGATCAAATAGATACATTGCCGCAAATTTCTTCTCATTTTCAATATGATTATAAAGTTTTATTATCAGAAAAAATTGCAAAGGCAAATATAGAAAGATTTGGAACTAAAGGCCGTGTACATTTTAATGTCGGCGGTTCTCAGGTTATAGAAGACGCTTTGAAACTTATCAGAAATTACACCGGAAAAAGCAGAATGTTCTCATTCTACGGTGGTTTTCACGGACGTACTTTAGGTGCAAGCTGTTTAACAGCAGGCTACAGATATAGAAAACCTTTTGGACATTTTTCGGAAGAAGCACACTTTGTTCCGTATCCGTATTGTTTCAGATGTCCTTACGGTAAACATTGTGATTCTTGTAATTATTATTGTGTTCAACAATTAAGACGCGATTTTGAAGACAATTGTGCAGGTGTTTTTGACCATTCATCTAAAGAATGTGCAATGGGTGCATTCTTTGTTGAACCGGTTCAAGGTTCCGGCGGATATATTGTTCCTCCAAAAGGATATTTCAAAGAATTAAAGAAAGTATTAGATGACTTTGGCGTTCTGTTTGTAGATGATGAAATCCAAATGGGCTTCTACAGAACAGGCAAATTATGGGCTATAGAACACTATGATGTAAAACCTGATGTTATTACTTTTGGTAAATCATTAACAAACGGATTGAATCCTCTTGGCGGTATGTGGGCAAAAGAAGAATTAATCAGTCCTGAAGTATGGCCAAACGGCAGAACTCACTCAACCTTCTGCAACAACCCTATCGGTATGAGAGCAGGCTATGAAGTTATGAGTACCTTTGAAGAAGGTGATTTTGAAACTGAAGTTGCTAATAAGGGTAAATATTTCTTAGACGGATTAAAAACTTTAGAAAAGAAACATAAACGTATCGGTAATGTTGACGGATTAGGCTTAGCTTTAAGAATTGAATGTGTAACCGAAGACGGCTATACTCCTGATCCTAAGTTGCTTCATGATATTTTAGATGAAGGCTTAAAGGGTGATTTAACTTATAACGGCAAGAAATGCGGTATTATCCTTAACAAAGGAAGCCATTATAATAACACTATAACATTAGTTCCTGCTGTTACAATTTCTTATGCAGAAATAGACATGGCGATTGATTTGCTTGATCAGTTATTTACGAGGTTATCGTAGTGTCTTATAGCATAGACTTTGAGTTTCTTCACTCCGAAATTCAAGATAAGCAGAATAAAAAAGCTGTCCTGTTATTTCATGGTCTTACAGGAAGTCCGTTTGAAATGCGTAAATACGGCGACTTTTTGTTTAAAAACGGTTATGATGTTTTTTGTTATTCATTCCCCGGACATGGTGACAGAATTAGTGAAATTGAAACTGTTACCTGGACAGATTGGTGTAATTTTGCACAGGAAAAATATGATGAGTTGAGAAAAAATTATAATCAATTTTTTGTATCAGGTTTGTGCCTTGGAGCATCAATGGCAGTATATTTAGCGGAAAACAATGATGATATTACAGGAGTTGTGGCACTTTCTACAACTTTATTTCTTGACGGTTTTTGTATTCCTTGGACAATATCTTTACTTGGTTTTGCACTAAATACAATTGCAAGGTTTTATTATACTTTTCCGGAAGATGATTGTTTTGGTGTAAAAAACGAAAGAACAAGAAAAAGTTTAGCTAAAATGACAGCTAAAGCTGATATAGGTATGGACAATTATCCGTTAAACTGCGTGGACGGACTTTTAAAATTGTCTAAAAATGTCAGACAAAATCTTAAAAAGGTAACTTGCCCTGTTTTGTGTATTCATTCAAAATATGATAATTTATCAAGTCCAAAGGGTGCAAAAGTAGTATTAGACGGCATATCTTCCGATATAAAGAAATATGTTGAACTCAATGATAGTTATCATATGGTTTTATATGATAATGAGAAAGAGTTTGTAATGAATACAGTAAAAGAATTTTTAAGCAAATTTGTCTCTACTGCAGAAGAAAAAGAGGTCGTATGCATATAATTGTAACATCTGCAATCATTGTTAATATCTTTTCTATAATTGTTCTGTTACTTGGGCTTTTTTGCAATTTTGAGCAACCAAAAAATAAGGCAATTTTTGGGTATTGTGTTGTCGGTGCTTTGATTTTATATATTATTACATTAAGTATAGCTACAATATACAAACTTATTGTAAAACCCGATTTATATTGTATTCTTGTACTTTTATGCGTTATTTCGCCCTTTGTAATAGGAAAACTTGTCAGATTTGAAACTCTAAAAAAATATACAATTATTCAGATAATATGTTTTATTGTAAGCTTACTAGCTTTGGCAACTGTTTTTTAGCATATATTCATATTGCTCTTGTAAAATAGTATTTATGTTATTAGGGAGAATTTTGTTTAATTCTTCCGCACTGTTTATTTTTTTACCTTTTTTTAATGCATTTTGTAAAGCCTCAAGATTAGCAATTGTCCAATTGTTGCATGTGTATTCATCCATATTTTGCTGGTGTTTATTCGAAAAAATTATTTTTTTAATTTCTCCATTTGGAGAATTAAAAATCTGATTTTTTAAAATTTCCTGATATTCTCTAACCTGTTTGCATAAATTTGATAATGAATCCAAACAAAACAATGTTTTTGATTTTGGTTCATATAAAATTCCTATAGTATGTGAGTCTGATTTGCCATTTTTACCGAAAAAATTTCCATCAAAAGTTAAACGTGCGGGTTTTAATAACAATTCGTCAAATTTACGACCTTTGCATTTAGTCCAAATATGACTCCACGCATTAGCGATTGTTTTAGGGCTATCTACCGAGAAAAAAGCTCTTTTGGGAAACGATGGTAATATTCCGGAGTCTTTGCTTTTTAATAAAGCTAAGTTTATTTGATTCCCAATTTTTTCAAATATATTTTGTCTTGTGTCAACACCAAAAAAACGACTTGCCTCACTATTTTTATTAAGAGCGGCAGGCAAAATCATGTTTGGCTTTAGGTCCAAAAGGTTTTGGGTTATGGGTTTATATGATATAAAATTTAAAGTAACCATAGTATGCAAAAATTTTAAAACCCATAAAACTATTTTTTGCTATTTTTGTCCGGAGAAATCTGTTTTTATTACTTCCAAAAACCGTAACGGTATAATGCAGAATTTATTGCAGAAAAATCATTTTCTTTGAGAAATTTTACAAAACGCATATTATCTTTTTCAAACGGATAAAAATCAGATTTAAAAAATTTATTATAATCAATATCGAAATTAGCTTCTTTTATTTTGGCAACAAAATCTTCTCTGATTGAAGACTCGATTGTGCGCAAAATTCTGATTAAATTATTTGCATAGTGAGCAAAATGAATAGTTTTCAATTTATCATAATAGTTATTTTTGTGCAAAACCTTTTCGGCTTCATCAAATGCCCTGAACACATCAAATGCTTTCTTGTCAGAAAGTAAAGTTATTGAACCTTCTCTATTCATAGCATAGTAATAATACGGAACGGGTAAATATGTTATATTCTTTGCAATTGTATATACTTCCGCCCAATGCGGCCTATCCTGATTGTTTAAATTCGGAATAAATTTTATATCACGAACCAAATCCGTTAAATAAAACTTATTCCAGGTTGCTGTCGGAATAAATCTGTAAACAAAAGGCTCTGCGGTTTCTGCATTGAATGTTTTTTCACCATATTTTTCAACAATGTTTTTAAAATATAGAGTTTCTTTTTTATTGCCTTCTGCATTTCCATGAACAAAATCAAAAACAACAACATCTGCATTGCGTTTTTGTGCAGTATTATACAAACCTTCTAGGGTATTTTGGGCAATAAAATCATCTGAATCCACAAACATTGTATATTTGCCTGTTACAAGTTCTAACGCAGTATTTCTTGCAACAGACAAACTCTGGTTTTCCTGATGAATAACATTAATTTTTGAATATTTTTTAGCATAATCATCCAAAATTTTGCCGGAATTATCAGTTGAACCATCATCGACACAAATGATTTCATAATCCCCTTGAAATGTTTGATTTAAAACAGTATCAAGACATCTTGCCAAATATTTTTCAACATTATATACAGGTATTGTTACCGAAATATCCATAAGATGAGCATATCAAAACTAAAATTTTAAAGCAAGTAACAATATTGCATCATACTTGTTTAAAGGATATAATAAACTAACTGATTACAGTACAAATAAATATATATTATCCGGAGTTTCCTATTTATGTTTTATAAATTTATTAATTTTTTCAAAAACAGATCATTAGTATTCAAACTTAGCGCCAGTATTCTTTTAACAATTTTAATAGGCTCACTTTTGTTGAGTAGTTTTATATCAAACTATTCTAAACCATTGTTAAAAGAACAGGTTATATCAGAAGCGTATAAATCATTGGGCGAAGTAAATCATAACATTGCACAGGGTGCTGATATAGCTGAACAAACTCTTGTAAACACAGCCAGAATTTTGGAGTTAAAAAACAATGTAAGCAATAAAGATTTAGAAGTGCTGGCTCAGGCAGGATTAGAATCTATTACGGAACAGTACGGACATTTTTATGAATTTTTTATATATATTCTGCCAAAGCACAATGAATTGTCTAACGGAATTTTTTATTACAGTTATATAAAAAATGGCAAGATGCATACACTAAGCTGGAAAGAAACCGGATTCGCAAAAAATCGTGAATGGCTTAATTATGCACTAAAAACAGGTAAAATTCATTGGACTGAACCATATATGGCAGAAGATCCGAATGGAGATAAATTGTTATCCTCAAGTGTTTCTGTTCCTTTTAAATTTAAAAACAGTACAACCTGGGACGGTGTAATCGGAACATCAGGCAATTTGGATGCTATGCGTGATTGGCTCACGAACTATAAATTTGAAGCAAACGGAAAATATCTTTTGACATCTGCAAAAGGCTTATATTTAATACATCCGGATAAAAACATTGAATTTAAAAAAACTATATCTGAACTTGCAAATGATATTAATTCAAAACAGTTAAAATATGTAGCCAAACAGGTTAAAAACGGAAAAGGCGGTTTTGTAACAATGCCAAAATCTTCTGTTCATAACGGTGAAGTTGTTTTTGTTTATTCACCCATTCCAAAAACAAACTGGAGTTCATATCTGGTATATTCATCAGAAAATTTCTATAAACCTGTTAAACATTTTCAGCTGATTTTGTTATCAGTAACCGTATTTGGAATTCTTCTGCTAATTATATTTATTAACTGGATATGCAAATATACAACAAATCCAATTGTTAAATTATCCCATGTGGCAGAAAAATATGGTAAAGGAGAATTTGAAACAGAACTTCCGCCTATTGAATCAAATGATGAAGTCGGAATACTGACTCAGGCATTTTACACTATGAGAGATAACCTTTTAAATTTATTAAAAATTCAAAAAGAAAATGCCAAAGAAGAGCAAAAAAGAGCATCTGAACTTGAAATTGCAAAAAAAATTCAGGCTTCGGTACTTCCGATTAATTTCCCTGATACAAGTCATTTTGACATATATGCTTCAATGAAACCGGCTAAAGAAGTAGGCGGAGATTTTTACGACTTCTTTTTTATTGATGAAAATCACTTTGCATTTTTAATTGCAGATGTTTCAGGAAAAGGTATTCCTGCGGCACTATTTATGATGAATGCAAAATCTTTATTGAAAAGTAATCTATTAAGCGGCTATCCGTTGGATGTTGCTGTTAATAAAACAAATAATGAGCTTTGTGCAACAAATGATGCCGGAATGTTTCTGACCGCATTTATTGCAATATTAAATACCGCAACCGGCGAACTTGAATATGTTAATGCCGGTCATAATCCGCCTGCTGTTAAATTAAACAACGAATTTGAATATATAAAATCGGATTCTAATTTAGTATTATCTGCAATAGAAAACTATGAATACAAATCAGCAAAAATATTCTTAAAACCGGGAAATAACATCTTAATATACACAGATGGCGTAACAGAATCACAAAATACAAATGAAGAATTTTACGGAGAAGAAAAGCTTCTAAAAGTCTTAAATGATAAAGATAAAGGGAGCCAAAATACAAAAGAAATAATTAAAAATACAGAAGCCGATATTAAAGATTTTTCAAACGGGGCTTCCCAATTTGATGATATTACAATTCTTGACCTTAAATATTTAGGCTGATTTAACTAACCTGCATTTCTTTTTCAAAACCAAATAAAGAACTTACGGATTCATCATCATGAATACGCGAAATTGCCTGAGCAAGCAACGGTGCCACAGATAATTGTTTTATATTTGACGGCATTTTGTCCATATCTAAAGGAATAGTATTTGTAACAATACATTCAGTAATAGGAGCAGATGAAAGTCTTTCAATAGCCGGCCCTGAGAATACAGGATGGGTAGCACCTACATAAATATCTTTTGCTCCGCGGGCTTTCAATAATTTTGCAGCTTCACAGATTGTACCGGCAGTATCAATAATATCATCAAACATTAAACAAACTTTGCCCTCAATGTCACCGATAACATTGGTTGCAATTGCTTCGTTATGTCTATCTCTGCGCTTATCAATAATTGCAATCGGACAATCAAGTTTTTTTGCAAAATATCTTGTTCTGTTAGCCCCGCCCATATCAGGTGAAACAGCAACCATTTCTTCAGGTTTTATATCCAAATTCTTGATATAATTTGTTAAAATAGGTGCTGCAAAAATGTGGTCAACAAGAATATTAAAAAATCCCTGAATCTGACCGGTATGTAAATCCATTGCAAGAATTCTGTCTGTTCCTGCCGTTGTTAATAAATCTGCAACCAATTTTGCCGTTATTGCTTCACGACCGGAGGTTTTTCTGTCCTGTCTTGCATACCCATAATATGGAATAACTGCTGTAATTGATTTTGCACTTGCCCTTTTAAATGCATCAATAATAATTAAAAGTTCCATGAGGTTTTCATTTACAGGATTACATACAGGCTGAATAATAAATACATCATCTCCTCTGACACTTTCTTTAACCTGAACATAAATTTCACCGTCTGAGAAATTTTTAACAACCATAGGTCCTACAGTCGTACCTAACTCATCAGCTATTTCCTGAGCTAATTTCGGATTAGAACGTCCTGCAAATAATTTAATATCATGATTCGGACTAATTGCCCTTTCTAATTCAGGATAAGTCATAGTTTCAGTTACAGCCATTTATATAAATCCTTTCCACACTCACAAGAACATGTGTAATTATATTACCTATAAAGAATTACTACAAGTTTTTTTTAAGTTTCTTTAATTATAAATATCCTAAAAATATTTTTTGCGAAAGGATAAATACTTATTTTTTTAATAAGCGTGCCGCATTTTGATATCTTTTATATGTCTCCATAACTTCTTGATAACCGTCCATATTTCCTTGCTCAAGATATTGTTCTTTTGAATAATTAAGATCTTGGAGTGCTGAATCTAACATCGTAACAGATTTAAGTTTCACCGCATAGCCCATTTTGGCAAGGGCTCTATAATAAAATGCTCGAGGATTTTTAGATTTAAGTTTTATAGAAACAGTAGCATCATCAATTGCTAACTTTTCATCGCCTTTACGAGAATGCAATAATGCTCTGATGCAGTACAATTCTGCATTTGATTCTGAGTTTTTATTATTAATTTCAATTGCTTTAGCTGTATCTGAAAGAGCGCCATCAATATCTTCAAGTCGCATTCTCGCAATACCCCTATATTGATAATAAGAAGCAACCGGCTTAGAAGTATATTTTATTGCAGAATTAAAATCACTTAAAGCATATGTGTTTGCATTATATTCATATAAATATATTAATCCTCTCAACGCATAAATAGGGGCATTAGTTGGAGATATTTCAAGCATTTTGTCGTAATAACGTAAAGCCATAACATAATTACCAGATTTATCAGCTTCAGCCGCTTTGTCCATTAATTCAATCATATTATCAATTTCTATATTTTCGCTGCTTGACTTATATTTTTCAATATACGAACTTGTATTATTTATAGTCTTATTATATTCTTCCTTCTTGCTGATATTTCTAGCACAAACACAATTGCAAAAAGCAATAAAAATAAATATTACAAATAAAAACTTTTTCATAATTACCCCTTAATTTTCCAGGATTCTTTTCTGAAAAGAACCAAAAATGGTATTATTTCCAGACGCCCTATAAACATATTCGTTATAAGAATAATTTTTGTAATAACCGACATGCTTGCATAATGTCCAAAAGGCCCGATTACATGTCCCAAAGCAGGTCCGACAATGCCCAAAGAGGCGATTGCAGAAGTTCCGCCAATAACAATGTCATGTTCTATACAGGTTATTACTATTGCAGAAACTACATAAATTAAAAAATAAATTCCAAGGAAAAATATAGTCTGCTTAATGACATTATTAGAAACCCCGACCTTATCAATTTTTACACTCATTACAACATTCGGATGCAAAATTCTGTATAATTCATTTTTCATATACTTAAATAACAAAAGCCATCTTGTCATTTTAACACCGCCGCCGGCAGAACCTGAGCAAGATGATAAAAACATTGAAATAAATAACACAATTTTGGCATTCAAACTCCAGTAATGATAATTTTCACTTGAACTTCCCGTAGATGTTGCCAAAGATAATACCTGATAAAAACCTGCACGCAAACTGTGTCCGATAGTAAAATGATTTTCAAAATATAAAATAGCAGATAACACTAAAGATACAAATACAATTATTTTTGTATATAATCTGAATTCCTCACTTTTCCAGAAAATTCTTGGATCAAGTCTTGTAAGTACCTTTGACTGAACAACAAAACTCGCACCTGCAATGAACATAAAAACAAAAACAATATAAATAATAGCGTTTGAATGATATCCTCCAATGCTTTCAGGATTAGGTGAAAAACCACCTGCAGCAAGAGTTGACATTGCATTGCATATACAATCAAACGGATTCATGCCTGCAAAATACAAACACACAGCGCACAACAGAGTTAAAACAGTATAAACCAACCACAAAGCTGAAGCCGTATTTCTTATCCTTGGGGTAAGTTTTTCTTCTGTAGGCCCTGTAGTTTCAGCAAAAAACATCTGTCTGCCGGCAACAGCAAACTGGGGCAATATCGCCACGAACAAGACTATAATCCCCATACCGCCCAGCCATTGAGTAAATGACCTCCAAAACAATAATGATTTTGGAATATTAAAAGATGTTAATATTGTTGCACCGGTAGTTGTAATTCCGGAAACCGCTTCAAATAATGCATCAATTACACTAAAACCGTTAAATACAAAAGGAATAGCGGCAATCACACCAAAAAGAACCCAAGATAAAGCCGCCACAATTAAGGCTTCCGAACGCTTTATATCATTTAAAGTATCCGGATCAACCCGCTTATGGTCTGCCCATTGCAGAATGTAACCAACACCGACAGACAATAAGCCTGCGAATAAAAAAGCAGCGGTACAAGACCATTCTTTATAAAAAATTGAAACAAGAAGCGGTACGAATGACATATAACCGACATCCGCCAAAATAACACCTATTGCATTTGACAAGTAATTTAATCTCATCTTTCGACAGCCTTAAAGTATTCCTTTATCTTATCCGCATCTTCAGCTTTGGTAAATACAATCAAAATATCGTTACACCTTATCATAGTGTCGCCTTTCGGAATTATTACATGGCTTCTTCTTTGTATAACCCCGATAATTGCCGGCGCAGGCATTCTGATATCTTTAATAAGTTTCCCGTCAAAATCAGCTTTCACAGGCATTTCCAAAACTTCTGCTTCCCCTTGTTCAACTGTTGCAAGAATATCAACATCAGCTTCGTCTAAATCATTACGAACTTCATTGATTGCAGAAGTTTTAGAAGATACAGCAATATCAATTCCGACTTTTTCAAACAACGGAATATTCAAAACTTTTGAAACACGGGCAATTACACGTTTTACACCAAGCTGTTTTACAAGCAGAGAGCATAAAAGATTTCTCTCATCATTATTAGTAACGGAAATCGCTACATCACAACTGCCTATTTCTTCATCATCAAGAAGTTTTAAATTTGTGCCATCTCCGTTTATTACAAGTGTTGAATTTAATTCCTGAGATAAAAATTCACATCTGTCATAATCTTTTTCTATAATTTTTGCTTTTATTTTCATTTCTTCAAGGTTTTTTGCAAGCATAAAACCTACATTACCGCCGCCGATAATCGCAACAGATTTTACCTGCTCTTTTTCATGGAAAAATGTACCGGCAAGAATATCCAAAGAACGAGATGTTCCCATAAAAATCAATTTATCATCGGCATTTATTTCTGTTAAACCGTTTGGAATAAATAATAATTCCCCTCGTTTAACACCTACTATGACAGTATCTTTTGTAAACCCGCAATCTTTTACCATCTTGCCCACAATTTCAGATGTAGGTTTAACTCTGTATTCCAAAAGCCTTGCCTTACCGTTTGCAAAATTTTCAACATCCAATGCATGTGCAACCGTAACAATTCTGAATAACTCCTGCGTTAAAAGTGCCTCCGGCCATATTACATTATCAATAAAAAAGTCTCCAAAATATTCATTAGCTTTGTCTTGTTCCATAGCATTTTGGTATTCTTTTTTAGACACAAAACATATTGTTTTAATACCGCTCACCTTCTTTGCAGCAAGACAAGCTACAATATTTGCTTCATCAAGATTTGTGCAGGCTATAAAAGCATCTGAATTTAATATATCAGCTCTTTTTAAAATTTTTATGTCAGTTGCATTACCCTGAATAAAACTTATATCTAATTTATCAAATTCTTCGGTTCTGTTTTCTTCTTTATCAATTACAGTAATATCACAGTCTTCGAAAAACTCTGTTGCAAGAAGACATCCTATTTCTGTCGCACCGTATATAATTATTTTCATAATACTTTACCTAACCGATTAAACCAACCATTGCAAATAATCTTACACATACAAATAAAACTACTCTGTCTAAAAATATCAAAGCAAACATTGCTATGACAGGAGAAAAATCAAACGGTCCGATAGGTGGTATGAATTTTCTGAATAAGTCCAAGTATAAATCAACCGCAGATTTTAAAAGCACCAGAAATTTGTTATTATTCCAGTCTAAACCCGGAATCCATGTTAATAAACATCTGACACAAATCAGAAGCATATATACATAAAAACACATATCAATTGCTTTTAATAATTTTAAACCTATCATTGATTATTCTCCTTATCGGAATTTTCTTCCTTATCCGCCGTATTATCCCCCGAACCGTCAAAATTTGCAACCTCTTGTTTTTTCATTTTTTCAAAAAATTCTTCTGCCGACATTATATAAACAGGAGGTTCATTGTTAAAATACTTATCATACAGTTTATGTAAACCGATTGATACCAAAACAACGGTAATCATTAACACCATCGGACTGAATGAAAACCCAAAAACAGGAGGAATCAAATAAAATCCGGCACATTTAAAAATATAATGAAACAGAGGATAATTCGGGTTTATATTTGGCACCAGCGATAATATACACGCACAGACTATAAAATATAAATATAGATTTATAACCCTGTCAATAAAAATTATTAGTTTACCAAGTTTTTTAGATTTATTCATAATTTCCTTTTACATTAAAAATCAATTTTAGTGGAATTTTTACATTCACACCTGTCAGTTTCTGCCGGAATTTTCTCTATCATTTTAAATAAAAGAGATTTTAAATTTTCTACATTGCTGTTAAATACTTTCAATACACTTTCATGCGAAACAGGAGGAACATCTCCGACTAAACCCGCATCATAATCGGTGATTAAAGAGATATTTAACGGACACATATTTAATTCTTTCACTAAATATGCTTCAGGATAAGCCGTCATATTTATAACCTGCCACCCTTGTTTTGTAAAGAAAGCAGATTCTGCTTTTGTAGAAAATCTTGGGCCGTTGACTACAACAACCGTTCCGCCGTCATGAACAGGAATATTTAATTCTTTAGCAGTTTCAACCGCGAGTTTTCTGAGTTCAGGACAATATGTATCGGCAGGTGAAGGATGTTGAACAACAGGTCCTTCAAAAAATGTTGATTTTCTACCGTCTGTCCAGTCAACAAACTGATCACAAATCACAAAATCGCCCGGTTTTACTTCCTTTTGCAAACTTCCTGCCGCACATGGCGAAATTACTCTTTTGCAACCCAAATGTTTCATAGCCCAGACATTAGCCCTGAAATTAACAAGATGAGGAGGGATAGAGTGATTTCTGCTGTGACGCGGCATAAAAGCAACTCTGTGAGGCCCTATTTTACCTATAAATACACTGTCGCTCGTTTGTCCGTACGGAGTATCTATTTTTACTTCTTCAATATCCTTTAAAAAACTGTAAAAACCTGAACCGCCAAAAACACCTATATCTGCTTTATCCAAAATTTCCATAATATCTCCTTATTTTATATAACTTATTCTTGTTAAACTATTTTACAACACTTGAAATAAATATACAAATTTTGTAATCTTAATTTGATTACATAACAGGATAGTTTCCATATTTAAAATTATGTGATAATATATAAATGATATAAGTTTAGATAAGAGGTTAACCTAATGAAAAGTAATAAATTATTTGCATTGATACTGATAATATCTTTATTTGCAGGCGGAAGTGTTGCAAAAGTGTATTCCCAAAGTTCCAATTCCGGAATTTCCGGAGCAGTTGCCGCAAATTCTCAAGTGCAGTACACAAATGTCGGAGCATTAGATGTTGTAGCAAATCCGTTCAGATATTTACACAGAAATATTAAAATAAGAGGCAAATTTGATAAATTCTCTACATTAGGACTTGACTATCCGCCGGCATTAAGACCGTCAGATAAATATATTTCATTTTTAATTCAAAGACCTGATGTTATAAACCATAACATTCCTCTTTCCGAAATGAAAATTTTTCTTAAAAAAGAAATTGCCGAAAAACATATTGATTTAGATGCCGGAGATGAAATTGAGTTTTGCGGCAGAGTTTTTTCAACAGCTCTCGGTGATACATGGATGGATGTAGATTCCATTAAAGTAATCTTAAAGAAAAATCCTCCGAAAGAAACAAATAAAGAAACAACCGAAGAAATAAGTAAATAAACAAATACAATCTGATTATTGCATTGTATTGTATAGATATTCTTTTATCTGCTTATAAAAAGGAGTCATATGGAAGTAAATAAAAAAAAGTTTTTAGCTATACATGGTCATTTTTATCAACCGCCGAGAGAAAATCCTTGGCTGGAAGCGATTGAACTTCAGGAAAGTGCATCTCCGTGCCATGATTGGAATGAGAGAGTATGCAGTGAATGTTATACACCAAATTCTGTTTCGCGTATTGTTGACAGCAGAAATAAAATTCTTGATATAGTTAACAACTATACGAGAATGAGTTTTAATTTTGGCCCGACACTTTTATCCTGGATGGAAGTATATGCTCCGCTGACATATGAAAGAATTATAAAAGCTGATATAGACAGTCTTTCTGAACACAACGGACACGGAAATGCGATTGCTCAGGTATATAACCATATGATTATGCCGCTTGCAAATGAACATGATAAAGAAACGCAGGTAAAATGGGGCATAAAAGATTTTGAATATCGTTTCGGCAGGAAACCTGAGGGGATGTGGCTTGCTGAAACGGCAGTTGATGATGATACATTAAAAGTTTTGGCGGATAACGGAATTAAATTCACAATACTTTCACCATATCAGGCTTTAAAAATAAGAAAAGAAGGAGCAAATGAGTGGCAGGATGTAAGCTGGGGAAATGTTGACCCTGCAAGAGCATACAAATATACCATTAAAAGCGAACCTTCAAAATTTATATATTTATTTTTCTATGACGGTGCAATTTCGCGTTCTGTCGCATTTGACGAGTTATTAAAAGACGGAAATAAATTCATTAAAAGACTTAGTGACGGCGTTTCCGATTCAAGAGATTACGACCAGCTTGTGAATATTGCAACTGACGGAGAAAGCTACGGTCATCACACAAAATTCGGAGATATGGCTCTTTCATATGTTTTGAAAATAAAAGCAGAAACTGAAGGTTTTAAAATTACCAATTACGGCGAATATCTTGCAGAATGCGGAAGCGAATACGAAGCAGATATAAAACAGGCATCTTCATGGAGCTGTTTCCATGGTGTAGGACGATGGAAAGAAGATTGCGGATGTTCTACAGGCGGTCAGCCGGGATGGAATCAGAAGTGGAGAAAACCTTTAAGAGAGGCTTTAGATTATTTAAGAGACAGACTTGCGGTAGTATTTGAAAATGAAGGTAAAAAATATTTCAATGATGATGCGTGGGAAATCAGAAACAAATATATTGATGTTGTCTTAAACAGAAATAACGCAACAATAAAGAATTTTCAAAAAAATAATTTCAGATCTGATTTAACGGAAACTGAAAAAGTCAGAGGGATGGAATTACTTGAAATGCAGCGCCAAACAATGCTAATGTACACAAGCTGCGGTTGGTTTTTCAATGAAATTTCCGGACTTGAAACAGTACAAATTATGAAATATGCGGCTCGTGCAATGCAGCTTGCATCTAACTTTAGCTCAGAAGATTTTGAAACTCCGTTTTTAAATATTCTCAATGAAGCAAAAAGTAATATTAAAGAATACGGCACAGGAAAAGATATTTACGAAAGATGGGTTAAACCATCGGTTGTAACCCTCAAGGAAGTCGCTTGCCTGTGGGCAATATCTTCACTTTATCAGGAATTTGAAGAGGATGAAGATGTATATTGCTACAGTGTAAGACGTAAAAATTATTATAAAGCAGAAAAAGGCAACTCAAACTTTGTTGTAGGAAATATTGAAGTAACATCAAAAATTACTCTGCAAAAATCGAATTTAGTCTTTGCGCTTATGCAATTCCCTGACGGAGATTTTCACTGTGCAATAAAAGAATATTCTTCAAATGATGAATTTAACGAATTAAAAAATTCTCTTGTCAGAACATTTATGCTCTATCCGCAAACCGAAATCATCAGAGCTTTAGATGAAAAATTCGGGAAAGAGTATTTTACACTAAAAAATATATTTATAGAAGAAAGAAAGAAAATTTTGCAAATACTTTTGAAAGATCAACTCAAAAAATTTGCAAACCGCTACGAAGAAATGTACGATCAGGGCAAAAGCTCTATTTATCACATGCAAAGTCTTGGCTTGGAAATTCCTAAAGAATTTAAAATCTCTGCAGGTTATACCCTCAGCCACAGATACAATGATCTACTTGCGGACAGCAACGGATTTGTAGAAGAGAATATCATTCAGCAAATTATGGCAATTAATTTTGAAGCGAAAAAAATGGATATTGATATAGACAAAACACCGTCTAATAAGAATTTTGCAAGACGAATCATTACAAATCTGAACAGACTGACAAAAAGTTTTGAAGCAAGACAGGCAGATGCAATAGTAGAACTTTTTGAAATTATCGAAAAATTAGAACTCAACATTGATATTACGGAAGCTCAAAATATTTATTACAACAAGATTTATCACCGTATAGGAGATATTCTTGAAAACAATATTAAAGAGCCGGGAGAAAAAGAACTTGAATTTATCAAACTTCTTTTGACAATAGGAGAAAAGTTAAATATCAATGTCGATTTTTACCGTATGAAACTTGATAAAATGGTAAGTGTTTAAAATGAAATCAAAAAAGATATTAAACATCATCAAACGACTATTTTTTATAACAGTGGGTGCAATAATAACAGGTTTTGCCCTCGGAACATTCATGTCGCCAAATGAAATCATTGACGGCGGAGTAATCGGTGTTTCGATGATTTTGAGTAATGTATATAAGTTAAATCTTGGTTTGCTCATTATAATTTTGAACCTGCCGTTTATTCTTATGGCATGGAAGAAAATGGGTACAAAATTTGTACTGATGACAGCATACGGAAACATAATTTTGGCTCTTGCCACAGATTATTTTCACAACATAAAAGCGACAGGAGATTTGCTTTTGGCAACAGTTTTTGGCGGTATTATTCTGGGTGTCGGAGTCGGAACAATACTTAAAAACGAAGGCTCACTTGATGGAACAGAAATTTTATCGCTGTTAATTTCAAGAAAATTTGGGGTATCTCTCGGGGAATTTATACTAATAATAAATATTTTTATATACGCAGCTGCCGGATTGGTTTTCGGCTGGGAAAGTGCAATGTATTCCGTATTAACCTACTTTATAGGTTCAAAGGTTATCGATTTTGTCATAGACGGATTTAACAGTTCAAAATCGGTAAGAATTATCAGCGATAACGCAGGAGCTATCGGAGAACAATTGATTGAAAGACTTGATATAAGTGTTACTTATCTTCAGGCAATAGGCGGATATACAGGGGCAGACAAAGATTTAATATACTGCGTACTCTCAAGATTAGAACTGCCGAAAATGTTAGACATCGTAAAAGAAATAGATCCTAAAGCATTTGTATCTGTTGTAAATGTGCACGAGGTTTACGGCGGCAGATTTCACAAAAAATAGTTGTCTGCCATAATTTAATAAACATTACAGCAGATTCATCAGCTTCAACCAAATAAACCATTTGATTTTTAAGTTTTTTAATAGTAAAATTGTTATGGATTGTTGTTTTATACAACAGTTGTGGGTTAATATAATATAAAAATGAATAGGAGCGAGAATGGTAGAAGAAGGAAATTCTCGTAAAATCGACACAAGAAAACTGGATAACATCATCGAATCATGCGGTGGTGACAAATCTCATTTGATTGCGATTTTACAACAAGTTCAGGAAGAATATAAATACTTGCCTGAAGATGCATTAATTTACATTGGCACAAAGATTGAGGGTTTATCTCCTGCAACGGTTTACGGAGTTGCAACATTTTATGCCCAATTTTCTTTGGACCCTAAAGGAAAATATGAAATTAAAGTTTGTGACGGAACAGCATGCCACGTTCGTGGCTCAATGCCTGTTTTGAACGCAATTAAGGCACATTTAAAACTTGAAGAAGGTAAAATGACCACACCTGACGGATTGTTTTCTCTTGAAACAGTAAGTTGTCTTGGGGCTTGCGGTCTTGCACCTGTTTGCGTTATTAACGGAAAAGTTTATCCGCAAATGACCTCAGATGCAGTAAAAATCGTTTTGGACACTCTTTTAAAACAGGAAAGAGGTTAAAGATGGCAAACTTAAATATTGATATTAAAAATGAACAACAAAGAGCTCAGGAAGAAATAAAAAAACAAGGCTTCAGAGTTCTTGTATGTGCAGGGACAGGATGCGTTGCAAACGGTTCACTGCAGATTATTGAAAAATTTAAAGAATTAGGTGCTGATGTTTCCGTAATGTCAGACTATGACAAAGTAACAATTGTTCCTACAGGCTGTCACGGTTTTTGTGAACAGGGTGTTCTTGTCGTATTCCCTGATTTAGACCTGACTTATGTAAAAGTAAGATTAAATGATGTTGAAGAAATTTATGAAGCACTCAAAAATAATCAGGTTGTTGAAAGACTTTTATACACAGACCCTCATACAAATGAAAAAATACGCAAAAGTGAAGATATTAATTTCTATGCAAAACAAACAAGAACAGCTCTTGCAAATTGCGGAGAAATTAATGCGGAAAATATAGACGAAGCAATAGCTGTAAGAGGCTATGAAGCATTAGCCAAGGTTCTATCCGAAGGCAATCCTGACGGTGTTATTGATGAGATAGTAAAATCAGGATTAAGAGGAAGAGGAGGCGGAGGTTTCCCTACAGGTATGAAATGGAAATTTACCGCAGCTAACAAGGGCGGAAAATCTTATGTAGTATGTAACGGTGACGAAGGCGACCCGGGCGCATTCATGGACAGATCCGTTATGGAAGGAGATCCGCATAAATTGTTAGAAGGTATGGCAATCGCAGGTTTTGCGGTTGGTGCGGATGAAGCATATATTTATGTTCGTGCGGAATACCCTTTGGCTATCAAACGTTTAAGAAAAGCTATTGCAGATGCAGAAAGCAGAAACTTCCTGGGTGAAAACATTATGGGTTCGGGTTTTAACTTTACAATCCATATTAAAGAAGGTGCAGGAGCTTTTGTTTGCGGTGAAGAAACCGCACTTATTGCATCTATTGAAGGTGAAAGAGGAATGCCTCGTCCAAAACCTCCATTCCCTGCGAATAAAGGTTTGTTTGGAAGACCAACATTGATCAACAATGTTGAAACTTTGGCAAATGTTCCTGTAATCATTCTTAAAGGTGCAGATTGGTTTAGCTCAATGGGAACTGAAAAATCAAAAGGTACAAAAACTTTTGCCCTTACAGGCGAAGTTAATAACACCGGTTTAATTGAAGTTCCTATGGGTACAACTTTAAGAGAAATCGTATTTGATATCGGCGGCGGTATCAGAGGCGGAAAGAAATTTAAAGCAGTACAAATCGGTGGTCCGTCAGGCGGATGTTTAACAGAAGAACATCTTGATATTCCTATGGATTACGATAATCTTATCAAAGCAGGTGCAATGGTTGGTTCAGGCGGTCTTGTTGTAATGGCGGAAGACACCTGTATCGTTGAAGTTGCAAGATTTTTCATGAACTTTACACAAAATGAATCTTGCGGTAAATGTGTACCATGCAGAGAGGGTACAAAAAATATGTTAAAAATCCTGCAAAAGATTGTTGCAGGAAAAGCTACAATGAAAGATTTGGATTTATTGGAAGAAATTGCTCAAACCATTAAAGACGGTTCTTTATGCGGTTTGGGTAAAACTGCTCCTAATCCTGTTCTTTCAACACTAAAATATTTCAGAGATGAATATATTGCACACATCAAAGATCATAAATGTCCTGCCGGTGTATGTACAGCAATGAAAAAGGTTGTTATTCAGGAAGATCTTTGTAAAGGTTGTACTAAATGTGCAAGAAATTGTCCGGTCGAAGCAATTTCAGGTGAAGTTCGTCAGCCGCACCACATTGATCAATCAAAATGTATCAAGTGTGAAGCTTGTTTGAAAAATTGTCCGTTCAAGGCAATTGTTTTGGAATAGTAAAGGAAAATAATTATGACAGATAAAAAAACATTAATAATAGAAGGTAAAGAGGTTGAATTTACAGACGAGCCTAACCTTTTAGAAGTCATCAGAAAAGCCGGTATGAATGTTCCAACATTCTGTTATCGTCCTGATTTAACTTCTTTTGGTGCTTGCAGAATGTGTGTTGTTGAAGTTGAATATCCAAACGGAAGAAAAATAATCAACTCATCCTGCACAATGCCGCCTGAAGCCGGAATTAAAGTATATTTGAATACCGAAAAGGTAAGAAGAATAAGAAAAACAGTTCTTGAATTGTTACTTGCAAACCACGACAGAAAATGTCTTACTTGTGACAAATCAGGGGACTGTGAATTACAAAAATATTCAGAAGAATACAATATTAAGGAAATTCGCTTTCCTGATAAAGCTGAAAAGGATTACTTGCCAATTGATGATTCAAGCCCTTCATTTGTTCGTGACCCGAATAAATGTATTCTTTGCGGTGCTTGTGTAAGAGCCTGCTCAGAATTTCAGGGACACTCAGTCTTAGGATTTGCAAACAGAGGTTCTAAGACAGTTGTTGAACCAATGGCAGGCAGACCAATCGGTCAGGTTGATTGTGTAAACTGCGGTCAATGTGTTGCGGTTTGTCCGACAGGTGCATTATCTATTAAAAACGAAATAGATAAAGTATGGGACGAAATTAACAATCCTGAAAAAACAGTTGTTGTCCAAATGGCTCCGTCTGTTCGTGTTGCAATCGGTGAAATGTTCGGACTTGAACCGGGCGAAAACACAATCGGGAAAATAAATGCAGCATTGAGAAAAATTGGTTTTAAATATGTATATGATACAAACTTCTCTGCAGACTTAACAATTACAGAAGAAGCAACCGAATTTTTAGATAGATTAAAATCAGGTCAAAATCTTCCTATATTCACTTCATGCTGTCCTGCATGGGTAAAATATCTTGAAATGATGCACCCTGATATGCTTAATCATCTTTCAAGCTGCAAATCTCCTATGAGTATGATGTCATCTACTTTGATTGACCTTGTACCAAAATACAACAATGTACCTAGAGAAAATCTTGTAATTGTTGCTATTATGCCTTGTACAGCAAAAAAATATGAAGCAAAACGCGAACAATTATATACAGATGGCAGACCAGATACAGATATCGTTCTGACAACAAAAGAACTCGGTGCTATGATTAAAGGTGCAGGAATTGACTTTAAATCCATTGAGCCTGAAGGGAACGATTCACCATTCGGTGAATATTCAGGAGCAGGTACAATCTTTGGTGCTTCAGGCGGTGTAGCGGAAGCTGCTGTTCGTACAGCTTATGAATACGCAACCGGTGAAGAACTTAAAGATGTTGATATTAAAGAAATGAGAGGAACTTCTAATCGTTCAAAAACGGTTGAGCTTGACATCAAAGGCACTAAAGTTGTTGTTAGAGTTGTTTCTACTCTTAAAGAAGCGGAAAAAGCTCTGCAGGAAATCAAAAACGGAACTGCAAACTTCCATATGCTTGAAGTTATGGCTTGCCCGGGCGGATGTATTAATGGTGGAGGACAGCCTAACAGCCACAATGATTCTTCTATAAAAGGGAAACGTGCATGCGGACTTTATAAAGAAGATTCAGAACTTCCTGTAAGAAAATCTCATATGAATCCGTCTATTCAAAGACTTTATAAAGAAGACTTTGAACATCCGGGTTCTCATAAGGCTCACGAACTGTTGCATACAACATACAGAAACAAACACAACGGTTCATACAGAGATATTTAATAAAATACTTAATATTATAAAAAAGTGCAGTTGTAAAAACTGCACTTTTTTGTTTTAAAACTAATCTAATAATTTTTAACGCGTCTATAAAAATATGCCTGAGGATGAGCACAAACAGGACAAATTTCCGGAGCTTTTCCTCCAATAACAATATGTCCGCAGTTTGAACATTCCCAAACCGTATCACCATCATCTGTGAATACAAGATTGCCTTTAACTTTTCTTAAAAGCTCTCTGTACCTGTCTTCGTGTTCTTTTTCAATTTTTGCAACTTCTTCAAATAATTTTGCAATATCGTCAAAACCTTCTTCCTTTGCGGTTTTTGCAAAAGACGGATACATATTTGTATGCTCAAACATTTCACCATCAGCAGCTTCTTCAAGGTTTTTTACGGTATCGCCTATACCATTCAATAATTTAAACCAAATTTTTGCATGTTCTTTTTCATTGTTGGCTGTTTCTTCAAAAATCTTACTTATCTGCACATAACCGTCTTTTTTGGCACGTGATGCAAAGTAGGTATATTTATTTCTTGCCTGAGATTCCCCTGCAAATGCCGCTAGTAAATTTTGTTCTGTTTTACTGCCTTTTAATTCTTTCATGTTTTAACTCCTTTCATTTTTATCTTTTAAATAAACTTTTGCTAATTCTATATCTGAAGGATAAGTGATTTTAATATTTTTGTAATCCCCCTCAACAGTATAAACACTATACCCCAACGCTTCTAACATTCCGCAGTCATCTGTATAGTTTTGACCTTTGAGTTTTTCATGAGCAGCCTTTATCAAATCATACTCAAATGCTTGAGGAGTTTGAGTGTTATACAATTTTGAACGGTCGATTGTTCTTATAATTTTACCGTTTTCATCCACTTCTTTTATTGTATCGGTGGTTTTGGTCATAACTGAAACCGCTTTTTTATCAACAACTGCTATTTTTACTTTTTCAATTATTTCTTTTGAAATAACAGGTCTAGCTCCGTCATGTATTAAAACATAATCACAATTTATCGAATTTAAACCGTTATAAACCGACTCCTGACGGGTTGCACCACCTTGAGTAAATTTAATATCAGGAAAAATATCTTTTAAATATTCCCCGCCGCAAATAACTATTTCATCAATATTTGCACCTAAAAAAGCTTCTACAGTATATTTTATAACTTCTTTTCCGTCAATTTTTTCCAGTAATTTATTTTTTCCATAACGGCTTGAACTTCCGCCGGCTGTAATAATTGCTCCAAATTTCATGATTTAACTCCGAAATGATTGTAAATTTTTTTTTCAACTTCTTCTTTTGTATAAATTTTTCCGTTTAGCTTTACACCTAAACCCTCTTTTACAGTTCCTATTTCAATACCTTTGGGGTAGTCTTGCGGTACTGTTGCAACAATTTGGTAATCTTCACCACCATAAAGAATCAAATCCTTCCAGTCATCAAACTGCTCAATTTCTTTATCATAAGGTATTTTATCAAAATCTATATCCAAAAGTACACCGCTTTCATTGGCAATAGTTGAAAGTGCATCCATCAGACCATCTGAAGTATCCATCATGGCATATTTACCTTCAACATTTTTTGAAATATTTGCGGCAAATTCAACCTGCGCCCTTGGTTCAAGATGTGCTTTTACTAACTTTTCACACCCGTTTGGCAATAATCTCAACCCCGCAGCACTTGAGCCGTGCACTCCTGACACAATAACTTTCTGTCCGGTTAATGCTCCGGAACGGCTTGAAATATTACGTTCGTGAGTTTTACCAATCGCACAAACAGAAATATATATTTTATCAGAACCCGTAATATCTCCGCCGATTATTTCTATATTATCACCGCAAGCCTTTTTACACCCTGAATAAAATTCTTTTATAAAATCTGCATCTATATTTTCAGGTAAAGATAAAGAAACGGTTAAATATAACGGCTTCCCGCCACTTGCCGCAATATCGGAAATATTAACCATAACAGATTTATACCCCAGCTGAAACGGAGCTATTAAATTCTTTTTAAAATGCACATCTTCTACAAGACTATCCTGAGAAACCACAATGCACAAATCTTTTAAATATGCGCAATCATCCCCGATATATTTTGAATTTAAAATATTTTTTATAACTGAAATAAACTCTTTTTCTTTCAATTTGCCACCTGCTTCGGCTTTGGGAAGAAAATAATCCCTAAACTATATCATGCCCGATAAGCGAAATAAATTCGTTAACAAGGGTATCATTCCACTTTTTACCACTATCAGATTTGATTATTTCTATAGCATCACGCACAGACATCTTTGCCCTGTAAGGTCTTGCCTCAATTAATGCAAAGTATTCATCAATTATCAAAATAATCTGAGAAGTAATCGGTATTTCTTCTTTTGATTTATTGCTCGGATATCCGGTTCCGTCCCAGTTTTCATGATGGTATTCAATAATAGGCAGGACATCCTGAATATAAGAAATCGGTTTAAGTATTTTTTGAGCGGCAATTATCGGATGATTTTTAATTTTTTCTCGCTCTTCATCTGTCAAAGGAGTTGCTTTTTGCAAAAGTCCCGGTGAAATCATTAAATTCCCGATATCATAAAGAAGAACTGCCACACGCAAATTATCAACTTCTTCTTTTGGAAGTTCAAATCTCTTTGCCAAATTTACCGCCATCAGAACTTTACTTTTTACAACACCTTCTTCATGCATAGGGTTATAAAGTTTTGTAAGCATATCAGAAACCATATACAATGCTTCCTGTTTCATTTCACCCTTGTCTGCAGAATTTTTAAGTTTTAGACATAAATCTTTTGATAAATTTTGAGCCATAGGCACACGATTTTTAGATAATATATCAATAAATGTATTGACAGCAACCTCCTGCCAAGAGGTTTCGGATATAGGCTTTGCAATCGTAACCTGATTTCTTCCGTTTCGCTTTGATGCATACATTGCTTGGTCAGTAAGTTCTAACAATTCTTCAACATTATTAGTATGAACAAGATAGGTCGCAACACCCAAACTGCCCGTAATATGTCCTATTGTTTCTATTTCGGTACTTTCAATAGCCTTTCTTATACGTTCTGCAGCAGCCGCTGCACCTTCAGTAGAAACTCCGGGCAACAAAACATCAAATTCTTCACCGCCTATTCTTGCAGGGACATCGATTGAACGCGCATTGGATTTTAAGATATTTGCAATAGTAGTAATTGCCAAATCACCATACGAATGGCCATATGTATCATTTATTTTCTTTAAGAAATCCAAATCTATACCAACAATAGAAAAATGCTGGTTATTACGTTTTGCACGTGCAACTTCTTTTTCCAAAGCTTCTTCAAAATATCTTCTGTTATATAATCCCGTAAGAGCATCTGTAACAGCTTCTTTTTTAACAGCCTGAAACAAATCGGCAATAGTTATTGCCATTTCAATTTGTTTTGCAAACAAACTCAAAAAATCGGTTTCAGTAAGCGCAAGTTCATCTCTTGAAGAAAATACGCAGAACCATCCGAATTCTTTTTCTCTTGGCAGTAAAGGAATAACAATTACTGATTTTATCGGTTGATTAGTCAAAATCTCAGCAATAGTTTCTTTAGATAATTCAGGTAAAATAGCTTTTAGCGACAAATCTAAAGAACGAGTCTGAATAATTTTTTTCTGTTTCAAAGTATCTGAAAAAATACTGTCATGATCATAATTTAAACGTCTTGTCTGAATCGCCGGAGAACCTACAATATGGTTAAGCCTGTCAATAAGATTATCGGAAGACTGTGCAATTATACGGCAATATTCTCCGTCTGCATCCTGATTTTTTCTTATAATCGCACAATGCATATACCCGAGTTCACCCTGTGTACTGTTTACAATGGCTTCCAGCACATTTTCAAGCGGGGTGGAAGAATTCATCATATCCCATATATGCTGAAGGGTTAATATTCTGCGATTTGCATCATTTAATTCAGAAGTTCGTTCTGCAATTTCTTTTTCTAACTGAAGGTTACGTTCATATATTTCTAAATAATCGCGCCTTTCGTTGTATATATTATTTTCAACTTCTGATACTTGTCTTCTCAGTTCTTTAAACTTATCTATAAAACCCATAAATATACCAAACTTGCTCTTAGACAACAATTATAACATTTCAGGAAACAAATATCAATATTTTACATTATTTTTGATATAATTAGTTTCAAGCAGGAGAGTATATTATGAAAAAAAGAATTTTGGCAGTTGTTTTAATGGCACTTATCTTTGTTACCGGATTTATCCTGAGATATTTGTATATTGATGCTCCGCTTTGGTATGACGAAGCTTGTTCGTGGACAACAGCCATTAAATCTTTCCCGTCTGGAATTATGAATAATCTGCTGAATGATGATTTACAGCATACTCCGTTATATTTCTTCTTACTGCATTTTTGGATAAAAATATTCTCTCAAAGCGAAATATCTATGAGAGTTTTATCTTTAATCTTTAGTACATTATCTTTGCCGTTAATTTTTATGATAGGCAAAAAATTATTTACACCTAAAACAGCAGCTTATGCAACAGCGGTATGCTCTGTCAGTCCGCTTTTGGTACTATTTTCAACAGAAGTAAGAATGTACCCTGTAGTTACTTTTTTAATACTTTTATCGGTTAATTTTTTAATAGATTTTGAACAAAAAGGAGAATTGAACTCTCTTATAAAAATGACTGTTACTAATATTCTTATTCCGTACACATTTACCGGAGGAATATTTTATAATTTTTCTTTATTAGTCTTATACCTGATTTATCTTAATCAAAACAAAAAAGAAAATATCCGCAAATTTATACCGGCTCAAATTGTTGAATGGACTGCACTGGTTCCATTTTTTGCAATGATTATTCATTATGCAAAAACAAGATCTCAGTTTATTGTAAGCCACGAAGGTACTTTGCATTTTGCTGATATTGTAGATACTTTAAGAAACTTTTTTGGGGCTACAATAACGCCGAATGTTTACTGGCCGTCAGGTGCAACATATACTATTGATGCAATGTTTACCATTTTGGTCATCATTCCATGTGTTTATTTTATATACGGATACATCAAATCTTTAAAACTTTCGGATAATTTTAAAAAGACACTGGCTAAAATCTTCGGTTTATGCTTTATTATGGCAATAATTTTTTCAGCTTTTAAGGTAAATATTTTTACGGCAAGATACATAGTCTACATCTTGCCTGTTATATTTATTTTATCGATTGAAGGAATTACAGAAAATTTAAAAAAAGTCCATGCACATTTATTTTTGATAATTTTTATATCCGCATCATTAATCTTCAGCATTTATAATGCAAAAATAATTAAAATTAACAAAGAAAATGCGTTCAAAAGTCCTGCAATTGAATGTGCAAAAATTGGATTAAATTACAATGATGTTGTAATTATGCCTTTTGGCTCTGATGCGCCTTATTATTTTAAAAACGCAACCGATCCTGTTATATTTAATGCCGATTTTCACAAAATTGTAAGAAATCCGAATGGAATATACTACGATAAAAGCAAACAAAAAGAACTCACTTCAAATGACAAATACAAATTTATTCTTGAAAAGATAAATGAAGACAACATATTTTCAGACAACTTTTATAAATATTTTGAAAAAAATGTTACTAATAAAGTATCTTCAGGCAGATATGCCGTTTTAATTATGTACGGCAGCGACAACAATATTTTACAACCTATTCAGAATTTAAGGCAAAATATAAGAAATGAAGAAGATGTAAAAAATAAAACACTTTATACAATGTTTTCAAAATACATGTGCGATATTGCAGCTATGCTGAATATGAATTTTAACTTCATAAATTCTTTCAAAAAAGGCAATTTCACGTATTACATCTATCAGAAAAAATAAACATCCAAACGAAAACAATTATTAAAAAATAATAAATTTTGTTTATTTATAAGCATGTATAACTTATAATATTGTTAATGCGTTATAGTTAGTCAGGAGGAAATTATGAGCGAAGATAATTCTAATCCGTTCAAGAATGAAGAAATTGTAAAAGACGAAGAAATAAAAGAAGAAACTGAAGAAGCAAAAGAAACTTCGGAAGAACAAACTGCCGAAAATAGTGATAATAATGATAATCTTCAACAAAAATATGATGAACTAAATCAACAATATGTGCGATTAATGGCAGATTTTGATAATTACAGAAAACGTCAGGCTCAGGAGCGTGACAGTCTTGTCAAACTTGGTACTGAAACAGCCCTGACAAAACTTATTGAAGTGCTGGATAATTTTGAAAGAGGACAAAAAGCACTTGAGGGAGTAGAAGATTGCGAAAAAGTTAAAGAAAGCTTTAATCTTATACAAAAACAAGTTTATGAAACACTCTCAAAAATGGGGCTTGAAGAAATTAAAGCTGTCGGAGAAGAATTTGACCCTAATTTTCATGAAGCAGTTATGCAAACTCCGACATCAGAGCATCCTGAACACACAGTTATAGCCGAATTGCGTAAAGGTTACAAATATGGCGACAAAGTGTTAAGAGCAACAATGGTTAATGTTGCCACAGCAGAATAATTGTAGTATAAATGTAAATAGCAAAAAATAGCAGGGATAAAAAATAAAAAATGTCAGATTACTATGAAATTTTAGGGGTACCAAAAGATGCCTCAAAAGATGATATAAAATCGGCTTTCCGTAAAAAAGCAAGGGAGTTACATCCTGACGTAAACAAAGCTCCGGATGCGGAAGAAAAATTTAAAGAACTTGGAAAAGCATACGAAACATTATCAGATGATAACAAAAGAGCAACTTATGACCAATATGGGGAAGACGGCTTAAAAAATGCCGGATTTGATACAAACGGTCCGTTTGCAAGCGGATTTGGAAATCTTAATGATATTTTTGAATCATTCTTTGGCGGATTCGGAGGTTTTGGATTTGGACATCAGGATCCTAACGCACCTCAAAGAGGCTCTGATTTAAGGTACGATATTAAAATTAAATTTGAAGACAGTGCGTTCGGCATTGAAAAAGAAATCAAATTTAACCATCTTGAACAATGTCCTGATTGCCACGGAACAGGTGCCAAAGCAGGTTCTTCGCCCGTTCAATGCCCGCAATGTCACGGTTCAGGACAGGTTCAACATGTTACAAGAACACCATTAGGGAATTTCTCACAAATTTCAATGTGCCCTCACTGTAACGGAACAGGACAAATAATAAAAGATCCATGCCCGACATGTTCAGGACAAAAAGTGATTTCAAAAGAAAGAAAAGTAAATGTAAAAATTCCGGCAGGCGTTGATACAATGTCAAAGATGAGAATATCAGGCGAAGGCGACTGCGGAATTAACGGCGGTCCTAACGGTGATTTATTTGTGGTAATACATGTTGAAAATTCTAAATATTACAAACGTGACGGCATACATGTATTTACAGAACTTGAAATTTCGCCGGCGCAGGCTGTGCTTGGGGATTGTGTAAGAGTAAAAACACTTTACGGAGAGGAAGAAATAAATATTCCGCAAGGTTCTCAGCATGGTAATATTATAAAAATAAAAGGTGCAGGAATACCGGTAATTTCAAGACCTAGCCAAAAGGGTGATCATATTGTAGTATTAAAAGTACACATTCCGACAAATATAAACGATATGGAAAAACAATTATACAAACAATTATATGAATTACAAACAGGCAAACAGGCACAGCCTGAGAAATCTATTATGTCAAAAGTTAAAGGAGTTTTTAAATAAATGAAAAAGTTTTTACTGGCAATAGCAATATGCTTAATGACGGCTACAGGAGTTATGTGTGCAGAAGTTCCGCAGGAAGTCAAAGATTTTATAAACAAAGATTTTCCGGAAACAAATTTCCGTTTTGACGGGGCAATCATATTGCCTGACAACACAATGTATCTGCCTCTTTTTCCGTCAAAAGCAGAAAAAGTTGAAGAAGTAAAAATTTCAGAAATATATCCTACCGGAGAAACAATGAAAAATAAACCGGAAATGGTTATACTAAATAACAGATATGCTCTTTTAAAAGTTATAAACATAAATGGTAAAAAGACAGTAATAGATATGGCGGAATTTCCTGAAGAAATCCAGTCTTCATTATTACCTCAGGAAATTTTACTTCCAAAGGGACTTGTTATTCCAAAATCCTTAGAGGGTATAATCGGGGATATTGATGTCACAGTTTCAACCGATACAGGATTGAGAATTAATAATCTCCGTACTGTTAACAAAAAAACAACTCCTGTCAGCGAATTGGATAATAAAAGTTTTTATATTGCAACAGGAATGAATAAAAATATTCAGGTTGTAAGTTCTGATTCCAAAACATCAGCTTATGCCCTTGAACAAAATGCCGTAATCAATGATATAAAATGCTATGACGGAAAATTTTTACTTGTTACATATTTTGACTCAAAAACAATGAATGTTATTTCACTTATGGATGAAAAAGTTATAAAACAAGTAAATTTTGAAACTATCCCTGAACAAATAATCATTGATAACAAAAATAAAATAGCATACATTTCATCAGGCTCGGATTCAAGTATTTATGTATTCAGTCTGGAAACCATGACATTGAAAAAACAACTTAAAATCAACGGAAAATGCGACAAGTTAGTGCTTTCGGAAGATTCTACAAAACTTTTTTATGTTGACAGACTGGAAAATGCAATATGGTCTATTGAAATAGATAACAACTACAAACTTAAAAACATAGGTATTTTCCCTAATATTTCGGATATTGCATTTACTGATGAAAAAATGTATATCGTAAGCCGTACAAGAAACAGACTTGCCATTGTTGATTACGGTTCAGATGTACTGATTAAAGAACTTCATGTCTGCGAAAAACCGGTAAGATTATATATTAAAGACAAAGATTTATACATCCTTGGTGCATCCGAAGATATAATGGAAGTTCTCAATACGGAAGAAGATGTTATAACAGACATTCTTTATTTAAAAACCGATTCTTTTGCAACTAATATCACTCCTATTGAAAACAGCGATTTAATTATGGTAACAAATGCAAAAGCAGGGAATTATTCTATAATTGATACCAATACAAAAGATATTATAAAAACCAGCCCGCTTGATGTTCCTGTAAGGGCAATCGTTGTAACAGATAAAATTCAAACGATAAAATAAATAAAATGACAAATATTATTGAAACATTTGACAATACAACACAAGAAATTTTAAAAAGCCTTGAATTAACGCAGAAAGAATTTTGGAATATTTCAAGAACGACTGCGGAATTTATGTATAACCTTATTGTTGACGGTAATATAAAAAGTGTTATTGAAGTTGGAACTTCAAACGGATATTCCGGAATTTGGCTTGGCAAAGCATTAAAAAAAACAGGCGGTAAACTCACAACCATAGAGTTTTATGACAAACGCCTTGATATTGCTAAAAGTAACTTTGAAAAATGTCAGGTCGCCGATATTATTACAACAAAAAAGGGAGATGCCGCAACAATACTTGAACATCTGCCCGATAATTATAAAGTTGATTTTGCTTTTGTTGATGCAAACAAAAGACAATATGTGGATTTTTTCCGACTAATTGATCCGCATTTAATTCCGGGCGGATACATTGCATGCGACAATGTAATTTCACACGCAGCAAAGGTTCAGACTTTTTTAGAGGCTATCGAAAATAACCCTGATTACGAAAATGTGGTTTTGCCGCTCCCTGCAGGCTTGTCACTTGGCAAAAAACTGAATAAAAATATGTAATATTATTGTAAAAATACCTTGTAATATAGCCGTTTATATTGTATCATGCAGGTAGCTTGATTTTGATTAGGAGAAAGTATTATGAAAACTTATGAAGGTAAGCTCGTAGCATCCGAAAGTGATAAATTTTGTATTATTATTGCAAGATTTAATGATTTTATCGGAGCAAAACTATTATCAGGAGCTGTTGATGAATTAAAAAGACATGGTGTTAAGGAAGAAAATATAGAAATAATCAGAGTTCCCGGAGCTTTCGAAATCCCTGTTATTGCTCAGAAATGTGCGTCTTCTAAAAAATATAGTGCCGTAATTACATTGGGTGCAGTAATCAAAGGTGCTACACCTCATTTTGATTATGTTTCAAATGAAGTAGCAAAGGGAATTGCACAAGTAAGTCTTAATACAGGTGTTCCTGTTACTTTCGGAGTATTAACAACCGATAATATTGAACAGGCAATTGAAAGAGCAGGCACAAAGGCAGGTAATAAAGGTTCTGATGCTGCAAGAACTGCAATTGAAATGGTTAATTTAATAAAAGAGATATAGTTTTTTGCATAAAGGAGTATGAATATGAGCGAAGCAATTACAGAGTACAGAAACGAGAATACAAAAGATATTGATTTATTATCAACAATTGATATGGTTCGCAAGATGAATGAAGAAGACCAAATTGTTGCAAAAGTTGTTGGTGATGTTGCACCGGATATTGCTTACGCAATAGATATGATAGCAAAATCCTTTTTAAAAGGCGGAAGATTATTTTACTTCGGTGCCGGAACTTCAGGCAGACTTGGAATTTTAGATGCTTCAGAATGTCCTCCGACATTCAGCGTGGATCCTTCAATGGTACAAGGCAAAATTGCAGGTGGGAAAGATGCACTTTTAACAGCAGTTGAAGGTGCTGAAGATAATTTTGACGCAGGTAAAGCAGATGCATCTGTTCTTTCGGAAAGAGATATATGCGTTGTAATTTCAGCAAGCGGAAACCCAAAATATTTACTTGGAGTTCTTGATAAAGCTGATGAAATAGGATGTGCAACAATTGCGGTTACCTGTAACTCTAAAGGAAGAATTGCTCAGGAAGCAGGTCATGTAATTTGTACTGAGGTAGGTCCTGAAGTAATTGCCGGTTCAAGCAGATTAAAAGCCGGAACAGCTCAAAAAATGGTATTAAATATGCTTTCAACAGGCTCTATGATAAAAATAGGAAAAACTTACGAAAACTTTATGATTGACTTAAAAGCAGTTAATGAAAAACTTAAAGACAGAGCCATAAGAATTGTTTCACAAATTGCAGAAGTTACAAACAGTGATGCTTTAGCAGCATTATTAAAATGTAATTGGGAAATAAAAACTGCAATTATTATGATAAAAATGAAACTTGAAGCAGACAATGCAAGAACAGAATTAAGAAAATACGGCGGAGTTTTGAGAAAACTAATCAATGCTGAAAGTACTGTATAATAGCGGGACAGGAGGATTGCGGAAGATGAAATTAACAGTTTTGGGAGCAGGATGCTGGGGACTTACACTCGCATGGCTTTTAACAAATAATTTTGATCAGATAACAGTTTGGGGCAGATCGCAAGATTTAAGTGAAGATTTAATAAACAACAAGCACACTTCAAAACCTCTTGAAGTTCAGCTTGATCAAAAAGTTGAAATAACTTCTGATTTGACTCACGCAATAAATGATGCAGATATAATCCTTTCGGTTATTGCGACCTCCGGAACTCGTGATGTGTGCGAAAATCTTAAAAAAGCAGGCATTAAGCCTGAACAAATCCTTGTTAATGCTTCAAAAGGTATTGAATTACCGTCATTAATGAGAATGAGCGAGGTTATAAAAGATGTTTTACCGGAACAAAAACTTGTAATTTTATCAGGTCCTACTTTGGCAAAAGAAGTATTACAAGGTAAACCGACAGCGGCTTGTGTTGCATGTGAAGATATAGAAACCGCAACTTTTGTTCAAAAAGCAATGAATGTGGCAGACAAATTCAGACTTTATACCAATACTGATGTTATCGGTGTTGAACTTGGAGGTAGTCTTAAAAATGTAATTGCTATCGCATCAGGTTTTGCGCACGAAATGGGTTTGGGTGATAACTGCTCAGGGACCTTGCTCACAAGAGGTATGGCTGAAATTGTAAGAGTAAGTATCCAACTGGGTGCGAACCCTTCAACTTTATACGGCTTATCAGGAATGGGAGATTTAATCGCAACTTGCTCATCTCCTATGTCAAGAAATTATACTGTTGGCTCTATGCTTGCAAAAGGCAAAAAAATCAATGATATATTAGCAGAACTTGGCTCTGTTGCAGAGGGTGTTAAAACTTCAAAAGCAATCTGCGAGCTTGCCAAAAAACTTGATATTGAAGTTCCTGTATCAAATGCAATATATGAGGCGGTTTATACTGATATTACCCCGCAGGAATTGTTATCAAAACTTATGAACAGAAAACTTAAAGAAGAAGAAAGATACGTATAAAATGAAATATGCAGTAAGATACCTTAAAAATACATTTTATCCTTTAGATGTTGCAGATAATGTAAATTTGTCAGACGGTCAAATGGTTATTGTACGCACGGAAAAAGGAGAAGAAGCTCTAAAAGTTTTTGTTGTAAATTCCAAAATAAAAGAAATTTGGGAAAAATCAAAACAAAAACCGGATGCCCTTCCGCTGTTAAAAGTTATGACTCAAAGAGATTTGCAAACACTTGATGAAATAAAAAAAGAAGAAGTTACTGCATTTTTCAAATGTCAAAACCATATAAAAGAACACAAACTTGTTATGAACCTTGTTCAGTGCCGTATTACATTCGACAAACGCAAAATAACATTTTACTATACAGCACCTGAAAGAGTTGATTTTAGAGGTCTGCTAAAAGATTTAACACAGACATTCCCAAGAGTAAGAATTGATTTAAGACACATTGGGGTAAGAGATGAAACTTCTATTCTTGACGGTGTAGGAATCTGCGGACAACCATTCTGTTGCGGTGGATTTTTAAAAAAATTCCCTACAATTAATATTAAACTTGCAAAAGATCAGGGTATGCCGATTGCTCCGGGAAAAATTTCCGGAACATGCGGAAGATTGTTGTGTTGTCTTAATTACGAATATTCAAACTATATTGATGCCGCAAAAGGTATGCCTCCTATCGGCTCATCTGTTATGACAACGGAAGGACTTGGAAAGGTATGTTATTTGCAATTTATGAGCGGAAAAGTTGCCGTAAAAATGGAAGACGGAAAAACAAAAGAATTTAACAAAGAAGATATTGAGATGGTTGATGCGGAAGTAAATGTTGAAATTGATACAAATATGTCTAATATCAACAATTACAGCGATGACGATTCAAACATTGATATTAAACAACTCGAAGACGACCGCAACAGCTCTACGGGTAATATTTAGTTAAAAGGATAAATATTTATGGGTTTTTATTTCAGAAAAAGCATTAATTTAGGATTATTCAGAATAAATTTTTCAAAATCCGGCATAGGAATATCCTTTGGAATTAAAGGTTTGAGAGTTTCTAAAAATGCGAAAGGAACAACAACTCTTTCTGCAGGTAAAAACGGTCTGTATTACACTAAAACACTTTCTTCCAAGAAAAAGAAAACAAAACCTAAAGACTAATTTACTTACTAAATAAAAATTTTAACCTTATTTTTAAAGGTAAAGATTTTACAGCCTGAGTTATTGTATCTTTATCTGCACCCAAAGAGTATAATTTTTCTCTTTCATAATGATGCTTATATATTAAATATCTTATAGTATTAAAATTATATTTAACAGCTTTGGATTTGTGCATAGTTTCAAGATATTTGTGAATATCATCTATTGTATAAGGGATATTTTCGTTGTTCAAAATAGAATCAATCGCAACAGCGGTACTATTTTTACCGTCTTGCTCAAAATATTTTATGCAGGTATATAAAAGACTGTCTAAATCAGGGCAATTAGATATTCCCAGAGCTTTCATCGCATCTTTCGGAACATTTTTCGGTTTTGCATAAACATTCCAAACTTCCTTGCTCTTTTGGTTTAAAAACTTTTTGGCTTTCGCAAACTCTTCCAAATGTCCGTATTCTTCTTTTAATTGCTTTACCGTACAAGGTGAATTTTTGTCAATCGCATCTGCCAACTTTTGAGTTATAATTCGCTCAAGCTTGTCATACAAACCTTCATCATTGTATAGTGCAATACTGCCGTATGGATTGTTCGGATTATTACATTCTAAACAACGGCTTAGTGTTCGTGATGTTGACTTAAATTTTGGAAATTTTTCATCACGATTATTTATAATACTATTGCAAATTTCTTCTACAGTTTTACCCATAAAAATAACTAACCTTTACCTACATATTAATAAAGTATTTTTATCAAAAAAAATTGCCTGAAAATTTATAATTTATTTTCAGATAATTAATTGTTTTTACAAAATTTAACATATATTTCTATATTCATCTTGCAAAAAAGTATTTTTAAGGTATTATAGTTGATGTTAAGTATTAGCCGAAAGGAATATAACTATGGCAAAACAATGTGAAATATGCGGAAAAGCTCCAAGAAAATCAGCTGATCGTTCTTTTTCAAATAAACAAAATGTTCATACTCAAGAACCAAATTTACAGACAGTGAAAGCTGTTGTAAACGGTGCTACTAAAAGAATCAGAGTATGCACTTCTTGTATAAAAGCAGGAAAAGTTCAAAAAGCTGTATAACAAATAGCTTTTTAAGATTTCAAATTTATTAAAAACGACTTATATATAAGTCGTTTTTTTTGTTAAATCATACATTTGATTTATCCCAAAAATTTAAGATATGGTACAATATATACTATGAAGAAGATTTTGGTATTTTTAATTATATTATTAGTAAATATATTCACAGCTTCCCCGAGCCACGCAATAAAAATAGGGTTGCTGACAGCTGTTGACAGAGCCGGTGTAGGAACAGACATTGACGGAAGAATGATAAATGTTCATACCAATAAAACTGCATCCATTGTAAACGGTATGAAAGGTTACTATCTTATTCCGTTCAAAAATGAAATTGCGATAGAAAGTAATGGCAACATATACCTGCTTAATACGGATGCAGTTGTTTTAAGACCAGATAAAGACGGATTTGTCAGTACAAAAGGCAGATGGTACAGAGGAAAACTTTTAATAAAAAATATCAACGGTAAACTAACAGTCATAAATGATATTAACCTTGAAGATTATATTAAAGGTGTAGTTCCGTCTGAAATGCCGTCATCTTGGGAAATAGAAGCATTAAAAGCACAGGCAATCGCAGCAAGAAGTTATGCACTGGCAAATCTTGGCAAACAAGCAAAATTCGGATATGACCTGAAAGATAACACCGAAGATCAGGCATATAACGGTGCAGGCGCAGAAACAGACAAAACAAACAGAGCCGTAGAAGAAACCGAAGGTTTGGTATTAACATATGATATGAAAATAATCTCCGCATACTATTCCGCATCTGCAGGCGGAATGACCAATACTAATGCGTGGGGAAGTAATGTTCCATACCTTCATTCAGTATTTTCGTTTGATGACAATGTCGCAAAAAACGGTCATGGTGTGGGTATGAGCCAGCACGGAGCTAATAATCTTGCAAAACAGGGATACAACGCATACCAAATTCTGCAATATTTTTATCAAAACGTAAAATTTGCTAAATTAAATAATCCAATGTAAAATGTCTTTATAGGATTTTGCATATGAAATTATTATTTAAAACTTTTGAGAAATATAATATTAATGATTGGAAATTATTAATTAGGATTATTCTTTACACGATTTTGATATTTTTCTTGTTTACAATTTATTACGCAAATAAATATTTAATAAATAATTAGTAGGGTGCGATGTTTCGCACCAATTTAATATGTTATAATAGCAACATGAGTAATTACAGAAGATATTTTGTGCAGTTTAACAATCCTGTATTCATAACAATTCTTACAAAAAACAGGCAAGAAATTTTAGTTGATTATATTGATATATTAAAAGAAAGTTTTAATTTATCTCTCAAAAAATATAATTTTCAATTTATTGCCGGTGTAATTTTAAAAGACCATTGCCATATTTTAATATATTCTAAAAATCCTGATATTATACCTAAAATTGTTCATGATATAAAATACAATTTTACAAAACAATTACCAGAAGAATTAATCTCAAAAATAAAATTAACAAATAGTGAAATCAAACGTGGCGAAAAGGGAATCTGGCAAAGACGGTATTATGACCATATAATAAGAGATGAAAATGATTTGTACCGTCATTTGGATTATATCCATTATAATTCTGTTAAACATTATAATATTGCACCAAAAGATTGGAAATATTCCTCATTTAATAAATTTGTAAAAAATGGATTTTACGATAAAGCTTGGTATAATGTAAATGACAAATACAATATAAATAATTTAGATTTAGATTAAATTGGTGCGAAACATCGCACCCTACACCAAATATGATTTTAATAATAGACGAAAATTCAATAGATACAAGATTAGACATATTCCTTTCAGAACTTTATGACGGGATTTCACGTTCTAAAATTCAAAATGCCATCAAATCAGGTAAAGTAACCGTTAACGGAGAAGAAAAAAAATCTTCATATAATCTTAGAATTGATGACAGAATAGAATTTGAAAACCTTACCCCTGAAAAAGTAATCTCGCTTGAACCTGAAAATATTCCGCTTGAAATTGTTTGGGAAGATGAAAATATGGCAGTTGTAAATAAACCTTCGGGAATGCTTACTCACCCGACTTTTATTGAAACATCAGGCACACTTGTAAATGCACTTTTATACAAATACGGAGAAAATTTGTCAGATACAAACGGTGAATTCCGCAGGGGAATAGTACACCGCCTTGACAGAAACACATCAGGATTAATAATGATTGCCAAAAATAATCAAACTCATGAATATTTGGCAAATTTAATAAAAGAACACAATTTAACAAAAAAGTACCGTGCAGTTTTAAAAGGATTTTACCCTAATGAAACAGATATTATTTCTGAACCCATCGGGAGAAATAACCTAAATCCTAAAAAAATGGCTGTAAGACCTGACGGGAAACCAAGTTTAACCAAATTAAAAGTTCTTGAACATTTTGGAAACGAAGCCACTTATGTTGAATTAACGCTTGTAACAGGCAGAACTCATCAGATTAGAGTTCATACTTCTTATAAAAATCACCCTGTATATAACGACACCATGTACGGAGCAGGGGAAGGAAAAGTTAAAACTCAAGAACAGGTATTACAATCATTTTATTTAAAATTTGCAAAACCATTTTCATCACAGATAATTGAATTAGAAACAGAGCCTGACGAAAAACTTACAAAGGTTCTTAATTACTTTAGAAACAGGAGAGTTTAATATATGAAAAAATTATTTTTCTTTTTAAGTCTGATAGTATTATTAACAGTAGTTTACATTGCAATAATCAATACAAATACAACGGTTAATATAAATTACCTTAAAGGCAATAATCTCACCTCTGACCTTGATATAACTTTAAAAACATCAATATACACTCTGGCAGTTCTTTGTGCGGGTGTATTTTCAGGAGCCGGAGTTGTCGCATTATTTTTGGGAATACAAAAAGATAAAGTAAAAGCATACAAAAGAGAGCTTGAAAAGTCCTCTGTATCAGGAGAAGCTAACGCATCAAAAGTTGACGTTCTTGAAGCAAAAATCAAAACTCTTGAAAAAGCATTCAATTCAGTAGTTGATGAAAGAACAAAACTTGAATTACAAATAAAAGACTTAAATACAGAAATTGACAACCTCAGCAAGAATAAATAATTATGATTACAAAAACGAAATTAGACAAACTTGCAGAAAAATACGAAAGTCCTGATTTTATAAAAGACGATCCTGTTCAGTTTGTTCACAGATACAAATCGAAAAAAGATATTGAAATTGCGGGTTTTATAGCCTCTCTGCTTGCATACGGAAGCCGAAGCCAGTTTATTAAAAAGCTGAATTTTTTATTCGACAATATCGCACAAAATGAACCCCTAAATTTTATCCAAAATTTTGAAAACGGGATGATTGGCGATTTCAATTATCGTTTTGGCAAACCAAATGATTTTATTTCTATTTTTGAAATAATGAAAGCTTTATACAATACAACAGAAGGACTTGAAGAACTTTTTGCACACGGCTTCAAACAAGGAAAAATATTTGAAACCGTAGTAGATTATTTCTATGCAAGAGCAAACAAAAATGTCGGGCAGGGATTTTATCATATGATACCAAATCCGCATAATAACGGTGCAATGAAACGTATGTGTATGTATTTAAGATGGATGGTTCGCAAAAGCTGTGTTGATGTCGGTATTTGGGATTTTATGAAACCGTCTGAATTATACATTCCGCTTGATGTTCACGTTGCAAGAATTTCAAGAGAAATGGGTTTATTAAAACGAAATTCAAATGATTTTAAAGCTGTAATTGAACTGACAAACAAACTAAAAGAATTTTGCCCGCAAGATCCTGTAAAATACGATTTTGCAATGTTTGGCTATGGAGTTAATAATAAAAATGAAAATTGATAAATTTAAAGTAGAAGAATGGTTTAATAAATACGAGCATAAAGCTGTTTATGATTTAGCAGACACCTGTGTTGAATCATTGTCCATTAACAAACTTCTTGAAATTGCAAAAATAAAAAGTACAGATGAAGTTTTTTCAAGAAAACTGAATTACGGAGATATACACGGTTCGGAAAAACTGAAAAAACTTATTTCTGATTTATATGAAAAACAAAACCCTCAAAATATTACGGTAACTCACGGAACAATAGGGGCAAATCAACTTGTAATGCTGACTTTAATAGAGCCAAAAGATAAAGTTGTATCAATAATTCCGACATATCAGCAGCATTATTCTATTCCAAAATCAATAGGAGCAGATGTTAAAATATTAAAACTGAAAGAAGAAAATAACTGGCTTCCTGAATTAGACAAATTAGAACAGCTTGTCAGCAATAATACAAAAATTATTTGTATGAATAACCCGAATAATCCTACAGGTGCAGTTATTCCCGATGAAATGCTTGAAAAAATAGTTGATATAGCAAGAAAATCAGACGCATATATTCTTTGTGATGAAGTATATAGAGGACTTTGCCACAATGAACAAAAACCTTTCTCAAAATCTATTACGGATATTTATGAAAAAGGTATCTCAACATCAAGTATGTCAAAAGTTTTTTCTTTGGCAGGATTAAGGCTCGGGTGGGTTTGTGCAAATGAAAAAATTATAGACCAAATTAATCATCAAAGAGAATATAACACAATCAGCGTAGGAATTTTAGACGATTATTTTTCATGTTTGGCAATCGAAAACAAAGAACAAATTATAAAAAGAAATATATCGAAAATTCTTGAGGGTAAATGTATTTTGGAACAATGGCTGAAAAACGAAAATAAAGCTGATTGTGTACTTCCAAATGCAGGCACAACAGCATTTGTACGATATAACATACCGGTTAAATCAACAGAATTATGCAAAAGACTGCAGGACGATACAGGTGTAATGATACTTCCGGGAGAAACTATGGAAATGGATAATTATTTAAGAATCGGCTACGGAAACAACCCCGAAAAACTAAAAAAAGCACTTGAAATATTTTCCGAATGGCTGAATCTAAATTTTACACAGGCGTGAAGCCAATACATCTATAGCCGTTCCCTGAACAATAGGTTGGAACTGCGCATATTTATTATAATCACCGTTTACAAAATCGCCCTCGTCATCATAAGAATCAATAGTTCCGATTTTATATGTATGTTTTAAACAATTAATTTCATACATTCCGAGCGTATAAAGTATCTGTCGATTATTAACAGGTTCATATTGTCCTTTGTTATACGATTTTAGCAAAAACGAAAACCCGTAGAAATCTTCCGTACCCGCAATTGTATCTTTATACACATAATTATTCGGCGCAACTCTTTCCCATTCAGAACTTTCATTTTCTTTTGAGCTGACAGGAAGCAATATTAAAAATGCAAATAGAATTAGTGTAAATATCTTCTTCATATTTACTATTATAATGATTTTCGAAATTTAATCAAATAAAAAGCAGAGCCAAATTTTGACTCTGCTTTAAATTATAACCTTAAAGATTTTTTAATCATTTACGTGAATATTAATCTTTTTGCCTTCGTTGTTCTTACGAACCTGAGCTTCAACTTCGGCTGCGGTTTTACCGTTGTATGTACGGTTGTCACAATCCTGAGCTTTGTATCTGGTATTGCCGTGACCGACTTCAAGATTATTACTCTTACCGCCTGTACGGAATTTTCTTGCCTGAACCGCACCATCACGGTTAATTTCGCAATCCATCAATTCAATAGGCAATTTCATAACTTTAGGAATATCAGTACCTCTTAACAATGCTTTGAATTTAGCTTCATCACGTACTCCGGCTTCACTTGTTGCAAGAGCTTCTTTCAATGCTCTGATTGTTGCTCTTTCACCGTGAACTTTGACACAGTCAGGATAGTAAGCATTAACTATACCGCCCCAAGTATCGCCTGCATGTCTGTTGTGTCTGATTTCAATAACATTTTTGTTGATATCAATATCACATGAAGGATCCGGTTTCGGCTTAGGTGCCGGTGCTTTAGGAGCTTCTACAGGTGTATCATTATATTTTTCAACAAATGAACCAAAGTCTTTTCTTAATTTTTCAAGTTCTCTTTGAGTCATTGTGCCATTTTGAACACCTTCATATTGTCTGTAGGCATCAGCCAATGCTCTATTCGCTGCAGAGTAGTTACCGCCCATTTTTTCTGCCAGCTTATCTCTTTCTTTGATAAGTTCTGCTGCTGCACCTCTTGCTGCTGATCCTTTGTGCAGGTTAATAAATTCAATATCTTTAAACTCTTTAGATACCTGACCTTTATTAACACCCTTTTCAAAGCCAGGGCTTGTTAAGAAACCAATTGCTGCAGCTACACCAATGATTGCAGCACCGCCTGCTAATGATTTCTTCCATGATGGAGTAGCTTCGGCATGAGCTTCAGCTTTTGCAGTTGCCTGTGCGGTTGCAACAGCTGTAATATCTGTATCAACTATTGCTTTTGCTACTGCTTCCTGAGTGTCTTCACTGAATTGACCTGCAATACGTTTCAGGATTTCTTCACCTGTTTCAGGGTCAATTGTTGTAAAGTTCAATCCCGGAACTGAAGCTTCAGCGTGTGCAATCGCAGATGCGATAACTTCTTCATGAATATGTTTTGTAGCAGTTGCAGTTGCAGTTGCTTCTGTAATTGACAATGCATGTGATACTGCTTTATTCAATCTTGCAGCAGTAACGGAAATTGCTGCACCCGGAATAGCTTTTGCACCTTCAATTAAACCATCTCTGACTTTGTTTTTAAATCTGTTTTCAGTTGTCAAACCATAAGCCTTGAAAGTTTTATTTAAGTCTGTACGGGTAATTTTATTACCTTTTTTACCCATATTAAGTTCTTTTACAAGTGTTTTCTTTTCTGTAGGGCTTAAGATATTATCACCACCTGCCAAAGCTCTTAATGCTTTTTGGGTAGCTCTTGTATCAGCTTCGTTCATTGACAGGTCAGAAGATGTAGGAGCTTTGATATTGCGCAAATCTTCCCAATCTTTATCAGTAAACACTTTGTCTAATGAAGTTTGTTCACCTTTATAGTGACGTTCTGCCAATGTTTTTAAGCCGCTTAATACAGCTCCGCCGTCTTTTGGTAATACACCGACATGACCTTTCAATTCAGGATGAGCTTTTACAGCAGCTGCGGCTAAATCCTTGTTATTATATACCTGAGTTCTGTCAGCAACTTTATTATCAGTTTTTTCATTACCGACAATTGCTCTTGCACGTTTGCGTGTGCCTTTACCTTTAGCAGTTTTATATGCAATATCTTCTAATACATACTGAGTATTTGCTTCATACATTTTTGCCGCAGCATCAGCAAGTCTCATATCCGCAGCTTTTACATTTGAATCACCATAAGATTTTCTATATGCTTTAACTGCTGCATCAAATTCTTTACCGGCAGCTTTTCTGTCAGCTTTCATTTGTTTATGAACTTGTTTTAAATCTGCTTTACCCTTGTGCTCAATACCCTTTGCATCTGTATATGTAGCATTCTCTTTAATACGTTTTCTTACATCTTTTTTCTTTTCAACTGTTACTTTTTCAGTTGGTGCATCCTGGTGGAAGTTGTGGATAGTAGCATTTTCAGCATTCTTATGAGTATCTACACTCCAACCGTTTCCTGATGTAACTGCAACTTTTTTAAATTGAGCAGCATCTTTTCTTGCTGCATCACTTGATTTTGTAAAGTCAATATCAGGATTTTCATTTTTAAAATCATCTAACTGTTGTCTTCTGATTGCTTCCTGCTCTTTATCACCGGTTGCAATAGCCTTTCCTAATTCCTGCAATATAGCCTGATATTCAAGAATTCTTTTTGATTTTCTTGCTGTTTCACCCAATTCATCAACAGCTTTTTTAGCACCATCATTGTGCTTTTGAGCTTCTGTTAATTCAGCTCCGTTAGCTTTTTTCTCAACGGTAGTACCTACGGTTGAATTAGAACTTGCAGGCTCAAATAAAGCCTTTCTCCTATCGTATTCTTGTTTTGAAATTTTGCCATTTGTTTTGTCAGCTTCCAGCATTTCGCGCGTATAAGGCTGACTGTTGATTAAAATAGCACTCACTTTTGAATCACTCATCGTTTTAATCCTTTCTTTTTATACTCAAAACTTTACATAAAATTCACTATAAATTTATAAACACTTTAGCCTTTCAAAAATTTCATTCCGAGTATTTACTTTGTATATATTTTTTATCTACTATTCAGAAATAATTATTATTTCAGGAATTGTAACAAATTGTTAATACAAGAGTAAACTTCGGATAATTTCCGAAATCACATTAACTTGGTTTGCCTCTTACACAGTATTTTGACATGCCGACCTTTCTACACATGCACATATTACACTTCTGGACATGTATTCGGCACTTTTTGGCATGAACTTTAACCATTTACGAATGCTTGTTACAAAAATTAATAATAGCAAATAACAACCATTAAACAGGCTTTTACAGGACTTTATAAAGTTTATTCACCACTATAACTTAGTTTGCGTCAGGCACTTCGAACTCTCTTAACTGGGTATAAATAATAGGTGAAAAACCTTTCATTGTAACAATATCAATTATTTTATATGAATACGGTACTGTTATTAATGATGGAGAAGATATGTGATAAACTCCGTCTTTCATCACTTCATCATTTATATGAAAATGACCTGATAAAATAGCAAGTACATTATGATGCTTGTTCAAAATTTCCTGATATTCTTCAACTTTGTGAGTTCTGTGAGTTTTAAGTTTATTTTCAGCCGCATGCGGATACTCAACAGGGAAATGCTGAAGAATTATAACTGATTTTTTACCGCTCTTTGACAGCATCTTATCAAGCCAAGTAAGAGTATCTTTTCTGTAATATCCTATAGAACCGGGAAGAACTTCCTTTGCACCGTCAACAGTTAAGAACACAAAGCCGTTCTTTTTAAATCTGTAATTAGGAGTACGCTGACGTTTAAAAGGATTACCCTCTCTTAAAATTTCAAAATACTGGATTTTAGACATCTGTTTTTGTTTATAAACATCATGATTACCCAATACTATATAATATGGAACTTTCAGATGTTTTACAATTGCAACAAACCTTCTGAGGTTGTCAGGAGTAGGATTACCGATATTATCCCCTGTAAATACGACAAAGGAAATTCCCTGCTGACTGTTTATATCCTTAATTGCAGCAGTCAGAATTTTTTGAGAAAATTCAGACTGAGTCGTTAAATGAGCATCTGTAACCTGAACAAATTTGATATTGTTGGCATAAGCACCGGATACCGAAAACACAATGCAAACTATAAAAAATAAAAGAGTTAAAAGCTTTTTCATACACCATCTCCCTTAAAAGAGATTATATCACAAAATAAAAAATGTGTGTTAAAATAGAGCCTATGAGGTTAGATAAATTTTTAAAAGTTTCAAGATTAATCAAACGCAGAACAGTTGCAAATGAAGTTTCTGACATGGGACGCGTTTTAATAAATTCAAACCCGGCAAAACCGTCTAAACAAATAAAAGAAAACGACATTATAGAAATTGAATATGCAAAACATACAGTAAAAGTCAGGGTTTTAAAAGTCCCTCAGGGTGCAGTCAGCGTGCAGGAAGCACCCGCATTATACGAAATTCTGTCATAATATATTTATTGCCCCAAAAGTTTTTTTCTTATATAATCAACCTGTGTGACAATATAAAAAGAATAACGGACGGATAATATGGATATATTTTCGATTTTTACACTAATGGGGGGACTTGCATTTTTCTTATACGGCATGATTGTCATGTCTTCGGGCTTGGAAAGAATTGCCGGCGGAAAAATGGAAAAACTTTTGGAACAGCTCACTTCTAACCCGTTAAAAGGATTACTTGTCGGAATTGGAATGACGGTAGCTGTACAAAGTTCTTCAGCCGTAACCGTTATGCTTGTGGGTTTTGTAAACTCCGGAATTATGAAGTTATCCCAAACCGTTGCAATTATTATAGGTTCAAACATAGGAACAACAGTAACTTCTTGGTTTCTAAGTTTATCAGGCATACAGAGTACAAATTTCTTTTTAAGACTTTTAAAACCAGAATCATTCTCTCCGATTCTGGCATTAATCGGTGTTATTATGCTTATGACAGGGGGATCAAAATTTTCAAGAAGAAAACCTGTCGGGACTTTTTTAATAGGATTTGCCATTTTAATGTTTGGCATGGGATTAATGTCATCTTCAATGGCTCCGTTAGCAAATGATCCGAGATTTACGCATATATTGACAATCTTTACCAATCCGATTTTAGGTTTACTTGTTGGTCTTGTTATTACAATGATTATACAAAGTTCAGCTGCATCAGTAGGTATGCTGCAAGCACTTTCAATGACCGGCAGCATTTCATATATGGTTGCTGCCCCGATTATTGCAGGTCAGCATATTGGAACATGTATTACTGCTGTTTTATCAAGTATTGGTGTTAATACAAATGCAAAAAGGGTTGCTGCTATACATGTTACATTTAATGTAATTGGTGCAATCATATTTTTAGCCATTTTTGAATTATGGCTTCATACTTTTGAATATCCGCTAAAACAAATGGCAAATCCGTTCGGCATCGCAGTTGTTCACACTATTTTCAGTATTTTAGCGGCAACATGCCTGTTTCCGTTCAGAAAAACTCTTGAAAAAATATCTTATCTTGTTGTTAAAGACAAAGAAGAAGAAAAAGAAGTTATACTTGATGAAAGATTGCTCAACACTCCGTCTATCGCCATTGCTCAATGCTACAAGACAACCGCTGATATGGCAAAATTGACAAGAGAAAATCTTGTTATGTCTGTGAGAATGTTAAAACAATATAATCCGAAAATTTCTGAAATCATTGAGAAAAACGAAAACAGAATTGATAAATATCAGGATGTTTTGGGTTCATTCCTTCAAAAATTATCAAGCAAGGACTTAAACGAGGAAGATTCTAATAAAATATCACAACTCATACTTTCAATTTCTGATTTTGAAAAAATTGCAGACCATTCAAACCATATTATGCAAATAGCGAACCAAATGCATAAAAAGGAATGGGTGCTTGCACCTGAAACAGTTGAAGAATTGAAAAAAGTGGTCAATGCCGTTAAAGAAGTTTATGATATTACCGTAAAAGCATTTATTTATAATGATTTACGGACTGCATACGAAATTGAACCGTTTGAAAACATTGTAGATGACATTTCATATGTTGCAAAGAAAAACCACATAAGACGCGTAAAAAAAGAAAAAGTACATATCCGCAGAAATTTTGCATATGCAGAAATTTTGAATGATTTGGAAAGAATTTCAGACCATTGTTCAAATATTTCGTCAAACATGATTCAGATGCAAAATCCGTCAGTACCAAAACACGAATTAAAGAATAAATTAAAAACAGTTGATGTTACAGGATTTGCAAAACAGTTGGATGAATTTAAAGACAAATACAGTTTGCAATTGATTGAAAAATAGGGGCAATATTTATGATAACCGAAGTAAAAGACAAGTTTTACACACTAGAAAAAACATATCCGATTTCAATGTCGGAACATGATTTACAATACAGGTTAAAACCTGCCGCACTATTAAATTTACTTCAGGATATGGGTGCAAGAAACATCTTCGGTACTCCATTTGGGAATCAGGAATTGAATGCACAAAACTTGGGCTGGTTTCTTGTCCGTTACAGAATAGAATTTGATAAATACCCAAAAGAACTTTCTGAAATCAGTTTAAGAACAGAAAACAGAGGAACTATCCGCCAAACAGCATACAGGGATTTTGAAGCCTACACCACAGAAGGTGAAAGAATTTTAAGGGCAACAACTTCTTGGCTTATGGTTGATTTGGAAACCAAATCATTAGTAAATATTGAGCAAAAATTTCCGGACATTAAAAAATTTGAAAAAAGAGAAGATGACCTGACATTAAGAAAATTAAAAACTATTACAGAATGGAACAAAGAAAAAACATTCCACGTAAGATACGAAGATCTTGATATGAATGGTCATGTTAACAACACTATTTATATGTCCTGGGCAATAGAAGCTCTTGATATGGATTTTCTTAACACCCACAACATCAAAAATATAGACATATATTTTAAGCACGAAGTAAGATACGGTGATGACATAATTTCACTTGCTTATGTGCAGGATGATTATTCCGAGCATTTGATAAAAATAGCACAAACCGGTGAAGAAGTTTGCTTAATCAGAATAGAGTATTAAAAATATACATCTGCTGAAATTTATGATAATATTAACTTATGAATACTACTGCAACCGTTACAATCAAAAGAATGGCTCCGGCAGATATAGACGGAGTTATAAATATTGAAGAACAGGCATACGGTTCTCATCATTGGTCTAAAGATTCTTTTTTGCAGGAGCTTACCAATGATTTAGCTTGGTATTATTCACTTTTCAATGAAAAAGGAGAACTTGTTGCGTATGCAGGGACATGGCATATATTAGAAGAAGCGCATATTACAAATATTGCCGTATCTAAAGAAAACAGACGCAAAGGATATGGCGAAGCACTTTTAAAAGCTATTCTTGATGACTGCTACAAGGAAATGATTAAATATATCACACTTGAAGTGAGAGTAAGCAACACTCCCGCAATAAATCTTTATACAAAATACGGATTTTCATCTTTTGGCAAAAGAAAAAAATATTATCAGGACAATAATGAAGATGCACTTATTATGTGGACAAAAAATATTTTTCATGACGAGTTTAAGACTAATTATGAAAAAATTACAAAAGAATTAGAAGGGAAAATTATTATAAATGCCTGAAGAAGTTTTAATTCCTACAATGAGAAGAATAGACGAAAAACAAAGGAAATTAAAAATTCCGTTTGTAAATATTGCCCTGATTATTTTATGCACGCTCCTTATTATCGGCTCTACATTTATAAGCATAAATCTGCAGCATTATATGCTGCCTAAAGGCTATTTTAAAGGAGGAGAATTCATAAGAGAGGATTTTATACAAAGCTTTTTTATAATACCCCAAATACCTGTACTAATGTTTGTATGCTCAGCAATAGGCAAAAAGCTTGCAACAACTTGCACAAGTATTTATTTTATCCTTGGGATAACAATATTACCTCTTTTTGCTCTTGGCGGAGGTCCGGGGTATATTACCGAATACAGTTTTGGCTATATTGCGGCATTTATTCCTGCGGTACTGATTGCAGGAAATATATTGGGTAAAAAATATACATTTATGAATATGCTCCTTTCAGCATTAAGTGCGGTTCTTATAATACACATAGTAGGAGTTTCTTATATGACTATTGTTGCATTATTAAAACATGACGGAAAAACATTTATACAAGGCTGGATACAGGCACAAAGCGGCATAAAAATTATATATGACTTTGTTTTAAGCTTTGTTTGTATAATTATCGGGAAATATATCCGAGCTTTCTTCAATTTCATTTCTGATTAATATTTGAAAGAACAGCTAAAATATGCTATTATATAACTTGAATAAGCGGAGGGTTTATGAATTTTCATGCAATTATTACGGATATACCGGTTTTAATAGTTTTAGCCGTGTTTATAACTTCTTTAATATATTGCTGCGTACAATATTTTAAAGTTTCAAGAAATTTGAAGGAAATCATATATTTTCTTTCAACATTTAAGAAAAATGATTTGAATTTCAGATTCAAAGAATTAGATTCCTGGATGCTATCAAATCCTTATTTGGTTTCTACTTGGTTAGAATTTAAAAATACACTTGTATTTTCAGAAGCCGTAGCATTAAAAGACGGTGATGACTATCAATATCAGGATGTATCATCAACAGTTCAAAATGTTCAGACAACAGTTGACCCGTTGTATTTCTTTAATGAAGAATCGCTGGTCACATCAAAATTCAATTACAAAATGACACAAACAATACCGACAATCTTAACAGGTTTCGGTCCGTTATTCACATTTATGAAAATCGCTATCGCATTTGGTATGATTGATTTTTCATCACCTGATAAAACAATTAATTCCGTTGCAGCATTCATGCACGGCATGCAGGCAGCTGCTTTCGTATCAGTTGTCGCTGTATCATCTTCTCTTATTTATTTGCTTATTGAAAAAGTATTATATCAAGTTCTTTGTAAAGGGCCGCAACATGAAATTCAAAATATCATGGGAGAACTTTTTGCAAGTATTACATCTGAAAAATTCTTGTATGAAATTCTCAGAGAATCAAAAATTCAGAATAATGCCGCTGCAAATTCAATTGTAGATATACCAAAACAATTTAAAGGTGCATTTAATGAAACTATGGCAGCAAATCTTGTTCCATACCTTGAAAATTTAATCTTTGGTCTTAATCAATTGAACAAACAAATGAAAGAGCTGGCAAAGAAAACAAGCAATGACGAAGTTGACGGATTATTCTAGGGGATAAAAATGGCATTATTACAGAGAAAAAATCGAATAGAAGAAGATAACGGCAACATATTTTGGGTAACAATGTCTGACCTTATGCTTGGTTTGGCGATTATCTTTATTACACTTTTCGTCCTTGCCATGACAGGTTTTAACCAAAAATCCGTACAACAGCAAAGAGTCAAAATGGAAGTAGCAAAAAAAATAGAAACAGAACTTCAAAAGCAAAATATAAATGCTCATGTTGACAGAATGACAGGCGATTTAAAAATTCCGTCTTCTGCACTTTTTGAAGTAAACAGCTATGTGTTAAAACCAGAAGGAAAAGTTTTCTTGGATAAATTAACCCCAATATATGTTAATACGATATTTTCAAGTAAAAAACTTGTTGATAATATTGACAGTATCATAATTGTAGGACACACGGATTCACAAACATTTGCCGGTGTAACTTCAATCAATGAACAGTTCATTCGCAATATGGATTTGAGTACAAAAAGGGCAAATTCAGTTGCAGCATACATGCTTGAAGGTAAGTATAAACCTGAATTTAATGAGGGTTTCAGACACATGATTACCGTTGAAGGCCGAAGTTTCAATGATTTAATACTAAACAGCAAAGGTCAGGAAGATATGGCTCAAAGCCGCCGTGTTGAAATCAAATTAAAGGTTAAAGACTGGAGTATAGCAACATTCTTTGGACTTAAAATATGATAGAAGAAAATAATATTATTGAAACCATCAATATGATTAAGCTCTACAATCTTGACATCAGGACTGTTACGCTTGCTCTGAGCCTCAGGGATTGCATGAGCGAAGATATAAATAAGGTTTGCGATAATATTTATAACAAAATTAAAAACTATGCAAAAAACCTTGTAGGTTATGCTGATGAACTGGCTGACGAATATTCTATACCTATAATAAATAAACGTATAGCAGTAACCCCTATTTCACTAATCGGAGAGGCATGCAAAAATCCTGATTATATAAAAATAGCAAAAACTCTTGATGAAGCGGCAAAAGAAGTCGGGGTTAATTTTGTAGGCGGTTATAGTGCATTGGTGCAAAAAGGCTGTACTAAAGGAGATAATTTACTTATAGAAAGCATCCCTGAAGCACTTTGCCAAACAGAACGGGTATGTTCATCTGTTAATGTAGCATCATCTAAAGCTGGTATCAATATGGATGCCGTTTTAAAAATGTCAAAAGTTATTAAAAAATCTGCAGAACTTACTAAAGATAAAGATTGTATCGGGGCAGCAAAACTTGTTGTATTTTGTAATGTCCCTGATGATAATCCTTTCATGGCAGGAGCATTTTGCGGAATGGGAGAACCTGAAGCAGCATTAAATGTTGGAGTTTCCGGCCCCGGAGTTGTTCGTGCGGCGGTGGAAGATATGGACAAAACTGCGGATATGAGTGCTTTAGCTAACAAAATAAAACAAACAGCATATAAAATTACTTCTACCGGAGAACTAATCGGAAGAAAATTATCAAAAAGATTAAATATACCTTTTGGGGTAATCGATTTATCACTTGCACCAACACCCGCAGTTGGTGACAGCGTAGCCGGAATTTTTCAGGCTATGGGTTTAGAGCATGCCGGAGCGCATGGCACAACAGCGGCTCTTGCGATGCTAAATGATGCGGTAAAAAAAGGCGGAACAATGGCAAGTTCGCATGTCGGCGGACTATCAGGAGCATTTATTCCTGTATCTGAAGATGCGGGAATGATAGAAGCTGCTCAAAAAGAATACCTAAATGTATATAAATTAGAAGCAATGACATCAGTATGCTCTGTAGGGCTTGATATGATAGCAATACCCGGAGATACACATGAAGATGTAATTGCCGGAATGATTGCAGATGAGATGGCAATAGGCATGATTAACAAAAAAACAACGGCAGTGAGAATAATACCTGCTATCAATAAAAAAGCCGGAGATGAAGTTTCATTTGGCGGTTTACTGGGAACTGCACCGGTCATGCCTGTAAATAACTTATCAAGCTCTGATTTTGTAAAAAGAGGGGGAAGGATACCTGCTCCTATACATAGTCTAAATAATTAGAAAGAATTAAAGTTTTCTGTACTAAATACCGATAATAATAAAAAAAGAGGAATAAATATGGTTGCAACATTACATGAAATGGCGATTAAACTGCAGGAATACATCATTGAACAGCAGGAAGACGCCCACAACGTATCTTCATTGAATATTAACCGTTACAATAACATGAAACTCATCATGGACGGTAAAATCGGTTATCCGCATGTTATAGTCAGGATAGGAATATCGGAAGTAACATACAACCTCAGAGATTTGATAAAAATTGACGGGGGGTTAGGTTCTGATGAAAAATATGTAAGACAATGGATTGGCAAAAGTACCATCAAATATGATTTAACAGATATTTACAACAGCTTTGAAAAGAATGCCCGAATTGACAGTAAAGATGGTTCATTTAAAGGTAAAAAAGAGGGTGAAGCAGATGATTTTGCCTCTACTCATGCTGAAACAGCAAGAAATATTAATTTATTAAAAGACGAAGTGCGTGCGATATTAAGTGCCCGTTCAAAAGAAAGAGCTGCAAGATTAAACAAATAAACAATTATATCTTAAATTACAGCCGTTAGTATAAACTATATACTAACGGCTTTTGTATTAATAAGTTAAGAATTGTTAACAAATCATGAAATAAAAAGGCAATTTCTCCGAACAAAAATACTTTATATACATGTAAGGGAAATCACAAATTTCTAAACAAAGGGAAAATAAATTAAATAGTTAAATTCTTACGATATATGTGAAACAGGATTTAAGTAAAACAAGTTTTTTTATACTCTCTCTCTTAATATCCTCGTGTTTATTTAATGTTGCCGTTATTCAATGGCAACTTTTTTTTGCCGTTATCATTGAATTATAGCCCAAACGCAAAAATTGTAAATATGCCAATTTTTGCTTTGGGGTACAATTTAGGGTACACTAAGAAAAAATTAGGTAGCTAATTATTTCTTATTATTTCTAATTATTTCTAACTTTTTATTATTAGTAAAATTCAAATTTTAGGGGACAATAAAAAGGTATGCATTTACTGCATACCTAAATAATAAATGGAGTGCTGAACGCTTGGAATTATTTGTAATTGAAAGAGTTCCTTTTTTGCCACCTTAAATATGCTTGTTCATCAATAAATACACGTTTCCCTTCCCTATGAACAACATTATAATCATTGAAACCATTATTATCAGCATTAAATACTTTCATTCTCATGCCACTTACGGTTGGATAGTCATAATAATCATTCCATTTAGGAAGTGGGATAAGACGATTTTCTTTTTGCTCAGGATGCAACATTTTTTCCAAGCTTAATATGTCTAATATGACCTCTTTAAGATTGTTACCATATGTATTTCCTACGTACTCTATTTTTCTATTTATTCTATTTCCTATTTCAGCTTTACTAAAACCCATATTACACCTACATTTTCATTATTTATATCTGATTTAAGTATGATGGTAACGTTTCCCCATCAATCAATTCATAAATAGGGTCTTCCAATAAGTATCCCGTTTCAATCAATTGAGCCATCGCCATTTCAACATTTCCAGTAAAAAATTTTTCTGTATATTTATTGATATCATCCATATCAATATAATCGTCTGAATGTTTGTTACGACAAAGCATATATAATGCGATAGTATCAGCGGATAATTTCTTAGCAAACATTGAATTAAGCAGATTATCTACATCACATAAGGAATAAGGTTTTTTATAAGTAAATAAATACCTTACAATTTTACTAAACGCCAAAGATGTTATCTTTTCTAAAGCATTTGGAGCATTATATTTTTCAATATTAGTTATGATGTTATCATCATTAATAAGTAAAGCACTACTGTCTGTTTCTTCAATGCTATAATTGAATGTAATCACATCGGCAACATTTAAATTGTCCAAGATTTTCTTATCATTTGGGGATATTTTATTTTCTTTAATTTCAAAATAACCAGTATCATTCCAATATTTATAGGCAATTCTATTATTGATATGTATTCCCTGCATCTTATTCCTTTTGAAATCTTCATGTAAAACTACAGGTTCAATCGTATATGTTTTTATGCCATCCTTATCGGTATAATTTCCACTATAAGCACCTATCATTGCTATATCTATCATGATTATTCTCCTTTTTGATTTTCCATTTTTATTAACTTTTTTTGCTGTTTTATTGCCTTTATACGCACAATTTTAAAAGCGTTTTTATCCACTTGCCTTTGATATTCTATGTATCCGAGCAACTTTTTTATTTCGTGAGCATCCATTTCTTTGATGGTTTTTTTCCTTAGCATTTGGACAATAGAGTACCCAATTCTATTTGGTACGGATATTTTCCCATTTTGTTTTAGGTAATACCCCGTAATTAATGCCTTTTTATAATTGTAAAATTTTGTTTTCTTATTTTTAAGCTTCAAACCGTGTCGATTTAATACTGATTGAATATAACGTATTTCTGCACGAGTTATCCCATGCTTTGCCGATAATGTAATATCATCAGCATAAAGAGTGAATTTTATGTCACGTTTTTCCATTTCTTCTGCAATTTCATCAAATAATTCTTTATGGGCGATAAAGGCTAAAATTGTACTTGTCGGGGCCCCTGTGGGTAAATGATCATTATAAGTCGTCATATTAATAATTAAATCTAATGCTCTTTCCGAAATGTTTAATTCTTTTTTAAGACCTTCCCTAACATATTTTGTTAATGTATTAGGGTAAAAATCCGTAATATCCATAGCAACTGTTACAAAATTACCAATGTGAGCCTGAGCATTTAGTAAAGCATTTTGCTTAGACCAACCACATTTGTTATATTCAGGACAATCAAGCTGATGCAGGTACGGCAAGAAGTTCTTTAACAAATCTTTTAATTTGTCATTCGGGATTTCTATAGTTCTTTTTTTCCCTTTTTTGTCTGTTATCCTACAAGGTCTATAACTATCTGCTATTGCTATATTTAACTCAGCTTTTGAAACTTTTAACAAATTTAGAAGCACAAGTTCTGTTATACAGTATAGAGAGTTGTTTACGATTTCCATATTAATTCTCCTTTTGTATGCAATATTGGGAGGGTAAAAAATCGGGTTAAGAGTGGCTCCCGATATACAATATCACCCTGATACCCTCAGTATTTGGGCGGCGGCGGAACGACGCCGCTTGAAAAAAAAGAGAAAAGACCTCTACTGCTAACAATACTGATGTTAACTATGATGATCTTATATTAAGTAAGAGAGTTACAAAAGAATATAATTTCTATTGGGCCCCTCGCTACCGATTCTCATCAGCCACTTTTATAAGTGATATTGCTTTTTATTTGAATTAAAATGTACAATTTTTTAGCTTAAAATTATCAATTATGGTTTTATATCCAATTTTTCAATGGCTATAACCATTGTCATCTTTTGTTATTTAGCGGTTTAACATATTTTTTCTTTCAAGTTCGAGTAAAAATCTTTGCCGTTTTGATTTTGTTGTTTTCATCCGATAACATTTCTTTTAAAAAATTTTCGTTCATCTTCTTTTCCTTTCGATTTTTTACTTGTAATATAATTTTGAACTAAAATCGCACTTCAAAGTTGGCCTATCAATAGATAGATCCATTTGAAATGAATTTTTATACACAAAAAATCTCATTGACTTGAAAAAAAAAGGCGATTATTTTATTATGTCTTTGAAAAATTATTTTATGGGTCATAAGCAAGATTTTTTGTTTATGGCTTTTTTTGTTTTTACACCACCTTTCGTTTTTATACGCTTCTAAAATGATTTTAAGCTAGCCATGCTTTATTGTAAATATTAATAGATGTTTAAAAATTAGGCTAAATTACAACTATAATCAGTATTTCAGATAAATATAAATGATTTTATTTGATTGTTATTTTTTTTACATAAAGTTTGATAGAAATCATAAAAATAATAATTTATTATGATGAAGTTAAAGACCAAACCCCTTACTATGAACAGTTTTTAACCATGAGCATCAACTAATCCTTTAAAAACATTAACTCCACTTATGGATCCCAAAATTCCTATTGGCTTGTTTATTATTCGTGCTATGAACATAATAATTTTATAATAAAATTGCGACCATATTATTTCTCTGATATAATCCAATCATGGCTATTGATTTAGAAAACTTGCTTGACGAGAATACGGAATGTGAATACAAAGAAAAAGAGAGCGAAGGTTTATACAAAACTATTTCTGCTTTTTCAAATACTAACGGCGGCTGTATAATTGTCGGGGTTGATGATGATAAAAATATTGTAGGTTTTAACTTCGATAACAAATCTCTTGAAGCAATTATAAACAAAATCAATGACACAATGGGAGTTCAGCCTAACTTTGAAACGATAGAAGATAACGGAATAAAATTACTCAAAATAACCGTTTCAAAATCTGCAAATGTTATTCCGTATAAAGGAATTTATTATAAAAGAGTTGGTAATACCACAAGAGAAATGCCTCGTGAAGAATTAAAACAGCTTTTTACAAGGGATATTTATTGGGATGGATTAGAAAACGATTGCAGTATAGATGATATTGATGAAAAAACTGTGCAAAAATTTCTGAAATTAGCTGTATCAAAAGGTCGTTTACCTGAAGATTCTTTAAACGAAAATGTAGAAAACCTTTTTAGACGATTAGAATTGATTACAACAAACGGTAAACTAACAAATGGTGCTGTAATGTTGTTTGGGAAAAATCCACAAAAACAATTTATTAATACAACAGTTAGAATTGGTTTGTTTAAAGGTCTTGATGATACTTTGATTATAGGTGATAAGGATATTGACGGAAATTTATTTAACCAAGTAACCGAAGCTGAAACTGCAATAAAATCTTTTATAAATGTAAGATATGATATTAAAGGTTTTCAAAGAGAGGATATTTGGGACTATCCGTTAGTTGCACTCAGAGAAACAATGCTCAATGCAATTATTCACAGGGATTACCACGATTTCAGCTCTCCGATATTTGTAAAAATTTATGATGACAGGATTTGGTTCTATAATTCGGGCAATTTATATGGGGTTACAATGGAACAATTAAGAACTGCCCACCCGTCTAAATCACGTAATCCTTTAATTATGAAAATATTCCATCTGTCAGGACTTGTCGAACGTTTTGGATCAGGTATTTTGAGAATGGAAAATTCTTGTAAAGAAATGGGAATACCTATTCCCGAATTGAAAGAAGAAGGTAACGGGTTTACTGTAACTTATCAGAAAGAATATAAAAATATAAACGAACGGCAAAGAAAAGCGATTAAATATATTGTAGAAAATGGATTTATAACCAATAGTATTTATCAGGAGATAAATCAAACTACAAGAGAAACTAGTAAGAGAGATCTAAAGAAACTTACAGATTTGGGTATCACAAAAAGCTCAGATTATAAAAATATAGTTAAATATGAATTAAATATTTAAACAATGACCCACTCATGACCCACTATAACTTCTGTAAGAATGTTGATATACCTGCATTTTGGATGTTATAGGATTTTAACATGACCCACTCATGACCCACTATAACTTCTGTAAGAATGTTGATATACCTGCATTTTGGATGTTATAGGATTTTAACATGACCCACTCATGACCCATAAATTATTTTTTATAATTTTTTGCCAATTTATAAAATGAAGTCGGTTTAAGGTTCATTCTTTTCATTGCTTCACGGGCCGTTATTGAACCTGATTTCCATACCGTATAAACTTCTTTCCAATTATCAGGGTATTGAATCGGTGGTTTGCCTAACCTTTTACCCTTTGCTTTGGCTATTTTTATCCCTTCAGCCTGTCTTTGCTTGTTAAAAGCACGTTCTTGCTCAGCCACATAACCAAGCAACTGCAAAACAATATCCGAAATAACTTCACCTAATAATCCGTCAGTCCTTGTGGTGTCTAAAATCGGCATATCAATTACTTTTATGTGAGCTTTAATATCCCTGACAATTTCTCTCCATTCTTCACAAATCTGCTTGTAGTTTCTACCTAACCTGTCAATAGACTTGATTACAAGAATATCACCCTCTCGAAGTTGCAGTTTTAGTGCTTGATACTGAGGACGTTCAAAATCTTTCCCCGAACATTTATCGATAAAAATATCTCTTTCGTTTATGCCAAGTTCTAACATTGCCTCAACTTGTCTATCTTCATTTTGATCTTTTGTCGAAACTCTGCAATATGCAAAAGTTTTCACGTTGGATATGGTCATAATCGTCTCCTTGCTTGAGCTTTAACCGTATACAGTCTAACGCACTGTTCGTAAAAATCAATCATTTATGCAAACATTCGTAAATTATTGCAGCATAACTTTACGAACACTTTTTTATTAAAAATTCAAGTGTTTGCATAAGCATACTTTTACGAATACAGAAGAAATTATTTTATACTTCCATTACATTATCAGTCCAAAGTTCACATTGCTTCATTACTGTATCAATAGCATCTTGTTCTTGTTCAGGCGGGTATTTATATTTTTTAAGTAATCTTTTTACCATCATCATCATTTTTGCACGAGCAAATTGCTTATTCTGCCAATCAACAGTTTTATTCTTACGAAGTGTATCGGTTAATTCTTTCGTCATTGCAACTAATTGGTCATTATTATAAAAATCTTTTACCGCCTGTGGCCTGGTTAATGCATCATAAAAGGCAAGTTCTTCTGAATTAAGTCCTAATTCTTCACCTTCTTTTTTTGCTTCAGAGATTTGTTTGGCAATTTTCATTAATTCTTCTATAACCTCAGCATTTGTTATTAGCCCGTTTATGTACTTATTCATTATTGCCTGAATAATTTCACTAAACTTTTCACTCTTAACAAGGTTTGTTCTTTTATATATAGAAATCTGTTCAGCAAGAAGTTTTTTCAAAATTTCTACTGCAATATTTTTCTCTTTCATTTTGGAAATTTCTTCCAAAAACTTCGGATCAAACAAAGAAAATTTTTCTTTTACATCAGAAAATAAATTAATCACACCATCACTTTTTATGCTTTGTCTTAAAAGTTCATTAATTCTTTCGTTCATTTCAGGCAAAGAAATCTTTTTACTTTCACCTGATGTAGTTAATCTCATTACCAATACTCTTACTGCTTCAAAAAATGCAGCTTCAATTCTGTCATCTTCTTGTACTATTGATTGGCAAAGTGATAATGCTTGATGTAGCATCAAGGCTTCTTTTAAGAAAGTATCTTTTCGGTCTTTATAATTTGGTGCGATTATAAAATTTACAGCATCAGATATTGCCTGGGTTCTATCTAAATCCGAACCTGTTTTGAATTTCGAATAATCGTGTCCGTGGAATAAATTTTGACAAACTTCTAATTTTTCTTTGAATTTCGGATATGCCTGTTTTGAGATATCAGGATCGCCATAATTGTTTCTATCTCTTACTGTGTAATCATTCATGGCCTGTTTTAGAGCAGTTGCTATTCCGACATAATCGACAACCAAACCGCCCTCTTTATCGGCATAAACTCTGTTTACTCTTGCGATAGCCTGCATCAGGTTATGTCCTGCCATTGGTTTATAAACATACATTGTAGCAAGAGAAGGAACATCAAACCCTGTAAGCCACATATCAACAACAATGGCAATTTTCAAAGGACTGTCTGCTTTTTTAAATTCTTTTGCAAGTTCTTCTTTATGTCTTTTGTTTCCGATAATTTCTCGCCATTCTTCAGGATCATCATTACCTGATGTCATCACAACAGCAACTTTTTCTTTTCCTTTTTCGTTCCAATTCGGGCGAAGTTCTAATATTTTATGGTAAATTTTCAAAGCTATTGTTCTTGAATAAGCAACAATCATTGCTTTTCCTGTTAGCAAATGTTCTCTGTTTTCTTCATAGTGTTTGATAATATCGTTTACTAACGAATTTATTACATCATCATCTCCGAGCAAAGTTTCCATTTGCCCAAGTTGTTTTTTGCTCTTTTCAATAACTTCGGGATCAGCATTTAGTGCCATTAAATCGTATTCTTTATCAATAAGAGCCAATGTGTTTTGATCAAGATTAAGATTTACAACTCTACTTTCATAATATACAGGACGAGTTGCACCATCTTCTACCGCCTGTGTCATATCGTAAACATCAATGTATTCACCAAAAACTTCTCTTGTATTTTTATCTTTTTGAGAAATCGGAGTGCCTGTAAACCCAATAAATGTTGCGTTAGGCAAACTGTTTCTGATTACTCTTGCTGTGCCAATTTTAATTTTACCTGTTTTTGAATCAATTTTTTCGGTTAAACCATATTGTCCTCTGTGTGCCTCATCTGCCATAACGACAATGTTTCTTCTTTCTGATAGCGGTTCTTCGGATTCTTCAAACTTCTGCATTGTGGTAAAGATTATGCCGTTTGCTTCTCTGCCGTTTAAAAGTTTCTTTAAATTTTCTCTGCTTTCAGCCTGAACAGGTGTTTGACGCAAGAAATCTTTGCATTTGCTAAATTGACCGTATAATTGATCGTCTAAATCGTTTCTGTCAGTTAAAACGACTATTGTCGGACTGTTTAAGGCTTCTTGCAACATGTGAGCATAAAACACCATTGATAAAGATTTACCACTGCCTTGTGTGTGCCAGAAAACACCGCCTTTTCCGTCAGTTTCGGTGGCGTGTTTTGTAGATTCAACAGCTTTTTTGACTGCAAAATATTGATGATAAGCCGCAAGGATTTTAATTCTTTCTATGCCGTCTGATGAAAAGCAGATAAAGTTTTTTATAATATCAAGTAATCTTTCTTTCGGGAAAATCCCTTCAAAAAATGTTTCAAAGTCGGCAATTTTAATGGATTCAGATTTGCCGTCTTTAGTTTTCCATTCCATAAAACGTGACTCGTCAGATGTGATAGTTCCTGCACGGTTGGTAAACAAATCACTTGTAACACAGATGGCGTTATAGGTAAAGATTGACGGAATTTCGTGCATATAGTTTCGGATTTGGCGGTAGGCTTCTGATGCGTCAGTTTCTTCTCTTGACGGGGATTTTAACTCCATTAAAACAACAGGAATACCGTTCAGAAACAACAAAATATCAGGACGTTTTTCGGAATTTTCGATATATGTCCATTGGTTAGCGATAATGAATGAATTATTGTTAATGTTTTTGTAATCCACAAGATAGATAATTGTAGAACGGCTTTCTCCGTTTTCTAAATAAGTTGCAGTGATACCGTTTTGCAAATAATCCATAAACACGGAATTTTGTTGAGGAATATCACCGTTTTCGATATGCTTAAGTTTGAATAAGGCATCATCAATGGCTTCTTGCGGAGCTTTCGGGTTAATCCTGTTTATAGAATCAAGCAAAATATCTTCATACAGAGGACTGTAATAATCGTGTTCGACATCATAACCGCAAATGTGGTCATATCCCATTTGCTCAAACAGTTCTACTATCGAATTTTCATAACTTTCTTCTGTATAAACACTTGGCATCCAAATACCTTTCATTATTGCGAATAATATCAAATTGTGATATAATTATACCACTTATGGACGAAATTACAAAACTACTTATTGCATTTGGGAATATTCAAATTACTACAAAAACACTGTGGTTAGCTATTATCATAGTTATTGGCGTATTGCTTTATAAAATATTTGATGACCACAAATTTAAAAAATATTATGACGATATGAAAAATGAAAAAAACAAAGAAATTGAGCGCCTTGCAGATGATAATAGGCGTTATCGTGAGGTATACTTGAAAAATATTGGTGTAAGCCAAGAACAAATTGATGATATGTCGGCAGTAAAATTAAAGAAAGAAGTTTAATATGATAGTTATACTTTTACTTATCGTATTAGCATTCACTTTATATGAAATGTGTTTGCATAGTTATTATAAAAAAGATTTAGAAAATGAAAAATTAATTGCATATTTTTCAAATACTAGAATGCAATTAATGAAAATGCTATATTTAAAAGAAATTACCTATAATTCCTGTTATTTTAATTTTATGATTCGTGCAACGAGTTATTCTATTAGAACTATTTACTATAGAAAAAAACGGTTAACAGTGCAGCAATTAGAACAACTCGAAGATATGCTTAAATTCCTTAATACTGAACATTTGAAACAGGAATTTAAATCATTAAACAGCGAGCAAAAAGAATTATTTGCAAAAACTGCTCTTAAATTATTGGAGTTATATTTGAATAAAGAATTATTAGGAAGACTTATTTGGGGAATTTATTTATTGAGGATTAGTTCTAAAATATTAAAGAATATAATTACTATTTTAGAAAAAATAGTAAACTTTATTGCATATAAAAAAGAAACCAAAGAGATTACATATATTAATTCATTAGAATCTTCCTACGGCTTAAGTCAGTATGCTTTTGCCTAGAATATAGAATCTTGGCATTTATTCTTATGTTCATTTGATTGATTTTAAAAATTCTTCAATTTCCTTTTTTCGTTCTAAATTGTCTTTTATCAAAACACAGAATAAAAGTAGTTGATACAACTCATCATACCATTTTTCTCGTTCTTCATCATCTATTTCTAATACTACATTTTTGTTATTTTCTTTTGTTTTGTTATCGTGTCTTATATGTAAATTATTATACAATTGATTAGCTTTTTTATAAAAATCTTTATAATTATCAATTGGATTTTCTAGCACAGTTTCATATTCAAGATAAATAGCATTTAATAAATTTCTCTTTTCAACTAAATCACCTTTAAGTGAAGCATGATTATATTTAAGAATTGCAAATGCAGTTTCAGTGGATGATATTTCTGCAACAGCGGTTGCTGCAGGATTTTTGGGCAAAATAAGTACCATTTCTTCATCTTTAAATATTTTATGCTCATAGTTTATGTGGTCTAAAAATATTTTGATATTTTCAATTAGTATATTGAAATCTTTTTCTATTCGCCAACCTTCATATTCCATACCTCGTTTAGATAAATATATCGGATATATTAAATTTTCATAATATTCTATTGTTGATACATATTTTTCAATAGGTGTAGAGGTAAAAAATGTGTCAGGTAATTTTAATTTCCTTTTTATTTCATCACAACTTAAACAAGAACCTCTATGTTTCCAATATGGTAAGAATTTTTCATTAAAAAGTTTTTCAATTGTATAAGAAGTTCTACCATATCTAAATAATTCTTTTCGGAATAGAAATTCTATTTTATGCATTTCTTGCAAAATATTATAATTTTCCTTTAGTATTTCAAACATATTCTTTCTTGTCATTTTACACCTCCACCTTATCTACATCAATTTCGCCGTTCATGAGTTTGGGTAAAAGTGTGTCACGAAGTTGGGTTAAGCGTTCGTTTTCATATTTGTTGTTAATAATTTTCTCAAACATTGGTTTGCAGACACTATTGAACTCATTAATAGTGTTATTTTGTGGAATATAACACGGTGTTGTCATTATGTCTGTTCCGCTTATATTTGGTTGAGCACTTCCTTGTCCTCTATTTATTATTTCACTAATTATGTCTTGCTCTTTTAAAGTACAATATAGGAATGGTAATTTTTCTATTGGGTTATTTCCCAAGAAAAATTTACCAACCCGTTGGTTTACCAATAAAGTCTCTTTCACTCTTGGTATAACAGCAAACTTACCTATTGTTGCACCTGTCATTGCTATTAGAATATCACCGCCTTGAACCGTAAAATCTTCTGCATATTGAACTTTATCCTCTGATACATAAGAGCAATCTTTAAAATTGATAGTATCATTATCAATCGTCTTAATTTTGATAACTTTGATACCTGAATCTTGCCACCAAGTACCTTTAAAAGCAAAGCCTGACTTTACTGTAACATAATCACCTATGCAACCATTCTTTTCATAATTACATGTATTAATAACTTTTTCTTTGAATATTGCCATTGCTTGTTGTTCGAGGTTTTTGTTTATGGAATTGTTTAATTCGATTTTGTCATCAATCGCCCCCAACACCCTTGCAATCTTCCGCTGTGTTTTTAATTCAGGTAAATAAAATTTATATTTACCAATAGTGTTAGCACTTATATTAGGTTGAGCAGTATCACTATCAGTGTAATTTAATATATATTTATTAAATTTGTTCTGAGACAGTACATAATACAAAAATTTTTTATCAATGCTATTTTGGGGAGAAAAGGATAATACTCGCTGATTTATATATGCTTCATCACATAATATTCTTCCCAATTTACCTATTGTTGCTCCAGTCATTGCTAATACATAATCTCCAACAGTTACTTTGAATTTATTTAATTTAGATTTATCATATTTAGAAATATCAACACCAGATAAATTGTCCATTTGAACGTAGGGGGGTGTAATATTAGCAATTTTGATAACTTTGTTATTGTAACCTCCAAAATCTTTACTTTTGAAGGCAAAACCTGCAACTAATTCACAAACATCACTAAGTTTACATTCTTTCCAATCAGAGGTCATTTTCTGCCTCCTTATTGTCATTTGTTTGTTGCAAATTCTTATTATTTTTATTTAATGAATTAAATTTATATCTTAGCCAAATTTTTATTCTAAATATCAGCGTATCAGATTCAATTCTCAAATATTTAGATAAGATATCTTCCATTGAAGCAACATGTAATAATAATGCAATCATTGGTAATAACCCTTCAGGATTTTCTTCAAAAGTACTTGCCTTATGATTTCTTATAATTTCTATAATGTACCTATAATGATGGGATAGTTTTTCATCATCTTGCATTGTTATCAAAAATTTATATTTAGAATACTTATTCCAAAACTTTTGAATTTCCTGTTCAATTTTTATAGTTTTTTCAATATTAGTATAATTCCCATCTTTAATGTTAGTTATATTTTCAGAACATATGTATATAGGCTGATATAAATTGTCATATCTCATCTCAAATAATTTTTGCTTTCTTTCAATTTCTGTAGTTTTCCATTGTTGATATGCAATATATGTGGCAAAAATAGCAACAACTGGAGTCAGGAATGCAGAAAAAGTATCTATCCAACCTTTTGAATTTGCTTGTCCAATATTCATTATTAAATTTGCAATATCAAAATTCATTTACTCCTCCATTTAATACACTCACCACAACATTCTTAATTGTTTCCATCTCATTAGGATTGCTTTCGGCTATAAGAAGAGTTAGAGCAAACAGGGTTCCATTATCAAACATTGTGAGTTTATCCAGCATTTCATTCTTTTCTAAAAAGTACAAAAAGCAACTCGCTGCAATACGCTTGTTTCCGTCAGAAAATGAATGATTTTTGGTTATCAAATACAGTAGCATTGCCGCCTTTTCTTCCAATGTAGGGTATAGTTCTTTACCGTCAAAAGTTTGATAAATCTGATTAACCGAACTTGAAAAACTCTCATCTTTTGGCACTGCAAAAACATCTGACGCAAACTCCGATTTCATCTTATCAATAACAGTAAAATACTCTTTTTCATCAATAATTACGGCGTCTTTTGAAGTTTTACCTTTTGTATCAAGTGTTTTATGGTCAAAATTATCCAACAAATCCAAACCTTTTGCATAATTCGACATAATTTTTGCAATTCTCTGCCCGTCATCAAGGTTTTCAACCTGATTTGTCAAGCTTCTTGATAAAAGTTGTATCGTATTTTGCAAAGTTTTTACTCTGAATTGCTCCTGCTTAAGCTGATCTTGATTAATGGCATAGCCCTTTACTAAATATTCTTTTAAAACAGAAGTTGCCCAAATTCTGAATTGGGTTGCACGACTTGAATTAATCCTGTAACCAACAGAAATTATTGCGTCAAGATTATAAAATTTTGTATTTTTTGTTTGGGTTTTCCCTGCAATAGCACCATGTTTAGTGGTTGTTTCCAAAATGGAAACAACCATATCTTCTTTTAATTCCCCCTCTGCAAATATATTTTTTAAGTGTTTACTTATTGCAGGTGTTTTGACACCGAAAAGTTCTGCCATTGATTTTTGCGTAAGCCAAATGGTTTCATCTTGCATTTTGACATCAATATGTGCTTTTCCGTCTTCGCTTTGATATATTATAATATTATTTTGTAATTCCTCCATTATTACCTCTACTTCACCTCAAACCCGATTGCAGAAAGATTTTTTCTTATGTCGTCTTGCAGCTCGTTTGATTTGGTGAACATTTCAGAAAGTTCTGAGGTTAATCGTTTCATCTTATCTTCAAACGGTTCTCCGTCATCTTCCTGATCCTCAATCCCAACATATCTGCCAGGAGTTAGGATATAATCTTGTTTTGCTATATCCTCTGTTGAAACAACAGCGCAGAAACCTTTTACATCCTCTAAAGTTCCCTCTTGAAAGGCAGTAAAGGTATCAGCAAGTTTATTTATATCATCTTCGGTGAAATCTCTGTGCTTTCTATCTACCATATAACCCATTTTACGAGCATCTATAAACAGAGTTTTACCTTTTTGTTTTTTGTTTTTAGAAATAAACCAAAGGGTAACGGGAATTGTAACGCTATAAAATAGTTGTGTCGGCAAAGCAACAATACCCTCTATCAAATCATCTTCTATAATGCGTTTTCTTATTTCACCTTCACCACTTGTTTGGCTTGATAAAGCCCCATTTGCAAGTACCAAACCGATTTTTCCATTCGGCGCAAGGTGGTGTATCATGTGCTGAATCCATGCAAAGTTAGCATTTCCAGCAGGCGGAATACCGTATTTCCACCGAACATCATCCTGCAATTTATCCTGTCCCCAATTTGAAAGGTTAAACGGAGGATTTGCCATTATAAAATCAGCCTTTAATGTCGGGTGCAGGTCATTAAAAAAAGTATCTGCATGGCTTGGGCCAAAATCTGCATCAATACCACGAATAGCCATGTTCATTTTTGCCATCTTCCAGGTGTCAGCATTGGATTCCTGACCATAAACAGATATTCTGTCTCTATTTCCACTATGTGCCTGCAAGAATTTTACAGACTGAACAAACATACCGCCTGAGCCACAACAAGGGTCATAAACCCTACAATTATCAAAAGGTTTCAAAATAGAAACAAGAGTTTTAACTATGCTTGACGGGGTGTAAAATTCACCACCCTTTGTACCTTCATAAGCCGCAAATTGTGCAATACAATATTCATAAGTTCTACCTAAGAGGTCTTTGCTTTCTTCTGTATCATCCATTTTGACATTATTAGTGAACAGGTCCACAACTTCACCCAAAACTCTTTTATCCAAATCAGGGGAACCATAATTCTTTGGTAAAACACCTTTAAGAGATTTGTTTTCTCTTTCGATAGCAAGCATTGCTTCATCTATAACTTTTCCAATCTCAGGAGTATGTGCTAATTCTGAAATCTTGTTCCAACGTGCTTCTTCAGGAACAAAGAAAATGTTTTCTGCCAAATATGCAATCGGATCGTTTTCAAAACCATCACCCTCTGCTAAAAGTTCTTGATACCTTTTATCAAAAACACTCGAAATATATCGTAGGAAAATCAACCCTACAATAACTTTTCTGTATTCGGCAGCAGGGATATGCCCCCAAAGTACACAAGCTGCTTTCCAAAGTTGCTCTTCAAAACCTATATTTGCGTTGTTCTTTTCAGCCATTAGTTAACTCCTGTATTTACAAGTAAATTTTACCATGAATTTTAAAAAATTGCGTCACAATGTAACGATTTTGGCATTGGGGACCTGTGGTTTTGGTGCGTACGCGTTAAACTGTCTCAAGAGTTGAAAAAGTGTATCATGAGGCACCATTATGAACAATTTTGAAAAAAGAAAATTTTTAGATTATTTGGAAAAACTTCTACCATATACCGACACAAGCGATTACAATTTTGATAGTGTTTTTGACTTTTTCTGTGAAGAGTTTAAGGTGGACAGAAAGCCTTATCCAATAGACAAAGATAACTGTTTGAATGTTGACACTCGTAAGAAGCAAGAGCGTTTTGCAAAACTTTTGAAAAAAGAGGTTATTAGATTAAAAGAGAAAATAAAACCTCAAAATACCCTTTTAGAAAAACAACTTTTAACTATAAAAAATATTTACCGTCTAAATAATGATGAATACGAGATTCTGCTATACCTTGCCCTAAAAGAATTTAACAAAGTCTTTAAAAAGTATTTTGACTGTTTGTATGAAAATTCCTTTGCAACATTTACAAGAGTATATCTGAATATGAGATACAACCGTAAAGATAGGGCAATGTGCAGTCTTTATATGAAAAATGTTATAGAAAATAAGCATAGTGAAACAATCAACCCAGATTTACTTAAAATTCTCGATAACCCAAAATGCAATACCTCTGAAAAAATGATGAATATTGTAATCGGGAAACCTGAAAAATCTGAACTTTCTTTAAAGGATTACAAACATCTTGAAAAAGAAATAGATAGAGTTACAAAGATTTTATCCTGTGCTGTTGAGCAAAAACGTAAAGGGGTTAATATTTTGCTTTACGGTAATGTCGGGCAAGGTAAAAGCCAACTGTCAAAATTGATTTCTAACATTACTAAAATTCCTATGTACTCTGTTATTACACAAAAGGAAGGGTTTCAGGAAGCATACCGAGAAGACAGGCTTGTTGATTTGTTTTCTAAACAGCATATTTTATCTAATTCCGACAGGGCTTGTATTTTGTTTGATGAAGCAGAAGATGTTTTTAATCATGGCTTTAGTGGCTTTGGTTCTGCATCAAAGGGATATTTGAATAATCTTTTAGAAACGACTTCTGTTCCGATTATTTGGACGACAAATGATATTTACGGAGTTGATCCTGCATTTCTTAGACGAATGACCTACTGTATAGAGTTTAAGGCATTATCTGAAGATAAAAGGCTGAATATTTGGAAACGGGTTTTAAAGAAGAATAATTTTGAAGAACTTATTGAAAATGTTGCCAAGGTTGTTTCTAAAAAAGAAGAAGTTAAAAAGCAAGAGAAGAAACCCAATAGTAGTAATTATTCGATAGATTTAGTCAATGCAGATATGGATATGGCTGATTTAACGGAAAAAATAAAACAATCGGGAAAGATGAATTTTTCTCTGTGTTTGTATGGTTTTCCTGGTACAGGGAAAAGTGCGTTTTGCAGGCATTTAGCAGAGATTTTAGGGATAGAAGTTATCTTAAAACGAGCATCAGACCTCATAAGCCCTTATGTTGGTGAAACAGAACAAAATATTGCCAATGCGTTTGCCGAGGCGAAATCACAAAAAGCAATGCTTATATTTGATGAGGCAGATACATTTTTGCAAGATAGAAACAATGCTGTTCGTTCTTGGGAAATTGCACAAGTTAATGAAATGCTGACACAGATGGAATCGGCAGAGTACCCGTTTGCTTGCACCACAAACTTGCTTGATACGTTAGATGAAGCAAGCCTAAGACGTTTCACTTTCAAAATTCGTTTTGACTTTATGACAAATGAACAGGCAAACAAGGCAATGGAGTATTTCTTCGGAATAAAAGATGCTAACTTGAATATTAAAGGACTTACGGCAGGAGATTTTTCAACTGTAAAAAAGAAAGCTGAGTTTTTGAATATTACAGATTTAACCGAATTAACAAAAATGCTAAAAGAAGAAGTGCAGATAAAGAAAATTCCTGAACTGAATAAGAATACAATCGGGTTTTAGTATATAACACAGCCCTGCAATTTTAACAGGGCTGTTTTTTATGTTGTACGACAAAAATAAAAATCCTCCGCTATATTTTAATTAAAAAATTTTGGAAGAAAATAAATATCTCCACACAAAGTGCAATTTTGGAAATTTTATATAAACCTATATAAAAATAGGCTCAAATGTTGACTATTCCAACAAAACCTGATAATTTGCCTAATATACCATAATCTATTTAAATGCAGATATAGACGAATTTTCGCCCTGTTTTGGTTAAAGGGAAATTTTCATTTTAGATAAGTGAAACTTCGCCTGTGTATCTAAAACATTGAACCGTTCCAACCCCATAAATCAACAGGGTGATAAGTTACATATACATTTGAACCGTCTATACCATAATCGGCAGCCAAAATTTTGCAAATACTTTGAGTTAATGTTTGGCAAGAAGGTTTACTTGCAGAACCAAGCATTTTTATTGATATATATGCACCTTTATCTAACTTATTTTCGGCCATATAAAGAGATTTCCCGTCTTCAATTTCAGTCATTACGTAGGCTTTTGGTTTTGATAAAGCAGATGAAGTTGCATCTGTCAGTTTTTTCTGCAAATCATCTTTTTGTGTTTCATCTAACTTGATAGTTAATCTTGCTTGAATATATGGCATAATTTTCTCTCCTTATTTTACATTTGTATTTTAGCATAAAATATTTGTCCCGACCCACGCGAGGGACAGCGAATGAAAATAGTTCCCGACATAATTCAATACTTCAATCAACTAAAACTCCCCTTAAAATCCACGTGAGCGGGGACAGGTTGAATGTTTATATTAAACCTCTGGTATAATTTTCTTAACAACCTTTTTAACTATAGCATCTGTATGCTTTTGAGTTAAGTGAGAATATCTGCGTGTTACTGTTAAAGATTTTTGTCCAAGCAGCTCTGCAATATCTAAAAGGGTAGCACCGTTCATTGCGGAATAAGATGCAAAGGTATGCCTCATATCATGTACTCTAAAATCTTCTAATTGTATGTTTCTAATTACTTTATACAATTCTCCTCTTATGTAAGCAAGACAACCTTTTCTTTTGCCTGCAAATATATACCCTTTTTCTATACCTTGTTCATCACAATACTCTTTTAGAAATGCTAAAATATCCGTTTCTAAATATACACCTCTGCTAGTGCCATTTTTTGTGTCAAGATAATACACCCTTTCGTTTTGATAATCTACATCTTCTACTCTCAAATGCAAAACTTCCGAATACCTTCCCCCTGTGGCAAGTGCTATTAAAACAAAAAGATAAACTATTTTTGAATGATTTTTACAGGCAGAAAGATATCGGGATAATTCTTCTTGTGTCAGATATCTTTTTCTTCCTTCGGGTTTTGGTATTATCTTTACCTTTGACATGGGATTATATTCAATTAATTCAAGTTCATCTCTTGCGTATGTCAAGATTGCTGACATACACATCAGATACTTATTAATAGTATTTGCTTGGCGTGGCTTACCATATTTTGAGATTTCAGTGAGAAGTATCTGTTTACACGCAGATAAATCTTTTGCTTTTATATCTTTAACTTTTATATGTCCAATTCGTTCTGTCCACCAATTATACATATAATAATTCTTTACATCACTTGAATATCTTGTCGGGTCAACATTCTCCCGAAAGAAATTTATAAGATTTTCTATCGTTTCTACTTTTACTTTTTTATCATTTGAGGCAATGATTTCTTCCTTGTACGAACCATTCTCCATAGATGCTTCTATTTGTTTTGCCCATTTAGTTGCTAATGTTATTCCTGAGAATGTTTTAGTTATTCTCCTATAACCATTTTTTCTAATAACTGCCTTTACTACAGTTCCTTTTTTACGCTCAATATAACTAAAAGTTGCCATGATTTTCCTTTCATTTTTAGGGTACAATTTAGGGTACACTTCGAAAAAAATATTAAGAAGAAGTGTAAAATAATAATAAAAAGCAAAATCCCCAAAAGTCAATCAGCAAGTGTGTTTCGCTGTTTCTTATTTGTTCTCATTATTTCTCATTTTTTCTTAAAAAAGCCCATTTCGAAGCTTAATATCCTCGTGTTTATTTAATGTTGCCGTTATTCAATGGCAACTTTTTTTTAGCTCCGAGCAGAGCTACGAACGAAGTGAGAGACGAAAAACAATAATCGTAAAATGAATATTGCGCAAGCGAGCAAAGGCTGTAGCCATCGGCGAAATAGTCAGGCGGTCGGCTAGACATATGAGCCGATGCGAAAGCCGTCTAGTGCGAGCGCAGCAAGATTACTAATTGCGAGCGGTAGCGTTTATTGCGAGGAGCGTACTGTCGAGCAGAGCTACGAACGAAGTGAGAGACGAAAAACTATTTATTCATATACTTTTCATACAAATCAGGACGTCTTTGCTTTGTACGTTCGATTTGCTGATTTAAACGATATTGTGCTATTTCTTTATGATTCCCGTTTAACAAAACATCAGGAACATTGTATCCTCTGTATTCTCTTGGTTTTGTATATTGAGGATATTCTAATAATCCATCTGAAAATGTATCATATTCAGCAGATTCGAGTTTTCCTAAGGTTCCGTCAAGTTTTCTGCTGATAGCATCAATAAGACAGAGTGCAGGAAGTTCTCCACCTGTCAAAACAAAATCCCCAATTGAAATTTCTTTGGGTTTTATAATCTCTCTGATTCGTTCATCAAAACCTTCATAATGCCCGCACAACATTATAATCTGATTATAATTTGAAAGATTGCAAACAAGTTCTTCGTTTAACGGTTCACCCTGAGGAGAAAGCATTACTGTTATAGAGTTTTCAATTTTTTTTATACTTTCATATGCATCTACATATGGCTGTGGTGCTAAAACCATGCCTGCCCCGCCACCGTAAGGAGTATCATCAACTTTTTTATGCTTATCGAGAGTATAATCCCGCGGATTAGTTGTTCTTAATTCAAATACACCCGATTCTTTTGCACGTTTCATTATGCTGACATTACAATAATTTTCTATAACTTCGGGAAAAAGCGTCAAAACCTCAAAAATCATTCCAGCAATCCCTCAATATTATTTATCGTAATTTTTTTATTTTTAATATCTACATCAGGAACAATGGCTTTAACAAAAGGCACAAGAGATATATGTTTTGTATTAGTTTTTATTGACAATAAGTCAGTTGCACCGTTATTTGATACCCCTATTACAAACCCCAAACTATCACCTGTTTGGCTGTCAAACACACCCATTCCTACAAGTTCATCAATTAAAAATTCATCCTCTGCAAGATTTTCTCTGATGGTGTCTTCTTTAACAAAAAGCAAGCAGCCTTTATACTCCAGTAATTCATCTATTGAATTTATACCTTCAAATTTTACAATTAAAAATTTTTTATTCAATCTTGAAGAAACAATTTTTAATTCTCTATATTCATGCCCGATCTTAACAAATACACTTTCTAAAGCCATGAAAAAATCCTGTCGATTTTGAGAAAAACCGACTTTTGCCTCACCTTTAACACCGTGGAAATTTAAAATCTTCCCGACAGAAACATATTTATCCATGATTATTCTTCAGTCTCTGCCTTTTTAGGTCTGCCTCTTTTTTTCTTTGGCTCATCAGACTGAGCATCCTGTTCTTCCGGAGCATCAGATTTTGCTTTCTGATTACGAAATTCTTCCGGAGCATCAGGTCTGTCCTGATTCCAACGGTCAAGTCCCATTTGAGAACGCACTAAACCAATACCGACATGAACACGCCATTCATCCATTTTCAACTGAGCTGCAATAATTTTATGACAGCCAATAGGAGGTAACGGCAACAACGGTTCATACATCATTTTAATAGCATTTAACTGATCCGGAGTAATTGCCAATTTTCTTTTAGGATAAGGCAATTTCGGAAGCATCATTTTTTGTCTGATTAAATTGATACCGAAAAATACTTTTCTTGGTTCTAAACCGATTTTTTCACCGATAACTTCATGTGCATCAGGGTTAGGCAACGGCAACATCAATTTATACAAAAGTTCAATTTGTTCTAATTGCTCCCTGCTGACAAGTAACTGTTTTGGTGCTTTATTACGGTTGTTAGGACGTTTATTAAATCTGTTATTTTGAGGGCGTCTTTGCTGGAAATTACCATTCGGCCTGTTATTATTATAAGGTCGATTATTGTTATAACCACCCTGACGATTATCTCTGTTATACCCGCCCTGCTGACGATTATTGTTGTATCCGCCCTGACGGTTATCTCTGTTATATCCGCCCTGCTGACGATTATTGTTATAACCGCCCTGACGATTATTTCCATAATTATTAGGACGTCTGTTATTATTGTATCCGCTCTGATTATTATACGGTCTTTGCGGTCTTGGTCTTTCTTCTTCACCACCTGCAGAATAACTGCTGTAGAACTGAGGAGCAGTTTCAGTATTTTCTGCTTCCTGAGGGGCTGTATTCACTTCATTTTCCGGAGCATCTATCATCATTTTTTTATCCGGATACAAACAATCGGGGCAAATAACCCTTTTAGGATTCTTCGTTTCGAATTCACGACCGCACTTAATGCACTTGTTTACATACATAACTTAAAAGCCTCTTAACTTTAAAAATTCACAATAAAATAATAACTAGTTAAATAAAATTCCTCACAAAATAAATCGATTAAAATAAATTCAAATTTGTAATAACATTTTAACATATGTTGTAAAAATTGTAAAGACCTTTAACAAATTATTTTTCAATCATAAAAGTTACAGGTCCGTCATTGATTAGCTCTACATCCATCATTGCTGCAAATTTACCTGTTTTTGCAGACATTCCATTGTTTTTTAACACGGAAACAAAGTACTCATACAATTCATTTGCTCTTTGAGGCTCCATCGCATTGTCAAAACTTGGTCTTGTACCCTTCATACAATTACCGCACAGGGTAAATTGGGATACCACAAGAATTTCGCCATCTATATCAGCCAAAGATTTATTCATTTTGCCATTTTCATCTTCAAATATACGCAATTTCAATATCTTTTCCGCTAACCAATCTGCATTCTCATTATTATCGCATTTTTCAACTCCTAAAAAAACTAAAATACCTGCTTTTATTGAAGAATAAAGTTCTCCGTCAATTGACACCGATGCTCTTTTTACTCTTTGAATTAACGCTTTCATGATAAATCCGCCTTTTACTCAATATTATCATGAAAAATATACTCTTTCAGACTAATTAGAGAACATAGCAAAAGTTTTTTCAATTGATTTTGAAATCAAGTTCTGGACAGAATTCATTTCGGTTGTTAATTCCATAATTTCAGCATCAAGTTTCTTTGTTTGCATATCTATTCTGTCTTCTTTGTTTGTAATTTCCGCTTTCTTACGCGTGAAATCAGCTTCTGCTCTTGCAATTGCATTTCTATCCTGTTCTTCAACAATATATTCTACATCGTTATATCTGGTCTGATAGAAATAACCGTCAGTATTCAATGCCATTAAAGAATATCTGCCATCTTTAATAGTACTTTCTAAATATTCATAATCATCCAAATTGCCATCATAACGCCATCCGTGTTCGCAAAGACTGTTATATAATTCACTGTAGAAATCATTTATTTTTTCATCATTTGTCAGTGCATCTTGTGTATTTGTTAAATAAATATAACTCGGATCGTCCGTAACAAAATAAGTTTTTGCACCACCATCAGGAGAAATGTCGTTACTCTTACCAACAACATAATTAGAAGCTGAACCTCTTAAGAAATTATCATAGTAAGTTAAGAATGCAGACACCATATTTGACAAGTTCAATGCCGCATAAGTTTGATTGTCGCAAACTTTCTTACCTATATTATTATGGCTGTTAGCATTGATATATGCAGAGTTATCCAATACATTACTATCATCAGCCTTACTTCCAGCATCTACCGCATTTTTTGCAGAAAGGAATTTTCTCATTGTTAACGCATAAGCCTGATTCAGCGCATTATCAGTTGATGTATCAATATTTAATCCTGTACCGATTGATTTATAACCAAATATTCTTGCAATGTAATCCAACATACCTTGTCCGGCAATTTGTAATGTATTTGCTGCAACATCACTGTTATTAGATTTTGTATTAGTCATTAAAACAATATTTGAAGTTAATAAATCACCTAATGTCATTGATTTAATAGCAGCAGGATCATTCAAAATTACATCATTTTGAACCATAGTCATAACAGCCATAGGTTGATCCGGTTTTTTTTCATTACCGACCATTGCACCTGGAACAGTGTATATAGCATCTCCGGAAATATAGCCCTGTATTAGATTTGCTAAAAATCCACCGCTGCTGCCACCGGCAATATTTCTGTTTGCAGTATTAAACATTTGATTGAAACCAATTGTATTGCCGTTTAATCCGGCAGTCGGATCTGTATTCCACTGGAGAATATCATTTCCACCACTGGCAACTGCCTGATATTTTGCTTTTTCATATATTGCCCAATATAAAGGATACTTATATATACTCTCAGTTGGCCCGTAAGTAGAATCCGTGATAGGCTGACCTGTTGGATCCAAACCATTTTTCAGGTATTCTAATTCCTGAGCATATTGCAATTTCTTTGCACCATTTGCCTCATGACTGATTTTATCTTCTAATGATTGGAACTGAGCCATTATACCGGATGTTGCAACTCTTTGATTTCCCGGAGTTACAACAACTTCATCTGTTGCCATCTTATATATCGCATTAACATATTCAGTACCAAAATTACTATAACCCGGAGGTGCTGCTTTTGAATAATCCAATTTCAAATCTGCTATTACTGCATCAGCATGTTCAATAGCATTTGTATATTCAACATCAGTTGATTTTTGATCATAATCATAACCATATGCGTTACGTAATACCTGTAACCAGTCAAGAGTTACCTCACCAAAATTCGGATCAGAAATTAAATCATCTATAGTCATCTCTGAATGAGAAGTTTTATCTTTCGGTATAGCACCCATACCTGCAGAAGAATGCCAGTTTTGGTTTAATAAAACTGCTTCAGTCGTATTTGTAATAAGTCCCTGATCTTCTAAAGCCGCAACGAATTTTTTATATCCGCTTTCGCTAGGAAGTCCGCCTGCCTTTGATATACCTGCAGCTTCAGCAGCTACCTGATATTTCGAATTCAACACAATTGCACCACTTCTTGTGGAAACCATATACGGATTATAATTATTTGCAGCTGAAGGCATCATTAACAAACTGTATGTTACGCCATAAGTTATAGGGTTACCATTTTCATCACATACCGCATCATTTTGCCAGTTCAATTGAGTAGCATTAATTGCGCTCGAATATTCTTGCGATACTCTTGCCATCTGGTCAGTTAGTTCAAGCTTCTGCTGAGCCAACTCTGTTGACTTGAACTCAAGGTTTGCTTTCCTTAAGGTTATACCCAGAAATCTTGCCTGTGATGCCGCTAATCCCATTGTTTCAGCTAAATCCTTTCGAATATACTAAGCTTGTACTTACCCATGTTTACGGCATATTTAGGGCTAAACTTGATACATGAAAACACTAATTGTAATAATTTGTTACAATTAGTAAAAGAAAAAATTTACACAAAAAAATTGATTAACCTTGAGCAATTTTTTCACGAACAAGAGTTTCAACCTGAGCCAGAATATCAGGATTCTGTTCAAGATATTCTTTTGCTTTTTCTCTACCCTGTCCTAATTTTTCATCATTAAAACTAAACCATGCTCCTGCTTTATTTATAATATTCAAATTAACGGCAACATCAAGAATATTACCTATTTTTGAAATTCCTTTACCAAATATAATATCAAATTCTGCAGATCTGAAAGGTGGTGCAACTTTATTCTTTAAAACTCTTACACGAACATGGATACCAACTTCACCATCATCCCCTTTAAGAGTTTCGGTTTTTCTTATTTCCATACGAACAGATGAATAGTATTTCAATGCATTACCACCTGTTGTAGTTTCAGGATTACCGTACATAACACCAATTTTCATTCTTAATTGGTTTATAAAAATAACAGTTGTACTTGTTTTACCGATAATACCTGTCAGTTTTCTCAATGCTTTAGACATCAAACGGGCCTGAAGTCCCATTTGCTGATCTTCCATAGAACCTTCGATTTCAGCTTTAGGTACAAGAGCGGCAACAGAATCAACTACAACTACATCTACAGCTCCTGAACGCACAAGTTCTTCTGTAATATCAAGAGCCTGTTCTCCGGTATCAGGTTGTGAAATAAGTAAGTTGTCAACATCAACACCCAAATTTCTTGCATATTCAGGGTCAAGTGCATGCTCTGCATCTACATAAGCAGCAATACCGCCTTTTTTCTGACATTCAGCAACTATATGCTGAGCAAGAGTGGTTTTACCTGAACTTTCAGGCCCATATACTTCTATAATTCTGCCTCTTGGAACTCCGCCTATACCTAACGCCAAATCAAGCGCCAAAGCACCTGTAGGAATAGCATCTACACTTACTGTCGCCTTGTCGCCAAGTTTCATAATAGAACCCTTGCCAAAATCTTTTTCTATTTTTTCAATAGCCAGTTTCAATGCTTTATTGCGTTCTTCTGATATATTCACTTCTGTTGCTTCTTTAGCCATGCTCTCTTCCCCTTTTTTAGCAAGACGAAATATTATAAATTCTTTAAAGAATCTATTTCCTTATTCCTTATTGCTCTATTTTTTCTTATTCCCAAATATAAACTTCTTTTTTCTTATAGAAGCCTAAACCTACAGGTTTATAACTATTTAGTTCATTCTTTAATTGATAAACTTCTTTGTTCAAATCAACGATTTTTTGTTTCAATGTTTCGTTATCAGTTTTGCAACGAATCAATTCAACAACAACATCATCCATGCCTTCAAGTTTTTCATCAATAACTTTTGCAATTTTGTCGCTTAATTTTGATTCTAATTCCTGTAAAGAAGATAAAATACTTCTTACTGCAGGATTTGAAACACTAGACACCGCAACTGCATTTTTTGATGCAGTAATAGGATTTGAAACACCGTTAACTTGTGCCTGAACTTTTCTGAGATTTTTTACTTCATCATATGAAAAATAAGTATAACCTTTCTCATTCTTTCTCGGCTTAATAGATGCTTTCTTACATAGTTCAACAATTTCTTTGTTATCTGTTTTTAAAATTGTTCTTACCTCTTGAGGTGTTAAAGTCTTCTCACTAGTTCTTTCTTTAATCATTTCAATTATCCCTTAAAAAAACATTCCCAACACTATATTATTACATTTTATATAAATAAACAAATTTTTTTTGTCTGTTCATGAAGAAATGTAACAAAACAAATTTGTTAAACTAATTTAATAAATTTGACCGTTGTTTTTTCTGCGGATACACTGATAATAACAAACAATTTCAGACTTGAACAATAAATCTTATATGGGGAGAAATATTATATGCCGAAGCAAGCATACGATTATAATTATTCAGCTTATGAATATAACCGTTATGAACGTGTGCAAAATTATGGCAACGTATATCAATACCGAGATTATAAAAGGCTGAAAACAAAAGCAAAAAGAAAGAAAAATCCGCTAAAAAAAATATTATCAAAAATTGTTGCTATTGCACTTCTTATGTTGTTCATGCCTTACGGATTTAATTGCATTACAAAATCTCTGTTTGCCCCGTCACCATACAAAAATATCAAAATTGATATAAAAGAATATGCTTACCCTACAACCAAATATCTTTCAAACGCATGGTTTATGGGAGATCGCTCATTCAGATATCAGGCAGATGTAAAACATGCCAAAATGCTTCCGCTTAAAGAAAGTGTAAATATGCCATCGCTAAAACAGGATTTGCTAAATCTTATGGAAGACTATCCGCAAGTCAAACCTGCAATATATTTTTGGGATTTTGATACACATAATTATGTTGATATTAATGCATCAAAAATATATTCAACAGCAAGTATTATAAAACTGCCCGTTTTAATTGACTTGTTTAAAGAAATAGAAAACGGCTCTATATCACTTGACGACAATATGGCATTAACCGAATATTACAGGACTGAAGGTTCGGGTAATTTGCAATTTAAAGCGGAAAATTCCGTATGGAGTGTAGATAAACTTGCAGAAGTAATGATAACAGAATCAGATAACTCCGCAACGAATATGCTCATTTCAATTTTAGGCGGTATGCATGGGGTAAATCAATCAATAAGAGATTGGGGCATTAAAAATACAGAACTGCAAACATGGCTTCCTGATTATAAAGGAACAAACCATTCCACAGCAAAAGAACTTGCTCAAATGCTTTATAATATTGAAACAAATGATAAATTTCTCACAGACTATTCAAGAAAGAAAATTCACAACTACATGGGACATGTTCATAATAACAGACTAATTCAGGCAGGAATAGGCAAGGGCTCTAAATTTTACCACAAGACAGGTGATATAGGCAAAATGCTTGGAGATGCCGGTATTGTAATTACCCCTAACGGCAAAAAATATATTGTGGTAATACTTGCAAACAGACCGCACAATTCAATTGCGGGAAAAGAATTTATCGTTAAAGCATCAGAAATTATATACAATTATGTGGTAAAATAAAATCTATGCTGGAAGATTTACTAAAAAAAGAACACTGTTTTAAGCTTATTTGCGGTGCCGGAAACGAAGATTGTGAAAATGTACGCAAACTCGTATATTTATACGCACTTGCAGGGTGCAGATTTTTTGACCTTAGTGCAAATGAAATGGTAATAGAAACAGCAAAAGAAGCTTTAAAATCAGCTAATGTAACAGATGCTTATATTTGCGTCAGCATAGGCATTAAAGGCGACCCACATTCAAATAAGGCAGTTATAAATTACGACAAATGTATAAACTGCGGATCATGTGAATCAATTTGTCCGCAAGATGCAATACATTACGCAAAAGTAAAAAAATCAAAATGCATAGGATGTTCAAGATGTGCCAAAGTTTGTCCAAGACAAGCAATTTCTTACATATCCGAAATAAAAGAACTTGATGAAATCATGCCTGTAATACTTGAAAACAATGTTGATTGCATAGAATTTCACATTATAGGGCAAGACAAAGAAGAAATTTTAACCAAATGGGAATATCTAAATACACACTTTAACGGACTACTCAGTATATGTATAAGCAGAGGCAAAATGGGAGATGAAGATTTAATCTCAACAATTAATGATTTAGTCGGGATAAGAAAACCATATACGACAATAATACAGGCTGACGGATTTCCAATGAGCGGTGGAAATGACGATTATAAAACAACACTGCAGGCTGTTGCAACAGCAGAGATAGTTCAAAACACAGATTTACCTGTCTATTTGATGCTTTCCGGCGGTACAAATTCGAAAACATCAGAGCTTGCAAAAATGTGCGGAATTAATTTTCAAGCAGTAGCCGTTGGCTCATTTGCAAGAAAAATTGTAAAAAAATATATTGAAAGACCTGATTTCTGGACAAATCAAAATGTTATTGATCAGGCCGTAGATACAGCATCCTCACTAATTAAATCCTTGGATTAAACATCGACATATTTTCTTGCACATTCAAACATTGCATTAATTAATGCGGCATTTGAAGATAAATTCATCCCGTTAGCCTCAAGCACCTGTTTTAAACGTTCTTCCCAAAGATTATAAATATCGTTTTGGTCTAAATCGAGGGTTTCACCTATCATTTTGAGTTCTTTAAAATCAATAGGCAGCGGATAAGCACCTCTTAACATATCAACAATATAAACTCTGCGTTTGCGAGGAAATGATTTGAGAAAATTTACAACACTCATTTTTTTTTGTTTCAGAACACTTTTTATAAACTCAATACTTTCATCCTGAAGAATCGGCTCTTGGGGAATTTTGTATTCTTCAAATTCATCGGGTTCAACTCCCATAACAGTTGCAATACGTTCTAATGTTGTGCTTCTTGTGGAAAACGGTATAGTTTCATCTATAAGATTATAAACATACGAAAGAGTAACCCCTATCATTTCTGCAAAATCTTTTTTATGCAAAGAATTTTTATCCAAAAAATCTGACACTTTTTGAGAACTTTTCCCCTTTATTTTATTTTTCATAAATAATCTCCTCTTTTAAAATATATTCACACATCTACTTTTTGATTTATTTATCAATTTGTTAAGCTAAAACTTTCTATATCATCATGGTAATATCTATTTGAGTTAAAATTATAATAATAAATCGGAAAATGCTTTAATAAGAAGGTAAAAATATGAAATTAATTGCAGGATTAGGCAATATCGGAGAGAAATATACATGGACAAGACATAATGTCGGATTTATGGTTGTTGATAAATATGCTATTATGAACAACATTACCTTTAAAGAAAACAAAAAACTCCAATGCTATATAACAAAATTTAAACGCGGTCTTGAGGATATAATACTCATAAAACCGACAACATTTATGAACCTTTCCGGCAGCGCTGTTTCTGCAGTAATGAATTATTATAAAATTGATAAAAGCGATATTTTAATTGTATATGATGATTTATCAATTGAGCTTGATAAAATCCGTTTTCGCCCGAGCGGTTCTGACGGAGGTCATAATGGCATAAAATCAATTATAAAATGTATTGGTTCTTCAGAATTTGCAAGACTTAAAATCGGAATAGGTCCTCAACCACCGATTCCGGCAGAAGAATTTGTACTTCAAAATTTTTATAAATATCAGCTTGATAAGTTAAAACCGGTATTAAAAACTTCTATAGAAGCTATAGATTTTTATCTTGATAACGGGATGGAAAAAACACAGAATTATTACAACTAACATGCATAAAAAATAGTATAACATATAATATTTTTTTAATAATTACTCCGCAGGGTCTTTCAGACAGAGGAACTACAAATGATTAACGAGCGAAGCATCAGGTCGGAGAGTTTCTTTGCGCCCCGTTTCTTTGCGGTCAAAGAAATGGGGTATATTAAAATTTTAATAAATAATATTATCTTTGTTTCAATAATATTATTTATTTTCAAATCTCATTTATATGTATGATTACATATAAATATAAAATGGTAATATAACAATATACTCCTTAGAAACTAAGATACACATATCCCTAATCAACAGCTATGCACCTCATGTACATAGCTTTTTTTTATTATTAATCAGAAAGGGCGATTTTGAAAATCGCCCTTATAAATTTATTTATTCATCAACTTCTTCTGCGGCTTCTGCGGCTTCTGCTGCTTCTTCTGATTTTCCTTGGGAAGTTGCACTTCCAAGTTTCTTTAAGCACCAGCCCAAAGAGTGATCCCATAACCATTTCAATCCTGAACCGATTGGTTTTAATATATCATTTTTAACAAAGTTCCAAGCCGGTTTTACAACACCATTCCATACAGGTTTTATAATATTGTTGTAACCCCATTTCAAACCGGCACCGATAGCCTGAACAGCACCCGGCATTCCTAATATAGCACCTGTACAGAAACCAGCAGCCATTGCATCACTCATCGGATAGCACATCGGCATCATTGGAACCGGTGCCATTGGAACTGTTGCTACCGGATATGCCGGTCCAAATATTGTGCATGATGATCTCATTGGAGAACAGCAGCCATATCCGAATGATGGTCCATATCCACTGCTAAATGTTGTAATTTGTTGATTTAATAAGATAGCCATTTTATTCCTCGTATATTCCCCTTGTATCCCTTACATATATAAAGTATATATAGAGTAAAAAATTGCCTTTTTAAAAACATGTATGTTAACATTTCGTAACATGAACAACATGACTCAAATATAGTCAGCATCATGGTTTTTGGTTTTTTGCACATAAAAAAACCGAACTATATGAGTTCGGTTTTTAATATATTATTTTTTGATAACTTATGCAGTTATTTCGTCTGCTTTATCACTTTTTGTTGGAAGTTTTACAACCTCTGCATTTTTACGGTTTTTTACCATATCAGCCGTTACAACGAACTTATCCATATTTTCTTTAGTCGGAACATCATACATAACATCAAGCATGATTTCTTCAACAATAGAACGCAAAGCCCTTGCACCAGTTTTACGCTTGATTGCTTCTTTTGCAATCATATCAACAGCTTCAGGTTCAAATTCAAGCTCAACTCCGTCCATACTCAACAAAGCTTTATATTGCTTTAATATCGCATTTTTTGGTTCAGTTAAGATATTTTTCAATGTTTTTTCGGTTAATTGATCAAGAACCGCATAGACAGGAATTCTGCCGATAAATTCAGGTATCAAACCGAATTTAAGCAAATCCTCAGGCTGAAGATTCTTTAACAATTTGATAGCATTAGCTTCTTTTTCTGCCTGAGATAAAGCCGCAGTACCAAATCCAACAGAATTACCGACACCTGCACGTGCATCTACGATTTTTTCCAAACCTACAAATGCACCGCCGCATATAAACAGAATATTTTTTGTATTAACTTCGATAAATTCCTGATGAGGATGCTTTCTGCCCCCCTGAGGCGGAACATGAGCAACAGTACCTTCAATCATTTTCAGTAATGCCTGCTGAACACCTTCACCTGAAACATCTCTTGTTATTGAAGTGCTTTCAGATTTTCTTGAAATTTTATCTATTTCATCAATATAAATAATCCCGCGTTCAGCCTTTGATGAATCGAAATCAGCATTTTGATAAAGTCTTAGTAAAATATTTTCAACATCATCACCGACATAACCTGCCTCAGTTAATGTGGTTGCATCAGCAACTGCAAACGGTACATCCAGCATTTTTGCCAAGGTTTGTGCAAGTAATGTTTTACCTGAACCGGTCGGACCAACAAGCAAAATGTTTGATTTTTGGATTTCTACACCGTCATCACTATCATTGGCATTATGTTTCAGACGTTTATAGTGATTATAAACCGCAACTGCAAGAACTTTTTTTGCATCATCCTGACCAATTATATACTGATCAAGATATGCTTTAATTTCATGAGGTTTTGGGATAGGTTTTTCATTTTCTGAAGTATTTTTTCCTTCTTCAACATTATCCTTTTCCTTTGTACCAAGAAATTCTTCATCCAAAATCTCATTACAAAGTTCTACACATTCATCACATATATACACTTCCGGACCGGCAATCAGTTTTTTTACCTGATCCTGTGTTTTTCCGCAGAATGAACATTTTAATTTATCATCACTTTTGGGCATTTTGTATTTTTCTCCAAACGATTATTTAATCTCGTCTCTGGTAATAACTTTATCAATCATACCATATTCCAAAGCTTCCTGAGGAGTCATAATATAATCTCTGTCAGTATCCTTTTCAATCTTTTTGATTGATTGACCGGTATTTGACGCAAGGATTTCGTTCAAAGATTTTTTAATTCTTATGATTTCAGCTGCCTGAATTTCAATATCGGTAGCCTGACCCTGAGCACCGCCTAAAGGTTGGTGAATAAGCACTCTTGAATGAGGTAAAGCTAATCTTTTTCCTTTTGTACCGGAAGAAAGAAGGAATGCACCCATTGATGCTGCCTGCCCCAAACATATTGTTGAAACATCAGATCTGATGTGCTGCATTGTGTCATAAATCGCAAAACCCGCAGTAACACTACCACCTGGGCTGTTGATGTATAACATAATATCCTTTTCAGGATTTTCACTATCCAACAACAACAATTGAGCTACAACCAAATTCGCAACCATATCATCTATCTGTGTTCCAAGAAAAATGATTCTTTCTCTCAATAATCTTGAAAATATATCAAAAGAACGTTCGCCGCGGCTTGATTGTTCTATTACTACAGGTACAAAACTCATTATTTATTCCCTTTCTTTCTATATATACGACTCTACTGAAATTTTTGTGAAACTACACTGATTATTTATCTTTTTTTGTAGTTTTTTTTGCTTTAGTTTCTTTCTTTTCAGTTTTTTCAGCTTTAGTTGATTTTTCTTCAGCCTTAACTTCAGGTTTTACTTCAACATATTCAAATTTATTGTTTTCAATTAAGAAATCTCTTACTTTATCATTGATAATTTGTTGAGAAATTGAGTTAATAAACTGAGGATTTTGACCAAATTGTTTAACTATCGCATCAGGAGTTGAACCATAAGCTGCACTGATTTGAGATAATTTACCGGTGAAATCTTCTTTTTCAACTGTCAATTTTTCTTCTTTTGAAATCTTATCGATGATTAAAGAATTTTTAATACGGATTTTTGCTTCATCAGCCAAAGTTTCGCCAAATTTAACTTCTCCACCTTGTGATTGAACAAAATCAGCCCAATTTACACCTTGATAAGAAAGTCTTTGACGATAATCATTAGCAATAGCATTAACTTCTCTGTTAATCATGCTTTGAGGAATATCAATTGTTGTAGCATCAGAAACTGCTTTAAATACAGCATTTTCTGCACTTGTTTTCTTTTGGCTTTCTCTTTGTTTTTCAAGATAATCTTTAATATCAGCTTTCAATTCATCAACTGTAGAAAATCTTGTTGCTTTTTTAACAAATTCATCATTAAGTTCAGGAAGAACTCTTTGTTTGATTTCATTTAATTTAATAGCAAAAGCAGCTTTTTGACCTTTTAATTTTTCATCTCTGTAGTCTTCAGGGAAAGTAACTTCAATATTAAATTCTTCCTTGATGTTATGACCGACTAATTGTTCTGCAAAACCAGGGATGAAGTTTGAGTTTGCCAAATCAAGAGCATAACCTTTTGCACTGCCGCCCTGAATTTTTTCTCCATTGCAAGTACCGTCAAAATCAAATACAACGATGTCTTTTTCATTTGATGGTCTGTCTAAAACCAATTCAAGTGATGCATGTTGAGTTAAATAGTTTTCCAAAGTTTTATCAAATGCATCTTTATCTTCAGGAGCTATTTCAGCTTTTAAGTCTAAGTCTTTATAACTTGCCAATTCAAATTCAGGTCTTGTTTCAACTTCAATTGTAACTTTTAAATCCTGACCATGTTCGTAGTTATAATTTACCAATGATGGCTGGGTGATTGTATCTAACTTGTTATCATAAATAGCTTTTGAAATGTATTTAGGTAAAATCATGTCTAAAGCTTCGTGTTCAATTCTATCAACACCAACATGTCTTTCAACAACAGATTTTGGTGCTTTACCTCTTCTGAAACCATTGATGTTTACATTTTGTGAAATTCTGTTCGCAGCCAAATTATAAGCAGAATCAGCTTCATTAGCCGGAATTGTCATATTAAGAATAACCAAATTTTCTTTGTCTTTTGTTAATGTAGTTTCCATATTAATCCCCCTTCTTGTACTTTAATTTAAATATCTTAATAGGATTTTACTATAAATATCTGAAAATGCAAGTTTTTAAGGAAATTAAACAGCCAAACAACAGAAAATATCCCGACTTAATTAAATAAAAAATCTTGCAATCAAAATATATTCATGCTTAAATACAACTACAGCCGGAATAATTCCTCTTTATTTTGGCTCAGGCAAGGCAGAAAGCGGCGTCTGTATTGCTGAGTAAGTAAAGAAATTAAAATAGAAGGAAATTAAAATGTTAAAAATCAGATTGAAAAGATTAGGTGCTAAAAAGCAACCATCATACAGAATTATCGTTATCAACTCTACTACAAAAAGAGAAGGTAAACCAATTCAGGAACTTGGTTTCTACAACCCAAAAACTAAAGAAATGAAGTTTGATAAAGCAAGTGCATTGGAATGGATTTCTAAAGGTGCTCAAGCTACTGAAAGAGTACAATACCTTATTAAGAATTGTAAAGAAGATGGCACTTTGAATTATGTTAAAAAAGACACAGTTAAGCTTTCTAAAAAAGCATTAGCTAAAAAACAGGCTGAAGAAGAAGCAAAGGCTGCTGCAGAAGCTGAAGCTAAAGCAGCTAAAGAGGCTGAAGCTGCTGCTCCTGCTGAAGAAGCACCTGCGCAAGAAACTGCAGCTGAAACAGAAGCACCTGCAGAAGCATAATAAATGTCATTCTAAAAATGATTTAAGAATTTATAAAAAAGCTCTCAAATATTTTGAGAGCTTTTTGTTTGACTTATACCGGTGCAAAAAATTGCACCCTATATAACTAAAAATAGGTCGGGCTTTAGCCCGACACATATTTTATAAGTTTTTGACGGGTTAAAACCCGTCCTATAAGCTAGCTTTTTATTTAATTTACAAATATAGATAATTAATAATTTGCATTTGATTTTTACAATATTTATAATTTTTCTTATGGCAACAGAATTAGAACAAAGAAAAATTCTTAACTTTAACGGAACTTGGAGAAGCTATCAGAAAAGAATTTTAGATAATCTTAATTTTCATCTTCGTGATGAAAAACTGCATATTGTTGCAGCCCCGGGGGCAGGGAAAACAACTCTCGGAATTGAAGTTATTTCAAGATTATATCAACCAACATTAATTCTTTGCCCGACAAACACTATAAAAAACCAATGGAAAGACCGTATTTGCTCATCTTTCCTTGAAGGAAAAGATTACGGACTTGTTTCTACAGACATCAGAAAACCCGGATACATAACAGTAATAACATATCAGGCTCTACTTGCCGCTTTTTGCGGAGATAACAATGATGAAGAAGACCATAAATATTCTGAAAACGAGGAAGAAACAGAAGAAACTGATGAAAATTCAATAACTTCATCAAGCAGATTTAAAGAAGAAAAAGCAGACGAAATTTTGAAAATTTTGAAAGATGCAAAAATATCTCTGCTATGCTTTGACGAAGCACACCACCTGCGAAAAGAATGGTGGAAAGCACTGATGTACCTTAATGAAAATCTTGCCCCACGCCAAACATTGTCCCTGACAGCGACCCCGCCTTATGATGCAAATTATGGCGAGTGGAAAAGATATCAGGAGCTATGCGGAGATATAGATGAAGTTATATCTATTCCCGAACTTGTTAAAAACGGTGATTTATGTCCTCATCAGGACTTTATATACTTTTCATACCTTAAACAAAATGAAAGAGAATTATTAAATAAATACAGCAAAAATGTTAAGGAATTTATTGAAATAATAAGAAATGACAATGAATTGCTTGAATTTTTATCTAAAATGCGGTTTTTTGATGCCGGAAACACGGATATTGAACAAATTTTTGAAAATCCTGATTTTTATGTATCAATTGCATCATTATTAAACTCTAAAGGCTATAAAATTCCGAAAAGCTTTTTAGATTTATTTGAAGCTTCACAAAGAGAAATTCCGAAATTTGATATAACAAGAGCTTCAATATTTTTAGACGGTCTGTTCAATCCAAAATATGACGATTTTAAACCTATTGAAGAAAAGAAAGAACACTATTTCAACACAGCCAAAAGAATGGGACTTGTTGCAAACAGAAAAATTACCCTCAATGAAAATATCAAAGTTCGCAGGCAAATTGCAGGCAGTATCGGAAAACTTGATTCAATAGTTGAAATTGTAAAACTTGAAAATGAACAACTTAAAGAAAAACTCCGAATGGTTATATTAACAGATTTGATAAAAGCAGATGATACCGACTGTTCCAGCATGGGAGTAGTTCCGATTTGGAAAAAACTCAAAGATGATTTTGAAGATAGCATATCTGTCGGAGTATTGTGCGGTTCACTGATAATATTGCCTGAAAGCAGGGCAGATGAGCTTTTAAAACTACTTTCAGATAATAATATTCCGCAGGATTCAATCACTACAGGCAAATTTAAAGATTATGAAAATTATATAAAAATAACCCCGAAAGAAAATATCAAAAATGACATTGTAAGGCTTATTACAGATATGTTTAATAACGGGGACTTAAATATTCTTGTCGGAACACAGGCACTTTTGGGCGAAGGCTGGGATGCACCGTCAATTAACTCTTTAATCCTTTCAAGTACGGTAAGCTCTTATATGTTGTCAAATCAGATGCGCGGCAGAGCAATAAGAATAGATAAAAACAATCCTGACAAAGTTTCTAATATATGGCATTTGGCAACAATAGATTTTCCTCAACCATTAACTGAAAATAAAGTATTTACCGAAACAATCAGTGATAACGATATTGAAAATTTAAGAATATATTACTATGACCTTGAACAGTTATCCACAAGATTTCAGGGTTTTGAAGCTCCTTCGTATTACGGCAAGCACGAAATTGTTTCAGGCATTGAGAGAATTATCAGCAACTCAAATTCACCCTTAAAACAAAAACTATCCGAATTAAAACAAAAAACTTTTGAACTTGCAAAAAATCGTGAACAAACTCGTCAATGGTGGGAAGAATCATTATATTTAGGATATGGAAACAATAAACTTATGTCGCTTTCAACCGGTGTCGAAACAGAACCAATGACAGTCAAAAACCTTAAATATACAAGTTACCAAGAAATAATATATTCATTTTTGACAATAGTTTTGTGGATATATATTTCATTATTCCAGTACGCACTATCACCGGAAATTATGGCTTTTATAACTATAATTGCATTCACTGTAGCATTAATATTCCTGGCAGTAATGTTTAAAAGATTTTTACGAACAGGTACAATTGCGGGAGTAATGAAACAAATTGCAATTGTAATCCTTGAGACACTATCATATCAAGGGCTTATCAAATCCTCGCTTAAAAATGTCGGATTACATGTTGACAGCAGTCCTGACGGTCCGATTTATGTAAGCTGCGTAAATTTGCCGGCAGAAGAAAACAATATTTTTATAAAATCCTTACAAGAATTTCTTGACCCTGTTGAAAATCCAAGATACATATTAATAAAACATGAAAAATTTATGAATCATATTAAACAAACAGATTATTTCTCCATTCCGGCAATTATTTCGCCGAACAAAGACAGTGTTAATATCTTTAAATCCTTATGGGAAGAATATATTGGAGAATGTGAGGTTGTATATACAAGAAACATTGAAGGAAGAAAAGTGCTTTTAAAAGCACGCAAAGATGCTTTTTCCGCCTCAAAAAGAACTAAATCAAAAAAACTTTCAAAATGGCAATAAAAAATGGGATATAATATATCCCATTTTAATTATTTAAGATATTTATGTTTAGATAATCCAATCACCTGAAACTGCAGGTTGTTTAATTTTTGCAAGTTTTTCTTTATTAGCGGCAATTGTCGCTTCCATTCTTTGTGCAATAATTCGTAAATTTCTTGCAACTTCTTCAGGTTGATTTTGTTTTAATTTTAATTTTACAGAATCTAATCTGCTTTCAGTTTCAATTATTCTTCCTCTGATTTCTCCGGCTTTGTTATCGGCTTCAGCTTTTTTGGAAAGATTAACCAACTCATCTGCAAGTTTTTTAGGTGAAAGTTTTTTGAACATATATTTCAGATCTGCAGTAAATATATCTGCAATATCTTCTTTACCTCTATATACGGTTACTGAATGGAAAAACTTACCGGATTCATTTTGCTCGGTACGCCCCCAAAGAAGTAAATCAGGTTTGCCGGCTGTTCTTTCCTGATATAATTTAGCAACTTCATTAAATTTTTGATTCGGTAATCTTAAACCCTTCTTTATTAAATTACCCTGAAAACTCATTTGATTTTGATACTGATTTGAAATCATTTTATTTATACACCTCCATAATTAATAATATCTTTTTTGTTTTAAGTCATGTGAAAATAAAATTTGCTATTAATTTTTCAGTTTATTACGAAAATTTTTAAGCTAAAATAATAATATGAAATTAGAAGAAGAACTCGGACAAATTTTAAAAGAAAAACATTTAACAATTGCAACAGCAGAATCCTGCACAGGAGGACTGGTTAGTTCAAGAATAACTGATGTTTCAGGAAGTTCAGAATATGTAAAACTGAATTTTGTAACTTATGCAAATGAAGTAAAAAACAAAATTTTGGGAGTCAGTTGGGAAATTCTTGACACAAAGGGTGCAGTAAGCGAAGAATGTGCCTGTGCAATGGTTAAAGGATTACATGAACAAACCGGTTGTGATATTGCACTTTGCACAACAGGAATTGCCGGTCCAACAGGCGGAACAAAAGAAAAACCTGTCGGACTAATGTTTACAGCTGTATTATATAATGGCATTACAACCGTCAAAGAAGTTCGCCTGCCGTCTGATATAGACAGAGTTACAATGAAGCAAAAATTCACGGATGAAGCACTAAAACTGGCTGTTTCTACCCTACGAAGCAATAAGCTTTGCTAATAATTCAGGGAATTTATAAATTAGCGCGTGTGCAAATTTTTCGGTATCAATTTGAGTTGTTACAATACACAATAAATCCTGAGGAAGCTGAGTGAGCATTTTTTCAAGATATTCAGGACGAATTACACCCATTGCCTTTACAGTTTCTTCTTTTTCTCTTTCACGGGCAATTATGTGTGTATATGCATCTGCATCAAAATTATTATAATACTTATTATCACTGCTTGTAATTAAAAGGGTCAATTTACGTTTTGCCTCAACATCCATATTACGCAGTGCATTTTTATAATCCAAATCACCAAACTGGGCAATCTGATTAATCAATTCTGCAGAAGTTCCTTCTGCTTCCTGTCCGGTAATACTCTCTATCATCTGCCGCAAATATATTTCAGGAATAGATTTTAAATTCTTTAAAACCATACCTTTATCCATATCAACACCGGTCAAAAGTTTATCTAGTTGTTTTTCCGGCATTAATTCAATAATCTGACGCTCAGAAAACAGTTGGAATACAGTTTTTACAAGTTCTTCTTTTGGTAATTTTTCAAGCAATTTCATTAAAGTATCTGTTGTAAAATACCTCAACCCCTGAACAAGATCTTCTTTTTCAAGCATAGGCAGCAATTTTTCCAATTGCTGTGAAGTCATCAGCTTCATAATGATAAGTTTGTTATTCGGATCGGAAAGCTGAAATAGCTCAATAAGTCTGGTTGGGTTTGTAAACATGTCAGCAGCAAGCTGTATTGCAGCCTGATTACCCTGTGCTGCTTCAGCATCAAGTATTTCTTTGATACTTTTGTTTTCATATCTTTGAAGCTCGGCCGCATTTAAACCAAGCTTTACCCGTAAATATTCTAATGTAGTATCAATTGCTATTGGCATGAAAAAACCTCATAAGAATTCTTATAATTGGTAACGGACTAATTTTGATATAAGTTTAACAAAAAATGTGTTTTGTTAAATTTTGTAACGATACATGACGAAATGTAACAAAATTTAATATAAAAATGACTTTATATATATAAGGGAACAACATAGGGACCGGAACAATGAGTTTCGATGTAAACATAGGAAGAACAGAACCAATTATCAAAGCAGCTGCAGGGATGAACAATGACGGCGGCAGCGGTGGTAATACCGGTTATATGGGTGGCGGCGGAAGGCAGAAAAAACAAGAAGGCAGAGGCAGTTTGTTTTCTGACAATAAAACCGACTCATTTGAACTTGCTTCAAAACTTCCGAAATCAGACATAGAATATATGCCTAAAACAGATTCATGGTTCAATAAATTACTTAAAAAAATATCCTAAAAGAGAGAAATTAAAGTAACCATCCTAACTTCAACAGCCTTGAGGTTGTTTACATATTGACATATGGATATGTAAAGTATATCATGTCAGTATTGATTTGGGGTTTATTATAATATGGTAGAATTAAGAAATAGTGGAATTTTAGCGCATTTACAAAACAAAACAGCTGACTTTGAAGAAAGAGTCGCTTTGGGTATTAAAGGTCAATACGGCTGGGAAGAATTTACATACAAAGGTCTTGGACTTTTATCACGAAAAATCGCAAGATATCTTATTGAAGATGTAGGTATCAAAAAGGGTGAATGCCTTGCAATACTTTCGGAATCAAAACCTGAGTACGGCGCTTGCGTTTTTGCATCCGTACTGGCGGGGACAACAACTGTTCCATTAGATATTAAACTTTCAATTTATGAATTGAAATCTATTTTATCTGACTGCTTACCGACTGTATTATTTGCTTCACAGCACTACTTATCAACTGCATTGGAATTACAGAAATTAATTCCTGAGATTAAATATATTTATGTAATTGATGAGCATACAGAAAATGCAAATGTGCAAAATATTTACGATTTTCCTGACAAATATGACGGCAAATGGCGTCAGAGAAGTTCTAAATCAACAGCATTTATCATTTATACTTCAGGTACAACAGGAGCTCCTAAAGGGGTAGAAATATCATTCCAAAATGTTAATGCTCAACTTGTTGATTTAATGGAAGTTGTTGATATTATTTTACCGAAAGGTCAGAAAATCAACATGCTTTCTATACTACCAATGAATCATTTGTTTGAAATGACTGTAGGTTTTTCAACATTTTTAAATTCAGGCTTTTCCGTTTATTACACAAGCAGTTTTAAACCAAAAGACATAACAGGAGTAATGAGAGAAAAAGGAATACAGTTTATGATAGCTGTTCCGGCATTTTTAAAGCTGTTAAAAGCCGGTATTGAAAAAGAGCTTTCATCTGCACCGAAAATTGTACAAATAGCATTTAAAATAATGTATTTTATTGCACAATTTATTCCGTCATACAAAATGAGAAGAAAGCTGTTTAAAAAAGTTCATCAAAGCTGGGGCGGAAAATTCTTTGGATGTATTTCAGGCGGTGCGCCTTTGGATGTTGAAGTCGGAAAATTCTTTGAAAGAATCGGTATCAGAGTTTACCAAGGATACGGGCTTTCTGAAACAAGTCCTGTTGTATCGGTAAATTATGACAAACGAGGAGAATTAGCTTCTGTAGGACACCCTTTAAGACATTTTGAAGCTAAAATTGATGAATCTACAGGCGAATTATGGTTAAGAGGACCTTCAGTTATGAAAGGTTACCACAATCAGCCTGAAATGACAGCAGAAGTTATTGACCAAGACGGCTGGCTACATACCGGCGATATTGCAAAAATTGATAAAGACGGGCATATATACATTACAGGACGCATCAAAAATATGATTGTACTTCAGGGTGGTAAAAAAGTTTTTCCTGAAGAAGTTGAAGCTGTACTTGAAAATAGTCATTATATTTCAGAAGTTTGTGTTTTGGGTATTTCAAGAAATTTCGGAGCAAAAGACGGTGCAGAAGAAGTTACTGCAGTTATTGTTCCGAAACCTGAAATGTATAATACATATTCCGAAGATGACATTGACAGAATGATTAAATTAGATGTAAAAACTCTGTCTCAACAGCTTGCACCATATAAACGCCCTACAGCTGTTGTAATATCAAAAGACGCATTACCAAAAACAACTACGCTTAAAGTCAAAAGAAAAGAAGTTCAGAAAAATCTTTTAATGGTATAGTTTTATTTTTCGGGATAAATAGTTTTTAATATTTCATTTATGTTTTTTATAACATTTTCAAAGCAAGCTGAAGAATATTTTTTGTCGTATAAAATCGATTCTGTGCCGACAGAATCAGAAGAAACTTTGCCAAAAAGTTTTTTATTTAATCTTATAGCATGAGTTTTTACAAAAACACTGAATGGAGTTGAATTCCAATTTTCAGACAGCCAAAAAACTTTTTTATCTTTTGATGTACGCATACGTTTTAATGCTTTACTAAAGTCACACAAATCCTGAGGAGATGCATATTCTAAAGATTTGCGCAGCAGAATATTACTGCGAAAAGATCCGCAAAAAGCTGTTTGGAGTTGTATATTTCGATTTATTTGCATCAGTTTTGCCTTTTATTACAAATATATTAAATCCAAAAAATAAAATTTTTGCCTTTTAAAAACTACCAAAAAGGATCATACATCAAAGGATTTGAATAATATGAACGATTTTGTAAATAATATATTCTGTTAATTTCTCTTAACTGCTGCTGACGGCGAAGCATCTCCTGTTGATAGAGTAATTGCTGTCTTATATATGCATCACGTTCTTGAGCCTCCTGAAGTGCCTGCTGCATTTCTAATTGCTGACGCTGATAATACTGAGCCTGCTTTTGAGTAACATAATTAACCATATCCTGATTTAATGAATTAAAAGCATTTGTTAATTGTTGACCTTCGTATTTTTTGAGATAATTGTTTGCCGTTTTAAAAAATTCATCTTGTTTATTGCTTAATTCTGCACCCGTAATATCAGGAGGCAGCTGCTTTGCAAATTCAGACCACTTTGGGATTTTCACAAATTGCTTTAAATTCGACACTTTGCTTTCAATATTCTTTTGTTCAATATCAGCAATTATACCGTTAACAATTTTTATATCACCCTCATTCATGGTCGAATTTCTTGCCTGATAAGCATATTTTAATCTGTCAGCTTCAGTTCGTGATGTTTTTTGAATACGCATAACATTTTCATAGTTATATTTTAAATTTGTCATAGCAATAGCCATCTGATGAGCATGTCCTGTATCATTCTGGGCAAGATAAATATTGTATAACAATTCATAATCATCATACTTTTTACTTCTAATTTTATTCAAATAATCTAACGCTGATTTATTATCACCCATATTGTAATAACACTGAGCAATCAAAGAATACCATTTTTCATTATTTGCAAATAATTTTAAAACATCTAAAGCTTTTGCATACTGTTTATTTTTCATATAAACAGTTACCAGCTCATTATTTATCACATCTTTTGAAAATATCTGATTATTCGCATCCGCCATTCTTATTTTGTCTAATATACGCAAAGCCTCTTCATACAAGTTTTTTTCAATGCAATTATTATAATATTGAACAAGTAACGGGAAGAAATTCGGATATTTATACAAAGCCTCACCCCAAGCACCTTTATCAGCAAGAAGCTGAACTTTTTTTGCATATTTGTAATCCTGCTTTTGTTCTTTTGTCAGATTTCTTTCAAAATCCTTTTCTTTATCAGGGGATATTTTTTTAAAAGTTAATCGTAGCCTTCCATTATCAATTATGTAATATTTAAGATAGTTTCCATAAGGAATACTGTTATAATTAATCCCCGTACGAGCAGCATTTACACTATCTGATGCAGTAATTACTATTGCTTCAGAAGTCAATGCAACAGAAAAAAATACTAACAAAAATAATATAAATCCCTTTTTCATAATTATTTTATAGCACAAAATAAATGATTTTTGACAACAATATAATTGCTTTATTTTAATTAATTTTTGTAAAGAAAATCTGAATTTGTAAAATTTACAAGTTTGAATATTTTTTAATAATTTATAAAATTAAACTATATTAATAGTTAGAAGTATGGAGTTTATTATGAGCTTAAGAGTAAACAAAACCGTTAAAACAGAACCTGCAAAAAAATCAGAATCTACAGAGAAAGCAGAACATAAAGAAACCAAAGTTGACATTAAATTCGACCGGAACAAGATTGTAAATGATTTGCATAAAAGAATAAAAAAATTTAATACCTTAAAAACTGTTTATACAAATATGGAAGAATTTAATGAAGCGTTGCAAAAAGCAACTTCAGAAGGGACATATAATCCTGATGCTCCAAAATTTATTTATGCTGACAAAAAATTATTAAAAGGACTATATGGTTTAGAAGCCATCACAGGAATAGGATCTATTGTCAAATCTGACGGAACAATTAATACAGATAAATATAAAGAAGCAATGAAAAGTATCTCCGGAGATATGGCAATAAATGTAGCAGAAAATGAGTTTGCAAGAGACTCCGAAGGATTAACAAAATCAGAAATTAAACGGTTGGCCGAACCTCTGGGTATTAAAGTATTAAACGAAAAAGAAAGCGAAGAAGAACACCAAATGAATATGCAGAACCCAAAGCCTGAAGATAAAAATGATAATGATTATTACGCATTATTTGATTAAATAAATTCTTATTAATGAATAAAAGCCGCCCGTTTTTAAATAAAACGGGCGGCTTATTTATTTTACTAACTGCTATTTTACAACTATATTAACCAATTTACCCGGAACGACAATAACTTTTACAATTGTCTTTCCGTCAGTAAGTTCTTTGATTTTTTGACTGCTTAATGCCTGTTTTTCCATATCTTCTTTAGAAATTTCAGCATCAACTTCAATTTTGTCTTTTACTTTTCCATTTATCTGGACAACTAATGTAATAGAAGAAGATTTAGCAAGATTTTCGTCCCACTCGCACCACGGCTGATCATGAATTGAACCATCCGCACCCAGTTCGTGCCATGCTTCTTCTGTTAAGTAAACTGCAACAGGTGACATAAGTTTAAGCATTGAAACTATTGCAAAACTCAATACATTTTTATCTTCTTCATTAAGTTCAGATTTTTTAGCCTGCCAATCGTAAATAGCATTTACTAATTCACGATATTTAGAAATTACAGTATTAAACTGAAATTCATTTGTAATATCGTTTGTTATACCTTTAATCTGCATGTGTACTGTTCTTACCAGATCATCATTATCTTTAGCAAGATTTGAACTCAATGAGTAATTAAGATTAATATTTTCAGCATTTGAAGAAACAAGGCGCCAAACTCTGTTTAAGAATTTATAACATCCTTCTACACCTGCATCTGACCAATCAAAATCCCTTGCAGGCGGCGAATCCGATAAAATAAATAATCTTGCGGTATCGGCTCCGTAATTTTCAAATATTTCGTCAGGATCAACCGTATTGCCTTTTGATTTTGACATTTTTGAACCATCTTTTAACACCATACCCTGAGTTAACAGGTTTTTAAACGGTTCATCAAAATTTAAAAGTCCGCAATCACGCAATGCTTTTGTAAAAAATCTTGAATATAACAAGTGTAAAATTGCGTGCTCAATACCGCCGACATACTGATCAACAGGAAGCCACTTATTTATTATATCTTTATTGAAACACTCTTTGTCATTTTTTGCATCTGCATATCTTAAATAATACCAGCTTGAGCAGATAAATGTATCCATTGTATCCATTTCACGAGTTGCATGAGAACCGCAAACAGGACAAACAGTATCTTTAAATGTCGGTGAGGTTGTAATAGGGGATTTGCCAACAACCGTAAAATCGACATCTTTAGGTAATAATACAGGAAGCTGATCTTCAGGGACTGGCACAATACCACACTTATCACAATATACAACAGGAATTGGAGCTCCCCAGTATCTTTGACGCGAGATTAACCAATCACGAAGTCTAAATTGTGTTTTAAATTCACCAAAACCTTCATCAACAGCTTTTTGAGTAATTGCTTTTTTAGCTTCGGTATTTTTCATTCCGTTAAATTCGCCTGAATTAACCAAAACACCTTCATCGACATACGCTTCATTTTCACAATTTGAAGGATTATCAGGGTTTTGAATAACTACTTTCATTGGCAAATTATATTTTTTTGCAAAATCAAAATCTCTTGTATCATGAGTCGGAACAGCCATTACAGCACCGGTTCCGTATTCAACAAGAGCATAATCCGCAGTCCACAATGGGAAAATTTCTCCCGTAAACGGATTTTTACAGTGAGTTCCTAAAGGAACACCTGTTTTTGTTCTGTCTGTTGAAAGTCTTTCAATTTCAGACATTTTACGGGCATTAGCTCTGTATTCTTCAACAGCTTGCTTATTTTCTTCTGTTGTAAGTTTTTCAATATCTTTGTATTCCGGAGCAACAACAAGGTATGTTATACCATGAACGGTATCAGGTCTTGTTGTATAAACAGGAACTTCCATTTTTTCACCTGACGGAGCATCAACAACAGGGAATCTGAAAATCGCACCGTGTGATTTTCCTATCCAATTTGCCTGCATTGTTTTAACATTATCGCCCCAGCCTTTTAAAAGGTCTAAGTCTTTTAATAATTCATCAGCATACTCTGTGATTTTTACAAACCATTGAGATAAATATTTTTTCTCAACTTCAGAATCACATCTCCAGCATTTGCCGTCTATTACCTGTTCATTTGCTAATACTGTACCGCAATCGGGACACCAGTTTACTGCAGCCTCTTTTTTATAAACAAGTCCCTTTTTATAAAGTTGTAAAAATATCCACTGAGTCCATTTATAATAATCAGGTTTACAGGTCGTAACCTCTCTGTCCCAGTCATAAGAAAGACCGAGCATTTTTAATTGCTCTGTCATATAGGCAATATTTTCATCCGTCCATTTTTCAGGATCGGCATTATGTTTCATTGCCGCATTTTCAGCAGGCAATCCAAAACTATCCCAGCCTATCGGATGTAAAACATTAAATCCGTTTGCTTTTTTAAACCTTGCAATAACATCTGTAATTGTATAATTACGCACATGCCCCATGTGTAATTTCCCTGACGGATACGGAAACATTGAAAGTGCATAATATTTTGGTTTTCCGTTATCATTTTCTGTTTTAAAAACTTTATTATCTTCCCAAATTTTTTTCCATTTTTTTTCAATCTCTTGCGGGTAATAGCTTTGTTTCATATTTCTCTTACTCCTTTTATCCTAAAAGAGATTATAGCACGAACATAACAAGTTTTAACATTTACTTGATTTTAGGTTTTCAGCATTGTAAAATTTGTCTAGTCGAAATATTACACAAATTTTCAAGTTTGGAATCTTGAAAGGAAAGAGGTAAAAATGAAAGAAGGAATACATCCTGAGTATAAGAAAACTACCATCAAATGTGTATGCGGAAACGAAATAGAAACAGGTTCTGTTCAAGAAAACATCACTGTTGAAATTTGTAACAAATGCCATCCGTTCTACACAGGTCAACAAAAAATTCTTGACTCTGAAGGTAGAGTTGAAAGATTCAACAAAAGATACGGTAAGAAAAACTAATCCGTTAAAATATTTATTAAAAAAGAACTCTGATTATTCAGAGTTCTTTTTTTTATTATTTATAAAGTATTTAATTCATCATATTGTTCATTTATATATTTATTATTTTTATCAAGATTTTTAGCTTTATTTATGTATTCTTTTGCTTTTTCCAAATGCGATTTGCCTTTTGTCTTTTCATAATCAGCCTGAGAATTATAAGAAGCATATAAATATGCTATGGCATTTGAGGAATTAATACCGAAATATTTATTAAAATAACCGTCAGCCTTATTAAATTCACCGTTTAAATAAGACTTATATGCAAATCTTAAATAAACATCTTCCATTGATTCAGGACGATATGATAAATCAGATGAAGCATCATCTTCTGATGCACCAATATAAACAGATCTTCTGTCAGAAGATAGTTTTACAGGCATCACTTCAGAATTATATATATTATATTTTCCGATTTCTGCCCATTGGTCTTCTGTAAAATATTTTCTGTTATCATAAAAATTTTCCAGTCTGTGCTTACCTATAGGATGGTCACTGTCATATTCTCTGTATTCCGGCAAAGAATTTATAAATGATAAAAGTTTTGAACCTTTATCAAGATTATATCCTGCTTTTGCCGCTAATTTTGCACCTTCAATATCTGCTGCATATTCCATATTTTTGGCATCAATAAGTAATTTACGTTTTTTGGCGACATAAGCTATAACAGCACCACCGTTTCCGAGTTTTATCAGCCTTGTTAATTTTTGCAGACTGTGTATTGTTTTTACTTTTCTTTGCTGATGCCCTAAAAGATTATGCCCCATTTCATGACCGATAACCAGAGCAAGAGCATCATCATTATTTGCAAAAGTATCATATAAAGAGGTGCTTATGGCGACATAATTTGCATTTGTTGAATAGGCATTAGGGGTATCAGAATCTTTATATATACCAACCCTCCATGTAATATAGTCGAGATTATTTGCTCTTATTATACGTTCTGCAATACGATATACCTTATTAAAATCTTCACCCTTTGCCTGCGCATTAAAATTATCGGTACGATTAGCTTTTAACGATTTTTCAATTTTTGCATATTTTTCTTCATCAGATGCCATTTTCTTTTTATAATCAGCATCACTGATTTCTTCATAACTGCTCAATTTCAAAATTTTCGGATCTTTTATATTTACATTCTTTACAGCAGAAACATCATATTTTTTACTTATTTCTTTATTTTGAAAATATTTGTCAGCAGTATTATATTTTTGTGCGTGCTTTAATTCCTTAATCTGCAATTTTGCATAATCACGAGCTAATACACAATTTGACGATAACATACAAACCAATAACAATGCAAAAATTCTTTTCATTCTTAACTCCATTTCTCTTAACTAAATAATTATATTATGATGAGGTATAATTTTCAAATTAATATACCCGAATGGGTAGGGGTTAAATTTATTCATGATATAATCAATTTGAAGACGAGGGGCAGGAAATGATTACAACAGATAAACTTAATTTTTTGACAGCGGGAATGCCTTTATCTACAGGCAAAGGCGGATATCCGAGAGCATTTGAAATTTTAAAAGAAATGAATTTAGATGGTATGGAAGTAGAATTTGTCCATGGTGTCCGTATGAACGACCAAACCCGCCAATTGTTAAAGGAAACCTCTCAAGAACAAGGATTTTTATTAACCTCTCATGGTCCATTTTATATAAATTTGAATTCACATGAAGAAGAAAAAGTAGATGCGAGTGTTCAGAGAATTATTGAAACAGCACAGGCTGCAAGTGATTTTGGAGGCTATAGTATAACTTATCACGCTGCATTTTATATGGGAGCAGATAAAGAAACCGTCTATAATCAGGTTAAAGTCCAAACTCAAAAAATTATTGAAGCACTTAAAAAAGCTGATATTAAAGTATGGATAAGACCTGAAACAACAGGTAAAGCAACTCAATGGGGAGATTACGAAGAAATCATCAGACTTTCAAAAGAATTTGATATGGTGCTTCCTTGTATTGATTTTTCGCACATTCACGCAAGAACAGGCGGTGAATATAATACTTATGATGAATTTTGCAAAATATTAGACCGAATTTCAACAGAACTTGGACAAAAAGCAATAGAAAACTTCCACGCACATCTTGCAGGGATTGAATATACTGCAAAGGGTGAAAAAAAGCATCTTATTTTGCAGGAATCAGACATGAATTACAAAGATTTACTCAAAGCAATGAAATCATTTGGAGTTAAAGGAGCACTTGTTTGTGAAAGTCCAAATATTGAAACAGACACAAAAATATTAAGAGATTATTATTATTCCTTATAATTACTTATTTGGAACAGTAACATAAACCTCTGCAGGTTTGCCTTTACCCTTATCTTTAAAATAAATTTCACGATTATCAGATTCTTTTTCTTTTACATCTTCCTTTTGATAACCGTACAAAAACTTCATAAATTCTTTACTATACATAATTTCCCTGCCTGCACACTAATGTAAACTTCACATATATATAAAAAACATTTTTATAAAAAAATTGCTAGTTATTCACAAATTGTTACACTGTATCAAAAAAGAGGAATTACCCAACAGGACTGACATAATTTCCAATGTTTTAAAAACGAATAAAAGTACATAATTTTGTATAAGTTTGTTTTTTATAAGGTTTTTGTTTACAAAAAACAAAAATCCGCACAACACAAGGAGGTTAAAATGTCAATTAAAAAACTAACTATGGCAGCTGCTATTGCTGTTGGAATAGCAACATGTTCCTTGAATAGCGTAATGGCAGCATGTCCGTGTAATCAGAATGAAACCCTGCCTGTCGTAACAGGTTCTTCAGACTGTGCAAAACCAAAATGCAACAAATGTAAACGCAACAAAGCAGACAAATGTAAAAAACACAAAGGATGTCCGGTAAAATCAGCACCGGAAAATGATGATATCAGCTGTAATAAAACAGCAGGACCATCCATGGCACTATGTCCTCAAAGCGGGAAACCGGACAGAGGACAAATGAAACAGGTTTACGGTTATCCTAATGCCATTTACGGCACAAATAATTATGTAGGCGAAAGCGCAAACTCTATTTTCTCAACAGAAACAGCTATGACAGGCTGCCCTGCTTCACGCCTTATCGGTAACAATATTGGCGGAGTAACAATTTCTTCGCAAACAGAAAGCCAAATTACAGGTGCTGCGGCTTCAATGCCATGCCTGAACGAACTTCCGCAAATCAATAACGGCGTAAATGTTGACAGAAATAAATCAAATGCCTGCCCTATTGATTTTAAATCTTCTAATTCAATAAGTGCAGTAAAAAAATCACTTGTACCTTACACAATAAAAGAGAATATAACAGGTGCAGCAGCTCCTGCATACAACAACGGCGGCTGCATGTTTCCGGATGTTCCAAACGGATACTGGGCAGCCTGCGGTATAGATAAACTTGCAATTAATGATGTGGTTGTGGGTTATCCTGACGGAATGTTCAAACCGAATAGAAACATCTCTCGTGCAGAATTTGCAACTATGCTTGTGAAAGGCTTTAATATGGATGCTCATGGAGCAAAAACTTCAAAATTCTCTGATGTTTCACGCAGTAACTGGGCAAACGCAGCAATTGCAAAAGCTGTTGACGAAGACCTTTTAAGAGGTTATCCAAACCATACATTCAGACCAAACAATGCAGTTACACGTGTTGAAGCTCTCACTTCAATAGCAAAAGGTATGACCTGTGATATTGATTCATGCAAAGCAGATGAGATTTTAAGCAAATACGCAGACGGTAATCAGGTACCAAATTGGGCAAGAATACCTGTAGCAAAATCTTTGCAAAGCGGTGTATTAAATGGTTCACCAAATCCGAATTTAATCATGCCTAACCGTGATGCAACAAGAGCAGAAATAGCATCTATGATGCAAACTGCAAGAGTAGCACTTGGTTACGATACAAATCCGACAACCGCAAATGCCGTATGTCCTGCCTGCCCTATAGATAAAAATGCTTTAATAGAACAGGAAGAAATCGTAAAAATTCCTACACTTAAACTTTCAATGATAGATCAATTAAATGCAAAATCATCTCACGTAGGTCAATACTTCAGAGCAAACACACTTGAAGATGTAACAATCAACGGCAAATTATATCCTTGCGGTTCAACCGTAACAGGTCAGGTAGTAGAAGTTATCAGACCTTCAGGATGCAATAAAGGTGCCTTAAAACTTGCATTCACAAGTATTTCTAACGGTAAATGCAAATCTAAATTACCTAAACAAATTTTGCAGGCAGAAGTCAACAGACAGAAAAATGTAAACCCTGTTGCAAGACTTGTTGAAATGCCATTTACTTGGGCAGGTTCACTAATCGGCATTGTCGGCAGAACTGCAGGCGGTATCTTAACAAATATCGGTAATGCTGCAGAAAATGTTTCCAATGATGCAGGCTACATGTTAGGCCACACTTTCCAGGGACAATTCGGAGCTGCAGCAAGAAACCTTGGAGACGGATTATGGGAAACAGCCAAAGCGCCTGTTGATATGACAAGAACAGCAATTTCCGGCACAATGGGATTATTCCAGACAACAGGGGATGAATTTGCTTACCTTGTTGACCCTAGAGGCTACAAAATCTCTGCAGTAAATCCAAGAGAACATATAACAATCGCTTTTGGATGTAATGAATAATAAAAATTCATTCTTACAAAATAAGGTGCATCAGTCCATGCACCTTATTTTTTTATATAAAATTTAAAGCATGTGCAAATTTTCTTTCCCCGAAATGAATATATGACAAGTCTTTCCGGCTTTGAATATCCGTAAAAATACGTAGGCAGAACTGCGGACTTTATTTATTTTTAAAACAAATTATACTTATTATGTAATCGGTTAAGGTTCACGCCCGTGGGGTAATCTCACAAAGATATTTATATCTTTAGATGGTAAATTCCGTTTTCCGTTCTCATCAATAAGGAGATTTTATTTATGGGATATATTCACTGCTGTGGAGGACTGCGCAAAACAAAAAGTTTTGTTCTCGCACCTGCTGAAAAATATATTTTATGCGAACTGGATTATTTGGGCAAATGTCCAAGATGTGAAAACACAGTAATCCAACTTACAAGAATAGATAAAAACAATAACCTGACAACCATCAGATTAACACGCAAAAAGGCAGAAAAATTTTGGACAAAAATACAACCAAAAATTTTGTATGAAAAAAAATATTACGCATATACAAAACATAAAGGCGGGAAATTATACCTTTATTACAATGAGTTTGGCAAAAGAAAAAGATGCTATTCCAATATTACTAACATGAAAATAGGATTGAACTCTATATTTTGACATCCTTTATTCACATTCCATTTACTCTCTATTTAATAACAGAGGGAATTAATTATTCCCTCTCTTTTTATTTATATGGAAATATTATTAAGGTTTATCAGCCAAAATAATATAATATAAAAATAACCGGATTTAAAAAAGGAAGTTTATGAAACTATCGAAAAGGGAACAGGAAATTCTTGTTAAAGTAGCATATGGGCTGACAGACAAGGAAATTGCCTTTGATTTTGGCATTTCAATAAGAACGGTACAAACACATATAACATCTGTTATGAAAAAACTTCAGGCAAGAAACAGAGCAAATGCCGTTGCAATTTACTGCGGTATATATCCGCGCTGGCAAGCAAAGAAAAGGAAAATTTATGATGAACAGAATTATTATCCATTGGACTGCGGGAAGATATTACCCGACAGAATTTGAAAAGAAATTTTACCATTTTTTAGTTGATGGAGAAGGGAAAATTTACAAAGGATTTTACGACCCTGAGGAAAATCTAAATTGTGCAGACGGCAGATACGCAGCACACACAGGCGGAGGAAACACAGGCTCTATAGGTATTGCAATGTGTTCAATGTTTGATTTCAAAGATAGAAACCATTGCGGAAACTATCCAATTACAAAAATTCAGTTTGAAAGTTGTATGAATCTTTGTGCAAAATTATCAGACAAATATTCCATTCCTGTTTCCCCATCAAATGTAATGACACATTACGAATTTGGGCAAAAAAATCCAAAAACAACCAGCTGCGGAAAAATAGATATTACATACCTTCCGCCATATCCATGGGTTGCCAAAGATGACATTGGAAGCTTTATCAGAACAAAAATCAGATGGTACAAAATTAAAAATCAGGAGGCTTTATATGGAAATTAATTTTTATGATTTATCAGGAGGAATCAATTTTAATTCCACTAAAACTGAACTTGGAGAAAATACAAGAAAACTATATTGGACAGATTCAAAAAATATTGAACCATACCTGAATAAAGGAATTACAAAACAAAAAGGCAATACCCTGTTTATAGAATTACCCCAAGAAGAAACAATAACAGGTATGCATCAAATGGGAAACAATGACATACATAAACTTGTAATCACAACTTTATCAGGGAAAATATATATTTACTCTCCAAATAACAGCGAACTGACACTTTTAAATAAAACTCTGACCGGAACAAATGTTAAATTTGCACAATTTCTTGACGGGGTTTTGATAGCAACAGAATCCGATGAAATGTTTTACATATCAGGCAAAAATAATTATGAAATTTCAAACTGCAACCTCACGGGACTTGACGGTGAAATTGTTTATCCTGAATGTATTACCATATACAAAGGGAGAGTATGGTGCAGCGATAAGGCAACAATATACTATTCTGCGCTCGGAACTTATGATGATTTTGAAACGGAAGATGATGCAGGATACATAAATGAATTTCACACAGACAGCACAGCCATTACCGGTATGAAAAACTACAAAGATTATCTTGCAATATACAAAAAAGACAAAGTTTATCTTCTTTCCGGCACAAGCCAGAATGATTTTTCAATAGTTTTATTTGCAGATAAAGGAACTCTTTCACAATCATCAATAATAAATGTTGATAATAAACAATTTTTCCTCAGCAACGGTATATACGCACTTGAACAAGTCGGAGAACTAAATCAAATCAGATTGGGAAATGAAATATCACTAAACATTAAACCGGAGTTTGAAAAATTTAATAAAAGCGAAATAAAAAATACAATAGCACTTCACTATCAGGACAAACATCAGGTTTGGTATTATTTTCCTTATCAAAACAACAGTTATCTAAAAACTGTATGGATAAACGATTATGTTTTAAAAATCTGGACAAAAAGAGTTGTAGTACAAAACATAACATTTGCCTGTGAATACAACTCACATATTCTGTCAGCAGACGAAAACGGCAAAATTTATATAGAAGATTACGGCACAACTTTTAACGGAGATAATATAGATTTTATGTGGAAATCTCCGTTTCTTGCACTTACTAAAACACACCACCGTAAACTGATAGACGAATTTTATTTTATTCTTGACGATGAACAGGATAACAAATTTCAATTTTCCGTCTATAAAGATTATGACGGCAACTGTGCCGATGACAAAGAAAAAATTTATTCAAAAAATTTACAACAGCTGATTTGGTCATCAGATAATGAAGAAATTGCACTACCAACATCGAAATGGAGTGAGGATGACAGCAACATTCCTATTTGGACAATAAATGCAGATATAATCGAAAAAGCAGAAATATGCGGAAGCTGTATTAGTGTTCAATTATGCGTTGAAGGAACAGAAGCAGATGATAACTGTGCTATTATCGGACTTCAATTCAGAGAAATATACCATGATGAATAAACAGGTAATAATCTCACAACAAAAGTGATATTTCCCCTGATTATAAACCTGTTAATTTGCATAAACTGCAATCTTCACCACTCATAAAACAAGAAGATACTCAAATGAAAAACGAAAGGAAAGAAAAAATGACTGATTCAGAATTTTCTACAACTTACTCCGCTTTTATACCTGAAATTTGGAGTAAAAAATTAAGCAATATGCTTGAAAAGAACTGCGTAATGATGCAATGCGTAAACAGAAATTGGGAAGGCGATATTTCTCAGCAAGGTGATAAAGTAAAAATTATTACCCCTGCAAGTGTATCAGTTTCAACTCTGACAGGCGACAACATAACATATTCTTCCCTGACTCCGACTTCTACCGAACTTGTCATTGACCAAAAGAAATTTTTTGCATTCAAAATTGATGATGTTGCAAAAGCACAAACAAATACCGACATTATGGAAGCACATCTTAACAACGCTAAAAAAGCTATTGAGGTTGTACAAGATTCATATTTGTTAAGTTTACACACAGATGTACCGAGTGCTAACATTGTAGGTTCGGCAGAATCACCTGTAACATTGAATAAATCAACTATTTACGAAAATTTTGTAAATTTGGCATTAACATTAAAAAATTCAGATGCAGTACAAACCGGAGTAAGACCTTGGGTTGTAATTAACCCTAATATTGAAGCATATTTACTTCAGAGCCCTGAATTTATTAATGCTCACAATGTTGCCGATACAACATTAAGAGAAGGTGCTATCGGCAGAATTGCCGGAATGGATGTACTTGTAAGCACAAATTTAACGGAAGTAAATGACATGTACTATGTACTTGCAGGTACAAATGAAGCTATTACTTTTGCTTCCCAGCTTGCAAAAATTGAAAGTCTGAGAGATAAAGATTCTTTCTCTGACTTGGTAAGAGGTTTATATTTGTACGGCGCAAAAACTGTTCAGCCTAAGGCTCTTGCAAAAATGATTGTTTCAGCAGCAACAGCATAAACTTAATATATAAGATGAATTTGTTTTGGCGGTTTTTCATAAGAAAAACCGCTTTCCTTTTATTTAGAACAGGAGAAAAAATGTTTAAAAATATAAAAAAAATAATAACAGAATTAGCAAAAAACGCTGTAATCGTAGCAGAAAAAGAACTCGGTTCCGGCAAGGGACAACAAAAAAAGCAAATGGCAATAAGCTATATTCTTGAACACATGCCGTTTTCAGCTTTTACAAAAAGCATTATATCAATATTTTTATCAAAATTTATTGATGATGTTATAGAAACCATAGTTCAGCAGATAAACCAACAGCAAAAAGAAAAAGGAGAATAATTATTATGCAAAATCAAATATTAAATGATATTTCACCGGCAGCCGTGACTCCGCAAACAAATTACACAAATGCAATTAACCAAATTGAACAAACCGTAAGAGAAGATGCTCAAAGGTTAATGTTATTGCAACAGCAGGGTTTAGTAACACAAAATCAAGCACAGTACTTTATTAACAAGCTAATCAACACCCAAAATCAAATCAACCTGCTCAGACAATACATTCCTCAAACCACCGGCTCTGAGGTGCAGGCACCCGCATCAGCGGAAGAAAAAACAAATCCGTTTGATTTGTTCAATCAGGAAAAACCGGACTTTTTTAATAAATCCGGAAGATCTGATGTGTTAAATTACATTAAAAATTTAGATGTGGACAAAGATGAAATATCTAAAATAGCAGATTTGGTTGAAAATATTGAAAAATCAGCCATTGAAAACTATTTAAAACAATCCGCTCACGATAAAACATTAAATGACGAAAATGCGACCGCTAAAAGCAAGTTGACTTCATACGTTCAAAATGCTGTTTATGACGGAAACAACAAGGTTTTCACCCGTGAGGATATCGGCGCTATGAGTGGTGACGAATTTGCCAAAAATGAAAAATTAATCCTTGAACAAGTAAGACAAGGACTTATTAAGTAATTTTGGTATGTCGCAGGAAATACGGGCAGGAGTGCATATTGTTACTCTTACCCGTATTTTTCACAATTAAAGGAGATTAAAATAATGAATTATCTTGAACTTATAAACAATTGTTTGCTTGAACTCAATTACAAACAGGTTGAATCTTTTACAGAACTTGTAAAAAATGACCACAAAAAAATTATGTCAATATTAAACATAATTAATCAGGAAATATGCAATACAAATAACTGGAATTTTCTGTTAAGAGAAACAACTATTACAATTCCGGCAAATGCAACAAGTATTGAGAACTCAATTCCCGGACGAATATTGCATATTTTTATCGGCAATGAAAAATACAATTACAAGGAAGATATTGAACCTTTTTTGAAAGAAGAAATACAGGGGAATTTTTACACAGAATACAATGACAGGCTGCTCTTTCCAAAAATAAAAAATGATACCGAAGCAAGAATAATTTATTACACAAAAAACAGTGCAATTACTCAAGACGGTACAGAAAAAGAAGAAATGACAAACCAACATGATTCTTCACTAATTCCCATGCCTTTTGCACAGCAACTTTTGACTTACGGTACATGCCTGCGAGTTAAAGCAAATCCTTCATATGTTAAATTCAGCTACTGGCTGAGCATGTATAAAGAAGCTCTTGCGAACCTCAGGTCAAAAACCTGCATCTGCGCAAAGAACACACCAATTGTAAAACTTCACAGGCAATAACGAAAAAAAAAACAGGAAGTCGTTTTCATTCCCCCCTGTTAAGATTTACACTAGCCGAAATATAAATAGCATGTTTATTATACAAACTATTTAGAAAAAATACAAGTTGATACAAGAAATGTAACATGATGAAACAATTAACAAAAACTCAAAAGCTCTTTGTAACAGAATACATTAAAACTTTGAACGGAGTAAAAGCACTACAGGTTGCGGGTTATTCTTTGAAATATCCGCAGAAAACACTCTCAAGACTGCTTTCAGATAAATTGATAATTAATGAAATAAAAGAGCAGCTTAAAAACCACATAGATGCACTCAATGTCCCAAAGGGTTATGTTATACAGAAACTTCTTCAGATAGCGGAATTTTCGCTTGAAGAGGAAGATATTTTGGATAAGGACGGGAATTATACCGGTAAAAAGAAATTAAGAGATGCATCAGCAGGTCTTAAAGCACTTGAAAGTCTTTGTAAATATTTGGGATTTTCCGTTTCAAAAGATGAAAACAGTGAATACAAAGAAGCAAAAATTATCACAATTTCAAATCTTGATGATACAAAAATTTAAGGAGATACTCATGAATAAAGATAAAGAAATAGAACAAATATTACTGAATGAAGATACTTGTGACAGTATAATTCAAAAGAAAAAAGAAAAGGAATTTCTTAAATCCCTTGAAAAAACTGATACCAAACCGGCAATAATTACCGATATTGCAAAAGTACCAAAAGACAAACTCTTTTCTTCAAAAGCAACTTTCTCGCTAATTAATAAATCAAGTAAAACCCAATCTTATATTAACGGTATTCAGGCTGAATCATATCTTGTTTCACTTAATGACAGAGAAAAACTATTAGAAGGAATTACCGATTCATTTATTTACGGAAATTATTACATTAAATTTTACAGGCTGAAAGCATAGCTTATGTGCGTTTTCAAACAAATAAAAACTATACCTGACGAAAATTTTTGCTACATTCCCGAAATTCTTAAATGTTTTAACAAATTTTCAAAATTTTTGCATGACGATTTTACCAAAAATGACGGCGTTGCATATATAACAAATGCTCTGCCGTATTTGTGGGCAATTTGTGATGTTAAAAATCATTTTATGGGATTTGTTATATTGGACAATTTTACCGGTAATTATAATCAAAAATTCAGTGCAGAAATCAGTGTATGCTTTCACCCAAAAGCTTGGGGAAGTTATACAAGATACTGTGCAAAGATTTTCTTGAAAAAATGCTTTGACGAATTTGGACTCTATAAAATTAAAGCTCAAATTTTTCCTGACAATTACAGGGTTAAACGACTTTTAAAATCTGCAGGTTTTAAACCCGAAGCTATTATACCAAATGAAACAGTAAGAAATGGGAAAGTGCAAAATATTGAAATGTATGCAATATACAGAAATTACTATTATAAAAATGAGGATATTTAAAATGATTAATACCAATTTTCAACAAACACTTACACCTGCACAATCACACAATGAACAGGCAATAGTAAATGACATTATTTCAAAATATGACCGCTACAACGATTTAAGAAGTTCACAAAGAGCAGATAACAGGCTGATTTCTTATGCAATATACAATGCAAACATTCCGCGCATAAACGACTGGAATTGCCATATAGAACTGCCCGAAATCTATGAACTTGCACAAACACTGAAATCCCACATAGTACAAAATCTCTATTCTCATCCTGACGGCATGTTTGATGTATCAGGAAGTGATTACAAATCTCAAAAATTTGCGAACAGACAAAAGGCAATGCTTGTTGATATATTTGAAAAAATGAAAATTGAAAATGAAATGGAAAAGATTATTGATTCTGTTGTCGAAACAGGAGAAGTAACACTTTTTGCAGGCTGGGAAACAAAAACACAAAAAATCAGACGTGCAATAACACTCGAAGAACAGGCACAGACAAATAACGAAAATGTCTTTCTTGTAGAGGACAAAATTATTTATGACAACCCTAAAGTAAAATTTATTAACTACGAAGATTTTGTTTTTGACATCAATAGTGCTGATTGCTGGGATTCATGCCCCAAAATTTACAGAACTTATCAAACTTATGACGATATTGTTTCAAACAAATCCAATAATTGTCTGAATATTGAAAAACTGGAAATACTGAAAGGAGTGGTGGCAGATAAAAAAGATAAAAAGTTTTCAAAATATTCTATACCAAAACTAGAAGTACTGGAATATTGGGGAGATATAGAACTTCCTTCCGGACAAATACTGAAAAATCAACTTATTTCAATAGCAGGAAGAAGTGTAATAATAAGATTTGAAGATAATCCGTTTATTATTAATCCGTTTATACACGCAAACATTATTGAAAACCCTTCAACACGCAGAGGAATTTCACCGTTAAGAGTGGCTATGATATTAAATAACATCTCATCAACCATTCTCAATAAACAGCTTGATGCACTTGCACTGATGATGAATCCGCCATATCTTGCACCGAAAGGCTGTTTTAAAGGAACACAGGATGTTAGTCCGGGTAAAATTATCGAATATGATTCAGCCCTGATGACAACAACTCCGACACCGTTGTCTTTTGACAAAGCAATGACAGGCTGGGATTTTTTAAGTTACTTTAAAACAACAACAGAAAGTGCAACAGGAATATTTAAAAACATGGCAGGTAATATTCAGACACAAGACCGTACAGCAACAGAAATAAACTACTCCGTAAACGGTCAAGAAGCACGACTGAATATGATTTTGGAATCAATTAACCGTAAAATTATTATACCGATGGTTGAAAAAACCGCACAACTTGTTTCCTATTTCAAGATAGGTAAAGAAAGTATCCTGATTAGTGATCATGGAAAGACTGATTTTGTAGATATTGATGATGAGATAAGAAACTCAAATTATATTTATCATTATGGCGATCGAAAAGCCTCATTTGAGCGAAAATCCAAATTTAAAGAACTGTTTGAAATCATGAGTAATTTTATTCAGATTCCGGAAGTAGCACAAAAAATCAACTGGCTTGAATGTTTCAAATTCTCACTTGAGCAGTATGGTGTAGAGAATTCCAACAACTTTTTAAAAGAAGAAGAATAAATTTATTTTAATAATTTTGTGTGGAACTATCACACAGGGCGGGTTGGCGGGATTTTAACTAAAATATCTATTGAAAAAAGATTTATACACTAAATATTTAATAAAATCATCAACAGGAAAATATAATAAATAGGAATACCTGTTTAATGCGAACAACATAAAACAAAACGACAAAATTACACAAGCCGGAATATAGGAGGGAAATAGCGATATAAGATATTTAAATACGAAATATAATTAGCAAAAAATTAAATACAACCTAAAACTATAATTATTAGATAATTATTTTTAAAATTTTAGAATTTTCTATGGTTTACCTTGTTATAAACCATAAATAAAGTAATAGGTATAGAATTGAACAAACTATACCAAACCAAAACAGAATATTGTATATGTATCTTATATTTTCACTTTTAAATGGGATATTTAAGATAAATTTGTTGTGTGTGATTTTGTTTGTAAATATTTCTAATATGAGAATTATAAATAGCAAAAATAAAAAAAATACAATAAAATCAGGATTCATAAAAATCCAATATTGTAAAATTGCCAATCGAGAATTGACATCAAAAACACTTCCTAGTAGCAATAAAAAGGAACAAAACCCTGATAGCCCAATTAAAGATATTATATTCGCACATACATATTTTGTTAAATTCATATGTTAATACTAAATCAAATGAAAATGAAAGGCAATGAAAATGAATAAAAAATATAATCCAATAGAATATTTTAAAAATAAAGAAAAAGAATTTACAAAAGAAATGATAGGTGATACTTTAAAATACCAGAAAAAATATGGTTTTAAATTGGGAGAGAATAATTCTGCTCATAACAATGAATCAGATGCTTTCAGGCATACCTATATGCAAAGTATATTAGCTCAAAGATATTCTCCATATTTAGGGAAAAAAGCAAGTGAATTTCATGAGTGGCAAGGAACCCATAATAATCAAGACCTTCGAGAAGCTAACATGGACATGTGGAATAATCAGCAAGGTCAGCAAATTTATAATGAAATTCGCCGAGAATATCCAAATTTTGATAAACTTTCCGAACAGCAACAAAAAGATATAATTGCAGGAAAAGTTGTACAAAGAATGAGAGAAGGTAAATTAATTACAGGGCTTGAAGATCCAAGAAAATTTCAAGAACAAACTCCTCAACTACCTTTTACTCCAACAAGAGGAGTCGGAGGGGTGGACAATAATGGTCGTCCGCTTGGTTTTGCGGCTGACATTGATATCAATCAACTTGCTCAACAACTTGGTTTGCAATCTTTTAATATGGAAATTCCACAACAACATCAACCACAACGAAATTCAGGCTTATTTGGATATACAAATCCATTAACTGGCAGTAATCATATATACACAAGAGAAGAAGTTGGTACGATGTCAAATGATGAATTTGCCAAACACGAAAAAGAAATAGATGCACAAACAAGAGCTTTTAACGGGGCAATGCCAACTAACAGTGACCTGCAACGAGAAGCAATAAAACTGCGCCTCGCATTAAACGGCAACGCCTCCAATTAGTAAAAATATTCATTTTTACATAATTGTCGGTCTGGTACTACGTACCTGCCTCTGCTCGGCTTGGTGGCGGTGTTGTGTATGTAAATTCATATACCCGTTCTGATGGTACAAATGTCAAAGGTTATTACCGTTCACGTTAATCAGCACCTCGCATATTTAATCTACAAAGTACCCTACACCATGCAAACTGTTTAAAATTCTTACATAACACTCAAAATGTTATGTTATTTTTTATGAGGTTTTTATGAAATATAATTTACTTGATGCACAAAGAAAATTTTTAGAAATTCCGCACAATTATACTCTTGATGTTGCCGTATATCAAGGAGGTTACGGTTCGGGTAAAACATTTGCCGGTTCTCTTTTAGGAATACTGCTTGCAATAAAATTTCCCAAAATAAGAGGATTAGTCGGTGCGCAAACATACACACTTGTTCGGGATACTACCTTGCAAACATATTTTGAACATCTTGAGAATATGGGATTCACAAATGATATAGATTACAAATGGGTTACCTCCGAACAAAAAATCGTATTTTGGAACGGTTCTGAAATACTTTTTAGACATTTTGACGAACCTAACAAACTAAAATCACTTAATCTTGGATTTGTTGAAATTGAAGAAATGTCAGATATTCCTTACGAAACCTTTAAAATGCTTCTTGCAAGACTAAGACAAAAACCTCATTCAAAATGGAAAAATTTTACATACAGAATTTTTGGACACACAAATCCGGAACTAACTCAAGGCTGGGTTTATAAAACATTTTTTGTAAATCCACCCGTAAATTACAGACTTATTTGTGCTCCTACAACGCAAAATATTTATTTGCCGAAAGGATTTTGCGAAGAACTTAAAAAATTATATGATGAGAAGTATTATAACACATTTGTCCTCGGACAAACCGGAAATTACAGCGAAAACCTTGTTGTAAAAGACTTTTCAAAAGAAAATATTAAACAAATTAAATACCGAAACAATCTTAATTTATATATCACCTGCGATTTTAATGTAGATCCTATGTGCTGGATTTTAGCACACAAAACAGAAGATAAAGTTTTTTATTTTGATGAAATTGCACTCGAAAATACTACAACTGCAAAAGCTTGTGATGAATTTTACCGCAGATATCCAAACCATAAAGCAAAAATTATAATAAACGGAGATGCATCAGGAGATAATAGAACCTGCACAAGTGAATACACAAATTATGTAATTATTAAAAAGAAACTGCAATCATACGGATATGATGCTGATATTAAAATAAAAAGTTTCAATCCGCCAATTAAAAACAGAATTGCGGCATTTAATGCAAAAGTAAAAAATGCTGACGGACAAATCGGGCTTTTTATTTCCCCAAAATGCGAAAAACTTTTATACAATATCTACAATCTAAAATATATTGAAGGCACATCAAAAATAGATATTCCTACATATACGCAGATAAAACAATCAAAAGAACTAAAATTTTTATCCCATCCTTTTGACGCCGCAAGTTATCTTGTAGATTTTTACTGGCCGATAGTGTTGTAAATACCCGCATGAAACAGTTAGAAATTTAGAAAATTCCTTTGATAATCCAAAATATAAGGAGATAATATATGGAAAATTTAATTTATTATTCACCGGTAATTGTAGTTATATTAGTTTTTTTAATCCAGCAAAGAATTGTCGTTACGCCGGAAGAACTTGAAAAAAAGCACAGGGAAATCCTCAAAGACATCGAAACAAGATTTGTTACATTAAACAGCTATGAAGATTTGAAAAATCAATTTACCGAAATTAAAGATAAAATTGATAAAATTTATGACTGTCTTATTATTACAAAATAGCTAAAAAGCATGAATATCATGATGTTTTGGCAGGAAAAAATGTTAATTATTAAGAATTGTAAATACAAATTATTAACCTCAAATTCACTCTATACTTGAAATTAATTTTTTTGTGTGATATTTTTGTTTTTCATGGTAGCAAGTTAAAAAATGTTCATTTTTTAAAAAAATAAAAATCCAGAAAGAAAATATAATAGGAGGCAAAAATGCTAGTTAATTCGATTACTAATTTTAAGTATGATATGTCAAAGGCATTGACAAATCGCAATCAAGACGCTCCAGCTCCTCAACCGCAACCGGTTAAAGATGAAGGCTTAACAGCGTCTATTTATTTTGGTGAAAGGAAAAAAGACAATAGCCATGCAATGAGAAATGCTACAATGGCTCTTGTTGCTCCAATAATCTTAGGTACTACAGTTTTACCATCACTTACAAGTTGTGAAAAAGATGAAACTTGGGCTAAATCAGAATCATATTCAAATTCATCAGCAAAAACATCTGATACAACAAATGTTTATGTAAGCACACACGCTAAAGGATGCTGCTGTGGTGATTGCAGAAAAGGCAGAGATACAGTTTATGTAGAAGTTCCTGGACCTACAGAATATATTAAAATCCCTGTACACGATACAACAACAGTTCACGATACAATAAATCACCATGATACAATACATCATCATCATTATGATACAACATATATAGAAGTTCCAAAAGAAATTCCGGTTCCTGTTTATGTTGATACAGGAAGCTACCATGTAGTTCACGATACAATTACTAAATGGAAAGATAATTGGGAAAAACCTATTCCATTGGATACTTTAGACAAAATTACAAAAATATTTGATATTGACGATGATGATCCATCAAGAAATAACATCGTAAGCTACCAAGGTATTCGTGAATGGGAATACGGTAACAGATTCGTAACTATGATGAACCAATTACAATCTAACAAATATAACTTAGTTTATGACAGAGAAGACTTAGATTGGGAAGGTAAACACTTAGGTTGGGGTAAAGATGTATTCAGATACCCTAGAACAAGCTTCAAAATAGAAACTTATGAAGGAAAAGTTCTTAACAATCCAAAAGGCTTATTTGTAGAAACTTACAAAAACCCATTCAACTCTGAAATTTCAGATATCGCAGATAATGAATTAGTTTCAAGACAATTCATTCAGACAAGAGGTGATTCAGTATTTGTTTACACATACGATAAAAACACCGGCTTATACAGAGAAGATGGCAGATTAAGCAAAGGTTATTTGGAAAATAATTCAATATTATTTACAGATTTAATCGCATCAGATCCTGATAAGAAATTTGGCAGAGATCCGTTATATGCAACAGAAGATCATTTAGTATCTTGCAAAATAACTACAGTTAATGATGAAGAACTCAAATTACTTTATGTAAGAGCTAAAGACGATGATGTTGCAGAAAAATTATACGGCACAGTAAAATAATAAAGGCAAATAAAATAAACACAAATGGGAAAAAAGACCTCTGATTTTCAGGGGTCTTTTTATGTATATTAGAATATACATAAAAAGATATTATTAGTATGATATTGTTCATTTCTTTCTCTTTGCTTGCGAGACAAAGAGAAAGAAATAGAACCAAAGAAAGAGAAAAACGCCAAAGTTCAGCAATACTTCGTATTGCAACAGACCGTCATTCTGACGGTAAAATGTTTTGCCTTCGGCAAATCTCTCAGCCCGCCTAAAACTACGGCGGGCGTCCGAAAAATTTCGACCTTTGCGAAGTTCGTAATCATTGTTTTACTCCACAGGTTCAAAGCGGAATTTGTTTGAGCGTATGCGAGTTATTCCGCTCGGGTGGAGTAATTACAAATGATTAACGAACGAAGCAGCAGGTCGCGGGTTTCTTTCTAACCGCTTTCTTTGCCCGAACAAAGAAAGCGGTTATAGTATTCCTATAATATCTTTTATGACAATAAAAGATATTCCAAAATTGCATCGTTATAGCGTTTGTCATTCGCACTAAACGGAAAAATATCACCGCCAAATTCCCGTTTGACATGTGCAATTGCCTGTGCAACCTTATTGTGCGAAGATATACAATCAGTTTTGGTAATAATAGTTGCAATCGGCAAATTATAAGACAAAACCCATTCTCTCATCTGATAATCATTCTTTTGTATCTCATGGCGACCATCAATTAGCTGAATTAAACATTTTATTGATTTTCTGTTTAACAAATATTCTTCAAGATTTTTCTGCCACCTGTTTTGTACTTCCTTTGATACCTTTGCATAACCATATCCCGGTAAATCTGCAACAATAAACTTATCGCTGAAATTAAAGAAATTTATCAATCTGGTTTTACCCGGAGTATTAGATGTTTTGGCAAGTTTTTTATTATTGGCTATTGCATTTATAAAAGATGATTTTCCTACATTTGAGCGCCCCAAAAGAACATACTCGGGAAGATTAAACTCCGGACATTGTGACAATTTTTCAGCACTTTGTATAAATTTTGCCTGAAGAAAATTACTCATTATTTTACAGCCTTTTCTTTTTGTTCAAGCATTTTTCTTTTCCACATAACCGTTTGAAGTAAATTATACATCTTTGGGTTGTTCACAATAGTTAACTGAGTTTTACCCTTTACAAAATCGACATTAAAAGAAGATGTAAATATATTTGGAGAATCAATATTTACAATTTGAAACAGCCCCTCAGTTAAAATACTAAGAGGCTCTTTCATAAATGTTTCAAATGTTTTTCTTATGTCGAATTTTTTCTTTTTCATAATTTCCAAAGAACTCATCGACTTAACGAGTTATCGTCTTATCGACTCATTATATCAATTGGCTGAATACCTGAATTCTTTGTTCAACTGCAGCTTTATCAGATGCATTTGGAGCAAGTGTCAGGTATTGAGTATAGTATTTAACAGCACCTTCATAGTTCTTTTCAGCTTCGTATGCCTGAGCTTTAAGTTTTGCAATTGAAGGAGCATTGTGATAGAAGTCAATTGCTCTGTTACAATATTCAATTGTAGAAGCATAATTTCCTTCTTTGTACTGTCTTAAAGCAATTTCAAAGAATTCATTTGATTTCATTTCACATAAATCAATATAATGAATACCATTGAGAGCAATTCGGTTATCAGGATCTGCCATCAAAACTTTTTGCAAAGCTTTTCTTGCAGTTCTGAACTGTTTATGCTGAACAAGAATTTCTGATAAATATAACTCATCATCAACACTATTTGCAAAGTTTATAGCATTTTCAAATGTATAAACCGCATCAGCTTCACGACCTAATGATAAATAAGCTTCGCCTTTAATTACAGTATCCATCAAGCTGTTTGTAGCAGATTGAACAATGTAATTAAGATTTTCTTCAGTCAATTCAGGCTGATGTGTTAATTTAGCCAGTTTGATTTTAGCAAGATGAAGTTTCAAATCATTTGGAGTTCTTTGAATAGCTTCATTTACATAGTCATATGCCAAATATACATCTTTATTTGTAGTAAAGTCACGGCTGTCAGCTGTATCTTTTGACATTTCATAATATGTATTTGCCAAGCCAATGATAGCAGCATTGTTATAAGTTCCGTCACCTAACAATCTTGAATAAAATTCAAGAGCTTGCTGGTATTTCTTTGTTTCGAGTGACATATTCGCTACTCTGTAAATACCTTCTTTATAGTTAGGGTTAAGAATAATAGCTGTTTTTAATTCTTCCATAGCAAACTCATGGTCTGCTCTTCTTTCATAAACACCAGCCAAATTTACATATGGTCTGAAGTTTTCAGGTTTTACATATTTAGCCTTTTTGAAAGAATTGATTGCAGCAGCCTGGTTACCTTGTTTCAAGTATAATTCACCCTGCAAATTCCATCCCGGAGATGATTGAGGGTTGATATGCAATGAGTGGTTTAACCAAGTTAATGCTTTTGTATAATCGCCGCGTCTTGATTCAACCTGACCCATATGATACATAGCTGTTGCATTGTGAGAATTGCATTTTATTGACTGCAAATAATATTTTTCAGCTTGATCAAGATCATTGTCAAGCATTGCAACGTTACCCAAATTATCGTATGCAGGAGCAAAATTAGGGTTAATTTTTATTGCAACTTTGAATAAATCCTGAGCATCTTTTTTGTTGCCGAGTTTTAAAGTAGCAACACCCATAGCATTATATGCCTGATAGTAAGTACTGTCTAAATCAACAGCCTTTACAAATTCAGCAATAGCTGCATTTGATAAGTTTGTAATATTCTTAATATAATCAACGTCTGAAGAGGTTTCTCTCATCAGATATACCAAACCCTGTGCATAATGCAACTGAGCATTATTCGGGTGTTTTCTCAATAATTGATCTAACTCTGACTGCGCCGGAGCCAATTTCCATTGTTTAGCAAAAGACATCAACTGTAATGCTTTGGCTTCCAAATCGTTAGGGTTCTTAGTTAAAATCTCCTTTAATTTTGCGTCAGCTTCTGCATAATTAGTGTATTCAATCATTCTGCTGATATCAACATAATTTTTTGAAATCTGAGCTTTAATAGGTGCTGCAGAAAAAGATTGAGGTGCACAAAGAATACATGAAGTTAAAATCATTGAAGTGACTAATAATTTTTTACAATTCATTATTTTCTCCTAACCTTCTAGCTTAATATTATTCTAATTCTATAAAATTATTGTATAATAGTTAAGATAAAAAATCAATAGAACAAATTTATGGGATTAAACGCAATTTCAAAACAAGATTTAGAGAATTTTAAGGGGTATATTTTAGTCGAAAAAAACTTTTCACAACATACCGCAAGAGCCTACTGTGCCGACATTTTGAGCTATCTTATATGGCTTGGGGAAGAAAATTGTGAAAGTGCTGATTTTTCAAAAGTACGTGAATATTTACATTTTATGCGTAAATATGATTACAAAAAAACAACAATTGCCCGAAAGATAGCATCCATAAGGACTTTTTATAAATTTTTGTTCCGGGAAAACAAAATTGAATCAAATCCGGCACAAAATTTAATTTCCCCCAAACGACCGAAGCCATTGCCAAAATTCCTCTCTTTAGAGGAGATAGAAGAAATTCTTAACAACATTAATATTGGCACTCCGGCAGGATACAGAAACAGGGCAATTCTTGAAATTCTTTGGGCGAGCGGAATGAGAATTTCAGAGTTAAGCAACCTTAATTTTGGCGATTTAAACCTTGAAAACAACGAAATTACGGTATTTGGTAAGGGTGCAAAAGAACGTATCATACTTATAACAGACAGGGCGAAAAATTATCTTGAAAAATATATTGATTATGCAAGACCTCTTGTTGCAAAGGGTTACGACCTGCCGCCAATTGAAGACAAAACCCCTGTTTTTATCAATAAAACAGGCTACCGCCTGCAGCCACGAATGATAAGAAATGTAATAAATGAAATTGTTGAAAAAATAGAATTGCCAAAACACGTAACACCACATATGTTCAGACACAGCTTTGCAACTCATTTAATTGAAAACGGTGCGGATTTAAGAGTTGTTCAGGAACTTTTGGGACACGCAAGTATATCTAACACCCAAATATACACCCACATTTCAATGCAGCATATGAAAGATGTTTACGAAGAAACCCACCCAAGAGCGTAAGTTAATATTTCTTAACAATTTAGCTTAATAATCCGGCAGTTTCGTTATACATAACCATATTAAAATCAGAAACGGTCATATTCGGATTATTTTTCATAAATTTTTTAACATCAAACTTTGACATGAATTTATCAAGTTTTTGAAGAACTTTGGGTTCATTTTCGTGTTCTGATTTTAATTTTGCAATATATTCTTTTGTAAGATATAGAACTTCATCTTCAGTCAGAATAGGTCTTTGGGCAATACTTACTTCATCATTGTCATCTTCTTCAAGATATTTTCTTTCTTCATCTTTGTCTTGATCTTGCTGTTTTTGTTGTTTTTCTCCACCTGTAGATACTGCGGATTCAATCTTTTGACCAAAAGGATTTCTGTTTACAAAATTGAACATAATTTTTGCCTCTTTACATTAAAAAGTACCGAATTTTCTATCGGTACTTTTCACAATTTCTTTAAAAAAATCAACTGTTTGTACTAGCATGCAGAGTGGGGAATTCCCTGCCTGCGTGCCTTTTTATTCTCGGCGGTAACGGGAATTGTCTTGAGTCGCTCGCAATAAACAGCATTACGCATTTTGCTTTTTATGGCTGTCCGCCAAAAGCAAAATCTGCTTCAGCCTCTGCTCGCTCCTCGCTGAACCCTGTCCACAAGCCTTTCGGCTTGTACGGGTTCTCGGATTGCAACGATTATCTCTGCCAATAAAAAAAAGACACGGCAAGCGTGTCTTTTTTCATTGGCGGCGGTAACGGGAATTGTCTTGAGTCGCTCGCAATAAACGGCATTACGCATTTTGCTTTTTATGGCTGTCCGCCAAAAGCAAAATCTGCTTCAGCCTCTGCTCGCTCCTCGCTGAACCCTGCCCACAAGCCTTTCGGCTTGTACGGGTTCTCGGATTGCAACGATTATCTCTGCCAATAAAAAAGACACGACAAGCGTGTCCTTTTTATTGGCGGCGGTAACGGGAATTGAACCCGTGTTTGCAGAATGAGAATCTGCCGTCCTGACCACTAGACGATACCGCTATGTATGATTTTCAAGATAAATATATTACAAATGAACTTATTTTTCAATAAGTATGATAAAATTATAATACGTTAGTTTGGAGTAAATTATGCTTGTAAAAATATATACAGACGGAGCTTGTTCGGGAAATCCCGGCAAAGGCGGGTACGGAACAATTTTGATGGCAGAGGATGACAACGGAACGGTTCACAAAAAAGAATTAACCCAAGGGTATAAAAATACAACCAATAACAGAATGGAGCTTATGGCTGCAATTGTCGGACTAGAGGCATTAAAAAAACCTTGTGATGTCGAACTGACCTCTGATTCAAAATATCTTGTTGATGCTTTTAACCAAAACTGGATAGACGGCTGGATTAAAAAAGACTGGAAAAACTCTCAAAAAGAACCCGTCAAAAACAAAGATCTTTGGGAAAGATTACTCAAAGCCAAAGAACCGCATAATGTAAAATTTATATGGATAAAAGGACACGCCGGCCACGAATTCAATGAACGATGTGACAGACTTGCCGTTAATTCTGCAAACTCTGAAAACTTACTGGAGGATAATTATTAATCGCTTTCTGCAACAACAGTAGCAATTAATTCACCGTAACTATCAACACATCCGTTGGTTTCTTCCACAATATAACGCAATTCCGGTTTCCCTTCTATTGCTTGTTCTGCGCAATCCATAGCGTCATCATATTCTTTAAATTCACCAATCAGATTTTTTGACAATTCTGATTTATCTTTTGCAGTATAAACCTGAAACATAATAATCTCCTTAGATACAATTTTCTCTACAGAACAATATTAATCACAAAATTACATTTTTTCAAGTACTTGTTATTCTGCAATAGGTACTATATGAAGTTTTTGACTTAATGATACAAAAAACGGAAGTCCTGAACTTTCGTGAGTACCGAAATCAAAAACCGGTACGATTGTATTCGGATCTTCAGTAATATAATCTAAAACTTCGTCATCAAATTTTCTTTGAGAGTCTTTAACTTCTTTAATATACGGAGCGAGTTTATCCATCATATCCGTTTCTGCCGGATTTATATCGGCACCGTGATGCCTGCCAAAAAGTGTTTTTCCGGTCATATTTTCTAATTTCATGGCTTTTGCCATTGCCTGATCTATTGTTTTTGAAAGCATAATCTCTCTCCCCTCACAGATTATTATAAAAAACCTTCAATAGTTTTCATATACATCAACAGGTTGAATTTTTTTACATAAAAGGGAATGAGGGAATAAGGAAATAGGTGAATAAGTTCAATACAGAATATAATTTATAAAAATAAATAAATTAAGAAAATAAATATAACCTAATTCCTGAAAAGAACTTATTCCCTTATTCCCTTAATTAACCCATTCCACTTGTACATACAAAATGTTTATAGTATTATTTTTGATGTAATTTAGGGTATTAAATAAGAAAGGACTTTTAAAATGACTAAACTTTCACCATTACAAATTGAGAGATTAAAATACCAGCCAAAACTTCCTGCAAGTTTAAAAAATGGTATTAATTCTTTGGAAATGACTGAAGGAAATGCAACTCAATCAGTTGCAGACCAGGATGATATCAAAAACCTATTTTCCAACACATACGGAAAACCTGTTGTAACTTTTAAATCATCTTCTTCAACTTCAAGCGCACCTGCAAGAAATGTAGGTGTTATATTATCCGGCGGACAAGCTCCCGGCGGACACAATGTTATTGCAGGTTTGTATGACGCATTAAAAAATGCGAATCCAAACAGCAAATTATACGGTTTTCTAGGCGGCCCGTCAGGAATCATTGACGGCAAATATGTTGAATTTGACGATGAATTTATCAACGCATACAGAAACACTGGCGGTTTCGATATTATCGGATCAGGCAGAACTAAACTTGAAACAGAAGATCAATTCCAATCTTCATTAGAAGTTTGTAAAAAATTAGGTATCAGTGCAGTTGTAATAATTGGCGGAGATGATTCAAACACTAACGCAGCACTTTTAGCTGAATGGTTCGTTAAAAATAACACAGGCATCCAAGTTATTGGCTGTCCAAAAACTATTGACGGCGACCTTAAAAATGACCAAATCGAAATTTCTTTCGGTTTTGATACTGCTACAAAAACTTACGCAGAACTTATCGGAAACATCCAAAGAGATGCAAATTCCGCTAAAAAATATTGGCACTTTATTAAAATTATGGGCAGAAGTGCTTCACATGTTGCACTTGAAGCCGCATTACAAACTCAGCCAAATATTACTTTAATCTCTGAAGAAGTTGAAGCAAAGAAAATGTCATTATCATCAATCATTGACTATATGACAGATATTATAGTAAGACGCGCAAACAATGGCAAAAACTTTGGTATTGCAGTTGTTCCTGAAGGTTTAATTGAATTTATACCTGAAATGAAATCAATGATTGCAAACCTCAATGATATTATGGCAGAACTTGAAAGTGATCCTGATTTTGTAAATGCTACAACAATTCGTGATAAATTTGCAATTGTAGAACACCGATTAGATGATGAAAACGCTAGTGTTTATAATTCATTACCATCAATAATTAAAGAACAGTTACTTGCTGACAGAGATCCGCACGGTAATGTTCAGGTTTCTAAAATTGAAACAGAAAAATTATTAATTGAAATGATTTCTTCTAAACTTTCTAAATTAAAATCAGAAGGAAGTTATATCGGTAAATTCTCAGCACAATCACACTTTTTCGGTTATGAAGGCAGATGTGCATTCCCTTCAAACTTTGATGCAGATTATTGCTATTCATTAGGATACAATGCATTTGCACTTATCGCTAACGGTTTGACAGGTTATTTATCATCTGTTAAAAACTTAACCGCACCTGCTGATGAATGGATTGCAGGCGGTGTACCTTTAACAATGATGATGAACATGGAACGCCGTCACGGTGCAATGAAACCTGTTATTAAAAAAGCTCTTGTAGAACTTGACGGCCCTGTATTTAAACAATTAGCAGATAATCGTGAAGACTGGGCTATGAATGACAGATACCTGTTCCCTGGTGCTATTCAATACTTTGGACCAAGTTCTGTTTGCGATATTACAACAGTAACTTTAAAATTAGAACAATCTAAAGCATTAGCTTCAGTTTAATTTGTTTAATACTAAACTAAAAAACAGGAAGTGATAATTTACTTCCTGTTTTTTATATTATTCTTCACCTTTTCTGTTTGGTATAAATTTAGCCTTTTTGGAGGTTATAAATATATTTTTATTCTTTTATTATTGACAAGAATGAGAGGTGAAATATGAATATTTTATTTGTTAATGCTTGTGTGCATCCTGAATCAAGAACCAAAAAACTTGCTGATTACTTTTTAAGTAAAATTGACGGCGATATTAAAGAAATTAACCTGAATGAAGAAAAAATTCCGCCTTTAAATATGGAAACTTTAATATATAGAACCCGCTTAACAGAGGAAATGAATTTTGATGAGGCAATTTTTAAATATGCTCATTGCTACGCAAATGCAGATTTGATAGTTGTTGCGGCACCTTATTGGGATTTGTCATTTCCGGCAGTGTTAAAAACTTATATTGAAAATATCAATGTCAACGGTATTGTTTTCAAATATGATGAAAAAGGAAATGTTATCGGACTGTGTAAAGCTCAAAGACTTGTTTATATTACAACCGCAGGCGGAGAAATTAACCACGAATACGGTTTTGAATATATAAAATCTGTTGCACAGGATTTTCACGGAATAGAAAATGTTGACTATATAAAAGCCGAAGAACTTGATATAATAGGTTCTGATGTGGATAAAATCCTGCAAAAAGCAAAAGAAAAAATAGATAAATTAGTAGAAAAAGAATTTGATAAATAAAATTAAAATTTTTGCAAAAAAATAGTGATAATTTCAAGATTCTGAATCACATTCAAAATGACAAAATTATCACTATTTTCTATATCAATAATTACGCTTCTGCCATAAACTCTTGTTTTGCAGTTTCGATTGCTTCTGTTAAAATATCTAACTGTTCAGCGGTGAAAGTAACACCTTTTTTGGTCGGAATCCATGTTGCACCGCCATCATTTGTAAAAAATATTCTCATATTAAGATAACTTGTACCTTTGTATTCACTTAAAGAAATTTGCAATTGTTCTGTTTCAGAACGTTCTATTGTTGCCAAAATTTTTGCATCTGCCATAATTTTTCCTCCTTACTTATTTAACACGCACATATATATTAGCATAAAAAATATTTAAAAATTTGTTTATTTAATATTTATGATAAAATAAACACCAAAAGGAGCCGGCAGCCATTATTAATATTGATAAAAATTCACAATATATTGCATTGTATTCAGATATTGATGATAATACGATATCTGAACTTAAAGATACCGATTTTACAGGCTGTGATATAATTGCCCTGCGATGCAAAATCAACGATATTGGCGAAATTCAAATTATAAAAAATCAATTAAAACAAATCCTTCCGCAAATAAATTTACCTTTAATGATTTGCGGATGCGGTAAAGACGAAATTGACAGCAAATTACTTCCGGAAATTATAAAAATTTTAGACCGGGAATGTATTATTTCATATGCAACAGAACAAACATACAAAAAAATTATTCCTCATATTATAAAAGGAAATCATTACATTATTCTAAAAACTCCTATTGATATAAATTTGGCAAAAGAACTGAATATACTTTCTGTTGAAATGGGGTTAAAAAAAGAGAAAATCATAATGAATACAGACATTGGCGGTTTGGGATACGGATATGAATACGGTTACAGTATAATGGAAAAAATACGTCTTGAAGGTGAAAAAGGAGATGAATATCTTGATTTACCGTTAATTTCCGAAGCCTCATCTGAAGCACTTAAAACCAAAGAAGCAAAAACTTCAGATATTCAAGGAGCAAGAATGATTGAACTGTGTGCCGCAAGTGGTGTAATTGCAGCCGGAGCAAATATTATTACAGTTTCTTATCCGCAAAATATAAAATATTTAAGAGGGCTTATATAAAATGAAAATGACCGGACTACAAATTTTTAAATATATGCCTGCAGGTAAGAAAACGCAACACGCAAACTGTAAAGAATGCGGATGTGCTACATGTATGATGTTTTCGCTTAAACTCGCAAAAGAACAAATTGAAATTGACAAATGTCCGTATATTGATGATGAACTTCGTGAAATATATTCTCAGGGGTTAAAACATCCACAAAAGACAATAGAAATTGAAGACCTGAAAATCGGCGGAGAAAATGTTTTATACAGACATGAAAAAACATTTATAAATCCGACAACACTCGCTGTTTTTGTAGATTGTTCAAAACCTGATTATAAAGAAAAAATTAAACAAATAACAGATTTTGAATTGCACCATGCCAGTGAAAATATTAAAGTTGATTTAATAATACTAAAAAATTCCGATTCAAAAATTGAATATAGTACAACAAAAATTATAACTTATGAAGAATATGAAAAACTTGGCTTAAACATAATAAAAGAAAGTGATTTCAAAGAAACAAGCAAGTATCTTTTAGAAACAAGAATTAAAGCAATTAAAGAAAAAGACGACAAATTCTCTGCACCGGTTTGTGTTGAAATGAAAAATGATGATTTATATTCATTGTGTACCCATTCAAGTTATTATATTTGTAAATATGCGAATATGCTTGTTTTTGAAGACTTTAACGAAGAATTATTTTCAACAATTATGATGCTGAGGTTTAATATTTTTACTGATCCGCAGAAAGTTCTTCAGGTTGAAGCAGGGTTATACAAATTTAATGAACCTGATAAAAATTCTATCGTATTTATGACAACCAACTTTGCACTTACATATTTTGCTGTTGCAAATGAACTTCGCAGTCTTGATATCCCGTCATATTTGATAGTCGTGCCTGCACAAGGTATGAGTGTATTAACAGCCTGGTCGGCTCAGGCTCTTACTTCAGATGTTGTAATGAAAGCTCTTAATGATTTTAATATCAAAGAAGAAATAAATACACGTAAAATAATTATTTCAGGACTATTATCCGAACTTAAAGAAGAACTCAATGAACAATGTAATGATTTTGAGTTTGTTGAAGGAACAAAAGATGCTTCCGATATCGGAGAATTTGTAAAAAACTATCTTCCCTTATAAAAAAGCAATATTGCAATTAAAGCAATGACACCAATTGTGATAAATATATCTGCCATATTAAAAACAGGGAAAGTTATAAATTTTAGGTTAATATAATCTCTTACATACCCAAAAACTATTCTTTCGTGGCAATTTGCCATAATTCCGGCACTTAATAATGCCAAAAAAGACAGTGAAATATAATGCAAAGCCTTGTTATGATAAACATATGCAAACAATAGTGTTGTTGCAGCGACAGAAATAATTATAAGAAATTCTCTTGCATTTTCTAAAAGGCTGAAAGCTGCACCGCTATTTTTTAAATATGTTAAACTGAACACAGCATTTGAATAATGATGTCCGGAGGTCACATTATCAACAATGAGTTTTGATGAAAACAAAGCCAGAAATAACCAAAATATGAAATTAAGAATGAAAAATAAATATTTAAACGGAGCAGATGATTTCATTATTTTTTAACCTCCTTATTATCATTCAAAATAATAAAATTATTTTTCGGCACAACATTAACCCTTTTCATCAAACAGGCAAGTCCTGCCATATAAATTCGGGTATTATTAAATTTATCTGTTGCAGCCTTTGAAATTGCAAGCGAGGTCACCGTATATTCATTAAGATTATCAGTATTTGCCTTCATAATACGTTCAAGAACCTTTGTTTTCGGAACTGTTCTTAATGGTCCTTTTGGAACAGAAGACGGATAAACTACGGGATCATGTTCAATTGAACCGATTACAACAGTATTTTCATCCGCATCAACTTTTACGGTCGTTGTATAACTTTCCCCTGCACCAACCTGCATAGGTGCAACAAGTTCAATATCCATAAACCTTGCATCACCGTATAGCAATGAAGATTCATCACTTATAAGGGTTTCTCCGGCTATGAGCCAATTTCCGTTTAGTTTTACCAAATGATAAATTCCGGAAGATTTTGCGTGTATTTCTCCTGCAACAGAAGAATCATCAAGTTTGTCATACACCGTTCCTGTTGCATTTTCTTCCACATTGACATACGCATTATCACCCAAAATTTCTATTGAATTTACCTTTGTTTTGTAGGTCAGATTTTTACATTCTTCCCAAGTTTCTTCAATAGTTTTAAAATAAATTTTTTTATTAAAACCATCATTATTCATATAATTATCTGCGTACAACGGACTCAAACCCTGAAGGTCGTGTTTGTTTGCAAAAGTATTATGAACTTCAAATAATTTTTTTATTTGTTTTGCTTCACGTTTGTATATTTTATTCTGCTCATGCCTGTATGCACCTGAAGATACAATAGAACATTGTGCCTGCAAATTGCCTGCACCAAATGTCATCAAGGCAAAAATTAAAAATAAAACTATCTTTTTCATACAAAACAGTATAATCAAAAAACTCAAAAGTGTAAACTTATTAAGAATTCATACACATGAATAATATTATCAGAACAAAGATAATATTATTTATTAAAATTTTAATATACCCCATTTCTTTGACCGCAAAGAAACGGGGCGCAAAGAAACTCTCCGACCTGATGCTTCGCTCGTTAATCATTTGTAGTTGCTCCACATTGAGCGGAATAACTCGCATTCGCTCAAACAAATTCCGCTTTGACATCGTGTCGCAAACAATGATTACTCACTTTCGCAAAGGTCGGATTATATATACCGACCTTCACGCAGAGAGCAATAAATGTTATGCGAGAAAATAACAAGGTGTGTATTGTTTGAACGAAGTGAGTTTACACACCTATATTCGAGCATTACAATTTATTAGCGAACGAAGTGCCGGTCGTGGTTTTGTGGAACTTTTGACACCAAAAGTTCCTCCGTCTGAAAGACCCTGCGGAGCATTTATTAAAAAAATATTATATGTTATACCCGATAATATTTTTTATGCGTGTTAGTTGTAAAAATTCTGTATTTTGCAAAAAAATTCTTTTGCAAATTTTATTTCTTCATCTTTTGATAGTTGAATATTTTTAATTTTTTTCTTCAATATGAAATTGAAACATTCCTGATATTTTTGCGATGGCGAAATTCCAAGATTTTTTAAATCTTCGCCTGTTATTTCAAGTTTAATATCTTTTAAATCTTTCAAATAATGTTCGACTACCTGCCAATTTACTGTTGAATACATAATAACCGATTCCAAAGGGATATTTTTAAATGCCTTATAAATTTCATAATCATCAGTTTTGTCATTAGCAATGCGAAGAATCGCCAAATCCTTAAATTTTTCCACTATATTTTTTTCAATTTTTGTCAGCGGTAAAGCCGAAATATCAGGCAAAAGCCCGACATAAATTATCCATATATTTTCAGGTTTAAATTCTGAAATAAGTTTTGAAAAATCATATTTTGGCAATTCAAAATCTTGACTTGCAACAAGTTTATAAATCCCCTGATTTATAAATCTTTCAAATGCACTCCAATTGTTTAGATTAAAAGTTTCTTCCAGTTCTTTTTTTAATCTTTTATAAGACATATCATAATTGATATTTTTTAAATACTCATCCTGAAGTTTCTTTGTGTGTTCATCCAAATCAAAACCGAAACGAACAGAAAATTTTAATGCACGCAAAATTCTTGTCGGGTCATCAATAAAACTACCGTCATGCAATACACGTATTTTTTTATTTTTTAAATCCTCCATACCGCCTGTATAATCAATAATTTCACTGGTTAAAGTAGATTTAGCCATTGCATTGATTGTAAAATCACGCCTCATAACATCTTCTTTAAGCGAACAGGCAATTTTTTCAACAACAGGCAAATGTCCTTTTTGCGGATATATTTCAGAACGGGTCGAAGCAATATCTATTTCTTCACCGTTTAATTTTATTTTTACAGTACCAAAAGGATTATTTACACGCAAAATTTCTGCATCTTTAATTGTATGCGCAAACTCAATGGCATCGCCGTTATACGTCAAATCAACATCAAAACTTTTACATCCTAATAGCTCATCACGAACAACTCCGCCAATATAGTATAAGTTTTTATCCTTTAAATTAATGATGTTCATAAATTGATTTTACTCTAAAATCGTGTAAAATAAAATAAGTTAATATGCGGATAATTTCATACAACCGATAATAAAAAACCGCAAAAATAAAGGGGAAACATGTTACAGGAAGCAACAAAAGCACTTAATTCGGCATTTAACAACAGCTTTATAAAAAAAGTAAGCCAATATCTGCACGACTGCGTTCGTGAAGAAGTCAAAAGTTCAACCTTCAGAAACCTGAAAGGTGATAAAGATAATAAATGGATTTTCCTTAAAGAAAGGGAAACCCTTTTGACAGAAGGGCTTGAATACTTAAAACTTGATGGTGCAAATCCTAACCTGACCGAACTTATGATTCAAAGTGAAAACAATGCCAGAGATAAATATCTCATATACGGTTATATGTTTTTAGTCGGAAGAAACGGAAGGTCAAAACGCCGCAATGAATTTTTAACCCCGCTTTTGTATGTACCGTGTAAACTTGAAAGAAACGGAGTAAATATTAACTGTATTCGTCAGGAAGATATTTTGTCACTTAATACGGGTGCATTGGCTTCACTTATGAAAAAAAGTGATGATGACGATGAAGTAGATTCTTTTTTGGAAGGGATTTTGGATGTTGTTCCTGAACTTCCTATTACAAAAGAAAAAATGGATATTTTCCTCACAACATTAAAATCACTTATACCTGATGTTGAAATTGTTGCTGACAATTCTGAAGATGCTGATGAAGATAACGTCACAAGAGATGAATCGCCTGAAAAAGATTTTTCAAATGTAGAAATCAACGGAGATAATTTAGACGAAATTATTGAAGATGATATTCAACAACAAAAACAAAAATATGAAGGCGACCTGAAAAAACTTTGCGTAACATACCAAAGTGCCATAATTTTAACAAAACGTCCCGCTGTGACCGCAGGTGTTTTGCATGAATTATTACAAATTGCCGAGAAACCAAGCGGTGTTTATCGTGAAACAACATTATCAGTAATAAATGACGAATACAATCAAGCGGTTGAAAAAGGTACAATACCCGATAATAATGCCCCGTTTTATCCTATTACACCACTTTCTTTGAGCGATTCACAGGAAAAAGTAATTAAAAATATAGAAAACAACAAATTTATTGCAGTCCAAGGGCCTCCGGGAACAGGTAAATCACAAACCATTGTTAATTTGGTTGCTCATTTGATAGCCAACGGGAAAACTGTTCTTGTAGCTTCACGCATGGACAAGGCAGTAGATGTTGTAGCCGACAGACTTAATGAACTCGGAGCTCCGTATCTGGCACTAAGAGCCGGCAGAGCAAATTACCAAAAACAATTAAGTTTGGAACTGCAGGATTTGTTATCAGGCAAAGCAGATATTGATGATGATGTTGAAGATTTTATTTTTGCAGATACAAAAGATATGAAACAACATCTTGATATTTTGCGTGAAACTGAAGAAAAATGTGAAAATATTATCAAACTTGAAAAGAAATGGCACGATTTGAAAGATGAAATTTCACAGCAATCACAGATAGTCGGCAAAATGCAATTCATTAAACGTCCGCTGAAAAAATCTGAAATTGATAATATAAATGATGTTATAAAAACATTAAGAACAAATATGGAAAAATCGGGATTTTTTGTAAATTTTGCAAACATTTCCAATCAGCGTCAACTTAAAAAAATACTCGATATTAAACATTTTGATATTAATGAGGAAAATCTTAACAGGTTAAAAACCGAACTTGATTTTACCACATTAAAATGGCAGCAATGGAAAGCCGAAAATGATATTCAAAAAACCGGCAATATTCATATAATGATGGAACAAATAAGACAGCTGAAAAGAAAACAAAAAACGCTTGCTGTAAACATTTTAAAAAGTACACGCAGAGAAGCTCTGAAAGCACTATTGCGTGACGATAAGAAAAAACGCAGAATAAAAGTCCACGCAATGTCACTTGTTGAAAGACGAAAAAAATTACAAAACAAAATCCTTGAAGAAGAAGATTTCAAACCGTTGTTAGAAGCATTTCCATGCTGGTGTGTAACAACTTATGCAGTATCTGACAGCTTACCGCTAAAACCGGGAATGTTTGATGTTGCTATTATTGATGAAGCATCACAATGTGATATTGCAAGCTGTTTTCCTATAATGTACAGGGCAAAACGTTCAGTAATTGTAGGTGATGATAAACAATTGCCTCATTTATCATTCCTTGAAAAAGCTAAAGAACAATCATTCCTGAGCCAATACGGAATTCCTGATAAATATCAGCTTATGTGGAGATTCAGAACAAACTCAATGTTTGATTTAGCAGACTATTATTCAATGAATTCGGTTATGCTTGATGAACATTTCAGAAGTCTTCCGCCTGTTATCAATTTTTCTAATAAAGAATTTTATTCAAACAGAATAAGAGTAATGCGAAAAGACAAAATAGATCAAAACGCACTTGAACTTGTAAAAGTTCCGGAGGGCAAAGTTGATTCTGATGCGACAAGAAATCTTCCTGAAGTAGAAGAACTTGTAAAAGTTTTACACGAAATAATTATAGAAGACGAGAAAAATAACCCTGATAACCCGACAACTATAGGTATTATTTCACCGTTCAGAGCACAGGTTGAACAATTAAAAATATCCGTACCAAAAGTTCTGTCAGATTATATGATTAAAAAACATCAAATTGAAATTGGTACAGCACACACATTCCAAGGGGATGAAAGGGATATTATGCTCATTTCATGGGGATTTGCAAATAATTCACATCCGCAAAGTATAACATTCATTCAAAAACCAAACCTGTTTAATGTTGCAATTACTCGTGCAAAAAATAAATGTATTAATTTTGTTTCTCACGATATAGAAACAATGTCAGAGGGACATTTCAGAAACTATATTTCATATTGCAAAGAATACATTGAAAGAAAACAGGCTCTTGCAAATGACGAAATAGATGCAAATATATACAAAAATTCTCTTGAAAAAGAAATTGCAGACGAAATCCGCAAACTTGACCACCATGTACTTGCGGGGGTAGATATTGCAGGATTAAGTGCTGATTTGGTTGTGGATGACAAGTTTATAGTTGAAATAGACGGTGTGGAAGATAAGCCAAAATCAAATATTGCCAATATGAAAAAACAATCTTTGCTTGAACGTTCAGGCTTTAAAGTTAAGAGAATTTCATACAGAGAATGGCAATATTCTCCAAAAGCCTGCCTTGACAGAATTTTAACTATTGAATAAGTTAAAGGAGTGTATGATGAGAGAAGAATTATTATCAATTATAGAAAAAAACAGCCGCATCGGTATTAATGAACTTGCAATTTTACTTGGAAAAGAAGAAATAGAAGTTGCAAATGAAATAAAAAAACTGGAAGAAGAGGGAGTAATTTGTGCTTACCACACACTCATTGACTGGGAAAAGACATCATTAGAAAAAGTTACGGCACTTATTGAAGTAAGAGTAACACTCCAAAGAGGTCAGGGATTTGATAAAATCGCACAAAGAATTTATAACTATCCTGAAGTCAAATCTGTTTATTTAATTTCAGGCGGTTTTGATTTACTCATAACCTTAGAAGAAAAAACTCTGAAAGATATTGCAATGTTTGTATCAGATAAATTATCAACACTTGATTGTGTACTATCCACAGGAACACATTTTATCCTGAAAAAATACAAAGATCACGGAACAATTATGGCAAAACCTGAAGAAGATACAAGAGAGGTTATCACTCCATGAGGAATTTCTTATCGGATAAAATTCAGGAAATAAAACCGTCAGGAATAAGAAAATTTTTTGATATTGTAACAGAGATGAAAGATGCAATATCACTTGGCGTTGGCGAACCTGATTTTGAAACACCATGGCATATAAGAGAAGAAGGTATATATGCTTTTGAAAAAGGCAGAACTTTTTACACTTCTAATGCCGGTTTAATGCCATTGAGAGAAGAAATCAGCAAATACATTGAACGCACCCAAAACATTAGATACAATCCAAATGGTGAAATCCTTGTTACTGTAGGTGGTTCAGAAGCAATTGATATTGCGCTCAGAGCTTTAATAAACAACGGAGATGAAGTTATAATTCCTCAGCCGTCTTACGTTTCTTATGCACCATGTTCATACCTTACAGGCGGTAGAAATGTTTATATAAATTTAAAAGCCGAAAATAATTTTAAATTAACTCCGCAAGAACTTGAAAACGCAATTACGGATAAAACAAAAATTCTTATCCTGCCATACCCGAATAATCCTACGGGTGCAATTATGGACAGAAATGATTTGGAAAAAATCAGAAATATTATCATAGAAAAAGACATTTATGTAATTTCTGATGAAATATATTCGGAATTAACATACAGCGGAAAACATGTGTCCATTGCAAGCCTTGAAGGAATGAAAGAAAGAACTCTTTTAATCAACGGTTTTTCGAAAAATTATGCTATGACAGGCTGGAGATTAGGTTATTGCTGCGGTCATCCTGATATTATAAGACAAATGACAAAAATTCATCAGTATGCAATTATGTGTGCTCCGACAATAAGCCAATATGCAGCAATTGAAGCCTTAAAAAACGGTGATGAAGATATTAAAATGATGCGTGAATCTTATAATCAAAGACGCAGATTTTTGTTAAATGCTTTTAAAGAAATGAATTTAGAATGTTTTGAACCGCATGGAGCATTTTATGTATTCCCAAGCATAAAAGAATTTGGGATGACAAGTGAAGAATTTGCACTAAAATTTCTTGAGGAAGAAAAAGTTGCGGCAGTGCCGGGGACAGCCTTTGGTGACAGCGGAGAAGGATATTTAAGAATTTCTTATGCTTACTCACTTGAAAAATTGAAAACGGCAATGGAAAGATTAAATAATTTTGTAACAAGGCTGAGAAAGTAAATTATGTACGAAATTAAAAAGCAAATATATCTTGATTTTACAAAAAATCAAAAGTCCTCTCTTTTGAGCTATTTGCGTGCATTTACCAAAAAATATCCCAATCTTGAACCTGAAAAAATCCTTGATAAATTTATTGAGGATGAAAGATATTATCTTGAAATTGACAGTTCAAGATTTGAATTTTTGAAAGAAATTATAGACAGTGATACTTTTTTATCTGACAGTTTAAAGTATATAAAAGAATGTAAAAAGTATTATGAAAACAAGGAAAAACAACGCCCGATAATAGAAGCCCAAAAAGCATATGAAAAGCAAAAAAGGGAATTTTTGAAAAAGGTCAAAATGTCAAAAGAACCACCGACAAAAAAACAACTATACTATTATGATAAACTTTGCAAAAAATATGGTCTTGAAAAAAAAGAATTAACTTCGAAACTCGAAGCTTTGGAAGAAATAGATAAAATATTAGAAGAACATAAGATTATATAAATTCTGAAAAACAATAATCCACTTGTTTTTCAATATTAGAATATTTTGTCAAAGAATTTGTTAATTTTATCTTTTAAGGCACTATATAGTGGATTTTCTTTTTCAAGTCTTGTCATAACGTGCTTTTCATCAGTTCCAAAAATATTGTAGTAATAAACATTTTTCTCTATATGTGAAAAATTCAAACTTTTATTTTTTATACAGTCATTGCCCGGTGTAAAAAATTTCAGTAAAAAACTTGAAAGATTTGAATTATTATCAGGTGCCATATACGGAAAACTTGTGCACATTCCAAAAGAGCTGAGCATATCCTCATCTATCCCAAAAACTTTTTTATAAAATTTTTTGTTTTTATTTCCGATAAATTCATCTGTTGTATTGTCATAATTTCTTATTCCGTTTTTAGCATGGAAAATTGCATCTATACCATACCTGTTTTGAAATCTTATTACATCGTTTACATAATTTATACCCTCAGTTGCCGCTGTAACAGGACAAAACAATATATGATTTGACTTTGATAATGCATTTGCCTTATTAATATAATTTGCAGCATCAGCCATTGAATAACCGGAAGCAGATACATCATCAGCAATTATAAAAGCAGAATTTTCCGGCATAGAATTTAACTGTCTTATGTCGCTTATTCTTAAAATTCTTTCTTTTGGTATTTCTAAAATTGGTGCAAACATTTTGGCAACAACATCAAAACTTTTAACCGGTTCATTCGTTACAGGAACCGCAATATATATATTGTTCTTACTTATATTATGAGTTTTTGCATAATTTTTTACCTGTAATTTTAAATCTTTTAAGTTTTCTATCATTCGCTGTTTTGAATATACATCAATATATTCATCATAATACTTTGCTATTTTCAAAGATAATTTTTCGCGTTTTCTCCTGCTCTTTGTATAATAATTTGCTACAGATTCGACAGTAGATTTTAAAAGGGTTTCATTTGGCATTATCGGACGCATTTGTTCTAAAATTACCCGTCTTGTTGCAGGAGCATCCAAACTTATTGTTTGGCATTTTATTTTATTTTTTAAAAGGTAAGATTTTATTTTTCCGTTTAAACTTTCATCTAATGCCTCATTAAAACTGTATTCAGGATGTTTTTCCATCAACTTTCTTGTATTTTTTAACACTTTAACCGTCTTTTTCGCAAGTAAATTGTCATCCGTGAATAAATTTATACCATCAGACCATCCTTCAAGATTAAAAAATTTTATATCGCCATATTGTCCAAAAATTCCTATATTTCGCTGAAAATTTTTATCTTTTAAATCATCTTTTACTACAAATATTCCCTCATATTTTTCACCCTTTTGTATAGGTAAATTTATTATTGATTTTTCTTTTGAAAAATAATTAAATATTGAATTCAAGCCCCCATTTAAAGGTATTTTATGAACCTTTGATTTTGCAAGTTCTTCAGATAAAAAACCTAAAAAATTATAACTGGCAAATTGAGTTAATTTTTGCATAACTCTCAATACATCTATTTCTTTTGCCCATGGCAAAGTATCTAATACTACATTTATGGATTTATCGAGTTTTTCAGGTGTAAAAACGCATAATTTATCCTCTAATTTTGTATAAATATTTTTAATATATTTATCTATTTTAGGAGTATTAAGCTTTTGTACTTTAGGTTGTTCATTTGTTCCGACTCTTGCATATATTCGTTTAAAATTTTGATAATCAGGAACACCTTTTTTATGCGGCAGCTGAACATCAATACTTATAAAGTTATCCCCCCAGGAAGTTGAGAAAAAGCTGATTTCACGCAAATCTTTTCCGAATAATTCACTTATACTCTTTGATTTTTCAACTATACTCCAATGGTTAAGATATGGATTTTCAGCGATTTCCCTTAAATTCATACCGTTAACTTTATATTTTGACAGCCTTGACATTATTTCAAGCTGTTCGTTACTGTATTTATTATCCAAACTCCAAATATAACTCGGGCTATAATTCCACATGCCTGCATCATTTTTCGATACCATTAGGGGTTCAAGAATTTTCATACGTTCATAAGGTATTTCGGAAAAATAAGGAAAAGCATCTCCGGGGATACGCATTTCGCCTAAAATATCTCTCTTTTTTGCTAAATTATATAAATATTCAAGCTCAAATTTTTTATGATCCGTTAAGAACGGAAGCAAGTGAATACCATATGTTGGTAAATCAGTAATATTTTGTGCTATATCCACAACTTCCGGCTTCAAAGCCGAACGGAATATCATTTCATTTTCTCTTTGAAATTCCATGTAAAGTTCTGACATGGCTTTAGATTCTTCTTTTGATATAGGAGGAAGAACCTCATCAATAAATTTTTGAAACATATCAGGCATATCATCAGCCTGTTTTACAAATTCATCATTAACAATTCTTGTAATTCTGTTAAATTTCGGAGTTCTTATTCCGGAGAAAGAAGTATTATATCTATTTTTTATATTTATATTATTGACACAATCTATTTGCATAGTCATTATAAACCCTGTCAAAAATAATTTTGCCAAGGTTGATATTTAATACAAATATTATTTACCCCTATCCTTCGGTAATATCCCAATGTTCCAGAATATCATCATCAATTCCGTCTAAAAATCTTGACGGCTTTGATAATACCATATTCATTGAATAATCATACATATCAACAGGATAAGTTATATATAAATTATTTTTTGCACGAGTAGTTGCAACATACATTAAACGCAATTCTTCATCCATTTCTTCCTCAGAATTAAATGAATAAGCACTCGGAAAACGACCGTCAACCGCACCAATTATAAAAACACTATCCCACTCCAAACCTTTTGCGGAATGAATAGTAGAAATTGTTAATGCCTCATCATCTGAATTATTTTTATACATACCCTCAACACTCGCATCAGGCGGTTCGAGTGCCATATCACTTATAAAATCTTCCAAATTTGAATATTGGGTTGATAAATATGCAAAATGGTCTAAATCTTTTTCACGTTTTGCAAAATCATCATATTTATCCTTTAAAATTGGTCTGTAATAACGGATAATTTCTTCTACAATTTCGGCAGGCTTTTTAGTTGACATAAGAGAACGTTCCCTGCCAAGAACATTTAACAACGGTGAAAGGCTTGACATCTTGTTAGACGGCAAAAGTTTTATATCAGGATTTATATTACCTTTTAAAACAGGCATGATATTATTAACAGCAGCATTTCCGATGCCGCGTAATAATAACAAAATTCTTGTTAAACTTATGACATCATCAGGATTTATTAAAACTCTCAAATGAGAAACAACATCTTTTATATGTGCTGTTTCCATAAACTTAGGCCCGCCAAACTTTCTGTAAGGAATCGCTCTTTTTGAAAGTTCTATTTCTAAAGAATATGACATTCTTGCATTACGGGTTAAAACACAAATTTCCTCAAGCGGAACATCTTCATCCAGCAATTCTAAAATTCTTTGGCAGATAAAATCCGCTTCCATCTGGGTATTTTTTGCACAAATCAATGCCGGCACAACAGGTGATTGAATTTGTGAAAACAATTCTTTGTCATACTTTTCTTTTGCCCTGCCGATTATTGAATTTGTTAATTTTAAAATATTCTGTGTGCTTCTGTAATTTTGTTCAAGTTTAATAATTTTTGTATTTTCAAACAATTTTGGAAAATCAAAAATATTACGGTAATTTGCACCTCTGAATGAATAAATACTTTGTGCGTCATCTCCAACAGCCATAATATTTTTATGCACACTTGATAAGAGCCTTACAATATCAGCCTGAAGTGTATTAGTATCCTGATACTCATCCACCATTATATATTTGTACTCACCTGCAATTTTTTGCCTTAATGCATCATTATTTTCTAAAAGAATTTTTAAATAAACAAGTAAATCATCATAGTCCAAAATTGAATTTTCACGTTTATAACTTACATAATTTTTATGCACTTCGGTAATTTTATCAATACAATGTTCAAACTGAGGAAATTCGTTAATTATAATTTCTTTAACAGGTGTAACCTTATTCACACTTTTTGAATACATATCTAAAATTGTATTTTTTTTAGGAAATCTTTTTTCCTTTTTGGGAAACATCTGCCCGACAATATGATTAATTACATCTTCACAGTCACTTCTGTCCATTATGGTGAAATTATTTTTCAATTTCAGCGCAGAAGCATATTTTCTCAAAATTATATTTGCAAAAGAGTGAAATGTACCGCCTGCAACCTTTTCACAGCGATTATCCAAAACCAAAGAAGCCCTTGAAAGCATTTCATGTGCAGCTTTTTTGGTAAAGGTCAAAAGCAAAATATTATTCGGTGCAACACCATCCTCAATTAACCTTGCAACACGGTAGGTTAAAGTTTTTGTTTTACCCGAACCCGCACCCGCAATAACAAGCAAAGCTCCCTCATTTGACATAACAGCTTCCAATTGTTTTTCATTCAAATCCTGCTCATAATTAACTTTATAATTTGTCTTTTGAGGCTGACGTTTTTTAAGCACATATTTTTTATGTGCCGGTTTATTTTCTGAAACTGTTGAAAGCTCTTTTGACATAATACTCCCAAGAATATTATAGTTTAATTTCTTAAACATTATCAACTATATTATGTAAATTTTTAATAAAAGTATTTAATTTTAATAAAAAATAGTAAATAATATATTTATGAAAAAGATATTACTAATTTTTATTTTTACACTATTATCAATTTTTACATTTACAACCACAGCTCTTGCACTCAGCGGTATTTGGATGAACACAAAAGGTTTAAAGGTTTATATTCCGCCTAAAGATATGCTCACCACCACGATGACACACGCTTTTCAGGAATGGCAAAGAAAAACAAATAACTATTTCTCTTTTCAATTTGTAAACACAAAAAGCACCGCAAATATTGAAGTAATTTTTATGGACAGCGGAATCCCAGAAATCTGCAAAAATGACGGGGCATTGGGCTGCACAAAAGTAAGTACACTACAAAACCACCTCGGAACAAGAATAAGACGCGCAACAGTTTATATTTCCCGAAAAAGTAATAACGGCAGAGTGATGAGTAACACACAGGTTTATACAATAATGCTTCATGAAATCGGACACGCTTTAGGGTTAGGACACACAAAAGAACCGACAAGCATTATGTATGCAGGCACAAATCAAACAATGGCAACAAAACAGGAAATTCAAATATCTGATTTGAATCTGCTTTATAATCTTTATCACAGTGACGAAAAAAAAGGGAATTAAAAGTTTGAATAAGTACCCTTATTCATATATGACCAACCGTTCAAACGAAAAAGTTTTATAATATCGTTTGATGTAATATCTTGTTTTTCATCAACCGGAGAATGCATTATACCAAGATTACGATTTGAATCCGGTAAACCCAATGCATGCCCGATTTCATGAAGCATAACAGTATAAATCATATCCTGAGAATATTTTTTAGGGTTTGGAACTATTGAAATTTCAGCTTTTGAAATACTGCCGCCTTTGATAGTTACTGCGTATTCTCCCAAATCACCTACATCCGTTCCGTTTGTTTTTTCGGGAAAATCTACTTCAATATCGGCCGGAGTTTTTGTTATAAAAGAAAATTTTAATTGACCGTAACTTTTATCCTGCCATTTTTGAAAAGCCCTCTGCATCATGCCGGAATAATCGTTGTCAGCCGGTATATATACGGTCAATGTATTTTTTGCCCAGCTATAACCGTTATCACCAACCGCAAAAGACGGAAGCGACAATAAAAACAGTCCCGCAATTGATATAAAAAATATAAATATTCTCTTTATCATAATCAAATTCCTTTTACTACTCTACCAGCCTTCTCTTGTTGAAATCTGTTTTCCGTCAAGATCAAACATCTGGCTTTTATACCATACTCCCTGAAATTCTTTTTTGCTGTCATACATATACTGAATATCTTTTGAAGCAAAGTATAATGCACTTTTCAAATTTCCTTTTTTGTCATATTGCATTGAATAATAAGGGAATTTCGGATAATTTTCAGATGTTATATCAGCATAATACAACTTGCCAAAAGCCGTATAATACAAAGAATGATGAATATCATCCCTGTACTGAATTGCATAAATTATCAAAGTATTTTTTTTGTAATAAAACGGACTGTATTTTGCATCTTCATCTTCGGTAACACCATTATTTGCAAGCATATAATGGTATTTAAAATTTTTGTCCTTCTTATATTTTTCAAATTCTTTCTTAAATTCATCTTTTGTCAGATAAATTTTTGATGAATCGCTGAAAATAACATCTCTGTAGCTGTTTGCAAGCTCAATTCTTTCATTTTTTGTTAAGTCTGCCCAGTTAAAAATGACTTCAGGTTCATTTTGCACCTGAGGAGTAATTACCTGTTCAGATTGCGGCGGTCGTTCTTCAACAAATATATCTTCAAAAGCAAAAACACCACCTGTAGATAAACACAACATCAACAAAAATAATAATAATTTTTTCATTCTTAACTCCTATAATTTATTATTTAAAACTTTATAAGCAATTCTTAATTTAACCGAAAACAAATTATCTTCAGATTCAAACAAATTAGCTTCCGCCAAAGCATATTCTTCAGGTAAAATAATACCATTTATCTCAAATCCTGTAAAATTTCCTGAAGCATCTTTTCTGGATTTTGTTGCAAGTGCATACATAAAGGCTGACATATCGTCTTTATCAATCAGATTATCACCCTGAGGCTCTCCATGTGCGGAAATTTTATTAAAAGCATTACGTATCCAAACTTTTACCTTATTTATATATTCAGGTTTATTTTCAATATCATATCTGCCAAATCTGTATTTGAGCAAATATTCTTCATAATCTTCATAAGTTAATTTGCCGGTAACATTTTGAACCTCTCTTGCAATAAATAAAAGATATGACTGTGCAAGTTCAGATATATTTTGCTTAAAAGTATTATCAAGATATTCCATATCTTCTTGTGTTTTATCAGGTTTAGATGCAATTTGCCTCCATTTTGGAGACACAACATCAAAATCTTCTGCATCGGGATTTTGTATTCCCGACTGTACAACCATATCATTTATTACGATTGCAAGAGCTTCGCCAAGTTCAGCATTGCCCAAAGGCAACTCTGCCAATATACTTGTTCTTGTAGCATCCTGAAAATTATCCTGCATTAAACGATTTTATCCTATGTCCCATCTCCCGCAGGTTCCACCCCAGCGAGCGATAATATTACCTTTTACATCTTTTATTTTATCAACATGTTGAACTTCGTCAACTCCTTCAACAATTGTAATAACTTCACAATTATTTGAACAGCCGTTGCATGCACAGGTAATCGAAGAAAAATGCATATCAGCGACATTCCAGCCTTTAAATTTTGTCTGTGCACTTGTGTATTGATGATTTTCCATCGCAAGCATCGCTGCACCGATTGCACCCATAGTTTGATGATGTTCAGGAACAATGACTTCCGCATTCAAAGCTTCTTCAAATGCTTTTACCATGCCTGTATTACTCGCAACACCGCCCTGAAATGAAAATACAGGCAGCAATTCTTTACCTAATGCCAAGTTACTCAAATAATTTCTTACAAGAGCCTGACATAAACCGTATAATAAATCTTCAACAGGATAACCAAGCTGCTGTTTATGAATAAGGTCACTTTCTGCAAAAACACCGCATCTTCCGGCAATTCTTGCAGGGTTTGATGATTTCAAAGCAGTTGAACCAAAATCCTGAATAGGTACACCTAATCTTTGAGCCTGATGATCCAAGAAAGAACCTGTACCTGCCGCACAAACAGTATTCATGGCAAAATCCGTAACAATACCGTCACGCATTATAATAATTTTACTATCCTGTCCGCCAATTTCCAAAATAGTCTGAACACCCGGAACAGTAACACTTGCAGCAACAGCATGGGCGGTAATTTCATTTTTTACAACATCTGCACCAACCAAAGAGCCTGCCAAAGCCCTGCCTGAACCGGTTGTACCAACACCCATAACTTCATAATCTGTTATGCGTTTTTCAAAAAGCTGACGCATACCGTTTTGCACTGCAGCAACAGGAGTTCCTGCCGTTTTCAGCATAATACTGTCAACATATTTGCCTGTTTCATCTATCAATGCCAATTTTGTTGTAACTGAACCTACATCTATCCCTAAATATACTGTTAAACTCATTATTTCTCTTTCTTTTATTTTAATTCCAAAGCCTGTAACAGTATTATTGTAGCATAAAAATTATATTAATTACATTTTTGCCAATTTTTTATACAATTCAATTTGTTCAGCAGATATATGTTCAGGTAAAACAATTTTAATTTTGGCGTTAAGATTACCATAACTGCCGTTTTTATTCGGCAAACCAAGATTTTTTAATCTGAGTATTTTCCCTGACGAAGTCATTGCAGGAATTTTTATTCCTATTGCACCATGCAGAGTATTTATTTCCTTTTTGCATCCTAAAACCGCTTCCGGCGGTGTTATTTCAACTTCTTTTGTTAAATCAGAACCATCAATTATGTACTCATTATCTTTTGGTGTAACAATAAGATACATATCACCTTTTTGACCGTAGGCATCAGTTCTGCCCTGACCTTTAAGTCTGATTTTTTGACCTGCCTTTATATCTTTAGGCAGTTTTACTTTCACCGATTTATTCTCGTTTACAATACCCGTACCGCCGCAATGAGAACAAAATCCGCCCGAAGTTGAACAATACGGGCATTTTGACATGTCATTATATTTAACGGTTATCGGAGTGTCTGAAAATAAATCTTTTGCCGTAACATTCAGATTAAGAGTTATATCCGAATCCTGTGAACTTTTCTTTGTTCTTGTGCTCCTTGATGTTCGCGTTCTGCCGGCACTTTGCCCCATAGAGCCAAAATCAAATCCGCCAAAACCTCCTGCACTTTGTCTATGTACGGATGCACCGCCCATCATATCACCGAACAGAGAGCTGAAAAAGTCGGAAAAACCGCCCATATCACTACCGCCAAAATTGAACTGCTGATATGTTCCGCCTCCAAAGTTTTCAAATCCCGGAGGAGGTGTATAATCCGCTCCGCCTTGCCAGTTTGAACCTAAACTGTCGTACCTTTGGCGTTTTTGTTTATCGCTTAATACTTCATAAGCTTCATTTATTTCTTTAAATTTTTCTTCGGCTTCTTTTGTTTTATTAACATCAGGGTGATACTTTCGTGCAAGTTTTCTGTACGCAGATTTTATCTGAGCTTCTGTTGCACTTCTTTCAACACCTAATATTTCATAATAATCTCTGTATTTCATGAATTAAAATCTCCTATTAAACATGATAATACAGTAACAGAAGATTTTAACAATTTTTAATTATTTCTTAATTATATTTTAAAAAGATAAATACCTTTTTCAGAAGTTTAATCTTCCAAAATTTCTTTATTCATTTCATCAATATCTTTTTTTATTGATTTAAAAGACTCTTTATTTTTCAAAAAATCTAAAATATCTTTCTTTGTTCCGTATGCAAGAGGTCTTGAGAGTTCTCTCTGCATTGACTTATGAAGCATTGAAACTTCAAGCATGTGACCTGAAAACTTGTCGCTGTCTTGTGAAATAGTAAAAGCTAAAGCCTTACAATTCAGCCCTTTACCGTCATTTGAAAAACATTCATTTATATCTTTATAATGAAAATCATCAGAAAGCTCGTATTCTGCACGTTTTAACAGTTTATCAAGCGTATCTTTTATCCCTTTATTAACATCAAGGTTATTTTTATTTAAAGGGTTCATTTTAATTATTTTCGCATTATTACTAAAAAGTTTTATCATATTTTAACCTCTGATTACGCAATTTTTTCAAATTCTACATATGGTTTGAATGACTGCATTTTTTCTTTCTGAATTGCTTCATCTACATAGTGCAATTTGGTCATATTTTCTCTTGACATAAGTTTGCTTAAACCTTTTGCAAGACCCGGTTTTTTATCTTTAAAACCAACTTCTATTGATCTGTCATAATTATAGCACTTTTGTAAATATCTTGTATGTTTACTTTTTAATTCTTCACTTTTGCTCATTTCGGCTTTAGCTTTTTGGAATGGTTCAAAAGTTTTATTTATAGTACCTTTACCCTGATTACCGTCATAGTTTACGTGTTCAATTTCACCAAAAGTAATTTTTTCATTTGATTTAGGTGCGATTTTACAACCTTCACCACGAATTTGTAATTCGGCACGGCTTCCGTCACTTAGGTAAAAATTCATTTGAGTAGTTGTATATCCGCCAGGCTTGATACCTTTTTTAGCTTCTGCAGGTAATTCGGAAATATTATATCTTGAAAGATTAATTTTGTTTGAAGTGTGGTCAAGTGTATATTTTTCACCTGTTTCAACCTGTAATCTTTTAATGTTTCTTATCTGATTATCTGAAAAATATGCAAGCCCGTCAGGTCCTCTGTAATTACAAAAACGCGGAACATGTAAAGATGCTATTTTATCAGGATTATTTTTTAAAGTTTCCAATAACTTCGGATTTACATCCATTTTTGATAATTGTTCCATTGTAACAACTTTTCTATCTAAAGCATCTTTCATCATGCTTAAAATTACGCTGTTGTATGCTTCTTCGGATTGTTTTTCCGCAAGCTGTAATTTTATATCCTGTGCATATTTTTCTGCAACCTTTTTTTGAGCTTTTGATAATTTTGCATCACCGCCAAAATATCTTTTTAAAAATTTCTTTTCTTTTGCAGTTAAATATTTGCCGTCAACATTGAAATTTTTAATTACATCAAGAACATCTTTTCTTGAAAGACTTTCTAAAGTTAATCTGCCTGCAACACCGTCTGTTAAAAAACTTTCAACATCAGTATCTTTTGTTAAAGTAAGTTCTTTTTCTTTTACATTTTTAATGATTTTTGAATAAATTGAAGCTGCACTTTTTGAGCGAATATCAACTTTTTTACCCGGAAACATTTTAGAAAATTTTTCTCTTGCTTCAGAAACCTGAGAAGCATATTTTTTTTCTAAACGCAAAGCCATATTACCGATTTCGCCTTTTACTATATCATTATCCAAATCTGTATATTTTATTGCGAAATCAGGTTTTACATTATCTATAGTTGAAGGTCTGATTGGAATAGAAATATCCGGTTTTAATCTCAATTTAACAACTTCACCTAATTCTTTTGTTGCTTCTTTTGCCATTGTAAGCAAAGGTTTATTATCAATAACAGTTTGAGCTGTTTTTACACCACTTGCAGAAAATAATGCACTTGCACCTTTTTGTATTAATTTAACTGCTAAACTCATAAATATTTCCCTTAATTATATCCCCTGTATTTTTATAAAGTATTTTTTTTGGTGTAAATTGCCATTTTTACCCTGTTTATTAAATTTTGTAACATTCGGAAAAATCCTTTAAAAGTTGCGATATATTACAAATTTTTCTATTTTTAATTAATCTGCTAAACTTTTGATGGGGAAGTGTGACTTTTCCGAATGCTGCATTAAAAAAAACATGTAGTAGTGGATAAAATAATCAAGGGATGGTATGGCTGTTAATATTAACACAGGTGCTAATATAGAAGATTCTATATCTACAAAGGAATTATTCAGAGAATATGACTGGTATGAAAAAACTTTTTCAAACATAGTTCAGTTTGCCAGTGATGATTTCTTTACGAAAAATTTTAAAGTAGATTTTATAGGATTGAGCAAAAACATTAACTGCCTGTTAAAAGATGAATCCTGCTTTGTTACCAAGATTAAAATCAACGAAGAATATGACATGTTCTTCAGACTTACAGAAAAAGCAATTGACATAATACTTGAAAAAGTTTTAGGTAAACCGAAAAGCAGATTTAACATAAATAAAATCTCTGATTTGGAAGCAAAAATTATAACCGCATTTAACAGCTGCATGTTCGATGCACTTAAAGCGAAAATGGGAGAGCCGGATCCAAAACAACTAAAACGAACAAATTTCGATATGGTAAACCTGACATTTGTTCTAAAAGATATTGACAACGTAATAAAAGATGCGGGAAAAGTTATTGTAACACTGCCGTTAGGATTATTAAGACCACATCAGATAACCTCCGGCGGTGAAAAATTTGCAAATACAGATTTCCCGAACAGCGAAATTTTTGTAAAAGTCATTATGGGAAAAATGAGATTTCCGCTAATTGACATTCAAAATATAGAACAAGATGACGTTGTTGTATTTGAAAACAGTAATATTGAGCATATGACACTATCTATTCAGGATGAACTGCTTGATATTCATCTCAATCCAAACATGGACTTACTTATACCTGAAGAATTCGATGAGAGAGGAGAAGATAATATGTCTGCTAATTTATGGGACAATATAGAAGTAGAAATGAATGCGGAATTTGATGCCGTAAAAATTACACTTGGAGAACTGAAAAATATAGAAGATGGTTTGGTTGTAGATTTAACCTCTCTTTATAACAACAATGTCACATTAAAAGTTGAAGGCAACCCGATTGCAAGCGGAACACTTGTTATTGTAAATGACAGATATGGTGTAAAAATCAATCAGGTTATTGCACCTCCTGCACCTAAGTCAGAACAGACTGAAGAAGAAGCAGATACTCAGGAACAAATTCCGGTTCCTGTAAATACTAATATTGCACAAAATGACACAGAAGAACAAATTGTCCAAAACGGCGGAGCTGAAGTTGAAGGAGATGAAGAAGACTTTGACTACAGCGATTTCGATTTGGATGATGAAGGATTATAATCAAGGCAAAAAGGAAACAGGTTCGTAACAAAAACAGAAAGGCAGATATGGGACACTACATTCTTAGTTTTACGGTTTATACACTCGCAATGACAGGATTAATATTCTTTGCATTGTTTGTTTATAAAAAAGTTGTTGGAGGAAACATAGGAGCAAAAAATTCAAAAATGTTATCCGTGGAAGAAACAATGAGTATTTCTCCAAGAAAAACACTTATGATAGTAAAAGCCGGAGAAGAAAGATTTTTAATAGCTTCTGATGTTGATAAAACAACGCTCATATCAAAACTTGACAATCATGAAACAATCAAAACAGCTATACCGCAGGAAAAAATTGAACATTTCAAAAATATTGAAACCGAACCTGTAGATTTGAATGTTTACACCCCTCAAAACGACATTCAACAACAAATAGCGGAACAAGATATTGTAAAACCGGAAGTTAAAAAGCAACCTAAAGTACCAAAAACACCGGTGCATCTTGAAGTTGTAACAGATAAAAATATGAGAGTTTCAGAATTGAGAAAAACTCAAAGAGAACGCAAAGGCAGAAGAAATATTACCATAGATGTTACGGATACAACAAACCACGGCTTTTCAACCTTGAGAGAAATGGTATCTAAAGTAAACGAAATGTAGGGAGCAAATGGATCAGGTACAGGCACTAAATCCTATAATACAAATATTAATCGTTATGACGGTATTTTCACTATTGCCGTTTATGTTCTGTGCTATGACAAGTTTTATGCGTTTTGTAATAGTATTTTCAATGCTTAAAACTGCAATGGGTACTCAACAGGTACCACCTGCTATTGTAATTATCGGACTTTCTATGATATTAACTTTTTATACAATGGGCTCAACATTTGGAAAAATGTATGAAATGGGATCTGTCCCATATCAACAAAAGCACGATATGGTTGCGGCTTTAAATGAAGGCTCAAAACCGCTTAAAGAATTTATGCTGAAACAAACAAGAGATGGTGATTTGGAATTTTTTGTCAATATGACCCACAAAACAAGACCAAAATCACCTGATGAAATTTCAATATGGGAAGTTGCACCTGCTTATATCGTAAGTGAACTTAAAACAGCTTTTGAAATAAGTTTTGTAATATTTGTACCGTTTATCATACTGGACCTTGTTGTTGCGAACATACTACTTGCACTTGGTATGTTTATGCTGTCGCCTACAATTATCTCCATGCCGTTTAAACTGCTGATATTTATTGCCGTTGACGGATGGGCTCTTATTGTTCAGGGTTTGGTATCGAGTTTCAACTGATAAAGGAAGAAAAAATATGTTAGAACTGTTACTTGAATATATGGCAAAAGGATTTTTGATAATGTTATCAATATCAATGCCCTGCGTACTTGTTGCGGCAGGTATAGGTCTTGTTGTCGGTATATTACAGGCTGTTACACAGGTTCAGGAACAGACAATTGCCGCTGCACCAAAGATTTTGGGTGTATTTTTGGTTATAATTATAGGGGGAATGGGTTTTATCAGATTGCTGTCAAATCTGTTTCAGGAAGGTGTTGTACTTGCATTCAATACTGTTCCGCACAACGAATCCTTCGTACTGAGTTCCGATTATCACAAATATACAACTCCGTTTAATTCTGAAATGAAAGATCGTTTTAAGGATGTAAATTCTATTGATTATATTATGAAGCATCCGGGCAAAGTGCCTTATATAGATGATTACAAACGCCAAAGATACATTCCGGCACAAAAAACTCCTATGCCGAAAACAGATTTTGTAGAAACAAAAAGAATTATGACGGGGCAATAATATAAATGGATCAGGTATTAAATGAAATAATGAAACTGTTTCCACAGCTCAATGCATATTTTATGACTGGTTTTTTAATTTTTGTCAGGTTGCTTGGGTTCTTTAGATTTGCACCGGTATTTTGCAGAAAAGAAATCCCTGCACTTGTAAAAATTCCTATGGCAATTCTTGTAACAGTTATAATTGTGCCGATTATGAAACCAAGCGAGGTTTTACATAATGTTGATTCATTTATATTATCAATTTTATTAAATATTGTTGTAGGGGCAATTATAGGCTATATGGCAAGGTTAATTGTTATAGCAATAGATTGCGGTGCTGAAATGATAAATATGCAGATGGGACTTACATCAGCAACAACACTCGACCCGTCAAGTTCAGGTCAGGTATCCATTCTTTCAAATATCATTGCACTAATGGGATTGTTGATATTTATAAATCTTGGCGGAGTATATTGGCTGTTTAAAGCATTACTAAAAAGTTTTGAGGTATTTCCTTTGTACGCAATTAATATTCCGCTCGTAAAGCTGGCAAATATGGATTTACTTATAAAACTGTCCTCAAATACTTTGTATATGGGACTGCAAATAGCTTCGCCAATACTGCTTGCAACACTTGCACAGGATATTATTCTCGGGGTAATTTCAAGAACAGCACCTCAGGTAAATGTATTCCAATTGAGCTTCCTTTTTAAACCTGTTTTAGGTGCAGCTATTATGGTATGGATATTACCAATGCTGATGAATGTAATTGAACAATATTTTTTGAGTTATGCCAACTTTATTTAGAAATTCTTAAAAAAGTAATAAATTTATCACCGTATTTTTTTTGTTTAAGAATTTCAAAATCCTGACTAATTGCAACATCCGTAACATGTTCAAGTATAATAATACCCTCACAGAGAGATTTTACAACATCAAGACTTTTTTCATAAATTCCCGAAAAATACGGCGGATCAATATAAATAACATCAAATTTTTGGCTTAAATTTTTACAAATATTCAGACTGTCACCAAAAACCAATTTTATATCATTATCTTTATTGTATTTGTCAAAATTTGATTTTATAACATTATAAACTTTTTTATTTTTTTCAACGGCAACCAAAGAGCCAAAGCCTCTTGAAAGAGCCTCAAGCCCCATAATACCCGAACCGGCATACATATCAAGAAAACTTTTACCTTCAAAATCTATTATTGCACCCAAAGTATTAAAAACACTCATACGCACTTTTGACAGCGTTGGACGAGTAATATATTCATCGGGAGCAGTAATCTTTTGTCTGTTATATTTTCCGCCGGTAATATTCATGAAAATATTTTATCATAAAGAATTTTAATCAATAATACTGTGAATCCCTTTTTTGTCAGTTTGCAGATAGTCTGTTCTGTAGTGCGCACCACGGGATTCTTTTCTTTGAAGGGCTGATTTTATTATAAGTTTTGAAGTTATTAACATATTTCTCAAATCATATTCATCAATACTCGAACAAAAATCTCTTTTCCCAAATTCTTTTTCAATATTTTCAATATCTTTTAAAGCCTCTTGCAAAGTTTCTTCTGAACGAAAAATACCGACATTATTCCACATGGTTTCTTTAAGTTTTTGTTTTAGATTCTCTACAAAATCATTCTGAAAAGGTGTAACATCTGAAGAATTATCAGAATATTGCATCATTGAAGATAATCTTTGCTGACATTCAGAATGAGATACATTTATAAACTCTGCACATTCGTACGCACAAACAACACATTCAAGTAGAGAATTACTTGCCAGCCTGTTAGCTCCATGCAAACCTGTTGAAGACACTTCCCCGATTGCATATAAATTTTTGACAGAAGTTTCACCTTTGATGTTTGTTTCTATTCCGCCCATAAAATAATGTGATGCCGGAGCAACAGGAATATAATCTTTTGTTATATCTATTGCGTACTCTTTGCATTTTTTACTTATTGTCGGAAATCTTTTTAAAAGTTTTTCGCTCTCAATTACGGTTGCATTAAGAAAGACATTCGGAACATGATTTTTTTGCATTTGTGTAAAATTAGCTCTTGCAACAATATCCCGCGGGGCAAGTTCTTTTCTTGAATCATATTGTTCCATATATTCAACACCGTTTTCATCACAAAGTTTTGCACCCTCACCTCTTACGGCTTCACTTATTAAAAACCTGTTATGATTTTTAGGATCATCAATTGCAAGAGCAGTCGGATGAAACTGAACAAACTCCATATCTCTTAATTTTGCACCGCACCTGTGCGCAAGAGCAAAACCGTCACCCGTTGCACCGGCAGGATTTGTAGTATATTTATATATTTGCCCTAATCCGCCTGTCGCCAAAACTGTTAAATCAGAATATACACAGGAATGTTCACCATTTTTAAAAATTATTACCCCGAAACATTGATTATTTTCTACAATCAAATCAACCACCGCAGTATTTTCAAAAATCTCTATATTTGGATTATTTAAAACAGCTTTTTTTAATGCAATTTCAATTTCTCTGCCTGTAGCGTCACCACCCGAATGAAGAATACGATTTACACTGTGTGCAGCTTCTTTGGTCAGGGTGAATTTTCCGTTTTCATCACGGTCAAATTCAACACCGAAAGTCAATAAATCTTTTACAACTTTATCAGAATTTTCACTGATAAATTTTACAGTGTCTATTTCACTCAAACCTGCTCCGGCATTAAGAGTGTCATCAACATGCAGCTGGACCGAATCATTTTTATTATCCTTTAAAACTGCAACCATTCCTCCCTGTGCATAATAAGAATTACTTTCACCTATTTCCGATTTTGTTATAAGTAAAATTTTTCTATTTATTTTCTGCTCAATTTTAAGGGCGGAATATAATCCTGATATTCCGCTGCCAACTATAATTACAGGGTAATACAAATTTTCCATAAAACCTTCTTCTTTTTATAAATTCTAATAAAAAAAACCTGCTCTTGCAAGTTCACAAAAGCAGGTTTTATATTTAAGATGAGCAATTTATTTTTTATCTTTTGGTTCTTCTTTTTTAGGTGCTGAAGCAACTTTTACTTCATCAATTCCGTTATCCACTTTACCCAAAACCTGAGGAAGTTCAATTCCTGCCTGATTAGCCAAATCATGCATTGCAGGTAATGATTTAATCAAATCTCTCATAAAATTAGCTGTTGTTGAGCCGTTAGCAGATCCTGCTCCGCCATCCCAAACAGTAATCTTATCAAATTTAATATTCTTAATAGCTTCAACCTGTTTTGCAACTAAATCTTGAACCTTTTCAATCATCAAGAAGCTTGTAGCAATTTCAGGTCTGTTGTTAGAAATTCTTACTAATTCTGCATAACCTTGTGCTTTTGCTTCTAATACGGCTTTCACACCTTCTGCTTCCGCAAAATATTTTGCTTTAATAGCATCAGCTTGACCGTTTGCAACGCGTCTTAATTTTTCTGCTTCTGCATCAGCCTGAACCTGAATTTTAAGTTTTTCAACTTCTTGTCTTGCAAGTTCTTCTTTCTTTAATTTTGCTTCTTCCTGTTCTTTTTGTGCAAGCAATACATCTCGTTGAGCATTTGCTTTAGCAACTTCACCTTCTCTGAAGGCATCTGCCTGTTTTACTGATAATGTTGCGTTATATTCAGCAATATTTGCTTTTGCAATATTTTCACCTTCTACAGCCTGTGCTTCTAAGTCTGCAGTTTTAATACGTTGTTCTTTTTCAGCATTTGTTCTACCAATTTGGGTTTGTGCAGATTGTTGAGCAACCTGAACTTCTTTTTCTTTATTGGCTTCGGCTTCACCGACTGCACCGAGTTTTTCCTGTTGTGCGACCTCTACTTTTGCTTTGTTAATAGCTTCTGCTGCTGCTTTTCTACCGATTGCATCAATATACCCGGATTCATCCGTAATATCCTTGATATTTACGTTAATTATTTCAAGACCGATTTTTTTCAATTCTGTATTAACGTTTGCATTAATTTGTTCCAAGAATTTTTCTCTGTCCTGGTTAATTTCTTCAATTGATAAAGTTGCAATTGCAAGACGCAACTGACCTAAAATAATATCGCTTGCCTGAGTAATAACATCTGCTCTTGAAAGTCCCAAAAGACGTTCTGCAGCATTAATCATAATAGTCGGATCGGTTGAGATACCAAAAGTAAATGTTGACGGAACAGCAACACGGATATTACCTTTTGACAACGCACCTTTAAGGTCAATATCTGTTGTCATAGGTTCTAGTGATAACACACCATAATCCTGAATCAAAGGGATTATGAATGTACCGCCGCCATGAACACACTTTGCTGTTCTTTCTCCGCCGGTTTTACCGTAAACTACAATGATTTTGTTTGACGGACATCTTTTATACTGATTAGCAACAAACGCAAACACTGCAATCAATATAAGAGCGCCGGTAACAAATAAACCAAAAATTCCTTCCATTTGTTTTTCTCCTTTTTCCTTATATTTCTTTCTTTATATATAACAATTCATTTTCTACTTTTAAAACTCTGACAGGATCAAAAGCTTTTATTTCTTCATCTTCATTATTTACTGCCTCTGCAACCATTAGCTGACCATTAATTTCAATTTCTACCTGTCCGTATCCTTTAGGAGAAAAGTTTGAATATGCTTTACCAATTTTGCCGACAGCAGTTGCTTTGTCTTTTTTTACATTTTTTTCAAGTTTTCTGACTGAAAACATTAAAAATGCAGTTAAAAACATAAATACTATACCAACACCAATCGCACATAATAATGTGATAATCTGAGAAAACTTAAATTCCTGCAGGCAGGCATAACCCATCCAGCCAAAACCCATTAGAAATGCAAGTATGGATTGCAATGAAATAAAACTGAATGTCGGATCTGAATCTATCTCAGAATTAAAATCTCCATGAACCTCAGAACCGTCACCGCCAAACACTGAAAATATTATTAACTTAATTGCAAAAAATATCGTTGCAAACCAAGCCAAATAATAATAGTACTGCCAGGCATTTTTTAAAATTTCATTTTCCATATAAATCTCCTTTATTTTTTATTTTTTCCGTTATTTCTTTTTTGAGGTTTATTTGCTGAAGTATTTTTTATCATACTTGCAGAAGTCTGAATACGTTTTACGCTATATACATCCGGCAAAGACTGAATACAGCTGATAACTTTTTTCAAAGTATCAATGTTATCAAGCTCTATACCGATTTCGATTATACCTACATGATTTTTTGTTTTAATATTTGCACTGACAATATTTGTATTATTATCAGAAACAGCTGCTATAACATCTTTTAAAAGTCCCATTTTTTCAGCAGTTTCAACTCTTATAGTTGTTGTATAAGTTTTGTTTGTATTAATCCCTGCCCATTTAATGTCCATCATTCGTTCATGAGGAATAGTTTCAAGAGTATTACAATCAACTCTGTGAACTGTTACCCCTTTATTTCTTGTGACAACACCCACAATTGGCTCTCCCGGAATTGGTGAACAACATCTTGCAAATGAATATAACATTCCTTCAAGACCGATAATATCTTTATTAGAACCTTTTTTGGTTCTTTTATGAAAATTATCTTCAATATGCTTTTCTTCAGGCTTTTTAAGTTTGTTGGTAATTTTGCTGACAGTAGTTTCACCATAGCCTAATGCCGCAAATAAATCATCTGCAGACATATAATTCATTGTCTTTGCAATTTTATCAAATTCACCGGATTTTACACATTCATCAAACACTGCTTTTGTAAGTTCATGTTCAAGGTTTGATTTACCAAGATTTATATGCTCATCACGATTATTTTTCTTAAACCATTGCTTAATCTTTGAAGACGCCTGTTTTGTAACAACAAAAGTAAGCCAGTCAAGACGCGGCGCAGGGGTTTTTGATGTTAAAACTTCGACAATATCACCGTTATTAATTTTTGTATTAAGAGGAACTATTCTTCCATTAACTAATGCACCAACGGTTTTATGTCCTACATCAGTGTGAATTCTGTACGCAAAGTCAACACAAGTTGCATCTTTTGGGAAATCATAAATATCCCCGTTAGGAGTGAAAGCAAATACCTGATCAGAGAATAAATCAAGTTTTACGCTTTTTACATAATCCTGAGCATCTTTTACTTCTTTGTCGTATTCAACAAGTTTGTGAAGCCATGAAAATTGTTTATCCTGCGTTCCGTCAGCCTTTTGAGAACCTTTTTCTTTATATCGCCAATGAGCCGCAACACCATACTCGGCAATTTGGTGCATATCCCAAGTTCTTATCTGAACTTCAAGAGGTTTTAACCTAGGGCCTATTACCGAGGTATGCAAAGATTGATACATGTTGCCTTTCGGCATCGCAATATAATCTTTAAACCTTCCGGGAATTGGCTTGAATTGGGAATGAATAATGCCCAAAACTTCATAACATTCTTTTATAGAATCAACAATTACACGAACAGCCGTAACATCATATAAATCATTGAATGTTATATTCTGGCGTTTCATTTTGGCATAAATACTGTAATAATGCTTTGCTCTGCCTGTTATTTGAGCTTTTATTCCGCTTTTTTCAACATCATGAGAAATTTTTTCAATAAGCTCATTAACGGTTGATTCCCTGTCTGCTTTTGTTTGAGCAACAAGCTGGGCTATTTCATAATATTTTTCAGGTTCTAAATATTTTAAGGACAAGTCTTCAAGTTCTGCTTTTATTTTATAAATACCTAAACGATTGGCAAGAGGTGCGAAAATATCCAAAGTTTCACGTGCAATTTTTTTCTGCTTTTCTGCGGTCATGAAATTCAGAGTTCGCATGTTATGTAATCTGTCTGCAAGTTTTAAGAATATAACCCTTATGTCATTTGCCATTGCGATGAATAGACGCCTGAAATTCTCTGCCTGTCGTTCTTCTTTTGACTTAAATTTTAATTTCCCTAATTTTGTTACCCCCTGAACAAGATTTAAAACATCATCCCCAAACAATTCTTTTATAGTTTCAGGAGTTGTGTCAGTGTCCTCCAAAACATCATGCAAAAATGCCGCCATTAAGGTATGAACATCAACTTTTAGTGATACAAGAATCTTTGCAACCTCGACAGGATGTATAATATAAGGCTCACCCGAAACCCTGAATTGACCTTCATGAGTTTTTTTTGCAAACTTATATGCTTTTTCTACAAGTGCAATCTCTTCTTCACTGTGCTTTTGTTCTTTTAAAATTTCTTTTAATTCTTTATACAAATCGACATCTGACATAACAGAATAATCATATAAATTACACCCTCTATTTTCAATAAAATCAGACAAATTTCGTATAGATGTAGGATATTTTATTTATGATAAGTTTCTTTTTTAATAATTTTAAAAGCACGATAAATTTGCTCAATTAAAATAAGCCTTGCAAATTCGTGCAAAAAAGTCATTTTTGACATACTCATTTTTAAATTTGCCCTATCTGAAACATTTTTACCTATTCCGCAGGACGAACCGATTACAAATACTATTTCCTGAGTACCGCTGTTGGTGAGTTCTTCTATTTTTTGAGCAAATTTCTCACTTGAAAATTCTTTACCCTTAATTTCCATTGTTACAAGATAATCTGTCGGCTTTATGTAAGATAAGATTTTTTCACCCTCTGCGAGTAAAACTTTATCTGTAAGATTTTCATCTTTTATTTCAAGCGGATTTATTTCTGTAATTTCAACGGAACAATAAGGAGTCAGGCGCTTGAGAAATTCATCCACGCCTGACTTTATATACTTTTCTTTAATTTTACCCAATGCAATAATTTTTATCTTCATTTTGAAACAACGTAAGAGCCTTTTTGAAGATCATGAGCAATTTCAATTGCTTTCTTTAATTGAACATCATCTTTATTTTTTACTTGTTCTTCTGTAAGTTCAACCGTTACATCAGGAGTAATACCTTTTTTGTGAATATCTGTTCCGTTAGGAGTCAAATATTTTTGAATAGTAATATTTATACCGGAATTGTTAGGTAATTTGTTTATTTCCTGAACCAAACCTTTTCCAAAAGATTGAGTACCGACTAAAACAGCTCTTTTGTTATCCTTCATTGCTCCTGAGAAAATTTCACTTGCAGAAGCTGAACCCTTATTCAAAAGAACTACAAGGGGTTTTGTGGTTAATATTGCACCGGTAGCTTTTTGAGTTTCTTTATAACCATCTCTGTCAACCGTACTTACAATATCTCCGCCGTTTAAAAACATATCGGAAATATAAATGGCATTACTCAATAATCCGCCCGGATTTGAACGCAAATCCAAAATAAATGATTTTTTATTAGGATTCTTCAGGATAATATCTTTAACTTCTTTTGAAGCATTTCTGCTGATAAAAGAGCTTAATCTTATATAACATATATCATCCGGCACTTCCATATTTGTAGGAACTTTTTGAGTTACGGATTTTATTTCAATTTCAGCACGCGTAATAGTGTATGAAATAGGAGCTTCTACACCTTTACGTTTAATCTGCAATGTAACCTTTGTTCCTTCTTCCCCTCTGATTTGGTCAGCCGCTTTATCTACGGTTATACCTTTTGTACTTTTACCGTCAATTGAAATAATTTCATCATCAGCAAGCAAACCTGCCTTTTCCGCAGGAGTGTCTTCAATCGGTGCAATGACCATGAGTTTTCCGTCTTTTACACCTATTTGAATACCGATACCTTTTAAAGATCCTTTGATAGAACTTGTTTCTTCCTGAAATTCTTTAGGATTTAAAAACTTTGTATAAGGGTCATTCAAACTTGCAACCATTGTATCAATGGCAACATAAGCATCTTCATCAGTCTGAATAACTCTGTCATATTTATGACGCCATTTATTCCAATTTTGTTCGTTATTTGTCTGGTCAACGTATTTTGTATTAATCAAACGCCAAACATTATCATACATCTCAACCGGAGTTGCGGCATGGACATTTGAATTTATTGTCCAGCCAAAACCAAAAACAAATAATCCAAATAACACGGCGCATTTTTTCATTGCTTTATTCATTTATACCTATAACCTCCAATAATTCCACCTTATTTATCTGACGGAATTATTATTTAAAAGTTCCTTGGATTACATTCTAACATACTTTTTTTAAATTGTGAAGAATACACTACATTAATTTTATAACAATTTTATCTTGGAAAACAAGCACCGAACATACAATTTTGATTTAGCACGGGAAAATTATCTTTGTATGAATAAGGAACAGCCATAGTCGGAACGCTGTACATGTTTTCTATTTCTTTTTTTTGAGAGTCTTCTTTTTCTTCATCCTGTACGGATGTTTTGACAGAAGATGCACCACCCGTACATTCAGACTTCATTTTCAAATTTTCAATAAGACAGGCACCATGTGCATTAAGTTCAACTACAGCTAATAATAATGCTGCAATAAATAAAATCTTTTTCATAATAATACTCCTTTTATACCAATTATGAATAAGATTTTTCACATTTTTATTCGCATAAAGTATTATTTATCCTCTACCAACGGATAATTTTTTTTCGTTTGTCTTTTTTTTCAACACTTTTTAATACATCTTTAAACGGTATAATAGGCTCCATTTTAAATCCGCAGTTATCAGACAGAGTTCCGCCCATTGCAAAAAGTTCTTCCTGAGGGTATCTACGGCATATAGGCGGTCTGAAAAAATGTATTTTACATCTTTTTGTTTCGGAATCAAGATGAGTACATTCAAAAATTAACCCCAAATCATCTTTGCCTATAATTTTTAAACCTTTATAAAACCCGAACAATCCCTGCAGACGCTCAAACTCTTTTTCATCCTGCAAAACATGTTTAAAATGTTTGACATAAATATGCGTACAACATTCACCACATCCCTTGCATTTGCCTGTGCGGTAATAGTGCTTCCTAAAAATATTTGCTAATATCCACCGTTTAATTTTTTCTAACATGATAAATTACTAAACTTTTTTCATAGAAATTGCAGATTTTGGACACACATAACTGCACAATGAACAACCGACACATTTTTCTTTGTTTAAGACAATTTGTTTATTGTTTTCTGAAAGTGCACTGTGTTCCGATTCTGAACATATTCTGACACATTTTCCGCATAAAACACATTTTTCAGAGTCAATATTCGGGCAAACCTTGTATTTCTTATTTAGTTCTTCATGTGAGGTTATTTTTGGAACAACAATATTTTTCAGTTCGGAAATATCATTCATCCCTTTGGAATCCAAATAATTCAATAATCCTGACTTCAAACTGTTAATTATCCCATAACCGTTTAACATGACCTCTGTGCAAATCTGAAGTGCATCTGAACCTACTGCTATATATTCGGCACAATCCTGCCAATTTGACATTCCGCCTGTAGCTAATATTGGTTTATCAGATGTTTTTCTAATCTGTGAAACACATTTTAACCCAATAGGTTTAACCATTGTCCCTGAACATCCGCCATAAGTAGAAAAACCGTCAATATTCAAATTCGGTTCAAGAGTATCTAAATTTACCCCCATAAATCCCTGCACCGTATTTATTGCCGTAAAACCATCACAACCTGCCTTTTCAACAGCCTGAGAAATATATGTTATATCGGCTACATTTGGTGTTAATTTTACAAAAACCGGTTTTGTTGCAACTTCTTTTACCCAGCCCATAATCATTGATGAAATTTCCGCATCAGTACCTATTGCCATACCTATACCTTTTTCCGGCATACCATGAGGACATGAAAAATTTAATTCAAAAGCATCTGCAGGAGTTTTGTTGATAGCCAGCACAAGATTTTGCCATTCTTCCTTAACTACCGGAGCCATAATACTTGCAATAATCACTTTTGAAGGATATTTTTCCTTTAAATATTTTATACCCTCGCACCAATACTGCACTGTTTTATGACTAAGAAGTTCTATATTTTGAAATCCTATAATTTTATCTTTTGATTTTAATACAGCATAACGAGGACTTGCTTCAATCATTTCCAAATCATCCGGTGTAATAGTTTTTAAAACAGCACCACCCCAACCCATTTCAAAAGCTTTGTCAATACTTTCAACCAAAGCAGTCGGCGGTGCGGATGCAAGCAAAAACGGGTTTTCAAATTCGATATTCAAAATAGAAGTCTTTAAAGTTGCCATTGTTTCTCCTTTAAACTTTCAATTTTTCTGCAATAATTTCCTGCGGTGTACCTTTATAATTAATCCAAGAAGATGTTATCGGCTGTTTATAGTCATAAGACGGCGAATCGACTATTACATAAGGAGGCAGAATAGATTTTTTGTATAATGCCGTTGACATCCTTCTGTAAAATTTATCAAGCCATTGAATTTTTTGCTCTTTTGAAACATCATGCTCTTTTTCATACAAAAACTGAGATTCAAGCATATCGCTATAACTTTCTTTTTTATTTTCTATCCTCCAGATTACCTCATCCAAAAATTCATAAGGCATAAGGGCATCTTCTGCGCATAACGGTTTTCCGGTTTTCGGATCAATTGCAAGTTCTGCTCCGGGTCTTTTTTCAATTACACTTTGCGGAATAGCATTTTTTATTTTACCGTTTTTATTCAGCCATCTTGCAAGTGCAAAAAGTTTTGTTTTTGTAATATCTGCAATAGGTGCAAATCCGCCTGACATATCACCGTTTATTGTTGCATAACCCATATATGCTTCTGATTTATCAGAAGTTGCAATCGGCAGACAACTTCCGAATTCGTTGCTTATTCCCCACAAAAGCATCGCTCTTGAACGCGCTTGTATATTATCCATGGTAAAAGACTGACTATATCTGTTATCCCAAAATTGTTCAACCCCATTAAAAAGACTTTGCAAAGAATTATTTGTGGTTTCCACCATATCTTTTATAGGGGCAACAGCAAATCCAATACCAAGATTTTGCGCCAAAATCTGTGCATCACTTTTACTTTGGTCAGATGTTATCTTTGACGGCATACTGACACCAAAAACATTTTCACTTCCCAAGGCTTCCGCAAGAATTACCGCACAAACAGTTGAATCTAACCCGCCTGAAAGTCCCAAAACAGCTTTTTTAAAACCTGTTTTACCAAAATAATCCTTTACACCCTGAATAACAGTTTTATAAGTTCTTTCCATATCTTTTTCATAATCAAGTGAAAATGAATTATTTTCAGCATTATAAGACTGAAATTCTGAAACACTGCAAACACTATCTTTTTGGGGATTAACCACCATGAAATCTTCCTCAAAAGATTTTGCACATACGGATAATTGCCCGTTTTTGTCAAATACCCTGCTTGCACCGTCAAAAGAATAATTATCCGTTGCACCAACCTGATTTACATAAATAACAGGAACGGAATATTTTTTAGCAATATTTGATAATATATCATTTTTTGATTTTTCTTCCTGAATTATTGAAGGACAGGCAGAACAATTGATAAATATATCAAATTTATCCTGTATCTCTAATTTTTTATAATCATCTCCTACTGTAACGAAATGTTTTATACCGTTTATGATTACAACATTATCAGATAATACAGATTTTCTTATAATTTTTTGAATTTTACCGCCACTTAATACTGCAACTGAACTATAATTTTCAGTATCTATAAATCCGACAAGCGCCATTGTTTTTGTTGTAATTTTTGCAATTTCTTCAAGCCATTTTTTATTTTCTTCTGCTATAATCGGAAACTTTTTTACCGCATCATCAAGTCCGTAACCGGATAGTGCAAATTCAGGGAAAACAACTAAATCAAGCTCTTTGTCTTGTGCTTCTTTTATATATTTTACTATCTTCTTTGCGTTGTATTCAAGATTACCGGCGATTAAATTTATCTGAGCAATACCTACACAACCATTTTTTAATTTTTCATCTGCCATAATAAACCTCTTATTTGTTTATTATACAAAAAATTTTCTTTTGCACAAAGTTTTTGTTATACTTGACTTATGAAAAAAATTCTTATAGCAGATGATGTTGCAGGCTGGATAAGATTTCACAAAAACAATATTGGGTATCTTAATATAGCTGACATTGAAATAGATACCGCAGATAGTGCATATTCAGCATTAGCAAAAGTTGAAATAAATATAGACACTCCGTATGATATAATTTTTACCGATATGCAGATGGAAAGTAATTTTTTACCAAAACTTGCAGGGGAGTGGTTGATTGAACAGATACAAACATTTCAAGAGTACAAAAACACAAAGATAGTAATAATTTCAGCCTCGCCAAATATAGAACAAATAGCAAAAAAATATGATGTAGAGTATATTTCAAAATTTGTAATAAGAAATTCGGATGCGGAAATTTACAGAAAATATATAGAAGAATAAATTATGAACGAAAAAGATTATTTTAGTTATGAACTTATAAAAACAGATTCAAAAAGCCACGCAAGAGCTGGGGTTTTAACCACTCCGCACGGCAAAATTGAAACTCCTATATTCATGCCTGTAGGCACAAATTCGGCAGTTAAATCCCTGACGGGTGACCAGATAAAAGACACCGGCGCACAGATAATTTTAGGTAATTCTTATCATTTATATTTAAGGGCAGGAGATAAAAGAATAAGAGATTTTGGCGGAATACACGGCTGGATGAACTGGGACAAACCTGTTTTGACGGATTCCGGAGGATTTCAGGTGTTTTCTCTCGGGCATTTGAACAAAATTACAGAAGACGGTGTTGAATTTCAAGACCCTAAAAATGGCGAAAGGCACTATATTTCGCCGGAAATATCCATGGAAATTCAGCAAAATATCGGTGCAGATATCATAATGGCTTTTGACCAATGTGCACCGTATCCATGTGATTATGACTTTGCAAAAGCCGCAATGGAACGCACTCACAGATGGCTTGAAAGATGTTTTAAAGCTAAAACAAATCCGAAACAGGCACTATTCCCGATAGTTCAGGGTGCATTTTTTGACGACTTACGAAAAGAGAGTGCAAAGGTTATTTCTACATTTGATGCTGTAGGATATGCAATAGGCGGAGTTTCTGTAGGAGAACCAAAAGATGTTCAGAAATATTTTACGGAACTCACCGCACCGCTTTTACCTGAAAACAAACCTCGTTATCTTATGGGTGTCGGCACTCCCGAAGATTTATTAGACGGAATAAAAGCCGGTATTGATATGTTCGATTGTGTTCTTCCGACAAGAAATGCAAGACACGGCTCATTCTTTACCTGGGAAGGTAAATCAAATATTAAAAATAAAAAATACGAAGATGACAATTTACCTTTAGTTGAAGGCTGTGACTGTTATGCATGCAAAAATCATTCAAGAGCATATATAAGACACCTGTGGAAATGTCAGGAAGCAACAGCTTCAACACTTTTATCAATTCACAATATCAGATTTTTACTCAACTTTGTTCATCTTTGCCGTGAAGCAATTTTAGAGGACAGATTTGAAGAATTTTATAATGAACATTATAAAAATCTGATATAAATTAAACTACAATTTCATCAGGATTTTCAGGAATTTCACCCTTTTCAATATAAATTGATCGTGACGGAAATGCAAAATCAATATTATTTTCTCTGAAAGCAGCAATTGATTTAGCTAAAAAATCACCTCTGACTTTTAAGAATTTAAAATAAGAACCTGTTTTTATATAACCCATAAATCTTATATTTATTGAACTTTCGCCCAAATCATGAATAGCGATTGTAAAATCATTATGAATTTCTTTGTGTTCCGTTGCAATGTTTTTTAATAGTTCCTGAGCTTTTTGAATTTTTTCATTATCAGTTGAATATACAACCCCGAAAGTAATTTTCAACAGTCTTTTCTTTGCTCTTGAAACATTTGTAACTACAGTGCTTGCGGCGGAATTATTTGGAACTGTTATTAAAAAATTATCCAAATCTCTTATTTTTGTTGAACGAATAGTAATATCTTCAACATACCCCTCAATACCGTTAACTTTTACATAATCACCTATTTTATAAACATGGTCCGATAAAATTGCAATACTACCTATTACATCTGCCAATGTATCCTTTGCAGCCATACCTACTGCCAAACCACCAATTCCGAAACCTGCAAGAATTGATGACATTGAATACCCCTGACTCTGCAATATACCTGCAATAATAAGAATGAAAACAATTACTTTTAAGATTTTCATTATTATCGGGATAAATCGCAACAACGGAGAATCAGATTCCTGATTTTTGATTTTTTCAATCGCTTTTCTATTTATAAAACTTATTGTTTTAAAAATAATTATCGCTATGGTTAAATTTATTAAAAGCATTAGTGCGGTATGCTGCCACTTTTCCATGATTATTTCCTCTTTTTATATTTACACATATTATATTTGTTCATTTTCTACATGCAATAAAGGAATATTAAATTTTGTAACATGAAATATATAAATAAGTCATATTCAAAAGCAATTATTATAAAGATAAATTTTTTATAAAAATATATATAATGTGTAGTATTTTAATAACGGAAAGGGATTAAGTTTATGTCAATTACTCAGGTACTAAAATTTGGTAGAACAATAGGTTTAGATAATTTTTCACAATTAAAAGGTTTAGCTCGTACAATCCAATCAGGTCAACCGTTTAAATATAATTTACATTTAAATATTAATCAGGCGCAGGCTGATGAATTTACAAAGTTGGCTATAGATACGACAAAAGAACATATGCCTGCAACCGCTTCTAAAATGATTCCTGATTTTTCAGAAACTATTGCAAAAATTAAAAAAATGTTTCCTGTTGCAACTGCTAAGGAGAACAAAAATATTATTGATGTAGGTATAAACAGATATGGTGCAAAAAGCGGTTCAATATCATATAAAGCTTCTTCTGTTGCACCGTCAGGTGAAGTTGTAGCATCTGCAGATGCAAAAATTTTAGGTAACTCAGGCAGTATTAAAGCACGTGCAAAAGCATCCGTTCCTGAACAAAATTATGCATACGATATTGAATATGCAGGAACAACAGGTGCACTTCCTGATGGGGATAAAATAGCCAAAGCAATAAAACTTGATATAAAAGATGGTTTATTTACAGCAAAATTACCAAAAACAAAATCAGGCGGTGTTACAATAGCAGCGGATGTAAAATCAAATGAAGCATTGATTGATGAAATGGTCAAAAATCAAAGCGGTGGTTATATTACAAGTGCAAAAGATATGGTAAACCAATTTAAACAATTAAACCCAGAAGTTTAACAATATAAATTTTAATAAAGCCGGCAAGTATTTGCCGGCTTTTTGTTTGAAATAGCCCATTCAGGCAATAGAAAAATTTTTTAAATTTGAATATCCTTTATATGTAAACAAAAAGATGGGAGTCCAAATAAGAAAAAGATAAAAGGGATTTAGGGTTGTTATCTTTAGTATGAAAAGGACATATTTTATTCTATTTTATTTTTTCACGACCGGTATTTTCATCTCACAAACTAACAAATAACAGACAATTTTAACAATAATGATTTTAGGAAACTGAGTGTCATATTAATTCCTATTCTGCATATAACTACAGGCTGCTATTTGAAAGATTATACCGGTCGGTGAATTTATTTTTCTTATCATATAAAACTTGTATCTACAAGTGGTTAATATTTGCATTCTGATATGTTCTTGTTATTATTTAAGTGTTATGAAAGATATGCTAGACCAAATATTACAAATAGAAAAGAAATACAAAGAGTTGGGAGAAACTCTTTCTGATCCTGCAGTTATTCAGGATTATAACAAGTTCAGAGATTTATCAAAACAAAGAAAATCAATGGAAGAAACAGTTGAACTTTATTACGAATGGAAAAAAGCAACTGATGCCATTGAAGATGATAAATTACTCCTTCAGGAAGAAAAAGATGAAGATATGAAAGCAATGTTAAAAGCTGACATTGAAGAGAATGAAGCAAAACTTCCTGATTTTGAAGAAAGAATGAAACGTTTACTACTTCCCCGCGACCCGATGGACGATAAAGATATTATGCTTGAAATTCGCGGTGGTGCAGGCGGTGATGAAGCAAATATTTTTGCAGGTGATTTGGCAAGAATGTATTTAAAATATGCCGACAAACAAGGTTGGAAAACCCAGATTTTATCAAAAACAGAATGTGAAGCCGGCGGATACTCAGAAATCATTATTGCAATGCAGGGCGATGCTGTTTATTCACGACTCAAATATGAATCGGGGGTACACAGAGTACAAAGAGTTCCTGAAACGGAATCACAGGGCAGAGTTCACACATCAACAGCTACAGTTGCGGTTATGCCGGAAGTTGATGATGTTGAAATTGAAATTAAACCTGAAGATATTGAAATGTCAACGGCACGTTCAGGTGGTGCAGGCGGTCAAAATGTAAACAAAGTTGAAACCGCCGCAAGATTATTCCACAAACCGACAGGAATTATGATTTTCTGCACAGAAGAACGTTCACAACTTCAAAACAAAGAAAGAGCAATGCAAATTCTTCGTTCAAAACTTTATGATTTGGAAGTTCAGAAACAAATGAAAGAAATTACTGACCTTCGCCGCTCACAAGTCGGAACAGGCGACCGTTCAGAACGTATAAGAACATACAATTTCCCTCAAGGTCGTTTGACTGACCACAGATTAAACCATAACTTGAACGTATGGACAGTTATTGAAGGCGATTTAGACGAACTTATCGATATGCTTGTTGAATATGACCAAAAACTGAAACTTGAAAAATTGGCTCAGCAAGGATAGGAAAAAATATAAATTTATTGCAAACAATAAGGGTGGACTTTGGTCTGCCTTTATTGTTAAATTGTATAAGCAAAGGAAATATTATGACAGAAAGACGTTGTGCAGGCTGTTGGCAAATCAAAGACCGCAAAGACCTGATAAAAATTACAAATAACGCAGGAACTCCTGTTATAAACCCAAATTCCTTAACATTTGGCAGATCTGTATATCTTTGCTATAATAAATCTTGTATAGAATCGGCTTTTAAGAAAAATAAAATTGAAAAATTCTTAAAAACTGCTGTACCAAACGAATTGAAAGGACAATTACTGGATGAGTTACGAAACAGTTAGAATAAGTGAATTAGCAAAATCATTAAAACTTCAAAGCAAAGAAGTTATAGAAAAACTTGAAAAAATGGGAATTACAGGTAAAACCCATTCATCTACCGTAACTCAGGAACAGATAAAAAGATTGAAAGTATTTATGGCAGAAGGCGAAGTAACAAAAGCAAAGCCAAAAGCATTTATCGTAAAAAAAGCCAAAGTTGAAGAAAAAGTAGCAGAAAAAGAAGCAAAAAAAGAAGAAGCAAAAGAATTAAAAAAAGAAATTAAAAAAGCAATAGAAGGTGATAAACCAAAAGCTGCTGAAAAACCTTCACATCCAAGAATTGAAATTGTCAGAAAAGCTGCACCTAAACCAACGGTAAATATTGTAGAAAAACCTTCACGACCGGCTTTTGATAAAAACGGCAAAAAAGATTTCCGCAAATCAGACACATCTGCAAAACGCGAAAAAGAAGGTTCTTCAGACGGACAAAAAGATTATTCAAATAAGAAACCTATCCAAAGAAGAATTATTCCTCAGGATATTTACGATAACAAACCGGGCGGAGCAAGTAAACACGGCGGAAGCAATAATACTTCCAAACGCAAAGATAAAGGTTTTAATTCCAAAAAAGAAGAACAGGAAATGATTTCTCTTGAAAAAGCTGCCGCTCAACACCACAAAAAGAGAACTCAAAAAACCGAAGAAGTTGAAGAAGTTAAACAAATAGTTGTAACACAGGCAATGACAATTGCTGAGTTATCGGAAAAAATTAAAAAGACACCGGCTGATATTGTAAAATTTTTGATGATGAATGGCGTTATGGCAACAGTTAATCAGCTGATTGATATTGATGTAATCAAAAAAGTATGTGCCGAATACGAACTTGAAGTTCTTGAAGAAGATTTAGACGCATATGTAGAAGAAGAACTTAAAAAAGAAGAAAAGAAAAATGCACTTGCAAATGTAGATAAAAAACTTTTGAAACGCAGAGCCCCTGTTATCAGTATCATGGGACACGTTGACCATGGTAAAACAACTCTTTTGGACTCAATCAGAGCATCAAAACACAAAATTGTTGCAACAGAGGTTGGCGGAATTACACAATCAATCGGTGCTTACACAGTACATCTGGGGGAAAAGAAAATTGTATTTTTAGACACTCCGGGGCACGAAGCATTTACGGAAATGAGAGCACGTGGTGCTCAGGCTACAGATATTGCAATTCTTGTAGTAGCAGCAGATGACGGTATAATGCCTCAAACAATTGAAGCTATAAATCACGCCAAAGCCGCAGAAATTCCTATAATCGTTGCGGTTAATAAAATTGATAAACCGGGCGCAAATCCTGACAGAGTATTACAACAATTAACAGAACATGGTCTTGTTCCTGAAGATTGGGGCGGAGATACCATTGTTGTAAAAGTTTCAGCTCTGCAGGGAACAGGTATTGATGAATTATTGGAATACATCTTGCTTGTTGCAGATATCCAAGATCTTAAAGCTAACCCTAAAGCAGAAGCTACAGGTGTTGTAATTGAAGCAAATTTAGACAAAGGAAAAGGTCCTGTTGCAACATTACTTGTCCAAAACGGTACTTTAAGAACAGGCAACTGCATAGTAGTCGGTACTGCATGCGGCAGAGTAAGAGCATTATTATCTGACAGCGGTGAAAGAATCCAAAAAGCAGAACCTTCAACCCCTGTTGAGATATTAGGTCTTTCTGAAGTTCCACAGGCAGGAGATCATTTTGAAGTGGTTAAAAACGAAAAAGAAATGAAAGCCATTTCGCAAGAACGTCAAATGAAAGCAAGAGATAAACGATTAGAAGCAATGCTTCCTGCTCATATAAGAAAAGAAGCAGTTGCAGGTGATGATGATATTCCTCAACTGAATTTAATCATCAAAGCTAATACAAACGGTTCAGCTGAAGCTGTTGCTCAGGCAATTGCACAGGTTGAATCAAAAGAAATTTCAACAAAAATTATCCACGTTGGTGTCGGCGATATTTCAGAAGCAGATGTTATGCTTGCTGCCGCTTCTAACGCTTTAATTCTCGGATTTACCGTAAAAGAAGATGCCAATGCACTTGCTGCCGCTGAAAGAGAAAAAGTTACAATCAAAAAATACGAAATTATTTACCAGTTGCTTGAAGATATTGAAAAAACATTATTATCACTTCTTGACCCTGAAATTAAAGAAGTTGAACTTGGTAAAGCAGAAGTACGACAGGTATTTAATATTGGTAAAACAGGTAAAATCGCAGGATGTTATGTACTTGAAGGTAAAATTATCAGAGATAAAGATGCAATTATTATCAGAAATGGTGTAGAAATTTATAAAGGTCAGATTGAACAGCTCAAAAGATTTAAAGATGATGTTAAAGAAGTTGCTCAAGGCTTTGAATGTGGTATTTCATTCGGTAAATTTAATGATTTACAGGAAGGCGATATAATTCAGGTTTCTACGCAGGAAGAAATAGAAAGGACCTCTTTGTAGGAAATAATTTATGTTAACCGGAATTCAACCATACAACATTAAGCAAAGCTATGTTAAACCAAGCTTTCAGGCAATCATTCCAAAAGACAGATACATACCTGTAAAAAGCAGAAATGTAAAAACACCGGAAAACATCACGAAAAAATTTATTGCAAATGTAAAGGAAATTTTATTTGAAACATTTCCCAAATTAGATCCGGAATATGTTAAATATGCAGGCAAATTTAATTAGTTCTTAACAATTATTAACTTTACAAAAAAATAAGCAATATTTTATTTGTTCGGTTTTTGTTATAATGAAAACAAAAGTTCAAGGTGTGTATATGCTTGAGAAAGTATCAAATGTAAATATCGACAATAAGAAGTATTTTTTGAATACTCCTCGTTGTGTAAACCAAAATTCATCCAGCTTTACACACTCATATCTTGAACATGAAGACCTAACCCCGAAACAAAAAGCGGTAATATTAGGTACATCTGCTCTTGGCATGGCTATACCGTTAGCATTTTGGAGTAAGAAAGCAGGTTTTTCATTGAATCCTGCAAAAATATTTAAAACAAAAAACCCGTTCAAAGACTGGGCATTATTAAAATATAAACCGGTGAATAAAGTTTTGGAATATGATGATGCCGCAAAGATTATAACTATTGCAGCCGGTTCGGTTGCAGGAGGTTATGCAGGCGGAATGATTGTTGACAAAGAGCATTCAAAAGCAAAAAAACGAGAAGTTTTAAGCCAGTTATTAGGTGATGTAATTGTTCCTATTACTTGTGTTTGGGCAGGAGCAAAAACTTTTAAACATTTTGAAAAATCACTTCAGAAAATAATGCCGCAATTTGCAGACGCAGAAAAAGGAATTAAAAAAGCTTTGAATACTGTAAGTAAAAATATCCCTAATGCAGTTGCGACTCTTGGTTCTTTGGGCATCGGTATTGTTGCAGGCAACAAAGTTTCTAATGAAATAAATGAAAAGTTATATAACAAAAAAGTTGAACGCGGAATAAAAGTAAGTGATTTTGCTCCGCACGTTGACGATTTATGTATGTCTATTTCAATGGTAAACAGCGGTTCTGAATTTGGTACAAAATTAGGCAGAATAATTCCGCTTGCACTTTTGGTTCCGGGTTATGAAACAGGCACAGCGAGAGAGAAATAATTAATTTAAAAATTATTTATTATCAGAAATAATTATTTTTGATTTGTTTCCGCCGACTACTTTTTCTATTTCAGAACCGAATTTTTCATACTGTTCTGTTGAACATATTACTCTGCCTGTTACACTCTCTAAATTTGGCGGAAACTTTGTTATCCTTGACTTTAACAAAGAATTTTTATTGGTAAGATATAAATTACCATCTATAATTTTTACATTTTTAAGCAGAGCATTTTCATCAATTCCAAACATAGAATAAGGAACAACGCTGCCTGCATCTTTGTCCATTAAATAATAAGGCTTATAGCTTCCTATTTTCAATAAACCGTCATCAAGAACTTCTGCTTTTACACCCAAAAATTTGAATATTTGTTCTGAAATTTTTTCATTTATTGCATTGTTAAATGTCTTTTTATTTTCAGATTTTTCGCTTAATTTTTCACTAATTTTAATAGCCTGCTGTGCTTTAGGGCCTTCATCATAAACACCTGAAGCACATTTTAGTCCTTTTTGTGAAATAAAGGTTTTTACTTCATCCAACAAATTTAATGGAACAATATTATTATTCAAAGGTCCTTGAATTTGATCGATTTTTCCTTTTGAACAAGCCATACCGATTAAAGGCTCCCATTCCTGAACAGAATTTCTTTTTAAATATATATAAAAATCGCCATCTTCCAACGCAGCTCTTGCTTTATCTACACTTGAACGAGTACACCAGTTACTGTTTGACAAAATTTCAAGATGAGAAATATTGTCAAGTGAATTTGCCCTGTCATGCTTTATAGACGGAATACGAACCCACACAGCATTATTATTTGATAAACCCATTTCAGTAAGCAAATTATCTCTCAATCTGTGAGTATAAGTTTCCAAAAAAGTCATTTTTGAACAGCTTGTTCTTCTGTCAATCGGCAATATTCTTTCAAATTTTTGTATTGTTTGCAATAAGGCTTTTTCATCAAATGGGACAGGTATATGGCGGTTTGCTTCATTAATTTCACTTGTTATTGCATGCCATATAACAAATTTCAATGATTTGTTATTCTTTAATTTTTTAACCAATTCCTGATTATATTTATCATCAGCAGGGTTAATTTTTTCGGCATTATTCAAATATGTTTTCCACACATTAAGACGCTCAACTCTTGCATCATTTATCTTTCCTATTGAAAATTCCCTTATATCCTGAGGAATATAACTCTTCCATTTAATTTTAGAAACAAGAGATTTTTTAAAATCCCCAAAAACATCATATCTGTCAAAAAGCTCTTTCATAGTTTTTGATATATTTTTCTTAGAAAGTCCGTCCCCTTTAACACCGTGCTTTGCACTATTTTCAAGGATATTAGCTGCCATATAATCAAAAACCGTTAAATATTCTGACGGATTTGATTTACCGCTGAAACAAACCGTATCTGCATTATTTTTGTTCAGATACGAAAACGAAGCCGGAGAATATGATTTACCGGATGCTGAATAATAATTCGGTTTTACAGGAATCCCGTTTATCTGAAGAACCATTATTAAACCTTTCGTCAAAATTTATTCATGTAAAAAATGAAAAAATATTTTTTTGCTAGCAAAAAAAAGAGTACGAATGAATAAAGTATCGTACCCTTTTTCTTTATTAATAATTATTTTACTGATTATTAAACAGCAACTTTCATAGTTTTTTCAATGATTTCATTAAAACTTTCAGCTTTTAATGAAGCACCGCCGATTAAAGCACCGTCAATATCAGATTTTGACATTTGTTCTTCAATAGTTGAAGGTTTAACAGATCCGCCGTAAAGAATTCTGATTGAATCAGCAGCAGCCTGACCTGAACATTCAGCTACAACACTTCTAATCATTTTAATTACTCTGTTAGCTTCATCAGCATCACAAGATTTTCCTGTACCGATTGCCCAGATTGGTTCGTAAGCTATAACTGATTTAGCAACATCTTCTGATGAAATACCGTCTAAAGCAGCTCTGATTTGAGAAGCAATCCAGCTGTCAGTAATACCTGATTCTCTTTGTTCTAAAGATTCACCGCAGCAAATGATTGGTATTAAACCGCCTGCTAAAATAGCTTTTGCTTTTTTGTTAATCATTTCATCTGTTTCAGAGAAATATTGTCTTCTTTCAGAGTGTCCGATAATTACATAAGAACATCCTGCATCTTTCAACATTTCAACAGAAATTTCACCTGTGTAAGCACCTGAAGATTCCCAGTGGCAGTTTTGACCTGCAACTGATAATTTATAACCTTCACAGCCGCAATCACAAGGAATTGCATGAACCTGATTTATTGATGTAAATACAGGAGCAATAACAACTGTAGGAAGTTGAGTTGCTTTATAGTTTGATACAAATGAAGAAATTCCGTCAAATAAAGCTTTTGCTTCGCTTTGGCAGAGATTCATTTTCCAGTTTCCTGCAATAATAGGTTTTCTTGACATAATAAAATCTCCTTTTTAAATACTTGTACTACAAGAGCGATTTTACCCCAAACAAAAACCTCACGCAACAATCAGACAATTCTGTTTTCTTTACAACCGCACAGTACACCGGTTATAGCTTTTATACTTGACTGCAAAACATGAAATTCATTCGATTTATCAACAGTTTCAACATTCAAAACAGCAATATTGCGCTCAAGACATGATTTTAAATCAATATGCTTATATTCTTTTGAACGGGTGGATATAACACGCAAATTAGGAAACTTGTTTATAATTTGTTCACTCAGCAGTGATGGGGTAAATACGCTGAGTGCTGTCGTCTGCTCTATATCTTCAGGCGACAAGTCTTTTATTGTTTTTTTATTAAGACTGTTTTTAAAAAATTTAATATCAAAAAGCGATAAATCACTTTTTTCAAAAAACAGCCTGTCACTCTCTTTATAATCAAAAAACAACATTTTACAAACCATTTAAAACTCCTTTATAAAAGGAGTATTACGCCATTTGAAATAAAACACATCATACAAAAGGCTATTAACCATATATACTATCAAGATTATTATTATTGACAATGAAAAATAATTCTTCAAAGTTTATATTAAAAATATAGTTATTGTATTCCAAGCCGAGTTACACCGTGACTTTAACGGACATGCAACAAAGGGCGGAATACAAACATACGGTTTTAATATTCGGATTAGCATGACCCGATTTTTGTTAAAACCGTAAAAAAGGCATGCCTTTCACTTATGGCATGCCTTTTGCCGTTTTATTAACACATTTTTTATTGGAATTTAGCTGAATATTTTACAAAACTTAATAACAGTGAGAAACATGGAAAACCATGTCAGAACATGGTTTTAAGATAACCCCACAACCCCAAAACCATGTCAGAGCATGATTTCAGGGGACATCAAATCCGTCTAAAGTGCGTGTTATAAGCGGTAGAGAGGTATGTTACAAAACTTCACAACAACATGTTTTGCTCTTGAAAAAAATGTCTTATTTTTTATAATGATTTTATAGAGTTCAAAGTCTTTAATTTAAGGGCTTTAGGGGAGATACGCCGGTATATCTTATTGGATTATTGGCAATTTAGCAGAAAATAATTGGAGATTATATAAATTGTTTAGAAGTAGAGATATGGGTAGAGCTGTAGCTGTCAGAAGATGGACAGTAACAGCTGTTGATTGCTATAAAAGAGGATGTAATTGTGAAGGATGCTATTATAAAGATTTCTTCAGCGGTTCATCTCAAAAATGTCAAATGAAAGCATCCGTTTTGGAACTTGTCAGAACCATCGGAACACCTGATGTAGAATTACAGCAATTTTTAACAGAAGAATAAATTTTATACACGCAGTTTAAATTATAAGTTGTTGTTTGTATATTATTCTGGACTGTTAATTTATCTATAATTATTCTCTATCAGGGGTTTAAAAATTGGTTATTTTGTGTTATACTGACAAAGCGTAACAGGTAAATGGAGGTTTTCAAATGCACATTCATGTTAACGGTAAAAATATAGAAATTACTGATGCTATCAAAGCTTATGTAAAAGAAAAAATTGGTAAAGTTGCTCAACGCTATGACCAAATACAAGGCATTGATGTTGTATTAACAGTTATTAAAAATCCTTCAGCAGAAGGCAAACATATTGCAGAATTAACATGTAAAACAAATTCAGGCACTATTCACAGTGAAGAAGCAGCTGAATCTATGTATGCAAGTATTGATATACTCGCAGATAAATTTGCAAGACAAATTACAAAATTTAAAGACAAAAACATTTCATCAAGCAAAGAATCTATCCGTAATGTAAAAGATACAGATGCAGATGAAACTGTTGAAGCATAAGTTTATTAATTAATAATTTTTTATAATTTAAATCGATTAAACCGCAAAAATTTTGCGGTTTTTTATTATTTTTTAAATTAATAGGCAATTTTTCATAACAAAAATACTTTATATAAATGTAGGTTTAGTTAGGTTATTAAAGGTTAATGTTATGGCAAACGGAATGACAACACAGAGTGTGCAAAATTACGGATTTTATAATCCTGCAATGTACAATATGCCAATGGGTATGAATGGTTTTAACGGCATGATGCCGCAATTACAAATGCCTCAGACAGATTATTCAAACGATATTTTTGCACCGAGCTTTATAAAAAATCCAAATTCTTATAATATGGGATATTACAACAATACTCAGCCTCAACAGGTTAATACACCGCAAAACACACAGCCTCAGCAAAGTATTTTTAATCAACAGCAGGGACAAACACAATACATTCAACCTTCTGCACAAACATTTACGGGTAATCCGCAGGAAAGTTTAGAGCCGACAGAAAACGGCAATGTATATGAGAAAACAAATACCGGCAAAACCTTATTTACATTGGCAGGGGTTTGCGTTCCGGTATTAACAACCGGATATAAAGTTTTTAAAGGTGCAAAACTATCGGATGTACTTAAATACAAAGAATTAGGTCTTAAAGGTCTGGCTCTTGGTATTGCAGGCTGGTGTATAGGTTCACTGATAGACGGATTTATAAATAACAGCAGAGCTCAAACTGTTGATAATGCATCACAAAATATAAAAAAGGCATAGTTTAAAACTATGCCTTTTTTCTTATTACATATTAATCTTAATTATGCTTCTTTTAAGTAGATTGTTGAAAATCTGTAAGCATTTAAGCTATCTGAGAAATAATCCTCTTTAAGACCTGCTTTAACCTTTAAAGAATTTAAGAATTCTTTTTTATCAGGAATTTCATCCCAAACAGATGGTAAATAAACTGCCTGATGTTCACCGTCAATAATAATGATACCATCTTTTTGAGGAGTGATTTTATTTAACAAATCTTCTTCGCCGTTAAAATCAATCTTGTATGCAGGTGTCAAAATTGATACATTAATTTTCAAACTATCAACTTCATCTGCTGTTACAGGATTAAATCTCTTATCATTAAATGCTGCATTTCTTGTATTTTCCAACAAATCGCTAATAAGCGGTCTGTGAGCGACAATTGAGCCTATACAGCCTCTCAACATACCATTTTTCTCAATAGTAACAAAGCAAGCACCTTCTTCATCAAGAATTTGAGGGTACTGAATAGTAACTTGTCCTTTATCAAAAGCTGATTTTAATACAATCTTACATAATTGAGGAATTAATTTTGAATAATTCTTTTCGATATAATCCATTTTAGTTCCTTCATATAAGAACCAGCAGCCATAACCTACAACTCTTGTTTTATCATCACTTGCTTCTGAAGAATTTGTCATATCAATTCTTATAAGAGAATAGTTATTCTTGTTTGCAAAAGATACAAGACCTGCAATACCGATTGCACCGCAAGCCTGTTCAAAACGGAATTCACGAATGTCACCGCTTTCAATCATTTTTGCCGTTTCAGAATCCAGTTTTTTAGCTTCTTCATCAGTTAAGAAATGGCTTAAATCTGAAGAAATAACAAAACCATTCTTTTCATCCGGATAATATTCACTAATAATTCTGTCTATTACAGCAGGAGAATCCTTACCAACCATAATAGGAATAATTTTAATTCCTTTAAATACTGATTGAATAATAGGAAGTTCTACTTCAAGTGAATGTTCTGATTCAACAGTTTCATCATTGATTTTCGCACCGAATTTATCAATTATCTGCTGAGTTAATTCTCTGTTAATTTTTGATTTCCCGATAGGAGTTTTTAATGCATCATAACTTGGAACAGCAATACCATCAAATGCTACTTTATGAGAAGGAGCGATGATAAATAAATTTTTAATTTTCTTATCAAGCTGGCTTATACCCTCATAAGCTAATCTGCCTGAAAATACCAGACCTGCGTGAGGAACAATAACCGCACGGCTTGGAGTAGTGTAATAATTTTTGCTTTCAGATGCAAAATACTCCATTTGATCACTTAAATCATCTCTGTTTGCGGTATAAAAAGTACCTGCCAATGCCGGCTCTTTTACCTTTTCTTCTACTTGATTCATTTCTTTTTCCATAACTTCTGCCATAATACATCCCCTTTTCTTAGTTGTAATATTATATTATAATATTTTTCATGAAATATCAAACAATATTACAAAACAGTAAAATAAAATGTGATATTTGTCCGCGAAATTGCAATCTTAATGTCGGTGATACAGGTTTTTGCGGAGTCAGAAAAAACACAGGTAAAGAAATTACCCTTGAAACATATGGTTATAATACAGGACTGGCAATTGATCCAATTGAAAAAAAACCGTTGTATCAATTTTATCCGACAACACCGATATTATCTTTTGGAACAATCGGATGTTGTATGGGCTGTCAATTTTGTCAAAATTGGGAAACAACAAAATTAAAAACAGATCCTAAAAAATTTAATAAAACATCTCCGGAAGAAATTGTTGAAACCGCAAAAAAATATAACTGCAAAAGTGTAGCATTCACATACAATGACCCTATCATATTTTTTGAATACGCAATAGACACCGCAAAATTGTGCCATCAAGAAGGAATTAAAACAGTTGCAGTTACATCAGGTTTTATAAATCCCGAACCTGCAAAAGAGTTTTTTGCCTGCATGGATGCTGCAAATATTGACCTAAAAGCATTTACACAAGATTTTTACGGTAAAAACTGCCTTGCGAAATTAAGGCCCGTTCTTGAAACAATAAAATATGCCGTAAATGAAACAGATTGTCATGTTGAACTCACAACAATGCTTATAGAGGGAGAAAACGACAGCGATAAAGAAATTCAGTCAGAATGTAACTGGATTATGAATGTACTCGGGGCAGATGTACCATTGCATTTCAGTGCGTTTTTCCCGAGATATAAATTCCAAAACAGAAAACCAACCGAATTATCGACTCTTTTAAGAGCCTATAACATCGCAAAATCAAGCGGATTACATTATGTTTATACCGGCAATCTTACAAATATTGAAACTTCAAGTACATACTGCAAGCACTGCGGAAAACCTGTAATCGTAAGAAACGGTTATCAGCTATTAGAATATAACCTTGATGGTCAAGGCAGATGTAATTTTTGCCATACGCAATGTGACGGAAGATTTTAGTTGTTTTATTTTACAACAAACTCCTGATGAGTTTTTTCCAATAATCTTAAAGTTTCTTCTTCTGTATGATTTTTTGCGTAATTGTCAATAGCCTGATTTAATTCTTTTACAAGTTCAGGATGTTTTTCCATAAATTTCAAATCAGTTTCCAAAGAATCTGATGCAACCTGAGATTTTCCCAATTCAGCAGCAGGCATATTTTTCAAATCTTTAATTTCCTTTTGTTCAGTAGGCACAGCAGTAGGCTCATTTTTGGAAGAATTGTCATCCACAGCCGGAATTTGCTGAATGTTTTTAAAATTTACATTTGCTACATTGTTGTCGATTTCTCTCATAGTATCACCTGCTTTTCTATCTTTATCTCCATGTACAATATCTTTGTTTATAAACCCTCTAAATATATTTTTTTGCTACCTCGTTCAAAAAAATATTACAAAAATTTACATAATGCAATTTTCATGCTATCATCCATTATATATTATAAAGGGGTTTGATTGCAAATTATGAATTTCAAAAACTTTATTGAAAGTTTGAGCTGGGTTTTAGAGAGTGCAAAAATAATAAACAATTTTCCCGATATGGTGCTATATCTGAACAATGACGGGATTATAATTAAATCGAACCAAAGGGCAAAAGATTGTTTTAAAATATTAAGCAGAAACTCCACAGCTATCAGTGAAATCGTAAAAGACGGAATGAAATCTGTCAGACAGTCAATCAAAAACAAAAAAACAATTCTTGTTACTGCAAGGACCTTAAACAAAGAATTTTATGCAGAATTAACCGCATCAAAAAATGAAGAAAATTATTGCGTTTCACTAAGAGAGAAAACTCCTTCTATAGACAACATTGTCAATAAAAATGATATTGAAAAATTTAATAATGAAAAAAATGTTTTGATATACAAAATTCAGGATGAAATAAAATCTCCTATAAATTCAATAATAGGTTTTTCACAGGGTATGTATGACGGTATAGCGGGAGAACTTTCGGAAAAACAAATAAAATATCTTAAAATAATCAATTCCAATGCCATGAATTTACAGGAATTTACGGACAAATTTTTTGATTTCAGCTATTGCGAATCATCAATGTATAAACCTGAGATTAAAAAATTTGATATTGTAGCAGTATTAAAAGAAACCGTAAATGGATATATTTCAAAAATTAACACTGAAAAAATAAATATCTGTTTCACATACGACAATTTTGAAAACAGAAATATATATTTTGACGAAACAGCATTTAAAAAGGTGATGCAAAATATTATAGAATCATCATTGAGCATGACCGAAACAGGTGTAATAGCAATTCATTTAACAACACCTGATGAAGAAAATGAAATTGCCTACGGACTTGAAGAAGATAAAAGATATGTCCAAATAATGATAAAAGACACAGGTTCAGGCATCAATGCAAAAGATATTCAGCATATTTGCAACCCTTATATGCAGCTTGATAAAGGTAAAAAGAATATTTTAAGAAGTTTAAGACTTGGCACAGCAAGTATTTTAATAAAAAGGTCAAACGGATTTATAAATATAAAATCTGATGCAACCCAAGGAACATACTACAATATAATTATTCCGACAGAAAAGGTACAAGATGAGTAATGTAATTTTAAAAAATATAAAAAAAAGATACGATAACGATAAAACCGTAATAAATAATGTAAGTCTTGAAATAAAAGATAAAGAATTTATAGTACTGGTTGGTTCATCCGGATGTGGGAAATCTACATTATTAAGAATGATTGCCGGACTTGAAAATATTACCTCCGGAGAAATTTATATCGGAGATAAAAAAGTTAATGATGTTCCGCCAAAAGACAGAGATATAGCATTTGTTTTCCAGAGTTACGCACTCTACCCTCACATGAGCGTAAGAGAAAATATAGCATTCGGATTAAAAATGAGAAAAGTGCCAAAAGCCGAAATTGAAAAAAAAGTACAGGAAGCATCCGAAATATTAAATTTAACAGAATATCTTGACAGAAAACCTAAACAGCTTTCAGGCGGGCAAAGACAAAGAGTAGCTTTAGGCCGTGCAATAGTAAGAAATCCAAAAGTATTTTTAATGGACGAACCATTGTCAAATTTGGATGCAAAACTAAGAGTTCAAATGCGTTCAGAAATTAAAAAACTGCACGAAAAACTCCAAACAACATTTATATATGTAACCCATGACCAAACAGAAGCTCTTACAATGGGGGATAGAATTGTAGTATTAAATAACGGTGACATTCAACAGGTCGGAACACCTGACGAAATATACAATCATCCAAAAAACACTTTTGTTGCAGGATTTATCGGCTCACCGCAAATGAATTTTATAAACGGTAAACATCTCGGACTTGATGAAAATATTTTATACGGAATAAGACCTGAAAAAATGGTTAAAGCTGACGGAAATATAAAATTAAGTGCAGATATAGATATATCGGAAATGTTGGGAAGCGAAAAAATAGCATATTTTAATATAGGCGAACACAAATGCAGTGCAGTTTTACCGTCAGATGTTCAAATAGGTAAAACTATTGAATTATCCATAAATCAGGCTGATTTATACAAATTTGATATGCAGACAAAAGAAGCTATAAATTAAGATTTTTATCTCAAACTTTCAGGTAATGCTATCGGTATATTTTCTGTTTTCGGAACAGGAGCCGGATTTTTGTTTGAATTAAATGTTTTTGAAATATCATCAGCAGTAACAGGTTTTATCGGTGATGAATTTTTGGCATTTTCTGCTGCACGTTCTTTTATTTCATTGGCTTCTTTAAGAATTTCATCATTAGGAGATGCTGCAGGATTTTCAGCATTCTCATCATCATCTTTTTCTTCTCCGATTGATTTACCTGAACCGTTTAATTTTATTTCAGGGTAGTCAAAATCTTTATTGCCGTATTTTTCGGTAGCTACAGTCATAATATCTTTCCAAATTCTTGCAGGAACTGTACCACCTGTAAGACCTGCCATTTTTTTGTTATTATCATCGCCAACCCATACCCCTGCAACAATATTAGGAGTATAACCTACAAAATATGCATCTTTATAATCATCAGTAGTACCTGTTTTGCCCGCAGCAGGTTTACCAATATTAGCACCCGTACCGGTACCTGATACAATTACTGTTTTTAACATAGCTGTCATCTGTGCGGCTGTTTCGTCATTTAATTGATGTGAGGATTTTACACCCGGAGCTTTATATAACACTCTGCCCCTTGAATCTTCCACACGCTGAATTGCATAAGGTTCAACCACATATCCGCCGTTAGAAAAAGCACTGTATGCGCGTACAAATTCAAACAATTTTACACCGTTTGAACCGAGTGAAATTGTATAATCCTTTTCAAGCGGAGTTGTTATACCCAAAACTCTTGCAAGCTGAATAACCGAATGAACACCAATTTCTTTAATTACTCTTGCGGCACAAACATTTGATGATACCATAAGAGCCTTATACATAGGAATTCTGCCTCTGTATTTATTTCCGTAATTGTGAGGTGACCATTTTGAAATTGTCAAAGGAGTATCATCAATCATATCATTTGGAGTAAAACCTTTTTGCAATGCCGCTGCATATACAATCGGTTTAAATGCGGAACCCGGAGGTCTTATAGCCTGAGTTACACGGTCATACTGAGATTCACCGTAATTTTTTCCGCCGGCATATACTAAAATTTTACCGTCTTGAGAATTATACGCAAATACTGCAGCCTGCTGTGATTTGTTTGTCAAACCATAGGCTCTCATGTTTGCAAGAATAGCCTGATTAGCTTTGTCCTGAGCTTTAGCATCAAGTGTTGTAATTACTCGGTAACCGCCGTGGATTATCTCTGTTTCTGAAAAATGAAGTTTTTCTGTTAATTCTTTCATTACATAATCATTGAAATAAGGTGCTTTATTGGTTGTATAAAGCATCGGCATATCGCTTAACTTGATTTCAGCTTTAATTGCCTTTTCGTACTCATCCTTTTTTATATAACGCATAGTCAACATTCTTTTCAGAACCTGATTACGTCTTTTTTTAGCTAAATCAATATTGTTATAAGGGTTATAAACAGACGGAGCCTGAGGCAAACCTGCAATGAGTGCCAATTCCGGCAAGGTCAGTTGATTTAATTTTTTATTGAAATATATTTTTGAAGCACCTGCAACACCATAAGCACCTGCTCCAAGATATACATTATTCAGATACATTTCAAGAATTTTATCCTTAGGAATTGTTTTTTCTATTCTTGTTGCAACTTCAAGTTCTTTAATCTTTCTTGTCATTGTTCTTTCATTTGAAAGGAACAAAATTCTGGCTAACTGCTGGGTGATGGTACTTGCACCCTGAACAGCCTGCCTTGCAATGACATTCTGAATAGAAGAACGGACAATGCCAAATAAATCATACCCTTTATGGTTATAAAAATTCTTATCTTCTGTCGCAATAAAAGCTTTTTTTAATAAATCGGGAACTTCTTTTATTTCTGCCTTATCGTATGTGAAAGCGGTAAATGTTTTTATTATTTCGCCGTCATCAGAATAAAATTTTGTTACTATATTTGGTTTAAAATCTTTTAAATTTTCAATAGGCGGCAAAGATGACAAGTATAAATTAAGTGCAACAATTCCTGCCAAACCCAAAGCCGTAAATGTTAATATAAACATCTTAAGATGCGTATAGAATTTATTTTCAGGTTTTTTGTCTTTTCGTGGTTCGCGTCTTTCGGTATTTAAACGATATTCACGACTGTTTCGGTATCTTTCGTAAGAACTTGTCATAATTTTTTACTCACTTTTTAGCAGAAATATTATAACACATAAATAATAATATTTAACTTATTTTTTTATATTTCCAAAAACAGTCATTTTCGGATTTTTCTTATATAAATTTTTTGAATACATCCCCTTTTTTCTGTCAAAATTTTCTAAATGAATAATCATTTTATATTTATTTTTTTGCTCTCGTGTAAGATTATTTTTTAAATTTTTATTATCTGAAGATAATTTATCTGACAAATCTTTATATAATTTTTTTATAAGTTTTTTTTGAGATGAAATATCCGAATGATTAAGATTACAATCTTTCATAACATGATATTTTTCAACTTCCTTTTCTATTTGAGCGAATTTTTCCGTATAGATTTCAATTTGATTTTTTTGTATATTTTCAATTTTTTCATATTGTTCCGGAGTAATATTCAAAACATTATAATAAACCGGATAAAATTTCGTTTTGTAATAAATATTTTTTTTGTACTCGTTAAGGTACTCTTTTGAATAAATACTATTCCACGCAAAAGCGGTTGTATTCACAAAAAACAAGATAATTAAAACAAAAAAACTTTTCAGAATATATTTCATTTTTTCATTTTTATACAAGATTTGAAAAAATTAAATACAACAACAGGGTATTTGTAGTAAAATTTGTCTATGCAGGAAATAAATTTAAGAAATTACGCATATCTAGGCGATGCCGTTTGGGAATTGTATATCAGAGAAAAAACAATTCTTTCAACTAATAACGCAAAAACACTTCACCAGTTGACTACATCCATGGTAAAAACAGAGTTTCAGTACGACTTGTTTAAATTTTTGGAAGAATATTTAACCGAAGAAGAACTGGATATATCTAAACGTGCAAGAAATCTTCCTATCCCTGTCGGCAGAAAGAGTATTCAGCACATATACAGATACGCAACAGCCTTTGAAACCTTAATCGGCTGGCTGTATAAAAACAATAAAACCAGATATGATGAAATAATTAAACTTATTGAAACAAAGATTAAAGTTTAAGGATGACAAAAAAAAATTATTATTAACCTCTTTCGTTAAGTTTTGCTTTCAGTCTTGCTTTGGCACGGGCAATCGAGGCCTCTACACGTTTTGCATCAATCTTTGCACCCGATTCTCTTAACAAACGTCTGCCGCGTTCTAAAGATTCTCTTGCACGCATTTCGTCAATTTCTTCTCCCGGCTCTGCAAGAGTGGTTAAAATAAGACATTCTTCATCTTTAAACTGCAAAACACCACCCATAGTAGTAAATGACTTTTTACTACCATTCTGAACTATACGGGTAACCCCAATGTCAAGAGCTGACATGATGGGAACATGACCTTTTAAAATGCCGAAATCACCGTCAACACCACGAGTGTATATTTCATCCACTTCATCATCAAATACAACTTTTTCCTGTGTTATGATTTTTAATTTCATTTAAAAAACCTATTCCTCAGACATATTCTTTGCTTTTTCAACAGCTTCTTCTATAGTTCCTACCATATAAAATGCCTGTTCAGGCAAATCATCATATTTACCCTCAATTATTTCTTTAAAGCCTCTTACGGTATCGTCTATTTTTACATATTTTCCTTTGTTTCCGCTAAATTGTTCCGCAACAAAGAACGGTTGAGATAAGAATTTCTGAATTTTTCTTGCTCTGTTTACGGTTTCTTTATCTTCTTCAGATAATTCATCCATACCCAAAATAGCAATCAAATCCTGCAAATCTTTATATTTCTGTAAGATTTCAAGAACTTTTCTTGTAACTTCATAATGTTCTTCACCGACAATATTAGGATCTAATGCTCTTGAATTTGATTCTAACGGATCAACAGCAGGATAAATACCAAGTGAAGCAATATCTCTTGATAATACTGTTGAAGCATCCAAATGTGAGAATGTTGTAGCAGGAGCAGGGTCTGTCAAGTCGTCTGCAGGAACATAAATTGCCTGAACAGAAGTAATTGAACCATCTTTTGTAGAAGTGATTCTTTCTTGTAATTCACCCATTTCAGTAGCAAGTGTAGGCTGATAACCAACAGCTGAAGGCATACGACCTAACAGGGCAGATACTTCCGAACCCGCCTGAGTAAATCTGAAAATATTATCAATAAACAACAAAACATCCTGTTTTGAATAATCTCTGAAATATTCTGCAGCGGTAAGAGCAGATAAACCAACTCTCATTCTTGCTCCAGGCGGTTCGTTCATCTGACCGTAAATAAGTCCTACTTTATTGATAACTCCGCTTTCTTTAAATTCATTCCAAAGGTCATTACCTTCACGCGTTCTTTCACCAACACCGCCAAAAACTGACACCCCGTTATGAGCCATAGCGATATTATGAATTAACTCCTGAATTAAAACTGTTTTACCAACACCTGCACCGCCAAACAAACCGATTTTACCGCCTTTTTGATATGGTTGTAAAAGGTCAATCGCTTTGATACCCGTTTCCAGAATTTCAATATCGGTATTCTGGTCAACAAGAGCAGGTGCTTCTCTGTGAATAGGTAAATATGTATCTGTTTCAATATTACCTTCATTATCAACAGGATCACCGGTTACATTTAAAATTCTGCCCAAAATTGCATTTCCGACAGGAATTTTAATCGGTTCATTTGTATTTATAACTTTCATACCACGCTTTAAACCGTCAGTAGAGGACATTGCAACAGTCCTAACTTTATTTGAACCAAGCATTTGCTCTACTTCAGTTACTATTTTTGTTCCGTCAGGAGTAAAAATATTTAGTGCCGTATATATATTCGGCAAATTTCCATCCGGAAATTCTACATCTATTACAGGTCCGATAATTTTTGTGATAAGTCCCTCATTTGAGGTTAATGTCTCCATTTTAAACTCTCCTCATTAATAAATAGCATTAAAAATACTATTTCTTTGCATACAATTTCATTTTAAAGTTTATTAACAATATACTTTTATTCTTTTTATACGGAACAATTTCTACAGATTCTATGTCAAGAAAATGTTCATGCTTATACAATTCTTTTAAAAAGTTGCTGAATGAAAGATAATCAGAAATCATTTCCAAATTCAAACGTGCTACGTTATATGTATCCGGCGCACTTTTTACAAAATCATCATCAGCAGGATCAGGGTCTGATTTCATTGAACGAACTTTTATTTTATTCAAACGAATTAATTCAAGAATTTCATTGAATTCGCCTATTATAACAGCTTCGGTATCAAGACCTTCTGCGGCAGGCTTATAAAATTCTTTTTGATTTGCAATACTTTGAGCATCTTTTTTAGCTTCCTGAGCAGCTTGTTTTTTAAGAACTTCAAGTTTTTGCTGTTTTGTTGTAAATTCAGTTGTTTTTTCCGCAATATTACTTCTGTGAGACAACATTATCTGAATATTATTTGAAACTTTTGATATCAAAGAAAACAGCAAAAAAAACGTCATAACCAGTATTATTATAGGTATAGAAAATTGTTTTAGTTTTTCATTATCCATGTTTATTTATCCTTTGCGGTTTAATTTATTGCTGCTGCTGAGGTTGAGGCTGAGCCTGATTTGCATTATTGTTTCTTGCTCGGCGTTTTCTGCCTGTTTTCTGGTTTGCGTTATCATTTGCAGCTGCATTTGCCTCTTGCATATCCTGTGGAACTTCTTTACCTGTCAATACATCCATAAATGATTTTAGCTGTCCTTCATCCATATTTGTAATTTCAAATACATACGGAGCACCGTCTATACTTCCTCCACCGTTTATTACATCATCTATTGATTCCGATTTCAGATCGAGTTTGCTCAAACGCAAATTTGAACCGGCCATAGAATCTTTCATATTCTGAAAGAACATATACACATCTTCTACAGATCCTGCAGCACCCTGAATATCAATCATACCGCCATTACCGGCCATAAAATAGTTCAGATATAAATTCTGAGGTATAGATTCACCAAGTGCTGAATATGCCATGATTTTAATTCTGTTACTTTTTATAACTTTTTCAATTTCATCAATAGGATCAAATTTTGGTCCGTCATCCACATTATATTGAGTAAGCTGGGCATCCAGATTACTGACTTTCATTTTTAATTCTTCTAATTCATTAACATATTTATTATTAAGTGCTGATGTAATTAATAGTATCAATACAAGAGGGATTACAATAATTGCCATAATACCCAAACTCCAAATTACAGCTTTTTGCGGAGTAAGAGCAAGCATCTTGTCATTCCCTAAAGGAATTTCAAGAATATCACTTCTTGTATAACCATCAACTAAAGTCAAAAAGTTTGCACAAATAGGGAAGATTTCATCATTTGCCAATCTGCCTATCATATGCAGAGAAACTTGTGACTGTTTTTCGGTTTTTAATGTTGTACAAATTTCAGCCAGAGGAGTTGTTCTGTATTTGTTATCTTCAACTGTAATCATTTGACCGTTAAACTGAAGTCTGCTTCCCAAAATTTCAGCAGAAACCAAATCAGTTTCAGAAATTATAACCAAAGTTGATGATAAAGAACTCATCAAAGCAATCTGTGCAGCATTATCAATTGCGGAATAGATTTCTTCTCCTTCATAAGATTTGATAGGCAACGGTTCTTCATAATATTCAACAAACTCATTTCCCTGTAAACCAAAAAGTTGAAAACCGCTGTTATTAACAACCATCAAACTCCATTGCTGACCTGAATCAATCAAATCCTGTCCCGGCCCGACAGCAATCAAACCTCTTAAATCAGCAAATAAAGAACAATCAATACTCAAAAGATTTGCACCCAGTTCTTTAAACGCTCCTGTTATTGAAGTCATGGCATCTGATTGAATAGCGGAATAGAAAATGCTTTTCGTATCACTGTCTGTAGATGGTGCATCAAACCAAAAAGGTATAGGGTCTTGTCTTTTGAAGATAAATGTTTGTTCTAATTCACCGGTTACAATGGTTTTCATTGCTTCATCATCAACAATTAAAGGCAAATTGTCTTTATAGCCGAACCATATTGTAGGCAAGCTGAAATAAACATTAGCTTTAGATGCAACAACACCACACGCTTGAAATAATTTATGCAATTTAGCCTTAAAGTCTTCATAGTTTGCTATTTCACGCTTTGCTTCGTCATATTCTAACGGTTCGCGTGAATAGTTTTTTATACCGCTTCCACCCGGCTCCAAAACAGCCATTTCAAGCCAGTTTGTCGGTGATATAGTGACATAAACATCAATACCGCTGGTAAATCCCAAACTATCCAAAAAATTTGACATATATAACCTTTAAAAATATTTACTATAATCCTATTTTTATTATACAATGTATTTTATAAATGGAAAAATCTTAACATAAATTTACACCCTGAAAGGATATTATTCTTTAAATGTCAAACATTACAGATAAAATTAATTTATTAAAAAAAGAGAAAAATGCAGTCATTTTGGCACACTGTTATCAGCCTGTAGAAGTTGATGAAGTTGCTGATTACGTTGGAGATTCTTTATATTTAAGTCAGGTTGCATCAAAAACGGATGCGGATATTATTGTTTTTGCCGGAGTTTATTTTATGGCGCAAACAGCAAAATTATTATCACCTGATAAAAAAGTTTTACTTCCTCAAATTGAAGCAGGATGCAGAATGGCAGATATGCTTTCTTTAAAACAATTGAAAGAATTTATATCAAAACACCCGTCATTAAAGACAGTATGTTATGTAAATTCAACCGCCGAAGTTAAGGCTGAATGTGATATTTGCTGCACAAGTTCAAATGCCGAAAAAATAGTAAAAAGTTTAGGTGTAAGCAAAGTTTTATTTGTACCTGATACATATTTGGGCAAATGGGTAGAAAAACAGCTTGGGAATGTTGAAGTTATTACTTATCCGGGTTTTTGTCCTACGCATTTGCAAATCAGACCGATTGATGTTGAAAATATAAGAAAAAAATATCCTGATGCTTTGGTTTTGGCACATCCGGAATGTCACATGTCCGTATCTTCAATAGCTGATTATGTTGGCTCAACAGCCGCAATAATGAAATATGTAAAAGAAAGCAAAAATAAATCTTTCGTTATTGCAACAGAACAGGGAGTTGTTGACAGATTGAAACGTGATTATCCGAATAAAGAAATCATACCGATAAAGAATAATTTAATTTGCCCTAATATGAAAATGACTTCACTTGAAGATATTTTACATGTTCTTGAAACTGAAGAAAATGAAATTTTTGTAGAAAAAGATATTGCACGCAAAGCTGTTCACTGCCTTGATGCAATGTTGGAGGTTTGTTAAATAATGAGCGAAAATTTTGAAATAATTTACGGAAAAAATTCAATAATTGAAGCTCTTAATTCAGAAAACAGGGAAATTAATAAAATTCTGATTTCCAAAAATATTCACACAGATGCAAAAATTGAACAAATAAAAGAACTCTGCAAAAATAAAGGAATAATTTTTCAGTTTGTCGGCAGGGATAAATTCACGCCATATGAAGAATTTAATCATCAGGGAGTTATCGCACAAATTTCGCCGATTAAATATATGGAACTTGATGATTTTATATCAGATTTTCAGAAAAAAGGAAAATTTGGTTCACTTGTAATGCTTGACGGAGTTGAAGATTCACACAACCTTGGTGCAATAACAAGAGCATGTGTTTGCGCAGGGATTGACGGAATCATTATTCCTTCAAGAAGAAATGTTTTAGTTAATGCAACCGTTGAAAAAATCAGTCAGGGTGCGGTTAATCATATTCCGATAATAAAAGTAAACAGCCTGATTAATGCAGTGCAAAAATTAAAAGAAAATGACTGGTGGATAGTTTCAACAGATGCAAGTGCAAAAGAAAATTATTATGATGTAAAATATAACAATATGAACTTTGTTTTGGTAATGGGAGCTGAACACGCGGGAGTTTCAAAATCATTATTAAAAGCATCTGATTTTGTGGTAAAAATTCCTATGCAAAACAATTTTAATTCTCTCAATGTTTCAAATGCAATGAGCGTTATTATTTTTGAAGCATTAAGACAGAAATTAATGTGAATAAGGGAAATAAGTGAATAAGGAAATAGGGGAATAGGTTCTTTACAAGATTAAATTAATTAAAATGCATAAATTTTTGCATATTAATAAAACCTAATTAACAAAATGAACTTATTTCCTTATTTCCTTATTCCCTTTTCACTTAATTATTCTTCATCTTCATCATCAGTTTTGATTTTATCAACAACCATTTTTGCCATTTCTTTTGCAATAACTTTTTGAGTATCGGCAGGACAATTTTGGAGCATATTCATAGCTGTTCTTAATGTTGTATCAATGTCATACCATCTGCCTCTGCGGTTATCATCCAAACCTGAGCCGACTGCATTGATAATATCATCCACTGCTTCAAATTCTTCATCTTCAATATTGTGTTCAATGATAATTTTAATTAAATTCAGTGCAACTCTGATTTGAGTTTGGTCATCTGATTCTTCTAATGTATGCACCGCTTCTGATAAAACAGGATCTTTATCATACCAGCGTCTGTGTTGATTTGAATACTCTTCTTTCATAATTCCGTCTCCTTTATAATATTATCCCTGTTTAAATGTTACTCCCTTTGTACCTTTCGGGTATTGCCAGTCTATACATTTTTTCTCACACGCAATACGGCAAGCACCACATTCAAGGCAATTTTCAAAATTTATTATCAATTCATTTTTTTCTTCATTCCACTCATAAACACCTGCAGGACATATATAGGTGCAATTTCGTGATACACATGTTTTACATTGTTCGCTATCAGGATTCAAATGTGACTGCGTATCAGGTGAATATTTCAGAGTATATAATTTTTTGTCTAAATTCATACCAAAATACTCCATACCAATTTTATTAATGCCCATACATCTTTAAAAAGTTCAGATAATTTTCTGTCTGTGAAAATACTTTTTATAAATTTGTGATAACCCTCTTTTTTAGGAACAGAATTTACGGATGTAAACATCTCAAAGAAAGAATTTATTTTTCTCAAATAATAACCCATAAATGCTTTTTTGCGCTGATGAGCTATATCCATTAAATCTTTATAAGTTTTTAAATCTTTCATCACAAAAGAATCTTTTAATTTTTTTTCGTATAATGAAAGCATTTTTCTTGAAAAATTTTTCTTATTAAAGGCTTCTATAATTGTTTCGGCGCAAAGTTTTCCGCTTATCATTGCAAGGTTTGTACCTTCCCAGTGAAGATTATTTACAAACATTGCAGCATCACCAACAACTATTACCCCACTATCACAAAGTTGAGGAATTTTTTTATATCCGCCTTCAGGAATTAAATGAGCACTATATTCTTTTAAAGTTCCGCCCTCAATCAACGGTGCAATTTTAGGATGCTGTTTTAATTTTTCCAAAACTTCAAACGGTCTGTATTTACATTCAATTAAATCATCAAGAGTAATACCTAAGCCGATTGTAACACAGTCAGTATTTGTGTACATAAATCCTAAACCCAAGATTTCAAGCATCGGACCGCCAAAAATTTCACCAATAGCACCTTCTCCGTCCTGCAGGTTAAATCTTTGGTTTATAGTATCCTTATCAAGTTTTATAACTTCTTTAACACTTAAAGCCACATCTTTTGGTTCAATTTCTTTGCGTAAGCCGATTTGCTTTGCAAGAAGTGAATTTACACCATCTGCCAACACTACAACATCAGCATAATAATCTTCAAGTTCAGTTCTTACACCTGCAACCTTTGTACCGTTTTTAATCAGTTCTCTGACAACTGTCTGTTCTACAAGAATAACCCCCGCCTCTTTTGCTTTTTGAGCCATCCAGCGATCAAATTTTCCTCTTATAACAGAATAGCTGACATTATCATCTTTGCGGTAAGAAATAGTTGTAGAATCATCTTCTCCAAGAATCATAAAATTATGTTCAATATTTCTGCGTTCTAAAGGTGCCTCTTTTTCAAAATCAGGGAAAATTTCTTTTGTCGGCTGAGTGTAAATCGCACCGCCAAAAACATTTTTGCTGCCTGCAAAAAGTCCGCGTTCAATAAGCACAACCTCTTTACCTGATTTGGCCAAAAGCATTGCGCAAGTAATTCCTGCAGGACCACCGCCAACGACTATTACATCTGTTTTATTGTCTTTGTTAAGCATAAAACCACTCTCTTATCCTATCATTATACACAATATGAAAATATTGGGCAATAAGTAAAGAAGCGAATAATATATTGCTACAAAAATAATGCCATGCTATTATGAAAACATGTTTACTGGTATTATTGAAGAAATCGGAACGGTTAAATCTTTTTTAAAAGAAAAAAACGGTGCAAGACTTGAAATTAACGCAAATATTGTTCTTCAGGATATAAAATTAGGCGACAGTATTTCCGTAAACGGTGTTTGTCAAACCGTAACAGAAATAAAAAATAATTCTTTCTGCGTTATGATTAGTGATGAAACACTCACTGTCACTACATTTAACAATCTCAAAACCGGAGATTACCTTAACCTTGAAAGAGCATTGACCCTCAACACACGACTTGGTGGTCATATTGTATCAGGTCATGTGGATTGTACGGGAAAACTTGTCAGAAAAGAACAACTTTCAGATTTTTATAATTTGTATTTTGAAATTCCTGAAGATTATACAAAATATATTGTTTATAAAGGCTCTGTAACAATTAACGGAATAAGCCTTACCGTTGCTCAAATAAATGACAAAATACTCAAAATTGCAGTAATCCCCCACACTTTTGAAAATACAAATCTTAAATACTTAAACACAGGTGAAAGTGTAAACATAGAAACGGATATTTTGGCAAAATATGTTGAAAATTTACTTAAATTGAATGATAATAATGTAAAAAATAATATCAGTATGGAATTTTTAGCAGAAAACGGGTTTGTGTAATGGAAAAAGAATTTAAGTTTGATGATATAGAAGAAGCAATAAAAGATTTTGCAAACGGAAAACCGCTAGTCGTTGCAGATGATGAGGACAGAGAAAATGAGGGAGATGTAATAATTTCCGCTCAATGTGTAACCCCTGAAAAAATTAATTTTCTTGCAAGCGAAGTTAAAGGTTTGATTTGTCTTGCAATTTCTGATGATATTGCCAAGCAGTTAAATCTTCCTCAAATGGTTGATCAAAACACCGAAGGAATGAAAACAGCTTTTACAATAAGTATTGATGCTGATGAAAAATACGGTGTTACAACGGGAATTTCCGCTTTTGACAGGGCAAAAACAGTTGAAGTTGCAACAGCACCTGATGCCATACCGTCAGATTTAAGACGTCCGGGGCATTTGTTCCCATGCGTTGCAAGAAAAGGCGGAGTTTTGGAAAGAACCGGACATACAGAAGCTGTTGTTGATTTGGCACGCATCTGCGGTCACAGAAGTGCAGGTGTTATGTGTGAAGTTATGATGCCTGACGGACATATGGCAAGACGCGATTATTTAAGAAAATTCGCAGATAAACATAATTTAAAATTTATCTCGGTTGCACAATTAATAGCATACAGACTAAAGTCAGAAAAACTTGTAACAAGAGAAGCAGAAGTAGATTTACCTACAAAATACGGTAATTTCCGACTTGTCGGATATAAAAATCATGTTAACGGACACGAACATGTTGCACTTGTAAAAGATGACGGCTCTGATAAAACCCCTGCAATAAGAGTTCACAGTATGTGCCTAACCGGTGATATCTTCCACAGTTTAAAATGCGACTGTAATTCACAATTACATAATGCATTAAGATATATCGAAGATTACGGCAAAGGTGCTGTTGTATATTTAACAGACCATGAAGGCAGGGGAATAGGACTTTGCAATAAAATTAAAGCATACAAACTTCAGGATGAAGGACAAGATACCATTGAAGCGAATATATCACTCGGGTTCAAATCAGACCTGAGAGATTACGGAACGGGAGCCCAAATTATACGAGATTTGGGATTTAACGAATTTGACCTGATTACAAATAATCCTAAGAAAATCATAGGACTTGAAGGCTACGGATTAAAAATTAACAAAACCATAAAACTTCCGTCCGAAGTAACACCTTACAATAAAAGATATTTAGAAACAAAAAAAGAGAGAATGCACCATTACTTATAAGGAGAAAATGATGTATAACACCAAATTATTAACAGAAGAAGATTATGAATTTTTTGAAGAATTGTATAATGATTTTTATTCAAAAGCCAAAACTGATTACAATTTTGAACTTGAACCGCTTGATTATCAGGGATTTTTAAATGCGGTTGAAAAAGAAATAATTGACTGTATTATTCTTTACGAAAATCACAAAACTGTTGGTTTTTTGGTATATACAACAGCTATTTCAGAAGCTGTAGAATTAAATATTATTCACTGCTTAAACAACGAAAAATACGAAGAATATGCAGGGGAACTTTTACAAAAGTTTTTGGAACTTACAGCAGAAATCAGAAAGAAAAAAATTGTATGCTATCCAATGCTTGGCTCACAAGACAAACTTGTGGGAGAAATTGTAAGACAGGGATTTCAGTTTGTAGGAATTGAAGTTCTGCGTTTTAAAATGCACGGTACAAATTCAAAAGATATATTTAACAGGGCAAGAATAGTTGAAATGCCTAAAGGATACAGCGTTGTTTCTTGGAATATTATGTATTTTGAAGATGCAGTCAGAATTATTCAGGAAGCATTTAATGACAGTTCAGATGCCTTATTTGATCCGAGATTTAAGAGTTTATCAGGATGCAAAGATATTTTGAATAAAGTTGTAAAAGATGTTTATGCAAAATTTTTACCTGATGCAACAAGTGTTTTACTTTATGAAGGCAAACCTGTCGGATTTTCTTTTATGAATATCACAAATGACAGTATAGTAAATATACCGCTTGTCGGAATACTTAATGACCATCAGGGTAAAGGTTTATCAACAATTATGCTCAAACACTCTATGGACATAATCTTAGATAAAGCAAAACATTCTCAGATTTCTGAAATTAATACAACAACAGAAACAAATAATCTTCAGGCTTTAAGATTGTATAAAAACTTGGGATTTATAGAAGATTACAGCTATCCGCAAGCATATTTACCAATAAGATAATCTGAAATTTAACGTGCAAAAAATATTAAAGCAACCATTCCCATTATCACGCAATAATAACCGAATATGTTGATTGAAAATTTTGTAATAAATTTCATAAAGTATTTTATGCACAAATAGCCGACTATTGCCGAAACTATTGTTCCAATAATTATTGATGTCCAATTATAAGTAACAGCTTCCGCAACATCAATTTTTATTAAAGGATAAACCATTGAAGCCCCTAAAATAATAGGAATACTCAATAAAAATGAATATCTCGCAGCAGTTTCTCTGTTTAATCCTGCAAAAAGTCCGGTTGCAATAGTCCAGCCCGAACGTGAAAACCCCGGCAAAACCGCTATCCCTTGAGCTAAACCAACTAATATTGCCTGTTTCCAGTTTAATGTTTCTGATTTCATTTCACGTTTTTTAGACATATATTCACTTAAAAATAGCACTCCGCCTGTCATTATTAACAATCCGCCGACTATTGCAGGATGATAAACAAGATGCTCCGCAAAATCATTTAACGGCAGGGCAAGGCAAATTGTAATGACTGTACCGACTATAATAAATAACCCTAATTTTGCTTTATGATCTGAAAAATCACGGCTTTTACATGCAATAAAAAGTGCTTTTGCTATTTCCCAAACATCTTTTCTAAAGAAAATTAAAACCGCTATTAAAGTCCCCAAATGAAGCATTATATCAAAGAAAATTTCTTCATTAGACTGCTGAACAATTTCAATACCTTTAAAAACTTTATAAAAATTTGATGTAAAAACAAGATGAGCAGAACTTGAAATCGGTAAAAATTCGCTCAAACCCTGAACTATACCCATTAATATAGACTGTATTAAATTCATTTATATTTACCCCTAGTCTTCTTCAAAATATGAACAGCATGAAGTTTGTGTTTCCCATACTGAAATTTTGTAAAGCTGAACAATTTTTTCTTTCATTCTTGAATAAATGTATGATGCTATCATTTCACTTGACGGACTTTCTCCTTTAAAATCAGGCAATTCGTTAATATCCTGATGGTCTAAAGTTTCTAAAACCGCATTGAGTTCTCTTTTTAAAACTTTATAATCAATTAAGATATTACTTTTATCTAATGCTTCTCCTCTAACAAAAGCTTCTACCATCCAATTGTGTCCGTGTTGATTTTCGCATGCTCCATCATAGTTTAACAAATGATGTGCTGCTGAAAAAAACGCCTGTGTTTTTATTTCGTACATTATTGTTCTCCCTTGTTTATATATTTATTATACAAGGGAATAAGGGAATAAGGGAATAGGGAAATAAGTTCTTTACATATTTTTTTACATTATAGAATAAGGGAATAGGGAAATAAGTTCTTTACATATTTTTTTACATTATAGAATAAGGGAATAGAGAAATAAGTTCTTTACATATTTTTTTACATTATGGAATAAGGGAATAGGGAAATAAGTTCTTTTAATCTTCTTTATTTTTTAAATATTTTCTTAATCCAATCAATAAAGCCTGAACTTTTTTCATAATTTCTATACCATTTTTATAGCCCTCATCTGAAATATATCCTAATTCTTTGGAAATATCTAGTTGAGTATCTAATTCAGCTATGGAACCAAGAGCAATATCTACAAAATGCAAAGTTTCCTTATCCGAAAACCTTGCATTTCCTTCTGCAATATTTGAAGGTATTGATATAGCAGCTCTTTTCATTTGACTAATCAACCCGAAAGTTTCTTCTTTCGGATATTTATTAGTAATTTCATAGATATATTTTACTAATCTTATTGATTGTTTATAAACTTCTAAATCCTTATGATACGTATAATTTCCTAAATCATAAACGAACTTATTCCCTTATTTCCCTATTCCCTTATTCACTTTTATTTTCAAATACAAAATCACACAGCTCTCTTACTGCACCGTGACCGCCCTCTTTTGTTGAAACAAAGTTACAGATTTTTTTAACATTTTCAACTGCATCAGACGGGCATGCACTAATCCCGACTTTTTCTAAAATAGGAATATCCGGTTCATCATCACCCATATAAGACACTTCATCAAAAGAGAGTTCATATTTTTGCATAATGCCTTCTAATATAGGCAATTTATTTTTTACTCCCTGATAAACTTCAGTAAAACGCAAATCTTCTGCTCGTCTGTCAACAGTACCGTTTCTTCTTCCCGTAATAACTGCTGTCATATAACCGTTTCTTATCATTTTTGCAAGCCCATGCCCGTCTTTTGCGTTGAAAGTTTTATATTCAATACCGTTTTCGTCATAGGTTATACTGCCGTCAGTCATAACACCGTCAACATCAAAAACCAAAAGTTTTATTTTTGAAGCTTTTTCTTTTAAATCCATTAAGCAACTCCTGCTCTTAATAAATCGTGAACATGAATAACACCTGTTGGAGTATTATTTTCATCTACAACTGCAAGTGCCGTAATTGAGTATTTTTCCATAAGATTTAATGCAGATGCAGCATACGCATCTTCTGTTATTCTTTTTGGATTAACAGTCATAACATCTTTTACCGATAAATCAGTTGTATTTGAGTGTTTAATTATGGTTCTTCTGATATCACCGTCTGTCAAAACACCTGCAAGATAACCTGAAGCATCAACTATCATTGCCATACCAAGTTTATATTCGGAAATAGTTTTAATAACATCCTGAAAACTTTCATTTTCATTTACAATCGGCATTTTTTCACCTGTAATCATAAGGTCTTTAACCTTATATGTTAAACCTTTGCCAAGTTTTCCGGACGGGTGGAACATTAAAAAGTCTTCTTTTGTAAATCCTTTTTTCTCCATTAAGCATACCGCCAAAGCATCACCCATTGCTAAAGTTGCTGTTGTACTTGCTGTTGGGGCTTTGCCTAAAGTATCAGCCTCTTTTTCTACAGAAATATCCAAAACAACTTCACTTGTTTTTGCAAGTGTAGAATTCAAATTTCCTGTCATACCAATCATTTCACAGCCAAAACGTTTGATAAGCGGTAATAAATTCATCAATTCCTGAGTTTCGCCACTGTTTGAAATTGCAATAATAACATCATTTCTTGTAATTACACCGGAATCACCGTGAGTACTTTCTGCAGGATGCAAAAAATATGCAGGAGTACCTGTTGATGACATTGTTGCAGCTATTTTTTTTCCGATTAAACCGGATTTTCCCATACCTGTAACAATTACACGACCTTTACAGTTGTATAAAATATCTATTGCACGGTCAAATTCTTCCCCAATATTGTCTTTTAATCTTAAAATTGAATTTGCTTCGATTTCAAATACTTCTTTTGCTGATTCAATAATTTTGCTTAAATTCATAACAGACATACCCACCTCATTTTTTATAACCCGATTATACAATAAATATCCGTTTATAAGCATTATCTTTACAAATATTTAACTAACAGTCATTGTTCAGAATTTATGATATAGACTTTTTGTAAAAAATCAGTTAAATTAGTTGTATGTCAGACATAAATATCAGGCAATTTTTGAACAATGCTCTTGCACAGCAAAAGCTGAGAAATCCTGCCCTAAATAACAGGCAGGCACCTGCGTTTACCCCATCGCAATCCGAATCTGCCCCGGCAATGCCGAAAACACCTTTGCCTAATAACCTTCCCCAATCCCAAAATTTACAGATGAATACCCTTAAAAGTCTTGACAGAGCTATTTATGCAAAGGATTTAATGGGTGTTCCGAAAAATATTAATGAATTTATTTACATGATGCAAAGAGGACTGACACAAGGGCAGTTTAATCAGATGTTTTCTTCCCAGTTAGCGATGCAAAGAAGTTCATTATCACAGCTTCAGGCTCAAATTCTGGCACAACTTCAGGGACTTGATTTGACTTCAGCAACAGAACTTGTAAATAAGCAAATGACAACCCAGATGCAATCTTCTTTAAAAAATCTTGAAATCTTATCAAACGGTATGATAAATCTTACCCAAATTGCACAAATGATACAGGCAAACGGTAAAGAAGCTCTGACAAAACTTATTATGTCAATGACAGAAGCTTCAAAAATGGGGATAAATGATCTTACACAACTAAAAGAAATGGCAAAACTTATAAACGCAAGTATCGCTATTGCCTCTGAAAACGAACCGACAAAAACAATGAAACTTTTACTTATGTTGTATTTGCCGTGGTTACCGCTAAAAGAGGGGGTAGATTTTGACCTTGAAGTTACACAAAAAGAAAACTCATCAGAAAGTGACAGTGTTCTGACCGTAACAATAACTACAATAAACTTTGGAACAGTTGTAGCAACTTTGTATCTTGAAACTTCAAATTCTGTTCAGGCGGTAATTGAATGCAGTGAGGAATTTCCAAAAGCTGAACTTGATTTAAGATTAAATAAAGACAACTCTCATTATTCAATGAATGCCCTGACATCCTATGAAGTGAAGAAAAATCTTGAGCCAAAACAAGAAACGAAACAAGCTAATATAAATATGTCACAGACAACAGAAATAAATCCTTATCTGCTTTTAATGGCACATTCAATAATTAAACACGTAATTGATATTGATAACAACGCATCTATTGGCATTATTTCTCATGTTGATTAATATTTAATTTAGGTAGTTATATACAATGTTACTGTAGTATATCTCCTTTGGAGAGAAAAGAATTTCAAGACGAAACGTAGTTGAGTTTTAGAAATTCAAGAGAGGGTAAATTATTTTCCCTAACGGGACAACACCCTCTCTTGAAAATCTAAGTTTCGCAAACTCAACTTGATTTTCTATCCTCTCCCCTACGGAGAGGATTCGAGTATATTTATTGTAACATTGTATATAGTTGACTTAATTTATTTATCTCTTAATACTCAGTCTTTCGAGCCATCTTACAAAACGAACAAGTTTCGATTCGGCGTCAGCCGTGATTGAGTCAACCAAAATAGTTTTACAGCCCAGACGCTTGCCGCATAAGATATCCGTTAACGGTCTGTCACCGACAAGAACACAATCTTTCGGATTTACATTATGCTTTGCAAGAAATTGCAAAACAATACCGGTTTTTGGTTTACAAGCGTGAAACAGAACGGGAAAATGTGATATTTCACTGACTTTTTTGATATATTCAGGGTTTTTGTTATTTGAAACAACCGCCATGAAAAATTTTTCCTGAACTTTTTTAATAAAACTATATACCTCATCCGTATAAATTCCGGATTTTGAAGCCATCAAAGTTGAATCCAAATCAAACAATATAGCTTTTATACCCTGCTTTTGCAGTTGGTCTAAATCTATATCATATATACTTTTTAAATTATAATCAGGTTTTATAAACATTTACACATATTCCTTTATGCCAATAGTCCTTGCTATAGCATATTTAAAATCTTCTATTTCTTTATCGAATTTCAAATACACTTCAGCATTTGTGTTCCCTACTTCAAGTTCAAACCCGTTTTCATCATATATACCGAGGATTTTTGCCTTTAACTGTTCTTTAGGAGATATAATTTCTATTTCATCATTTGGCAAAATTTTATTCTTGATTTTTACAAGATACAATTCATTACCGTTAATTTTTTCTTTTCCGTGGAATTCAAACAAAAAATCTGCACCGGCTAAACCTTTTGAAAGGTTGTAGCTATATTCACCGGCTCCGTTACCAAGTGCGAAACCTGTTGTATAACCTCTGTTGCCAACTTTTTTAAGTTCATCAAAATATTTTGACATATCAGCATTTGGGTTTGCATAAATTTCATCAATAGCGGCACGATAAGTTTTGGCAACTCCTGAAACATAATAAAGACTTTTTGTTCTTCCCTCAACTTTAAATGAATCCACTCCGGCATCTATCATTTCTTTAAGATGATGGACAAGACACAAATCTTTCGGACTTAAAATATGCGTACCATGAGCATCTTCATTGATTTCATAATATTCATTCGGTCTTGTTTCTTCAACCAGTTTGTAACTCCATCTGCATGGCTGACAGCAATTACCCTGATTTGAAATTCTTTCTCCCTGTGTAAAATAATCACTCAACAAACATCTGCCTGAATAAGATACACATTGAGCACCGTGAATAAAACATTCAACCTCCATATCGGGAACTTTATTTTTAATTTCTGCAATTTCAGGGATAGAAAGTTCTCTTGCAAGCACAACTCTTGATGCACCCATATCCTGCCAAAATTTTACAGTTTCATAATTTAAAATATTTGTTTGGGTACTTACATGCAAAGGAGTATCAGGCATGTATTTTTTCAATAAATTCATTATCCCGAAATCACTGAATAAAATAGCATCAGGATTTGCATCTTTTATTATTTCAAGACATTCTTCAAGATGTTTAATATCTTTGTTAAATGCAAATATATTCAGCGTCATATATGCTTTTGCACCTAATGAATGAGCTAAATCTATTGCAGTTTTAAGATTTTCAAAAGTAATAAGTTCGCCTTTTCTCATTGCACGCAAACTAAAATCTACAACACCAAGATAAACTGCATCAGCACCGTATCTTACAGCATACTCTAATTTTTCCAAATTGCCCGCAGGCAGTAATAATTCAACTTTTTCCATAACAATAAAATCATATTAAAAAATTATCAAATAATCAACCGAATAGGTGATGCAGTTTTTTTCTAAAAATGGAAAATAAAATATATAAGTCACGAGAAAGAGAGAATAAAATATGAAAACTATCGCTAATGCTACATCTACAATCAAAGAAATTTGGTCATATCAGCACCCTGTAATGCACACATGGTTTCTATTCAGCGCTGCATCATTAGGCTGCATGTTCACTCTTTTGTTTTTAGCATTTTAATTTTTACAGCTTACAAAAACAGAGTTGTTTCTGCCGGAATTTTTAGCTTTATATAATGCCATGTCAGTTTTTTCAATCAGTTCTTCTTTATCCAAATCAAAATCATCAAATTGGCATGCCCCGATACTGACTGTTACATGAATTTCTTGTCCGTTAAATTCAAGGTTCAAAGTTTCTATGGTTTTTCTGAATCTTTCAAGAGGTATTTTTGACTGATTTATATCCGTTTCGGTGAGTATTACGGTAAATTCTTCCCCGCCTGTTCTATATACGGTATCAGTTTGGCGAAAAGTCTGTAATGCCGCATTTGCAACATTCTGCAATACATAATCTCCGCATTGATGTCCGTAAGTATCATTGACTTTTTTAAAAAAATCTATATCAAACATAACAAGTGTAAGGTTATTTTTGTATCTTTTTGCTCTTAAAAACTCTTTATTAAAATCACTATCAAAGCTTCTTCTGTTTGGCAAAGATGTCAATTCATCCGTATAAGACAAATATTTTGTACGCGAATACATGTAATTAATCTGCTTTATAACTTCCATTTTGTTTTCTTCGGGAACATCAAAAGTACTTATGATATTTTCAATATTTTTCTGAATACTGTCTAACATATCATCAGGTATTTCAAAACTCGGTTGTTTTAAATCTTCTACCATAAAGCTCCTCTTAAAAGTTATTCTAGCATGAAATTACTATCTTCTCATAGTATAATATTCGTCTTATTTAAGAAAAACTTTAGCATTTATTAAAAAGATTTACAAAAATTCATGAAAAGGGAATAAGGAAATAAGGGAATAGGGGAATAAGTTCTTTACATGTTAAAAATATAGATTGACACTATTATGCCGTCATATCAACTAAACTTTAATCCTTTAACGAACTTATTTCCTTATTCCCTTAATCACTTTAATTAGACTAACCCCTCTTTTAAGGCTTTAACTGCTGCCTGAGTACGATCATCTACCAGTAATTTTTGAATAATATTACATACATGCGCTTTTGCCGTGTGAGATGAAATTGTCAATTCTTCGGCAATCTCATTGTTTGATTTACCATCAACAATAAGTTTTAATACTTCATATTCTCTTTGGGTAAGATCGGCATGTTCAGAGCGAAACACCGCACGGGAAACCTGTCTTTGCGGAATAATTGCCTTGTTTTTATCACGCAAAAACGGGACAGCATCAGGATCTATCCAAATAGCACCGTCTTTTATAGTTTTTATTATCATCTTTAAAATATCAGTATTTATGTCTTTCATAACATAAGCTCTTGCACCGGTTTCTATTGAATCAACAACCTCTTTTTCGCTTAAATGAGATGTAAGCATAATAATTTTTGCATCAGTATTAAAATCCAGTATTTGCTTTGCCGCATCAATTCCTGTTATATCAGGCAGTCCTATATCCATTAGGACAACATCAGGACGGTTTGTTCTGAATTTTTCAACAGCCTCTTTACCATTTTCGGCTTCGGAAGACACTTCAAAATCATTAGTTTCTTCAAACAAAGATTTTAAACCAACACGCATCAATTTTTGATCTTCCACAAGCATTAATTTTATCGATGAATTTATCATATTTTCTCCTTTTTATAAGGTTATAAATTCAACTGACATTTTATAAAATAAACATCTGACAATGAAAACTGTTATTATTTTGTTTTTTTAAATTTTATTTTTAATTATGTTTATAAATTCTTGAATAATTCCAATAGCTTGTGAAAACTTTTTTTACATAATTTTGGGTTTCTTCATAAGGGATTTGTTCAACAAATTCATCTATATCAGAATAATAAAAACTCTTCAGCCATCTCTGAACCGCACCCATACCGCCGTTGTATGACGCAACAGCCAATATATCATTATTATTAAGAGAATTTCTTAAATCTGCATAATAAAGATTCCCCAATAAAATATTAAATTCCGGATTAAGTAAATCAGAGGTATTAAATTGATACCCGTTTTTTTGAGCTGTATCGGAAGCAGTTGCAGGCATTAACTGCATTAATCCCATTGCACCTGCACCTGATTGAACTTCAGGATTAAAATAACTTTCCTCTTTTATAAGCGAGATTATCAAAGCAGGATTATTTCCGTGTAACAATGCTTCTTTCTGTGCCTGCGGAAAATAATTTAGCGGATAAACAAGACGCCATCTTAAATCATCTGATGACGGTTTGATTTTCAACTCCTGCATAGCTTTTTTTGCTATATGCGAAGATGTCGTATAATTCCCGCGCTGATATTCAGTCCAGCTTTTTATAAATTCATCATCCGTAAATTTGTCTATCATATCGTAATCATTTACAAGCATCAAATAATACATTATATCGTTTACGGACGGATATTTATAAGGATAAACAACAGGCTGATAGTTTATACCTGAAGAAATCAGAGCCGATTTAAAATTATTCAATGCACAATATGAGCGATACGCATAATAAGAATCCGGAAAACTGTTTATAATTTGGTTATACAATTCTACTGAATTTGGACTATGAATATATATCTGTTCAATCTTTGCAAGTAAAAACATAACCTTTGGCAGATTGTCAGATTCGGAATATTTGGTAATAAAACTTTCTGCCATATTTTTTGCACCGGTGTAGTTTTTATTAATTATTCTTCCCATTATGACATTTATCATTGCTTCCTGAGAATAATCACCGTTTTGATACGAAGCATACAAATCTTCGTAACATTTGTATTTGTCATTATTTTGAGCATATTTACATTTCATACTCCACAGATAATCTTTATTTTTTCCGTTTGCCAGAGAAAATAATTCTGATGAAGATAATACATAATTATCGCTGTTTGTAATATACAAATTCACAATTCTTTTTAAGTCGGAAATATCAATATCCGAATATTTCGCAACTCCAATCATTGTTAATTCTTTTGCTTTTTCAAATTCATTTTTCTGAAAATAATATGCACCTGCTATTGCCCAGCTATCATCAACATTTGTCCTTTTCAAAATCTTAAACGCATCTTCATATAATTGTGCATTATAAAAAACTCTTGCAACAATAGTACTATCTGCAGAATTCATATTCGGATTAAATTCAAGCCATGATTTTGCACAATCAAGGGCATATTTCCCTTCAGGATACTTTGTAAGATATGTTCTAAAGCCATCTTCTATCTGGGATTGCATATTTTTTTTCGGTTTAGCTAAAAATTCCTGCATCTCAATTTTTGATTTAAAATATCCCGAAGCTATTTTGTATTCTTCCGGAGTATTAGATAAAATTAATTCGGTAAAATATCTTTTTGCTTTTTTCGGATTTGTTTTCAAAAGTAATTGAGCACAACGATATCTTGCTTCGGTATTGAGTTTGCTTGCAGGAAATTTTATTAAAATATTATGATATGAAAGATATTCTGATTTTTCATCACCGAGTGCATTTGCACACATTCCCTGACGATAAAGTGCCGCAGGTTTAAGTTTTGAATACCTGCCTATTTTTGAAAACAAATAATATGCGTTTGAATAATTCTTGTTATTATAATCACTTAACGCACGTGTATAGATTTCAACAGATTTATCGATAGGCTGATAAATACGGGCAAAACAAAACCCTGCTATCAGACATAACAGCAAACCCAATATAGCCAATACTTTTTTATCTGCTTTAGGTAATTCAATCATAACCGATAAAATTATAACACGAACAATTTTACTGACTATTTCAAACTTTCATATAAAAAGTTGATTTAATTTATATGATAATTTGACATAATGATAATGTCATCACTATTTATTGCATAGGAACAAGAATGAACTTACACGAAGAATGTTTGCTCAGATACCTGAAATATCCTGATGAGTTGTCATGCACAACAGATATTTTAAAGTTACATAATAAAATACTTGAGGAAAAGTTTATTTTAAAAAATATTCTTGCCAACTTCACTATGTTAAATTATACTGAAGAAGTGAAATAGCAGGATTTTAAAGCTTATGTTAAAAAAAATTATATACACATTTTGGGTTTTATTACTTTTTGGTCTGATTTTGTGGGGAATAATCAGCGGTAATTTCAACAATTTTATCCAGTCAGTAGAAAACAGAACATTTGATATAAGGCAAAATATTTCTGTTTCTTCAGGATACAAAAAACCTGACAAAGATATTGTAATAATTGCCATTGATGATGCAAGTTATGAATATATAATGGATAATTACGGTGAATGGCCTTTAAGACGAGATGTATATGCCAAAGTTATTGATTATATAGAAGCAAAATCACCAAAAATTATAGCTTTTGACCTTTTATTTGTAAAATCAATGAAAAGCTCTCAAAATGCTGATGAACAGTTAATAAATGCTTTCAAAAAATACGATAATATTTATACCGCAATGAATCTTGATTATCAGGAAGAAGATTTGAGAGTAAAAACAAATATTCCTGAAAAACTTACATACAATGTAAAAAATAATTCAAAATTTGTAGATACTGATTATTACGAATTTACAAACTGCAGAACTATTCTTGACGGAATCTTAAATGCAACATCAAATATAGGAATGATAAATGTTTTAAGAGGAGATGACGGCGTATTAAGAAGCATGCCGGTCTTTTTAAAATATGAAGATAAATACTATCAGCAGCTTGGCTTTAAAGTAGCACTCGGCTCTTTGGGACTTAAAGATAATAAAAATTTTGTAATTGATAAAAACGGATATTTAATTGCAGGAGATAAAAAAATCCCTCTCAATTCTGACGGCTCCGTAATTTTAAACTGGTATGGCGGAACAGAAACATACACAAATATTCCTTTATATAAAATTTTAAAATCGATAAACGGAAAAGACGATTATCATTTTGATTTTAAAAATAAAATTGTATATTTCGGGGCAACCGCTTCAAGCCTTTTTGATATAAAAACCGTACCGGTTGACAAAGTTTATCCGGGGGTGGAAGTACAGACAACTTATGTTAACAATATAATTGACGGAAATCTTATTAAGAAAACTTCAGTATTAACAAACATTTTATTCGCAGTTGCGTTGGCGATTTTAACATTTGCAATAGTACTTTTAATAGATTCCATGCCGGTAGCTTTGGGGTTATCCGTTACAATTTATCTTGCATACATAATATTAACTTATTATCTTATGCTTTATAAAAACTTGTGGATTGAAATTGTTTCACCGCTTGGAATTGCACTTTTGACATTTATAATTACTGTTATCATCAAATATCTTATTAAATCACGCGATTTTGACAGACAATATAAACTTGCAACAACAGACGGTTTGACAGATTTATACAACCATCGTTATTTTCAGGAACAAATGCAGATGTTCTGTGCAAATTCAAAACGCTATAATACAACTTTCTCACTCATTATTCTTGATATTGATTTCTTCAAAAAATTTAATGATAACTTTGGTCACCAGTCCGGAGATGCTGTGTTAAGACAAGTTGCCCAGATTTTAAAGAAAAATGTTCGTGCAACTGATATAGTATGTCGTTACGGCGGAGAAGAAATGAGTATAATTCTTCCTAACGCAAATGAAGAAGAAGCAATCAATACTGCAAAAAAATTATGCTCAATCGTATCTGAGCAAAAATTCAAACTGAGCGGAAACAGGGAAAGCAATGTAACAATCAGTCTTGGTGTTTCCACATATGAAAAAGACGGCACTGAACCTGCAGTTTTAATTGAAGCTGCTGACAAACGATTATATAATGCAAAAAATAACGGAAGAAACAGAGTAAATTAATTAAATAAAATGAATAAAAATTTTATACAGGAAAAAATTAATTTAAAAGAATTATCCAAAGACAACAGGCAAAATATCTGTCTATTGAATAACAATGAAAGACAGATAGGAGATATATGCGATTTTTTGCAAGGTGATAATAAACTTATGCTCATAAACGGATTTGCCGGAACGGGTAAATCTGATGTATTGCATTTTGTAACCGAATACTTAAACAATGATGTACTTTTAATAAATTACACCTGCTTTGAAACAACTATTCTTGATGATATGTTGTTATCATTTTTTGAAACCTTTAAAAATTTTGCACACGCAGGTAAAATTACCCCTCCAAGAGTAAAAGTAGATAATTTCACACAAAAAATTAATACTTATTTCAATTCTGTAAATAATCCTGTAGTGGTAATATTGAGCTCTTTTCAGACAATTTTAAAAGAAAATAAGCAGGAAATTTTAAATTTTCTTGAACACCTTTCTAAATTCCCGAATATAAAAATCATAATTACATCAAGAAATTTTAATTATGATGAATTTGCTTTTATAGACTACGAAAGAACATCTATATTAGCGCTTTCAAAAGAAAACTTTGAAAAACTTTTAAAAGATAACAACATAAAAAATATCGGGCCGTTATCTAATGAACTCTACAAACAAACCCGCGGATATTACCATTATGTGAATGTTTCAATAAAAGTTTCAGAACTCCGCAAATGGAATCTGGGCAAACTTTTGGAAATGTTTTCAAAAAGCATGGGAACTTATTTTGAATTTATTTTAAAAGAAGCATTGCTTCTTGTTGACCCTGTAAGTTTGCATCTGTTCAGACTTTTGGCATTAATGAGAATTCCTATTCACAGAAATCTTTTAAAATCGCTGCATCTTTATGATGAAGAAAGAATAGAATTTTTCATAAATAATTTTATACTTTCAACAGACGGAGAATGTGTATATTTAAAAGACTACTACAGAGAAATTATAGAAGGGCAGATACAAGACAGCGTAATGCTGAAACTTCATAAATCCTGTATTGAACTTTATGAAACACAGCTTCCTCTAAAACCGCTTGAAAGAGATTTAAGACTTTCGCGTCAGACAATGAGAAATGAAATAGAATACCATTCTCTGTTTGTCCCTCAAAAACCCAAAACAAATTTCACACAAATTTCACCAATTTTGAGAATAAATCCTGCACAGGTTCCAAATCTTAATAAACCGGAACAACCGGAAGAAGTCAAAACAGAACCTCCGGCAGAAGAATCTAAATCGGAAAAAATTGAAAAAATTAACTTTATTTTTGACGATGAGAACATTCTGAATAATATTGCAAATTCAATAAAAGATTTTGTGGTGGAAAAATCTGAAAATAATGAAATCGTATTAAACCATTCAAATTTATCACTTATTGATTTATTAAATTCTGCCAAAGAAGAAGAAACAAAATACAATTACAAACGTGCTGTACTTTTATATCAAATGGCATTAAACAAAAAAGATGATGAAAATTTTGATAAACTTTTACCAAAAATATATATAAGCCTTGCAAAAGTGTATAAAAACCTCTCTGATTGGTACAACACAATAGAATATTATACAAGAGCACAGGATTATTACTATAATATACAAAATGAAGAAAAAGTTTGTGCAATAAAACTTGAAATAGCATACATATATTTCATTATGTATAAGCAGGACAATGCAAAGTATATTCTCAACGAACTTAAAACAAAAGAAAATATCTCCGATGAATTAAAAATAAGAATAAATCTTGCTCTCGGTAAAATAAGCGATAATCTTGACGAAGAATATGACTATTACAAAAAATGTGTTGAACTTTTGGATGTAAAAACGGATAAATCATTATGTGCAGAAGTTTATTACAGATTTGCAAGTACAAATGATGAAAAAGATATTATTAAAGAAGCCGTAAAATATTATAAAAAGTGTATAGAAATAACAAAAAATAACAATTATCTTTCTCGTGCAATGTCAAGCCTTGCACAACTTTGTGACGAATCCAACAAAAGCGAATATGCAATAAAATATTATGAACAGAGTATTAAAATTGATAAAGAGCTAAAGAATTATAACGGCTTATACTCCAGCGAAAGAAGTCTTGCAGAAATTTATTCATCAAAAGACAGCAGTTTATCTTTTGAACATCTGCTCAATGCTTATAATTATGCAAAACAATTAAATGAACCGTATTATATGTCAGATTCAGCTTCCGAAATAGGAAATTATTATCTTTTGAGAAAAGATTTTGAAAATGCGTATAAATACTTTGCTTTGGCATACGATACCATAAAAAATTCGAGTGCAAAAGATAACAGCGAAAAACTGCTTTCTAAAATGGATTATATAAAATTATTCGTAAGCGAAGAACAATTTAAAGAATTTCAGGAAAAATATGGAAAATAAAGAAATTTTTGATAAATATACAAAACTTTTTATTCAGGAAAACCATAAAGTAAATTTAATCTCAAAAAATGACGAAAAACTGTTATGGGAAAAGCATATTTGTGATTCTTTGGCACTGGGTTTATTTTTTGACAAATATACATATCCTGAAACATTACTTGATATTGGCACAGGCGGGGGCTTTCCGGCTATTCCCGTTTCAATAAAATACCCAAATATAAAAATCTGTGCAATAGATAGTATTGCCAAAAAAATCCGAGCTGTTGAAACCATTAAAAACGGATTAAACCTGCAAAATTTAACTCCTGTATGTGAAAGAGTTGAAAAACTTGAACAAAAATTTGACTGCGTAACCTCCCGTGCGGTTGCATCATTAGATAAAATATGCGAATATGCACTTCCAAAAGTTAAAAAAGGCGGATATTTTGTTGCCTTTAAATCAAAAAAAATAAATGAAGAAATCAAAACAGCACAAAAAATTTTAGAAAAATATAATGCAAAAATTGTTGATACCATTGATTATGAACTGCCAACAGAAGAAAAAATTGAAAGATATTTGATAGTCATAAAAGTTGCATAACATAAAATACATTTACATCAGCTGTTTTTTGTAATATTATCTTGAATGTATAAACAATTGAATTACAGAGGGAAATATAATGCAAGTATCTTTAAATTGGTTAAATGAATTGGTTGACTTATCAAATATAGAAACTTCTCAAATAGCACACGAACTTACAATGAGCGGTTTGGAAGTTGAAGCAGTAGAAGATTTACAACCGTCTTTTACGAATATAAAAACAGTAAAAATTGAAAAAATTGATGCTCATCCAAATTCAGACCACTTACATCTTGTTACGGTTAATACAGGTTCCGGTTTAAAAACAGTTGTTTGCGGAGCTCAAAATATTGCAGAAGGTCAAATTGTACCTTACGCAAGTGTCGGTTCAAAAGTTTTAGACAGAAAAACAGGCGAGCAGTTTGAACTTACCCCTGCCGTAATAAGAGGGGTTGAATCTCAAGGTATGCTATGTTCTGCAGATGAACTTGGCGTTTCAGACAGAAATTATCAGCAAGAAGACGGTATTTTGGTTTTAAACAGAATTTTTCCTGATGTTCAGATTGGCGCTGATGTAAAAGATATACTGGGATTTGAAAAAGATACTATTCTTGATGTTGCTCCTACTGCCAACAGAGGCGATCAGATGTCGGTTATAGGTGTTGCAAGAGAACTGAGTGCATTATTTAACCAACCTTTAAAACTCAATCCTGTTGAATGTACAAAAGATTTAACTACTGACAAGTTCAAAGTTGAAATTATAGACAAAGATGTTTGTAAATACTATTCCCTGGGCATATTAAAAAATATCAAAATAAAATCATCACCTGACTGGATGCAAAAAAGACTTATCGCTTCAGGCATGCGTCCTATCAATAATGTTGTAGATATTACAAACTATGTAATGCTTGAATACGGTTGTCCTTTACACGCATTTGATGCGGATAAATTAGACGGCTATCTTTGTGTAAGACGCGCAAAAGAAGGTGAAAAAATTATCACTTTAGACAGCGTTGAAAGAGAACTGACAACAGATAGCATACTTATTGCAACAAAAGACAAAGGTGTATGTTTAGCCGGTGTCTTTGGCGGTGAAAATTCTGAAATTGACAATAATACAACATCTTTAGCTCTTGAAGCCGCATATTTTACACCTGTTTCTAACAGAAAATCTGCACGCTCCGTAGGTTACAGAAGCGAAGCAAGTGCAAGATTTGAAAGAGGTATTGATATCGAAGCGGTAAAACCTGCACTAATGAGAGCAATGCAATTATTGGTTGAATATGCAGATGCACAGGTTATCGGAGTGGTAGAAGACGGTGAAAACAAACTTCCGCCTTTAGAAATTACACTCCGATATGCACAAATTAAAAGAATTTTGGGTTGTGAAATCGACAGTGAAAAATGTATAAATATTCTTGAAAAATTAGGATTTAAAAAATTAGGCGGAAATGAACTTGCTGCAAAATTTGCAGTTCCGAGTTTCAGAGCTTATGATGTTACAAGAGAAATTGACTTAATTGAAGAAATTTCAAGAATTAACGGTTATGATAAAATTTCTCCGACTCTGCCGCCAAAATCAGAACTTGCAGAAATTACACTTGAAGAAAAAGTTTTAAAAACAATTCATTCAATGATGAGAAATGCAGGTTTAACTGAAATTCAGACAAGTTCTTTAATCGGAAAATCTTTACTTGATAAATTCAAAATTGATTATGACGAAGAAAATGCAGTAAAAGTTAAAAATGCTGCAAGTGAAGAATATTCAATGCTTCGTCAGGGTTTAGCGGCAAGTGTACTTAATTGTATGAAAAATAATTTTGATAACGGTCAAAAAGTATTTTGGGCTTACGAAATCGGCAAAACATATATCAAAGTCGGTGAAGCTGATGAAAAAAATACCGGCGTAAAAGAAACGAGAGTTTTAGAGGGTATTTTGACAGGCGAAGTTCAAAATTCCAAATGGGAAGTCAAGACTGAAACAGGTTTTTATTACGTAAAAGGTATTATAGAAAATCTTTTAAATGAACTTGATGTTATGCGCAGAATAAAATTTGTATCGCTTGAAGAAACAGAACTTGCAAAAACACACAATGTTCTCCATCCGTACAGAACAGCAGTTATAATGCTACTTGGCAAAAAGCCTCAACCGATAGGATATTTTGGACAATTACATCCGACAGTAGAAGACAAATTAAAATTAAACCAAAAAGCATATTTGTTTAAGCTGGATGTAAATGAAATAATCTCTGCAGTAAAAGAAACAGTGCCAAGGTTTAAACATATCCCTCAATATCCCGAAGTAAGACGTGATATTGCTTTCATTATCAATGAAGATGTAAGTTATGAAGATATTCAAAAAGTAATTAAATCATCCGTAAAACAAAATATCTTTAAAGGTTCTGAAATCTTTGATATTTATCAGGGCGAACACGTTGAAGACGGTTTTAAATCAGTTGCCTTCAGAATAAAGATGCAGGATGAGAACGCAACTTTAACAGATGAAATTATTGACCAGCAAATGACTTCTGTTCGTGAAAAATTACAAAAAACTTATGCACAGATAAGTTTTAGAGAATAGATGTAATTAAAAAAAGGGAAACTTATGAAAAGAATATTTTTATCAATAGTATTAACATTATTTTTAGGTTTAGGTGCTTATGCACAGGATATAATTCCTTCATTACCAAATATTAATAACATAAGAACAGTAGGATTATATCAGGTTAAAGATGATGTTACTGTTTATAAGTTCCCTGATGAAAATTCACAGATACTTTACCGAATAAGATGGAACAGCGAGGAATTTTTCCCGCAGGAAATCGGTGCAGAAAACTTTTTTGAACTGTTTATTGCCAAAAAAAATCTTGCTCTTGTCAATGTTGTTGATATAGCTGATGGCTGGGTTGAAATAATTTATAACGAAAAAACAGGAGAAACCGGCTGGATACAGGAAGATGATCCGTATAAATTTATGACATGGACAAATTTTTATAACGCATACGGTAAAAAATACGGACTTAAAATGTTTAAAGGTGCACCTGCACTTTGTAAAGATTTAAGATCCGCACCGGATGATAAAGCTCAGGTTGTTTCCACTATAAATATGCCTCACAGAATCAACTTAAATGTAATCAGAGGGAACTGGGCATTAGTCAGTGTATTAGACCTTGATAAAACGCCAAAAACAGGATTTGTAAGGTGGAGATCCGATGACGGAGTCAGATATTTCTTCCCTTCATTCAAATAACAAAGTTGTGTAATTTGACTTTTGGGCATGTTTATAATATCTTGCAAATCATGAGTTTTTTGCAAAAAATTATAAATAGCAAAAATATTGCAGTTCTTCTGTTATCAATAGGATTACTTGCAGGGAATAGTGCATATTCTCCGGTTTATTGTGCTAAAGCACATACAAAAAAGATGTCCGCAACAGGCTATATTGAAGCCGCAAAACAAAGTATTAAAGACAAACAGTATGAAAATGCCATTGAATTTTGCAACCATGTTCTCAAAAAAAATCCAAATAGTGTTGAAGCATATAATCAGCGCGGAAATGCGAAATACAATCTTGGCAAATATAAGGAAGCTGTTGAAGATTATTCAAAAGCATTAGAATTAAACCCAAACAGACAAAATTTATACTATAACAGGGCGCTTGCAAAATCGCATCTGAAAAAATATGATGAGGTTATCTCTGATTACACCAAAGAAATTGAAATCAACAACACAAATAAAAATGCTTACTTAAACAGAGGGACAACCGAAATTTTATTACAAAAATATGATGAAGCTATTTATGATCTTTCAAAAATGATAGAATTAGATTCAAAAAGTGAACTTGCATATTACAACAGAGGAATAGCAAAAAGAAATACCGGGGATTATAAAGGCGCAATTGAAGATTACACAAAAGTAATTGAACTTAACCCTGACAATATTGATGCATATAACAACAGAGGGGTTGCACAATATTATCTAAACAACTATTCAAAAGCCATTGATGACTATACAAAAGTCATAAACTCCGGCAAAGATTTAGCAAAAGCATATTATAACAGAGGAATGGCGAATTTCGGATTAAAAAAATATGAACAGTCTGTAGAAGATTTTACAAAAGCTATTGAAATATCTTCAGACAATGAATCCGCTTATTTTAACAGAGGACTTGCTCAGGAAATACTCGGCAATGACAGCTGTGCAATTGATGATTATACAAAAGCGATTGAACTTAATCCTGATAATGATGAATATTATTATCACAGAGCATATCTTTACGGGAAATTAAATCTTAATATTAAACAGGCACTAAAAGATATAGAAAACTCCATAAAACTCGATAACAATGACTGGGAGAAATACTATACAAGAGCAGTAATACACAACAAACTTCAACATCACATTCAGGCGGTTGATGATTTGAATTTATACTTAAAAAATAATCCTGATAATACGGAAGCAATTGGATTACGCTCCTATATAATCAAAAAAATGAATAATGAATTAAAAGACAAAAAATAATTTTGTGATATACTGATTATGAAAATTTTATTTAGGGAGAAATTATGATTACAATGGAAAAGGCTAATATTGACTGGGCTAACTTAGGATTTGGATATTACAAAACCGATAAAAGATTCGTTTCAATGTTTAAAGACGGTAAATGGGATGAGGGAACACTAACAGAAGATGAAAATATCACAATGAATGAATGTGCCTGTGTTTTGCAATATGCACAAACCTGTTTTGAAGGAATGAAAGCATATGAAACAGTTGACGGACATGTTGTAGTTTTCAGACCGGATCTAAACGCAAAAAGGATGCACGATACGGCATTAAGACTTGAAATGCAGCCTTATCCTGAAGATAAATTTATTGAAGCTGTAGAAAAAACCGTAAAAGAAAATTTAAAATATGTGCCGCCATACGGGACAGGTGCAAGCCTTTATATAAGACCATATCTGTTTGGATATTCTCCTGTAATGGGTGTTAAACCTGCTCAAGATTATATGTTCAGGGTATTCGTATCTCCTGTCGGACCTTATTTTAAAGGCGGTTCAAAACCTATTACATTAAAAGTAAGCGATTTTGACAGAGCAGCTCCACACGGAACAGGACATGTTAAAGCGGGATTAAACTATGCAATGAGTTTGCATGCAGGTATGACGGCACACAAAGAAGGATATGCCGAAAACTTATATCTCGACCCGCAAACAAGAACAAAAGTTGAAGAAACAGGCGGTGCAAACTTCCTGTTTATAACAAAAGACGGCAAAGTTATAACACCAAAATCTTCAAGTATTCTTCCGTCAATTACAAGACGTTCATTGATGTATGTAGCACAGCATTATTTAGGCCTTGAAGTTGAAGAAAGAGAAGTTTATCTTGAAGAATTAAAAGATTTTGCTGAGTGTGGTTTGTGCGGTACTGCCGCAGTAATTTCACCGGTTGGCAGAATTGATGATCACGGCAAATCAATTAACTTCCCGTCAGGTATGGATGCACCGGGCGAAATTACAAAAAAACTTTATGACACCTTAACAGGTATTCAATACGGCAAAATTGAAGCACCTGAAGGCTGGATAAGAAGGATTGCATAAATCTGACAAAAGAATAAGAGAGTAGGGCAGACTTTATTCTGCCAAATAATAAGGAGAAAGATTAAAATGACAGAAAGAAAAATTGCTTTAATTACAGGCGGTTCAAGAGGAATTGGATTTAGCTGTGCAAAAGAATTAGCTCACGCAGGATGCGATATTATCATCAACGACATTTGTGATGCTGCAACAGCACAACCTGCTATTGATGAAATCAAAGCTATCGGTGTAAATGCTTGGTTCTATCAATTTGACGTTTCAAATGACGAACAGGTTAAAACTGCAGTTGATAAAATGATTGAAGAACACGGACACATTGATGTTCTTTTAAATAATGCAGGTATTACAAAAGATGGTTTATTTTTAAGAATGGACGCTGAACAATGGGAAAGAGTTATTAAAATTAATCTGGGTTCAGCATATTATGTTACTCACGCTGTAATTAAATACATGATGAAAGCTCGTCAGGGTTCAATTATCAACATGTCATCAATTGTAGGTGTTCATGGTAACGCAGGTCAGGCAAACTATTCAGCTTCAAAAGCAGGTTTGATTGGTTTAACTAAAACTTTGGCTAAAGAATTTGGTTCAAGAAACATCAGAGTAAATGCTGTATGCCCTGGATTTATTCAAACAGCTATGACAGCTAATTTAGGCAACATTGAAGAATATGCAGCTGCTATTCCGATGAAGAGATTTGGTACACCTGAAGATATTGCTAAAGTTGTTAAATTCTTAGCATTGGATACAGATTATGTAACAGGTCAGGCTATCGAAGTTGCCGGCGGTTTGATGCTGTAAACTATGTAAAATATTGCAAAAAAACAGGGTGTGATTTACACCCTGTTTTTTATTCTTCAAATTTTAATTCCATTTGTTTTGGTTCTTTACGGATAAATGTTGCCTGTTTTTTATGTTGGTCTGATTTTTTTACTGCCGGTTTTTCAAATTTAGGGTTTAAAATTTCATCAATATCTTCAAAATGTGTGCGTTTACCCGTAATTTTATTAACATGATATTCTATAGTTTTTTTAATTTCTTCAAGCATTCCTTTGCTTTGTTTAAATCTTGCAAAATTAGAATTTACAGGTGCTAAAGTGCGTTTTGTATAATTTTCATGAAACTCAAAATCATCTAATTCGTAGCGAAAATCTTTTGCTTTTGGATCAAATATTTTCTTAAATACAGTTTTTAGCATAATTTCTTTATTTCTTGGAGAACGCAATAAAACATTATCGTGTGAAACATAAGCAATAGTGTTACTTTTAACAGCCTTTGATAAGGCCTTTACATAGTCGCTGTAAGAATGTCCGTAAGTCCATTTTGAATCAGCTTTGGCAAGTCCGATATTTTTTACCCCTTTTAAATTTTCAATAATGGAAACATCAGACCCTGTTGCTATATAACCCAAAGTGTTTCTGCGATATACACTGCGAACAACATTAAATTTTGCATAGTCTTTGTCAATTTCTCTTAATTTTGCTGACATTTCTTTATGAATATCACTTTGAGGTTTAATCCTTTCGGTTTTTCGGGCAATGCCGTACAAATTCCTTAAATTTGTATAGTATTCTTCATTCAGCCAGTTTACAATTTTGGAATTTAACTTTTGATACAAATTTTTATCTTCTGCAGGATTTATAAATTTAGTAACTCCATCAGCTTCTTTTAGGCAAATACTTACCCTGAAAGAATGTCCGAAATTTTGGTTATTTTGACCATTTATTTTTACAACCTGCATTTTTACACCCCTAATTTATAAGACCATTGATTATATAATACACAAACAACAAGATTTTTGCGTAAATAAATTTAATTTAAAATGAATTGTTAACAAAAATTAAAAAATATAAAGTTTTTGGGCTTTAATGCCGTTATAGACCTTGTATTACATGTAATAAAGTAAAAGGTCAAATGGCAGACAAGTTAACCATACAGCAGCTTAGCACACTGAATACTTATCTGAAAAAACATCCTGATGCAAAGCGTGAGGATGCTATTAAACTGTTGTTTGACGGCTCTAATGCAAAGCAAACTGAAAAAGGGGTAAAAGTAGAACATAATAAAAACAACAAAAAACAGACTATTACTTTAAAATCAGGATTAAGTGTGGATGTTGCCAAAGGTACTACTGTCGAAACCAAAGAGGGAAAAATCACTTTAAGCAAGACAGGACGATACAGTGTAACAGGTAAAGACGGGAAAACCAAATATTATGCTGCAAACGGTAAAGAGCTAAATGAAAAATACTTTAAACAGGTAGAATCTTCGACCGGCAATGTTATGGTTAAAAACTCTAAAGGGGTAACCGTAGATGTCAATAAAAGACTGCAAAACAGAATTGCAAGAGCATCAAAAGAATTAAAACATGAAGAAGATAATCAGGGTTGGATGGGTAAACTTTGGAGCGGAACAAAAAATACATTTGGTTTCGGTGACAGTTCAGATAAAGTACAACAACAACTAAAAGAAGAACAAAAATTATTAAAACAATTTAATCAACAACCTCAAAACAGGGCAAAAATTTTTAAACAGCTGACCGGTTTAGAATATAACACAAAAAATATGCAGGATTTTGTAGAGGGCAAAATACAACTTCAATCAGAAAAAAATCTTGACGGTTATAAAGAAGGTCAAAAAATTGCAGTGGATGTAGCATCTGATGTTGTTTCAGGGGTGGCATCTTTTGGGGTTTACACTGCAGCAGTTGTAGCCGCCCCATTCACAGGAGGTACATCAATAGCTGTTGGTGTTGCCGCTGCAGGTGTTATCGGTGCCGGAGTAAAAGCAGGTTTGAAAGCAAGTGATACCATTGGTACAGATAAAAAATATGATTCACTTGGCAGCGATTTATTAATGGGTTCTGTTAACGGTGCAATTGCGCCATTAACTGCAGGTGCCGGCGGAGCTGTAGCAAAAACTGTTGCAGTTCGTGCAGGAGTTCAGGTTGTCAAAGAAACAGGAAAACAAGCTACAAAACAGGTTATATCACAAACCACAAAAAATGCGGCAAAACAAGGTTTTGCAAGAACATTCAAAACAAATTTAGCCGAATCAATAGTTCAGCCTAATAATTACAAATTGGTTGGCGGAACACTCACAAAACGATTAGGTGCCTACGCATCTGAAGGCGCAGTTGACGGAGCATTGTCAGGCGGTGCTTATTCGGGTATTGAAACAGCTAAAAACGGTGGCAACACGGGAGAAATATTACAGGCAACAGCTTTAGGCTTTGGTATGGGTGCATTTATGGGAGGAGCAATGACAAGTCTTGCCCATAGCAAAGGAATAGTGACAGGTAATAAAAATGCTACCAAAACAACAGATAAATATCCTCAACTTACTGAAATTGATAAAATAGCAAGACATGATGAAATTAATCAAGCTAATTTAAGTCCACATAGATTTAGTGATGTTTCAGGCAAAAAAGCACAAAAACAAGTAAGTGATTATCTTGATCATCTGTTGAGTATAATTCCTGAAAACACACCAGAAGCAAATAATGTAAACAAGGTAAAAAAATATGCAGATTTTATATTACCTGATGGAACTCTAATTTCAAGAAATCATGCCGGAGATACAGGAATACCTGTAATGAATCCGACAACAGGTCAATGGGAAATTCCTGATGTAGAGAATGCAGTATTGTTCTGGATAAAAGATGTAGAAGGTAAAGAGCATGTATTACCTGCACTAACCCCTGAAAATGTATCTAAAGCTAAAAGAATTATAGAATACATGTCTAGTCAAACAGAAATTCCTAGAGAAAACATTAATACTGTGCAAAAGGAATTTTTGAATAAAATCAAACCTAACCCAAAAGAAATTACACAAGATGCAGTTGAAACATCTGTTGTAAAAGAGACAGATAATACTGTTCCAACCCCAAAACCTCAAGGTGTAGCAGATGAAGAAAAAATATTATTATTTAAAAATAAATTAAAAACACAATCAATTGATTCATCAGGTGAACTTGATATTGCAAGATTTACAGATTCAGAAATAGAAGAATTATCATATTTTTATAGCAAAAAACCGGGACTAATAGGTAAGTTATTAGATGAAAAAATAGAAAATAGCACTATTTATAAGTATGATTTTGAAACTATTAAAACAATAGCAGATAATTATTATACGAAAGGCGGAGCAATAGAATATATATTAAAAAATCCGGATAAATATCCCGATATTGAGCCTGTAATAAAAAGAATAGCGAATGAAGACAAAAAAGATATATTTAATATTCTGGAAAGAATGGAGAATTATGAAGCCAGAATTATTCAAAAGTATAACAAAATGTTCCCCGACTCTGATTTTACCGATAATGTAAAAAAATTTATATGGGAAAAAGATTATTATGAACTGATTAACTTAAAAGATAAGCAGGGTAAATATTTTGATATTTCACCGGATGTAATGATTGGAGCTCCGGAAAAAGTTTCAGATTTATTAAATGCAATTAAAGGTGGAGAATTAGACAATGTTATAAATGAATTACAGGGCAGTATAGAAATAAAATTCCTTAATTCCGGAGAGTATTTATTCAGCAGCGTCATGGGAAATGGAAAGATGTGCAAAATAAAGATTACTGATAAAGGAATAGATATAGGGAATATTAATAAATTAATACTTAGAAATGGTCATTTTATTAATTCTGTAGAAACAAAAACCCAAAAAATATTAGAAAATAATATAGGAAATAATGATTATATCAAAAATACTTACGATAAGAACGGAGTATTATTGAGAAAAGATGTCATAAAACCAAATAATAAAAGGGTAGGAGAATTTGATATAACCGTAAAACAAAGAAATGATGACGGTACATATACAACTTACAAAGCCGGTGAAGTTAAAATGTTTGGTTCAAAAGAACAAGGTATGCGTTCAAGAAGAAGGCTTGTATCTCAATCAGGTGAAACTACAAGACAAGTAAAAATAGAAGGTCCTAAAGGCAGAGGCTCAGAATATACTATTTTAGATGAGAATGGGAAAACTATATTTCATAATAAAAGACAAAGTAATATGATTGATGAAAATCATTATACCTCAAAATTTAATGGACATACATACGATATCAGTTACAGTGAAAACGGAATATCAGTTACTAAAATAAATGATAGTACGGGTTTAAAAGAAACAATAGTATTAGATTTTGAACAGTGTGACAAAAATCTGATACCACTTTATAAAAAACTTCCCGGAGATTATTTGTTTGAACTGAAAAAATTAGGTGTTAAAGTAAAAAATCAAAGTTTTGATGGTTGCCCGGCATGTTACAACCCGAAAGACAGAACAATATACCTTAACGATGTTAAAAATGATGATGCATTTTGTTTTGCTCATGAGTTTGGTCATGCAATGGATCATTTAAAATATCCAACAAAAATACGTGAAGATTCTGAATTTTTATCTATATATAATGAAGAATTAGAAAAATTTATTAAAAATTCAGGGAAACGAGAAGCTGATGAAATAGATTATTTTATAACATATGTACAGGCAAAAGATGAAGTTGTTGCTGAAACGAATTCATTGATATCTGGTTTAGAAGATATTACAGGGGATTTAGGTTTTCGTTCTGTAGTATTGCAGCGGAATTTCCCTAAAACAATTGCTTATGTTGGCAAAAAACTTGATATGCCAATAGAAGAAATTGCAAAAACCGGTAAAAAGGTATCTGCAGATTACGACATAGCAGCAGTAAAAGCTCAACACTCTGCCCCAACCCCAAAAAACACAAGGTGAAAAATCTGAAACAAACATTAATTCAAAATATAAATAAATTTTGAATTAATTTTAAAATAACAATTCTTTGCTTTATATAAAGTTTTTTAACAAATTACTTCATAATTTGTAAATTTCTTGCAAAAAAATTTTCATGGATTTATAATTACAAGAGAGAAGTATTAATAGTAATACATTTTTATTACAAAAAAAGAGGAAAGAAAAACATGAGTACATTAGACACAGTTAAAAAAGTTGTAGTAGATCAATTAAGTGTAGATGAAAAATTAGTTACACCTGAAGCTCGTTTCACAGATGATTTAGGTGCTGATTCATTAGACACAGTTGAATTAGTTATGGCTTTAGAAGAAGAATTCAAATGCGAAATCCCTGATGAAGACGCAGAAAAAATTCAAACAGTTCAAGATGCTGTATCTTATATCGACAGCAAATTGTCTCACTAATTTGAGTTTTTAAAATTGAATTTTATAAATACGGGAGTGGGACAGTTGATGTTTCACTCCCGTATTGTTTTTAAAGAAGGTATGACAGAGTTTTATCTGTCGCAAAGAAGGAAAAAACAATGGAAAAAAGAAGAGTAGTTGTAACAGGCTTAGGAGTAGTTACCCCATGCGGTGTTGGAGTTGATAATTTCTGGAAATCCATGCTGGAAGGAAAAAGTGGCATAACCACTATTGAAAGAATGGATACGGAAAAACAAACCGTAAAAATTGCCGGTGAAATTAAAGATAAAGACTTCAATCCGGAAGATTACATAGATCCGAAAGAAGCAAAAAGAATGGATAGATTTACCCAATTTGCAGTTGCTGCAGCTGATGAAGCAATAGCAGATGCAAAATTGGACGAAGCGGGATATGATCCTTATAGAATCGGTGTTATAGTCAGCTCTGCAGCAGGCGGTTTCAATACATTCGAAAAAAGCCACTGCACAATGATTGACAGAGGACCGACAAAAGCATCACCTTTCACAGTGCCTATGTTAATCGTTGATATGGCATCAGGCCGCATTTCAATCAAACACGGATACAAAGGAATTAATAAAGTTGTAGTTAGTGCATGTGCAACAGGTACACACTCTGTTGGGGATGCATTCAGAAGTATTCAATGGGGCGATGCGGATGTAATCGTTGCCGGCGGTTGTGAAGCTACAATCACAACTTTGGGTGTTGGCGGATTTACAGCTTGCAGAGCATTATCAAAAAGAAATGATGAACCACAAAAGGCTTCCCGTCCTTACGACAAAGACAGAGACGGATTTGTTATGGGCGAAGGCGCCGGCGTTCTAGTTCTTGAAGAATATGAACATGCAAAAGCTCGTGGAGCTCATATTTATGCCGAAATCGTTGGTTATGGTCAAACAGCAGATGCTCACGATATAGTTGCTCCTGATCCTGAAGGAAAAGGCGCTCTTAAAGCTATGGAAATTGCCTTGGAAGATGCAGGCATGAAACCTGAAGATATTGATTATATCAATCCGCACGGAACAAGTACAGGTTTGGGTGATATGGCTGAATCTCATGCGATTGCACAAATCTTTGGCGATAAAGAAAAAAATCCTAACTTACTTGTAAGCTCTACAAAGAGTATGCACGGTCACATGCTTGGTGCAACAGGTGCTGTTGAAGCATTGGTTTGTGTAAAAGCTATTACTGACGGCAAAGTTCCTCCGACAATCAACCTTGATAATCAGGACGAACATGTTGCAAATCTTGACTATGTTCCTCATAAGATGAGAGAAAAGAAAGTTCGTGCCGCTTTAACAAATTCATTTGGATTTGGCGGACACAATGCTACTTTGATTTTCAAAGAAGTATAATTTATTTTTATTTTAAAATTTTAAAAGCCCTGTATTATTACAGGGCTTTTTATATATGGGGTTGTTTTATAAATCTTATACCGGCACTAAAATATATGATGCTTCTTTAGGATTTCTTGTAATACCGTCAGAAATTTCTGTTCCGTTTCCTTGGGTTATACCTGTATGACCATACACTTTATGATGTCCTGATTTTCCTGCTTCATAACAAAGAATACATCCTGCAGGTAAATCTTTTACATTTATACCTTTAGCTGAAATCCTTTTAAAGTTTTTATTTTGACCATAAACTCTTGCCATATCTTTTCCGTGGACACCATATTTATATTCACCTAAGTTGGCATTTTCAACAGCTTTTTTAACATAAGTAGCACATTTACCTTTAAAACGGCCTGCAGCACCTTTTTTTGCTTCTTGAGCCAATCTTTGTCCTTTTTCGGCATTGTAACCAATTTTATCCATTAGGTCTTTTACTGATGCTTTTACATAATTGTAACCTTTTTTGGCGTATTCATAGCCTTTTTTAACGGTTTCTTTGCCTTTGTTTATAACTTTTTTTGTATTATCTACGGCTGAATCGTACCAACTACTTAAAGTTGATTTAATACCCTGAGGTTTTGGAAGTGAAGCCAGTGGTAACTGATTGTTCAAGAAATTATATACATTTGAATTATTATAATTTGAAAAAGGTGTAAATACAGGGCAACAATTAAATGTCGGAAACATTAACGGTGTAGAGAAAATGCTTCTGAATGAAGGTGCAAACGGATTTACTGCAGGAAATGAAAACATATTAAATGTTGGCATCTGCATAAATGTTTGACTATAAAATTGTGGAAATCCCCATTGTAACATTTTTAAAATATCCCCTTGTATATATAAAGTATATTTTGCGTAAATAATTGCCATGATTTTTTTTACATGTTACGAATTTGTAACATGACTTTATTCTTGATTATGATTTATGTTGGTGTTACGATTCAGATTGTTATAGTAGTAGAAAATGTTACACATAAAGAAGGAGAAAAAACTTATGGTAAACGTAGCAATTAACGGATTCGGCAGAATTGGTAGAAATACTTTAAGAGCCGCAATCAGAGAAGGTATTTTTGACAAAATTAATTATGTAGCAATCAACGATCCTGGTTTGAAACCTGAAGATGCTGCAAGAATTTTCAAATATGACTCAGTTATGGGTAGATTTGACGGCAGTGTAGAAGCTTACGAAGAAGGTATCATTGTAAACGGAAAGAAAATTAAATTCTTTGCAGAAAAAGATCCTGCAAATCTTCCTTGGAAAGATTTAGGTGTTGAAGTTGTTGTTGAATCAACAGGTTTCTTCACAGATGCAACTAAAGCTCACGCTCACATTGATGCAGGTGCTAAAAAAGTTATCATCTCTGCTCCTGCAACTAACGAAGATATTACAATCGTTTTGGGTGTAAACGACAAAATGTATGACCCTGCTAAACACAATGTAATTTCAATGGCATCTTGTACAACTAACTGCTTAGCTCCTGTAGCTAAAGTTATCGATGAAAAATTCGGTATTGTTAAAGGTTTGATGACAACTGTTCACTCTTACACAGGTGACCAGAGAATTTTAGACGCAGGTCACAAAGATCCTCGTAGAGCTAGAGCTGGCGCTCTTAACATTTGCCCTACAAAAACAGGTGCTGCTAAAGCTGTTGCATTAGTTTTACCTCAATTAAAAGGTAAATTGGACGGTTTCGCTATGAGAGTTCCTACTCCTGACGTTTCTTTAGTTGACGTTGTATTTGAATTAGCTAAAGACGTTACAGTTGAAGAAGTTAATGCTGCATTAAAAGCAGGTGCTGACGGACATGTATTATGCTATACAGAAGAACCATTGGTATCATCAGATTATGTTGGAACTTCTCAATCTTCAACAGTTGACGGTTTGTTAACTCGTGTAATGGGCGGAAATCAAGTTAAAATTATTTCTTGGTATGATAACGAAATGGGTTATTCTACAAGATTAGCTGAAACAACTTACATGGTTGCTTCTAAATTATAATTTGATTATTCAAATATTGAAAAACAGGATACATAAATTATGTATCCTGTTTTTTACTGTTTATTTAATTAAAATAATTAATCCTTTTATTTTTTTACTTTTTCCTGAATTAAGCTATCTCTTCATAAGCCTGAGGATTATTCAACAAGTCATAATTTATTTCATTTTCATTATCCGCAATAGTCGCAGCGACAACAGCATCAGAGGTAATATTCAACGTTGTTCTGAGCATATCGGTAATTCTTTCTATAGTGAATAAGAATGCAAATCCTGCAACTAATTGTTCAGGACTTAATCCCATACCATTAAGGATTAAAGCGATAGTTATCAAACCGCCGCCAGGGATACCTGCACAGGTACTTGATGCAACTATTGCAAGAAGTGCTATTGTTATTACCAAACCAACAGATAAATCAACTCCGTATGCCTGAGCTAAAAATATTACTGCTACTGTTTGTAATAAAGCAGTACCGTCAAAATTTAATGTTGCACCCAACGGAAGAACAAAACTTGCTATTTTATGAGAAATACCTCTTTTTTCACAACATGCAATTGTTAACGGTAAAGTTGCAGAAGAACTTGCTGTTCCAAATGCAACCATTATAGCTTCTGCTATTGCAGAAAACAGCATTGGAGCTGAAACTTTTGAAAAACATTTTAAGAATAACGGGTAAATAATAAACATTTGAATTGCAAAACCTATAACCAAAACAAGTAAATATTTTGAAATTGGTCCGAATATATTTATACCATAACTTGCGATTGCACTTGCAGTAAGAGCAAAAACACCCGGAGCTGCAAATAACATAATCCAGTCTGTAATTTTCATTGTAGCCGCAAATACTGATTCAAAGAATGAAACAATTGGTCTGTTTACATCACCTACTTTTGCAAGAGCAAGAGCAAACAACAATACAAAAAGTATTATTGAAATCATACTGCCGTTTGAAAATGCTGATATAGGATTACTTGGTATAAAACCAAGGAACATATCAAGAATTTTTCCATGCTGTTGCTGAATAGCAGCAGTAACAGAGGCCTGAACATCAGATGCTATATTTGCTGATATATAATGAGCAGCTTTTATACCCGGCTTCATTATTAATGCCAATGCGGTACCTATTGAAACTGCTATTGTAGTCAAAATGCCGTAATAAATAATCATTTTTGACCCGAATTTTCCGAGTTGTCTGTTATCACCAACACTTGTTATACCAATTATTATTGCAGAAACTACAAGCGGTATTACAACCATTTGAATCAATCTTATAAATATTTGACCGATAAAGGTTAAAAAGTTCAAAATATGACCGCTCATTGAGGTTACGTGAGAATGTAAAAAGGCTCCCACTAAAATACCGGCAATTATGCCAAAAAATATATGCCAGTTTCTTTTAATTCCAAGACCTAAAGCAATCAGTATCTGCATGTGTAGTTTCATTGAATAATATCCTCATTCTAGTATAACTCACATATTATACAACTTCTCCCCCAAAAATTCAACGATTTTGACTAATAATCCAATATTTGAGGGATATTATAAAAGAGTCATAAATTGTTATTCGCCATTAATTACTTTTTATTGCACCCCAGGCTTTAACATCTTCTCTTTCGTAGCGGATTAAAAAATAATCACCATCTTTAATATATTCAATATCTGCCTGCTGATAAATATCCTGATCTGGATTAACGGGCGGCATACCGGTTTTAGCACGTTTTTTGTTGGTTTTTAATATTTCTTTATCGCGTTTTTTCTTTGCTCTTAATGTTTTCCTGTCATGCACCTGACTTTCTCTGCTCATTGCTGTTTCTACTTTAAAAACAGGTATTATTGCTCTTGGCTGCTTGGATTCAATCAATATCAAAAATTGTCTGTCGTCAGACAATGCTAACTCATAATGTCCGGGAGGAACTTTATTTCCCATTCCGTCAGATAATTCATACACAAGTGATAATGTCGGATATGTACTTTCTCTTAATCCATACCTGTAAACAGCACCCATACCTTCCATTAAACCTGAAGTTATCATAGGATATTGCGGATAAACACGGGTTTCTTTATGAAGCATTGAATTTTCAAAATATGTACCCTCTAAAATCATATTCTCTCCAGATTTTTTTCTATAATGTTTTTAATTTCCAAAAAACTTTTGTCAAGAGCTTTTTCACTTCCTACAAAAATTAAAGACATGTATTTTTGGGAATTATACAATTTATTTTCTTTTAAGAGCAGTCTGTAACTTTCTCTCATTAACCTTTTTAATCGATTTCGCCTAACTGCTCGTTTGTGAGTTTTTTTACTGACTACAAAACCAACTTTTGTAGGGGTTTCATCTTTTTTTTCTCTCCCCGCAAACAAAGTTACTCCACCCGAATGGGAGGAGTGCTTAACTTTATATGTTGCATTAAATGCTATTCTTTTTTTTAAACGATATTGCTTTGGTATCAAAATGAACCTCTTTGCAATATATAGAAAAAGACTATGCTCTTTCCTTAGCTGTTATTGCTAATTGATGACGACCTTTTGCACGGCGTCTGTTTAAAACTTCTCTGCCGCCGGGAGTTGCCATTCTTGCTCTGAAACCGCTGACATTCTGTCTTTTTCTTTTTGTTCCTTCTAGTGTACGTTTCATATTTATATTCCTTTGCTATTTTTATCGTATAATACTGATGTTATAGTAAAAAAAATAATTAGTCAACATGATTGAAAGGGATTGGTTAAATATTATGAAGAAAATTGGTTTTATCGGATGCGGAAAAATGGCAAGTGCAATAATTAATGGTATTTTATCCTTTTCCGATTCTTATTCTGTTATGGGTTCGGAAATTAGTGAAGAATTTGCACAGGCTTCTTCTAAAAGACTTGGTATTGATGTATTAACTGATAATAAAGAACTTGTAAAAAATTCTGACATTATTTTTATTGCAACAAAACCAAATCAGGCTGTTGATGTTTTAGAAGAAATTAAAGAATATACAAATTCTGACAAACTGATTGTTTCAATATGTGCCGGAATTACACTTACAAAAATTGAAAACATATTAAAAAATACCCGTGTAATAAGAATTATGCCAAATACACCTGCGTTGGTTAAATTAGGAATGTTTGGAGTTTGTCCGGGCAGTTGTGCAAAGAATGAAGATGTTGAAGAAATTGAAAATTTATTAAATTCTATCGGCAGATGCATTACTGTCAATGAACATCAAATGGATATTGTTACGGCTATTTCCGGTTCAGGACCGGCATTTTTCTATCAGGTAATAGAGGATATGGCACGTGCGGGTGAAAAATTAGGACTTGATTATGAAAAATCACTTATTTTAGCAGCTCAAACTGCTTTGGGTTCTGCTCAGATGATTTTTAACCGCGGTGAAACAACTGTTCAGACCTTAATAGATAATGTTGCAACAAAGGGCGGATGTACTTTTGTTGGAATTGAAGAAATGAAAAATAAAAATTCTGCTGATTTATTTTATTCGGTAATAGAAAAAACCACAAAAAAAGCAAGCGAATTGGGTAAGTAAAATTTTTCTACAATTTATTGTATAAAAGATGTAGAAAACTTTTTTTTAAAATGAGTTTTCTACATTTTTTTTTGTTTTGTTATTTTTTTTATATTTTTCTACAATTTTATTTTTTTTATTTATTTTTTTTCTACATTTTCATGACATGCCAAAACTTTTGATTTATTTGTCTTTCAGGAGTTTTCTACAAATATTTTCATGTTACTACCATGATGAAATTAATATTATTAATTAATATATATATATTAATAATTAATTAGTTTAAAAAACTTTTAGCAAATCTTTTTTAGTAAAAAATTACCATTGAACTTTTTCAATAAGTTCAATTTCATATCCGTCAGGATCTTTTATAAAAGCAATTAAAGAACCTTTACCTGTAAGATCAAACGGTTCATATAAATAAGAATATCCTAAAGAGTTTATTTTTTGTGTAAATTCTTCCATAGAATCTACTCCAAAAGCAAAATGTCCAAAACCTGAACCTATTTCATAGCCATTTTCAGGGGTTTCGTCATTGTATGTAAGTTCTATCTGCTGACCTGATTCTTTGTCCGTTAAAAAATACAGCCAACAGTCCTCTAAACGTCTTTTTTCAGCAAGCTCCATACCAAAAAGTTTTGTATAAAAATCTAAACTTTTATCAACATCTTTAACCCTAATCATTGTATGTAACAGTTTCATAATAACCTCCTTTTTAAACAATAAAAGCAAGAGCCAAAAACCTCTTGCTTAAATATTATTAAAAATTTGGGCCCGGAGGGATTCGAACCCACGACCAAAGGATTATGAGTCCTCTGCGCTACCGCTGCGCCACAGGCCCGTGACGACTTTAAAATCTATTCAGCAAAAATTGGTATTAAACCAACCAAGCTATCTAAAATCTATCATCAAAATAGCAAAAAATCAAGACTTACTCAAAATATTTATAATATCTTCTTTTGATATTTCAGGATTAATCTCTTTTATACAGGTGATTTCAAAAACATTTTCATTAAAAATTTTTTCAAGTAACTGTTTGTCATAACTGTATAAAATTGAACCATGCTGCAATATATAACCTTGTTTTCTGCATTGAGCAGAGCCTATTAATTTTTTACCCTCATAACATAAATCTGCTCCGGTTGATACCAGCATACAATAATCAAATCCTGTTTTTACCTGTTTTTTTGTTCCAAAATCCAAATCAATTCCTATTAAATGAAATTTATCAATTAAAATTTTGCAAATTTCTTTGTATGAAGAAATTACATGTTCGCCATTTTCAAGATAATTAACGGGACAAATAAAACTGTATGTGATTTCATCCGCATGTAATAAAGCTCTGCCGCCTGTTAACCTGCGAACAATATCTATATTATTTGATTTAAGAAAATCTTTATCAAGAAATCCGTCATCCTGATTTCTGCCAAGTGATACACAATATGGATTCCATCCGTATAACCTGAAAATTGGTTCAGACAAATTTTGTTTTATTGCACCCTCAAGTAAATCAGAATCAATTTGCATGTTTTCTGACCCTGTTTTGATTTCATAAGGCATATAAATTGTCATAAGATACCCTTATTCTTCAAAAATTGAATACCCGTGAGGTTTTAAATCAGGCTTTCTGATATCATCCAACGGTAATAACTCTATTCCGTTAACTCTTGTTTTAAGTTTTATTGTTTTTTCCGGTGTTGGAATAATTGGAGCAACTTCTTTTTGATTTACTTCTTGTTCCTGATTATTTTTATTCTTTTTGGATTTTTTTACTTTTTCTTTCTTTGCTTTTTTATCTTTTTTGGTTTTTGCAGTATTTTCTTCTTCACTAACCTGTTGTTCTGCCTGTTGTTGAGCTTCTTGTTTAGCCTTTTCTTTTTCAGTGTTGTGTAAGAAGATTAAACCTTTTGTATCGTATTTATCCTTTTTTTCACCTTTTGCAAGTAATTCACCGTCTGAAACTTCATCTAATTTTGAAAGATTTTTGTCTTCTTCATAATATGGTACATTTTCTGTACTTGCTGTCATATTGTTGATATTTGTTGTGTAATTTTCTACATTTTTAATAGTTTTGTCATATGCAGTATTTTCTTCATTACTTACAAATTCTTTTTTCTGTGAACTTTCTCTTTGTGCCAGTTCTTCTTCAAACTGATGGAAAGTTTCGTTTCCGACAAATTGTTCTAACGCTGCGCGTTTTGAGAAGAATTCAGAACGTGCATTTTTCTGTTTATCAATTGCAGAACGGAAATAAGCATCTGTTACAACAACAATTTCTTTTGGAGCATTATTTTTTTGTGCAAGCTCAAAACGTTCTTTTCTGTCCTGAGTAAGTTTTGTTGTCATCTCAAGTTGTTTTTTTGATGTCATATAATCATAATAAAGATTTACTGCTTTTTGCTGCAAATCTTCTACTTTACGAATCAAAATTATCATATCTGCATCGGTAACTTTTGTGTATTTGTAATTAAGAGCTTTTGTATCCTGAGTCATAATACCCAAAACATTACTACCGATAAGTGATGTACCTGCTAAAAGAGGATTAGCAACAGATGCACCGGCAAGAGTTGACATACTTGCAAGTGTTTGTAAAACTTTTTTAACTGTACTTTTATTTGGTTTATCCGCATCAGGGTTTGCAAGTTTGTATAATGCAAAATTTATGGTATCACTTTGCATCGCAGCACCCTGCCATAACAAAGACAAATCAGCAACCATATCTTTTTCTTCAAATTCTAAATCTGCCGCTATTTCTTTTGATAATTTTTTAATGCTTAATTCAGAATAAGAAACATCATTATCTTCATTGTTAGTTGCTTTAATATTCTTTTCTATATTTTTTTCAATAATATTATTCTTGTCTTGAGCAGCTTCAATATATTGATTTTCCGGAATATCAGAAATACCTACTCTGTATGCCGGATCTTTAGGTAAAGTTAAATCAGACAAAGCAACTTTGCCAAAACATTGACTAAATCCTGTCAAGCATACAACTAATGATAATAATAAAACTCTCTTATTTAACATTTGAACCCCCTAATAACGCTGAATCATAATCATATTGATATAAATTTAATTTATCTACAACTTTTTTACCTGCCAAACGCTGTAATTCAAGATGATATTTTTTTGCAAGCTGCATGTATTTATCTTCTTCAAGCTGCATATCCTGATACAGAGAAGAAGAAACGGCAATTTCCAAAAAATCTTCTTCTTCCATAGCTTTGGCATAATTTTTATTGTATAAAAGTTCTCTTGAACGAATTTCTTTTAACTGAGAAAGTGAACCTTTATAGTTATAATAAGCATTTATAATTTTATCCTGCAAACTTTCAATAAGTCCTGCAAGTTCAATAAGTTCGGTATCTGTAAGCGGAATTTCTTTAGGAATATTTTTTCTGTTTAAAAGATTTTGTGCAATTCTTCCGGCTGCATAAGTTCCTGACTGAAGTAAATAATCAGCCCCGATAAGTGTAGGTGCTAAAGATGCTCCGGAAATAATAGCAGAAAGTGTTTTTGCCATAAGTGATGAGTGTATTCTTCTTTGGCTTTCAGGAGTTGCAAGTTTTTTTAATGCAAAACCAATAACCTGATTATTTGCAACTGTTCCTTTCCACAAATTATCAATATCTTCCATATCTTTTTCACGCTGAAGTTTTAAAATTTGTCCGATAATTTCTTCATCTTCGGTTAATAAAGAATCGGTCGCTTTATAATCAGCTTTAGGAAGTTCTATTTTTGGTTTTTCTACTCCGTTCAAAATAACTTCATCACACTTTGCACATGGACACAATGAAGTCATTACAATAATAATCCCTAATAAAGTAAAAACCTTTCTCATATAAAAGTTATATCATAATTATTTTAATAAATCCAATGGTTGATTAATTTTTACATCATTTGGTGGTTATTCTCGTAACAAAAAAAAACTAGAATTGTAATGTTAGAAGGAAAAAGAGTTGAGCGAGAATACTACAAAATCACAGTATATGAGTGTTCCTGTTAAAAGAAGCAAGCAGCAAAAGGAACTAAACAGCAAAGCCGATTTAATGAGAGTAAAAAATTCTTTTAAAGAAGCTGTTGGGTATTATTTGAATTCTGTTTTGTTAGACAGAAATAATGCTGAATCATATTTGGGTTTGGGTATTTGTTATAAAAAATTAGGAAAAATAGGTAAAGCAATAAAATCTTTGGAAAAAGCTGCATTACTTGACAATAATAATTATGAAACATTTTTTGAGTTAGGTTTATGCCAGTTAGAAGACAAGATGCCATGCAAGGCAATAAAATGCTTTATTCATGCTGTTCAGTTAGAGCCGGAAAATCCGGAAGCTATTTATCATTTGGGTATTGCGCATGAAAAGTGTGAAGAAGAAGATATGGCAATAAAAATTTATCAAAAATTGATAGAAACAACTCCAAATTATTTGAATGCATATATAAGAAAATCAGAATTATTGATGAAAATGGAATTATACAGACCGGCATTGGAATTATATAAACAAGTTTTAAAAATTAATCCGAAATATACAAAAGCATATTTTGAATTGGCTTTGTGTTTTGATAAAATAGGCAGACATCAGGAAGCAAGAAGATATTATCACAAATTTCTTGAACATCAGCCGCAGGATGAAAACGCAAACTTTGTTTTACGCAGAATGGAAAAGCTCAAAAAAATATCATCCTCCAATGCAAATCTGCATTTAGTTTAAACTTAAAAACTTCTTAAACTTCCGTAAGAATGAAATTTGCTTATTTCTCTTAAATATTGTTCAAGAGCTTTATAACCGTTATAAATTTCATTAGAAACAGAAGCATAACAGCTTGCTTCAAGATATTTCAGTTCATTTACTCTTATTTGTAAAATTTCGTCAGATTCTTTTCTTAAATTTTCATCTTCAGAAAGCGACCATTTTTGTAAAAGACCTAATTCATTATACATTTGCTGAATGGTAGTAAATTCCAAAACATTAAAATCATATTTTTCTAACAAAGCTTTTTCTGTATTGGAAATTCTGTTTAAACACATTTGGAATTTAAAGATTTTTTTGATAATCAAATAGTTATCAGCAATTTTTTTGTGAGAAGCCGGAACTGTATTTTTTGCAAGTAATGCTGCAAAAGAACGTGAAGTAAAACTATCGTTATCACTTGAAAAAGCACTCTTTGAAGTTAAATCAAAATCAAATTTGTTATCAATCATAGTTACGGTCATCTTGCCTCCACATATTATATTCATGATATTAGAATAACAAAAATTATTTGTCATGATACGAGGGCAAATTTTTTACATTTGTTAAAAATTTTTTATATATTTTGACAAAAGATTAAAAATCCTTAAATAAAACATGTCAAAAATCATTCATTTGGTTGACAACATCAACCGGCAAATATGGTATGAATATAGTACCAGAACTTGTATTGGAAGAAATTCCGATGAATTGAAAAAAGATGGAGCAGGTAGTATAGATATATGGGATTGAGTTTAAACAACATAATACAAAGACCATATGTGAATAATGACTTACGAGGCGGAGTAAAAAAACGCGAAGAAGATGAACAAGCTTCTGCGGCAAATTCTCAGCGTCAGGAAGGTGCTGACCAAAATTCAAAAAGCAAAGGACTTCAATATACCGAAGAAAGAAAGCCTTCTTATACCCCTGCATATACAAACAGTTTTGCCGCAACCGGATACAGCAATGTAAATATAAATGCTCAAAAAAATGTATATCCAAATCAACAGGCAAATCAAATAAACCCAAACAAAGAAAAACTTGAAAATTATAACACCGAAATTAATATTGCACAAATTTTAAAAGATTTTAAAAATACTGCCGCTGCAATAGGGACTCCGGAAAGTATAAACGAAGAAGTAAACGGCTATTTGTCATTAATTGATAAACAGGTTCAAAAAGATAACCCAAATGTAAAATTAATAAAATCAAACCTAAAGAATGCGGCATCATTGCTCGATGCCCATATATCGGAAACTTTAAACAAAGATTCAAAAGTTGTTGAAAATTGGGTTGATACTTTGTTTTTGCAAAAAATAAATTTCAATTATGATGAAAAAGACATAAATGAAAGATTTTTGGTAAAATTCCCTGACGGTTCAACAAGCCAGACAAAGCGTCAGGAAGAATTACATGAAACCTCCCAAGAAGTGCAGTCAACGATAGAAAGCAATGAAAAAGTTATCCCGATAAATGTTGCCGGAGATAATGTAATTAAAATCCCTCAGGATAAAGAATTAAAATCATTATTTATTCAGGCAAAGAAATATGCATATGCTCAAAACCCTGAAAAAGCTATTCAAACCTTTGAAAAAGCCTTAAATCGTGCAAATGAACTTGATGATACTGAAACTTCAGGCAAAATATATTTTGAAGTCGGAAAAATTTACGATAATCATGACTATCTTCCTCAGGCTTTAAAGAGTTACAGACAGTCTATAAGATTAACTCAGGATGAAAATGTTAAAGCAAAAGCATATTATTCTATGGCACAGATTTATGACGATGTAAATCAAATTACACCTGCACTAAATCATTATGTAAGTGCGGTTTCTCACGCCGGAGAAGCGGAAAATCTGCCTGCACAATCAGCATCATTAACAAAAATGGGTAATATTTATACCGATATGTATGAAAAAGATGCTTTTGATTATTATGATGTTGCAAAAGATTTGGCGGAAGAAACAGATAATTACAGCCTGAAAGGTTTTGTATCTTCAAATACTGCAAAAGCACATGTAAAATTTGAAGAACCTGAACAGGCTCTAAAATCATATTCTTATGCGGTTGAAAATTATACAAATGCACAATCTCATCTTAAAACAGCTCAAAATTATGAGGCTGCTGCTGATATAATGGTTGAATTTAATAATATAGAAAAAGCATACAAACTTCTTACAAAAGCACAAAAATATGCACGCAAAACAGAAGACATAAATTATATGAAGAGTATTAGTGTTAAAATGAATCAGCTAAAGGAGTTAAATGTTAAATAGCAAAATGGTCAGCGTACCGGAAGAATTTACCCACTGCATTATCCCCAAAAAAGAAAACAACGAAATAATTACAATATTTAACTATATTGTATCGTTTTTGTCTTTTAACAGTTCAATGTGTAATTACAGTTTCTAGAAACTATACTTCACAAAGTTCTGATTTCAATTCTGCAACTGTTTTTTCCAAAGATTCTTTGTCAAAAATGTTGTAAGTTTTTACTTCTGCATTGATTTTTTTGTTTAAACCGGCAAGAACTTTTCCCGGTCCGATTTCAATGAATGTGTCAACGCCATTTTGAATCATGTTTTCAATGGTTTGAGTCCAATGAACCGATGAACAAATTTGTCTTGGCATTTTGTTTCTGAAATCTTCGCTTGAAATAGTTGCAGAAGCATCAACATTAGTGATTACCGGAATGGATGCACTTGATAAATCTTCATTTGCAATATATGAAGCAAATTCTGAACTTGCATTTTCTAAAAATTTAGAGTGAAAAGCACCTGAAACTGCAAGAGGTACAAACCTTTTTGCTCCTGCTTCGGTTAAAATTTCTCCTGCTTTTGCAACAGCCTTTTCATCGCCTGTCAAAACAACCTGAACAGGTGAATTGTAGTTTGCAACATCAACATATCCGACAGAAGAAGCCTCTTTTAATGCTTTTTCTATAGAGCCGGCAGGTGCATTGATTACAGCAGCCATAGAACCGCCTTTAACTTGGCTCATAAGGTCTGCACGTTTTTGGATTGCTTTAAATGTGGTTTCTAAATCCATAACACCTGAACAATACATTGCACAATATTCTCCCAAGCTGTGACCGGCTGTAAAACTTGGCTTGATATCTATTAAAGATTTAAAAGTTTCTAATGCCGCAATAGACATAGTTACAATTGCAGGCTGAGTGTTAACTGTTTGTTTTAAATCTTCATCAGGCCCTTCAAAACAAAGTTTAGTTATACTTTTACCCAAAACTTTGTCTGCAGTGTCAAATACTTTTTTTGCACTTTCAAAATTTTCATACAGGTCTTTTCCCATTCCTACAACCTGTGCCCCTTGTCCCGGAAAAATAAATGCAATTTTTTTAACCATTTTAATATCCTTTTATTTAATTTATACCATTGTTAATTCGCCAAACATCATATCGTGTAATGATTTTGGATTGTTTGTATTATTAAGAATTTTTGATTTAATTTCTGATAAATCTTGCTGCATAAGTCTTCTTGGTGAACCTTCTTCCATAGAGTGATTTCTCAACAGGTAAGAAGGATGGAAAATAGCCATTGCCTGATAAGTCTTGCCGTTAATTGTAACATCAAACCATTTTCCTCTGACTTTTGAAATCTGAACTTTTTTATCTTCCCAAAAAGATTTAAGTGATGTTGCACCGCAAAAAACGATTGCTTTTGGATTCATAATATCAATTTGTGCTGTTAAGTATTTTTCGCACATAGTTTTTTCAACATCTGTCGGAACTCTGTTTTCAGGCGGACGGCATTTAACTGTGTTGATAATATATAAATCGTCTTGTCTGGAAATGCCTGCTTCTTCTAAAAATTGGTTTAACAATTTTCCTGCTCTGCCAACAAATGGTGTACCTGTTTCATCTTCTGTTTCTCCGGGAGCTTCACCGATAAGAACAATTTTAGCTGTTTCCGGATTTCCGTCAGAAAATACAACATTTTTTCTTGTATTTCCTAAAACACATTCATGACAGTTTTCACATTTTTCGCGTACAATTTCCAAACATTCTTTTTTTATCATTATTTTCTCCCTTTTGGTAAATAAAATTTACTGTTTTACAGTGTCATTAACTGTTTTAAATATTCCTACCCCATATTTTTTACAGTATCTTTTTAATTCTTTCATTATTATACCTGATAATAAAAATACTGCAATAAGATTTGGTACTGCAAGGAATAAAGTAAATCCGTCAGATAATCCGACTACACTTTTTAAATTCATAGCAGAACCGATTACTATAAAAATACAATATATTATCTGAAAAGTTCTTGTTTTAATTTTTGACTCTCCGAATAAGAAAGTCCAGCTTTTTACTCCGTAATATGAACCGCAAAGCATTGTTGACAGTACAAAAAACATTGCCATTATTGTTAAAACTATCGGGAAATAAACCCATACTGTTTCAAATGCGTGTGAAGTCAGTTCAATACCGGCAGGATTTCCTAAAAAGTCTTTATAAGCACCGGTTACTACAATAATAAATGCCGTTGCAGAACCTACGATTACCGTATCAACAAACGGCTGTAACATTGCAATAAATGCCTGTGCAACAGGTTTACTTGTTTTTACCGCAGAAAATGCAATCGGTGCAGTGCCTAAGCCTGCTTCATTTGCAAACATTGCACGGCGAAATCCCCATAACATGCACCCGAATAATCCGCCGCCGACAAGTGCCTGAGGTTTAAATGCTTCGGTTATTATAAGATAAATTGTGTGGGGAATATTTTGAATATTGAGAATACAGATTATAAATGCTGATAATACATATAAACTGCACATTAAAGGAGTTACTTTTGAGGTGAATTTTCCTATTGATTTTATTCCGCCGATTATTGTTACATAGGTTATAATTGCAACAATTAAGCCGAATAACCATCTGCAATCGGTGAATAATCCTGTAACATTTGAAATTTGGGTTGTTATTGCATTAATCTGGAATAAATTCCATCCGCCAATCATTGCAAAGATACAGCAAACGGCATAAATATTTGCAAGATGTGAGGTGTAAGGTTTTATCCATTTGGCTTTTAAGCCATTAATTATGTAATACATAGGTCCGCCTGATGATGAACCGTCTTTATTTATTTGCCTGAATTTAATACCTAAAAGTACTTCTGAAAATTTTAGAGCCATTGAAAAAATTCCTGCACAAATCATCCAGAATATAACCCCCGGCCCGCCAATTGATACTGCTAATGCCGAACCTACAATATTTCCCATTCCTGCAGAAGCTGAAATTGTTGCAGTAAGTGCCTGAAATGAGGAAACTTCACCTTTTCTTTTCTTTTTAATGATATCTTGATGTTTATATCTTTGGGTTAACAAATCAACGGCGTGTTTAAATCCCCAGATGCCGATAAATCTTGTTCTTATTGTGAAATACAATGCTGCAATTATTAAAAGGGCAATTAAAAATTCCACACGCACACCATTAATTGTTACGTGAGAAAAAATTATCCCGGAAATTTTGTTTGCAGCAGGGGATAAAAGGCTATCAATTTGGCTATCTATATTCATAAAAGAATTATATCATGAACATATTAAATTTTACTTTTGTCGATAGTTGATATAAATTTGACAGCCTCATTTGACGGTATTGCAAAACCAATTCCTATATTGGAAATATTATGGTCGGGATTATATATTGATTGGCTGATTCCGATGACTTCTCCTTCCGAATTTAAAATAGGGCCTCCTGAACATCCGGGGTTAATAGCGGCATCAGTTTGAAACCTGTTTTTTACATAATCAATTCTTGAAATTATCCCTTGGGTTAAGGTATTTGAAAACCCAAACGGATTACCTATAGTCAGTACCTTTTGTCCTACTTTTACACCTTCGGAATCCCCAAAAGAAACTATTGAAAGTGCTGTTTGCGGATTGATTTTTAAAAGGGCAAGGTCTTTTTTGTCTTTCATTTTTGCGACAAATTTTGCTTTGTATGTTTGTCCGTCAGACATTGTAACATCAATGTTTTTCGCGTTTTCTACCACGTGATATCCTGTTAAAATTAACCCTTCTTTTGTTACAATACATCCTGTGCCTTCTGATATACCGTCAGGCAGTTCTGCTGCGACAGAAACTATTGCCGGAGTGATTTTTTCATAAACATTGATATTTGTAAGTTCTTCTTTATCATAAGTCTGTGCATTAACAGGACATATAAAAGAAAAAATTATTATAAATGCAGCTAAAAGATTTTTCATATTTTACCCCTTTTGAAATAATTATTTGAAATGTTAATTGTTAAAACAATTCTCCTGACAGGTGTTTTAAGGCAAATTCTTGCAAATATTAAAATAATAAGGTATAATTGATATCAAAGAGAATAAGGTAAGAGGGAAATAAGGGAATAAGTTCTTATCGGTTCTATTGAACAACAAGGTTTTTATATGTGCGAAAGCGCTAAAATGAACTTATCCTGCTTATCCTACTTAACAAACTTATCAAACTTATTTAACATAAAAAAGGAGAAAATTATGTCAAGAATTGATTTATTCAAACAGCATTTAGAAGAAAAAAGAGCAGTAAAAATTATTGCAGGTATTGATAATTTTGATATTGAAAATATTAAAAAAGTTGTATCTTCTGCAGAAAAATCAGGTGCAAGTGCAGTTGATATCTGTGCAAGAGAAGATATTGTTTCTGAAATTCGTTCAATGACAGATATGCCTATATTTGTATCATCTGTTGTTCCTTCAGAATTAGTCAGAGCAGTTGAATTAGGTGCTGACGGTATTGAAGTTGGTAACTTCGATACTTTATATAAAGAAGGTCGTTCATTCAGCGCATCTGAAGTTCTTTCTATCGTTGAAGAAACAAAATCAATGCTGGAAGATATGGATGTATTCTTCTGTGTTACAATTCCGGGTGAAATTTCTATTTCCGAACAAATTGAACTTGCTCACAAGTTAGAAGAAATGGGTATTGATTTAATCCAAACAGAAGGTCATTATACATCTGCTGTTGAAATGGAAGGAGCAAGAGCTTTGATGGACAGAGCAGAATTAACTCTTTCAAATACTGTTGAATTAACAAGAAATGTTGATATACCTGTTATGACAGCTACAGGTATCAATCCTACAACTGCACCGTTTGCATTTGCTGCTGGTGCAAGTGCTATCGGATGCGGTTCTTGTGTAAACAAATTATCTTCAGATCTTTCAATGGTTGCTACTTGTTCAGCACTAGTTGAAATTGCAAAGAAAAATGCAGTTAAAGTTGCACAATTAGTTTAATTTGTAAATTTATAAAAATAGAAGATGTGTCTTATTTAAGACACATCTTTTATTATGCTATACAAACTCCGTAATTAATTGATTTCAAATTATTACTTGTCCAATAATCTTTTTCATTTTCAAATTTATCATCAATTATAAAATATGTTGAGCCTGAGCCTGTCATAATTGATTTTGGATATTTGTTTTTTATATGCTGAAGTTCTTTATAATCTTCTATAACAGCCCATTCTAAATCGTTTTCAAAAGAATCATTTGTTTGTGTTTCTTTTTTTACCGAATATTTGGTATAGGCTTCTTTTGCACTGATACCGAGATTTAGCGGTTTTATAAGACTTAGATTAAATTCTTCAAACGGCATTGGTTCAATTATTTCACCCCTGCCTTTTGCAAGTATTTTTCCTCCTTTTAGACATACATTCAAATCCGAACCGAGTTTTGAACATAATTCGTGCATTTGGTTTTCTGATAGAGGATTATTAAAAATTTCATTCAATCCGAAAATTGTTCCGGCTGCATCTGTACTTCCGCCCGCAAGTCCTGCTGCAACAGGAATATTTTTTTCAATATTGATTGATATTTTTTGATTTTCAACTTTAGTTATTTCAAGAAATAATTTAACAGCTTTATAAACTAAATTATGTTCATCATAAGGAATTTCGTTACTGTTGCCTGTTAAAATAATTTCATTTTTAAAATTATTTTCGGCAGAAATTGTCAGATAATCAAACAGGTTGATAGTTTGCATAATACTTTCAATATTATGAAACCCGTCATCTCGTTTGCCTGTAATTTTGAGATTAAGATTAATCTTTGCAGGGCATTTTATTTTTATAGTTTTCATTTATTAAACCTTTTGGAATACGAAAATATATTCGTGATTAAAGATTGAAAAACCGCCTGCTAAAGCACGATAACGCCACAAATTAGCGGTTCTGCCTTTTGCTCTTTCGTTACCCTGAATATCTTTAACAATGGTTGATTTTAATTTAAAACCTATTTTTCTCATTCTGTCCATACATTCAAAACCCAGTGGCTGAACTTCTGAATTTTTATAACTGTCGCCGATAATCAGGCATGCAAAACGACCTTTTTCTAACAGGTCATAGCCGTTTTTTGCAACCTTTTCAAACATATCATAAAATTCTTCAGTGCTTTCGCAGTTTGACAGATCTTCTTTTTTATCAGAAAACTTGATAATATCGTCATAAGGCGGATGAAGCATCAAAAATTGTGCTTTCTTTTCGCCCATAATTTCAAGTCTTGCTTTAACTTTTTCCACAGCATCCTGACTTGTAGAATCAGAGCAAACCAAGTTTACATCAGTAACGAGTTGTTTTGGTGTGAATTTATTTGAAACAGAATCAACCAAATCTTGTTTTAATTCAACCCCTATACAGCGTCTTTCCATATTAATTGCTTCAATACCTGAGGTTCCTGAGCCAAAAAACATATCAAGAACAACATCACCTTTTTTTGTGTAGCGTTCATACATTTGTTGTGCGATTTGCGGAATATAGTTTCCGTGGTAATCGTTAGAATGACCGTGTTCTTTGAGTCTTGACGGGAAAAGCCATAAAGAATTTGTCATAACATGACCGTATTCTTTCCACTTGTTAAGGTTAATATCACTATATTTAGTGGTTTTTATGTCGGGTTTTTGAACAACCCTTAAATCAGCTTTCTTTTTTGGTTTTAATTTGGTGTTATTTAAAATTCTTGCCAAAACTCTTTCCTCCCGTATTTTATCTACTTATCTTATAAAAACTGTTGAAATTTGTAATCAAACAAAAAGAGGATTTTGTGCTATTATCTGAATAGATAAAGAGATTGATTTATGGCAAGAATAAAACAGTTATCTAAAAATCTTATAAATCAAATAGCGGCGGGTGAAGTTATAGAGCGTCCGGCTTCTGTGGTAAAAGAATTAACTGAAAACTCAATAGATGCCGGTGCGACAAAAGTCAGTATTGATATTACAAATGACTGCAGGGATATAAGAATTGCCGATAACGGTTCGGGTATTCATCCTGATGATATTTTGCTTGCTTTTTCAAAACATGCCACAAGTAAAATTCAGGAAGATGAAGATTTATTTGATATTCATACTTTTGGCTTTAGAGGGGAAGCATTAGCAAGCATAATTTCTATTGCAAAAGTTACCTGCATTACAAGAACTGCAGATTTTGAAACAGGAACAAAAGTTATTTGCGAAAATTCTGAAGTAAAGCAGTGTGAAACAGGTTGTGCCGTTGGTACAATTATGGAGGTTAAGGATTTATTTTATAATTTGCCTGTAAGACTGAAATTTTTGAAAAATTCCAATACAGAATTTTCTTACATTCAGGAAATAGCTCAGTCTATAGCCATTTCACATCCTGAAGTATCAGTTGAATTAAAAAAATACGGCAAAACTGTTTTAAAAACAACAGGTCAGAATAATTTAACCCAAACAATAAAGGAGGTTTATTCTTCAGATGTTACAAGTCATTTGAAAGAAGTTTTAAAAACAGATGAAATTTCCGGATTAAAAATATCAGGTTTTGTAAGCACCCCTGATTACACCCGTTCAAGTAAAAAATCCTATTATATGTATATAAATTCCCGTGCGGTAAAATGTCCGGTATTCCAAAAAGCAGTAGATAATGTGTATAGAACATTAACAGCAAGCAATAAATATCCGTTTATTGTTCTGAATTTGGAAATTCCGCCGCATGATGTTGATGTAAATGTCCACCCGACAAAAAAAGAAGTTCGATACAAAAATCCTAATCAGATTTATAATTTCATTTATACTGCGGTTCAGGGCGGATTATCCAATTATGTGGAAGCGACAAATATAAAATCTTTTTCTGCTCCAAATGAAAATAATCCTGCACCTATTTCGCAAAGTTTATCTCCTGTTGTTCAGTTCCCGCGTTCAAGCGGCGAAGTGTATGTGGATGAAAAATCAGACACAATGTATGTTTCTGATAATGTATTTGAAAAAATGCAAAATCACTATCAAAATTTTGGCGAAAAGAAAGATTACACTTTGCAGACTTCTCAACAGCAAATGTTTGAAACAGCTTCTCCGATAGAGCAAAATGCAGACAAAATTATTGGTCAGTACAGGGATACTTATATTCTTATAGAAACAGAAGACGGACTTGAAATAGTTGATCAGCATATAGCACAAGAAAGATACAATTACGAAAAATTGCAGAGTGAAAAGGAAATAGTTTCTCAACTGCTTTTTGTGTCAGATGTAGTCGAATTATCAGCTTCCGAGGTTGAACTTGTAAAAAATAATATTGAAAAATTTGAACATTTTGGCTACGGCATAGAATTTTTAAGTGATACAGAATTAATCTTCAGAAAAATTCCTCAAATTCTTGCAAAAGTTAATCCAAAAGAAATTATGTCTGATATTTTGCAAAATATTGAAGGGAATTTGGATAATATAGAAGAAAATATTTTGAAAACAACTGCCTGTAAAGCATCTGTAAAAGCAAATACACCGTTATCGATATGGCAGATGCAGGAAATTATTAAAAAATGGCGTACCACAAAAATGCCATATACCTGTCCTCATGGCAGACCGATTACTCATACAATAACTCATAAAGAGCTTGCAGGATTTTTCCAGAGGACAAAATAATTATTTTTCCGGTGCGTTTAACCATTCAAGCATAGGTAAAATTTCACCCGATTCAAGTTTATATTGTTTTGCAAGTTCGCTGTTTAAGACTCTGTCAATACGGAGGTTTATTTTTGGTACATCAGAAATATTTAAAATGCTGTTTTCTTTATCAAAATATTCGCTGTAATTAAGTCCGTTATAAACACAGTCAGGAAGTCTTACATATCCTTCTTTATCGTCATAATAGCAAATCCCGAAGGTTCGGCAAATTATTCCCCTGTATTCATATACACAACATTCTCCGTTTATCAAAAACGGACAAACATGTTCAAATCTTTCTCCTTTAAATTCTTTTTTATCCAAAAGCAATTGTCTGATATTTTGCTGAACAAGAATTTTTGTGGTTTCAGGCAGATTAATATAACCTTCTGTCAAATAAGAAAATTCTAAATGTGAAAACGGATAATCTCCTTTTGAACAACAACCGGTGCAGCCTTTTTTGCATTTGATATATTTTTTTTGCATTTCAAAAAGGCAGGATAATAAATTATCAAAGTCTTGCAGAAATTTTCTGTAATTGTCAAACATAATATTATAGACCTTCAATCATTATATATCTTTTTCCGGTTTTGACAATATTACATTTTAAGTTATCCTTTATTTGTTCGAAATTCTTTAATTTCAGTATTACAAGGTTGTCTTTTCTGTTTAAATCTTCGGTAATGACATTTATGTCCATATCTTCATTATTATAATCAGCGATTTTGTTGTTGTAGTAAATCAGAGAATATTTCCTGTTCATACCGTTTGCACTAATTGTTTTATTCTGTGATTGTGCATATTTTGCAAATTCAACAAGATCATTTTGACCGAATTTGTAATCAACTTCAAAAAATTGTTTTGTGCCGAACATAGAAACAATCATCATAAATACAACATATAAAGCGAAAATATCCGTATATTTTTTGCATTTAACAAATAAAATTGATGAAATTCCAAAAACAATTAATATGCATGCCCACAATATTTTAATATCGTTAATGTAATAATTTATATCCGCAGGAAGAAATAGTCCTGAAAATAATGCAATTGTACCTGCAATAGTGAATATTGTTCCGACAGTTATAACAGATATATTTATTGGTTTTGTGTGCATTTTGTTTTCTGTATAATCAACCCATAAAAATCCGCAAATGAGTGCAAGCGGATAATATATCGGCAAAATATATGTTGCAAGTTTTGTTGATGAAGATGAGAAGAATAACATTATCCAAAGCCCTAATACAGAAGCAATATAAATCAATTTGTGTCTGTTATCAAGTTCGCTGAATTTTTTATATTTTTCATAGAATTTGTTTTTTGTTATATTTTTAAGTCTTTCAATCAGTACGGCAATTGATGAGAATATCCATGGAATAAATCCCCATAAAACAACTCCGAAATAGTATAAAAACGGTCTTTTTCTGCCGATATCCTGAGAGTTGAAAAATCTGTGCCAATGGTGTTTGATGATATATTCGTCAAAAAATGCACTGCCGTGAATTTTTAGCATAATTATATGCCAAGGCAAAATTATTAAAGTGAATAGAATTATCCCGACTAAAAAATTGACAGGTTTGAACATTTTTTTCAGGCTGCCCGTAATTAATGAACATATAAAAGCTCCGCCAAATGCGATTGCAGGTGCAGGAATACCTTTTGCCATTGCTCCAAGTCCTGTGAAAATGTAAAACAACCACCAATATATTTTTTCGTGTTTTTCCTGACAAAAATGTGTTGAGATATAACAAATTAATGCAAGACAAACGTAAAAAGTTAATACCATATCCAAAATTGCATATTTTGACAAAATTAAAAATTCAACCGAAGTTGCCAAAATCAATGATGAAACAATCCCAAATTTTCTGTTAACCCAGTGTTTTGAAGTGAAATATGTTACAAATGCAAGAATAAAACCTAACAATGCAACAGGAAATCTTGCGGTAAATTCATTGATTTTTCCGCCAAATAAGAAGAATGACATACATTCATTCCAAAAATATAAAGGCGGTTTTTCAAAGAAAAATTCTCCGTTTAAATATAAAGTTAAAAAATCTTTTGAATGAAACATATCTCTTGCCATTGCAACATATCTTGTTTCATCTACATCCATAAGATAATAATTGCCCAAGTTAAAGAAAAACAATAAAGAAAAAACAATTCCAAGTCCTGCAATAATAAACATTTCAGAATGTTTTTTCACAAAATCATATAAATTTTCCAGCATATAAATACCCTCTGATTAAAATAGTTATTTTATTAAAGCAATACAATCTTCATAAGAAACAGTCTTTTGTTCGGAAGTTTCTAAATTTTTAACAGAAACTTGTTTGTTTGCAATTTCATCTTCACCTAATATAAGTGCAAATTTTGCAGTTTTTGATGCTTTCTCCAATTGTTTAGTGAATTTTTTATTTGATAAATCCATCTCAACACAAATATTACTTTCTCTTAAATATTGTGCAAGTTTGAATGCTTCAACCGGATTATTAGAAACAATAAATGCATCTGATAGAGAAGGTGTTTTTTCAGGTAAAAGCGAAATTAATCTTTCCATACCCATTGCAAAACCAACTGCCGGTGTAGGTTCTCCGCCAAGTTCCGATACAAGATTATCATATCTTCCGCCTCCGCAAACAGCATTTTGAGAACCCAAATTGTTTGATTTTATTTCAAAAACAGTTCTTGTATAATAGTCCAAACCTCTTACAAGATGTTTGTTTTCGCTATATTTTACATCTAAATTATCAAGATATTTTTTTAGTTCTGTGTAATGCTCTGAACATTCTTCACATAAAAAGTCTGAAGTTATAACTTTTTGTATTTCCGGTTTTGAGTAGATTTCCTGACAATCAGGGACTTTACAGTCTAAAAGTCTTAACGGATTTTTTTCAAATCTTTCCTGACAATCTTCGCACAAATCCTTTAAATACGGTCTTATAACTTCTTTTAAATTCTCTTTAAACACTGCACGGCACTTTGGACAGCCGAGTGAATTAATTTCAACTTCCAAATCGTTTAACCCGATGGATTTTAAAAAGTTTACTGCGGTTAAAATAACTTCCGCATCTGCCTGAGGTTGTTTGATTCCGAACATTTCAACCCCAACCTGATGGAATTGTCTTTGTCTGCCCGCCTGCGGTCTTTCATATCTGAACATCGGACCTTTATACCAAAGTTTTACCGGTGCAGATAGTCTTGACATACCGTTTTCTATATAAGAGCGTACAACCCCTGCTGTGTTTTCAGGTCTTAATGTAATAGAGCGGTCGCTTTTTTCAAAGGTGTACATTTCTTTATTTACAATATCAGTTGTTTCACCAACTCCGCGTGAAAATAAATCCGTACTTTCAATAATCGGGGTGCGAATTTCTTTAAAACCAAATGAAGAAAATACTCTGTTTGCTTTTTCTTCTATAAATTGCCACATTTCAATATCCTGAGGCAATATATCTTTTGTTCCTTTTAATACTTTAATAATTTGTCCCATAAACCGATTATATAATTTCAATGGGGCAAGTCAATATTATAAAAGTGAATAAGGAAATAGGGGAATAAGGAAATAAGTTCGTTTCAATTATTTTGTTATTTTTATAATTCAAAATTTTTGAAGTATAAAATAATCTTTTTCTGTAACGAACTTAACTACTTAACTATTTATCTACTTTTTTTAAACAATATTTCGTGTTTGCCAAAAGTAGATATCGTCATCTTTTATCCCGCCCTCTATATCTTGTGGTGTGCAAAACTCTTGTTCTACAACAAGTGCGTTTTGTGCAACTTTTTTGAGTTGGTCAAAGAGTTTTTTATTCCCCGATAAATCATATTTTAACGGCTCAAGCTCGATTATTTCCTCATCTTCATTAAAGGTTACTTTCGGACAATTCATTTGGATAGAATCATATGTTAATTTTCCATTATTTTTGTTATAGGTGAAAATATGTGGCTGGGTTGCACCTTCAAGCTGCCACTGTTTATCAGAATATAATTCTATTTTCAGGTTCCCTTTTTTGTCATTTGTATAAAGTGTGAACTTATAATCGGGTTTTACTCTGTTCTGTAGAACTATCCCCGGTTGGATATTTTCTTCGGGGATATTGTACATTTTTCTTGAATATTTAGCATTATGATGATATTTGGAATGGGCTACAAATCTTATAGTATCGAATAAATCTTCTTTATCATCAAGTTGTGCTACACTGGTTTGGTAAACTCCTGCCGCAGAATAATGCGGCAAATCTTCCCCGTTAAACGACGACCTTACCATAATTGCAGGAGTGTTTATACCGTTTTCTTTCAGGGTATCCATCAATTTTTCTATTTCTCCGTTTGACATGTACTCATCATAAAGTCTTGCATAATCATCAATATCCTCTGAGTTATCCGTCATTGGTTCAAGATATCCCGAAGGCAGTGCCATGGATTTAGGTATAATTACATCAATCTTTCCCTGCTCCTTTAGTTCTTCTAATCTTCTCAAATTAACTGCTTTTGCTCCAATGATATCTGGTGAATACTCTTTTGAGGTCAAAATCTTATTACACGGTTTGAGTTTTGGTACATCAACCGTTTTAAATTCTATCGGTTTTGATGGTTTATCTGTTTTATCAAACCAAATCCAGTTATCTTTCAGTTCAAGTTCTACATTTTCGCCGTCAAGTGATTTCAGCCGTTCAATTTTATCAGGTTCTAACACGGCACCGCAGACATCGGTTTCCTGTCTCAATCTTGTTCCTAAATGAGAAAACGCTGCTATATCATCAGTTGTGTATATTAATCCCACAATATTAGGGTTATCAAGATTTGAAGCAAAAGTTCTTACAACAAGAATAGTTGGTTCTGTTATATCATCATTTTTTTTGAAAACGTTTGAATCCTGATATTTTATCCTGCCGACAGCCTTACCCTCTTTTATAGTATGAACTAACGGTTGTCTGTGTTGTAATCTTGTAACAACAGTTGCTTTTTGCATCATTGGAATGGGGTTAAAACAGTATTCATGTCCGTCTTTTAAATCGATTTTGCCCGTATCTTTATATTCTATATGATACTTAAACGGCTCTTTCCCGAGGCTGTCATGAAAGTAATACAGATTACCCTCTTTTTTCATTTCTTCTTCCTGACGTTCACCCTTTATATCATAAATAAGATACGGCTTTTCCCCGAGGTTATCCTCGTTATCCGTTCGGATATCGATATTCTTATTTCTCGGTTCAACTTTATAAGTGTGAGCCATAAAATTTGGCTGATATATATTTACCCTTGAAATTTGCATGCATATATAATACACATAAATAAAAATTTTGCTACTAAAAAAGGATTGCTTTGTTAAGCAATCCTTTTTGTTTCCGTATCAAAATTTTATGAAAGTTTGATTTGCTGACCCGGTTTGATTATTACTAAACCTTTGTCGTTTGCATATTTTAAATTGTTTAATTTCATAAGTTCTTCTGTTCTTTTTGCGATTTCAGCGTTTGTAACTTCTCCGCCTTTGTTTTCTAAATCTTTCTTTGCAATGTTCCAAACGTTATCGCCTTTTTGAACATCATGTACGTTGGATGAAACTACAGGAGTTGGTGACGGATTTGGATTTGTGTCTTTTGCATTTTTTCTGTCTTGATATGAATCATATGCTTTTTTACCAAGATATCCGACTAAAGCAAGTCCGCCCAATGCCAAAAGACCGATTCCTGCATATTTCAAACCTTTTTTAACACCCGGTTTTGAAATAATGTTTTTGGTTTCTTCTGCAACAGTATTAGCTGCTTTTGATGTCTTTTGACCAACTTTGCTGTCTTTCACTTTGCTGAATAATCCTGATACTTTTTGTCCGACCTTGCTGTTTTTTACTTTATCGAACAGATTTTTTAATACATTGTCTTTAGCAACTGATTTTGCTGCATCTTCAGTTCCTCTTGGCATCATTTTTTGTGCATTGAAGAATGCTGCTGAAGCTTTTGCATCTCTTGTTCCTTCTTTATAGAAGTTGTTAAATTCACTCGGATTGAATTTATTTTTTTCGAGTTCGTCCATAATACTTTTACCGATTTCTTTTTGAGAAATAAATTTTCCTTCCGGTAATTTGAATCTTGCACATACATCATCATACTTGATGTTGAGTCCATTAATAGCAATAGTCATCTTAATTCCTCCTTTGACTTTCCTTTTTATCCTGCTAACTTGTTTGAGTTATCCCCTATGCCATGATAAAAAATTTTATTTTGTCGGAATTGCCTATGGGTATGTCTTGTGTATATACTTTTCTTAACAAAAGTTAATAAAATGATTTTTGCTTTGCTCTGAATGATGAACATATTGTAAAAAACTTATTTCCCTATTCCCCTATTCCCTTGTCCACTTTAATTTCTTTTATGTTATAATTTTCTTATGATTGAAAGATATTCAAGAAAAGAAATGGCAGATATTTGGACATTGGAGTCCAAATTTAATTATTATCTGAAAGTAGAACTTGCTGTGTGTGATGCTTATGCTCAGACGGGCATAATTTCAAAAGATATTGCATCTGAAATAAGACAAAAAGCATCTTTTACTGTCGAAAGAATTGATGAAATTGAGCAGGAAGTAAAACATGATGTAATTGCTTTTTTAACTTGTGTAAATGAAAGTTTAGGTGATTTGGGCAGATATGTTCATGTCGGTATGACAAGCTCTGATGTTATTGATACGGCTTTTGCCCTGCAAATTCAGGATAGTGCCAAGATTATTATCAATGATTTGAATAAGACAATAAACACTTTAAAAGATCTTGCAAATAAACACCGAAAAACTCTTTGCATTGGTCGTTCTCACGGCATACATGCAGAAGTTATGACTTTTGGAGTAAAGCTTTGTAACTGGATAGATATTTTAGAACGACAAAAAGAAAATTTTGTACATGCGGCCGAACAAATCAGAGTTGGTCAGGTTTCAGGGCCTGTAGGTACATACAGTAATATTTCACCTGAAATAGAAGAAATAACCTGTAAAAATCTCGGATTAAAACCTGCAAGAGTTTCAACCCAAATTATAGCAAGAGATTATCATGCGTACTTTATGCAGTCATTATCTTTAATTGCAACCGTAATTGAGCAGTTTGCAACCGAAATCAGACATTTGCAAAAAACAGAAGTTTTAGAATTAGAGGAAGGTTTTTCAAAAGGACAAAAAGGTTCTTCTGCTATGCCTCACAAGAAAAACCCTGTATTAAGCGAGAATTTGTGCGGACTTTCAAGAGTTGTAAGGTCAAATTCCGTTGCGGCAATGGAAAATGTTGCACTCTGGCATGAAAGAGATATTTCTCACAGTTCTGCAGAAAGAATTATTTTCCCTGACAGTTTAACTCTTGTTGATTTTATGCTCAACAGATTTAACTCCGTTATGGAAAATATTGTTGTGCATGAAGATAATATGCTGAAACATACAAACGAATTTGGCGGAATTGTTTATTCTCAAAAGATGCTCTTAACTCTTGTATCAAAAGGTTTGACAAGAGAAGATGCTTATGTAATTGTTCAAAGGAACGCCCTTGATGCATTTAATAATCATGGTGATTTTAAAAAGAATGTTTTAAATGATGGTGAAGTTTCAAAGTATTTGACAAAAGATGAAATCGAAGAAATTTTTAACCCTGCTGAATTTTTGAAAAATATCGATACAATTTATAACAGAGTATTGGCAAATTAAAGTTTACATTGCTTTATGCAACTCTTGAATTTGGTTTATGTTTGGTTTATCTTTAGAAAGCTTGTGTAAATTAGTAATTTGGCGTTGTTAAGCCAAAAAGGATATGGAGAAAAAGATGTATAATGTTGCCATAATAGGTGCCGGACCTGCCGGAATTTTTGCCGCTTTAGAAATTATGAAATTAAAACCTGAATGGAAGGTTGTTTTAATAGAAAAAGGTCAAAGAATTGAAACAAGAAAATGTCCTTTGCGTCAGGGTTCACCAAAGTGTGTAAACTGTAAAAAATGCGGATTACTTTGCGGTTGGGGCGGAGCAGGTGCTTTTTCTGACGGCAAATTAACATTAACACCTGATGTTGGCGGACATTTGGCAGAATATATGACAAGAAAACAAGCTGAAGACTTAATTGGTTATGCAGATGATTTGTATTTAAAATACGGTGCGACTGATGAAGTTTTCGGTACTGACAGAAAAGTTTTTGAAGAATTAGAGCATCAGGCAGTTTTGGCAGAATTAAAACTTGTTCATTCTCCGGTAAGACATTTGGGAACTGAAAGAAGCCTTGATGTTTTGAAAAATATGCAGGATTATCTTGATGAAAGAATTACTATTTTAAATAATGTAGCTGCAAAATCTTTAATTGTTGAATGTGAACAGGTTAAAGGTATTGAACTTGATAACGGTGATGTAATTTCTGCAGAATATACAATCATAGCACCGGGTAGAGAAGGTGCAGACTGGTTGACTCAGGAGTTTGCGAAACACAAAATCGGTATGGTAAATAACGCAGTTGATGTTGGTGTTCGTGTTGAACTTCCTGCTCCTGTTTTTGAACCGTTAACATCAAAATTATATGAATCAAAATTAATTTATCATTCACCGACATTCGGGGATGAAGTTCGTACATTCTGTATGAATCCGAACGGTGAAGTTGTTCAGGAAAATTATTCTGGTATTGCAACCGTAAACGGTCACAGTTATGCAAATTATAAAACTCCAAATACAAATTTTGCACTTTTGGTTAGTGAAAAATTTACTGAACCGTTCAAAGAACCAATCCAATACGGTCAGCATATTGCAAGACTTGCCAATATGTTAGCAGGCGGAATTTTGGTTCAAAGATTTGGCGATTTGTTAGACGGCAGACGCTCTACACCTGAAAGAATTAAAAACAGTGTTATTAACCCGACTTTGACCTGTGCAACTCCGGGGGATTTGAGTTTGGTAATTCCATACAGACAAATGACAAGTATTATTGAAATGCTAAAAGCATTAGATAAACTTTGTCCGGGTACAGCTTCTCGTTACACATTGTTATACGGTATAGAAGTTAAATTCTATTCTGCAAGAGTAAAACTTACAAATGAACTTGAAACAGAAGGGGTTAAAAACTTATTCACAATCGGTGATGGTGCAGGGGTAACAAGAGGATTATTGCAGGCATCAGCTTCCGGCGTTTATGTTGCAAGAACGATTTGCGAAAGATAAATTACTTAAAAATTACAACAGAAATTAAAGCCGTTAAAATCAGCGGAATATTGTAATGTAAAAATGTCGGAATACATGTATCCCAGATATGATTGTGCTGACCGTCTGCATTCAAACCTGAAGTCGGGCCTAAAGTTGTATCAGAAGCAGGAGAGCCTGCATCTCCCAAAGCTGCTGCCGCACCAAGAACAATGATTGCAGATGGTATGCTAAATCCGAGTTTTATAAATATAGGAACATATAAAACCGCCAAAATAGGTATTGTACCAAAAGATGTTCCTATTCCCATTGTAATAAATAACCCGACAAAAAGCATTAATGCTGCTGCTAACAGTTTGCTTGACATCATATAAGGTGCAATAGTATTTACCAATGTATCAATTCCGCCTGTTGCTTTCATAACACTTGCAAATCCTGCAGCGACAAGCATTACGAATGCAACATAACCCATTAAACCAACACCCTCATTAATTAGTTTATCCATTTTATCGTGGTCAATTGCTCTGAATCCGAAAATAACCGATAACCCGACCAATGCACCTAACGGTAGTGAACCTGTCCATAGCTGAATTATGAGAGTTAATACTGCTGCAATTAAAGTTATATAATGGCTTCTATGCAGGGTTAAATCTGTTGTTTGAGTTTCTTCAATTTTAATATCCTGATATTCTCTTTGTTTTGAGTATGAAACAAAAATGGCAACCAAAAATCCGATAAACATGCCCAATCCTAATACCCATATAGATTTCCAAATATCACCTTTTGCGGTAATAAGCCCGTTTTGAATCATATTATCTGCAATCAATCCCTGAAAGATTAGACCAAAACCTGCAGGAATTACAATGTATGGTGCTTTTAAACCAAAAGCCAATGCACAGGCAACTGAGCGTCTGTCGATTTTTAATTTATTCATCACTGCCAATAATGGCGGTATGAGTATAGGAATAAATGCTATATGAACAGGAATAAGGTTTTGAGATAATATTGCAATTCCTGTTAATATGAATATCAATATATATTTTTTTGACTGAATCACATTGGAAATTTTCATTGATAAAATCGGTGCAAGTCCTGTATGAGTCATTGATACGGCGAATGCTCCAAGCAAAATATAACTTAGTGCGGTTTCTGAATTATCTCCCATACCGCTTACAAAAATATTCATTATTTCACTTATACCGATATGACCTGCCAAGCCACCCGCAACTGCAGAAATTATAAGTGCAAGTAAAACATTTATTCTGCATAAACATAAAATGCACAATAATATTACTGAAATTATTATCGGATTTAAAACCAGTGATAACATAACCAGAAGATTAACATAAACATGTCCGCATGGCTAATAGAAATATATTTGCATGAATTGTTACATGTAAATAATCTTTTTCATACTTCCAGCTATTCTTAATTTACAATGAGGACATTTGTCCTCTTTTTTTTAGTGTTAAAATATTTATATGAAAACTTATAACGATGCAGTAGAGCTTTTAACATCAACAGGAAAATTTAGGATTTCACTGGGACTTGAAAGAATAGAAAAAGTGCTTGAACTTTTGGGAAATCCGCAGGATAAGTTAAATTGTATTCATGTTGCAGGTACAAACGGTAAAGGTTCAGTTTGTGCAATAATTTCTTCGGTTTTAAATGAAGCAGGCATGAAAGTCGGAGTTTATTCAAGTCCGCATATTTTTAAATATACCGAAAGAATAAAAACAAATTCAGACGGAAAAATTAATCAAATATCAGATTCTGATTTTGCGGATTATGTTTTTGAAATATCCGGACTTGCCGAAAAAAATAATATTGACCTGACAGAATTTGAAATACTCACAGCAGTTATGTTTAAGTATTTTGAAGATAAAGGGGTTGAAGTTGTTGTATTAGAAACAGGCATGGGCGGAAGATTTGATGCAACAAATGTTATTAAAAAAAATCTTTGCTCTGTGATAACTCATGTTGATTATGATCATACAGAGCGTCTTGGTGATACATTAGATAAAATAGCCTTTGAAAAAGCAGGAATAATTAAGCCAAATTGTCCGTGTATAGTGCTTGAAGGTAAAGAAGTTTACTATGATAAGGCTATGGAGGTTGGTGCTGAACTGGAAATTATTTCTCCTGTTTCATCAGATAACAATTTATCTTTAAAAGGTACTTATCAGCAGGAAAATTTATCTCTGGCACTTGCAGTTATTGAAAAATGTTTTCCGCAAATTCCGCAGGATATTATTGAAAAAGGACTTAAAAAAGTAAAACATCCGTGCAGATTTCAATATATAAAAGAAAAAAATCTCATTATAGACGGAGCGCATAATCCGAATGGTATTCAGTCGCTTATGATGAGTTTGGATATGTATTATCCGAATACAAAGCGTAGGTTTATCTTTGGTTGTCTGAAAAACAAAGATTATAAAAAAATGCTTAATATCCTTACAGAAAATAATCCTGATTCGGAAATATATTTTTATAAGTTTTCTCATAAAGATGCGTGTTCTTTTGAAGAATTAAAATCTGTATGTATGTGTAAATGTAAAGAATTAAAAAATTCTGATATGATAAATTTTGATGATGATTATCTTAATATAATATGCGGTTCATTTTACATGATTTCAGAATTGACACAGATGTTAAATATAAGTTATTATCTAAATTAAAAAGAGGGTTTTGTATGATAAAAAGATTTTTGTTGCTATTAGTTTGTGTAATGGTCTTTTGCTGCGGTTGTGCAAATATGGGAAAATTGAAAAATGACATAGTAGCAAATACTCTTGAGATTGCTACTAACAGAGGGAAGCTGATAGTAGGTGTAAAAACAGATACTTTCCCTTTTGGTTATATAAATGAAAATGGTGAATATGCCGGATATGACATTGATTTGGCAAAATTAATAGCCACCGACATTTTTGGAAAACCTGATAAAGTTGAATTTGTTCCTGTAACAGCTTCAGACAGAATGATGAAGCTTTATTCCGGTGAAATTGATATGATAATTGCAACAATGTCTATAACCCCATCAAGATTGAAGTTGCTTGATTTTTCCGACCCGTATTATATCGCCGGTCAAGCTCTGCTTGTAAATACAGGCAGCGACATAAAAGGTATAAGAGATTTAGAGGGTAAAAAAGCGATAACGGTTTTTGGCTCGACAAGTGAAAAAAGTTTAAGAATGGCTGTACCAAATGCAGGTATTATCGGTTATAAGACTTATGATGAAGCATATAAAGCTCTTAAAGCTAAAAAAGCTGATGCAATTGTTTCAGATGACAGTATTCTTATTGGTTTGTCATTAAAAGATGCAAGTGTAACGCTTTTGCCAAAAAGGTATTCAAGAGAACCTTATGCAATTGCTTTCAGAAAAGGCAGAGAATCAGAAGATATTATAAGAGTGGTTAACAGGATTATTGAAGAATCTGTCAGATACGGCAAATTGCATGAACTTCAAATAAAACATGGGATAAATAATTATCAGTAAATATCCTCTTTTTATAGGTCAAAAAAAATTTTTCTCCGTTTTATAATGATAGTATGGCAGGCAGTGAACATAATAAAATAAGCGGAAACATTTTCAGTCGTGAATTTGGTTTTACGTCTGCAAATCCGTTTGATTCAAAAGTCATGCCCCAAAAACAATTCACTTCGCCAAAACCTGCCAAAAGGCTTAACGGATATGATTCAACAATATTAAATAGTGCAAATTTTGACGATGCCGAAGAACAAGAATTGAGTATAGATTACAGAATAAAAGAAAAAGAAACTGCCATTAAAGACTTGGAAGAAAAAATAAAACTTGCAGATAATTACGGAACTCAAAACGAAGCACTCGGGTTAAAAGCCAAAAAACAGCGTCTTAATGATGAGCTTTATAATTTGCAAAAGCAAAGGACTTATGGCGGACGTGTTCTTGGTCAGACACAATCTTTTTCGGAACATTTTAAAGAAAAAATGCCTGTTTTATATAAAGTTCAGAATTTTATATCCCGTAATGTGCTTGCAAAAATTTCAAAAAAAGTCAGTTCGGTTGTTGCCCTGAGTGATTCACTTGAACAGCTTTCAGATATAAGCAAAAGTGTTGATGAACTTATAGATATGAATATTCCGTATGGTGAAAAAGGGCAAAGTTATGAGAAACTTACCCAATATTTGAGCAAGGCAAATGCTATTCATTCACAAATTTCAAAATCATTTAGAAAGTAGCAGCAATTTCTTTTGCAAGATTTTTTAAATCTTCTCTTTGATCGGTTTTCAAAGATGATTTTAATGTGAGTCTGTTTCCGATAATTTCGGTATTTTTCCATTTTGAAACTATTTCAGTCATAAGGTTGCCGCTTGCAGCTGCCCAGGAACCGTTTTCAATAATGGCAATTTTTCTGTTTTGAATATTATGTGCATTCATATCGTGTAAAAGATTTTCCATTGATACAAAAATTCCCATATTATAAGTAGTTGATGCAAATACAATATGAGAGTATTTGAATGCGTCTGATACAATATAAGACGGATGTGTTACCGAAGTATCATACATCTTTATATCTTTTACTCCGAGATCTGCCAGTTCGCCTGCAAGAATTTCAGCGGCGTTTTGGGTGTTCCCATATACAGATGCGTAAGGAATTAAAACTGATTTAATTTCCGGTTCATAAGTTGACCATTTTTGGTATTTGTCAATAAATATATTTAAGTTTTTTCTCCATACATATCCGTGCAGAGGGCAAATCATCTGAATATCCATGTTTGCCGCTTTTTTTAGTAACATTTGAACCTGAGGGCCGTATTTACCGACAATATTTGTATAATATCTTCTTGCTTCGTCCATATATCTGTGGTCAAAATCTACTTCGTCCGCAAAAATATTACCGTCAATTGCACCAAAACTGCCAAAAGCATCTGCAGAAAATAGAATTTTATCTGTAGTGTCATAAGTAACCATAACTTCCGGCCAATGAACCATTGGTGCAAGTGCAAATTGCAATGTATGTTTCCCTGTTTGCAGGGTATCTCCTTCTTTTACAATAATATATTGTTCTTGCGGAAAACTTAAATCAAAAAACTGATTAATCATTGTTTGGATTTTTGCGTTACAAACAATTTTTATTTCAGGGTATTTGTTGATTAAATTTTGAAGTTCTGCACAATGGTCAGGCTCCATATGATTAATGATGAGATAATCTAATTTTTTCCCGTTTAATACATGTTCAATATTTTCAAAGAACTGATGGGCTACAGCTTTATCAACGGTATCCAGTAAAACTGTTTTTTCATCCATAAGTAAATATGAATTATATGAAACACCTGTCGGAATATCATATACCCCTTCAAAAAGTGCAAGTCTTCTGTCGTTTGCTCCAACCCAGTATAAATCATTTGTTATATTTTTAACGTTATACATAATATCTCTCCTTAAAAACTATTTATATATGAATACTAACATAAAAAAGGGAGTTGTTTATTGTAAAATTTTGTAATTTTTTATCCTGTAAATGCAATTAAAATTTTTCACGAATTTTTATGATTATATATATAAAAAAATATTTTAAAAGAAAAAATATTGAATATCTGATAAAAATATAAAGCAGGTTAAAATTGCAATATGACCTGCTTTTCATCATGTTTATTAAGAATTGTTACAAACATGAATAAAAAACCTAAAGTTCATGAAAGATAGTGCCGACATGGAAAATAACAAAAGAATATAGTCGAAAGGAAATACTTATCATGGGTATGTCAGCATCACAAGCAAGATTTCTTTGCTTAACAGCACGAAAGAATAATGTTGAATTTGAGGGTCAACAAATTAACCAGCAAAGGACAACATTATCAAATGAATCTGCAGCTTATTACAGCGAGCTTTGTAATATGGCAGTTCCTATTCCTCCGTCTATAGATGACTATACAAAGGTTTCTTATACATTCAATGATGGTGCGATGACTAACACCGTTACATCATTATTGTATAAAAAAGAAGATGCTTCTTATCATGTAAACTATGTTCAGCAATGGCAGGATGATTATTCAATTGTTCCGGCATCAACAGCATTAGTTCAGGCAACGGGTTCAACATATACAATTGGCGAATCAACATTAAGATTAATTGATGGCAGCACTATGCCGGCAGCAGGTACAGATCCTTACTTTGATTCCTTAGAACCTGATCAAAAAACTGCAGCATTAAGAACAGAAACATATTATCTTTCATTATTAAGAGATCATGTAGGTAATAACAGTGCTGAATTTTATGTAAGATATGTAAAAAATACAACCACCGGTAATTACGAACCATATTTCTATATGAAAGGTGAATTAGATGGTGCAAAAAGAACCGCAGCAACAGACAGAAATCTGATGAGCGTAGCTGCATATTCTATTGGTACAGAAACCAAGACAAAAGAAATTTTAGACCAAAAATGTGCAATTGAACAGGATGCATCAGGCAGATATGTTTCAATAACAATTCAGTATGACAATGAAGAAAAGAAATTCACATTGAATACGCAGACAACAACTGATGAAGATGCATACAATGATGCAATGAACCAGTATTATTACAATCAACATGAATATGACCACAAAGTACAGGAAATCAACTCAAGATTAGAAATAATCCAACAACAAGATAAGCAGTTAGAATTAAAATTGAAACAACTTGATACTGAAGAAAATGCTATTTCAACAGAAATGGATGCAGTAAAGAAAGTTATTTCAAAGAACGTTGACAGTTCATTCAAAACATTTAGTGCGTAATTTCCCAAAAATGACATACCATATAGACAGGTACAATAGTATTATTGTGCCTGTTTTCATGTTAAAGAAATATGGATAAAACCCTCTCCCCTGCCCCTCTCCGCAGTCGAGGGGAACAATAAACATCCCTCTCCTATGGAGAGGGAAATAGGGAGAGGGTAAAAACCAACTTCTTTGCAAATGAGGGAAGTTAGATTTTGGTTGACTAAAGTCAACCCTACTTTTAATCAAGGTTGGGCATACTTGTTCAACTAATAAAAATAAAGGTAATTATAAGCTTATAATTCATGCTTTTATTATAAGATAGGTTATTGTCGGGTTGAAACCCGACCTATAAGCTTTTATTATAAGATAGGTTATTGTCGGGTTGAAACCTGACCTATAAACTAAAAAACTGGAAGTATCGGCATTTGATACTTCCAGTGAAATGGTTGCGGGAGCTGGATTTTACAAAGTGAACAGACGATACGAAGTGAGTCTTGTGAACCTGTATGCGTAGTGGCGAAGCCACGCAGCTGAACCTCGGTGAGAATCCAAGCGACCAACAAAAAAAGACCATTTTCATGGTCTTTTGAAAAATGGTTGCGGGAGCTGGATTTGAACCAACGACCTTCGGGTTATGAGCCCGACGAGCTACCAGACTGCTCCATCCCGCGATATTTAATTTTCATTTGCGTTCAACTCCCTGAGCAGTCTTCCAGACTTTCCTCTCGCAAAACCTGACATTTAGTCAGCTTTTACTCGGCAGGGTATCCCGCGATACTCAAAATTTCTTAAATTTTCTATAACTCTTATACACTGCTGAAAATTTTTTTGCAACTGTTTAGTGAAAAGTAATAATTCTTTACAAAGCTGAAAACGATATATTTATATGGAATACAACCACATTGAAAAATTTAAAATTAATCCAAAAGTATTAATTTTTAATGACTATTGTTATTTGTATTAATCTTTTGGGATTAATCTGATTATATAGATTAATACTATGTATGGAGTTATCAGCCGAAAGTACAAATTTTTAGAGAATTTCAGATGAGTTAAAAGTCTTGCGCAAATTGATTTTTTCCGACTCTCAAAAATCATCTAAAAAGTTGACATGACTGGAGAAAAATAGTAGTATAATCAATAAGTAAGCTAAATACGTTAAAAAGATTTAGTTATAAGATGCGACAAAAAAAAGAAAGGCGAAAAGATTATGAAGAAAAGATTCGGTTTCACCCTTGCAGAAGTATTGATTACTTTGGGTATTATCGGTGTCGTTGCAGCAATGACTATTCCTACATTGATTGCAAACACAAATTCAGCCAGATTCAGATCACAGTTTAAAAAATCTGTATCTACACTTGCACAGGCAGGTTTGATGGCACAGGCACAATATGACTTCAGTTATGGCGACATTACTGATAAATGCGGCGGTAAAGATGATGACCCAGAAACAGATATGACTTTCTGCTCATTATTTAACGGTGCATTATCAGGTCATGTAATCTATACCGGTGGTGAAGATGTACCTAAGAATAAAAAAGGTGAAGCATATAACAAAACTTATGGCGTATCAAGCCCATACTACTTACAATTGGCAGATGGTTCAATGGTTATCTTCAATCCTGCAGCTTCAGGATGTATCAAAAAACCTACTGAAGATTTAACAGCTGTACCTTCTGAATGTATTGGTGTAATCGACGTTAATGGTACAACTTTACCAAACAAAATTGTATCTTGTGAAAATGCAGCAGGTGGTATGTTAGCTCAACCGGCTTATGCAGCTGATGAAACATTACCTGCTATTGAGTTAGGTACTTGTGTTGTTCCGAATGATGCACAGCACATGACAGATGTATTCCCAATCGTATTCCACGATGGTACTGTTGAAGCTGCTACAAAAGCTGCAAGATATGTATTAACTACTTCAAAATAGTTGTTAGTATAGTCTAAGTTTAAAAAGAGGTAAGATTTCTTACCTCTTTTTTGTATGCAAATACAACCCTCTCCCCTAGCCCCTCTCCGCAGGCGAGGGGAACCCAAAATAACCTCTCCTATGGAGAGGTCGCAGTTGTAGGCAATAGCCGTACAAATACGGGAGAGGGTAATGTAACTACATCAGGCGAGTGGAATGAATATATGTCCCTCTCCAATGGAGAGGGAAACAGGGAGAGGGTAAAAACTAACCCCTTTGCAAATGTGGGAGAGGGTAAAAACTAACCTCTCCAAAAATGCAAAAAAGGGTAAAATTAATATCTTTAAAATTGTAGAAATGGTAAAAAACAGGCTTGACAGTTTTAGTTTTTTGTCAAAATTAAAAATCCTGTAAAATCAATACTTTCAGCCAATAATAAGTGTACTATGTTACAATTGTTAAGTGTTTATTTTTTTGAATTGTAAAGAATGTTAAGCAAAAATTCAAAAAAACATGCTCAAAGCCATGTAAAAACGGCTATTTGGGGCGGTTTTTCAGCCCCAAAAAATTTTGTTCAAAAATTGGTAGTATAAATGGCTGAAAAACGCATGCAAAAAGTTGAATTCACCGTACTTGTACATTATAATATTAGTATAGTCTATTTGCGCAAGACGAATATCTGATATGTATGTACTGAATTAATCGGTATGAGAGTACGGAAAATTGAAGAATAGTAAAAATGGCGGTAACAACAAATTAATGTTTGCTACTCTGCTTACCTTAGCAATGGGAGCAGGGGCGTTTGATGTTGCGTCTGCAAATTCTTCGGTGGAACAGGCTCTCAAAGAAAGTACTTCATCAGACAATTTTAATACTATTGAAGATAAAAACAGCCGTTTAAATAAAAATTTAAAAATTTCTTCAGGTCCGTCATTAATAGTCAGCAAGGACAGTTCAATGAGCCTTTCTGCAGAGGTAGAACGTGCGTCATTTGTTGATAGCGGTGCAATGGTTTCTTTGGGTAATGGAACCCTCTCCCCAACCCTCTCCGGTGGCGAGGGAGAAAAAGCTAACCTTTCCGTTGGAGAGGTCGCAGTTGTAGGCGATAGCCGTACAAATGCGGGAGAGGGTAATGTAACTTCAGCAAGAGAAGGTGCAGATGCAACTCACGATACTGCGCAGGTTAGGGGAACCGATACATTATCTGTATCGAGTTCATCAGAAAGTTTAAATATCAACACTCAAAAGGCTTCAATTTACGCATTAGATAAATCAGATAGACAAAACAAAATAGCGCATAAATCAGATATTACTCCAAACGAGGTCGGCGGACGTACTCTCACTGCCGATTCTCATACATTTACTTCAGCGCAAACAGGGGCGGGTTCAGACAGTACACTCGCTCCGATAGAAAGCGGAATAGTTAATAGGGCTTTGCCTGAACGAGCTATCGGGTCGATCGCTTTTTCTACTTTTTCTTTAAGTGAAGCGCATGATTTAAAGGTTTTGAATGAGGCTATGACTTCATCTTACGCGTTGGGTGAAGCGTTAGCACAAAATAGTGTGTCCTATAGTGGTGAATTAAATTATGGTTCAAGTGATATTCAGTCTGTTGGTGAGTTGAGTTTGAACAATTATGGTTTGAGTTTTGAAACGGATAAGGTTGACAGTATAGAGGTTTTGGAATATGAGCCGTTAACAAGTTTTGAGTATAATATAAAAGCTGACAAAGAGGACACCAAACTTTTAACCCATATTGCAAAGGTTTTGGGTGATATCAGCGGAAGAAAGGCATTGAGCCAAAAGGTTAATACAATACTGGATAAACCGGACAACAGATATAATGAATTGTATTCACCTGTGAATAAGGTTTTGGTTGCAAAAGAGGGTCAAACCCTCTCCCCAACCCTCTCCGCAGGCGAGGGAGAAAAAGCTAACCTCTCTTATGGCGAGGTAAATGGATATATGTCCCTCTCCGTTGGAGAGGGAGACAGGGAGAGGGTAAAAACCAATCTCTTTGCATCTGCGAGAGAGGGTTATACAGGACAAGAACAAACCCTCTCCCAAAATTCTAATGCTCACAGGTTCGCATTGAATTTTCACCCTCTCCCTATGAGAGGGCAGGCTACAGGGTTTGCGAGTGGCACAAGACATGTAGTGTCTAGTGGTGAAACTGTCAGTACAATCAGTGACAATTTCAGCGGTAACACTATAACAAACACTGCAGGTGGTTTTATTTATAACCAAGGTACTATCAGCCAAGTCATTGCACAGGTTACAAGTAATACACATAATGTTTCAGGTGGATATTCAGGGTTAATCTACAATACCGGTACTATAACCAGTCTTACAGGTATATATTCAAGTAATACAATCAATTCTACCGGTTCAGGTAATACTGATGATGGTTTAATCATTTCTAATGCAGCTACTATTGATACAATAAATGCAACATTTAGTGGTAATGTAATGAATACAACTGGTTCAACCTCTAACCCTAATGGTGTTATTTTTAATGTAGAAAATGGTATATCAAAGATTAATCATATTTATGGAAGTTTTATAAATAACGCTATTATATCATCTGTAGCTGATACTACTTATGGTGCAGGTGGAGCGGCAATATATAGTGGCAATGGTTCTACAATAGGTGATATTAACGCAACTTTTACAGGCAATTATGTAAAAATCACCGGAGCAAGTTTTGCAGCAGGTGGAGCTATTGCTAGTGGTTCAACAGATTCTTCTGTGCATACAATTACTTCTATAAATGGTTCATTTATAAACAACTATGTTCAAGCAAATACCGGTGCTGCTCAAGGTGGGGCAATTATCAATCGTGCCAAATCTACCATTGGCACTATTGGCACATCGGGTTCGCCGGCACAATTTATAGGAAACTACGCAAAATCTACCAGTGGAGCAGCTTATGGCGGAGCAATATACAATCAAGGTACTATAAGTGGTGATATAATAGCAGATTTTATTGGCAACTACGCTCAAACAGGAAGTAACAATGCTATAGGTGGTGCAATATTTAATAGCGGTACAATTAGTGGTACAATTTCAGGAGACTTTATAGGTAACAAAGCCACCGCAACCGGTACAGTCAATGGCGGAGCTATCAATAATGAAAGTACAGGTACTATAGGTTCTATTACAAACTCTCGTTTTATTAACAACCAAAACAGAACATATCAATCAACAGGTAGTGCTGTTACAAACCATGGTACAATCGATACGGTTTCAAATGTATTATTCTATGGCAACTCTATAGCTAACAACACATCAACAGGAAATAGCTGGTTAGAAGGTACACTACATAATTACGATGGTAGAATTAATACTATTTCAAATGTCAATTTTATCAAGAATTCCGTAGCAATTAATGGTGCAGGGCTATATTCACAAGGTACACAAGGTATTGGCACTATTGTAGCTAACTTTATTGAAAACTCAGCCGGCAGGTTTGGAGGTGGTGTAAACAATTCTGCTCCTATCGGATCATTAACAGGTAAATTTATAAGAAACACTTCTGCTGACGGTGGTGCTGCTATCAATACTGCCGGTGCAATCGGTTCAATTGTGGGCGATTTTGTTGGCAATAGCGCATATAATGCCACTTCTAATGCCACTTCTAATGAATCATTAGGTGGTGCTATCAGAAGCACAAACACCATCGGCACGTTGCAGGGTAAATTCTATAACAACTCCGCAACATCAACAAGCGGAACGGCACAGGGCGGTGCTATCTACAATCAGGGTACATTGGGCATAATCGCAAAAACTGCTGACACTTTGTTCTACGGAAACACTACCACTTCAGGCTCCACAAAGGCTTATAATGATATTTATAACACAAATGCAACTATCAACATGAATGCAGGTTCAGGAAGACAGATTCGTTTTGGTGGTTCGGTTTTGGGTTCAGGTGGAACAATCAATATCAACAATGGCATTGATAGTGCCCCGACAGGTGGTAAGTACATATTTGGCAGCAACCTTTCCGGTAATACTGTTAATCTTTACAACGGCGCAAATGTCCGCTTTACTCCAACCCGTCAGACAGATGGTACTGTAACTTATGGCATGTATAATGCTGTTGCCACCACAAATGATGCCAATGGCGGATATTTGAATTTTGCGAATCAAAATACAGATGATTATCAGTATTTTGGGGCATTAACACTTGCAAGCGACTTAAAAATAGGAATGGATTATGATATTAAATCTAACCAACAGCTAAAAGACGGACTTAATGCAACTTCTGTAAATGCTCAAGGGCACCATGTTTTGATTGACTATATCAATATGATAGGCGATACGGGTGATGTTGCGACAGGTACAGTCTATAATATGGGAAGTTTTTTAACAAACAATTTATATTCTGCTATCGCATTATCCGATACATTAAAGATAAATTCCGTATACGAATGGGACGGTTATAGTGCAAGCTACAATTCATCGACAGGTACGGTAACCTTAACCAAAGTCGATACGGGAACGGAAAACCTGTTCGGGTTCTTGCACAATGATGACGGTTCTGACTCGTATGCCGACAAACGAGGCACAAATATCACTATTGATGGTGATAATATGACCTACACTCTTCAACGAGATGAGCAGGCTCTCACTTCAATCGGCACAATTGCGGGTGCAGTTGAAAAAACAATTGAAGGCAGCGGCTACACCATTATGGGCAACCAAAATGCAGGTATTGAACTGCAATCAGGTCAAGTCCTCACCATCAACAATGCGAATGTTGAAGGATTCTATAGAGGAGAAGGAAATAGTGGTGCAGGTGGGTTTGTATCGAATAACGGAACCCTTGAAATTAACAATTCAAAATTTACAAACAATGCATCAAGTCTTACTGGTGGCGCTATTTTCAATGATGAAAATGCCAATTTGTCAATTAATAAATCCACTTTTGAAAACAATGTATCTGCAAAATCAGATGGCATCGCTTATGGTGGAGCGGTTGAAAGTGACGGCACATTAACTGTTTCGGATTCAGTTTTCAATGGTAATATTGCAAGCTATATTGGTGGTGCTATTTTAGCTCACGGTACTGCTGAAATTGATAATTCGCAATTTATGTATAATCAGGTTGGTCATGTAGGCGGTGCATTATATATTGACAGGGGTACAATATCAAATTCTGATTTTGAATACAATACAGCTACTAACAATGGTGGTGCTGTATATTCTAATGGTGGTTCAGGAGCCGAAGATGGTCTTGCGATAACAAATTCAATCTTTAAAGGTAATCAAGCAAATAGTGGTGGTGCTATTTTTAATGGTTCATCAAATATTATGTCAATCGCCGATTCAGTTTTTGATTCTAACATTGCATCTTCAGGTGGTGGTGGCATTTATAATGCCGGCACAATAAGTGAAATTTCTAACACCACATTTACTCAAAATATGGCTCCGACAGGTGGTGCAATTTATAATGCTGCAGGTGCAACTATTACTAAAATGGATAATGTAAAATATACAGATACTTCACTAATAGATTCCACCGGCGGATTTATTTATAATGCTGGCACTATTGGAGATATTGTCGATGTTGAGGTCAAAGACAATATAATGGTCAGAACAAATAGTGGTGCTCCGTCATTAATATACAATGCAGGTACAATCGGCACTTTGGCGGGTACAATTTTAGACAACACGGCGGCTTATTCGGATTCAGCCACATCAACAGGTGATGATGGTGTAATTCTTTATAACACAGGCACAATTGATACGATTGATGTTGATTTTGTCGGCAACACAATGAACGAAACCTCTAACGGTAATCCGTCGGGCTTGATATTCAATACTACCTCAAATGCAAGAATTAATCACGTCTATGGTTCGTTTAAAGACAACACATTCAATATCGCATCCGGAGCAACATTAGACGGTGTTGTTTACCATAACTATAATGGCAGCTATACAGGTGAAATTGCCGCAGATTTTATCAACAACAAAGGTATAGCGGTTTCCGGCACAAGCTATGGTGCTTTAGGTAACGCGCTTAGTGGCGGCGGCACAATCGGTTCTATTACTGGGAACTTTATCAACAACAGTGTTACTACAACAAGCACTGGCTTAGCAGCCGGTGGTGCGATTTGGAATGTTAGCTCAGGTGTTATTAATTCTATTGGTTCTGCTGATAACTCTGCACTATTCCAAGGTAACTATGCACAATCAGTGAGTGGTCAAGCTCGTGGTGGTGCGATATATAATCAGGCTACGATAAACAATATTACAGGTAGTTTTATCGGCAACTATGCACAGTCAACAAGTGGAACAGCACAGGGCGGTGCAATTTGGAACTCAGGCACTATGGGTATTATTGCAAATGGTTCAGACACCATATTCAAAGATAACAAGATTATTAACGGTTCTACAACTACTTACAATGATATTTACAATAGCGGCACTATAAATCTTAATGCAAAGAGTGGCAACTCTATCAGTTTTGGCGGTACTATTGACGGTTCGGGAACATTAAATATTGGCAACGGTTACAACAGTTCAGCTACCGGTGGGGATTATGTTTTCTATAACACTATTTCCGGTCAGACCATGAATCTCTACAATGGCGCTGATGTGCAGTTGAGATATTTGCAACAGAATAATGGTTCCGGTTCTTACGGCAAATTGAGTATTTCAAGCTTTACAACATCCGGCACAAACAATATTCTTGATACAAGAAATTTGTGCGGAGACGGAACTGATAGACCAAACTCATTGGGGGCCGTTACTCTCGGTGCTGATTCCAAATTAAGAATAGAAGTTGATGGCATGGCTAGTTATGGTGATTACCTGACCGCATCATCAGCATCTGGTAGTGGGAAGTTTATATTAGACCAAATAAATTTTTACGGTCAGACTGCTGCAGGAAACTCTTACAGTTATACTATTGCTGATGCTAATCTAAGGAGCAGGATACAACTTGCAACAGGTAATAATTTAAGACTTTATTCTCAATACAAGATTGGAGATTACAACATTTCATATAATGCAAGTACAGGTGTTTTAACTTGGACAAAAACTAATAACGGAACATGGAATTTACATGGTTTCTTAGCAAAAGATACATCAGGTACAAGTTATACTTTGACCGGCGATGAATTTATTTATTCATCTTCTAACCATAGTCAAGGCAGTATTATTGGTGCTATGGCAGGTTCAAATAATATTAAAACAGTTAATGCAGGTAACTACACCATTAATGGCAACCAGAATGCAGGTGTGTCAATTGGTAGCGGTCAGACCTTAAACATTAATGGCGGTATTTGGGACGGATTCTATATTGGAGACAATTCAAGAGATGGTGTTGTTATAGCTAATTACGGCACCTTGAATGTTGAAGGCGCAAAATTTACCAACAATGTTGATAATAGTGATAATGTTGATGGCGTTGCAATAGTAAATAATACCGGTGCCACCATAAACAAACTCAATGCTGATTTTTCGAATAATTGGGGAAATACCGGTTGGGGTGGAGTTATCCGCAATATTGGTACTATATCTACCCTCACGGGTAAATATGATAATAACGGTATTCTTGGTTTAACAAATTCTTATGACTCAAACGGCGGAGCTATTTATAACAATTCAACAATTACTCAAATTAAAAATTCAACATTCTCAAATAATTATGCTAAACATACCGGCACAAAGGGTTCTTATGGTGGTGCTATCCACAATTTAGGCATTATCGGCAATATTATTGACTCTGATTTTGTCAATAATATTGCCGAATCTAATGCAGCTTCATACGGCGGTGCTATCTATAATACCGGTAACATCTCAATAACTGCACAAAATAAAGATGTGGTGTTTGGCAACAACAGTGCTACTACATACGGTGGTGCGATATATAACAGTGGTACGCTTACCATCAACGCAACAGGTGGGGATGTGTTGTTTAGCAACAATACTGCAGGTACTCAGGGCGGTGCGATTTACAACTCAGGTACATTAAATATCAACGCTTCTGACGGACATAGAGTAATTTTTGATAATAACTACGCCGGTGTTGATGGTGGAAATCCTCTAGGTGCCGCAATATTTAATGCATCCGGTGCTACGGCAACCGTTTCCGGTGCTGATTTCATTAACCATAGAAAAGATGCGACCTCAAGAGTTGGCGGTTTGGTTATAAACAACAATGGCACAATGACATTGAGTGATTTTGCAATGAAAAACAATTCTTACTCAAGTGAATCAGGTGACGGATATGGATTTATATTTAATAGTGGTACATTGAATATCAATTCTGATGTTAGTGATGTTATTTTCTCGGGTAATAGCGGTGATTCATATGTAATATACAATGACGGTCAAACAAATATCACAGCACAAAACGGAAATAAAATCATATTTGAAAATAATCTTGGTCATGGTGTTTTGACTATGTTCCGCGGATTGAAACTCGAAGGTGAAGATGATAATCATATTATTATCAGAAATAATAAAGGATTAGCAATTTCTAAAACAGCTTGGGCTAATACCGATTTTGTTGTCAAAAATGCTGATATTATCGGAAATACAGGTGGCGGTATAAATTATAACATGCCTGGTAATGCATCTTCTTACCCGCGTTCAACAGTTGACGGAATTATCCAAAATGTCTTGTTGCAAGACAACTATAAAGAAACAACCACAGGTAATGTCTATGGTGCTGGGTTAAAAAATACTGGTATGCTTGGTGATGTGATTGCTGATTTTATTGGCAATCATGTTGAAAATACTGCAGAATTTAAAGCGGGTGCTGGCGGAATCATTGACAGAAACGATACCTCTGAAAATGCCGGTTCAGGCAGAGCTTATGGTGGTGCGATATTTAATCAGCAAATCATTAATAATTCAGGAAATGTAGAACCAACATCAGGCAAAATAAATTCTATTGCAGGCAACTTTACCGACAACTATGTATATTCCCAAAACGGTTATGCATTGGGTGGTGCTATTTATAACGAATATGGCACAATCGGTTCTATCGGCTCTGCAACTCAAAAAGCAACATTCACAGGCAACTATGCTAAATCTGAAAATAATAATGCCCTCGGTGGTGCGATTTATAACGCAGGCACAATAAATTCTATCTATGCTGATTTTATTGATAACTATGTTGAATCAACCAGTGCTGCCGCAGAAGGCGGTGCTATCTACAACACAGGAACTATCGGAAATGTTACAGGTATATTCAGTGGAAATAAACGCAGTGGAGCTATTCACATTGATGATGGTGTTTATTCTACAGGTGCTGAGATTTACAATAGCGGTAAAATAAAGATTACAGACTCTAAGTTTGTTGATAGTCAAAACCTTGGCGGCTCTACAATATACAACCATAAAAGCGGCAATATGATTATCAAAAATACGATTTTCGATACTGCGGGTTCAGGTGCAAATGGTGGGGTTATTGATAATGATAATGCTAATATGAAAATTAGTGGTACATTGTTTAATAACAACATTGGCGGATACGGCGGTGTTATATACAATGTTAGATCAAGTAATTTAGTATTAGATAATACTGATTTCATGAATAACTATTCTGGTGCAGCCGGTGGAGGAATATTCAGTTGGACAGGTTACACAGCTCAAGATACATCATTTATCAATAATATTGCAGAGCAATCAATTGATGGCACATATGGTGGCGGTGGTGCTCTTGCTAATTCCAATACAGTAAACTTGATTGCCAAAAATGATAATGTTGTGTTCTATGGTAACAAGTCGGGTGGTTATGACGGAATATATCACGATGTCGCAAACAGAAGTGTCTTGAATCTTAATGCTGCCAGTGGTAAATCTATTAACTTTGGTGGAATTATTAGCAGTAGCGGTACAATTAATATCAACCAAAGCGGGTTGAGTTATACTGACCTTAAAGATGATTTCACCACGCAAAATGTTTCTATTACTCAAAAAGGCGGGGATTATGTATTCAACAACACCGTAGATGCCACCACAATGAACCTCTACAACGGTGCGAAAGTCAAACTCGGCGGGGCGATTCAGGGAATGGATATTTCAAGACTCGACCAAACTCTGTCTTTGGGCGGTGATAAGGTTCTTGGCGATTTCATTGCTGACGGCAAAATAAATTGGGCTGATATGACTTCCGCTCAAAGACAAATTGCGATTAACAGTGTTTACGCTACCGCTACAGATTCGGCTACTATTAGTGCTATCCAAGAAGGCAGTGCACTTCTTAATCCGGGTGAAAGCATCTCTTACGGCTCATTGATATTGGATACTCTTAATGTTGACGCAACAGGCGGTAATATCAACACCATAAATGACCATGTTGAAACAAATTCACTGGGTACTCTTACTCTCGGCGCTAATCTGGGGTATAGCTTGGATATCGATATGGCAAATGTTACAGCCGATTTCTTGACCGCAAGCACACTAAATTCCACCACAAATAAAATTATTATCAACAACATCAATGTCTTTGGCGGGGGCGATACTCTTAAAAAAGTCAAAATCGCCGACAGCGTCTTGATGAATAACATTGAAGTTGCTGCAACTACAAACAATGGCGCAGGCTCCGGTGTAAATTACAAACTCGTGTATTCAACCGCTCGTGATGCGGGTGACGGAAAATACTACGGATATTTGGATATGACCTATGCAAGGATTGCAGATGCTATTCTTGCAGATCAGGAAGTCAGAGATTACACAATATTATCTGATGTGGTTGATGCAAACGGGTTTGAAGTTGTTCAAAGAGATCTGAATCCATCACCGTCAACGCAAACTATTACAGGTATGGGCGGCGGCCCCGGGGTTGTTGTTACCGTTGACGGCGGCGAAACTACAAAATATGGTATCAACGGTAATGGAAAAGCAGGTTTCTTAGTTGAAGAAGGCCAAACTCTTAATTTGAAGAATTTGGGTTCTTACACTGTTACAAAAGATTCCAGCGGTATTATTACTTCCTTAACTGCTGACAGATCAGTTAAAAACTTTAGTGGTGCGTATTTCTACTCACCATATCACAAAAATGGCGGTTATATCTACAATGCCGGCGAAATGAGTATCGAAGATGTTATATTTGCTGATTCTGATCCATGGCAAGTCAATGGCGGTATAATATACAACGCACCAACAGGTCATATTAGCAAACTTACGGGTGCTTTCAAAAACAATGGTTCATCCGGCAGAGGTGTTGTTTATAGCGGCGGCTTTATTGATGATGTATCTGTCATTTTCGAGGGTAACAGAGATAACTTTATACAACTGTTCAACGGGGATTATGACAGCGGAACAGTCGTAGTCGGCTCTATTAAAGATTCTCAATTTGTAAATAATACAATGGGTGGTAATGCTCTTTTAGCAGGCGGTGGTACAGGTATCTTTGGTGAAATTTCTGATTCAATTTTTGCCAATAACACTACTACCGGCAGAGGTACAGGCTTATATGGTACTGCCAACAAAATGACAAATGTACTGTTTAAAAATAATACCGGTAATGACGGCGGTGCTATCTTCGGTAATGTTTATGACATGTCAAATGTTGACTTTATCAATAACATTTCTGAAAACGGCGGTGGTGCAATACGAGTAAACGGCTGGTCAGCCCTGTCGGGTAATATTAATTTCATCGGCAATACGGCAGGCACCAGCGGTGGTGCGTTGTATATTTCCAACACGGGTTCAAAATTCCGTAACTCAGAAGATAGTGTAGTTAAATTCTTAAATAACCGTGCTGTATCAGATTCTAAAAATGTTTACGGCGGTGCGATTTATAAAGATTCTGATTCATATTTCTGGAAACCTGAAATTAAAGGCAACTACGCAATGTCAACCTCTGAAGATTTTGGCGGTTATGGTGGTGCGATTGCAGGCCCGAGAGGTATACAACTGGTTGACCCTGTAATTCAGGACAACGCAGCATCTACGCAGGGTGGTGCTATCTATAATACAGGTTCAATTTATATCATCGCAAAAGATAAAGATATTGAATTTGTTAATAACAGAGTGGGTGACATTGTATTAAACGAAGACGGTACAATAAATACCGTAAATAATGCTGTTTATAACGATATTTATACAACAGGTGAAAATACCGCATTGAATACGGCTGCAGGCAGAACAATTACTCTAAATGGTACAATTACCGGTTCAGGTAACGGTAATATTTACATTAACAGAGGTGATTATAGTTATACATATTTTGATGAAACCGGCACTAAAAAGACAATGAAAATGTCTGATGCAGGGCTCAATCAGGGTACCGTAATCTTTAATAATGATGTAAATATCGATAGTACCAATACAAATAGCGCTATTCGTGTACATGGCGGAAAGTTAATAAATAACGGAACTATTAATGTTCAAAATATTACTGTCACATCAGGTGCTGTGCTTGATTCGGCAACTGATAATCTGCGTGCAAAATCTGCTGTTTGGAATAATGGTACTATCAATTTGTCAGGTACAGGCCAAACATACAGTAAATATACTGCTAACGGCTCATACGGTGTTTTGAACCTCGCAGGTGATTTGACTGTTAATTACCTGATGGAAAGACAGTATGTTAATTTAACAGGTAATTCTACATTAAGATTGCGCGGTATTGAAACAGTTGACGAAGATGATAATGTAAACTTTACATCAGGAACCCTTACATTGTGGGGAATGAATGTTGATGCAAACGGCGGTACACTGGATACAGTAAACTCTCATGTGGAAGATAAAAACTATCTTGGTTCTACGGTTCTTGATGGTGATTTAAGATTAAGCCTTGATGTTGATGCAGAAAATTCAACAGCTGATTATTTTGAATCAAGTTCATTCTCAGGAAGCGGTAAAGTAATTATTGATACCGTTAATATTGTCGCTCAGGGCGGATTAACAGATAAAGTTAAAATTGCAAATAACAAACTTAAAGACCATATTGAAATGTCTCAAACCTACACTCCAAGCAGAGCTTGGGCTGTTGATGGTGTAGATTATAAGATTACGGGTTATTCAACAGATAATACATACGGATATTTGGAAGTCGGATTTAACCGTTTGCCTGATGCTGTTCACGCAACGCAAGATGACAGAACATACAAAATTTTTGGTGATGTTGTAAATTCTCAGGGTAATGAAGAAATTGCTACAAATCTTGGTAATCTTGGCGGTGCAACTTCCGAAACAGCAGGTGAGGGTGCTAAACTCACAATAGACGGCGGTGAGGTTACAAGATACGGTATTGATATGAAAGGTAAGACCGGTATAACAGTTCAAAGCGGTCAGTCTCTTGTTGTTAAAAATATCGGTTCTGTTGTAAACAGCGAAGGTAATGCTCCGTCTTTAGAAGATTACTTAAACGGCGATTATACAGTCAATGCTTCTTATACAGGTTTGAATAGCAATGACGGTATTATTAAAAATAATGCAAATGGTACTTTAACACTGGAAAATGTTGTTGTTTATAATAACGGGAAAAATAGTAACAATCATACAATATACAATAATGGTGGTGTTATTGAAAATATTACCGGTACATTTATCAATAACGGTGGAACATATTCATTCTCTACTATAAGACAAATCGGTAATAGTGCAATTAATAATATTACCGCTAACTTTATAAACAATTATTCTTGGGATGGTGGCGCAATTGCTAACAGCAGCTCTTTAGGCACTACTTCAATGTATATTAAGAATTCTAATTTTATTTCCAATTATTCTAATTCACAAGGTGGTGCTGTATTTGGGGATGGTTTAACTTATATTGAAAATTCTACTTTCAGGAATAATTATACCAGTGGAACAGGTGGCGCAATTGCGATTGACAGAGCTAGAAATATAACTGTTAAAGACAGTATCATTGATCATAACTATTCAGCAGGTAGTGGTGGTGCTATTTATGGTGCAAAAATTATTGATACTGATTTAATCAGTAACGTAGCAAAAAATAACGGTGGTGCTATGTATGCCCATGGTGATATTTTTGCTATTAATGATGATGTTCTTTTATCGGATAACAAAGTTAATGTAGAGTCTATTACCAGAGCATCTGATGGTACGATTACTGTTGTAGATGGTTCTAATTATCGCTACAATGATTTATATATCGTTTCCTGGATTTCATTAAACGCAGGCACTTATATTGAAGATGGTCAAACCCTGCAGCGTGCAATCACATTAAATGGTTCTGTTGAAGGTACAGGCGAATTAATAATGAATGATGATTCTGTTGTAAAGGGTGGTAAATATAACTTCAATAATGAAATAAATACTGCAAAACTTATTTCATACGCAGATACTGATATTCAGTTAGGTTCACATGTACAGTCTGACGGTTCAACTACTTACGGTCATTTGGATATTGCTAATACATACATTGACGGACATACAAAATTAAGTACAATCAACGGTCGTTATGATTACAAAGTCAGTGACCTTAAAGATTATTCAAATAAACTTGGTAATTTAAGACTTAATAATGGCGGAAATCTGTATTATTCATTTGATGTTGACTTTGCAAATGACAAAGCTGACTATTTGCAGGGTGAAACTCAGCTTGTAAGCGGTCATATAATCATTGACAATGTTAATCTTGCAGTTGCTCCGTCAGGTTATGATGAAATAAAAATTGCGTCAAAAGGACTTATAAATGCATTCAAACAAAGTGACGGCTATATAACATATAATGACGGCACAAGCAACATCAGATATGCAATGTTATACAAAATTGTTGATGAAGGAACAGACGATCAGCAGGGTGTATATTTAGCTCCGTCATTCTATCGTCTGCCTGATGCTATATCTTCTGCAGTTTCAGACAGAATTTACACAATCCGTGATGACGCCGTAAATTCTTCAGGTAACGAAGTTATTGACCGTAACCTTGGTTTAATGGGCGGAGGATTTGGTGCAAAACTGGTTATTGACGGTGGTGAAAACCGCTATGGTGTTGACGGCAATGGTAAAGCAGGTATAGTTGTCGGTCAAAATCAGGAATTAATCATACGCAACACAGGTTCTGTATTAAATTCTGACGGTCAAATCGCAACCACACAGGATTATATAGACGGTGATTATACGGTTAAGGGTTCTTGGAGAAACTTTGGAACTCAAACCTACAGCGGTTCAACCCATGGAACTCTGTATTATAATGGCGATTTGACTATCAGCGATGCTGTATTCTCTAATATTAACAACAGCGGCTACAATATTATTGATAGAGGCGGCGGTACATTAAAAGAAATCAGCAATACTGACTTTATCAGCAATAAAGCTAAAAATATTATCAGACATCAATATGGTAATGTCGGTAATTTAACAGGATTGAATTTTGTAAATAATACTGTAACTGATAACATAATAGAATTGCAAGGTGCAACAGTCGGTAATGTTGATGTAGCTTTAGTTAACAATACCGCTAATTATTTATTAACTGTCACCGGCGGCAAAGCCGAATCTATAAATGCAGTCATGAAAGGTAATGTATCTAATCAGGGACTTTTTGTCGGCGGAAATGTAAAGAATATTAACCTTGATTACCAAAACAATAAAGGTCACGCAATTTTAGTTGTGGGTGCCGTATCTGATATTACCGCAAATATCAGTAATACAGGCGGCGGTATTCTCAAAACAATGTATAGCGGAGCATTTGCAAACCTTTCTAATTCATACGCATACGGTAACTCCCAAGATGGCGGCGGGTTAATTATGTCGCCTGATAGCAATACCGCATTGACCATTCGTGATTCTTCATTTATTCATAATATCAATAAAAACAGCGGCACCGGTGCAACATTGTATGTAGAAAATGCTAATGCTGTGATAAATATCATTGCTGATAGCGGTGATACGATATTCAGAGATAACTATACCGGTAGTTATACCCGTGATGAAAATTATGTATGGTCACTTGATGAAGGTGCAACAGCTAGAACACGCGATGTTTACAACAATGGCGGAGTATTAAATCTTAACGCAGGTACATACGTTGAAGATGGTGTAACAAAACAACGTTCAATCATATTTGATGATGCGGTCAATGGTGCTAACGGTATTATCAATATCAACAAATCAGGTTTAACATACTCTACATTGAATGATGACTATACAAGAAAAACCGATAATGTAATCACTCAGACAGGCGGTATATACCAATTTGGTGATGTTGTTTCAGGCAATACATTAAATGTTTACGCTGACGGATATCTCAAGTTAGGTCATGCTACTCATACTCTTGCAGACGATACTTACGGTTCATTTAACCTCAACGGATTTAATGTCTCAGGTTCAGGAGTTGTATTGGATGCTCAAAATGACCATGCCGATAATATCATTCTTGGAGATGTAAATCTCAGTTCCGATTTAACATATAAGATTGATGTGGATTTAGCAAGCGGACTTGCTGATTATATCGGTGCTACTTCAATTGTCAGCGGTAATTCAACAATCAACATTGATAATATCAACTTTGTCGGTGTAAGCAGCGGCAAAGGCAGAATGAAAGTTGCCGATACCGTATTAAAAGACAGAATAAGACTTTCTTCTGCTTATGATAGTTATACATGGGAGGGCGAACCGGGAATAACCTACAGATTAAAGGGTTATAGTATCGAAGTTGATGAAACTGACGGAAAAGAATACGGTTATTTGGTTTCATCCTTCAACCGAATTCATGATGCTGTTCACGCAAGCGGTATTAACAGATCTTATGAAATCTTCTCTGATATCGTAAATTCTCGTGGCAATGAAGTTGTTACGCAGGATTTAGGACTTATGGGTGGCGGAGCAGGTGCATCTCTCACAATTGATGGTGGAGCAGGTCACTACGGTGTTGATGCAAACGGACATCAGGGTATAGTTGTCGGAGCAGAACAAAGTTTAACCCTACAAAATATTGGTTCTGTATTAAATTCTGACGGTCAAATTGCAACATTACAGGATTATATAGACGGTGATTATAATGTTCAGGCTTCATGGACAAACTTTGGCACTTTGACTTACGATGATGCTACTCATGGAGCTCTGTATTATAACGGTGATTTGACTATCAATGATACAGTGTTCTCTAATATCAATAATAGTGGCTATAACATTATCGAAAAAGGCGCAGGAACAATAAAAGGTATTAGTAATACAACCTTTATTAACAATACGGCTAATTCAATAATATATCAAAATAGTGGTAATATTGGCGACCTCTCAAATGTTAATTTTGTCGGGAATACTACAACAAGTAGTGATGGTATGGTTTACTTGCCATATGTTAATGTTTCAAGTATTGATGCTAACTTTATCGGCAATACTACAAGTTCAAATTTATTATCTTTATACAGGAACAGAGTAGATTCTATAACAGGTACATATACCGGTAACACTATTACCGGTTATGGTATATCTTCTGATTTGTCATATTATATTGGTGAAATCAATGCTGATTTTATAGATAATAATGCTCAGGCTATAAACCTTAAAAATACCCCTGTAAAATCTATTAATACAACAATAAGAAATAATACCAAAGGTATTGCAGTCACTAATCTTGCTGTTGTATCGGAAATTACAGGTACTATAGAAAATATACATCATGGCGGTAATATATACAATCAGGGTACTGCATTAAGTCTGGGTACTTCTGCAATTGCAAGTAATGTAGATGTTGACTTTATAGGAAACTCTGTAAATAATAATACAAATCCATCTTACCTTTATACTTCCGGTGCAGCTGTTAATAATTCGGGCGGTTCGCAGGTAACTTTACGAGATTCACAATTTACAAGAAATATTGCCCGCAGCGGTGGTGGTGCAATTTATAACGCAGCAACCATGAACCTTATAGCTGATACGCAGGATTCTGTATTTACAGATAACTATATCGGTAACTTCACAGTTAATAATTCTACAGGCGTATGGACTGCCGATGGTGATTTAACCAGAAATGATATTTACAATATCGGCACAATTAATTTGAATGCAAATTCTTCTGAAGAAGACGGTCAGAGAATGATTATCTTTAATGGCGGAATTGCAGGTAACGGTGACGGTGTAATCAACCTGAATAAATCAGGTTTAACTTATACTACATTAGATGAAAATTATAATCAGGTTTCAAATAATATTGACGAACTTGGCGGTCAGTATGTATTCAATTCTGCAATAGATAATAACAGTATCGGTCTGTATAACAACGCATACTTAAAACTTGGTTCTTATGAACAATCAGACGGAACAACAACATACGGTTCATTGAATGTCAACACATTGTCAAATGATGCAAATGGCGGTTTAATCGACACTCAAAACGGTCGTCTTGACACCGGTGAATATGAAAACAAGATTGCTGATTTGTCATTAGGTTCATCAATACAGCTTGCTATAGATGTAAGTTTGCAGGATGCTTTGGCTGATACTATTGATGTCGGCACTATCACAGGTAACGGTTCCGTTATAATTAACGCAATCAATTTAATGAATCTCAGCGGTAGTGACAGAGTTAATATTACCCTCACAACTAATGAAGATTTGATTTCAAGATATGCTCTTTCTAATGACATATTTAATAATATTACAGGTTTTGTAAATCCTTATGATTATATAGAACTCAGAAGGGGTGTATTGTCATTCTATAATGAAACCAGCGGTAATACTACTTTAGACAGAATTTATAAAGCAAGTAAGAATTATCTCAATACTACTCACGATGTTATAGAACTTGATACAACTGCCGGAGATGGTAAAGTTGCCGTTATTATAAACGGAACAACATACTACTATACTCCTGATACTTCAACTGAAGAAAAGAAAGCTGAATCAGAAAAAATAGTTAACCTTATCCATACAGGTTACAGTGCTATGTATGAAACAACTTCACAAAGTGAAGCTGTATTCAAAGCCGGTAATAAATATTATTCATACGAGCCTGATAAATTGCCTCAAAGTGTATGGGCTATGGAAGAAGGTTCATCAACTGATTATAACTTCAAATCATATACTTATAATGACGGTGTTTTAACTCCTGAATTTTATCAAATAAGATTAAAACCGCTAAGAATGAGGACACTCAATAATATTAACTGGTCGCTTGATGATTCTGCAACTGCTAAAAAAGCATTTACTTATGATTCATCTACAGGCTTTGGTACAGGTACTATTTCTGTTACATACCCTCATAACGGTAACAGTTTAGGTACAAGTGATACTGAAACTAAATATTATACTTATGTTTATAAGAATAATTATGCAGATAAAGCTCCTCATGCCAAGATTACAAGTTTGAGCGGAAATCTTGACGGTGAATGGTTCAATTCAGGTGCGCCTGCTGTTAAAAATACATCTTCAAGCGGATACAATATTACTGCTGACTTTTTAGGTATAAGCGGTAACAGTGCAGGTCTTGCGATATACAATACCGGTAAACTTAATGAAATCAAAGGTTCATTTATTGGTAATAAAAATAGTGCAGAAGCTATTATTGCAAACCGTGAAGGCGGTGTAATCAATTCAATTGTCGGTGACTTTATCAGTAATAAAGCAACTTGGGGTCCTGCAATTAATGTTAAAGGTTCTTCATCATCAAAAATAGCTACAATTCATTCTATAGTCGGTAATTTTATTGATAATGAAAATACCTCCGGTGGTGGTACTGTATCACTTTCTGCATGGTCAAAAATTGATTCCATAACGGGTAACTTTATTGGTAATACCTCTTCTTCTGAAGCCGGAGCAATCTCAAGTAAAGGTATAATTGGTGCAATAGCAGGCGACTTTGTTGGCAATGTGGCAAGAGGTGCAGATGGCGGTGCGATAAAGAACTATGCTACTAAGGGTTCGTATTCAACTGTTTCTATTGACAGTATTACAGGTGATTTTATTGCAAATAAAACATCAGGTAATAGTATGAGTGGTGGTGCTATCAGTAATTATGCAAACACAAATTCTACTTATACTGCGTTGATTAATAGTATAACAGGTGACTTTATCGGTAACTATAGTACCAAAGACGGTGGTGCTATCAGTAATTATGCCGAAAGTGGTGCAACAGCAAGAATAAACAGTATTACAGGTAACTTTACAGAAAATGTTGCAGGTGTTTCCGGTGGTGCTATAAGAAATTACACTAATAGTGCCACATCTACTGCAATAATAGACAGTATTAAAGGTAGTTTTGTAGCTAACAGAACAAATAGTACCAATGGTAATGGTGGTGCTATCTATAACGGCGGTTATGCAAAAGCGATAATAAACAGTATTGATGCAGACTTTATCGGTAATATTTCAAATCGTGCCGGTGGTGCGATATATTCAGGTTCAGGTTCAATCGGTACAATTAATGGTAACTTTATAGGTAACACTGCAGCTAATGAAGGTGGTGCTATATCCCTTGTTGGTACCGCTACAACATCAATTTCAGGTAATTTTGAAAATAATATAGGAAATCAGGCCGGTGGTGCTATCTATATCAATAAAAATGGTCAAGCGTTGTCTGCAATTCAATCTATTAATGCAAACTTTAAAAATAATACTTCTGCTACCGGAAGTGGTGGTGCTATTTTTAGTAACCTTGTAATTAATAATATAACAGGTGATTTTGAAGGTAACACAGCTAAAAACTATGGTGGTGCTATAGATGTAGATACCGGTGGTTCTGTTATAAACAGCATTGAAGGTAATTTCACAAATAACACTGCAACAAATTATTCCGGTGGTGCTATATCTCTTATTGGTACCGGTGTAACATCAGTTTCCGGAAGTTTTGAAGGAAACAGTGCTATTGGCGGCGGTGCTATTTATATCAATAGAAATGGTTATACACTCTCTGCCGTTGAATCTATTGAAGCAGATTTTAGCAATAATACTGCAACAAATGGTTCAGGTGGAGCTATCAATAGTAATGTTTTAATCAAAAATATCACTGGTGATTTTGAAGGTAACACAGCTAAAAACTATGGCGGCGCTATATACATGGAAACCGGAGGTGGAGTTGCAGAAAGTATTTCAGGTAATTTTACAAATAATACTGCAACAAATTATTCCGGTGGTGCTATATATCTTAATGGTACCGGTGTAACATCAGTTTCCGGAAGTTTTGAAGGTAACAGTGCTACTGGCGGCGGTGCTATCAATATCGATAGAAATGGTTATACACTCTCTGCCGTTGAATCTATTGAAGCAGATTTTAGCAATAATACTGCAACAAATGGTTCAGGTGGAGCTATCAATAGTAATGTTTTAATTAAAAATATCATAGGCGACTTTGAAAATAACAAAGCTACGAATTACGGCGGCGCTATATACATGGAAACCAATGGTAGTGTTGCAGAAAGTTTTTCAGGTAATTTTACAAATAATACTGCAACAAATTATTCCGGTGGTGCTATATATCTTAATGGTACCGGTGTAAATACAATTTCCGGCAGTTTTGAGGGTAACACTGCAGTAAGTGGCGGCGCTATCTATATTAATTATAACGGTAAAACATTACCTGCAGTTGAATCTATTGAAGCAGATTTCACAAATAATACTGCAACAAACGGTTCAGGTGGTGCTATAAATACCAATATCCAAATTAACAGTATCAAAGGTGATTTTGTTGGTAATACTGCGAGTGGTACCGGTGGTGCTATATATACAAGCAGTCAAATTGGCAATATCAAAGGTGATTTTGTTGGTAATACTGCGAGTGGTAGTGGCGGTGCTGTGTTTATAGATTATACATCAGGTACTACAACGAGTATTGAAGGTAATTTCATAAACAATACTGCGATGACCGGTGATGCCGCATTAGCAATACGTGGTTCTAATGTGGGAACTATAAAGGGTAACTTCACTGGTAACAGAGCGGGTGCTAATGGTGGTGCTTTAACTATTTATAATCCTAACAATAATGTAAGAACTGCATCTAAAATTATCGGTGACTTTACAAATAATATTGCAAACGGTCAGGGTGGTGCATTTAACTCTAACTATATTGTTGACCAAATTACAGGCAGCTTTAAAAATAACATTGCCGGCAGAGAAGGCGGTGCAATGTATATCTATAAAGATATTACTGTGCTGTCAGAAGATAAACCGCTTGAATTTTCCGGTAACATTTCAGGTACAGGATATGCCGGTGCTATTTATAACAACGGTACATTAAATATTGTTGCACAAGGTTCTGATATCAATTTCTTTAACAACAAATCAAATGTCACATTAGAAACTGATGAAGACGGATTTAAATCTATCCCTGATTTGACTACCGGCAGATATACGGATATTGATAATGTTAATAATTCAACAATTAATCTGAATGCCGCAGAAGGTAAAAAAATCAGCTTTAGCGGTGCTGTAACAGGTTCAGGTTTTATCAATATCAATAGCGGTGAAGAAAATATTGGCGGTACATATCAATTTAATAATGTTTTAGGTGGCGTAGACAGTAATACCGGCAGAGTAAGAATGTATAACAGTGCTGATATTAAACTAGGTTCTTATCAGCAGGCAGATGGTACTACAACATACGGAAGATTGAACCTGAGTGAATTATATGTTGCTACTCCTGGTTCGGTAATTGATGCTGTTAATAAACATGTTGATACTAACTTCATCAATTCATTGAATTTACAGGATGATACCTATATCGGTGTTGATTATGATATGTCAAATAACACCACAGATAATTTCACTGTTGGTAACAGAGTAACAAATAACAGCTTATACATTGAAAAAATCAGTGTAATAAATGAATACGATACGGGTTATAAAAATACAAGAGCTCAAATTGCAAATACATCTAATATGAATGCCTATATTAAAGTGGCTCCGGGTTATACGATAACAGATGAAACAGGCAGAATACTTGAAGGTTATACTGCGGGAACAAAAGACACAGACGGTTATTTATATTTGAGAAATATGAACCATCAAACACTTGTCGGTGCTGTTCGTGACGGTGATGCTCCTAAAGTTTCCGGTGTTCCTACATATACACTCACAGGTAACGAAAATGTTCCGTATGGTATAAAATATTACAGTAATTATGAAGATCCATGGACATGGATTGGTACAACTGCAGGCAATTTGGTAGTTGATGGCGGAGCTTCAACCAAATACGGTATCAATGGTTCTGAAACCGTAGAGGGTGTTACTACTCGCTACGGCGGTATTCAGATGCTTGCAAATACTTCCTTAACACTCAAAAACTTGGGTGATTATACTCCTGTATATGAAGAAGGAACAACAAATATTATTGATGTTGAAATCGGTAATTCCGTAAACGGTTTCCATAATGAGAACGGTATTGTTATGGTTCAGGGCGGTACATTAAAGATTGACAATTCCGTATTCTACGATAATACAGGCGGAACAAATTCTAATGCTGCAATAGTTTATGTTAAAGATACCGGAACTGCAAATATAGAAATTAAAGATTCCGTATTCAAAAATAATGTATCACAAAGATATAGCGGTGTTTTACATAACCAAAACGGAAACAGCACAGTAAATATTAAAGATTCAATCTTTATTAATAATTCTAATGCAAGTGCTGATACAGCCATAATTGATTCTAAAGGTACTGTTAATGTTGAAGGTTCTACATTCATTCATAATGCCGGACAATCAGACAGTGTAAGCAGTATATGGATATCTGGCAACAACAGTACATTAAATATTAAAGATTCAAGATTCATTGATAACCAGTCAAGATATACTATCAAAGGTTCTTCAGGCGGAAGAATTGGTACTATAACAAATTCGTATTTCTCTGCAGGTGCTAATGAAGGCTATGCTTTAGTAGAAGTTGGTAATATTGACAAGATTGAAAATACTATATTTGAAAATTATTCAGATACTGCTATTTATAATTCAAATGTCGGTGACATTATAAGTTCAACAATTACAGGTAGTGTCAATGGTATAAGGTCTGGAAATATTGTTCAAAATGTTATCGGTTCAACATTTGATTTAACAGGAGGCGGTGAAGCATTCAGAGTTGCAAAGAGTATTAAAGATACTAATGTAACTTATGGTGTTGTATATACTCAGAATAATTCATCTGTTACTGTTGACAATTTGAATATGGTTAATTCTTCATTTGAATTGGGTAGTTCATCAAAAGTATTGATTAAAAATTCAAGTTTTGACGGTGTAAATACAAATACAAACGGTCATATTACTCTTGGCGGAACTGATTCTTATGTTCAGGTTGAAAATACATCATTTGCAAATTCTTTGAAATTTTGGAACGGAAGAAATTTAAAAAATCAAAGCGGTAATATAATCCTTATCAATGATACCTTTACAAACAACAACCAAAATACTGCAGGCCGTTCAGCAATCAATTCATGGAGCGGTGCTACCACCACAATTATTGACTCTACTTTCAAAGATATGGGTGGTAATACTGTATTCTGGAATGAGGATAATTCAACTTCATATATAATTGCGGATAAAAAAGATGTTGAATTTAGTGCAAATACCAATAAAGAAAGAACGAGCGGTTCTTCACTACACAATACTGATTCTCAATTATATATCAATGCTAATGAAGGTAAGAAGTTTATATCAGATGACACAATAACCGGCAGTAACGGTACAATACATCTTAATTATCTTGCTGATGATTTAATGTATAAAACACTTGTCTGGAACAATGAAACAGGTGCTTATGATACTCAAGATAATTTAATTACCCAAGTTGGCGGTACTTATAACTTTAACAATAACGTCAGTGGCAATAAGATGAACATTTATAACAATGCTCAGGTTATTTTAGGTCACGCAATAAATCCTAACAGAGATAATCTTGATACTTACGGTTCATTAAATCTTAATGCGTTTACAAATGATGCAACCGGCGGTGTTATTGACTCAATGAATGGACATGCTGATACAAATTCATTTGGTACTTTAACTCTTAACAGCGATTTGAAAGTGTACATGGATGTGGATCTCAGTCAGGGTGTCAGTGCAACCAATTCTGCTGACAAATGGAACGCAGGAACAATTACCACAAATGGTCATAATGTATTGATTGACAAAATTAATATAGTCCAAGATTCAGGCTACAGGCATGCCCGTGCTCAGATTACAACAAGTTCTTCTATGTATCCTGTACTTGATTTGAGTGATGATTATACAGTTATTGGTGCGGTTAATAATTATACAATCAGAAACGGTGCTGACGGATATTTATACTTTGACAATGATGACGGAAAAACTTTAGTCAGTGTTGTTAGAGATGGTGATGCAGAAATAATTTCCGGAGTTCCTACATATACTCTTAGTGCAGACGAAAGTGTTGCTTACGGTATTGCTCACTATAGTAACTACACTACAACTGATACGGATAAAATTGGTATATTAACTACCGAACTTGTTGTTGAAGGTGACGGTTTTGGTATAAACGGTGACGGCAAAACAGGTTTTGTTCTCAATAGCGGCGGAAATCTGACATTACGTAATATCGGTACATATACAATCGATAAGAATGAAGACGGTTCGTATAAATTTGATGAAAACGGTAATGTAATCGGTATTGATGTTTCAAATTCCATAACAGGATTTACAGGTTCTGCGGTGTCAGGTACTCAAACAAATAATATAGATTTAGCTGTTGATAATACTCTGTTCTACAACAATAATACCGGTAACAGCAGTGTAATAGTATTATATAATGCTGATAATATGAGATTGAATACCTTTAACGCAGACTTTATAGGTAATACCGGAAACTATATTGCTGACATATCTTCTAAAACTTATGTCCCTGAAAGTATGAATGTTAATTTCATAAATAATACTTCGAACCAAGGTGCTGCATTATGGTTATACAATGTACGCGGAACTATTGATACAATTACAGGCGACTTTATTAATAACTATGCTAAAAATAATGATAATCATACCGGTGGTGGTGCTATTTACATGTACGGCTTAAATAACAGTACAGATAAACTTGTTGTTAATAAACTTACCGGTAATTTCATAAACAACTATGCAGGTCGTAATGGTGGTGCTATCCAAATTTATAATAATGCGACTCTGGCTTCTGTTGCTGATTCAAACTTCACTCACAACATTGCAAATGGTAACGCAGGTGCTATTGCCGGTTATCTTGATACTAATTTCTCTAATGTAGTCTTTAAAGATAACATTTCTGCCACAGTGGGCGGTGCTATGAATCTTTGGGATAATTCAAAAATTCGTGCAGTTGATGGTGATATTATATTTACCGGCAACAGAGCAGGTACAAGTGGTGGTGCAATATACACTAACAGAATAATCGAAATGTATGCCGAAAGCGGTAACATTGAATTCTATGATAATAAAGAAAATGTTACTTTAGTTCGTGATGCAGATACAAACCGTATAACAGGAGTTGTAGAAAATACCGGCACATATAATGATATATTCCGCGGAGCAGAATTGAGATTGAATGCCGGAAAAGGATATCATATTTCATTTGGCGGTATTCTTGAAAATAGCGGTCAACATTGGATATCTTTCAGTGAAAAACTCGGCGGTGGTGATTATATCTTTAATAACACCACTGGTACTGATAATTGGTATCTGTATAAAGATGCAAATATCAAACTGCGTTCAATTCAACAGTCAGACGGAACAACAACATACGGAAGCATAATTGGTACTACTGTAAATGTTACAAGCGGTAGTGCGCCTACAATTGATACTCAAAACGGCAGACTTGATACAGGTGCAAATGAAAATGTCTTTGGTACTTTGACATTAAATTCATCATTAAATCTTGCAATTGATGTCGATTTAGAAAATGCTCTGGCTGATACATGGGGCTATAACAGTACAATTTCAGGCGGCGGTAAACTCATTATTAATGCAATTAATTTGCTGACTTCTTCAAGTGAAGAAAGAGTTGATATCACATTAACTGAAGACAGTACATTAAAAAGTCGTTATGCATTATCAGGTTTAATCTTAAATAATATAACCGGTGCTGCAAATATTTATGACAACATTGAACTTAATGACGGTATCCTGTCATTCTTTATGGATGAAGAAGGTATGAATCAAACGCTTGATAATATTCGTGAAGCAAGCATTGATTATATTGAGGGCGGACATGATGTTATTGAACTCACCGATACAACAGCAGGTGACGGTAAGATTGCCGTAAAAATAGGCGGTACTACATATTACTTCACTCCTGAAGATGAACAATACAGAGAGGCTTTAACAAATCTTGTTAATACAGGTCATGTTGCAATAGAAAAAACATCATCTTCTGACGGTGCGGTATTCAAAGTCGGCAGTGATTATTATAAATATGTAACCGAAAAACTCCCTGAAAGTGTATGGACATCTTTACCGGGTGCAGGCCCTACTTATGATGAACAAGGTCAGCTGATTGATGCGGGCAAATATAATTACAGAACTTATGCTGTAGATGAAAATAATAATCTTGTTGCTTCTTACTATAATATTAAGCTTCAAACTTCAAGACTTAAAACTGATAATATCGGTTATATTAAGAACGGTTCAGGTGCAAGTGAACAGGCATTCTCATACAATGATACAGCAGGTACGGGTTCAGGTACATTCTTAGTTCAATTGCCTTATGACGGTAACAATCCGAAAGATACCGGCAATGAAAAACGTTATTATACTTATTCATATTCTAATCCATACTTAGATAAAGGCGCTCATGCACCTATCAGTGATTTATCGGGTGATGTTGAAGGAGAATATTTCTATAATAATTCTACAAGTTCAATCTTTAATACTTCAGATGCGGAATATAATATTACGGCAGACTTTATCGCTAATCCTTTGAACCGTTCTAATACTGATGGTGCAATTAATAATACAGGAAAACTCGGTGATATTAAGGGTGACTTTATCGGTAACCGCAGCGGAAGGAACGGCGGAGCTATCTACAATGCTGAAAATGCATCAATAAGAAGTATCAGCGGTAATATTATAAATAATCGTAACAGCTGGGGTACAGGCGGTGGTGCTATTTATAATGCCGGTACTATTTATGATATTAATGCTAATTTCATTGATAATGATACAGATGTTTCAACGGGCGGTGCTATTTATAATACTGCAACAGGTAATATTGGTAACATCACAGGTAACTTTATACGCAACAGATGGCCGGCTATTTATAATGCGGGTAATATTGATTCTATTACCGGTGACTTTATGAGTAATTTCGGTAGCGGTCAAGCTCCTGCTATTCACAGTATCGGCGGTAGTATCGGTACTATTACGGGTGACTTTGTATCTAATATCAATACAAGTGGTAATTATTCATCTGCTATAGCATTGAATGGAAATACACAAGTTGGTTCTATTACCGGCGACTTTATCGGTAACTATGGTGTTCACGGCACTTTAGGTATGTGGAATACTTCTCATTTAGATACTCTCACCGGTAACTTTATTGATAACTATATATACGGATGGGGCGGCGGTATTCACCTGTCAAATGATGCATCAATTGATACTATCAATGCTGATTTTATAGGCAATCGTGGAAATGTCGGCGGTGCTATCGGTATGAATGAAAGATCTGTTATCGGTACTATAAATGGTAACTTCCTTGGTAATACTGCAAGTGATGTCGGTGGTGCGATAAGAATTCAGCATGATGCCACAAGAATTGATACTATTAATGGTGACTTTATAGATAACTATTCTGCCCGTGAGGGTGGTGCTATCTTCATAAATGATAATGGTGATATCGGTACTATCAACGGTAATTTTATTAATAACAAAGCAAAAAGTATTGGTGGTGCTATAAGAGCAAATAATGGAGCTCAAGGTACAATCGGTACTATCAATGGTAACTTTACCGGTAATGAATCCGCATCGTCAGGTGGTGCTATATTCTTTAGTGGTGGAAATTCTGTTATCAATGGTGATTTTGCTAATAATACAAGTGGTGCAGATGGCGGTGCTTTGTATTTAACATCCGGAAGTACCAATATGACAATTAATGCAGCTAATCTTTCTAATAACTTAGCTTCACGTAATGGTGGTGCTATATTCAATATAAATTCTGCAAAAACATATTTGACTGCCATTGATCATGATATAGTGTTCTCCGGTAACAAAGCCGGTACAAAAGGCGGTGCAATTTATAATGAAGCTTATATGTATTTAACAGCTGACGGCGCTGATATCTTATTTGATAATAACAAAGTCGGTGTAACATTCACTAAAGATGAGTCAGGATTTATTACAGGTTATGACGATACTGAAGCTGTATTGAATGATATCAACAATGTCGGATATTTATACTTGTATGCTAAAGATGGCAGAAAGATTACAATTAATAACGGTATTACCTTTAATGGCGGCGGAGCTGATACATATATCGGCGGAACATATACAGACGGTGAAGGCCAAACTTTACAATATACCGGTGATGTAATTATTAATAACGGTTTAGAACAAAATCGTGTATTTGTTCAAAATGGTGCAACATTAAAATTAAATGGTGATGTATATCTCAGAGATTCTTTCCAAAACTATGGAAATGTAATCTACGGCGGAGGTCTTTTCTCAGGTTATGTATTACGGGATGGAAGATTTGAAATCCTCGGTGATACAAAACTTGGCAGAAGCAATTTCGAATCACAGAATTTATATATCCACGACCATGAATTGTCACTCGGTGAAGATTTTAATGTATTAAATGTAAGATCCTTGAATACTGAAGCAGGTGCGAGATTAAATCTTGTTAACACAAAAGGAAGTGATTTCAGATTTAATGCATTAACACTTACGGGTAATATAACAGCACAGATTGATGTCAACTTAGAAAGCAATGCAGCCGACAGATTCTATGCAAATACATCAGGTGGGGTTTCAGGTAACGGTAATATTGACATTGATGATATCAATGTCAGCGGTAATGTTACAAGACGTTACAGCAAATATCAAATTGCAGTCGGTGATACAACACTTAAAAATATCATCGGAACTCAAATAGAGTCTATTACTGATGAAGGCGGAAATGAATACGAAGTACGCTATGATGACGGATATTTGTATTTAACAAATTATGATGTCCATAATTTAATTACCGCAGTAAGAGAAAATGATGCACCTGTTGACCCTGTAACAGGTATTCCGACTTACAACTTAACCGAAAATATTTCTATTCAGAATGAACTTAATATGTATAATAACCTGAATGAAACAACAATCGGCAGACTTGGTGTTGCAGGTCAAAAACTTGTTGTTGACGGTAAAGGTTACGGCATCAGCATGGATAATAAGTCAGGTTTCGAAGTCGGTGCAGGTCAGTCTTTAGTTGTTCAAAATATCGGTATGGATTCAACCGGAAGAACAACCGGTGAAACATGGACAGGCATGAGTGCTTACGGCTTTGAACCTATGGTAAGAAACTATGGCGAATTATCAATTAATAATGTTGTTGTTGCGGATAATTCTACCTTAGTAAGACAGGGATATGATCGTAAAAATACTCAATTATTGCTTGCTAATGAAAATACAGGTCATGTAACAAATGTAAGTGGTATTATACGCGATAACTCAATGGATAATGGTTCAGGTCAATATGGTTCTTTAATATACAATGCCAATGTAATTGACAATATTGATTTACTTGTCAGCGGTAACTACAGTATAATTAGTCCGTTGATAGCTCAAAGAAATTATTTGGGTTCTAATTCACAATTAAAATCGTTAAAAGGTTCATATACCGATAACTATGTACGAGGTGGCAGTACATACGGTGCAATTTTGAGATTAGAATCAGGTACTGTTGGTGAAATCACAGGTACATTTGAAAATAATATACTGACTAATAACTCTACAGGCGGTATGATTTTCAGCGATTATAACGGTAAGATTGGTTTAATACATGATGCAGTCTTCAGAGGTAACGCCGGCGGTACTTATGGTGGCGTATATAGGCTCTGGGGCAGTAAATTTGTAATAAAAGATTCGTTATTTGAAGACAACATGGCTGCAAACGGCGGTGCTTTGGCAGGTTATACTAATGAAAATCAGGCATTTATCTGGGCTGATAAGGATGATGTTATCTTCAGAGGCAACCGTATGGGTACAATCACCTATGACGATACCGCAAGAACCGCAACTATGGGTGATAATTATACTTATAACGATTACTATGGCGACAGTATTCGTATGAATTTGAATGCATCAGAAGGTCATAAGATTGAATTTAACGGTACTTTAAGAGCTACAAATTCAAATGCAGACAGCCACTTAAAACTTGGTTATAACAATACAAATGTATTCATGGGATTTGATGAAAACGGTAACGAAACCTATGGCACTATCAATGATAATGCCGGCAAATATGTATTTAACAATCTTGTTCAAGGCATTTCACTGTATATGACTGATGGCACTTATGTAAAATTAGGCGAATATCAGCAAAAAGACGGAACAATAAGCCATGGTTCATTGAACATGGGTACAAGCAAATATATCGGTCTGAATGGCGGTAGTGCAACACTCGATACTCAGAATAATTACATTGATAATAATACAGTTAATACAAAATTATATGGTAATTTGGGCTTGTTACTCGATGCGGATTTGAGTATCGGCCGTGCTGATTCAAGAGCAGATAAAATCAACGGAAGTGTATTAGGTAATACTCAAAGCAATGGCAGTATTATTATACGTTCTGTTGACGTTATCGGCGATCCTGCAACCGAATTGACCGGAACAATTGATGCTCTTGTCGCTACAGGTTCTCTCAAGGATATAATTAAACTTGAAAAGAGAAAGATTATTGTTCACAGCGATAATGAAAATTATTTGGTCGGATATGAAAACAGAAGTGACGGCGGATATTTAACATTTGGTATCAGTAAGTTGTATAACGCTGTTCATACTCCGGGTGATCGTACATACAATATGGCCGAAGATGAAGAAACAGCATCTCTCGGAACAATGGAAGGCGAAAATCTGGTTGTTAACGCATATAAAAACGGTAATACCTTCGAAATTCACGGTAATGAAGGTACCGGTGTTGTTGTCGGTAATGGTCAGACATTAACCTTTAATGATGTTAAAGATGTTATAGATTTTGACGGCGACTTTATTATCAATAATGGCGGTTCTGTTACATTGAGTGCTCTTAATGCTGATTCAAAATATACTAACGGAATTAAGAATAATGCTAATTTGAATTTAACAGCAACCGAAGGCAACACTCTTACAATAAATACTGTTAAAGGTTCAGGTCATACTGTTATAGGTTCGGATTCGGCTGATGATATTGGTACAGTAAAATTTGGTACTATTGAACAGGAAGACTTGACAATTTCAAGCGGAACACTTGATATTTCGGCAGGGGCATTGCAAATTGCAAGCGGTGAAATAACAAATAACGGCATATTGAAACTTGGTTCAGGTACATTAAGTGCAAATGTTTCAGGTGAAAACGGTAATATTTTAGTTGACAGAAATGGTGTAACATTTGAGGGTAATGTAACTGAAAACTCTATAACACTTGGTTATGGTGCGGTTATCCTTGGTCAAAAAGGCTCAATGGATTTATCTGCATTTACCGTCCTACCGGGTCTTGAAGAAGGTCAGCAGACAATATTAGTTTCACAAAATGGCGGTAAAATTGATAACATTGGTCTTGGCAAATTGACACTTGATAGCGAATTATCTGTGGCAATTGATGCTAATTTGAATACTGAAACTGCCGATAATTATACTGCAACAAGAGTATCAGGTGATAATAATATTAGTATTGATTATTTATCTGTAAAAGGAACTTCTAATTATCGTCATACATATACTCAGGTTGCAGGAAGTTCGAATTTGAATAACAAGATTGCAACCGATATATCATCAATTACTGACCAAAGCGGAAATGCTTATGAAGTTGATTACTCCAACGGCAAATTACATTTCTTGAGAAATGATGTAACTTCACTTGTTGCTGCGGTTCGTGACGGTTACACATCCGAATATGTACTTGATGCTGATGAAAGTATTCAGGAAGGTTTGAATACATATTCTTCAGCTGCGAGAACAGATACTACTGTCGGCACATTGGCAGATAATCTTGTTGTCAGCGGTGGTGATTACGGCTGGTCTATAGTCGGTGATGATAAAATCGGTATAACAGTCAAAGACGGTAAATCTCTGACATTTAACAATATAGGTAATATTTCAGGATTTAAGAATTACTTTGTAAATCTGTCTAACGGTACATTAACTTTAACAGATACAAGTGTGGATTCTAAAATTATTAACAATTCTGTATTAAATATCAATGCTTCCGCAGGTAAAGAAATAACCTTTGGGGATACTATAAAAACAACATCAACAGGTGTCATCAATATTGGAGAAGATTATGATGAAGAACAAGGTGAATCTCCTGTTTACACAGGTACAATGAATTTCAATGATGTTGTTAAAGCAACTGATATGAACATTTATTCAGGTACCGTAAGCATCGGAGCAGACGATCTTCAGATTACAAACGGTGTTCAGGCTAAATCCGGCGTTAATATGAATTTAGGCGGCGGAACATTAACAACTGATATTCTTGGCAGTGCAAATGTTGTTGTCGGCGGAGATTTAACTTTAGGTGCAACAATCAATGGTGATTGGAATATCGGTTCTAATAATATAACAATTAATAATGATGCCGTAATAAATGTTACAGGATTCAGTTCTGATGGTGATGCTATCTTTAATGCTCAAAACAATGTTATAGGCGATGCCTTCAATGTTGGAACATTTACTCTCAACGGTGTATTACAGCTTGCTATTGATACTGATATTGAGAATATGACCGGTGATTATTTCCGTGTAAATGAAGGAGTTATCTCTGAAGGTGCAGGTATTGATATTACTGATATCAATACAAAAGGATACTCAGAATACCGCAGAACATATGTTACTGTCGCTACAGGTTCACCTGAATTTATGTCTTCTATTTCAACTTCTGTATCAGAAATCACTTCTCGTGGTATTAAATTTGATGTTAAATACGATAAAACAACAGGTAAATTAGTATTTATCAATTCGACTATTCATAATTTAGTATCAGCAGTTCGTGACGGTGATGCTCCAATTGATGAAGAAACTAATATTCGTACTTATACACTCAAGGATGATGTAAGTATTATTGCTGATTTGGAAAAATACTCTATTGATGCAGGTAATTATGTTGGTACAACAGTTACAGATCTTGTAATTGACGGTACTTCCGCATACAGTATCAATGGTGAAGGAAATAACGGTATTATTGTTGATACTGACAAATTATTTACTTTGAAGAATGTCAATGATTATACTATTGAAAAAGACGGTTCCGGAAATTATATCTTTGACGGAAACGGTCGTGTCACCGGTATAGATGTATTAAATTCAGTAAACGGATTTGTTGACGGTGTTGTTACAAATAACGGCACTACAAATATTGATAATATATTATTCTTTGCTAATACAAATACTGTTGTAAGAAATACCTCCGGTCACAGAATACCTGTTTTGAATGCAGACTTTATTGATAACACCGGTGATTATGCAACGGCATTAATCAATGAAGAAAATGCAATTATTACAAACATAAACGGTAAATTTATCAATAACCATTCTACAGGTTCGGTTGGAGCTGTTCTAAACAGCGGTACTATATACAACATAAACGGTTCGTTTGTGTCTAACAGTGCTGCTGAAGATACGGGTGCTTTGAGTAATTCAGGTATCATAACAAATCTCAATTCTGACTTTATTCACAACTCATCTTTAAAAACAGGCGGTGCTTTAACTAATACCGGTACTATTTATAATTTAACTTCCAACTTTACGGATAACAGTGCAGGCATAAATGCCGGTGCGATTTACAATAATGGCGGTACAATTTATTCTGTAACCGGTGACTTTATCGGTAATAGTTCTCAACAATCCGGCGGTGCAATTGTAAACGCAGGCTCGGGTAATATTTATCTTGTTGCTAATGATAAAGATTTAATCTTCTACAATAATAAGGTTCAGGATATTTACAATGATATCTATAATGAAGCAACGGTTAATCTCAATGCGGGTACTTATACTCAGGATGAAGAAACTGTAAAACGTGCAATATCCTTTGGCGGTGCAATTACCGGAAAGGGCGATGCTAATAGTATTATCAACATCAACCAAACTTCATCATATTCTTACAGAGATGAAAATAATCGCAATCACAATATACAAAGACCGACAGGCGGTTTGTATGTATTTAATAATGCTGTAAGCGGTAACAGTATTAATGTTTATAACGGTGCTGAAATCAAGTTAGGTGCTATAACTCAGGATGATGAAACAAATACATACGGTTCTTTGAATTTGACATCTTTCAATATTGCGGATTCTCAGGGTGCAATTATTGATATGGAAAATGGTCATATAGATGCGAATAATCTTGGTATTGTTAATCTTGCATCTGATTTGAATATTTCTATTGAAGCTGACTTGGATCAGGCTGATGAATCAAAGAGAATAGACTCTATTAGTGGTACAGTCGGTGAAGTCGGTGAAAATCATATCGTAATTACTGCGATAAAAGTTTTGGCAGATCCGTCATCTCCGCAAGGTATGATTGATACTCTGGTAGCTACAGGTTCTGTTAAAGATATTGTCAGACTTTCAGGCGACAGAATAAGAGTTATTGGTGCTGATCCGTCCAAAAACTACATTGTATCTTATGATAACAGAGATAATGGCGGTTATTTGCAGTTCTTACTCGGTAAATTGTATAATGCAATTCATACAAATGGTGTTCGTCAATTTAACATGGAAGAAGACGAAGAAGTTTATAGTGACTTAGGTGCAATGGAAGGCATCAAACTGACAATTAATGGTGCTAATGAAACTTCATCATTTGAAATTCATGGTAATGAAAATGCAGGCTTCTCAATTGCTAACGGTCAGGAAGTTATTGTAAATGATGTTAAAGATGTAACAGGCTTTACGGGTAACTTTATTACAAACTCAGGCACATTATCAATTAATGCTGTAGATTATGATTCTAAATTTACAGACGGAGTTCAGAATGATAACGAATTGAATCTCAATGCTTCTGAAGGTAAGACATTGACTATGGAAACAATTACCGGTGACGGTCATACAGTTATCGGTTATGACGGAAGTGAGGGTTCTGTTGTAATAGGTACTATTACTCAGCAGGATTTAACAATTTCTGCCGGTTCATTGAGTATAAATCCTGACAATTTGCATATCACAAGCGGAGAAGTTACTAATAATGCTCAATTGATACTGGGTTCAGGTAATTTGAATGTTGATGTATCAGGTGCAGCAGGTAAAGTAATAATTGATAATGCAGGTGTTACATTAAATTCTTCTATTACAGAAAATAGGGTTGTACTAGGCAGCGGTTCAATCTATATGGGTTCAAGCGGTGTGTTGGATACTTCGGCATTTGTTGTAAATCCTGATGCATCAAATCCTGTAATACATTCAGAATCAAATAATGTAATTGATAATATTAGTTTTGGTGCATTAACTCTCAATAGTGACTTAAATACTGTAATTGATGTTGATCTTGCTAATGCACAGGCTGATAATTACACAGCAACAGATGTTAGTGGAGATAAGACAATTAATATTGGCGGAATTGTTGCTAGTGGTGATTCAAATTATCGTCATACTTATACTCAGGTGGCATCAAGTTCAAATCTTAATGATGTAATTACAACTTCCGTAGATAATGTAACAAGCACAAGCGGTGTTGTATATAGTGTTGATTATGCTGACGGAGAACTTCAGTTCTCAAGAGATGATGTAACTTCACTTGTTGCGGCGGTTCGTGACGGTTATACATCCGAATATACAATGAGTAGTGATGAAAGTATTCAGGCAGGTTTGAATACATATTCAAATAAATCCGCATCTGATACTTCTGTCGGTGATTTAAAAGATTCATTAACAGTAAAAGCAAACGGTAATTCAATTTCCGGAGATAATAAACAGGGTATTACTGTTGGAGATGGTTTAACATTTACAATTTCAGATGTTCAGAATGTATCAGGATTTGACGGTAACTTCATTACAAATACTGCCGGAACTGTCAATATTGGTGCAGGTGTTGACGAAGAATTTGCAAGTAATTCCGTTATTGGAAACAATATTGAAAATAACGGTATATTGAACTTGTTCTCAAACGGTAATTATCAATTAACTATAAATGGTGAAATTACCGGCGGAGAAAACAGTTCAACTGTTATCAACCCGAATAATGACGGAATTGTAAATATTAATAATGCTATCACTCAGGATAATTTGTCAGTAATGGGTGGTACATTAAATGTTGATGCCGATAATTTAGTAATTACAAACACTATTTCAAATAAAGGTACAATCCAGCTTGGAGCAGGAGAATTATTAACAGGAATTACATCATTATCAGGTAATGTTGGTAATATTGTTCTTAGTGGTAATGTTCTGTTAAGTGCTGCTGTTACGGAACAAAATGTTAATATTGCGAATAATACTTTGACTCTTGGTACCGGTGCCGGCTTGAATGCTGCATCATTCACAGCAGGTGAAGGTGCAGGTATCAATACTCAAAATGCACAGTCGGATGTTGTAAACTTTGGTACATTAACACTAAATAGTGCATTATCAACCGCAATAGATGTAGATTTATCAAATCTGGATGCTGATAAATTCAATGCAAGTGCTATTGGAGAAGGTACAATAGAAAATGCTATTGATATTACAAGTATTGAGGCTACCGGTGAATCTATAAGACGTCACAGTTATGTAAATATTACTGACAGTTCAATATTAAATAATTACTTCAAGAATTCTGTAACGGAAAAAACAATTGAAGATGTAGTATATAAGATTAGTTATGCAGACGGAGCATTGGAATTCTTCCGTGAAGATATTAATAATTTAGTATCTGCAGTTCGTGACGGTGATGCTGATGTTGATCCGGAAACTAATATTCCTACTTATGTACTCACTGATAATGCTGATATTCCGTCAGAAGTTGAGGATTATTCTTCAATTGCTTCGTACGGAATAGGTACTATGAAAGCCGGAAGCAGTTTGATTATTGATGGTACTGAAGAAAACAAATTTGGTATAAACGGTTCAAGAATTGTTGAAGAAGAGGAAACTCGTTATTCAGGTATAATTGTTGCCGATGGTACTTCTTTGACTCTGAAGAATTTAGGCTCTGCCACTATTAATGGTGAAGGTTTATCTGTCAGCGATTATGTTGCAGATACTTCAATCAATGGCTTTGAAGCTGAATCAGGCAGTGTATTATATGTAGAAAACGGCGGAGCACTAAATATTCTGGATGCAGTATTCTATAACAACAAAGCTATAAATAATGGCGGTGTTATTTATAATGCCGGTACAATTGATAATTTGAACGGAAGTGTAATAGAAAATACCGCAGTAACAGGTGCAGGTGTTTATAATGAGGGTGTAATCAATTCAATAAATGCAAAATTTGTTAATAATACCGCATCTGCAGAGGGTGGTGCTGTTTACAATGCAGAAGGTGCTTCAATATCAGCAATAAAGGGTAACTTTATTTCTAATAATGCAGAAAAAGGCGGTGCTATTTATAATGCCGGTAATATTGGTTATATTACTGCTGATTTCATAGGTAATACCGCTTATACATACGGTGGTGCTATTTATAATGACGAAGCTACTCTGAACATTATCGCAGATAGCCAGAATGTAACCTTTGCCAATAACAAGGCAAACGGTAAATATAATGATATATACAATAATGGCGGTACTATTAATCTCAATGCTGCAGAAGGCAAAACAATAAGTATTAATAGTGGTATTTCCGGTGTAAACGGAACATTGAATATCAATTACGGTTCATCAAATGTTGGCGGAAATTACATATTTACAGGTAATGTAGATCATCATGATGTAACATTATACAATGCACATATTAAATATGGTTCAGAAATACTTGAAGATGAGTCAGTAAGAGGTGCATCATTCAATGTAAGCAGTTTAACAACTACGGGTGACAGTTTAATTGATATGCGTAACAATTCTATTGATACAAATGCCTTTGGTGATATTTCAATAGACAGTGATTTGAATATTTCAATAGATGCAGATTTAAGCAGAGATTCTGAAGATAAAAGAGTTGATAAATTCAGCGGTAATGTTGTTTCTGCAGGTTCTAATCATATTATAATTAATGAAATTAAGATTATTGCTGATTTAGCGATTCTTGGCGGCCCGATAGATGCTCTTGTTGCGACAGGAAGTGTTAAAGATATTGTTAAATTAACTGCGGATCGTATTATTGTTGTTGGTGCTGATGATAATATAAGTTACATTGTCGGATATGATAACAGAGCGGATGGCGGTTACTTAAGCTTTGACAGCGGAACATTATATAATGCCGTTCACACACTTGGTACCCGTCAGTTTAATATGTCTGCGGATGAAGAAAACCATATTGATTTAGGCGCAATGGAAGGTGTAAAACTCACTATCAATGGCAGCAGTATCAAAGGTTCATATGAAATTCACGGTAACGGCACTAAAGGCTTCTCAATTGCAGACGGTCAGGAAGTTATTGTAAATGATGTCAAAGATGTAAAAGACTTTGACGGTGATTTCATTACGAATGCAGGCTTGCTGACAATTAATGCTGATAGTCATAATACAAAATTCTCTAATAGTATTAAAAATGATGCGAAATTGAATTTAGCAGCTGCTGAAGACAAGACAATCACCTTTGCGGATAAGTTATACGGAGAGGGTTCAACGGATATAACCGGCAGCGGCAGTGTAGTATTCAATTCACAGTTAGAGCAGGATAATTTGGAAATAACAGACGCAACTGTAGAGATTGGGGCATCAGATCTTAATGTATTGAATGCAATAAAGAATAATGGTGTATTGCGTTTGGGTTCAGGCGAGTTAACAAATGACATAGTTGGCTTTGACGGCAGGGTAGAATTAAGTGGAGATGTAACAGTTAATTCCGGAATATCTAATAATGCGTTAGCTGCAGGAACATATAAACTTGTATTGGGTCAAGACGGTAAGTTAGAGTTGGGTTCATTTACAACAGACGGATCAGAACTTGATGCACGTAATTCTAATATGGATGAGTTATCCTTAGGAGATACGTTGTTAAATGGCGACTTAACTTCAAAGATAGATGTAGATTTAGAGAATATAACCTCCGATACATTTGCAGCATCTTCAGTAGATGGTGACGGTAAGATAGATATAGCGGATGTATCATTAAGCGGAGATTCAATATATCGTCATACACACGTACAGATAGCAGACGGAGATATAACATCTGCAATAAAGACAAGTATAGAACAAGTAAGTACACAGGATCATACATATAAGGTAAGTTACAGTAACGGTAACTTGGTATTTACGAGTGATGCTAATGCTTCATTGGTAAGTGCGGTACGTGATGGAGATATGGCTGAATATGTATTAGAAGGAACAGAGAGCGTAGAATATGGATTGAGTACATATTCAAGTAACTTTGACCAGATGGATTCAGTTGGTACATTAGCAGATGACTTGGTAGTCAACGGTACCGGAGAATACGAAATAGTTGGTGACGACAAGGGCGGCATATTAATAGATAGTGATCACAGCTTAACTATTAAGGGTGTAAGTAATGTCAGCGGCTTTAGCGGACCGTTTGTGGATAATGAGAATGGTGAGTTAACAATAGAAGATAGTAATGTAAGTTCATCAATCTTGAATAACAGCAGTATGAAGATATTATCTTCAGAGGGTAAAGAAATTACTATCGGTTCTGTAACGGGTACAGAGGGTACAGCAGTAATCGGTTCACAAGATAGTACCGGAACAGTAAATCTTAATACATTTGAACAGAATAAGTTAACGATTTCAGGCGGAGTGGTTAATGCGGATGCATCTGTATTGAATGTATCAACGGGTGTGGATAATAATGCGTTGTTGAACTTAAGAGGAACATCTTTAAGATCATCAATCAGGGGTGAAGGTTCAACATATATCCAAGAGTCAATGACATCGGATAAGACGATAGTACAGAATACATTTGGAGTTAGTGAGGATGTAGTCTTCACAACGAGCGGTAATGTAACGGTAAATGACACATTATCTAACTTGGGCACAATAACTAACAGTGCAGTAATAAATATAAAATCATCAACCTCTAATGTTGGCCAGATAAATGGCAGCGGAACATTGGATTTGGATGCAGACTTTGTTAACAGCGGAACAATCAGTCAGGGAACAATAACATCATCATCCGGATTAACAAATGATGCAACCGGTTCTATAACAGTAGAGACAAACTTTGTAAACGATGGCGGAGTTACTAATAATGGAGTCTTCACGTTAAAGGGTACAAATAATACCGGTATCTTTGAGGGTGAGGGTACATTAAAAACATCCGGAGTAATAACAAATAATAAGACAATAACACAGGGTTCTTTAGAGATATTATCCGGAAGCTTGAGTTCAAATGCAAGCAGCTTAATGATAGCAAACGGCATAGTAAACAGCGGCTTGTTAACGTTAAAGGGCGGAGAATTAACATCATCAGTAAACGGAACCGGAACAATAGATTTAACATCCGATACAGTATTGAATTCAACTATAACGGGTAATACGTTAGCACTTGGAACAAATAATGCTTCATTGGGTACAAGCGGTGTATTAACCTTGGGCGGCTTCACAAGTGAGGGCGGTTCATTAGATACTCAGAACAGTAAGATAGATAGTGTATCAATGGGTAATGTTGTATTACAGGGAGACTTGAATTTATCAATGGATGCTAACTTAGAAACAGAAACAGCAGATAGCTTCAGTGCTGATACAATTCAGTCAAACGGTAATTCAATAGTAATACAGAGTATAAATGTACTTGCAGATCCTGTAAGAGATTTACCTATACATATAGCAACCTTTGACGATACATTACGCGGAGTGGTTCGTTTGGATCACGAGGGCTTCAAGGCGTATAATACGGCAACAGACTTCAGTTACTTGGTAACATATGAAACAGGTACGGGAGAATTAACTTTCAATTACAGTGACTTGTATTCAGCAATCCATATGACATCTTCTGACAGGGTATATACAATGGCACAGGCAGAAGAAGTAAAACGTGACCTTGGCACGATGGAAGGAGATAATGCTAAGTTAACTGTACACGGTTATGGTTATGCTGTAGAGGGCCACGACTTTGGCGGAGTAACAATAGAAGAAGACGATACATTTGTATTAAACGATGTATCAGCTTGGAGCGGATTCAGTGGAGACGGCATAGTAAACAGCGGTACCTTGGAAGTAAATGCATCAGAACATAGTACAACCTTTGGTGAATCAATCTTGAATAACGGCAGTATGCAGTTGAATAGTAACAAGACAATCACCTTTGCGGATAAGTTATACGGAGAGGGTTCAACGGATATAACCGGCAGCGGCAGTGTAGTATTCAATTCACAGTTAGAGCAGGATAATTTGGAAATAACAGACGCAACTGTAGA